>Ga0080013_1000017_pt1 | contig 199089 bp, 224 predicted proteins | sample ETNvirenome_6_85_FD_69236 | JGI IMG/M metagenome (GOLD analysis project Ga0080013, IMG submission 69236) | Marine viral communities from the Pacific Ocean - ETNP_6_85 (SPADES assembly) (version 2) | ecosystem: Environmental > Aquatic > Marine > Oceanic | place: Pacific Ocean | collected...
GATACAGAGGATGCAAGGTGGGGGAGTGGCTGGTCACCGATCTGCTGGCCAGATTATGGGAGGATGGGGAATAAGATATTTGAAATGGTTACTAAGTGGTGGGGCCGCAGGGGCCGCAGGGAAGGCCGCAGGGAGTCACCTGGCAGAAGTTTTTCGCGTACCGTCGGCGGCAGACTATGGCAGGGCATTTCAGGCAGGATTGGAGGTTACGTCCGACTTTCGACCAGAAACGAGGCCGGGGTTTGCACCAAATTCATCGCAGGCGTATCGAAATAGAAAGCAAACAAGAATGCGAAAATGGGAAGAGCAAGATGCGGCAGCCATAATGGCAGCACAACTTATGAACCCTTCGTATCATCGAAAAGGAGGCTTCTACGCCAAACCAGGCCAGTGGGAGCGAGTGATGAGGGCAAGGGAGGGTTCTTACTCCGACAATATAGACTCGTATGATAAGTTATGGGATAAGTATAGATCTTCCGACATTCTCTATGTCGGGCGAGGCGATTACTCGAACATACCTGGGGCAGGTAATCAAAGAAAAGATTGGCTCTTGAGTGATGATGTGCAGCGGGGCGGCACAGCTATTCCATCCGCAAAAAAAGAATACATAAGGAAACCGCGAAGTATGGCTCCAGAAAATCGCAAGACGATCAAGCAATGGTGGACTGGATTTGGCGAAGCTGCTCGCGTGATCAGCGGAAGTTCTCTCTATGAACCTCTTAAAGGAATGCGTTCAGGTGGTATAGTTGGCGGTGGCGGTGGCAGAGTAGTTATTGGTGGCGGCTCATCTCCTAAGCTTGATTTCGGTATGAACGGACTTTCTAGTGCAATTATGAAAGCGCAGGCCAAAGCTGAACAACAAGCTATCAACGTGATTGCTGCTGGGCCTGGAGGTATGGCAGGCACAATCGCAAGAAATCGATATAATTTAAATTAATCCTATGGCAGAATCTCCATTTACTATTACAGCAGCAGAATCTCCATTTACTATTACAGCAATAGAAGCTAAAGTTCATTCAGAGTCCGTTGGACCATTTGTAAAAATTCAAATTGCCCAACTTCCAGCATTTGAAGTTATTAAGAGTTATAAAATAACTTGGGGAGATGGTGACTCTGAGTCATCGCTCGATTATCTGTCGTGGCGCAGATTGGAGAAAAATTTGGGATTTAAAGAAAGTCGATGGGAATTGAGTCGGCGGAAAGATGAAGACCTCGCGCGATATCCGTCAAAGAAACGCGGGATCGACAGACGCTTGACTGGTGAAACGCATGCAGGGTTCAGTGTTGCGGGAACTAATTTTCCGCATCAATATACTCTTGAAAATCAAAATAAAAAGTTCATTATACAAGTAACAGGATGGACGCAAGTTGATTTTACGGGCGAAAGTTTTACTGAATCAGTACCAGTTGATTTTGCTGGATGCAAAAATAGTCTTGAAAATATATCAATTGATGTTGTTGATTGCGTTAAATTTTCTTTGGTGGGTTTGCCAGCATTTGCTATTGCTGACGTTAAATGGGCGTTTGTGGGCGTTAATGACCCTACAGCAGACGTGGAAACCTTAGCCCATCGACTGCGAGATCCCGCGATGCGAACGTTATTAGATTGGCATTACCTGATCGCTGATGACCCTGATAGATTATCAGGATTGCGCGGCGTGCAATATTATAGAGTAACGGAAGCTAAAGAGAATCCTCAACTTTCAGTTAATTATAGTTGGGGCGCGATCAACGTGGCAAGCGACAAACAAGTTGAGTTTCTCTGTGCGAAAGCAACTGTTTTTGTACAATGCAAACGACAAAGCAAAGGGAGGAGGAGCCTAAGAGAAAGACAGAAAGATTTTATTAGTAAAACAATTGCCGTTTGCTGCAAGAATCCTCAGTTTGTAAGCCAATCTTCTCCCTGTTTTTCCGACAAATTGATAGAAACTTTTAAATTAGTCAGTGAAGAGTATCAGAAAGTCGCGGATCTGCTTGCAAGCTTCCGCCCAGTAGAGACCCCAGCGAGTTTTAGCGAACGCTCGATCCGTCAGATCGCGACAGTTAATGAATCTCGGTTGAATTCTTTAGAATCTTCTTTCCTATCTGCTGATGCCGCCGGAAAAGCCGCAACAAGTAATGAAGAGTTTACTGAGATGTTAAGTGGGAAAGGTGATCCTGATCGGCTATCGCGCGAACGGCACGGTAGGAAACTGGATCCACGAACTGAATTGCTGACCGCCTGTCTTTTCGAAGCTCGCAAGCTGCGTGATACAGTAAGTTCAACTAGAACTGCTTTATTAAATGATCTTAGAGAAGCAAGAGAAGCATTGGCTAAGGCAAATATCGAGCAAGCTTAATTATGGCATATTGTACTGTTCTTGGTTTTGTAGCTTTTAATAATGCAGATTTAGTTCCGAACGGATTTATTTTCCCTATACTTTCTCGCGAACGCACTGCTGGGTCTGTCTCTCAATCTAAATTGAAGAATCCGCCAAAAGGGGTTAGCTTTAAAGAGACAGAAGAGGGAACGATTATTGAAACAAGAAGACAATTGCCTGCTCAGTCAATATCTTTAGATTTAGTATTTCGCAAAAGTCATCCTTCTATAGCAGAAGCTTTGGGAGAAACTCCATTAGGACAAGGGATAGGGAGTATTGGAGGAATATTAGGATTTGGCGCCGGTGGAGCAATTATTAATGCTATTTTAACTTCTTTCATTGTTGGAGGATTAGACGCGGGAAATACCGATTTCGCTTTGCAATTTATCGATGCTAAAACTCAATTCAACGTACCTATTACGTTGACAGCAGAACAGATCAAAAGCAGACAAATTGAATTGAGCAATTATCCTGTGTCTGTTTTTTCTGTAACGAAAGAGAAATTCGATTTTAGGGAGTGGAGCACTAGGTCACTCTCATTGGAAGATAAAAAAATCATTGGAGAGGCTTCTCCCTATAGAGGCATAGGGGGCATCACAAGAGCAAACGGATCGTTTAATCATTGTAGAGCAACATTACAGTTGTTTTGTGATGATCCTGCTGTGTTGAACGCTACATCAGCGTCTTTTGATTTTTCTGGCTCTGTACGGAGATTGGAGTCTGCGGCAAACACTTTTCGTAGGACAGCAGGTGAACCAAGTAACTTCGTCGCTGGGCAAAATACAAGTAGTCAAAGCTTAGATCCTGAAGACAATTTATTCATAAGAATAGTTAAAGATGAACGCAAATTTGCTTTTCGTGCTGATAACAATGAAGCAAGTTCTCGAAAAGATACGCCTTTTGCCCACAAGCCTGATCAGTCTAATGACTTGACAGATAAAATCATAGAGATTGATACAAGCGAATTATCTGAAGGTGACACTGTATATATGACAGCAAATCTTGCTACAAATAGACGTATCAGACATTTGATTCGTCATAGTGGCACGGTTGTTCAAACCAGTTCTCCAGCAGGGATTGCAGCGTCGGATGTTTTTGGGATTAATTTTAAAATAGATGCATGGAATTTCAAAATAGCTAAATGGAGAGTTGACAAAGATTTCTTAGCTACTTTAGGAGGCCATGACGTAGCTTTTGATTTTACAACTTCTGTAAATGCTTTAGCCGATGCGGCAAATGTTTTTGCCGCATCGGCTGGTGCCGCAAGTGATTTTGAAGCGGGTTCGTCTACATCTGACAAAAACTTTGATCTTATTGAAGGGTGGCGATTATCAGAAACAATTAGCTTAAGCACTCAGGAAATGTGGGCCGCTGACTCAGGGGGTATTGTAAAGGTTAATTTAAAAAATAACACATCAGAAATTGTGTTTGCAAAAGATAGGATAAGAGACCAGGAGTGGTTTAATCAGTTTTTAGAAGATAATTCTTTGCAGAACAGTTTTATAGAAGATATTCTGACTGATATTGATAAGACAGGAGTCTTGTTTGATCTAAATATAGAGACTAATTCTCTTTTATTCGATAATCAAAAAATTCCATATCATAGACCCTTTGCATTAGCATTGAAAAAAATGAGTCGTTTTAATCCTGATGATACTGTATCTGGTATCGGATTTCCATTATTAGATCTAAGTTCTGCTGGCCATGATCTGGTAGATGATTTAGATTTATATGTCTTCGACGCTGATCGCGATGATGAGGCAATTGAGTTTGACTTGTCAAACATTGTTATAGAAGAAACTCCCATGACTAGCATTTTTCCATCTGCATATGGAGGTTTTACTTGCGGAGGAATAGATCCAACTGAAGATCTCAACAATGGAGCGTTTTTCAATCCTAGAGATCCGAATTTTAGATTTAGTGTATTCATTCCTATTCCGCAGCCAGAAGTAGAATCAGATTGGGTAATATCGACTCCACAATTTCTTGATAACTTTACAACATCCAGTCGTGTATATGTAGAAGATCATATGGGCCAAAGAATAGATCCTTTTACATTACGTCGCAGCTCTATTTATGCAAGAACAAAACCTGCGGCATCTTATTTAACAGCAGAGGTTAATCAAGTAACACAAAGCGGTTATGTGGTTCTGAATTCAAATCCAACATCATCGATATCTTATCATAAATTTGAAGAAAGACATATGGGAGGTTCCCTAAAATCATTAGAAGTTGATTCTTCAAGAACTCATGACCGACCTAATTTTGATGAAGACTTTTTTGAAATTGTAGGGTTTAACAGGTTAATCGGAGATATCCCTTCTTATAGCGATGCAAGAGTTGTATCTGGGCATGACGGTTCTATCGCTACAGGACAGGAGACTCAAGAATCACTATTTGACGAAATAGAACTAAGCATTGGATTTATCAGCAGTCTTCCTCATTCCGTTAATGTTGATGACTCAAAAGCAATTCAGAAAATAACTTTAGAATTTACTTATATTCCTAATAAGATTAAAGAAATCGCATTTCATGAAAGAGATGTGGCAATCGAATTCCAAGGTTCGGAAACAATTATTGATTCGATCAATATTCCTTTTGAGTTTACCGAAGGAGACCTATCAAAAAAAGGCAAAGCAATTATTGATTGCGCATTCTATAGAGGCGGGCCATTGCTATTGCATGGTAAACTTTGGCAAAAGCTTACTATCACTAAGGCTACAGCAACTGTGATTGATTTAAATGTTCTTGGCGAGCATAGCATAGATGCTACTGATATGTCGATTTCATTTGATGGCAAGGATAGAGTATGTATTTTTTATGTCGATCCTGATTCTGATAATCTTTCAGTTTTTCTTTCTTCGGATGGATCAAAATCTTGGCAGAATTATAGAGATATTATTAGGTTGACTGTGGGTGAATCTATTAGTCGTCCATTTGCTTACAAGAATCCATTTGATCAATTTGTGCGTTTGTTTTTTGTATTGAATGAACAGTTTCTGATGTTCAGGAATTTTAATACAAATTTGTTGGTTACTGAAGATATTAATGCGACATATAAGCCTCCCGATGTGTTTGACGAAAATTCTGATGATGATTTAGGATTAGAAAACTTTTCTGATCAAGGTAAAAAGCTTCGTAAGCGAGAAAGCTGGTTTGTTTGCGGGGATAAAAAGGATGAATATTTGAAGGCTCATACTGCATCGTCTGAATCTCGCGAAAAACTGTGCAAATCGTTTAGATTTATTGCAGATCCTGCTTCAGATTTAGACCGTCCGTTCTCTGATGCTCAATACTCTCTTTTTACCGATAGAAAGCAATCAATAAAGATATTTATTTCTATAGATGGAAAATTGACAGTTAAGGGAACGTCAGATTTCAAAGTATGGGTTAATCTTGTCAAAGATATCAACTTCCATAAGAACTTTAAGAGCGAAGATTCAGCGGATATCTCAAATATCCAAGTAATATATGATAGAGGATCAGACAGGCTGTTTGCTGTATATTATCATGATGGGATGATGTTTTTTAGAAGATTACAGGGAATTTTAGTTGAACTAAAAAGAAGCGAAGATTTAGCTCAAGCTTCGACCAACTTAACTAATTATCTGACCAGTATGGAAAATGATGAAACTCGTCCTATTTTCCTTGCTGGAGATTTAAATGAAGCAATTAAAGACGCCATAGCAAATAAAAATGCCGATTTGGCTGTTAAATTTAATTATCCAGCCTCTTCTGCATCAAGCGTCGCAAAGAATCAATTTGCTGAAAAATTCACTAGTGGCAATTTGTCTATTGATACATCAGTTCAATCTATAGGATATTTTACCAAGGGAGGCTTGTGTCGAGTGTTTTATCAAAGCGATAATGGTCTTTTGCAAGGATTAACTGTCAATTTGGATCTTCCTACTCCAGAGGACGACAGTACATCAAAAGAACAAGATGAACAAGATAAGCCAGGTAACGCATTTAATCCCAAATTAGATGTTCATTTGAAATCGAGTTTATAATGCCTTCGATTACAGAAATTCCAGTTAACAAACATTCTCCAATCGGCCAGAACAAAAATGCTGGTGTCGTTGGAATGACTGTGAAGGTTAACGGCTTTTGCCCATTCTTGAAATTTGAAAAAGCAGAAGATGCCCTTGTCTTCAACCAGACAACTATAGGTACATATCCTGAAGACATTGCAAAGAATCTTGAAGGAGTACTTGGCCTTGAGGGAGTCTCGTTAAAAAGAAGGTATAATCCATTGCACAACTTTCTTAAAGGCCCAGATGGTATTCTTCTTGATTGCAATAAAGACTTGAAAAAACTGAAGTATAAAGAGCAGACAACTTGGCAACAAGAACCAAGTTTTTTTGCTACAAAATCTAGCCAAGGATCGGCTGGCAAGAAGAAGGCCACAGCGATGGGGACATCCTTGCCCGCTAAGAAGAAAGGCGATACTGCTACTTGCAATGAATCTCCATCGTTTAAATATTCTGTTGAGGAATTGACTTCAGAAGAAACCCAAAAAGATAAAACAGCTTCTGGCAGCGAGCCTTCAGAGGCTCCTTCTCGCTTGATTCAAGCTATCCATCAGGAGAAGAAAAGAGGGCCAAAATGCGAAGGGATTCATTGGAGACTCAAAAAAGATAGGCCAACGTATTATGGCATGGATTTTTTCATAGATTTCTTTAAGATGTCAGATCAAAGAGATGTTGATGGATTGACGGCAAATCGTAAATTTACAAATAATGAATATGCTTTTTTAGATCAAAGTAGGGAGGAGAATGAGACAAAATCCTTTTTAGGAAAAGATATACCTGTTAATTTGGGCGTCGTTCCTTATGGAATAGATAAAGATGGCAAGTTTAAGAAGCACGAGGGCAGCAAACCATTAGATTTTTCAGATCAGGCATATATTATTGTGGAATTAGGGCCTGGTGAATTAGGGGAATCTAATTCGCTCGGTCATTATTTTATTATTATCGCTGATAGATCGCCTCCTGTGTTTATACAAGAAAAAGATGGAATCTCATTTCTCTTAGGAGCTTTTAGAGATATTCCTGGCCGCTCTCTTTTGAATTCTAATTTCCGAATGACAGTTCGGAACTGGCTCGGAAAGCTTGTTATCACATTTGATGCTGACGGGGCACAAATTCCACCATGGATTATCTCTCGTACAGATTTTTTTGAAGAAAACGGAAAAGAGGAAGAGAGATCAGTTATAATGGCTGTTCCTGAAGGGTTTATTACCATTCATGGAGGTAATATCCCAATCGCATTTGCATTTGCTCCATTACAATATCAAACTGAGTATATTATGACTTTACCTCCGCAAGTAGTTGGAGATTTGGGTAAGGCCGCCAAGAAGAAAGCTGGCAAGAAGAAAGTTTCTGGCGATACTTGTCAGAATACCGCTGGTCTGGTTATGCCAGGCGGCGTCGGCGGTTGGCACGATGACGTGACAGCAACATTTTCAGTTACAGATGGAGAAGTGCCTGATTTATTAGTTACTGCACAAAACAAAGAACGCGAAGTGTTTACTTGTGATGCTCAATTAATATCAGATGATAAAGGGGAAGGAGAGGGAACGTTTTTTAATCGTCCTAACTATAAGAAACCCGGCAGATCAAGTGAGAGGCAAGAGGATGAAACCGATGCAGAGTACATACAGCGAGTTAAGGGAACCAAAATAAATAAGGAATTATTGAGCAAATTGAAGCTTGAAAAAACATTAATCTGCACAACAGAAGATGGGAGAAAACGAAAATACCGTGTAGAAATCACTATGTCTTCAGGATCTCATGAGTTTGAGTTGCCGACGGCTAAAGGTCAAAAAATAGACAAATGGAAATTAAACGATTGCAAAACTCCTATTATGACAATAGTTCGTATTTTTAATGATCCACCAGATATTCCAAGATGGAGATCCAAAACAATTGATGTGTCTGATCATGTAATGGAATTTGAAGAATCCTGGATAGCACAAAGCTTTTGGAATATTGAACATACAGGAAATATTACATTTTTGCTAAACCCCAATCCAACGCAGCCTTTGCCAAAAAATCAACAGATTTTTGCTCTTAGAAATAAAGCTTTTTATATAGAAGCATGGGTAAAATATAAAGATTGTAATTATCAAAGGCTTAACGAGAATAATACTAATATCCAAATGGATCCAAATGCAAGAGGTGGTGGCAACAAAGAATGGAAACTGTTTACAGGAGTATGTTTTGGTGGGACATTGGAGTATTCCGCAGGCAAACTGGTGATGAAATGTGGAATCAATGATTTCACAAAAGTTCTTGAAGACCAGCGTATCTTCAATTCACCGTTTTTCGATGGCGTTCGAGATGTTTATGCAATTAACACCATACTGGAAATGGCTGGATTCAGAGCCGCCGGAGAAAGTCTAACAAATGCACCCAATGCTCCTCGCTCTTTTCTTGAGGGATTAACTAAGAATCCACAATTTGGAGATGATATACATTGGACTTTTCCTGATGGCAGATCAGCGTATATTGTAAATTATGTTTTACCAAGTGGTTATTCTCGTATTCAGGCTCCGAAATTCAAATTTGCAGATGCGAGCACAATGATGGAAGCTGTAAACCAGATTGCAAAGACTGCTGGTAAATTGTTTTTCTTTGATCAATATGGGCTTGCTCATTATGAAAACTATTTAGATTTAGTCATCAGCCAGGTTACCTCGAAGGCAATTGAGGAGGGTTCTGTTCCTCCGAGTGATCTTTTAATTGGAAATAAAGCTGTCGCTAAATTTACGAGTAATCCAGAAGATTATGAAGGACAGTCAGTCTTCAACCAATTTAGCGTTTGTTTTAATGTCGCAGATGTTCAGAACCATATCAGAATTTTAACGAATACACCCGACTGGACCCCAATTTTTGCTGATGACTTAGAATGGGATTCTATAGAAAATCCAGATGTACAAGGATTTTTAGGTTATTTAAGAACACTTTATCAAGAAGAAGGAGCTTTTGGTGATTTAAGAGCAGTAGAAAATACATTACAACTTTATCGAACAATGTTTAAACCTCCATTCATTGTCAAATTTGAGACATATGGGTTGCCCTTGAGAGCTTTAGACATTATTTCTTTTAATGATCAACCGCTTAGAATCATGAGAATTAGCTCAAGAATTAATCCGCAAGAGAACATTTGGTGGCAAAATTATGAATGTGAATGGTTCCAGCCTGCTGATGTTCCTGACTGGGCTTTTAATACTCAGTGAACAGCAAGTCTAGAATAAATAAAGGATTTTCTAAGTAAATAATGTTATATGGAAACAATATATATAGCATACAAATATAGAATATATCCAACTGAAGAGCAGAAAGTGCTTATTCATAAACACATCGGAGCTTGCAGATGGACATATAATTATGCTCTTGAGAAGAAAATAAAAGCACATAGTAAACAAAAGAAAAATCTTAGCCGTTTTCAAATACAAGCTGATCTTCCTAAATTAAAAAAGAAAAAAGATGCAGCACGGCTTAAAGAAGTAAATTCCCAATCATTACAAGCATCATTAGAACATTTATTAATACCAATTTGACTCTTGCTGATAGATGCTGGACGTGCGATTGTGAATGTAGACACGACAGAGATATCAATGCTGCAAAAAACATCCTTCAAGCTGGTTTGAAGGATCAACTATTTCTAGGGTCGGTGCGATCCGAAGTTAAGCCTCTGGATGATATTGTGAGTAAGCCAGGTTCTGCGAAGGAGGAGAACCAAAGGTCTTTAGCTTTTGGGTAGTTCATTACTGCATAGGAGAGAATATGTACAATCAAACTAATCAATCGTATGAAGTTGCGTTAGCTTCACAGCTAGCCATGAGAACTAAAGGTAGGATTCTAAGATCAAACGAGACGCCGACTGGTCCCGCTGTCTTAACAAAACAGAATATATTTAATGGTTTTGGACAGACGGGACCAGCAGGCGAAGGTGGACCTGCTGGTGCGATACAACTTAGGGCCGTAGGCGGCAAAAGCGGTTGTGCTCGTTTTGGAAGCCCTAATAGTGGAACTACTGTCTGCTAAGGAATAAATTATGATCAAAAGACATTGTGCTTGTTGCGGAAAGGTTATTGTTAAGAAGTTATCATTATTTCAAAACTAAAGGAGTGATTCCTAACTATGTTATTTGCTAATTGGTTATATAATGAAGCTAACATATGGTTAGAGAGAAAGAAGCATAGATTTGATAAATATAAAAAAGATTTGAGCAATAGAGGATCTTCTTCTTATAGAAGAGTTGTTTAGGATAGGAATAAATGGCGATTAAGTATATTCGACAAGAGAAAACGAATACATTTGGAGCGATACGATGACGAAACGGAAGCGGCAAAAGCACATGATATGGCTATCATTCAGTATGATAAACCAAGATATAAGCTAAATTTTAGCACGGAAGGGAGGTGATTCAATGGCTGGTAGTACGCCTTTTTACAATCTAGCCTATTTTTGACTTTGGTGACAACCTTAGTGCTCCATTAAGTGTACAAAAGGAGATTGATAGATTTCTCGTTGTGGACCGCCAATTGTTCGGAATCTATTCTGTTTTTGGGAATGGCGTAGTGTCTGGCTGGACAGTAGAAGAAGAAGATACAACAAATTCTAGAGGAATCCAAGTTTCTGTCTCTTCTGGACTTGGCATTATCAGTTTATTTGCCGCCGAAACTACTTTTCCACAAACACTAGACAATTTGCCTCCAAATACTACTCTCTTTATTTTTGCTCTTTTGACAGGATCAACTGTCAAGACTCGTGCAGTTGATTTTACATTTTCTATTGTTGATATCACTAGTTCTTCGGCTGTTAAGCTTGCGTGCGTTACAACAGGTGCTGCGGCAGTTTCAAGCATTGATAATACTTGTAGAGATCTCGTAGGGTTTGAGGCTATCATTAAACAGGAAATTGATGAGCATAGGCACAGAGGCACGCCATCGAAAATAGATCTTAAAGATGAAACGAAAAATCAGCTTCCAGGTGCCAGGATTGAGGGCATTGATGCTGAGAAAATTACTTCAGGTGTTTTTGACGTTGATCGTGTCCCTCTGCTTGACCACAATACGCTTAAACATAATGGCATCCTTACTCACGAACAGCTTGACTCATTCGTTAAAACGCTATCACAGAGCAATAAAGAGCTTCTGGGCGAGATTTCGTCAGTTAACTTGATGAAACAGATTCTGTTTCTGAAATATAAGTTCCCAAATGTTGATGAACATATGATTAATGCTCTATTTTTGATTCCTGGTATATCTCCTAATTCATTCATCGATTTTGAGTCTTCAACTGCTAATATTGATCTTCTGAATCGTTGTATCAGCGGTCTTCCTCCAAAAGTAGGTCAATTTTTCTCTATCTTATTTGATAATGATTTGTCATTTAATAATGCATTTGAGATAACTGGCGTCAGCATATTTGCTGATGAAATTACGCTTCTTAGAGACGAAGATAACATCAGCACAGTCGATAACTTTGAAAATGCTGCTGGACCTGGTGCAGATATTCCAGGATATGTCAAAACAACAGAAGTTGTAGATGATAATATAGCAGTTAAAGCAGAAGATAGTAATACGCTTACTTCAGAAGGCTTCTTCAGCGGTAAATTTACGCCAGAACGCACTTTTCGAGCAGTCTACACTAGAACCTTTACTTCAGCTCAAGATTGGTCTAATCTCGATCAGCTCAGCGTAAGCATAAAAACAATATCTACAGAACATAAGAACGTTTCTGTCTTCTTTGTCAATAGCGACGACACAACTTCAACAGATTCAAGCAATTATGTTATATTGGCAGAGAATGAGATTACATCAAACGCTGACCCTAATGCTAATAACTTCGCAGATAAAGTGTTTGATATCTCTGCTGAGATAAGAGATAATGTAACTCAATTTGTCATCTTTACAGAAGAAACTGAGGGAGATTTCGAGTTTTTCATTGATAAGATCTTTGTCAGACAGAAGAATCTATTTGTTAAAAATGGTGTTGCTAAATTCAGGTATTCAGCAGGTGCCCAAGTCACTTTCCATTCTATTGTTTTTGAAACAGAAGAAGAGACCGATACTTCTATTCTAGTTCGAGCCAAAATAGCAAATTCACCAGATTTGTTGCCAAGAGCTAATTTTACGGCACCTCTCTCTCCAGGACAAGTATTTTCACTAGATGGAACAGACATTGAAATCGAAGTGGCTTTTGAAACAGAAGATGTTAAAAAGACGCCTATACTTAAGTTTCTTGACTTGAGGCTTTTAGCTGTGGCTGAATTCAACGGATTTGATATCGATACAATAAAAGAATGGGAGCAAGGAGATACTGATAATATTACTATTGAAGCAGATGATAATGTTGTGATATCTACTCCTATTAATGTTGATGGACTTTATTTTTCGAATAAAGATGCTGTAAGTGAAAATGATGATGAAAACATAGGTGTTTTTGGTTTCTCAGGCCATAATTTACCTATTGCTCCCAAGCAAGCAATTAATTTTGGCACAGAAAGAAAACTTGGATTTAATGGAGCTTTTTCAGTTGTCAGATCATTTAATAAGCATTTCCTGGTAGCTGATAATGGCAATGATCGAATATTTGAGATAAATTCAGATGGAGAGATGCTTAAAGGCTTTGGCTCTCCAAGAGCTTTTAGTGATGATTTCTTCCCTCTCTCGTCAGTCTACAACCCAGAGACTGGTATATTAGCAGTTGCTTTTACCAAAGCTATTGATAAAGAATCTGTAAATTTTGACAAGATTGCTATTTTCATAGGCTCTACAAAGATTCAGTTTGGCTCTAATGATATTTTGGTCACCGAAAAGAAGAGTGATAATATCTTGGAGATTTTGTTAACAATAGATAATCAGAAGCAATTAAAAAATGCTTCTGGGGTTACAGTCAATTTCGCTTCAGGTGCATTTGCAGAAGGAATTGTACTTAATGAAACATCTCGTAAAATTCTAGGTGCATTTGGGATGGAGTGTTTTGTAGGTGATTTTACTTATGTTGATACAATTGATCGTCCTGTTTTTGTTAATAAACTTGATAGTGGCAATTGGATTGTAGCCAATTCTTCTATCTCTGTTAGCGATGTTTCTACGACAACAACAGGGATTGTGGCTGCTGCACCTTTAGTTGAATTCGATCCTTCTGATCCTAATAATATTGTATTTAGTTATGGTAAGATTCAATTTTCAGATTTCTCTCTTGGTTCTATTATTGAGCATCCAATAGAAGACAGATTGGTTGTGGCGGGAGTATTCCCAAGTGATATTGGTCTTGGTGTATTAGAAACTTCTAATATTTCTAATACTAAAGCGTTAGAGGCTTTGGCTGGTTTCAGAGGTATTGTAGCAATTGTAGATAAAGTAACTTCTGAACAGGTTTTTACGTATAATTCTCCAGATGGACTTTACCCGTCAGATGTCGATTTTGATATAGCAGGCAATATACTTGTTTCTGAATCGGATTTTGGTGGAAACGGAGGGCGAGTAATTAAGTTAGATTCATTCGGAAACATTATACAGCAATTTGGAAACGGATCGTTTAGGGCTATAAATGATGCCAAAGCAAGAATTAACAACAACATTCTTATCAGCGCATAAAATGATACAGACAACACTATATTTTGGGTATTGTAGGATTCATAGTTGGAATTCTGGGAGGATGGATCATCTATTCTGCCATAATTGTTCCTATTGCAAAAGATAAGATCATAAGAAAATTAGCAGATCGAGCGGCAGAAAAAAGGAAAAGTTTTTGACAATTCTGATCAGTGTGGAAGATTCCTGAATAATTTTATTAAGATATACACAATCCTGCCTCCCTATCGTTGCGATCTTTTTTTCTAATTGAGCGATTATTACAAAATTTAGACGATAATTACAGTAGAACTGTATTTTATTGTGAAGTGGAAAATAAGGTTTGCGATATTTATTTGCGGCTTTTTGGGCTTACTTGTCGGATGTATAGCTGCTACGATATTCGTTAACTTGCATAAATAATGATTAAGCTTAATTGGATCTGCTTTTGTAACCAAAGCGGATATGGCCAAGCCGCACAGAACTACATCAATGCTTTGCTGAAACACAGCGAATTTGATATTCGTGTGCAAGTCATTGCTAATCAAATCGTCAAGCCAGCTATTAGCGATAAACGATTTGAATTACTGATGCATCTCTCGAAAAAAGATGATTCTCCTGACCGTATACAGATTTATCATTGTATTCCTATTATGCATTCTAAGTTTAAGAGAAAAGAGAAGAACATTAGTTTCGCTACTTTCGAGACGTATGATCCTCCTGAAACTGGGCCGATGGCATGGATTCCTATATTAGATAAAACTGATGCTGTTGTGGTCCCGTCTCAATTCAACTATCAAGTTTTTGCCCACACAAGCTTGAAAAAACCAATATTTTACGTTCCTCATTGTTTGGATATGCAATTGTATCATCCTGATGTAAAACCTATGAAGGATTACAATCAGTTTACATTCCTTTTCATGGGAGCTTGGAAGATTAGAAAAGGTTATCCACAATTGTTAGAAGCATGGTTTTCTGAATTCAGTATGAAAGATAATGTCCAATTGGTTATTAAGACAGATCAAGTTAAGATCGCTAAAGTGCAAGTTGAACAGCTTAGAAAGAATTTAGGTTATAGAAACAAGGAAATTGCCCCTGTTTTGTTTGAAGATAAAGTATTCAATGATGATGAATTACCACGTTTTATGAAATCGTCTCAATGCTTAGTGGCCCCTCATTGCGGCGAAGGTTTTGGGCTTCCTGGTTTACAATGCATGTCTTTGGGTATTCCGATTATTATTACAGATTTTTCGGGTTCCCAGGATTATGCGAATGAAGAAACAGCTACTTTGCTGAAGCCTCGCGGAATGATGATGCATGATTGTATGGATAAATATCCTCAATTTAAAAATAAGCGTTTTGCTTTTATAGCAGTTGAAGATATCAAGAAGCAAATGAGATACGTTTTAGAAAATTATGACAAGGCACAAGAAAAGGTAAAAGTAGGAGCTAAATTGGCTGCTGAAAACTTTAATTATCAGAAAATTAGCGGAATGTTTAGAGACATGATCGGTACACTATATAATGTCTAAATTAGTATTGCTTAAAAACTCAGGTTCAATCAACGATGCAAAAACGTTAGAGTTTGAAATTGCTGATATTTCAAATAAACATGGTATTCGCGTGTCTTTTGAAAATGCTACTCATAATGTGGATGGAGATATCGCTGCGTATGGAAAATATTTACCTTTGAGTCCTAATGATAGTTACGCCTCTGGTCAACTCGATTTAAGGATTCCCGAACATGCAGCAGATGTAGCTGTCACTGTATTTGCTACAATTGAAGAAAAAGACGAAAATGATCAATATAAGACTACAGAAGTAGTCTCTGCTGTATACGATATTTCATCTTTTAAGTCTACAAAACGCTTTGCTGGCAAGATGAGACTTAATAATAGCTATTTAGGTATTGAAGACAGAACTGTTCTTGCTATTGAAGAAAAGCCTAATTCGCGAGTTACACTTTCAATTAACGATAAGCGATTAAGCGTTCATCTGAACAAAGAAGGTAAGGGAACCCTTACTTTCTATGGCAAAGATGTTTTTAGCAAATCTGCTAAAGTCATACAAAAGTTTCCAGTTTACATTTTTACTAGCGATGATAATTATACAGAACCTCAGTTTACTGGTTCATTTGTCAATGTTTTACCAGATAGAATTGCTACCTTACAGGCTTGCGATGCTGACACTCCATTGTCAGAATGCACTGCTTTAGTAGCGAATGCTCCAGAATCTTTGTTTCCTGAAGTGGATGATAAAAATTTCAAATTTGAACAGCAAAATTCAGAAGTTTCTGTTCACGTAAGTAATTGTAATGATGTTGTAAAGACACAATCGGGTTGTGGGATTAATAGTTATTCTGCTGATTTGTTACCAAATGGACAAATTGTTTATGCTTATGCGGCACAGCAGAATCCAGATGTCGATCCTACAACGCAAAAATTAAACAAGATATTCCTTGATGTCGCAAGTAGTTCTGTCGCTAAGGGGGTATTTGGTCGAAGAGGTGGGCTTTTTAATGCTTTGAATACGGGTATCTTACAGCCATCAACGGCAGGCGAAATAGATATTCAAGTTGATTCTACTTTTTTTGATCATATTCAAATTGGAGGGGATATTGTTATCTTTGATAGTCCTTTTGATGGAGGCAAATTTTCTGTTATTGCTAAAGATGCAGATGCTTATAACGGAATCTTTAAAGTTACAATTCAATCAGATGAAATCGTAGATAAATTGGGTTATTGTGTTAATTTATTATATGCTAACGAAGGTTGTGAGGCAGGCACAAGTGATATCTTGTTGTTATCCACTCCTTTCATCAATAATCTTGCAGAAGAGAAAATTACTGCCGCCAATCCATCTATCGCCGCCAGTCCTCTTGTTGAAACTAACAATATATCTCATGTTTATGTTGTTGCTCAGGGATTGGTAGATGGCATATGGCAATTGTTTCTATATTCAATTCGCTATCAAATTAACCAGGATTGCGGAGCAACTGCCGACCCAGGTGATGCATTTGGGTGGGTACAACTTACAGTAGATGGCGAAAACAAGAATCCTAAAGCTATTGTAGACAGCATTGGTAATCTACATATTGTTTGGGAAAGTAGTAGGACAGGCCAAGTACAATTGTATTATAGTGCTTTAGGTCCGTCTGCTATGTCGTTGGTTAACGGCGCGACAAGCTCTTTTATTGACAAATACGCTCAAACAATTCAAAAAGAAAATAAACCATTTGATTATGTACAAAAATCGTTGTTCAGATTTGAGACAGCTAGACAATTTTTTGATAGTGAATATGGTGATTTTAATTGGATTAATTTCATTAAAGGCGGATCGTTAAGCAGAAATAATAATCAGCATCTTTTGGTTACGGGCAATACTACAGAAGATCAAGCAATATCTTTCTCTAGCTTAAGTACTGAATCGGAATTTCCGTGGAATGCTGGGAATGTAGATCAAATATCTTATGAGATTAATTTTAATTTAAAGAATAATAATGATGTGAGTGAGCTTTCTGTTCCTGAAATAGATCGTTTGTATGATACATGGAAGGCGCAGTTTACGCCTGTCTATTCCGCTGATTTGGATAATACTTCTTCATATGAAATTGGTAAAAATAAATTTATGGTTGGTCGTAGAGATGAGTTTTACGATAGAATTATCCCTATTGTTGGATCATATAGAAACGCTGAAGCAAGAATTGTATTTAATGATGGGCAAAATAGTTCAGAAAAAGAATTTCGTATTAATGCTTCTGACAAAGACAACGAGACATTGCGGCATTTTGTCTTGGCGTTAATTCCTGAAAAAAGTCAATTTCAAGCAACTAATATTGAGACAGTTGCGGAGTTTGCGGAAACGAATGATTTGGAATTGGCAACTGCGGCAGCAGAATATAACTCTGAAATAGAAACAGTTGTAAATACTGGTAGATATAAATTAGCTATCACTTTAAATAGCGAAAATTATGTTGGCAAACCATCTGGGAAGACATCTACGATATCTCGTCGTTTTTCTGAGCCGTTTAATTTGATTGATGAGCAAGCGTTTAAGATTCAAGTAAATTATACAAAAATGCACAGAGAAGATACGGCATCAATGCGAGGCGTAAATCTATTAACTAATGACGATACTGATTTATCAAGGTTGTGGTGTAATGTCACTATCTTTTTGAATGAGCAAGTTATTTTTGCTGAATCATTTATGACTGATATGACTGATAGATATACGAGTTTCGACATTGGACTTGGGATACCAGGTGGAGGGCAGTATACAACCAATGATTTTGCTTTGTATGAGAATAATGTATTTGATGATCTTGATGTAAGTTTGGAATATTCAAACATTACAATAGGGCCTCCAACGGCAATACTAGAAAATGAACTAATTAATTTACCTTCTTCTATGCGTTTTGATCATGGTATGGTTGATTTTTCGACTAAGTCTAAGCCATTGGACACAGAACCAGTTTATTTAGATGATTTTGATTTACTTAAATTTACGCTTCTTGATTCAGGCACTTCTGGATCCTTCCCTCAAATACCTGTGACAACAGAGGGCGTAAATCAATCTGCTAATTTGGACTTAGGTTTGGGTTACGATTTGCATATAACATGGCAATCAAATAGAGATAATTATTGGAATGTCTTTTATGCCTCGTCAATGGATCGTCAAGTGCCGTTTAGATATGAAACGATAATTACAGATACAACAAGCAATAGCATCATGCCATCAATCGGAGTTTCAAGAACTGGCGCAAGAATGATTGCTTGGCATGATGATAGAGATGGATTTTATCAAGTATATGCCGCTACTTCGCCAGAGACACAGACATTGACGGGTTTGGATCTGGCTAACTTGCCAGTTGTATTAAACGATGGAATATGTAGAGATCCTGATCCGCCAGATCCTCCTACGGAAGAATGTCAGATTGATGTTGAATTTTGCCTTGAGGGTTGCTGTGTTGTTGTATGTTAAAAGAGATAAATAATGCCATTTGCTATAGAAACAGTTGAAAGCGGAAGAGTGGGTCAATTTCCTTCGCTCATCAATTATGATGATGCCCCAGCTATCGTATATGGAGGTGCAGGTAATGAGTCTGTGCGATTTGCAAGGTTAATAGATGGTGTTTGGATTACATCCCATGTTGCGAATTTACAACATGGCGTTTTGGGGTCAATTGATGCGGAAGATAGCTTAAACGAAAGTCCAGTTATTGTATACATAGATAGACCAACGAGTCTTAGCACTACTTCTGTTTCGCAAATTAAATATGGATCGTTTGACGGCACTATATGGAATATAGAAACTGTTGATACAGACTCTTTTTCTCAACGGTTTTTTCATAATGCAAAGATAGTTAAGACATCTAGGGGATCTATTTTAGGATGGGTAGAGAGGGATGTCCAGGGAGTTTATAAGATTGTCACTTCTCAAAAAGGCTCTAACGGATGGAATAGCTTTGCTATTGGAGCGACCAGTTCCAGAAGCTCATGGGACATGGCAAGGATAGGTGATAATTTAGCTATTGTGTATTTTGACCTATCAGCAAGAGCTGTTAAATATGCGGAAAGAACTATGAGAGGATCATGGGGAACTCCTGAAACTGCTGTGCAAGTAGCTGGTACTCATTCAGTTCTTGGAATTTCTCTAATTGATCTTAATGGAGATGCTCAGATATCGTATCAGGTTAATTTAGGTAATTCTAATTTGCCAGGAGCGCAAAGAAGATTAACAAAATCATCGGGTTCTTGGGTAGAAGACGTTGTTGATCAGAACTTTACGACTTCAGGGTTTGTTGATTCAGCATCATCAATTAATCAAAATGGTTTCTTGGCTATTGCTTATCATAGAAGAAGAGATAATGTTGTTAATTATGCGACTCTATTGGATGAAAGCGAATATAATCTTTCTATGTGGGCTATTGAAGAGGTAGGTAGAGACTTGGCGATGCCAAGTTTGAAGTATATTAATTTAGTTACTTACATTGCAGTACATGATGTTAGGACACAATCAGTAGCGTTTGCTGAGGAGGTAATCGTATGAGCGATCCCAGTACGCTTGCTGAATGTTCGTTTACAGAGAATGGAGTTTTTCATTTTAAGGTTCAGTTTTATGCTGATGAATTGCTAATAAATCTTGTTTTTGAAGCAACTTCTAGCGATAACCCATCTTATTTTTTTGTAAATAATATTCAATTAACATCAGATGGCTTGTCGGGAGTTGCGGGGATATGTTATCAAATTTCATATCGTCCGACTCGTGAGTTTTTGTCAGAAAATGGTCTGATTGATGAAGTCTTGTATATTACAGTAGAACCAATTATTGTTGGGAGAGAAAGCAGTTGTAGCAGCAGCAGCAGTTCTGAAAGCAGCTCAAGCAGTTCAGAGTCTAGTAGCAGTGCTGAAAGTAGTAGTAGTTCAGATAGCAGCAGCAGTAGTTCAAGTAGCGAAAGTAGTAGTAGTAGTTCAAGTAGCGAAAGTAGCAGTTCATCTGAAAGTAGTTCTAGTAGTTCAGAGAGCAGTAGTAGTAGCAGCCTTAGTAGTAGCAGCAGCCGCAGTAGTAGTAGCAGCCTTAGTAGTAGCAGCAGCCGCAGTAGTAGTAGCAGCCTTAGTAGTAGCAGTTCGGGTTAAGGAGAATTGTTTTGACAACTTTAGATTCTGCAATTTTTGCTGACATTGTACTTGTCGTTGACGAGTCTAGTTCTATGCAGTCAGAACACGCTTGGCTGACAGAGGCAATGTCATCGTTAGAAGGTTCGCTGACAAATGTTGGTATCGGCCCCAATCAATATAGCCTCATTGGCTATGGCCGAGCAAGCGATCCTAATCCTATTGATCATCTGCTTGATGGCACTGTCGCTGAGCTTACGACTGCTTTTAATCTTTTAACAATAAACGGCAATATTGAAGATGGATATAAAGCAATTGATTTTGCAATTGATGAAGTGTCGTTTCGGACTGATTCAGCACGTCTTGTAATTTTAGTTACTGATGAAGATAGAGACGTACTTGATACAGCTATCACTAAAACTACTGTATTTCAGAAGTTGATCAACAACGAGATACAGCTTAATAGTGTTGTAAATGCCAAATTTACAGATAATGTAATTGCTGTTAATGCTGATGGCGTAGGATTCTTTTCTGATGGTTTGGGAGGAATTGCTAGTGCATCTGGTCATACTGTTACGGGCGGAATTGGAAATACTGTAGATACATATGTGCAATTAGGATGGTCTACAGGAGGTTCCGCATACAATCTTAATGTTCTTAGAAGTGATGCTTCTTTGTTCAGCAATATATTTATTGAAATTAAAACAAGCGAGATTACAGGGGTCGATCCGACCGATACGCTTTGTAAATTTACTGTATCTCCAACTTCTCAGGTTTTTTTCTGCCCTGAAGTAGCGGAAGGAGATGAAATTGTAAGAGCAACAGATCTGGCTTCTCTAACAAGGGAAAACTCTGAGTTTGTAGATTTCATTTCCGAATTGACATCGACTAAACGTATGCATTTTAGTTTGTCTATCTATGCAGATCCTGAACATACATCTTTATTGTATACAGCTTTTAGCAGTCTAGATCAAAAAAGATGGTTTGTAGGAAATCCTGGGCAAGCTCCTTGTTCAATTAGTGTTGCTGGTGCTACAATTGCTAATGGCATAGTTCCTGATGTGTTTTATGCACCAGAAGTATTACCTTCGACTTTGATAGAAGATCAGCTTCGTTATAATGTAGGAAATGATAGAACAGAAGTTCCGTTGGTTTGTGGAGTGATTTATTATTTTATTATGGAAGGTGTTGTTGACGGAGTTTTTTATAGAATTTCTTCTAAATCTCAGAAATTCTCATGCTCTAAAGTCAAAAGGAATTTTTGGAAAGATAATTTTGATGCAGGAACATGGCAATGCAGTGGACAGGGCGGGGCTGATTTCCGTATCTCTAGAACTTCTAATCAATCGCTTAATCCAAATGTTGCTGGTAATGATTATGGTAATTTTGCTGTTTGTTGGCAAGATTTTAGAGAGACAATGCCTAATGCGTTTGATCAAAATCCTAATTTGTTTTATGGGGTTTGGGAGTCTGACATAGATACATTCTGGACTTCGGGACAGGGAAGATCTGATATAAAAATTGTCTCCGATGCATTCCGTCCAATAACTATTGCAGATCAAGCTAACAATTTTGTATTTTCGGGTATTGAGTCTAATAAAATTAAACGTTCATTTTGCCCTCAGCCAACTATCGTTGAAGATGCTCCTTTAGCCGCTTGTGCATTTTCAGATGATGAATTCTTTGATATTGACAATACGAATAGACAGGCAGACCAATATCTTAAGGCAAGAGTTTATGAACAAGATGTCGTCTCGTCGTTTGCTATTGCACATAATAACGTAGTCTCTGTAGTTAATGATTGCTTTGTCCGTTTAGACGTTATTGGGGCACCTGGAACTTATGCTGTCAGAATACGCAATGAAGATCAAGATAGATGGGGTTCATGGATAGATATTGATGGCGAGTTGCCAGCAACGGCAGAGCCAGCCACAAGATCAAGCTCTACAGATTCTGCTAGACAAGATAGGGTCTTCAGTGCGTATTTTATAGATAATGATCGTTTTATTCTTCCATGGGTAATGTCTCCTGGTAATGGAGTAAAAAGAGTCTGTCTGCAAATTCTTACTTATTTTGGGATTACAAAAGTATTTTGCCTCAATGTCTTTACAAATTTGACAGAAATGGAATATAAGGTTGAGTTGGCGTATGATAGCAGTTTTGTTAATTTACCTCCTGAGCATAAGGGTTTATCGGTCATTGGGAATCTAAATGCGGGACAAGAAACTACAGTATTCGTCAAAGTAACATTTACAGATACAGCTAGATTAGACAAGTATGCTTTATTGCAAAATATTGAAGGATTTAGTCATTTGGCTAATAACAAGTATACGTTTAACTTCATTCAACAAGGCGTAAATGATCAATATGGAATACCGTTATACGCAGATGAAGCAGGAGTTTATACTGGTTCTTTTACAATACAGAATAGTGATGGCATATATAATAAAGATGGTTTATGCGCCATTGTTGTCAACATACCGAATCCATGCACAAAATTGAGAGATATTGTTTGCGTAGGATCGGGCGAAGATCTCCTTAATACAAATAATATTAATGCTCTACAAGATTTTTATGTAGACTATTCAAATCTGGATAATATTACTCCAGAACAAACATTTGAAGTGCTCAAGAATAGTCAACTTGCACAAATTACGGATATAGAATCGTTTAAACAACTTTATAGTATCGATGACTCTAGGTTCTCATTTGGAAACCCAGCATTCTTCATTAGGAAATAATGGCAGCAAAGAATTCAACATGTAATTGTCCAACAATTATCTCTCCTAATGGAGGAGAATTAGTTGTTAGTCGAGTTTTGAATATTACTTGGTATTCGCCAACGCCTCATGATACAGATAATCAAGCAGTTTGGTATGAGCTGTTTTTTACAGATAAATACGAATCGGACAAAAAGATAGATTGGAAACAGATTGCTTTTGTTCCTGCAATGAATTCGTCATTTAATTGGAAGCTTCCCGTTGGCGTGCATGGCGATAAATGCCGTTTGGGAATACGCTGTAGAGACGCTAAGGGGGCCGTTAGCAATATTGCAGTTATTGGGGGTGACTTCTCCATATTAATTGATAGATTGGCTTCTCCTACTGTTGTAAGCCCCGTATCTGCCTCTGTGCATCGTCTTAGTATGTCAATCGTATTCGATCATGGAGCAATATTAGGCAATATTTCTCAAAGAGCGTTTTATCAGGTATATTACAGTTCAGAAGCTTTGGGAATTGATTGGACACCAGTTAATGAAAACATACCATTTGGGTCAGATATATTTATTTGGGATCTTAGAGATTTAGAATCAAGCAATGATTATCATCTTAAAATAATACTTGCTAACGAGGATGGTATTACATCTGAGCCGTTTTTTGTTGATAATCTTAGCATCTTGCAGATGAATTATGTTATTTTGGATAGCACTCCCCCAAAAGGTAGAATTGAAACTCCAAATAATCTTAGATTTACAAGAAATAAAGATATTGCATTGAGATTGACTGCATTTGATGAAACAACTGATATTGTGTCGGTTGTGTTAGAGCAAGTTGATATTACGCCTGATCCTTATACGGGATTGGTTACAGAAACAGTAGACGCTTCGGGTGAACAACTCTTTTCTGAGTTTATGACTTGGCATTTGGCAGGAGAGGATGGCGAGAAGGTTATTCAAGCAAGATTTAAAGATGTAGCTGGTAACTTCTTTCTAGATTCGGAGTTAGATAAATACTTTGCTCTGTTTTTAGAGAATAATGCCCAGACTGTTACAGCTATAACTACACAAAATGGTATTGTTTGGACAGCTTTTAGCAATGGTTCAGATTTTTCGCTATTTAAAGACAAGGAAATGGTTGCTGATTTAGAGGGAGAAGCAACTGCCATTGAAGTTTTTGATGATATCCCTTATGTTGCTATTAAAGACTCTGACAATAAGGGAGAATTACAGAAATTTCTAGATAATGAGATGCAATCTGTGCAGGCATTTTCTGATTTAGATTCTGTGATTAATGCTATGGGCGTTTTTAGTGATGAGTTATATATGAGCATGCAGAATGGTGACTTATATAATTTTGATAATACTTCGTTCCTTTTGGTCTCAGCATTTGACAAGCAAATTAAAGGCATGTATTCAGATGTTAATCTGTTATATCTGTTTTTTGAAAACACAGTTGATGTAGATGTATATGATGGGTTAACATTTTCTAATATGAGTGTTTTGGATGCCAATCAGCAAAACTAATCTTAATTTTTATCTAACTTCTGTAGAGCCAGCGATTGCTCAAAGCAATACAGCCCAGTCGGTGGGTGCCTATATCAGCACTACAGAATTGTATCCAAATACTACATTAAGCTCAAATCTGGGTTTGTATGACACCGCTCTTACGCTTGCTAAATCTACAGATCTGAACAATTTGAGTTATTTGGGGATAAACTCTGAAATTATTAAGACAGAAACAATCAGTCAAAATGCCGTTACAGCAACTACTCGTGGCTTAAATAATTCTAGCTTTTTTCATGCCAGCTCAGATATTGTTTATGGACTCTCTATAGATCGTTTGTTTGATCAAAAATATAATGACGATTTAAAACAGTATCGTTGTATTGCCTTGAAGAACGAAGACGCATCTAATACGGCTGTCGATACTGTTATCTATTTGAAACAAAATGTTGTCAATTTAAGTTCTACAATCAAAATAGCCGTTGAAGCACCTCGCTCTGATTATCTAAGTAGTACGGCTACGGGCGGATCTCAGATGACAGTTATTGATTCGTCTATTGCAGGGATACATGATGATAATCATTTTTCGGGATCATATTTAAGAATAACAAGCGGCACAAACACAAGTCAGGCTAGAATCGTTGCAAGTTATGACAAAGATTCTGGTACTTTTGTTTTAGAATCGAGTCTGCCTTTTAATGTTGCCAGTGACGATGGTTATGAAGTCGAACCATCACCAGCTCAAAGAATTAAGTCTGGATTGATCTCTCCGTCATTTGATACCGCTAGAGTAGGTTCATTAGGAACTCCTAAAGGAATAGTAGGACTGCAAAACGATGATAGAGCAAATATATTTACGGCAACAGATGCCAATGGCTCAATAAGTATCAATATTAATTCTGATAGAGATCATGGATCAGATTTGCGTACCAACGATGTAATTTATATATGGTTAGAGAAGAGTTTGGCTAAGGATTCAAGCAACTTCTCTGCTAATAGTGTAATATTAACAGTTAATTATTTTACTTAAATGGCTTATAGTTCAGAAACAAAATTTCTAGTTGATTTTAGCGATCTTACTCCAAAAGATAAGGTTTCAGGTAATCCTCTTACTGTTGTTGGATCAAGCGGTATCACTCTATTAGAAAACAATCTTGGTTATTCTATGCAAACTGATCAATATCTTACAGATGATGTTGCATTTAATATTAGCACTGCATTAACCGTTGGGTTCTGGCTGAAACCGAATAATCCAGGAATGGTCGTGGACCCATCGCCAGGGACAGTGAAATCTCTGAATATTTCTGTTTTAGACATCGTTGATGTAAATGATTCAGTAGCATTAAGAATCTATGAATTGACTCAAGCTGATAAGACAAATAGATTAAGAGTTGATATCATCGGTAATGAAGACGCTAGTATTATCTCTAAATCATATGCAGTAAACACTTGGCATCATTTTTGGTTTGTTTGGGATGGATCAGCAATTGATTTGTTTGTAGATGGCGTTAGCGAATCTTCAAGTAGGACAGGGACAGTTCCGACTTCTGTTGCTGGCTCTTCGGGAACAGTTAGCATTAATCGCTTGGCGACAACTCCTGGCTTTAATATTGCAAATAATGATGGAGATATTGATGATATAGTTATCCTTAACACAGCAGATAGTACAGCGGCAACTATACAAAAAGTGATTAATCAGTCGCTTGACTTCGCGTTTAATACTTCATTTATGACTAATGAAGAGATTGAGCAGGCATTCTTGTTTGATGATCCTGATGTAGTAAGGATTACTTCTGCTCATGATGATAGTACAAGTATTTTTGCTTCTCGAAGTGACGGACAAATTATAGAAGGCTCGCCAATTATGTGGGAAGCCAGGCGAACATTCAAAGATGATGAAGAGGTTAATAGTTTGAATGTTTTGGGAGATGGATTTCAGAGTTTGAATGGGATTTTGGAAATTAACGGGATTGCGACATTTAGAATATGACAACATTAGGTTTAACAGTTAAGGTTAATAATCAGTCTGCTGACAGCGTAATAGTTATCACGAATGGTCGGCCTATTATCAGTTGGATTTTTGATCCTATCGATATTGTTGTCCCTGATGAATACGGAGAGATTATCAGCCAAACTGTAATTGAGCAAGCTGACTTCAGGGTTAGGATTGGAACCAGCCAAACTAATTGGGGAACATGGATGTTTGCTGGTTCAGTAAAGCATACGGGAGTGGTAAGCAGTACAGCGAGATCATGGGCATATAGCGGCCCTCTTTTAGAAAAAGGCGTTACATACTACGGTCAGATACTTGTCAAAGATACTGAAGGTAATTTTAGTTCATGGGAAACATTCTCTTTGTTATTCAATCAAGTTCCTGTAGCGACTGCCGTAACATTAACTCCAGCTAATCCGTCAGTTGATGATGATCTGAAATTAACCTATTCATATAGCGATCCTGACTCTCATCTAGAATCTGGAACATTAATTAAATGGTTTAGGAATAATGTCTATGAGCGTCAGTTTGATAATCAAATAACGATTAATAATGATCTGTTGAGATACAATGATACATGGACAGCCCATGTGCTGCCGTCAGATAGCTATGAAACAGGTGCAAGAGCCATCAGTAACGTTGCATTAGTGACAACTGGAGCACCAGTTAGTTCGGGAATCAAGATTCTGCCTCTTGTCCCGAATGAAAATGATATTCTGAAGGCAGACTATGTATTTTCTGGAGATATTGTTGAAGATAAGAGTAGAATACGTTGGTATGTCAATGAATCGCTTGATGAAAGCGTAAATGATCAGAAATTTGTTAGATTAAGCATAGTGGCAGGCGATAAAGTGCGTTTTGAGACACAGCCATTTGATGGAGTTAAGCTTGGAAAGACAGTTGCTTCTGAAACAGCTACAATTGTTTCATCTAAATTTGCAGTAGAGAATGTTCGTGTTGAGGGAAGGCGAAATCCGCTTGATATCCTAACATTGCGTCCCATTATCGCATGGGAAGTGCTTTCGCCAAGTGGTAAAATTGCTGAATATGTCTCTATCCGTATAGGCAATGCACCAGGAAGCGATAACGTTTATTCTACAACAATAAATTCGCGTCAAAGAAGCTTCAATGTTCCTGAAAATTTACTTAACAGAGGATCTGATTACTTTGTATCTATCGCAGTAAATGATACGGCAACGTTTGAGAATTATGCAATCAGCCATTTCAAAACAACAGGTTCAAGATGGGTTGATAAGGCTTCAAATAACGGTTGGACAATTGAAGCAGTATTTGCGACCGATGGAAGCACGTTTGATGAGGCGAATTATCAGATTATTCGAATTCAAGATGGAACACAATTTGGAGAAGTAAGAATCTATTCTGATAGATTTGCTTTTATGGCTTCAGATATTACTTTCTCTACGATTGAAGATTTATCTCGTTTTAGAATATTAACGATTGTTGGAGAAGGAAAAGATGTTAAAATGTATATGGATCGAAAGCTTATTTTGGATGCGAGCGGATTGTTTGATCAATCAACAACTGATAAGCAACTTGAGTTCGGATCTGTTCAGGGAACATTGACTGTTAAATATCAGTCATTTTGTTATACTGTTGATGGATCTTTTCATCCTGGGGTGGCTGATGAATTTAAGGATTTGCAATTCCATAAATATGCTGACTTTCCGTTCCACGAAGCTGTTGGTTTGAAGGGATTTGTAGAAGATAATGAGAATAGGAAAGTGTTCGCTATCAATCCTAATGATGACAATGAAAGTGGTTCAGTTTTGGCAATTGCTGTTGGAAGCAAAAAGCCATTTAATACAGCAGTAAGAACCTTTTCTCCGATTAACAATGCATCTCGATCTCCGAATAGCGTTTACAAAGTATTCAGTCATGCTCGCGGTGCTTCTGTATTCAGAGGTCATTTCATAGATAACTATGACCATTTGATTGATTTTACAGGAACAAGTGTTGATCCTGTGGATAATGGTTGGGAATTAGTACAGAATATTGGAACCAGTTCTGCAAGACAGAATAATGGTTGGGAAATAGATACGACGGTTTAATTATGGTAACGATTGCCCCTCTCTCAGCACAAATTCTTTTTACTCTTGATCCAACTTCGTTTCAAAGCGCGGCCAGACATGCGACTCTTAGTACAGATACGATCAGTAATGATTCAACGTTATCTATTTATGATTTTACGGAATCCGGCGGTGGTGTTGGTTTTCTTAGCTTTTTCGTTGAAAATCGCGGCGAGCAACCTGTAAAAGTTGAATATATACAATTCTTGGCGATTTCTAATTTTCCAAAACTGCAAGCTTACAGTCCCACTAGGCTCCGAGCATTGATTGACTCTCCTTTCCGTGAGGGGGATTTAAACCCCCGCTTCCTCACCTCGTCGGGCTACGGAACTATAATAACGAAAAAGAAAAGAGGTAGTTTTACTCTTAATCCAGGAGAACAAGCTCGTCTTCGCATTGACTCGGCCAAGTTGGGCAAAACAAGTAAGCGCTCGTTTCAACTTAGATTGGGATTATCTCAAGTTATCCCTCCGGCGGAAGTCCCCTTTGATGAAGCGATTCCCCCTCCGGCGGAAGACCAAGCGATAGTCGCGCCCCCCGGCGGTTCGGCGACCACGCGCGAGACATTTAATTTTCTAGTTGTTATTAATCAAAAACCGTCTATCGTTGATCCGACAACGGGCATTGCTACTGTGGAGACTCCTTTATTAAATCCTGCCATCTACAAAATCAATCCCGCCAATGGAGCCGGGTGCGGTCTTGTTCCCATTACTGGCGTAGATGACAATCCTATTGGATTGGCTTATAGCTCTGTTGATAATAAAATATATACAGTTACAGAACGTCCATCTCAGTCTCTTTATACTGTTGATCCGACAACGGGCGTTGCTACTTTTGTTAAGAAATTATCATTTCCTATAACTGGAGGAAGCACGCAGCTCCTTCATAATATGTTAGCAAAACAAGCTCCCATCCGAGATATTTGGTTCTATCCGAATACTGATAAACTATTAATATTGGCATCCGTGCTACCGTATTCAGGAGGCGAAATTAGATCGAATCATACAATCATATATGAAACCAACACCAGTTCGAGTGGGCCGGTTAGGGTATGGGCAGATTTTTATGGAAAGTTTGCTCACACTTTGATAGTTGACTCGCAGGCAGAATTTATTGATTACCTTAGCTGCGCACGCCTTGCTCCCAACTGTGAACGAACCTCTATCTCCATAGGGACTTTAGCTGCTAGGGATTTTGGAGAAACTTCGCTCTTAGATCAGGGCGCCGTAACATATCCTGGTGCGTTATATGCTGCGGAAGTTCCAGACAGTTTACGAGAGCCTGACACTCCTGCTGATGTTAGGGAATTTTATCTTGCAGAAAGACAGCAATCAGGTCGGGCTGGCGCTGGTACGCGATTTGGCAAAATCATGCTTACTAGTTCTGGTCAGCAGGTTACATCGGGAACAAAAGCATTACATATAGGATCGACTGGTGTTCTTGGCCTAAGGGGCGAAACAAGTGGGCATGTTGTAGGTCTTACATATGATCATAGCAGAAACTCTATTTTAGCTCTCGCACCTAATGCGACATCTGTCCCAGGATTACCGTTGCTTTTCAGTGTTGGAGGGATTAGTGCTTCCGTGCCTGACTCTCAACATCCGCAATCATACCAGTGGGGGAGTAGCAATTTACGTTTTCCTAATCAGAACCTTAGTTCAATCACTAATGGTCAAACAATAGATATTAGTTTTGATGATTTTATCTCCCCCGAAACCGCCGCCGCCATCGGTCTAAGCCCTGGGTCGTTTACCCAAAGCAGTTCTTTAGATGTAAGATTTGCCATTAGTAATTTGTACCTTCAGCGAAGGGAAGATGCAACCCCGGTTTCACTTGGCGGTAGTTCCACAGACCCCCTTGTTAGGGAAGCAGACCTTACAGTTAAGCCACCTCAACTAAGTTGGAGCCTTGGCGGTTCTGGGTCGGGTACAGAAACTGTAACACTTGTTTGCGGACACAACTGCGGCGGCGAGATTACTGAAGGTACAGTGCTTAACCCCGAAGAGATTACTGAAGATATATTGCTTAAGCCTAAACATCAAGATGATTGGATGCCCGCAATTCGGGCCGTTCATCGAACCATGTGGTTCTTACAGTTTAGAAATTTGCGTGGTGGTGCTAGCGTAGACCCTAATTATGCATCATCAATAACAGGTACGATTACTTTTGAAGTTGAGACATTTTGCTCTAGTGAAACTTTTACGTTTTCATTTACTGCTGGATCTTCTCAAGTTGTCCCTCCGGCGGAAGACCCTCGCGATGACCCTGGAGATGAACCCGTTCCGTATATCCCATGTGTTGGAACAAGAGTAGATCCAGAACAAAAGATATTTGAAGAATTACCTGCCGTTAATCGTAAATTTGGGATAGATTTAGATGTTAGTGGTGATAAGGTTATTGTTCCTACTTCGATTTTAACTACAAATTCTCAAGTAGAAATTCATAAATTTGATGGTTCGCAATGGAATTTAGAACAGAAACTGGAACCTGAATCATTATATTCTTCTTCTGTTGCGATTGATGGCGATGTAGCAGCATTTCTGGATACCCAGAACGCTATTAAAGGCATACAGATATATGAATTTGATGGAGCAGTGTGGGTAAAAGAGCAGTTCTTGCCTACGGATGCTACGGGTCCAATGTCAATGGCAGAAGTTGTTGGATCTAAACGTATTGCTATTGGCGAGCCAAATACTTCTAGAGTTCATGTATTTAGAAAATCGGGAGGCGTATGGGCACTTGATGAAATTTTAACGGCTTCCGATGGGGGGCTGGGTGACCGCTTCGGTAGTTCGGTTTCTTTGGGATCAGTTACCGCTAATCCTGTTAACCAATTAATTTTAACTGTTGGCGCTCCAAATAAAACCACAGGCAACGCCAGTGGCCGAGGAGCAGTATATACATTTTTAAGCACTGACACTGGTTGGGAAGAGCGATCAAAATTAACAAGTTCAGATAATCCTGGAACTATTAATCGACTATTTGGAGCAAGTGTGGATCTTGATGATTCAAGGCTTGTTGTAGGGCAGCCAGGCAGCTCGTCAATTGTAGATTCTTCAATTTATGTTTATACGACAACGAATTTTGGAACTACTTGGAATCTTGAAGAGCAATTGCAAGAAGGGCCTCTTGACTTAACCGACACAAGCCCTAGATATTCTGGTGGAGCAAACATTGGAAACCATGTTTATGTTGATGGTAACAATATTGTTACAAGTATTTCTGGGTCATCGTGTTCACGATTTGTTCTCTATGAGCGGGAAGAAACATGGAATATAGTAGATGTTTATGTTGCGTCTGAGCTTCTTTCAATTCCTGTATCAAAAATCACAAATGGAAAGATACTGTCAGGTATTCCTATTGATGATTCTTTTGGGCATAGTTCAGGTGCAGCATATTCTTTTGATATCCCAACTGTTATAAAGGATACAAGCTCAAGCTCAAGCTCAACAGATGTGGTTACGGACCCTGTTCTTCCCGATATTTTGTCGTTACAGGAAATCGCAGATAGAACAACAGGTATTTGCGACACTCTGGATGATCCCTATGCTGTTTGGGATGTCTATGCTGAAGGCATTTTTGCCCATGGCGGTAAATGGTATTACACTCAAAACAAACCAGGCTCTTCATGGTTTGATAGAGTAGACAATGCTAAGGGTTGGACTGTTGATTTTAATTTGAAAGTAGATATGGTTGAAAACGTAACAGGTCTTTCAGATACAGATAATCCTGAAGGTCTAGGCGTTTACGTTAATGATGGCACTTATCAAGAGGTTATCTACTTCTTAACGCAAGAGATTGTGTTCGCGAATGCGAACCGCAGTTTCAGTTACGACACTACTTCTTCTACAGATTATCGTTTGATAGCACAGGGTAATCGTTTACGTTTGTTTGCTAGAAAGAAAGTGACAGATTGTCGTTTTGATGAGTTGGTTAATGTTAATTTCAGAGAAGGTGCATCCAGAGAAGGTAATGGTCGTCGTCCCGCTATTGCAGAAGATAAGAATGGGAATCTTCATATCGCATGGTATGATGATGGCAACCAGATGGGACAGCTTTTGTATTCTAAATATGACGGGGTTAGTTGGACTATTCCAGAATTGATTGTTTCGACAAGATTCGGTTTGCAGAATCCTGATATTGCGATTGGGGATAATGATAATATTTACATTGTTTATGAGTCTATGGAATTAGAATCATCAAATGTAGGATTTGTGTATAAAACTAATATTGCGGGACAAGAAGATCAATGGAGCGATCCTCAATTTATTGGTGTCCATACTGGTGAATCAAATACTCCAACAATTGCTGTAGATGATAAAGGCGATATTCATATTGCATGGGAAGATCATCGTTTCGGCTACCCTGAAATCTTCTATAACAAATGGAATTTGGAAAATCTGTCTTGGGAAGCAGAGCAGAGAGTCACGCAAACTTCTTACGGGGCTTACAGGCCAAGTTTAGACATATATAGAGAGACAGCATACATTGCTTGGACAAGGAAAGGAGCGGATGATGATTCAAGCATTCAGCTTTCTACCTATAATTCTACCAGCAATATATGGAAAAGCAGTTACGATGGGACAGGGGATACTGAAGTTAGCGACTCTTTTAAGACTAATCCTGATTACGCTAATACGTTAGTTACTGTTGCTGGAAAGGTATTTATTTCATGGCAAGATGAAACAGGTGGAGCTTTTGAGATATACAACAGAATTATGAACCCCGACGCTACAGTATCTACTGATGTTGTCAAAATCACAAATAGTTCTAATGATTCATTGTATCCAAAGATGGGTGAAAAACAAGAGACAGGTGATGTCTATATCGTTTGGGAAGATTACAGAGAATTAGATCCAAATCTTGATCCTTATCTTGATCCGTATCTCGTTCGGCAGCCTCCGCATGTGTTTGTTGCCTTCTGGAATAATTCTCTTTCGGAATGGAAGAGCGAAGCAAGAGGACAATTTGATGTAAGACTTGATTCTCTTGATAATCGAAGATGGAATTCTCCCAATATATCAAGATCTTTTAGCGGCAATTTACATATTGTTTACGAATCATTGATGGCCATCGTAGAAGATGAATATCTTAAAACTTCAGATTTATTTGCCAATATCAGGGATGCTGTTTATGACCTTTCGCGAGTAGAAACATTTCTTATTCTCGCAGACGAGTATGTTGAGCGTGATTTGTTGCTTAGCGACAGACTCTTAAGAAAAGAAATACGATTCGGTGATTTTTCCGATACTCTGTCTTCAAGGGCGACATTTGGAAGCTTTGGTTATTGGCTTGAAAATGCTACCGAGCCATTCGAAATTACTCCAATATCAAGTCATGAATTTGATATTTCAGATTTTGCCGTTAATGAAGCCATTGTTAATGATCATGGTGACGCTTGGCTTGCAACTAATTGCGGAGTTATATTCTTTTTTGCAAATTCAGGTAATATTACAGTATTAGAAAATCTGCTACACGAAGATATCAGATCAATAGCATTTAATAGAAACAATGTTATGTTTGTTGTCACAGAGAGCGGAGTATCTTATAGCCCAGATCATATTAACTTTACTGATATCAATATTATTGGTGCTTCAGATATTCTAAAAATTGATTTTGATAAAGACAATAGAATATTAGTTGGGACAAGATCGGCAGGAGCGTTTGTTGCTGAGATATCTGGAGACTTTGTAGCAACTGTTAAACAACAAATAACAAACCTGCCAAGCCAGAAAGTAAATGTAATTAAAGGCGATGAGAACGGGGTTATTTGGACAGGAACTGATAGAGGTCTTGTCAGATCGTTTGGTAATTCTTTGATTACTTTTACGACTAAGAATGGTTTGCCTTCTAATCATATTAATGATATTGCTATACGCAATGGTGCTATTCGTTATGTCGCTACATCGGCAGGATTGAGCAAGATGGTTGGTTCTGCTTTTGAAAAGATTGGTTCTGAAAACTTTGATATTTGGAATAACAATGTCAAGAGCGTCACATGGCAGGAACCAAATATTATTTGGGCAGGAACATTGTCGCGGTTGAACCAGATTTATGAAACTTTAGAAAATACGCGAGAAATAGCTCAGTTTAAGCCTTCGCATTATAGCAATTTTGAAACAACATTTGATGATCCTAGAACTTACTTCATTATTACTGAAGATGAATTTGAGGCTAATTGTTATACAGAAGTATATCTGAATGGAAATCAAATTACGCAAGGATTTGATGTGGTTCTAAAGGGACCACAAAATTTTACTCTACCATTTAGCATGGTAAGATTTAAGACTGATTTGAAAGCAAATGACAGGGTAGATGTTGTGATTAGAGAGGATATTAAAACTCTTGCTTCGTTTACACAAAGCGATAAAGAAAAACTTAAGTTAGGTATTAATGAGGTTAGAATCAATGATATTCAAGTTAGTGGCGATTCTATTTATTTGGCTATTAAAGGAGACAAAAATGAAGTTCGAGCACATCGTGTCTTGAATCTTGCGGAACCAGCAGCGGACGGAGAACACGGATGGGATGAAGCCATTCCGATTGCCCCAGTTGATTTGGATACGACTCCTCCAACTGGCCTTATCAATATTGTTAATCAAGTTGATGCTACAACGCTGAGGGTCAGGATTGAAGATGCTCAAGATGATATATCTGGCCTTGATAAGATGGTCATTTCTAATTTCACGAACTTTACAACTGATGGAGAAACTCCCCAGACACCTATTCCGTTTAATGATGCCGCGTTCCATAAGATAGGGGCATTTAACAATGACGCAAATGATACTCTGACATTTGAGGATGAATATGCGATGGGAGGCAAGGGGGCTTCTCTTGAGTTCTTTGCAGACCTTACGCATCTATATGCGGGAACATCGGCGACAGGCGTTTTGTATCGTTTAGATGTGAAAACAGACAAATGGGATGTCATAGTTACTTATGAATCTGATGAACATGTAGATTTCATTCGCCAATATAATAATGTATTTGTTATTAGCGTCGGAACAGACGCGGGCGCTGCTAAATTATATGTTTACGTTGATGGGACGTTTACCAATCCAAGCATTTTTCCAATGAGTGGCAAACGTGCTTTTGCTGCTACAGAATTAGATAATACTTTGTATGTTGGAACAGATGATGGAACTATTTGCGCATTCGATGGAACAGAATTGAATATTATTGTCAGAAATGTTGGAGAAATTATCTATGATTTGACATCCTCAAATGGAATACTTTATGCTGCTACGGGAGAATCTGGCAGAATCTATACTGTTAATCCATTACAGAATGTAGCTACTATCATTCACGATGATGCTGACCAGTCAATTGCTTCGATACAGTCATTCAGGTTTAATGGTGATAAGGTCTTTGCGGGAACAAATTCATCGGGTCGAATTCTAAGAACGAATGTTGATGATTTCGTATTTGATCTGTCTTTCAGAACAATTACTTCTAAGGCTTCGGCAATCAAAATATTTGGTGATACGCTATATGCCTCTGTAGGAAAGATTCTTTACTTCTTGTCTGACACAGGTACATGGGTATGGAGATATACGCATACAGAAAATATAAACGATATAGCATTCAGTTCTTTTGATGGAACTATTTATGTTATCTCAAACACGAAGATAACTCGTATTGAAACATTGGCTCAAGAGAAATGTGTTTACTTGAAGCTGATTGATAGGGCAGGTAACGAAACTGTGTTATTTGATGTAGCGGGTAATCTTATTCCTCAGTTGACTGATTGTGTTAGTATTGCTGATCTTCAGGATTTCGTAAATGAAAACAAGATTGTGGAAGTTGACGAATATGGAGATACAGTATTCTCGTTGTTTAGCGATGCTCCATTCTATTCAGGAGAAAGAATAGATGAAGAACGTGGCATTTATATCAGTAATATTTTTAATGGTTCAAATGAAGTTGTCAAATGGGATATGGTTTCATGGCAGGCAACAGAGCCTATAAATACAGATGTTTTGATCTATGTCAGATCATCTACTAGCAAGAATGATATTATTCTTGCAAAATGGCAGGGGCCATTTACAATTGCTGATGCTGCTGGGGCGGATATCAGCTTCTTGTCAGGTCAATTTATTCAGTTTAAGGCTGAGTTGACTAGTAGAGTAAAAGGCATCAGTCCATCATTACATCGTGTTACAGTGAAATTGGTTACAGCAGAAGCTACGCACTTTTTTACAACCAACTTTATCCTTGGTAGCAAATTGCCCAAGGGAATCTTGACAAGTCAAAAATTGGTGCCTGTAGCTGCTGACATCATATTTGGTCTTAATACTACTAATTCGATTGATTGGAGTGAATATCAGGTTGTCGATGAAAATAGACTATTTGATGTCAACCAAGCTGGCGAGAACATGAGAGTTGGCATCAGATTGATCAGTCCTACCAGATCTGGCTTGACGCCAGCAGAATTTGATGAATATGGACCGTATGGAACAAGCTTATTCATTAATACGATTGATTTTGATTTCTTGAATCCTGGATCAACAGCCTCATTCAATTTCAGAATTACAATATATGAAGACATCAATCTTACGCGAGAGATTTTTCAAATATTCTCAGAAGACAATACAGATGGATTCAGCGCTGACGGTGAAGCTTTGACAACTGATGGCAAGACAGTAAATAGCGGGAGTTCAACAAGAATTATATTTGCTGTTCCTGGTTCTGCTAAAATTAAATGTAACACATTCTATTTTGTTAAGATTGAGACACATGATGGAAATACTTTCGATATAATTTCTGACACGAATTCGTTTACTACGGGCTGCACAGCCTCTTTCATTGATAATATTGATTTTGATTTTACGAATACTGTAGGTTCTACAAATAACTTCCATTTTCGTATTAGATTCTATGAAGATGGCGAAAGGACGATGCTATTTAAAACGGTATTTAGTGGTAATGACACAGACGGATGGTTTGCGAATAGCAATCAATTGAGTACAAGCGGTATTGAAACATCTAATGGAAGCTCGACAAGTATGCTCTACAGAGCAACTTTAAATGATTTTGAACCGAATGTGATTTATTATTTAACTATTGATGCCTTTGATGGCTCTAATTTCTCTCTTGATTCAAATTCGTTTACATTCTTGGCAAGAGATGTATCCAGTTTGATCTATTGTGGTTCTTATTTTGATGTTCCTGTCGTAAATAATTTTGGCATTATGTTTGAATTAGAAAATAAACAGTTTTTAACTCTTAACGCATGAGTCTTTTTAGCCCACATTATAATCTTAACATATTCGGCCAAGGTGCAATCTATGATTCTGCTGCTGACCGCCGTCGTATGGAGATTATTGATAATCATCTGGAATTCTTGTCAACTAGAATTGGCGATGGTCGCATTGAAGGTTGGGAATTAAGTATTGAGAAGTTGATAAGTTTGCAGCTTGTCCTATCTTCGGGGATGGGTATCATTAATAATTTTACAGTTAGATCGTTTTCAGATCTTGTTTTTGATGTTATTGATAATCGCACAACTTTTGTATATGTAAGAAGAAAACAACAAGTCATTGGAGGTTTCAGTGATTTCTCCGATTTAGCATCAATCCTGCATATAGATGAAGCGGCACCTGAAACACCTTTGGGATTTAGTATTGATGACGTAGGAGTTAATTCATTAACTTTCTCGTGGATTGATAGCTCAGAAGATGAGCCGACAGGTTCAATCTCTTCAGCTTCTACAGTTATTGATACAACTAATCTCGCCGTTGATTTTAGTCATTACATTATTCATCGCAGCACAGATAATATTACATTTTCTAATTTTGACGAATCGACCGTCTCGTCCTATACAGACATCAATCTTATACAAAATACTATCTATTATTACAGAATTATTGCAGTAGATCTGAGTGGCAATCAAAGCACGCCATCAATTACTTTATTAGTCAAGACGTTAAAAGATATCCGTCAACCAATCAATTCTCCGTCGTTGAATTCTCTTCCTGGTAACGAATTAATGCAATTGCTTTGGACTAGATCTCCTTGGGAACCAAATCTAATTGATAGGTATGAAGTCCATATACAAGAACTGGATTCAGCATATGAAAAGGTGGGAGATCCAGATATCGTTAGTGTTGATCCTAGTGAAACTTATACAATGATTCGCGGGCTTAAAAATAACATTCCTTATAGATTCACGCTTTATACTGTTTCTATCAATGAAGTATTGTCAGAGCCTCTAGATCGAGTGGCTATTCCTGTTTATAACCCTAATCCTCAAGAAGTAGATAGTATCGCTATTGGTTACACTGAGGGAACCACAAACAATATCAATGCAATTATGAATCTGTCTTGGATTCCTGTTAATGACCCATATATTGTTTTCCCAACCGAATTCAAGATTACATTGGTTGAAAATGGCAGCAAATTTGGAGAACCTATTGATGTTATTGACAAATTTGAAAGAGATATTCAACTGATTCCTTTTAAAGATGATTCAGGAAACTTGTTTTATGAATCGTTAAAAGAGGACACGACATATACTGTTCAGATTCAGACAGTTGATGATAAAGGTAATATAAGCTCTGGGTTTGTTGCGGAGACTATTGTCCCATCATTTAGGCCAGTTCCTCCTCTGACCGATCCTGTGATTGTAGAACAAGATGATCGCAGTCTTGCTGCAAGCTGGGTTAATTCTACATCATTATTGAGATCGCATAATTTGCTTTCAGTTACTTTGACTAACTTAGACAGCGGCGATGTCACAACTGTTTTAGATAGAGAAGATATAGGATTATCCACTAGCTATCTTGTTACGTCTAGTTTATGGACTGAAAATGCAGATTATGATTTTGTAGTTATAGCTGTTGACAAGTTCGACAATGAGAGTTTACCTTTAATGTTTTCGTTTACGACTGCAAATGTTGCAAATATTGATCGTCCTGCTGCTCCTCCGCAACTTGAGACATTTTCCAAGAATAAGAGAGTGGATTTACAATGGCAACCAGTACCAGATAACAACTTTATTGACGGTTACAGAATCTATAGAGCAGAATATAAGATTGCTTTGTTACCTTCTGGTTTTGAATTAGTTGAAACTATTACTAATGCTGAGATAAGAACGTATTCTGATTATGAAGTTGATAATGGAAGGATTTATACTTACATCATTTCTTCTTTTGATGCATTTGGTCAGGAATCGTTAAATCCGATTGATGATACAGATAGTTTCTTCAATTTTGTGTTTGGTGTTCCAACAAAAACTCCAGATTTTGTTACGCCATCTGGTTTAAGAATTGCTGCTGTAGGTTTGCATGATGCTTTGATCCAGTGGGATGAGACAGCAGGCAGTTTTGATGGCTTTGAAATTTGGCGATCAAATGGAAACAAATTCTCATTTGAATTAATCGATTCTGTCTCTCCTGATCAGACATCATTCGCAGACGAAGACGTTCTTCTCATAGATAATACTACATATTACTACATTGTTAGGACGTTCCGTAACGAAGTAGAAATATTTACCTCTGAATCAAGTGTCATCCCTCAAGGATCTCTTTTTATTGGCAAAATTACGACAGATATGGGCGACATCTCTATCGATCAATCAGATGTCGTAGATATCAAAGATTTATTAGATCCTATTACAACTATTGCAAAAGCAAAGATCAATGATCACAAGCATACATTGGGAGATATAGATCGTCGCATTAATTTGGATTTGGATATTACTGTAGATGATTGGGAAACAAACGATTTCCAAAGATACACAACGAAGACAGATATTGAGGGTGCCGAGTCATTTAAGGTTAAGATTATTGGGACTGTCAATGAGAATTTCTTTAAAGAAACTGATGCCGATGGCAATGAAGTAGTCGATACGGTTGGTCTTGAAAATGCTAAAGCTGGCGCACTTGAGGTGCATTTTGAAATTGTGGAAGTTGATGGTGTTTTAACATTTGAATTCCCTTTGTTTTCTAATTTCGAACCAGCACCTTTCTTGGCGGCTCCTACGGTAACTGTAACCCTTGAAAATATTGCAGAAACTCAGAGTCAATTGCCTGCTGACAATCTCGAAAGTTTAAGTGCAACACAAATTGCATCTGGTACAATTGCTATTACGCAACTACCCACATTCCATCATGAGGGAAGAATTGATGAGAAACTTATCCCAACATCCATTGCTACTACAACTGAAGATAGCATTACATTTTCGCTTGCTGATAGCAACAAATCGATGGGTAACGCAATTACTTTTTATGATGTTTTGTCGTTTGTCAATGATGATGAATTGATCGCCGCCTCAAGTGCGGGGATCTTGTTGAGTACAGATTTTGGCTCTACCTGGGAAAGCAAATTCACTACATTTACTGCTCCTCTAAAACTATTTCATTCTTCATCTTTTGGTAAATACTTTGCTTTTACTAACAAGAGAGCATTTGCAACTACTAATTCGGCTACAGCTTGGAACGAGATGGCGGGGTTGCAAAACGTCAAGATTATCAGAGATGTAATTGAAGATGATGTCGGAAATATGTTTATAAGCACTGATTTGGGAGTGTATAAGCTTGATTTGTCGCAAGTATCAAATGCTTTTGAATGGACACAAACTCCCATATTCGGACCCCGTAGCACAGAATCGTATGCGTTGTTATATGATAATAGCAATAATAGAATCCTGGTAAGTAATGAACTTGGAATTTTAGAATCAACGAATAATGGGGCTAGCTGGTCTTTTAGTGATGAATTTGATGAAAGTAGAAAGATATTTCAGTTTGTGCAAAGTGAAAGCACTATTTTTGCCGCCACAAAAGATGAAGTTTGGCGTAAAAAAGGTAATGAAGATTTTGTTAAGGTAGCAGATATATCGGCAAATATAACAAGACGAATGTTGATGTTTGAAGATAGATTGTACTTATCTGCTGATACAGGTCTTTATGCTACAATTACAGAAAATGATATTCTTAATGATAGTCTTACATTTAAGCGAACTTTACCTGAAATCAATATTAAGAATAATGCAGTTCCAGTCTATTCTTTGAATGTTATTGATGGACTTCTGTTTGCGGGAACAGATAAAAGACTGTTTTTCCACGATACTAATAAGCTTATTTTGAAATTTGATCAAGTAGTAGAAACTGTTCCTTCTGTTTACGTAGATGGCGTCTTGCAGCAGATAGGATTTAGATATAACAACTCTAACAATAATTTAAGTTTTGATGAGCGGCTTAGTTTTGATGCGGTTGTAACAGTTGTGAATCAATACAAGAATTACAAGGCAGAGAATAACGGCTGGTCATTCCAAAAATATGATTCAGAACTTGAAGTTGAAGTGAATGGACTTGTTAAAGCTAAATCTGATGCGATTGTATTGGATTCGAATAGTTTCAGCGGATTTGTGTTTTCTACGTTTTCGGAGAGAAATTCTTATGTTTCTGGAGCAGAAAAATATAAAGCAGAAGCAGAGGCAGATATTGCTCGTGTCGTTGGTATCAATGATGGTTCGGAAGATTTCGCACTTGTAGAAAAAAGAACATTAGTAGATGTAGTTGCTTCAGCAATGGATAATATTGAAAAATTCTTGTCTCAATTGTTTGTAGAAGCAAGAGTGGATGGCTCAGGGAATCCGACCGAGTTTCCCGCTATTAACATTGAGCTTAAGAAATACAATGGAGAGTTAGGTGGTAAGTTCGGAACTATCAATGCTTCAGATGGAAAAGTGGAATTTGAATCTCCATTCAGTAAATTTGATATTTTGACTCTTAACGTTTTAGGTTCAACTATTAAGAATATAGGAGAATCTTCTCATAGAGAAACAGAAGATGAACTAGAATTAATTGATTCAGGATTGCCATCTATTTTGTCAAGAGTTAAGCAAGTAAATCTGGTTAAGGCGGGAATCTTCAATGAGCAGACTTGGCCTGGTGAGCAAGACACATTAAGCACTCCTGTGCAGGTTGTTTATATCGCTCCAACAGATAATTCATTTTATGATTCATTGAATTCTGATATTGATTTTTCTCTTCATACAAGTCAACAAGATTTGAATACTACTATTTCTTATCCATCAGGATTGGTGTATATCTCGGATGCTGGAAAAGTATTCGTAGGTGGCAGAGGCGGACTTATGTCTATCACTGTCAATGATATAGAGATTGATTTTGTAGATATAGGTGTGGCTAATCCTAATATCAAGACTTTGATTGACAGAGGCGGTCAATTCTATGCTGTTGAGGAAAAGAATGTATATCTATCGGAAGACAATGGCGTTACATGGAATAAAATCAGCAGATTAGGATTGCCAAATACTTTGTTTTCTATGGGAATTATCAATAATATGTTAGTTGTTGGTGGAGAAGACGGTATATATTTCAAGTCAAAGATAGAAGAAACTTGGACAAAAGCTATTTCTTCTACCGATCCTGTTACGATTATATTTGATCCTGATCTTGTGTTTGCTTTGGTCGATGGTGATTTTTATTTCTCTTCGAATGGCAGCAATTTCATTAAGTTGGGTGCAATAACTTTGGATGTTAATGTATTTTTCAAGCATCGTTCTGTTGTTTATACAGGTACAAACACAGGACTATATGCTGATAATGGATCATTTTACGGTGGCTTACCAGAGTTTTCATTAGAAGACATATTAAGCGACACAACTGATTCCGCATTATTGAAGGTTAATGATATGGTATCAAGCAGCAATTCATTAATTATTGGTTTGTCAGATGGAAGAGATGTGAAACTAGATAATAGTCAATTTACAGTTAATTCTAATTCTAATTTATCTGCGATTCATAAGGTTTTAAATGTCGATGGAGATATTTGGTTCTTTGGATATGACAGATTCAAGATTCCATCTGTAAATAAGCCTTTTAAGCTTACGACAGGAGCACCTCTGTGACGGTTCAACTAGCTCAGATTTTTGAAACTACAGAGACTCCCACCAAGGCATCGGTTTATTTGAAGAGGGGAGGAAGCAATAGCGGATCGGCTTTCGATATTGATCTCCCAAAATCAATTGATTCAACTAATTTCAAGACAATAGAACAAGGAACTCATAAGCTAATCCTTAGCGAAGATAGTCAGCAAACAGGTGATGGAGTGTTGTCCATTGAGCCTTTTGGGCCAGAAACATCATCAACATCTGGTGTTTTGTATCCTATTGTTCATTATCCTGTAAAGACGACAAACCCAGGTCGTTTCTTTGTCCATATGAGAGTCAAAAGTCCTAGCGGAAATTTGCAAGTATCTCTTTTAATAGATGATGTTATTATCAAAGAAGAAGCATTTTCTTTTTCCGCCGGTTGGACTTGGATTATGATGGAATTTGCTCTGGCAGATATCGATATTCATCATTTGGGTATTAGATTGGAGGAGAACTCTTCTGCAATAGACAAATTATATATAAGCGATGACAATGATCCAATGAGTGGGAATGGGCCTGATTTTACAGATAGTCCATTTATTACTGTTCATATGCAGGTCTACGAAACAGATGGAGTAGACACTCCAACCAATCCCTTGAAGATCTATGATTTCAAAAATACTATAGATGAAATTGCTGTGGATGATTGGTATAATTTCAATATCAGCGTAATTGATAGTTCTATATCTGTCAATTTTATGGGAAGATTTGCATTGGTTATGTCGTCTTCGGGCGGTTCAGATGATAATTATGTAATTTGGGAATTGGTGGATAATGATGAATATGTATTATTGCCGTCTGCTATAAGGATTTAGAATGCCGACACTTACAGAAAATGGATTCCTTGTATATTACCAGGCGGCTTCTGCTTCTTCTACTCTTCAAAGCGGTCAATGGCATATCAATGAGCAGAAACGCCATGCATTTGCTGTTTATTCGGATTTTGATGGATTAAAAGAAGAGCAAGCTAAAATCATTCCTGAAACAAGCGAATCTGAATTAAGAATTTTGAATGATTTTGCTACTTTAGATCCAAATCCTGTCGCTTTCCGCACAGAAGTATCTAATGAAGGAACTATTGAGCTAAAATTAGATGATCGCGTTGTCTCGATTTTGCTTGACCAAAGCGGCAGTATGACATGGAACGACAATGGGAAACTGCGTCATACGATTGCTCGTTCAATTGTTAATAGAATAACTGATAGCTATCCTGGAGACGTAAAATATAATGTTGTAGAATTCGGTGGCAAACCAATTGACGTTACTCTTTTCTCTGTCGTGGAAGCAAATGAGATTCTTTCAGATGATATTCAGGAAATCAATTCTGCTTTCTTTGAGGACACAGATTCCAACTTTGCTGGAGTTCGAATAGTTAGAAAAATAGGTTCATTTCCTAGTCATCCTCTTGATGGCGAAATTGTTGCTGAAGGATTTTTGTCTAAGACGCTAAGCGATGGACTTGATGAAGAAGAGAAGAATTATTATAAAGTCTTTACATTTGATAAGAATTTCCATTTCAGTTCTGGTGTAGAGATATCAGCTACTCCACGCACTAATAATATCCCAAGAGGTGTAAGTAAATTTGATATCGATGTATTGAATGGTAGCGGTGTTACTAAGGACTCTCAGACTATCGGTGTTTGGCATTTGGACGAAGGCAAAGAAACAACAGCTTATGATTTTAGCGATAAGAAGCTGAATCTTACTGTTTCTCCTAGTCCTCCCGTATGGCTTGAAGCAGATAATGCTGCTAGTGGCACATCAGGATTAAGGTTTGATGGATCTAGTACGTTAGCAACGTCGGGAAGTACGGATAAATTGGCTATAAATAGTAATCTAACGATTACCGCATGGATCTACCCCTTTAAAAGCAGCGACACACGGGCTATTGTGGGCCGTCAGAACGCAACTGCTGGCAACTATTTATTCTACCAGAGTGGAGAAGCTCTTGGTTTCTTTAATGGCAGTGCGTCCGTTACGTCCAGTTCTGTTTTAACAATTAATGAATGGAATCATGTAGCAGTTACCGCAAATTATGTATCTGGCGAAGTTAAGTTTTATCATAATGGTCTCTTAGTTACAACTGCTACTTTAGGTTCATTAGTTACCAATTCTACAGATGACATGACGATAGACATTGGTTTTGACCGTTTTGCGTCTGTCGCCGCTAGTCGATTTTTTGGTCGAATTACAGAAGTGGCGATTCATGAAACTATCAGAAATCAATCTTATATCAACAGCTTGGCTGTCATTGAGGCCAATACAGATAATGGAGATAGGCTTGTCCTGTTAAAATATGATGTTCCTTCTGATTTCAATTTTTCAGATATTAAGATTATCCGCAACGAATTTGCCGAACCATCATGGATAGAAGATGGAACAGAAATCTTCTCTACGACGGCTTCGGCTGGCAAATTTGTAGAGACACATTCTGATGATTTTGTATTAGGTGCTACTTATAATTATAAATTATTTACTCAGAATTCAATTGGAAATATAAGTCTTTTGGCAGATTCAGCTAATGTGGCTATTTCTATACCTGCCCTTAGAGCAGTTAATAATGTTCCTGAATTAACGCAAATAGCGGGCGAGATACATTATAATGCTATTATGCCTCCTGTCAGTTTAACAGCAAGGCCAGGTAATAAAAAGATATATTTACAATGGGTTAACTTCATCAATGATTCCACTCTTGCTAGAGTAAGAATTTATTATTCAGACACAGATTATCCTGTCGTTGGGGATGATAATATAGACGAAACAGGTCAAGCTTCGGGTTTACTTGTTTTTGAAGGCAATATTGATGATCAAAAATTTGTTCACAGAGATATAGAGAATGCAAGACCAGCATTTTATACAGTTGTTAATATTGATAGATTTAGCAGAGTATCATCAGCCATTAACGCAACAGAAATACCTTCTTCGACCGTAGATGAAGTTGGTATTCCTTTGTTAGATGTTAAGAATCTTACTGCTGAGATTGCTAACAACAATGCTTTGAATATTATTTGGGATAATCCTATTGAATTAACAGCAGATTTAGAAGCATTTTTCGGTGATAGAGTTCTGATTTATGCTGCTATTTCTGATCAATTTGGTCAGCCAATATCAGATGAGACAGATATTTCTATGACCATCAATCCCTCTATTGGTAAAGCTAATGAATCAGCAGATGTTTTTGGTACAGCAATTCCTGTATTTGAAGATAATGATATGTTTCAATTTTCTATTAAACGATTAGGCAATGGCGTCATCAAGGGTACTTTGAGGATGGCTTTAGAATCTAACTTTTTGTCTTTCATTCAACAGGCTAATTTTCAGATTCAGGTAACATCAACGATTAAAGACCCAAAAAATTCTAATAAGACTTTATTTGAATTTATTTCTGCGCCAGCGAATATTAATATGAAAAATCCATGGAAAACTGCTCTTAAGAATCGAGACAATCGATTTGTAGAGAGAAATTGTTCTGTATCTCTTAAGGGGCTGACTTTTGGTGGTAGCGGACTTGTAGAACTAAAAGAGAAGAAGAGATTTCAGGGTGCTTATGTAAGATCAACTCTTCCATTTATGGCTCGACTTGAGGTTAGTTTTCGTGATGAACCTATTCCCGCTGGCAATACAGTACAATTAAGTGTTTGGGATACTAACGATGATATCTGCTCACGAGAATTCGTTGCTGAAAGACGGAATGAAAGTGATTCGGTTTTGACTCCATCTTTGACTTTAGAAACTCAAGTGGGATTAGAAGAAGAACTTGATGGAGATGGCAATCCTACGGGAGAACTCAAAGAAATCAGTTTTGTAGATATTCCGTTAACGGCACCTCAATTTCCTCAAGGTTCTATTTTATATACGCAGGCATCATTTGGTGGCTTTACAGCCACAAATGATATGTTTGTTCTATTTGAAACAATTTTAAATATGGAACTTACTGCAAGAGCGCCGCGAGCAGATGGTATCGATGTTGCTGAACAGCAAACTTTGGTTTATTTAATAGATCCTGACGATCCTGCTGATGAATCCAAAAGAACCTTCCCTTCGGATTTATCAGTTGTCAAATGGGGTTTAGTGAAGAAAGACTTTGCTCAAAATAGGCCGTTTTATTCAAGTGATAATGTCAATAATATCACAAATGGTATTTTCTCTTTTACAAGAAACGGACTAGCTAAGAATGTATTCTTTGGGCCAGCTTCAAATGTAGAATGGCATTATATCGTTGATAAGAGGACGGGAGAAGTAGAGGTTATCGGTGAAAGATACGAAGTAAGAGCAAAGATTATTACAAATGGATTATCAGCAGATGACAAAAAACCTATAGAAATATTTCCATTAACTGCTCAGAATGATTTTGGGGCAAGGTTGTTGATGGAAATGGATCGGTTTCAGAATTTGCTGTGGGCAGACGGAGAAGATTATGTAAAACTATCTATATCTCAAGATCCGAATACATCAACTACAAAACATTCTAACTGTTTCCGTCAATGTGCCGAGTCTTTTGGCGAAGTTCTATTCCCATTAAATACTGGTCAATTTGTGAATATTATTGTTGATGAGCAAACGGAAATACTTTGGGGAGATATTACAGAAACTATTGATCCTTATACTGGAGGTAAGGTTCTTCTTTTAGGCGAAAATAGTTTTTCATCTATTGGAACAGCATTGGTAGAGATCCTTGATGCAGATAAAACAGAAGTGTTTTTCAGAATTAATGATTTCTTTTCTCCAATAGATGCAGACGATGAAACGTCTAATCCGTTGGCAGAATTTGCTAAACTCTTGAATCCTTGCGAATGCCTTGGTATTACAACAGATAATGTTAGAGAATTTCCATATGAAAAAGTTGTTACGGGGTCGTCTACTGTTTTTGTCAATAATGTGCCTGAAAGATTGACTGGCGGCGGCGCGTTAGAAAGCGGTGTTCCTCCTACACTCTTAATCCCTAAAGAACCTCTTGAAGCAAAGATTGTTGACCATAAAGTAGATGGAGTGCCTAGTGATACTTTTGTTGTTGATGGCAAATCTGTCAACGAAATTGTTATTGAAGTCAGTTTTGCAGGGAAACCCGTCCCTAACTACACGCCTTTGACAGTCGTAACAGTTGCTGATTCAGAAGGGAATCTGCGTAAACTTTCTTTTGATGACACTATCTATACAAGAACATTTATTGATGAAAATATAGATGCTTTGAATGAAAGAAGTTATGCATCACTATTGATTGATCCCGTATCACCCGAAGAAGAAATCTTTGAAGAGATTATCTTTACATCAACTTTTGATAAATCAGGAGATGTCGCCAGAGAGATAAATACATGTGTTCAGATATCATGGAATCCTGGCGATGAAGAAACAACAGAAACAGCAAATATCTTTTCAAATCGTATAGATCGTTATGATATTGCGGCAGACTCATGGTTTTCACTTACGGGTATGGCTAGTGCTCGCGGCCATCTAAATGTAGAAACTGTTGGTGGCAAGATATATGCTATTGGCGGGATCAGCACCACTGTTATTAGCAAATTTAATGAAAGATATGATCCTTCTCTTGATAAGTGGGAATTCAAAGAGAATATGCCTACACCGCGTTTTGGATCGATGAGCGTAACAGTCAATGGAAAAATCTATGTATTTGGTGGAATTAATGTTGATGGCACAACATTTGAATTAGCAATCTCCCAGGCAGTAGAAGTTTACGATCCTGAAAATGATGATTGGGAAATCCTGTCAGATATGCCAACAATTGATGATGACACAGTAGATGGCAGACCTTACGGAGTGGCTTTTGGAGTTGCTGCTAATCTGATTATAGATGAATATTCGCCAGAACGAATTTATATCCTTAGCGGTTTAACAGAGATAAAAGACAATGGTAACATAAGCAAACTCAATGATCGGATTTTGACTTATGATATTGTCACAGATTCATGGTCGGCTTCCAGCCTTAAGACAGGAGTTGATCTCGAACTCTATAAACGTATTTCTCCATCGGCTTTCAGCCAAGGCAGTAGTATTATTGTGTTTGGAGGTGCTTCGCAACCCGATGCAACAAGCACTGATAAAGCAGAATTATTATATGTAACAGACTCTTTTAGCTACACGCCAGATACAGATGTAATTGCGATCAATGATTTTGATTTTGGAATTCCTCCAAGGCCCAGATACAGAGCGACAATTGTTTCTAAAGGCAATAATCATTATGTCTTGGGAGGATCAAATGAAGACTCTCAGGCTCTTGATCTATTTGAAAAGATAGACTCATCTGTGTCACCCTTCTCATTGACGACATTGGCAGACATACCTAAAGGCAGAAGTGCTTTTGGATCGGTGATTGATTCAAATAGTTTATATGCAGTTGGAGGATTTTTTAGTGGTCGAGAAGATGGCTTTACAGCAATTCGCACAGAAGTAATCAATGACAGAATACGTCTTGATGGTAAACAATCAGCAGCTATCAAGGTTACGATAGAAGATGAGGCAGGAGATGCTATCAATAGAGATATTAAACTGCTTGTTAGAGGGTTTGTAAAGTTTATTGAAACCTGGACAGGCATAACTACGCAAGAAGTTGCAGAAGATGTGGCTGAGCAGCAAACGGACGAATCGCAAAGACAATCGGCTGCCGTTGTTGATGAAAGAATTGCCATATATCCTGTCTTGTTTACAAGCACTGAAGTAACAGCGACAAATGGAGAGGCAATTCTTACATTGTTGCCGCGATCTGATGATTTGCTTGATAATCTGTCAGAGGTAGCCATAGATGCGGGTAAATTAGAAGCTGATGCTCCTCTTATTAGTATTTTTGCAGGAGAATCAAGACAACCGTATCAGATCGCAGTTCAAATAACTATTGTTGATGATACGCTTTACGGACAAACCGTAGAAGATTTAACTCAAGCAGTTGGCGTTGATGCTACTATTCCTTCGGGTGGAGTTTCTTCGACAGGAAAAACTGGTTCAACTTCTGCTTTATGTCAATCTTCAACAATATTAGATATCTCTGTAGCATGGACATCATTTTCTAGAGGTATCTCTCTGGATAAAGTTCCCATTCTTAAGAATTCTTTGAACAGCACAACAACTGATAATGGATCAACTGCTTTTAGTCTGATTCCTGCTGTTCTGGCTCAAGGTACTAATCCATTTGTTGCTTATTTTAATGACATTCCATGGATTCCATTTATTGATTCTCTATTAGATGATAATGACGGCAGCAGTAGCGAAGCTTTAGAGAAAATCAGTAATTTAGAGAATTCAATTCCATTTGGAGCATCGGCTTTATTTGATGCTATTTACCAAACAGCTCAGATTATGCAAGATAATGACCTTGATGGTCAACGTCGAGTGATGTATGTATTTACTGATAATGAATCAAATATGTCAATAAGATCAATTGACGAAGCTATTGGGGAAGTGAATGCAATTGATGGAGTTAAAGGCACTCCAATTATTACAGCAATTATGTCTGCGGTTGAGCCGCGAACCTTATCTGCTAAATCTAATTTGAGTGATATCAATGATCTGAATCAGATAGCCAAAGAGACAGGTGGTCAAAATCTTACTGTTCTATCTTCTGAAAATACAGTTGATACTATAAGTATTTTGACTGGTGAAGCAACTGGTGCAATGGGTTATGGTTTGTATGAGTTCATATATGATATCGGTGAACCAGCAACCATAACATCGATTACGATCTTCTATAATTTATTTGTGAATGCAGGTGGTTCCTGGACTGTATCTGTTAGTGATGATGGATTCAATTTTACGCTTTTTGATGATATCTTTAAGCCCAATACACAAATTACGCTTGATGAGGTAAGAGCGAGATTTATTAAATTCACAATTATCTTGACAACATCATTTTTGTCTGATGAATATTTCACAAATGCGCCGTCTTCTGTAACAAAAATTGAAGTTGTTTTAGAGACCGAGAAAGTAACGTATTTGTTTCTTAATACCCAGAATCCGTCTGATCCTGCCCAACAGGTGGTTTTAACAGCCGATACTAATAATATCAATCCTGAGCAAGTAAAGCTTGGAGTGGCAAAATCAGCATCTCATAATTGGGTAGATTTTTTCAGCCCTGCCCAGCCAGCAGTTGACCAAAGCGGCAAGATATTCATTCCCATACGCTTCACAGAAGACACAGACAAGTTCTCAAGGGAACCATTGATTTCTTTGGACAAGTATACGTTTAGAGCAAAATATGGCAGATGGAATCCTGAGTCCACAGTGATCGTTTATGATAGCGATAAAAATATTATTGATTCAACAGATTATAAAATCTTTGCTCGCGATGGATTGATTGTATCTAATTCTGGGCAAGGCGAAGGTTTGGAAATAGAGATATCTAATTCTAATGATTTCAGAGTTGGATTGCAGTTCTCGAATCGATCTGCAAGCAATCCTATCGAAGTAAGTGATTTGGGTTATATGTATAATACAAATATTAGTCTCTCTCCACCAGCAGAAAAGATTCCGCCTGAAGCAAGAAAAGTTACACTCACTCCTAATGAGCCTTCTGTCTTCTCAATTTTTGAAGCATCATATGATTTCTTTGATTCTAACAGAGATGACGAAGATACGGACAAGACGGAGATACGTTGGTTTATTAATAATGTAAGAATAGATTATCTTGATGATTTAAAGAGTTGGAACGATTCTACAGATCTGACTGATCCTCTTCACACTCAAATATTTACATTTGATACTTCACCCTTTAATACAACAGTAGAAATAGAACTAGAAGCTAGGGAACAAGATGAGAGTATCGTGAAATCTGGAGATACAGTTTACTTTACTATAAGAGTGAGCGATGGATCTCTCTTTGGAGAAACTACAAAATCTAATATTGTTACTGTTGTTGAGAATGCTCCTTTAGTTAATAGCATAACACTGAAAGCGATCAGGACTGATGGTGCATTTTCGAATATTATTAGAGGTGAACGAGAACTCATCGTAACTTTTGATCTTATTTCTGATACAGACACTAATAATTCAGAGATTGTTTGGACAGTCAATGATGAAGAATTTAAGCGAGGCATTTTTGGCGTTGACGAAAATGCCAATAAGATTCTACCAGCAGAACTCAATGAGCAAAATGTTTTGGGACTTGAGATCAATAATGAGATATTTGTGACTGTTATCCCTCAAAGTGCAGGTCGCATCCATGCTCCGCTTTTCGCTTCAACAATTACAGGCGCAGCGGTTACAAGCGATACAGTGGTTGTGACTAATTCTATTCCGATTGTCAGTAATGTTTTAGTTGGTCCCACAAATCCAATATCAGCTCAAGATCTTGTGCTTTCGTTTGATTTTGGGGATTATGACATTGATATCGTAGGAACACAAATTCAAGAAAACCAAAGTACAGTGAAATGGTTCTTCCGAAATAATGCGAATGAAGATTTTATAGAAGTAACAGAAGTGCAAAATCAGTCTACAATTTCGTCGAGTTTAACGCAACGTGGCCAGCAATGGTTTGCGGAAGTTACTCCATTTGACACTTTAGATATAGGAGAAGTTGTGGCAAGCGATGTTGTTACAATACGCTGATGTTTAGTAAAATAAGAGATAATTTGTATTTAGCTTCCCATAGTGATTTAATATTTGGCAATATCATTAGAAGTGGTTGTTCTGCCATTGCAAATTTAGCTACAGAAGTAGCATCTCCTCAATTCAAAGATGTAAAAATTCATCATTTAGATAGTGTCTTAGAGGCAGAGAAATATACTGACGCATTGTCGTCGTCGTGGCGGCTACTCTGTCTGTTCGGGAAAAGAAAAATTACCATGATGCATATGAAGAAATAAGGTTTCTTCATCCAAGAACTATGCAATATAGTATTGGGCAAGAAATAGAAGATAAAAATCTTGAATATCAAGATTGGTGGTAATACTAATGATCGTCAAAAAACGCAAGACTAATAATCAGACAGAAATTATTGTCCTTTCTCTTAATAATGTTCAGATAACGATCAAATTCCTGAAACTGTTATATAGTAGCCCTGAAGATTTCGATCTTATTATGATCGACAATGGCTCGTCTGACCAAACGCCAGATATTTTAAGGCAGTTTGCAGATCAATATGATAATATGACATTAGTGTTAAATGATGAAAACACAGGAGTTATAGGTGGGCGGAATCAAGGATATGAAATTTCTGAATCTATGACTGCGAAATCAAAATACATGATGTTTTTAGATAACGACCAGTTCATCGAGCCAGGATGTATTTCTCATCATACTTCTATTTTAGAGCATGGATATGATCTTATTGGTGTGGAAGCGTGGCAGATGAATCAAAGTCTTATGCCTGTCAAAAAGAATGATTCTCTTACACAGTGGTTCTGCTATGTTGGTTGTGGCGGAATGTTAATGAAAAGAGAAGTCCCGAATAAATTAGGGATGTTTGACGATAGGTTTAATCCAAGTTGGTTTGAAGATCCCGACTATAATTGGCGATGCCATAAAGAAGGCTATAAGATAGGTTGGAATATTAAGGCTAAATTAACTCATTTACCTCACCAGACTTTAGGAAACGCTCCTGATAAAGCGGAAAGATTTCTTAAAAATTATAGAAAATTCTTTGAAAAATGGAGAGGTCATCCTGTCCCTAAAATATATCAAGCTAATTTACCAGAATTTAAAGAATGATATCTTCTGTTCCACCTTGAAGGGTAAATTACGTATCTCCTTGAATATAACATATTTAAGGAGATACAAATGGCTTGGCCAAAAGAAGAAAAGTTAAGAAGGCATAGAGAATATGATCGTAAATGGCGAGAAAGAAATCCAGAAAAAGCAAGAAAACTAGCGTTAGAACGCAAGCATAGGGCAAGAAAAAGAATAGGAGATTATGTTGAGATGTATAAAAGATCCCATCCTTGCCAATGCGGAGAGGCGGATTTGGCGTGTTTAGATTTTCATCACATTAATGGCAAAGACAAAGGTATGTCTATTAATCATCTAAAGAAACATGTTGCTTCTTTAGAAAGAGTGAAAGAAGAAACAGAAAAATGTGAAGTTGTGTGTGTAAATTGTCATAGAAGAATTCATTGGAATGATAATAAAAAATGTAATTTATATGATTTAAGCAATGTTAATTATAAGTCTTTAGGGAAAAGAGAGTATAGTCGTAGATCTAAATATAATCGTCGTCACATTGCTAGAAAATTTGTTTTTGATTTGAAAGCAAAAAATAGTTGTAAGATATGTGGAGAAAAAGATCCAGTATGTTTAGAGTTCCATCATAAAACCGATAAGAAAATGTTAATTTGTCAGATGGCTCATAGAGGACATAGTATCAAAAAAATATTAGCTGAAATCACAAAATGTGATATTCTTTGTGCGAATTGTCATAGGAAATTACATGAACATCGCCGTTTGCGCTAACCATTCTCTTCCACATTTTGGCGGAACAGAATATGTTATTCAACATATTGCTGAATCTATGGTTAACGAATATGATCACGATGCAACTATCATTAGTAGAAGTTTACATAAACCTATGATGCTTAATGGAGTCTCGTATCTGAGATGCCCTACTGATTTCAAAGATTTGTTTAAACTCCTAAAACGATTTGAACATATTCTGATTTACAGTGATTATTTTTGTCACTGGATGGATTTTTTAAAGAATGCAGAACAGTTGATGGCAAAAAAGACAATTGTTTTGGTGGGCATGAATGCGATGATGGCTAGTCATGGAATGATGCGACAGTTTATCGCTAAGAAACAGCATTTTAATGTGGTTACGCATTCTGATTATCAGGATTTTGTTCGTTGTCAGGAATTGAAGATTCCAGTGAGGATTATTCCTAATGGAGTGGATCTGAGTGAATTTGATAACAATATTGATTTTCGCAAGAAATACGCTATATGCAAGAATGTTATTTTATGTATTTCTAATTTCTTCCCAGGCAAGGGTCAAGAATATTTAATTAAGGTTTTGAATACTCTTAACTCGCAAAGAAAAGATTTTGTGGCTGTTTTTATTTCTACGACAGTCAATTTTTCATATGCGAAATTCTTTAGTCAAAAGTGTCAGCAAGAATTGAATAAATTAGGTATTCCTCATAAGTTTCTTGTTGATATTCCTCGCGAAGACACAATTGCGGCATTTTTGAATAGCGAAGTATTAGCCTTTCCAAGTCAAAAGGAAGTAGCTCCTATCGTTATATTAGAATCAATGGCAGCTCGCTTGCCTTGGATCGCTTTGCCAGTTGGGAATATTCCAAAGCTTAAAGGGGGCGAATTGGTTCCTTACAGGGGCAAAGACCAAAAAGGTCAAGTAATGTATGACCAAACAAGTTATGATGTATTTGCTGCTCATCTTAATTTCTTTTTAGACAACCCAAGTGCTAGAGAAGAATTTGGCAAGCTAGGCCGTCAAGATGTAGAGCAGAATTATAATTGGAATAATATCGCTAAAGAATATAATGAGTTGTTTACCACTTAGTATCATAACTCCGATATATAATTGCGAAACATATTTGCAGGAATCGATTAATTCTGCTCTTTCGCAAACCTTTACTGACTTTGAATTTATCATCATTAACGATGGGTCTACGGATTCATCGAAAGATATTGTTTTGAGTTATAAAGACGATAGGATTGTTTTTATAGACAATACAGATAACAAGAAGATTCCTACACGTCGCAACGAAGCGATTGACATAGCAAAGGGAAAATATATTGCTATTCACGATGGGGATGATGTTAGTTTGAATGATAGATTTGAAAAGCAAATTAATTTACTTGAATCAGAGGATTTATTTTGTGTGGGAGGCTTTGCGGATAAGATAGATACGGAAGGCAATGAATTAGAATTGATGGATTATCCGCCTGAAACGAATTATAAAATAATTAATAAAGCATTTGTTGGTTGCCGCAATCCTATGATAGATCCTACGACGATGTTTAGAAGAGATGATTTCTTGTTGCTTGGTGGTTATACTTTGGATACAATCATATATACAGTTCCTGACTTTGACTTATGGATAAGGGCAATTTTAACTCGTAAGAAATTTCATAATATTCAAGAAGCTTTAATCAAATATAGATTTAATCCAGATGGAATGACTTTAAAACATAAAAAAGAAATGATTAAGGCACATATGGTTGTTTGGTATAAATTTGTGCGACAATTAACACCTTTATTAAATGATAAACAATTTCGTATTTATGCTGAGATAGATAATGAATAAAGAATGGATAGATGCGGACGAACAGGCTCTGTTGTTAATGCGAAGGGACGGATGCTCATACAGCGTCATTGGAGCGGTCCTGGGACGCTCTGTAGAGGCTTGTAAGCAGAAGTACAATAAGACATTATGGAAGACCCGTCCATGGTATTCGAAGCTTGACAGCGTTCGTGACGCCATCAATGATGACAAGAAGCAGGCCGCCAGAGAGAAACTTATATTAGCCCATGAGCTTAAATCAAAAAACAGAAAAGTAGCTCATGATATTCTAGCCGATTCCTTGACGCAAAATATACGAGCATTGCCCACGGTCAAGCCTCCCACTTATGCTAAGAAACGCTCAAAACAGAAACACGAATCAGAAGAAGTGGGTTTAATGCTTAGCGATCTTCATATTGGTCATAATCATACTCTTGAAGATACGGGCGGTTTAAGCGAATATAACAAAAATATCTTTCTGCAACGAGTAGAAAAGATGAAACTGGCAGTTGCAGATATTATTGAACTGCATTCATATCTGTATGATTTGCCTCATTTACATATCTTTTGTTTAGGTGACATTGTAGCGGGTATGAACGAGGTTGGAAACTGGTCAAATGTCTTTATAGACACAGACATTATGGGTCAGTTTACAGAAGGCACGAAGGCTTTAGCAGATATGATTTATTATTGGTTGCCTATGTTTAAGGAAATTAGTTTTTATGGAGTTTTAGGGAACCATGGTAGGGTTTCTCGTAAAGGCGTAGAAAAAGATACGGCTAATTGGGACATTGTGGCGTACAAGATGTTAGAGTTATTGTTTGCTGACAATAATCGAGTTTCGTTTTCTGTTCCTAATACATGGTGGATTAAGACTATTATTAAGGAGCACAGATTCCTTTTGGTTCACGGAGATGATATAAAGGGCGGATCTGTGAGGGGATTGCAGATGTTCGCGGATAAATGGGCCTCAATCGCTAACTTCATACCCAACTATACATTAGCAGGTCATTTTCATTGTGCCGCTGAAACTACAACAGCACAAGGTAAGGTTTTGATTAATGGTTCATTTTTAGGGCCTGACATTTATTCGCTCAAAACTTTGCATGCAGGCACGAAGCCAGAACAGAAGATATTTGGAATTCATAGTAAAAGAGGTATTACATGGACGTATGATATCGATCTTAGGGAAGAAAAAGTCAAAGAAAGTTGAATATATATATATTAAAGAGGTGACTATGTTAAATACACCAAAATGGATAATTAATTGTTTACAAAGCGATGGGTTTTGCTGCCCGCATTGCAAAACTCGTTTTAATCCTAATGATATTAAGGCGTGCGGTATACGTCTTAGCTTCCGAAACGAAAAGAAGCATGTCGTATATGTAGAATATCATTGTTCGGAATGCGAGAAGCAGCCTACGCTGCTAGAGCTTTACGACATGGAATTTGAGGAATTTGCATACAGTGTTTTTGATGATGAGAGCCACGATACTGAAGGTAGCGGATATATCGAGAAATTTTCCTCTGATGCAAAAAAAGGAAAGAAAGAAAGACCTAACAAGATACCAAGAAAAACGAGAAAAACGAGAGCAAGCAAAATATCAAACAAAGAAGTGAAGGATATGAAAAAAATTCTTAATCAAAGTGATTCTCATTATGATTTCCTTATGGCTCTGGGGATGTCACCAGAAGATTTAACAGAATACGATAAGATTCAGGAATGAAAGTAAAAATAAGTGATTTTAAATTTGCGGAATTGATTCTTAAGAAATTGTGCAAACAATCTGGCTCTGCGTTTGTTGATTTAGATGTTTGTTTTGACAATGACGATGTGCCACAAGTCCGTAGTGATTGTATTGTTACAAGCGAATCAAAGCATGTGGGACAAACAATTTACAAGCTAATATCGGCTTATGCAAATAATGTCAAAGAGATAGATGGAAAGACAGTTTTTTCTGATGATTCTCAGAAAGAGCAGTTTTTAATTGCTACAGCTTCTTTTTTGCGACACCTGGTCTATGGCAATAATTCTAAGCCTGATTCTTTCCATGCTATGCGTCTATATCAGAATCCTCTAGTATGGACAATTCTCAAAGACTTAATTTGTCCTGTATGGGATGCGCATCTCCTGAATCACCAAGTTATTACAGGACCGAATCCATATGTTGATATAGCTTCTTTTAGGGATAAGAATTCTATTGAAGATGGGAAACCAGAAAAGCCTTTTATATTTGTTAATAGTGATGTTGTTTTTCAACCAGTTCGAGATGTATATGTGCTACTTGAAGCTATTACGGCTTGCGGGTTAAATCCTGATAAAGTTATTAGGGATATTTTAGAGTCAGAATTAAGTGATAAGCTTTTTGGTATAGTAGAATTAGAATTTGACCAAGATGATGATCTTGCTGCGTTTATGAGTACATTAATTTGGTCTATAGGATATGAATTAGAAGATTTTGGAAATATTCAAGGAATAGAAAAGATTGCTAGTAAAAAAATAGCTCAATTAAATTTGCCCTCTTGGTGGTATTTTGGGATTCTTGAGAAGTTAATAGAACCAATGAGAGGCGCGGATTGGACTACATACGAGACTCTGGAACCATATGTAAGAAATTTTTGGGATAAAGTAGAGCGATTCAAACAATCGAAGAATATTAAAGAGGATGGCGTTCCATTTGATACACTATTAAGGATTAAATGGGAAGATCATAAAACAGATGCAACACAAACGATCCAATCGCTGTTGAGTTCAGACAGAATATGGTAATAGGAGCCAGATATGACCGACGAACTATTAGTGGAAAATTTGAAAGATGCAATTGTAAAATTGGATGGTGGTATTAATTTGCTGGTTTCTGGAAAACAGATTCAAGCTTATCAGAAATTACTGGGGACTCGTGATAAGCTTTTGGACATCCGTTCAAAAGTCATTAAGGAAAATCCAGCATTGGCGTCTGCTGTTAGCGTATGAAAATTATAACAACTAAATTATTTCTCAAGATTAGCTCTCATTATGGAACGCAGCCAAATTTTGGTTCTCCGTCTCAGCATGAAACAGGGGGATCGGATTTTCTGAAGCCCAGGACAGACAGTCTGTCTGACGCTGATATCGGTGCCCTATTTGAAAAGAAGAAAAAGCGTAAGAAACGAAGAAAAACAAAGATGGTTGATCCTATTCCGAGATGACAGAGCATAGTTCAATTGTATTAAAAGTAGATCACAATTCTACCTATATCGAAGGTAGGTTGCAGTCATCAATCTATCAAGGATTAAAGAGAGAGCTTGGTTACGAGCCTCCTAATGCAAAGTGGATGATACAAAAGAGTGTCGCAAAGAAGCCTTGGATGAAAGATTGGGATGGGCTTATAAGCAATCTGTGTTACAACAAGGGCAAGTGTAAATGTTTTATAAAGAAAAATGGAATGCATTTTTCTAGCGGGTTACTTGGCAAAGCAAAAGAATATTTTGATGCGACATCTACTCCGTATTCAGTCGTCGATATTAGAATCAAAGAAGGTAAACAATTATCTCTTATGATGTCAGACGACTTTGAGCCAAGAGATTATCAGATAGATACTATTGAAAAAGCAGTAAAACAGCAACGCGGTATTATTAAAGCAGCTACGGGTAGCGGGAAAACCGCTTGCGCTGCTGGCATAATTGCTAGAATTGGCAAAATTCCCTTCATTTTTTATGTGCCGTCAATCGATCTTCTTCTACAAGCTCAATCAGAACTAATTCGATTTATTCGCCACGAGACAGGCGAAGCAATCGAAGTCGGTGCAATAGGAGCGGGCCGCAAAGACATAAAAGATATTTCGGTTATGACAATCCAAACAGCAGTTAAGGCACTTGGCGGAGTGTGGAAGAAGATAGATACAGATGAAGAGCAAAAAGATGATACGACAGATATTGATGATATTAGGACAGAGATCAAAGAACTTGTTATGTCTGCAAGAGGATTCATCTTAGATGAAGTGCAACATGCCGCTTCTGAGACAGTGCAAATTATTTCAGATGCTTCGGTTTCAGCACAATATAGATATGGCATGTCTGCTTCGCCTTGGCGCGATCTCGAAGATGACATCTTGATTGATGCATGTTTTGGTAAGTGTATTGTGAATATTTCGGCCTCGCATCTAATTAAAAGAAACTTTTTAGTTAAGCCAGAAATCTTTTTCGTACCTATAGATAACACAAAGGGATTGTCCAAGCTTAGCTATGCGAATGTGTACAAACAAGCTATTGTCGAGAATACTATTCGCAATACAACAATCGCCAAAATTGCTCAAACGATGAGAGATAATGGTAGAATTGTTCTTATATTGTGTAAGCAGATAAATCATGGTAACATTCTTGAGGCATTAATGCCAGGTTCTATATTTATCCATGGAACTCATAGTTCTAAAATAAGAAAAGAGCATTTGAACAAAATGAGGAATAGAGAAGCCTCGATCACAATAGCTACTTCGATTTTTGATGAGGGAATAGATGTTAAACCATTAGATACATTAATCTTAGCTGGTTCTGGCAAATCCTCGACTAGAGCGTTACAGCGTGTTGGGCGAATCTTACGTCCGTATCCTGGTAAGCAGGATGCGTTGGTTGTGGATTTTGATGATAAATGTCGTTATCTAAAGTCACATAGCATGAATCGCAGAAGAATTTATAAAACAGAACCAGAATTTGATATTAAGAGGTTGGAGATATAATGCCAAAAACAAAAAATCCTGTTTGCCCTGTTGATATTTCAGATGATGGAGATCAATTTGAGAATCGTTTAAACGTTATACAAAGTAGACTTGAGCTTATTAAAAATCCATATATTGGGGGCAAGCGAGATCTGATATCGTTTATATTTAGTATGATTCGCGACAATAACATTGCATACAATTCGGTCTTAGATCTTTTTTGCGGATCTGCGGCTGTCAGTTTTACCGCTAAAGAACTTGGCAAAAACGTTTGGGCCAATGACCTTATGCTTTTTTGTATTGCAGGAGCTTATACGTTTTTAGACAACAAAGATGACAAATATATTTCAGATGAAGAGATGAGTTACTTGATTCAAAATGAGAATAAAGATAGAAACAGTTTCATGGAAGAGAATTGGAGTGTAAAGGCATATAAAAAAAAGAATCATCGATTTAGCGTTGAAGAATGTAAGTCGCTTGATAATTATTACGCTAATGCTGTAGAGATGGAAGCAAGCAAGTTTTACCATGCACTGACAAGCATTATCCATTATGTTATGGATCATTGTCATCTTGGCGGCAAGCCGAATCATGGCAGGGTTGTAGCTGAATATAATCATCGTGTGCAACATTCTCGTAACAATGGTGCCCATATACCTTTCCAAAGAATGTTTAATTATAACCATATGTTGAATGATCATGTTGGCGATGTTTTCATCTCGTGCAAAGATGCAAAAGAAGTTCCGTCAATGGATCTGATGGATATTGATCTTTGTTATCTGGATCCTCCGTATGGTGATACTCAAAGCGACTACAGCACATTGTATGATGTTTTTGAAAGTTACATTCAACAAGATATGGTTCACAATGAAGATGGAAAGAAGTTTTTGCTCAAGAAAACCTATGTAGAGCATTTTGAAGACGTGCTTAGAGCTGTCCAACATATTCCGTGGCTGGTCGTTAGTTATAATGGCGAAAGCTGGGCCAAGATAGAAGATATCAAAGATTATATCAGTCAGTATCGGGATATTGTTGATATTGGACAGCAATCGAAGGTTTATAAGAGCAGAGGCAGAAATCGAGCTAAGAATCCTTCAACTGAATATGTGATTATTGCTAAATAGCATGTCAAACGAAGATCTGTTAAAAAAAGTTTTAGGAGCAAAAGGCGTTGTTCCAATAGGTCCAAAGCGATCTAAAGGTTATCATGCTCCTGATATTAAGCAAGCAGAGGTTGTCTCTTCAGAAAATGATGGTATGATTGAGTTTAGCGATCTGAAACGTTTTAAGAGAAAGATAACACGCGATGAGATGGATCTATCTAATTGGACTTCATATGATTTTGGGCTGCTCTGCCGCCAATTATATAAAAAGCATAAGAATTGCGATTGGGACTTAAACTGGTTTCCAATCTGTAATGAGATTCTGTTGACTAAAGATGCTCTTGCTGATTTGTTTGGGTTTTGTGATAATCTCATGACAAGAGATTATATTCATTTCTTTTTTCTTTATCATTTTGATAATATCTTTAGGCAAAAAGGCAAGTTTTTTATGGGAAATATGAGAAATAAGATTCCATTAGAGAAGTTTTTGAATACTTACAATTATGCGGGAAGTGCTAATGCGTTTCAGACCAAATTAAAGCAATATCAGAAAAGTAATGAAAAAGCAGGTGAATTATCTAATGAAGCTATTGAGCAGTCTTTCCTGTTAAGCCCTGAGCGTCTGGCTATTGATTATGGCATTGTTATAGCAGTAAATTGGTTGATATTGCAAAAGGGGTTCAAGCTAGATAAAGCTATTAAATATGTCTACACGGTATGCCATAGAGCATGTATTAGTAAGAAATTTTCAAAAGTCAAGAAGCGTACAGAACAGTTTAGTCCTTACCCTTCTTGGTTTCCATTTAAACAGGTTAACTCGCATTTGAAAATCATATCAGATCGATTGATAGTAAAAGTTACCTTTAATAATATAGATAATGAAGATTTCGCTTTTTTGGATAACGGTTATGAAAACAAAAATGATGGTTAACGGTGATATCAAGTCACCATCTGTAATATTGATTATGCCTGATGGAGTGTCGAAGGGAGTCGTTCCATTGAACGAAGCGCGTAACATAGCTAGGGATGAGGATTTGGATTTAGTTCAGGTATCTGAATCCGAAGAAAAACCTATATGCAAGTTGATGGATTTTACTAAGTGGAAATATAAACAAAGTAAAGCTAAAAAGCCGAATCACCAAGTTACAAAAGAAGTTAGAGTAAGTTTTTTGATTTCGGATTATGATTTGGATCGCAAGTTACGCCAGGCTAAGAAGTTCCTTTCTAAAGGTGCCATTGTGCGTTATTCGATGGATCTTAAGGGCCGAGAACAACAGAAGTTTGAAAATGCTTTTGCAAGATTTTCTGCGTCGCTTGAAAATTTTCAAGATGTAGCTTCTTTTGATAAACCTAATGGCAATGGACGATTAATATCTACTCTGCTTAAGCCTCAGCATTGACGATTCAAAAGTTGTCATAGAAGAGACGACACAAACTCATGAAGGATATCACTAAACTTAAAGATGGGTTTTATGCAGAGTATGTCGCTAAGTGCAAGAGTTATTCTGGCTCTTGTGAATTAGAAGATTTGTGTATATGCAAATTAGCTGCTGAACTGAAAGCATACGAACATGCTATCTTGCCTCGCGGTTTCCAAAACTTTAATATTTTTGATTTTGATGGTACGTCACCTAAAGGGGAAGAATTACTACCACGACAAGTAGTTTTAAATATCAAAAATAGGATCAGTAAATATTGTTGGGACATTTCATATCCAGAATTGTTTAAGCTTTACAATGAAGATAGTAAAACTGTATTAGAAAAGTCGGTGATGGATAAGAGAAGAGCAGATGGCAATTGTGTTGTCATCTATGGTCAATCTATGGCAAAGTTAGGACGTTCTCTTGTAGCATCCATCATCATGCGAGAAGCGATTAAACGCAGGTTTGTGCATCCGTCTAATGCATTGCAACTATATGATTGGGTAGAATTTATAAAACTGCAAAATGTTTTGATTAATAGAGAATCTAATGGGTATGAATTCTACGACTGGTTGGTCGTTGATAATATCAATGATTCGTTTACAAAAACAAGTGCGAATGCACAAAACTATTTAACATCAAAGTTAGATCCGTTTTTTATTAGTCGATGTGAGCAGCGATTGCCTACAATATTTGTCTTTCGCTTCGATATAATGCAAGAAGGTTTGTCGATTCAGGAAAATTTCGGCTTCGGGATACAAAATATTATTAACGATAAAGACACAATGATGATAGACTTAACAATTAATGACTGACGAAGAACATATCAAAACAGAACGCTCGTTAATCAATTTGTTTCTTAGGCATAACGAAACAGTAGAGGCGTGGATTGAAAGCAAGCTTCTTGCGCAGCACTTTGACTTTTCGCATAGAAGAATCTTGCGTGCTATCCTTGACGCATATGAAAATGATCACAAATTAACACGTAAATCTTATATTGATTATCTTGAGAAAGGCAAAGCCGATAGCCGTCAAGATATACTTGCTGAAGAAATTCTATTTGGCAAAATTGCAATGTTGGAAACAGATCTTGACGATTTTTCAATGTTACTTAATAAAATTCTTGATACTTTCTTGTTGCAATCAACAATTGAAAATATGAAGCGTTTTGGAAACATAAAAGAGAATAAGGGAGTAAGAACAGCCTTGGCGGGACTTGTTGATTCTTTACAAAGTCTGTCGGAGAATATGACACAGGAGAAGAAGGGGATATTTGAAGATATTGTTGAATATTCGCCTGTGTTTTACCAGAGATTAAAAGATATCAGAGATGGGAAGATAGCAGAATCCGAGCATATCGAATGCGGTATCAAAGAATTAGATTATGCCATGACAATTGGGTTTGCTCCTGGAACCCTTACATTGTTAGTGGCAGATGTAGGTAGCTATAAGACAACTTTGATGTTGAATATAGCTGCTAATATTTGGAAATATAAAGGTAAGAATGTGTTGTTTGTTCCTCTAGAAATGCCTAGACAACAGATATTTCAGAAGCTTGTCTCAAGAGAAACTGGAATTACATTTGACAAACTTGAAAACGCAAAAGATTTAAATAAAGATGAAATGATAAAGATTCGCAATGAAATGAAGTCATGGGAAGAGATGAAAAATCGATTCTATATCATGGAATATATAGATAGAACGAAAGTCTCAACGATTCGTCGCGAAATAGAAAAGAATATAGACACTTTCAAACCTGATCTTGTTGTTGTTGATTATATTGCCAATCTGGTGCCTGATCTTGAGAGAAACAATCGTAATGATTTGGAAATTGGAGATATGCTCAAGTCGTTGAGAACGATGGGAAGGCATCTGGGTTTCCACGTTTTGTCTGGCGCTCAATTAGGCAGAGAAGCTTTAAAACGCATACGTCGTCAGTCTAGCGATAAGATGATGGCTTATTCTGAAGATGTTAGGGGATCTCATGAATATTCTGCTGATGCCGATTTTATATTTGTATTAATGCCAGATCCCCAACAGCCAGGTTCGCTACTTCATGTCATGATACTTAAATCTAGATTTGGAAAGAAGATATTTGCAGACAATAGAATGAAAGTGGCTTTGGACGTTAAACCAGAAATCAGTTTGATTAAGAGCAGAGAAGATATATTGTTAAATGTTGATGCGAATAAGGTTATAAGCAAAGTGGAAGAAGATGACTTCAGTTTTAGCGATGATTCGGTTTTAAATGATGACCTCTTTGGATAATAAACCTGATTATATACAGGAGATATTGAAACAGATATCTATTGTTGAACTGTTAGCGAATCATGGCATACAGCCTGCTCGTAGCTATGCAGATAAGTGCGTCTATCATTGTCCTTTACCAGATCACGATGATTCTACTCCCTCATTTGTAGTTTTTCTTGATGGAGATTTTCAGAGATTTCATTGTTTTGGTTGCCAAAGTTTCGGTGATTGTATTAATCTATCTTGTTTATTAGATAAGGTATCTCTCAGGACAGGGATATGTAAACTTCTTGATGATTTTGGAATTGATATTGATATATCGACTGTTAGCGAAGATTATTTAAATGATTTGGTTAAAACTGATAATTATGTCGCCAATGGTATAGATTTAAATATTTTGATTAGTCGAGTATGTTATGACCACTTGAAAAATGTTGGCTTTGAAAGTAAAGAAGTTGAAAAAGTAGAGAAAAAATTAGCAGAAGTTGATGAAGCGGTTAGATCAATGGATATGGGCAAACTAAAGAAATTACATGAAAATTTAGTATTGAATAATGCTTCGAAGAGTAACCCATGGATGTAGTTTTTAATAAATCATGTGAAAAGATGGATGAATTAGCCGATGGCGTTGTAGATATGATTGTAACGTCACCTCCGTATTTTTCGTTACGCGAATACGCGACATGGGACACATATGAGAGCTATTTAGAGTTTGTAGAGAGAGTCGCAATAGAGTGCTTTAGAGTTGTAAGACCTGGAGGATGGGTATTTTGGAATGTTCAGGACAGTCTTCCCTTCCCTCCTGCAACAGATAATAAAGAGCGTTATTCAGAGCCATTAGCGGCTGATTCAGTCAGGATGTTCTTAGGTGCGGGATTCAAGTATGAGAGAGGCGTGGTTTGGTATAAAGGTCAAGGTACGGCTACGCAGAGGCTCTTTGGAACGTTCCCCAGACCTGGGCTATTACTTATTAGCAGTTTAACAGAACCTATTTTGTTTTTTCGCAAACAAAAAGGCAACTATAAAAAAGAAGTAGATAAAGAAATTATAGAACAGAGTCTTGTGACAAAGGAAGAATGGTCTAAGTGGGCATTAGATTTATGGGAAATATCGCCCACCAGAGAGAAGGGACATACCGCTCCTTTCCCGTTTGAAATTCCATACCGACTGATAAGAATGTTTTCTTATGTTGGAGATTTAATTCTTGATCCTTTCTTTGGAAGTGGAACAACAGGATTGGCAGCTAAGTTATGCAGTAGGTATTATGTCGGATATGAAGTGCATAAAGAATATGTTAAGTTGGCGAAAGATAGGATACAGGTAGAAACCTCTTTAATCTAGGAGAAACTTATGGCTAAAAGAATAAAACAAGACGTGCAAGGGAAGAATGCAAAAGACACTCCCAGTCTTTACGGATCTCATTCCAGTATGCTGGTCCCTGATGCCACAGAGAAGCTTGAGGACGCAGATCTCGTAGTCGTAAAAGACAATTCTGGCGAATACATAACTCAGCGTAAGCATCTGGACTCAGGTCTTGCTGACCCTAATCGGTATCATATAAACAGGAAGTCGTGTGATAGTTAAAATGGGGAACCAAATAATCTGTGCAGGATATAGGTAGAGACTTCTTTAGTAGAAGAATAATCTTCATCTCTCCATGAATATATATGGGAATATAGAAAGCCGTGCCAGGAGTGCGGCTCGCCATGCAAAAAGCGGTATGGGTTTACAAGTTTTTGTAATCGATGTTCTGCTCAGAGAAATTTAGATTACAAGAGAAGATATGACAAAAAGAGATTTAAAAAATCGCATAATATGTCAAGACGTAATTCAGGGACTAAGGCAGATACCTGATAGGATTGTGAGTTTAGTTTTTACTTCTCCGCCATATGACTGCGGTATTAATTATGGGAATAGTACTGATGATTTACCATATCAAGATTATTTAGATTGGCTCAAAAAAGTATGGATAGAATGTAATCGAGTATTACGTGGCGGAGGTAGATTGGTAGTTAATTTTGATTCTTGTGCCAATTCAAAAGGAGATAGAGATATAGAGTATATACGGCCTATGTATGCCGACTTTATCTGCCAGATGAGGGATATCGGTCTAAAATTCAGGACAGAATTTTGTTGGTATAAACAAAGCACGATGGGGACGCATACTGCTTTTGGATCTTGGGTAAGTTGTTCAAATCCTTATATTCGTAGGAATCATGAGCATATTCTTGTTTGGTCAAAAGAGCAGTATCTGCTAGAGGGCGACAGCGAACAGTCAGATATGACTGTAAAAGAATTTCAGGATTACACATTGAGTACTTGGTTCGTATCTCCAGAAACTAGGAAACTAGCGAACCATCCCGCTGCATTTCCCGAACAGTTAGCTGAACGAGTTATTAAATTGTTTTCATATCGCGGCGATGTCGTTCTAGATCCGTTCAGTGGCACTGGGACTACCTGCGTTATCGCTTCTCGTTTTGGGCGTCAGTGGATTGGTATTGATAATAATCCTGATTTTTGTAAATATGCAAGAGACAGAATTAAAAAAGAATCTCTTCTTGACGAGTCTTATGTCCCTCGCTCAGAAAGATTATCTCAAGAAAAGAAGCGGAAATTGGACAAAAAAGTAGAAATAGATATATTAGGGTGAGTTATGGAAGAGCAATTTGAATTAGATTTTAATGATTTGACTATGTTGGAGACGGAAGGGCTATACGAAGATGTTAATAAAAAGATGGTCTCAGACTTCCCTTATTCTAAAGAATGGATGATTAAGACTAAAGTTATTCTTAAGACTCCTAATGGCATATGCGAAATGGTTTTAAATCTGGCCCACGACAAGAGTATATATATTATTGAATATTCTCCGTCGCAAAGCGAGATATTTTATAATTCAGATTTAACAGCATTGTCATATTGGGCACAAAAATCAGGTTGGAAAGTTCCAATGCCTCATCCTGATCTAATTAAAAGCCAGGTGGCGTTTTGGAGGCATTTTTGGGAAACAACTGTTGTTGATTCTCCATTTTTAGATACTTTATTTGGAGAAAGAAGTTATGTCGGAAGAAGCTCATAATGTTATTTGCCCTAAATGCGGCCATGTCTATACAGGATATAAAAACTACTATGGCAAGGTATGTTATCGCTGTCACACTGTTATTGAACCAGAGGAAGAGCCGATAATAATACAGAAAATAAATAAACTAAAGCAGAGTTATCACGATCAGATAAGGGAATATTTTCGGAGAACGAAATGATATCAGACGATAGCAAACAGTTTAATGTTGAATTCAAATATGAGTCCAATGGTGTAATTATTTGGATAAAGTATCACAATACAGATATGGGGCAAACCATTTCGCTCTCTTTAGACAAAAAGCAATGGTTCGAATTCCCCGCTACGTTGTTTTCTGAAACAACAGATTATTTGCGGCAGAATTATAGTCTACTAGGTGGAGATAAAGCTGTTACGCAACAAGTTATCCCTCAGCATCAAGTAACCCATTCTCAGTCTAAAGCCCAGCCTAAGCCTCAGCCTAAATCTCAATCTCAATCTCAATCTCAATTACCCGTGCCTGATATCGATGTCCCTGACGAAGAAGAAGTTGTTGAAGTTCCTGAACTCGCAAATATTGAGCCAATACAAAGTTTGCATGCTCTTGCAAAGGGAAATACAGTTAAAGCTGGTTACAAGGGTCCTCCTGTGGTTATTGATAATTCTCAACCTCCGCAAGCGACGCAAGCTGACGACCAGACAGAAAGTTATAGTAGACCAGTTATTCGTAGTGCTGATCGAGAAAATAAGAATCTAAGTGACGAAGAATTATTTCAACAAAGTAATGCTCATCGCGGACATAATGAAGGCAGAGTCATTAGTAGAGTCGAATGAAATATAACTGTCGTAGAATTACTATTAACAAGTTGTTAACTGATTATGAGGGTATCTCTGAGCCTTTGTGTCAGCATTGCACTAATATTGAATGCGAAAATCCTATTCAGATAAGAGAGGTATTTGTCGTGGGAGTTTTACATAAAATGAAATTATATGCTGTAGGTGAGGAACCTATGGCTGTTACTCAATGCGAGGGATTCGTAAACGACTGATGCCAATTTATATTTTTCGTAATCCAAAGACAGATGAGATATTTGAAGAGTTAGTCTCTTTCGCAGAAGCAGATAATCCTGTGATTTTAGAAGATGGAACAGAATGTTATAGGATTCCTTTCTTTGAAAATCCACCTTTTATGGTGAATAAGAATGCAGAAGTTTGGTCGAAAGATTCTGCTTATGTAAAGAAATTGAAGCCTAAATATGTAAAGACTAGATCTGGTCATCGTATTAGATATGATCCAACTAAGCATTGCTAAGTGCCAGACATTTTGCTAAATTAAAGACTCCATAAATAGCTAAAGGAAAAGGGCACTTCAGTTGAAAATTAGCAATAAAGATTTTGTACCGCTTCACAATCACAGCATGTTCAGCCTTTTTGACGGGCTTTCTTCCTTAGAGGGTTTTGTTCAAAAATCCAGAGCAATGGGATTCCCCGCTATTGCCCTTACTGATCATGGTAACGTCGGAGGGTGGATAAAACTCATCCAAACATGCAAGGCGACAAAAGATAAACATGATAAATCAATTGAGCACCCTCCCATTAAGCCAATTTTAGGTATGGAAGCTTATCTATCAGCAGATCATACTTTTAAAAGCAATAAAGAACAAAAGGATGCGAGAAGAGGCAATAGACACATTAATTTAATTGCTAAGAATTTCAAAGGATATCAGAATATTTGTCAATTGTCTAACGATGCATTTAAAGAAGGGTTTTTTCATGATCCTAGAATTGATATAAATCAGTTAGCAGAGCATTCAGAGGGAGTTATCTTAGGTTCAGCATGCCTTAGTTCAGTCATTAATTCGAATTTATTACATGATAGATATAGTCACGCTAAGAAATCATGTTCAATATTTAAAGATATATTTGATAAAGATTTCTTTTTAGAAGTCATGTATCATGGTATCCCTGAAGAAGCAGCAATTGTTCCTGATGTTTTTAAATTATCATCTGAATTAGACATACCAATTGTTTGCACAAATGACAGTCATTATTTAGAGAGAGAAGATGCTAAGGCTCAAGAAGTTTTGATGTGTATGAGCACATCAAAATGCATTCATGATGAACGACGTATTAATTTTCCATATGAAGAATTTTACTTAAAATCGGCTGAAGAAATGGCCGAAGTTTGGGGTGACCATCCAGAAGTGTTGTTTAATTCTGTAGATATTGCAGATAGAGTAAATAGCGTTGACATAGAGAGTAAACTTTTTGGCGGTATGCGATTGCCAAAATTTGATGTTCCCGATGGTTTTGATAATCCATTTGAATACCTTAAGCATTTAGCAGGAGACGGGATGAAGAGGCTTAATTGGGATAAGAGCAAAAAACATGTTAAAAGATTAGGACAAGAGTTAGAAGATATTAAAGTTGCGTATGAAAACAATAATTATGATTTTGCAACATATTTTTTGATTGTATGGGATTATGTTAATTATGCGAAAGAACATGGTATTTTAACTGGGCCAGGACGTGGTTCAGGATATGCATCAGTATTGTTGCATTGTCTTGGAATCGCATATGGATTAGATCCAGTAGGCGAGTTCCCGATGCTGTGGGAGAGATTCTTAGCATTCGATGATTTAAAGTATGTAAAAGAAAGTGATTTTGGATTTTAATCATGGCAAAATCTGCAATTAGAAAAGAGATTGAAGGTAGTTTCATGGAAGCCGACCGTTCTGCCTTGCGTATGGCACAGCAAGAGCTTGATATCCTTGAGGATACAGAAGGATTGTTTGAGAAAAACAATTTAGAACAATTTTATGAGATATGGCAGAAGTATAAAGGCAAAGAAAAAGGCGACAAAAATGATATAAATAGCTGGTGTGCCTTTCTCTTAGGAATGACATCTAAGCAACCTAAAGGGGAGTTTCTTCCTAAGCGTCGAGCTTATGCAAGAGCAGGGTTTCCTGATATAGATACTGATTTTGATGATCAACATAAAGAAGATGTTGTTAATTATCTTGTTGAAAAATACGGTAAAGACCACGCAATGCACATAGGGACTTACGGATCGCTTAAAACGAGATCTTGTTTAACTCGTGTTGTTAAAGCGTTAGACATAGCGAATGCGTTTCATAAGGGTAAGGAGGCTTACATCTCTGAAAATGCAAAGATGGTAGAAACTATTCTTAGTCCTTTACCTAAAGGTTTTATTGCTGGCAAAATGCAGGTGATGGATGAAAATAGTCATTTTACTCCAATTGAGAGCGTAGAAGATGCGTATCGTTTGATTCCAGCTTTTAAAAGTTATATGGATAAATATCCTGACATATTGCGATATGCTTCTAAAACACAGGGACTTGCATCAAACTTTGGGATTCATGCATCAGGTGTAGTCGTGTCTGACATTCCCCTTTCCCGTCTTGCACCAGCAAGAAAAATAGCAAAAGGAAATGATTTTGCTACACAGTTTACTCATGAAGAATTAGAGTCAATTGGATTGATAAAGTTTGATATTTTAGCCATTGCAACATTAACTATTATTACGAATACTGTAAAGTTAATTAAACAGAATTATAATATTGATTTAGATATAGAGCATCTACCTTTAGATGATAAGCCAGCACTTGCCTTGTTCCGTTCAGGTGATATGACAGGCGTATTTCAATGTGAAAGCATTCCTATGCGTAACACAATGCGAGATATCGAAGTGGATCGCTTTTACGATGTAGTTGTTGCTATTGCGATGTTCCGTCCTGGTCCCATGGCATATATCCCTGAATATTGTGCTCGCAAGAAAGGTGATAAGGCTGTTGACTATTTTCATCCGTCAATTGAGCCATATGTTAAAAAGCATCTGGATAGCACTTATGGGATAGCCTGCTTTCAAGAACAAATAATGCAGATATGCAATTCTCTTGCTGGTTTTAGCGTGACTGAAGGTTATCAGATGATTAAGGGTATTGGCAAGAAAAAAGAACATATTATTAATCGGTTTAAGAAGAGATTCATTGAAGGTTGTGTGGGAAATAGTGTTCCTAAAGATGTTGCGGAACAATATTGGGAGAAATTTATTACGCCTTTTTCATCTTATGGTTTTAATTTAGCTCATGCGTGTTGCTATGGTTATACCGCTTGGATCTGTGCTTTTCTAAAGGCAAATTATCCTGATGAATTTGCATGTGCTTTGTTGAACACAGAAGTTAGCAGGGGTAATCATGATAAAATTATTCTAATAGAAAAAGAGTTTAAGAATAAGCTCAAAATACGGTTTTTAGAGCGTAACATTAATGATTGTGATATAGAGTATAAAATTGTCCGAAAGAAAGATCCACAGACTGGAACAGTAAAAACGGAAATCAGACCCGCTCTTATGTGCAAGGGAGTGGGGCGTCATGCTGCTACAGAAATTGTTGCCAGTCAGCCGCATAAAGACTTAGAGAGTCTGGTTGCGAATACAAGTGCAACAATTATTGATACAGATATTTTGGGATCGCTTATTGATGCTGGTTATTTTAAAGGCAAGCGAGGTCAAAATAAAAAAGATAAACTTATTAAAACATTTAAACAAATACGAGAAAGTATCAGAAAAGCAGCTAAAAAAGGCGTCCCGTTAGTTGATATTGCCGAGTGAGAAGATTTAGTATATACTTATAAAGGTAGTCATGGCAGAAAATACAAAGAAAACTTCACGTATTACAAAACGAGTCTCAAGAAAGATTCAAACTAAGACGTATGAAAATCTAGAGGTAACATGTGAATTCAGTGAAGAAGTTGAGTGGTCAGATATGAAAGAACGTCAAGAAAAACTTGATAGAATTACTAAATTACTTATTGTTGATTTTGACAGAACGTTGCATAAAGTAATGAACGAACTTCAGGTTCATCCCGTTAGAGCTTCTGCAAGTAAAGAAGCATAAATAATGATAGAAATTGATGATATCTTTGATATCTCCTCTGTAACTAGAGAGGAGACGAATGATTATAATATTGAAGATGTTAAGGTTATCTCCCAAATCACTTTTGAAGAAAGAGTAGGAGAATTAAGAAAAAAGATAAGTAATTCAGATTTTGACATACCTGTTTTAAATAATAAAGCACATGTAATAGAAGAAATAGTAAGCACTAACGAAGAAGCAGATTTAACGATGAGCAAAACAGCAAGGAAAAGTTCAGAAGATTTACTAACTATGTCGATAGAGAAAGATAACGGCCCGAACGATTTTTTAAACGGCTTAAACGAACTAAACAGCTCAAACGAGAAAAACGAGAAAAACGGCTCAAACGGCATGAACGACTCAGACGATATTTTTAAAGAATATACTGGCGAAGATTTATCTGAACCAGACAAAGTGAAAACTGCTGAGGCTGTAGAAGCTGAGGTTGTGGAAACAACTGAAGAATCTTCTGTTGAGTTAAAAGATCATGTCCAAATAGTAGACGACCAAATTCAATGGTTGCTTGACTCACCTACTGATAAATACAAGCATTTTTATGCTCAAAAAGCAGAATTTATTCCTCAAGTTTTAATTGATGGACAAATTCCATATAAGCGATGGCTCAAAGATCTTAAAACAAGTTCTATTGATATTACTGTGCTTGAGATTTATGACCTTACAGAGATCTATGAGAAGATGCGGGAATTGCAGCAGGTCAGAGATCGAGTGCAGGAAATAGCTATTCAATGTAATGCCCAATATTTTCTCTGGGAAAGAACTGTTGAAATGTTTAGAGGCTTGCTAATGCAAGTGGAATACGACAAGCCTAAAGACAAGCAGGCAGGTTTGGAATATATCCATATGCGAGATATGGAAGTCTATTTTCGTAGATTAAAGGGTGTTCACGAGACGGTTGGTTACGTCTTGGACACATTGAAATTGGCGTTTGGAACATTAAGTAGACAGGTGACAATCGCTTTGGATAATAGAGAGCCGCTTAAAAGAAAAGCGAAACCCGAATCTGTAGAAGCAACGAAGTTGTTCAACAAAGAAAATGTTGATAATATGAAAAATTCAGGATATGACAAATTAGAAAACGATGCTTCGGCAAAAGTCCAAAAATCTACAGGTGAAGTAGATGATTGGGGATCATTTTAAAACCCGTATTAAGGAGTCAAATTATGACTACGGAAACTGCAATTGTTAGTTGGGACGATGTAGAGGCTTCTACATCAAGAGGTTCTTCGTCAACAGATGACAAGGCAAAGCCAAAGTATTTGAAATTGGCAGGAACTCCAGGATCGTTAGTAAGCTATAAAATCAGACCAGTACATAAACCTATGATGGTTTATAAGTATTTTGTCACTGGTCCTGATCGACTTCGTTCTGTGGTAGTAAAAGACCCAGAAAACTGCGAAGTTCGAGAGAATCATCCTGAGCTTGAGCCTCGTCTTCGTTATGCGATTAATGTAATTGATCGTTCAGATGGAGATGTTAAAATTCTCGAAGCAGCACCGTCTGTCTTCAAGGGTTTCAAGACTTGGTTTGATAATAGTGGCAACAATCCAGGTGGGGAAGACGGCGGTGATTTTGCAATTACTGTTGAAGTTCCTAAGAATGGCGACAAGAGAAAAACTAAATATACATGCTCGTTTGTTAAGCAGGCTCCTTTCAGCGAAGACGAACTGGAACAAATAAAGAGTGATCCTGGGCTGTATAATTTGCCCGAAATTTACAAACCCTTAGAGACAGAACAGATTGAAAAGATTCTTTTTGATACTGAAGGCGCTACAACTGAAGGCGCTACAACTGAAGGCGCTACAACTTCTGCAAGTTCCGAAACGACAGCAGCTAAGAGTAATGACGATCTCTTTGATAGTGATGCCGACACTAGTAACGATCCTGCTTGGTAAGAATGGAGATATAATGGCTAAAAAGAACGATGATAATTTTGAATATTTAAAAGGGTTTATCCAGAAAGGAGCAAGAGCAGGATCTTCTGGTTTTGTGCCGACTGGACATTTTAATCTGGATTTTGGTATTCGTTATGGTATCTTGCCTGAGAATGTAGATTTTGATGCCCTTTCGCCTACGTATGATCCCAAAGAACCTTTGGGTTTGCCTCTTGGGAAAATCGTAGAGCTGTTTGGTTCTGAAGCCTCAGGTAAATCAAGTTTGGCTTATCGAGTATGTGGATGTGGTCAAAAGTTGGGTTATAAAGCATTATGGATTGACACAGAACATTCGTTTGCAGACAATTTAGCAGAATTGAATGGTGTTGATCTTGAGCAGTTAGATTATTCATCTTTGTTTGATCCTGATAACCCTGATAAAAATCTGTTTGCAGAAGACATTATGGATCTTATTGTGTTCGCTTGTCTCGAATATAAGATAGTGGTTCTTGATTCGGTAGCTAATTTGATTCCTAAAGAAGTTGCAGAGAACACTGCTGATAAACAAAATATAGCGAAACTTGCAAGGATCTTGTCTGCTCAACTTGGTAAAATTGCTCATTATGCGGCAAAGAATAATGTTTTAGTTATATTCATTAATCAAGTACGCGAAATGCCAGGCACAATTTATGGTGATCCTACCACGACTCCTGGCGGAAGAGCATTAAAGTTTAATGCATCCATTCGTATACGAGTTAACAAAACAAATGAAGTCATTTTTATTGAAGATGATACAGGGCAAAAACTCATTGGGGCTTACAGTAACGTGGCTTTGGTGAAAAATAGACTTGCTCAGCCTCTTTTAAACGACGAAGGTAAGCGAATTCAACTACAAATTCCAATTTATTATAAGCCTTATTTCCCTAACATAGAAGACAGGATGTTTGATTTTGGACGACAGATGAAATTAATCGCAGTAAGAAAGAATGTCTATAAATGGGGAGAAATTAAGGTTGAAACAAGAAATGGTTTTATCCAATACATTAAAGATAATGGTTTAAGTAAATCATTAATGGATGAATTGAATGCTAAAGCTGCTGAACAGGGTATTATTGTGCCTCCCGAAATTCTGTTGGCTAACTTAGATGACGACAAAGACACAGAAAAGACGAAACGAATTCCCAGAACACGAAAGAAATCTTCTGATACAATTGGGCCAGCAGACGCTGCATAGTGATGAAGGTAAAGAGGCTATTGATTATTTAGTCAAAGACAGAGGTTTGTCAATTGGAGTTATCAAGAAGTTTCAGGTTGGGTATTGCCCGCAGCGTGTGGATCATGAGTTAAGAGGTCGAATTGTCACTCCAATTCATGATCCATATGGTAGCCTTGTAGCGTTGTCATCGAGGCAACTGAAGAAGAAGTTTTTCTTTCATGAGAGTTACGATAAGGGATTTTATTTGTATGGCTTACATATAGCGAAGCCGTACATAATTAAGTATGGAAGAGTTGTAATTGTTGAAGGCGAATTTGATGTTATGTATTTGCATAGTCATGGAGTCCCGATGGCAGTTGGAATGTGTGGAAGCGCATTAAACCTTTTTCAGTTATCAGTGCTCGCCAGATATTGTGAAAATATATATATTGTATTTGATGGAGATAAGAAGTGTAATCAGTCAATAAAAAGAGTTCTTAATATGTATCATGCAAATCATATGTGGACTGAATTACGAAATTCTGAAGAAAGAGAAGGTGTGAAGCTGTACCCTGTAAAATTGCCCATGGGATATGATCCAGATGATTATATTAAAAAATTTGGCAATAAAAAATTTATAGCATTATTAAAAGGTACAGATTATTCTGTACGTCGCAAGAGGTCTAATGTCTGAATATATTCCAAAAGATGTAACATCCATTCTAGGTATTGTAGATACATATATTAGATGGAGACAAGTTGAAGACCAAGATAAAAGAAGCTATGCTCATTACCATCCTTCAGAATTTGGCAAGTGCTTACGTCGAGCACAGTATAAACATTATGCCGATTTGGGATTGATAGAATCTGAGCCTCAAGCTTTTGATAGTCAGAAATTACGACTGTTTGGTAAAGGTCACAATATGCACGCTCGCTGGCAGCGTTATTTTACTGGTGCTGGTGTTCTGCGAGGCGTATGGCAATGTTCGAATTGGCAATGTCGTAAAGAATATGGCAGAGAAGAACGCTTAGGTGTATTCAAGCCAGAAAAATGCGAATGCGGTTGTGGTCATTTTCATTATAATGAAGTTCATGTCAGCGATGAAACACTGAACTTTAAAGGCAATGCAGATCTTATCTTGGATTTTTCAAATCTTGATGCTAAGCGTTTTTCGGGTGTTCGTGTAGCTTTTAATAAAGATCATTTGCCTGATGGTCCAGTTGTAGCTGATATGAAGACATCGAATCAAAATCAATTTAGAGACAGAGTAAAAGGCTCTGGCCCTCATCCAGAATACATAATTCAGTTGCTTATCTATATTCATATACTTGATTGCGAATATGGATTGATCATATATGAGAATAAGAATAATTCAGACGTAGCTTGTTTCAAAATAGAACGAGATGAAAAGAAATTTGAACTTATTAAAGAGCAAGTAACCAAGCTTAATCAAATGGTAGCAGAAAAGTATCTTCCTCCTCCGCGACCATTGACAAAAGCTGACTATGAATGCAAGTATTGTGAATTCTCTCCTCTTTGCCATAAAAGTAGCGTTTGGAATATGCCAGATTTGGAGAAAATACGTAAAGATTTCTATAAAGACTTATTATAATTTACAAAAAGAATGCTCAAACACTACAAGCGTCATTGCGTGATTTAGACACATCATACAATAAGTTCTTTCGCAAGCAGTCACGATTTCCACGCTTTAAGTACAGGCATCACAAGCAATCATTCAGAGTCCCGCAGTCTGTTAAGTATGAAAGCGGAGAATTGCGAATACCAAAATTTAAAGATGCTATTAAAGTCAAAGAGAATCGTCCATTAACTGGCAAGATTTTATATGCAAAGAAACTAAGGTATCATCAAAGACAATTATATTAATGATATTCTATCTTTAAAAGATAGAAAATGGACTTGTGATCATTGTAATAACCAGTTAGATAAAGATGTATAAATATATTAAATCAAGAATTAAATAACTCTGGTTGTGGAACGCAATCGGAGTCTAAACAAAAATGTGAGAAGGCGTCGTTAAGTAAGTGCGAGTCTATGAATCACGAAAATTCAATTGGATTAGTTCATAAAGACTTGCTGTGAAAGGAGGAGTGCTTTAGCATAACAGTTTAACTAAATATGTCTCAAACGCCGATAGTTCGGTGTCGAGAAATTTATTTGGAGAAATAACCATGTCTGAAGTAATTGAAGTAACTGATCCTGCCTTGCTTTTAGTCAGCGGAGAAAAAGAAAGAGATAAAGAATATGTCAAGAAATTGTCGAATGCAGTTTTGCAAGTATTAAGCAAGCACGGAGTAGCAAGAATGAGATGCGTTGGTGCCGCTGCATTGAATAACGCAACAAAGGCGTATATTATTGCTAATGGAGAATCGCAAAAAAAGGGAAAGAAATTAATTAGTGAAGAAAGTTTTACTATTATTGACTTTGATGGCAATAAGAAAACTGGTATTCTAAAAGAAATTAAAGAAGTAACTATAGAAGTGTGAAATTGATGGAATATACCACTACTTATGGTAGTTTATCTGAAGGAGCAACTGTAGGCGGCTCAGAAGTTATTAAGACTATGCAGGCAGGCGATGTTAAGCCTCTTGATGACTTACATAGTATCGAGTCTGTGCTGTATGTTGTTAAAGAACTTACATCGCAGATTGTAGATTATAAGGAGCTGAAGAAGAAACGCGCCAAGACTATCGACAGACAAATCGAGAAGTTAGAAAAGAAAATCGAATTTCTCAAATTGATTATTCTTGTAACTCTTAAAGAACATAAGCAAAAGCAAATCAGATTTCCTGGTATTGGTATGGTTTCTGAACGAAAGCCAAGAACTAGCTATGAAATTATAGATAAGGAAGAGCTTTTTGAATATCTCAAAAAAGAAGATGAGTTCAATAATATCGTAGAGATACAGCAAGAACCCTCAATCAAAAAGCATGAGCTGAACAAGTTATTATCTACGTGGGCAAAACAAGGCTCTCTGCCAGATTGTATTGGGGTAGTGAAGTCTGGACAAACAGTAACAATTAAAATTGAAAATGAGGAATTGCTGTTTGATGATTACGAAGATATTACAAATGAAATACAGGATTTAGACTTCACATAAACTTTCTTATTGAAAAAACATGAATCTGAAGAAAAAGCTAGGCAATGTTTTAAAACATTTGCATAATCTTTATAGTAAACTTCCTGCAACTGAAGGTTGTATGGAGTATATCAATAAACCAAAAGAAGAAGGCGGTTGCGGCTGTCATTGTTGCCATTTTATCTCGCCGCAATTGCTGAAAATAGAATTTCTTAATACGTGGCGTCATACTGTTACTGGATGGACACTTGAGCAAATCGCTGATTTGGTTGAGGCTGCTATGAATGATTATTTAGATGATAAAACCAGTAAAGGATGTGTATTCCTTGATCGTGAAACTTCAATGTGTCGTCAACACGATACTAGACCTTTAAGCTGTAGGTCATATGGTATAACTCCAAAAGAAGAATTTAATTCTCGCTATATACGTCTGAAAATCCTTTATCAAGATGACATAACGGCTGTTATTAAGCCTCAATGTAATTTAGTCCACACAAAAGATGGCAGGAAAGTAACGGTAGAAAATACAAATAGTTGGTGGCGAGAATTACAAGCTCTTGAGGCAAAAATCGGCATAGATCGTAAAGATATGACTGATGAGCCAGGAGGCACATACCGTAATTATCCAGAGCATATTTTGATGCATTTGCTGACTACTGATAATATACAGCGATTGCAGCAATTGAGAGTGTATGGAAATAAATTAGAGAAGCATGCAGCTAAAAACGAATTTATGAAGTATGTAAGACAAAATATTAGTAAAGTGCAGACCCATGGAAAAGTGTAGAATTACAGTATTAGAAACATATTATGATGAAGAAAAAGACCTTGTTCAGTGGTTGGTCGAAGACGTAACAGTTAAGAAGAGATACGCTTTGTGCTGGCCTGGCAGCGATCTTGGTCCTGCTGTTGGGGTGAAGGTTGTCCTTACTCCTCCATTTATTAAACAATTCTGTAATGATATTACAGGTAAAACAATCAATATGTTAATTGAATCAGATATGGAAAAGATTGCAATAAATGATGTCGATAAGATGAGTGAAGACGATTTACACAAGCAGCATGATGTGCTTGATAAGTATCCGTTTTATGAAGTGCTTCAATCGTTAGAGGAACAAGATATCTTCCAAAACTCTTTGGATGATATTAGTAGTAGTAATTATCCATCTATCTTGAGCTTTTTGGAGGAAGAAGATGATAAGGATTAGAATTTTTGGCAGCCAAGATTGCAAAAACTGCAAGAAATTGTTAGATGGACTTAATAAACATGGTGTTTCGTATGCCTTCGTAGATGCAATGGCTGAAGAGACACAGGACTTTTGTGACAGACATGGCGTAAACGTTCTTCCGCATGTCCAAATTGTAGATGCCAGCGGATCTATGCTTTTTGAACAAGTAGGTTTAGCAAGTCCTTACAATGTTATTGATGCGATCAAAAAGCTTAAGAAGAAGAATTAAAAATCTTCAACTCTATCCCTGCATAATTAAGTTTGAAGCTCTGGCATTCATGTGGTTTCTGCTTATTATGCCATTAGAGATGGTTTTAGCGAATTCCATATTACAATTGGTAATGCAAAGAATTAAATGGAAAGAATTAAATGGAAAAAAATACTCGGAGATATCAAAGGGCATTAAAGCATAATAGATTTGACCACGTTGTTTTTGTTCATATACCAAAGACCGCTGGTAAAAGTATTAAAATCAAGCTGGGCATGACTCCAAAAACATGTCACGCTCCTATCTCGTGGTATCTTAAACGCTATTATGATCGGGATTATCGCTATTTTACTTTTATTCGTAATCCATGGGATAGATTAGTTTCATTATATCATTATTACAAATGCAAAGAACAATCACATAATATTGTTCAGAAAAGAATAGATGAGAGTAAGACATTTGAAGATTTTTGTTATAGATTGCCAGGAATAAATATTTTAGGACTCAAATCGACTATTGAAAAATATGAAAGTAATGAGAATATTTTGCCTTATAATTTCATGCCTCAAGTTTATTGGATAGATAGAAAAATGGATTTCATAGGTAGATTTGAGAATCTACAAGATGACTTCAGAACATTGTCAAAAGACTTTTTTGGCAACGAAATGGAGTTAGATATAGTGGTTAATACGTCTGATAGAATTAGAGATTATAGATCGTTTTTTAATAATAAAACAAGAGATGCTGTGGCATCTGTATATGTAGAAGATATAAAAAGATTTGGATATTCTTTCGATGCAGTTGAATCCTGAACAAGAATCAGCAGTAGAACACGTTGATGGCCCATGTCTTGTTGTCGCTCCACCAGGAAGTGGCAAAACCCGTGTTTTAACATCTAGAGTTCCTCGGCTTGTCGCAAAAGGCGTTGATGGCCGTAGGATTATGAGTATTACGTTTACGAATCGCGCTGCAAATGAGATGAAAGAGCGGCTAGAAGGGACTCCTTGCGGTTATATTGGTACATTTCATGCTTTCTGCGTTAAAATCTTACGCAGCTTTGGATCATATCTTGGTTATACGACTGCTTTTACAATTGTTGATGATTCTGACCAGCGGGACTTAATTAAGCAAACTGCTCGTAAATTAGGCATTACGATAGAAAAAGGTGATGTGTATACCATCGCTATAGCAGTTAATCATTATCGAGAATCTATTAATGAGACTGAAGACGATCTGCATCAAAGATTGTTAGAAAAAGACCATCTTACAGATGTCGCTCTGGCGTATGTAGAATCGCTTTTAAAGAGCAACATGATTGACTTCAGCGGACTGCTATCTGAAGCTGTACGGCTGTTAAAGAGCTATCCAGAGGCTCTACAGAAGGTGGAGCGGAGATTTGATTACTTGATGGTGGATGAGGTCCAGGACACAAATTTTGCTCAGATGAGTTTGGTAGAATTAGTAGCAGGTTTACATAATAATATAATGCTGGTCGGTGATCATGACCAATCAATTTATGCCTTTCGAAATGCAAGAATAGAGAATATTCAGGATTTCTTAAATCAGCATAAAGACTGTAAGGTTATTAACCTTCTTATAAATTATCGCTCGACTCCTCAGATTATAGAGAAAGCGACAAACTTAATTAAATTCAATAAGAATAGGTTAGGCGGCGAGATAAAAACAATTAAAGAGTCGGGAAACAATGTTATCTGCAAATGCTTCCTTGACCAGACGCAGGAAGCAGCAGGTGTAGCAAGACAAATTAAGTCTTTGTTAGACAATGGTGCTAATCCAAACGATATTGCTATATTTTACAGAATTAACAGATTATCTGAACCGATAGAGCAGGCTTTAAGTCGAGAATCGATTCCTTATGAAGTCATAGGCGGATTTAGTTTCTATGACAGAAAAGAGATTAAAGACTGTTTAGCAATGTTAAGATTTTTGGTTAACCCCAAGGATGGAGTGGCGTTTCATCGCATTGCAGATACAATTGGAAGTGTAGGGGATACCACAATCGGTAAAATAGAAACTATTGCAGAGCAGCAAAATTTGTCAATTGCTGAAGCATGCGAAGAATTTGTAAAGACATCGAAATCAGTAAAAATCAAGAAAGCATTAGAACAAATGCTAAATATTTTTAGTAGAGTTCATGTTAATGATCCCGTAGGTTCAGTGTCATCAGACTTAATAGATGGATTCGAATATAGAGATTATCTGACAAAAGTATATGGCAATGAAGCATATGACCGTATTGATAATGTGATGCAATTAGTAGATTCTGCTGCTTTATGGGATACGGAAGGTGAAAAAAGTATCGAAAAATATCTACAGAATGTCTCGCTGATGTCAAATTCGGATAAAAGTGTCAAGGATAAAATTTCTTTAATGTCAATACATTCAAGCAAAGGAACAGAATATACAGCCGTTTTCGTAATTGGTTGCGAAAATTCTATCCTTCCTCATAGTCTAGCATTAATGGACGATCCTGTGAATGGGCTTGAGGAAGAAAGAAGAATAGCATTCGTTGCCTTCAGCCGAGCCAAAAATGTCCTGATAACGACTTATTGTAAACGTAGAAGTAGATTCGGAAAAAACAGAAGACTTATCTACTATAATTGCGAACCATCACAGTTTTTATACGAATCTGAAATATTAAAGAAGAAAAAGAAGTCTGTCGATAGTATATACAAGGAAGAGACAGGAGCGTATTATGATGCATAACAAAAAACTTCTTGTTCGAGCAGATTCACGATTGCTTAATAGGTTTCAGAAAGCGTGTAAAGCAGAATATAAAAGTATGTCTGAAGTTGTTAGAGATTCTATGCTCCAATTTATTAAGGAGCATGAGAATGAAGAAAGATTTATTCCTCAAAAGAGCGTAAGAGAATGAACGATATATTATCAGAACTCTGAATGTATTCAGCCAAACCAGCATATAGCGAGTATCTAATAGATTTTAAGAAGGTATAAATACCCTTTCTATACTTATAGAGGGGCGAAACGCTCAATGCGAAATATCGATTTGTCTTTAGTCTATTATCTAATCAGAGAATATAAACCTGATGCATTCTTTGAAAGCGGCATATGGAGAGGCAGATGCACTTTTATTGTTGCCGAATCTTTAAAACAATTGGGTTTAGATATTCCTTATTATATTGCTTGTTCTAGTAAGTATAGAAAACTTTGATGATACTGTGAAGAGCCGAGACAAATGATAACTTTTCTCCTTGAGACGATAAAATAAGTAGTGAAGTCTTACGCGATTCTCAAGAATAAACATAGTAATGAATCAGCTTTTATAGTTGGAGCAGGTGCTAGTCTTCTAAATCTCTATCGAGATCAGCCACTCCATCGTATCTTTGAGCATGTGGTTATTGCTGTTAATTCTGCAATTTGGATTATGCCATGGGGTATGCCTCATCCAAATCTAGATATCAAAGCAGAAATTGATTCTGATCCAGAAAAGCGTTATTGGATCAGCAACGATGCTCTTTGCCGAGCATGGAACTATTTTGAGTATGTTAAGAGATGTAATGCTACAAAGATAGTCAGAAATAGCTGGAAGAAATACTATAAAGAGATTCCTGACTTTTTAGAATTTTGCCCACGAGAAACACCAGAAGAAGAGATTGATCCTGAAGAAGAGGGTTTAGCGTATTGTTCAAGTATTCCAAGCGGTATTGACTTAGCGTTGCAGATGGGATGCAAGAAGATCTTTTTATTGGGAGTTGACCAGCATTTTGTTCCATTTAATAATATGCTGATAAGTCATTTTTGGGAATTTAATTCAAAACCATTGCAACCGCAATGCAATCCAAGATCAAGGGCTAATGTTTCAAGTCAGGCAAGAGTATTCCCCGTGAATCTTAAGGCTTATCATGCCTTGGCTAATTTTGCTGACTACAAAAATGCGATTATTTATAATTGCAATTCTGGCAGTAAAGTAAAAGAATTTATTAAGATAAGCTTTCAAGAGGCATTAGATATGTTTTGATCTTCTTTTACCTGTTCCCATACGAAGCTGATATAGTTCGTCCGAATGCAGATGTTTTACGATCTTCTTGTCTTTAACATGCCATTCATAGTCATCAACAAATTTATCAGAGATGGGCCGTAGAATGATCTGCTGAGTTCTGGTTCTACAATGATAGCACAAAGCAGATCATTGAGTAATCGCCAGGAATTGGCCCATCTGATTCGATGTCAACCATTATATACATCTTTTAATACATTGAGTTGTTTTCTGGAAATTAGAGATTAACCGATACAAAGGATGTGGAATTAAAAGATCTCGAAGACAAATACGCAGATAAGGCATTTGGCTTTGTTGTAGGGTCTGGACCGTCTCTTAATGATGTGACTCATAAGCAGTGGAAGGCAATATCTCCTTATCCTGTGATTGCAATTAATTCTGCAATTGTTAAATTCAGTAAATTAGATATCATCTTTCCTCATCTTCATTTTCTTTCGGATGATGTTGGCGTTAAGCATTGGGAATACTATCTTTATGATTTACCTAAGTTGAGATGCCCTAGTATTTTATTTAAAGGCAAATTAAAAAAGCATGCTATTCATCTCGATCAAGAAAAGATTATTTGGTTTAATCATAAGACATGGTTCGAACCCAGCACAAAGAAATATTATGAAGATGGTTTAGTCTTGACAAAAGATGCAGAGCAACCCTTGATTGGCGCAAGATGTTCAAGCGGAACGGGTGTCCATATCAATTATATTATGGGATGCAAAACAATAGTGCTGCTTGGTCAGGATTGTTCATATAATAAAATTGAAGAGAAAACGCCGAAAAGATATTTTTGGCAATACAATGATAAGCAGACGAAAAGAATAACGGGAGAACCTGTATTTTGTTGGCCGAATAAAGGAGTTAAGGATGGGCACTTTGTGGATTCACATTGTATAGAATTCTTAGATTATTGGAAAGCATTGGCAAGGCAAGCTCATGAACAAGGTATTAAAATTGTAAATGCATCTGGTGGTATATTAAATTGGTTTGAAAGAAAATCTATTGAGGAACTCTTAAAGAAGAAGAAAGTAAAAACGGATGATTAATAAAAAGAAAGTATTATCTGTAATAACGGCTCGTGCCAATAGCCAAGGATTGCCTCGAAAGAACTATCGTAAACTTAATGATATTCCATTAATAAATTATTCTGTCATTACTTCTTGTAATAGTCAATTAGTAGATATAACAGTTATTAGTTCAAATTGTTCTCATGTGTTAGCAGCAGCGAAAAATTATATTGATGATAACAAGTTATATTTTGTGCCAAGACCAGATGAGTTAGCTGGTCCAATGAGTAAGAATGAAGGTGCTTTAATTCATGCTTATTATTATTGTGCTCTCAAAGGAATTATTGATGCTGACATAATCGTTAATCTGCAACCAACGTCTCCTGTCCGTAGGGCAACTTTGATTGATGATTGTTTGCAGAAAATGGAAGACGAACAAGCAGATAGTTTATTAACTGTTAGTAGGATAACTCCTTTTATGTGGCGGACAATAGATGGTAAACCAAAGGCTTTTTATGATTATCAGAATAGGCCAATGAGACAATCTATTCCTGAAAGTGAATTTTTAATGCACGATAACGGCTCGATTTATATTACTTCGAGAGCGATTTTATTGGACAAGCTGTGTCGCATAGGATCTAAACCTGCTTTGTTTGAAATATCTGAACTTGAAGGGTATCAGATAGATTCTGATTTAGACTTTTTTGTGATCGAAAATATATTAAAATACCAGCAACAGGAGTCTCGAAATGACAGATCAAATGCGTTATCGAATCAAGAAAGCTCAGGATGAAGGTTGGCGGTTTGAAGAACTTATATGGAAGAGTGATATAGAAGTGTGTAGCCCTATTGGCGTGTCTATGCTGGTTGAGAAGACTGAGTGTGGATTAGATCGTGCTGGTGTTCCGAAATACGAACAGATGGAGTTATTTGAGGTGTAATTTATTTGCCTCGTAAGGTTTTTCGTTTTTCCAGTTCTCCTGGATAGACTACTCTATCTGCATCTGAACCCATAGCATCCTCAATGTTTCGTATGCCTCTTACTAGTTTGAAGAACCCTGAAGGTTCGATACTGGATTTTTGATCAGATCCCCAATTCTTAAAACGATTTAAACATATGTGCCGCTCGATATATTCTGCTCCAAGAACAACTGCTGCAAAAGTAGTCACTAATCCGTATTCGTGTCCGCTATAACCAATTATCTTATCAGGATATTTTCTTTTAAGATGTTTTATATATTTTAAATTTAATTCATTTTCTAGACTTGGATATGAAGAATTAGTGTGAAATACAATATTGGGATTGCATGTTGTAATACAAGTCTCAATTTCTTTTTCAGTTGACATGCCTGTAGAAATCATTAAGATTTCAAATTTTCCTCTGGCATATTTACAAAGTTTTAAATCAGTGATTAAAGCAGATGGGATTTTACCTATACTAGAATATTGAGTCATAAAATCGCAAGAAGGAATATCCCATACACTGGCAAATATGTTGATACGAGATTTGCAATATTCTGCTAATATGTCGTATTCTTCTTTTCCAAATTCTATTTTCTTTTTATATTCAAGATAGCTCATTGATCCCCAAGGAGTCTCTTTAGGTATATTTTTTTGAGATTCAGGGACTGCTATTTCTGGCGTGCGTTTTTGAAATTTGACGTAATCGCATCCTGCAACAGAAGCGACATCGATCATCTGTTTTGCTTGTGTAATATTACCGTTATGATTTATGCCTATTTCTGCCACTATTTTAGTTTGCATAATGAATGTCCTTTTCTGTCAACCATCGACTTCAATATCATATTCTCTCGCCACTTTCATGCTCCTCTCGTTTATAATTACGAATATGTTGCAAGAGGATATCGGTCACTAATTGCGTAAATGTCTTCTTTTCTTTTTTAGAAATTCTTTTTGCTTCTCTAATAATTTCTTTGTCTAATTTCATATTTACAGGGTGCTTCATGCGATGCTCCTTATTTACTTATTCTACCTATCGTAAAGATAGTCCTTCTTTAGCGATGTGGATAATATTTTGTTAAAATCTAAATTCAAACAAGATATGGAACCTATTAAATCAACCAAAGAGATAACCATGAAAGATATTAAACTATATTGTATCGACGTAGATTCTACGCTTACAAACGGACTTTACCACGTCTCTTCAAATGGGGTCATAACCAAATCTTTTCATACGCAAGATTTTTGGGCTATAAGAAGACTACTTGATAATGGAGTCTTTGTCCTTATCATTACAGGTGCAAAAGATGATTGTATTGTGTATAAAATTAAGACTTTTGATGGGCAGGATAATCAAAATTTAAAAATATGTAAAGGAGTAGAAGATAAACATGCTAAACTCGACTATCTATTGAAAAATTATTATCATCTTGATTGGGCAGACGTTGCATATATCGGTGATGCTACAAATGATTTAAAATGTCTCAAAAAAGTAGGATGGGGAAGCGCTCCAAACGATGCTATGTCGATAGTTAAAGAAGACATACATTATGTTTGTGATGCAAAAGGTGGCGAAGGAGCCGTATGCGAATTCGCTTTAGAAATACTAAAGAGTAAAGGTTGGACATATAGTGGGTCTTAAGCCCTGGCAACAGATTGTTATCGATGAGATAGAATCTTATGAAGATTTTGTAAATGCTGAATCAATACAATCGATTAGCGATTTTGAAATAAATCGATTGGCCTTAATACAGATCAGCTTGAGGAAAGGTGAGGGTCATACTTTTATGACTGCTTATTTGGCTAAGAAATATGCAGCAACAGTAATCTATTACAATATAGATCATTATAAAGACATGGAAATCGTAGGAGAAATTGGAAGGCATGGTTCGGGAGAAGCCTTTCATCCAAGTTCTGAATTCGTATCTGTGTTTGAAATGAGACATGATATTTTACTTTCTACCAAAAATGAATGGATTGCAGGTAAACTTAATGCGCTAAAAAGTAAATTCTCAAATAAGCGATTAGTTGTTATTGATCGAGGTGTTAGTGTGACGCAACAATGTCCCGAAATTATAGATTTTATTTGTCAAACCACTCAAGCAACCCCTATTGTCTTGTTAGGATGAATCGTTGTGTCAATCAGTACATCGGGTAGAAAAGTAAAAGTTTGTGATAAAACTGATATAAACAATTGCAATAAACTGGATGGTGCCCTAAAATATAATCACCTTCATATCAAGTTTACAAATGGTGACCAGAAACATTTATTATTTTCTGATAATCAAATGCGAAGAGCTTATAAGAGAGTGAAGGTAAGAAAAGAAAATTTACCTAAAATTATATGGTTAAGAGAAATTTGGTATGAAGATTTTATAGAGATAGCAGCCTCTGATGTTGAAAATGTTATTGTAGATAAGAAGCTGCCTTCGGTTGCGGCAGAATATAATCATATTCGCGTTGATTGTAAAGGGAAAGAAGCACATTTATTGTTTACCGATTATGAGATACAGACTTCTCTAAAAAGAGCAGAAAAGTATGTCCTTCCTAGTATGTCGTGGCTTTCTGATGGGAACGAGTTATGGGGAAGACAAACCGTTAAAGAAAAACGATGAAATCAGCTATTGTGACGCAACACAACGAGTTCTGGCGAGGCCATCCTGACGTAGCCATATTTAATAAGAAATTTTACGTTGTATTTCGTGAATCTGTATCTCATCAGGTTAATGACAATACGAGAATAAGAATTGTCACTTCTTTATCTGGCGATAGGTATTCTCCTCCTGATACTATAGCTGAATCAGAAAATGGTAGGTATAACTGCCCACGGTTATCAGTGAGTAATGATAAATTATGGATTGTATGCGATTTTGTGAAAAACAATGGAGATTTTATCAATGCGGAAAATGAGAAAGATAACACTTCAATTCATATGTTTTATACAGAAGATGGCGAAAAATGGCATGGACCTATTGAAACAAATATTACAGGTATTGTTCCTGACAGAATATTTAAGACAAATGACAATCATTATTTGATTGCTACCCATATTTTCTACCCAAGAGAACAGCGAAGTTTAGCTGTTACTAAAGGTTCTTTAGGACAGAATGTATGGAGAACTAACAATCTAGAAGATCCTAACAGTTGGGCAGAACGTCCCGTTATTGCTCATAAACAGTTCAATTTATGCGAAGGATCAATATGCAGAATTAAGGATAAAATGATTGTGTGTATGATGAGAGAGAATTCTCAAGTTGGTTTACCTGCATTTGTGAGTTATAGCTGGGATGAAGGTAAGACTTGGTTTGGGTTAAATGAAACAAGAATTTGGGGTTGTCATCGTCCAGTCTTAGGTGAATTGCAGTCAGGCAATTTTCTTGTTACTTATAGAGAACAGACTTCAGCATTTAGGGATTTCTTTGCTAAAAATACATTTGCACAATTACTCGATCCCAAAACGCTTGTTGCTCCATTTTGCAATTCTGCAAAAGACAAGTTGCATAGGGGGATTATCTTACCTTTAGATCATGATAAAAGCCCACGGTCTGACGGCGGCTATACTGGTTGGTTACAGCTTCCAAACGGCAAGATATATATAGTTAATTATATTACTTATCCTCATAGGCTTGCTTATATCAAGTGGTATCTCATTGATGAAACAATGTTCTAAGTAGGTGTCGATTAATACTCATGCATATTGTTCATGCGATTGACTCATTGGGCGTTGGCGGTGCCCAATCAATGATGTTTGAACTTCACAAGGCAATAGAGAAATATTATCCTGAAGTAACGCAAATCATCATGCTGCTCAATGAAAGCAAATTTGATCGCAAATTTGTTGAGTCATATCATATAAAGCATTATAATGTAGCTCGCGAGCTATTCGCGAAGACAGTATTATCTTATGAATTTCCTGTTATTGTGCTTTTTCATAAGTTGATGTCTTCTCCAACAGACTTTTTTAAGAATCTGTATCCTAGAATTCCATTAGTCCTTCTGAATCATACGCATACTGAGAAATATGGTTATAATAAATTCAGGCCATGTGATATTGTCATCTGTGTTAGTAAGTATATGAAAAAGAATATAGCGAGATATAATCCTCAACATCGCATAGAAGTTATTCACAATGGAATTGACGGAGCTAATTATGAACATATTCCAGCATTAAAAAAAGAAGATGACAAAAAGACATTAGTGACGGGAAGAATTAATGCTCTTAATAGCATTAAATATTCTGATAGTTGGCTTAAATGGTTAGCCAAGATAGAGTTACCTTCTAAATTTGTGCATGAGTATATGGGTGGCGGGCTTTTTTTAAGAAGAGGTCAGAAGCTTGCTAAAAAGCTAAATAAACAATCTGCCAACGAAATACGAATGCTTGGGGCAATTAATGAATTAGACAACAAGATTGCTCGTCTTAAATCTTGGGATCTTTTCTTATATGAAATTAATGTTAATGAGGGAATAAGCATTGCTATTCTTGAAGCAATGGCATGTGGTATTCCTGTAATTTGTAGTAATCATTATGGGAATAAGGAAATAATTCAAAATGGAGTCAATGGTTATGTCTTTGACTCTAAAGCAGAAGCAAAAGACATTCTTATTGAATTTGCTTTAGATAGAAAAATGTTAAAAGACTTACAGATATCAACGAAGAAATACTTTGATGAGCATTTGGATATTCGTTATACTGTCGAGAAGTATATGGATTTGTTTGTTTGGCTAAATGAAGCTCCAAGACCTACAGCTTCTGATCTCAAACAAAAGATAAAAGTACTTCCGAATGACCAGCGTACCGTTCTAGAATCAATTAAACCGATTCGCAAGCGTATAAGAAACAAGAATCAAGTAATTCCTAATGTTGAACTGCCTAAAAAATCGAAGAACAAAAAGATGAGTAGCAGAGTACCAGAAACTAAAGTTGTATTGGAACATAAAGTGGAGTCTTCGTCAGACAACCCGAAATTTACCATATTAACGTCAGGACATAATTCAGAACAATTTTTAATGGATTGGTCTAATTCAATTATTCATCAAAATTATAGACCCCTTGAGGTCATTTATGTAGATGATTGCTCTCGTGATGGTTCTCTTGAACAGCTTAAACAATTGGCTAAAAGATTCAAGCAAGAAAGCATAGAACTCAAAGTAATCAAGAATATGAAACGTGCTTTTTGTGGCAGTTCATATTATATTGGGCAAAGTCAGGCAACTGGAGAGTTCTTTGGCGTGCTTGATGCTGATGATATGCTTGCAGACGATGCTGTGGATTTTATCATGAAACAATATGTGAAGCATCCTGATCTGACTTATATTTATACTCAATTTGAAGTTTGTACGAACAAGATGAAGTCTAAAGCTCGTGGATTTTCCAGAGCGCCACATCCAGGAGAAACATTGCTTACTATGGGCAAAAAAAGAAAGCATGCTTTTTCTCATTGGCGAACTTTTTCTAAACGTTTTCCTCAATGCGGAAAATTGTTCAAAAGAGGTTTGCGATGTTCGATAGACAAATATATGGGTTATCGGTTGGAGGAATTTGGTAAAGGGGCTTTTATAGACCGAGTTTGTTACAAATATAGACAGCATTCATCGCCAGCCAATATCTCGTCAACTGAGCCAACAAAGAAAATATGGGAAAAAGTTACTAATGAAGCAGTAACTCGACGTAAGTCATATAAACTGAAGCCTCATACTATCGTCACCTTGTCATTAACGTGATCAAAGTTCTTATTTCAACAAAAAAGTTTAAAGGCGGGCCGTCAATCTTTAGAAACAGAATTGCGGCGGCTTTAAATGCAATTGATGATATTGAAGTTGTCCGTCGTCATGAGGAAAAATTTGATATTGAATTGAGCGTCATCAGGCATCTTAATGAGCACAAGAAACCTAAAATATTACGAGTTGACGGATGCTATTATACGTCAGGCAATTTAAAAATGAATAACGGTCTGGCAAAAGCAATGCGACAAGCAAATCATGTGATTTTTCAATCATATTTTTCAAAAAAGATGTGTTATTCTATCTTGAAGATGAAGCCAAAACATCATTCGACTATTCGTAATGGAATTGACTTTGATTATGTAGATAGAATACGAGTTCACGAAAATATACCTCCTGGTTCTTTCGCCGCTGCTGCAAGTTGGAGAGACTCCAAACGGCCTGAATCAATGCTTAATGGATTCGTGAAGTCAGGAGTGAAAGGGCATTTCTATGTCATTGGAAGTGGAATAAATCATAAATGGAAAAATCATAAGAATATACATTTAATGGGAGCTTGTTCAGAAGTTGAAACAATCGGAATCATGAAAGCATGCGATTATATGCTTCATCTGTGTTATATTGATTCATGTCCTAATGCTGTTGTGGAAGGGTTAGCTTGTAATCTGAATGTTTTATGCACTAATTTGGGAGGAACAAAAGAATTGGTAGAAGACAGCGGCATTGTAATGGAAGTGGATAAATGGAGTGGCAAGCCAGTTAATACTAAATCATTTGACTCTTTATCTGCTGATAAGATTGCACGCGGGATTCGTCAACTTATAGCCTTGCCAAAACATGAACGTCGAGATGATATAAATATAAAGAATGTTGCAGAAAAATATGCTAAAGTCATTAGACAGGTCGTGTCATGAAAGTATCCGTTATCACTACTCTTTATAATTACAGAAGATATCTTGACGAAAATATGCGATCAGTTTTAAATCAAGATTTCGATGGAGACATAGAACATGTTATTGTAGATGATCATTCAGAAGACCGTCCTAAAAAGACAGTCAGAAATTATAGTTCAGATCGACTTACATATATCAGATTAGACAGAAATTATGGATATTCATATGCTAAGAATATTGGAATCAAAGCAGCTAAGGCTCCAGTCCTTGTGATGCTTGATGCCGATGATTTTTTGACTAAAAACAGTATTAGAGTTCGTTATGAAAAGTTACAAGACTGTGATTTTGTTCATGGTCCCGCTCTTGATCTTAAAAGTAATAAGACTATGCAACGTAATAGAATGTGGAAAAGATGGAAGAAATGCAAAGATGGCTTGGGCTGTTATCGGTATGTCCACGCTCAAGGAGTTATGCTGAGAAAAGAAATTCATTCAAAAATAGGATTGTATGATCCTCTACTGCGGAGCAAAAGTGATAGAGAAATGTTTGCAAGAATTTTTAATCATGGATTTAAGATAGGTATTGTAAGAGAAGATGTGGTGGTTTATCGCAGACATTCTAAGCAAATGCACCGATCAGCAGAAAAGATTAAACAAAATGACAAGTTGCAGAGACATGTATTACGATTAATTGAACAGAGAAAGACTGATTTTAATGGTTTAGAAATGTTGGAGATAAACAATGACCCCCAAACAGTGGCATAGATATTGGATTAGAGAAACAGCATTATTCATTGGCGAGCATACTGATAGCGGAGCCTTTGTTGAGGCAGGAGTTAAACAGGGAACGTCTACTGTTATTTCTATGCAAGCATTAGAAGGCGAAAGAGGAGTACTCTTCGATACCTGGCGAGGCTTTGTTCATTATTCAAAACAAGATATTCTTAATCCAAACCGAGAAAAACGTTTAAAGAAACGTATTGGAACAGGCAAGAATACTTATGAGGATTGCAGGCGGTCGTTAAAGAAAAATGGATTAATAGATAAATGTGAGATGTTTCGTGGAGATATTCTCGAAACGGTGCCTAAATTCGTAAGCGAAAATTCTGATATTAAAATACAATTTATGCACGCAGATACAGATTTGTATATGCCTACGAAGGTTTCTTTAGATTGCTTTAGTCCATTCATAATAGATAAAGGTGCTATCTTCTGTCACGACTTTTATGACCCTAAATGGCAAATTCATATTGCAGTAGAAGAATTTCTTGAAGTATCTACTGGTTGGCAGTTATTCGCGTTTGACCCGAAAATTGTGAAATCTCTTGGCTTGCACGCTTGTGTTTTATTCAAAGGCGATGAAGAATATCTTAATGAGTTTAGTGATTTTGTAGACGCAAAATAAAAGAAGGATTGTTATACCCAAAGAAGGTATACACTTATATGATGTATAAACCAAAGATGAAAAGAACAAATATTTATCTGACAAAGTTGCAGCATAAAACCGTTACGAAAGAGGCAAAGAAGCGGGGAATTACGGTTGCTGAACTGATTAGAAGGCTCATTGATTTAGGTTTAGGAGAATATCATGCAGATATGGGAAAAGAGAAGAGTCCCACACGGATTTTGGAAGGCTAAAGAGAATAGGATTGATTATTTATTGTGGTTAGGCAATAAATTAGGTTTTAGTACTTTTAAAGATTGGTAGCAGAAGCAATCAATGAGTGAAAAACAAGGTAAAATTTGGGGAGATACTATCGAAATTCTTAACACACCTAATGTCGAAATACATCGTATTCGAGGCGTAGTTGGACATCAATGCAGTGAGCACTATCACCGATATAAGCGTAATTGGTTTTATGTTATCTCTGGTAAATTGCTTATACGCCGATGGAAAGAAAATGATATGATCGACGAAACGACATTAAAAGCAAGCGAACAAACATCCGTACCAGCAAACGAATGGCATCAATTTGAAGTATTAGAGGATTGTGATGCGTTAGAGGGTTATTGGGCAGAAACACAAGTAATTGATATTACTCGCAGATCACAAGGAGGCAGAATTGTTGAATAAAGCTCTTTTAATACAGGCTCCATCTAAATTCTATGAAGCAGTTCCATTTTTCTACAGAGAAGCACAAGGCTTCGGTTTCATTAATACGTTTTATGTTGTTACTGACTACAAAGAGCCTTATAATCTTGGAGACAATTGCGTTGTCAAAAGCTTGAAGAAAGACTTGCAGTTTTCGAGTAATATGTTAAACCTTTTGTCACTTGTGCAAGAAGATGTATTCTTTATATGCTGCGAAGACCATGTGCTTAAGGGACCAAACAATAAAGACGAATGGCAGCAGTGTTGGGATTTTGTAGATGCGAAAAAAGATTGTGGATATCTTCGTATGACAAATAATGGAAGAGTTGAATACGAGACAAAAGGTGATAAATTTAGTTTAATGAGTAGAAAGTATAAGTATTATGCCTCTCTTCAACCTGGCATATGGCGTAGAGATTATTTCAAAGAAGCTTTAAAAAAAGGCGAAGATGCCTGGCAGTTTGAGATCAAGGGTTCTCAGCGTGTCAGAAAGCACCCTATGAGATCATATTGTGTGAATGAAACAATCTTTCATCATACGAACTTCTATAAGTCAGGCAAGTTCTATAGACATAAATTTGCTGAATATGCTATCAAGAATGGATTTGAATTGACTTCTGGTAGAAAAGTATTTTGGAAGGGCAAGACTTATAGTTTCAAAGATTACAAGGATAATTTTGAAAAGCGAGAAGCAAATAAAGTTTAAGACAGTCCTGAAGCTTTGCGAAAAAAAGATTCCTCCCAAGCCTTCTGCCGAAGCAGGCTCATTTGAAGACGCTTTTCATGGAGGCGCTTATCTTGGATCTCCTGGCAAAGATATCTATTTCATTTTGTCCCGTTTGACAGATGAAGAATTTGATGTCCTGGCGGAACGTCACAGCCATCAATATCCCAAAAATCCTCCCAGTAATCATGTGGGAACCGCTGCCTGTATCAGATATATCTATGGGCAATTTGAGAAACAAGGTATTCTGCGATCAAAAGATGATCGCAAGAGAATGATTAAAGAAGCAAAGAAAGAGAAGCTTGATTGGAATGCCTCAAGAAGATTTATTATTGCATTAAGAGAAAAATTCAAAGAACAAGAAAATTATTATGGTCTTTGTCTGACATCAGAGATGGAGGCTCATCGTTTGGGCGATGAGGCGTATCTGCATAAAGATAGAGATAAACTTAAGCAGATGGAAGAAACTTATCTGGAGTCAGTAAAATACGCTCATAAATGCAAGAGCTATAAGCAGATGTTTACGCCTTATTATTGGGCGTCTCGTTATTTCATGCTATTTAAAGACGCTCCTAAAGCCATTGCATATTCTCGTAAAACTATTGAAGAAGCAGAGAAGCATTGTCCCGATGCGAGACGAAGTTATGTCGATAAGTTAGAAGACTGCGCACAATATCTAAAAAAGAATGATAAAAAATGGAAACGTTTTAGAAAAATCATTATTACTGGAGAAAATCGCGTAGTCCGAAAACTGTCGCGACGAAAAATATAATGGAATTCTACCAAATTAAACCAGGTGGTCACTACGGACTCTCAGCCGTCTTGAAAAATGGCAAAGTAAAAGAAATTCGACCGCAGGTTCTTCGTAAACTTAAATTTCCCGATTATCAGAAAAAACTCTACGAAAAGTCACTTAGTATTGTTTGCAATTATACGTTTCAAGATAAAACAAGAGGATGGAATAAAAATATCAAAGCAATCTGTCATCCATTCCGCGAAGACAAATTGTCTATTTTTCCTGATAATATCGATCTTTGGAAATTGTCAGAATCGGATTTTGTTGATGAAATTTGGATCGAAGCGCACCGAGGCAGACGCAGAGATAAATATGATTTTTGTATATTTACTATTGATACAGAACAAGGGATTAAATGCAAGGGATATCATGCTGTTCCATTGATCTTGCAGGCAGCAAATGAGATGGGATTGCATGGATTTTTGTTAGATTACTATCCCACTACGATGATTAAAGCCACTCCAAATCCAAAAGAAAAATATTCTCTTGCCCACCAGCTCACGAAAACTCGCAAAAAATTAGCGAGATGTAAGAATGTTGAGATAGAATGCGGCACAAGAAATCAAAAGCAATTATCCAAAATCATCAGAACTTCTCGCTTTGTGATATTCCCTAACAATAAAGATGCAAGTCCAAGAATGATTCCCGAAACAATTATCAGAGGGACTCCGTTGTTGGTGAATAAGAATATCTATGGAGGCTGGAAGTATATCACTAAAACGAATGGTATGTTCTTTGATAGTCCTCCTTCTATGCGAGAATTGGACGAAAAGCCAGATTATTACAAAGAAGAATTCAAGAAAGCTTTGGGACATATGATGGACACAAAATGGAATCCAACTCATATTATTGATGAGTATTATTCAGATTATGGATTCTTCAGGGCTGCTGGTAAGCTGGCTAAAGTTGTTAATAAAGTCGAAGGACATGATGATTATAAGTTTGTGTTCTACAGAAATTTTGCACCTTTAATGGCTCAGTGGCGAAAGCTTAAAAGATGAAAGTCTCATTTGGTGAAAAACTGAATCGTCAGGATTCTTCTGGCAAACATAAATTCCTGCACCGTCTGTCAAAAGAATTTAAGGAACAAGGAATAGATGTTGTTGATAAACAGGCTGATGTATTTCTTCATATTGGTCGTAATCTGGATCAACGTAAAGGCGCTAAAAGATCAGTTATGAGAGTAGATGGACTAATCCTTAATAGCGACATGCCATATCGCAAAATGAATAAAAAGATGTTAAGAGGCATTGGAGAGAGCGACGGAGTTATTTATCAGAGTCAGTTCTGTAAAAAAGCACATGAAAAGTTTCTTGGGGTGAAGAAGAAGAATGCTGTTATATTTAATGGCGCTGACCCAAAAGAATTTTCGCCGCGAAATCCACAGAACTTCTTCTTGGCAGTTGCAAAATGGAGACCCCATAAACGATTGAAGAATATCTGTGATGCATTTTTACATGCGAGAAATTTGGGATTAGATGCTGATCTTGTTATCGTTGGAGAACATGGCAAAAGAATTAAAGAAAAACATGTTAATGATTTGGGAGAATTAAATAATAAACAATTACAGCGATATTTGTCAGAAGCAATTGCAATGATTCATATTAGCTGGCTTGATTGGTGTGCAAATTCGCAAATTGAAAGTATCGTCGCACATTGTCCTTTGGTCTATTCAGATTCAGGTGGATCTGCTGAAGTTGGTAAAAATTGCGGTATCGCGATAAAAGATGTCCAATGGGACTTTAAAACGCCCGTGAGGCTCTATAAGCCGCCTGAACTTAGTCTAGATGATATTGCCCATGCAATGATAACGCTCAAACATAGCTCTTATGTGACAGAGAGCAAGTCATTCCATGTTAAATCAATCGCTCGACAGTATATCGATTTCTTTAAATCATTGGGGTAATATCCAATAGACCCCCTTCAATGATTTCCAAACTCAAAACCGCCCACAAGTCGTATTGGAGATACAAGCAAATTTCGTTAGTTCAATCTAAAGCATATTTCTTTACATTTGCATCAGAATCGAACTTCCAATTGCGTTTGTTGAAATAATGATTTACTCTGCTCATTTGCGGTCGAATAAATAAAAGCATTACATCTCTTGGGGTCTTGCATTTCTTCTCAGGAATCGTTGCACAATGAGGAATGTTGGGAGTTATTAAAGCATAAGTCCCAGCAGAGCCAACGATATCAAGAATCTCACAACCTTCATTTAAATATTTGTCAATAGCTTCTTGGGGAATGCGAGAACCCTTGTAGATCTGTTTTCTGATTTTCTCATAAGGAGTAACCCTAAACGATTCAATAACAGGAGTTTTGCCTTCTGCATCTTTTAGAGTTCGGAAGCAGCCATTATGCTCGCCTACGTCATTTAGATAGATCATCAGTTTTATGAATTCTTTAGGACAATCATCGTAATGCCATAGCCACGATGTATCAGCATTTTTGTTTGTAACACGACTCCTGTAGATATGAACAAAATCTACTGACACATAACACCCAAATACCTTTCTCTCGATTTGAGGGCAAATCATGTTTAAAAGCATATCGATGTCTGTGATGTCTTTGTATCTTTTTAATCTGATAGCATGGGTATCGTAGTGGCAATTGGATTCTTGATTGATTTTTTGGCTGACGTGTCTGTGGATTCTATGAATCAGCTCAATATAAGGTTTGTTTGTTGGCATGAATTCTGTATCTAGCGAAAGATCGTAGACAGAATTATATTTGATTGATTTTATTCCGCTTACTTCTCTGCATCTTTGATAATGTTCAGCATATGTTTGCATGTGTTTCTTTTAGCCTTTGAATTAATAGCGGTGCAACAGTTTTATGCGATAAGTGATGGTCAATATTGTTTCGGTATTCTGGACTGATTAATCCTGTTTTTGGGTTAACAAGCATATCGTTGATATCAAAGTAATACTTCACTTTTGATTTTAAGTGAGCATTAAACTTGTTTGTCAAATCTGTTCTTTCTTGCTGACTTTCATTGATGATATGTCCATGACGAGTTGTGCCTTTTTGAGTCTCAATCACTGGCAAAATCGCACCCATAAATACAACCTTCGTATCTGATAGATAGTAATCTACAAATGTCGTCATTCTGTCTACCGTTACTTTGACCTGTTCATCAAGAGAAATCCCTTGATCATGTAGCTTAAGCCAGAATGTGCAATTACAATCTACTTCACCAAGCTCTATAACGGCTAAGTCAAACTTCTTATTTGCCTTGTAGTATTTTCTTATGAATTTCTTGAACACTTTTCTTGATTGAGACTTAGACTTCTTATTCATGACGCCAGTAGCTGAAGCTGTTGATGCTTTAGAAATACATAGGATAAATTCTGGTAATAAGCTTTTTTGTTTAATATAAAGCCAGTTATCCGTATGCGAATCACCTAGTATTGCTATTTTGGGTTTCATGTTGGGATGAAAAAATCAGCTAATGGACGTTTGCGCTCAGGCAGAGATTCAAAAGCCTTTTTAGAGATCTGTTCTGGCTGTCCGTATTGCCTTTCCCTATCTCGCCATACTTGTTGATAAGCTCTGATTGCTTTTCTTCCGCCTTGAACATTTGATGGTTTGATAGAAAATATAGTTGCGAGATATTCATCAGAGTCTCTTTCTTGAAGATGTTTTTCTGTCATTGCATCCCATCCTCTAATTTTTAGATTATATCAATCAGGTCGAAACGTAGATGTAAAGTCTGGTATGTCCTAAACAATGTGTCTTAGTAATCTCTTTGTATTTTCTTTAATACCAAGTTCAGTAAATAGCAAATTCTGTCTTAACCACCATAATATCTTTTGTTGCTTCATCTTCATTACTTTCCAATCATAATCTTGCTTAAATATCTTTTCCAGTCCTCGACCTACTTTTTTGTCATAAACAATAGCATCTGACTTGTAGAAGAATGATTTGGCACAACAGTAAACTGGTGTCTGAGATACGATATTATCTATGACGCTGCCAGAGTTGACACAGGCCGTAAATAAAGCCTCTCTCATCGCTTTGTAGATAGGGGCGTCAACGCAGTAGATGCATCGATACTCTTTCTCTAAACGTCTTGTGTGGCGTTTGATAACATCTCTGTCTCCTTTTGCGTGAGGATGAGGCTTAAAAACGACTGAAATCTTGTTTTTTGCTGCGAATTTAGCCACAGAAGTCATAAAATCAAGCATCCCAATAGGACTGTAATTCTTAATAGAAACATCCTCAATCTTCTGAATTGGCACAAAAATATAAGGAACATCTGGCAATTCGCCTTTTGTGTCTTGAGGACGCTTCGAAATGTTGTGGCTTAATAGATGATTTCGATATTCTGCGCATGCTTGTTCGTCGAAATTCTGCTCTATAAGTGTAGAAATATCATTAGCATACACCGAATCACTGAAAAGTTTTCCACAATCAACTAATATTGATTCTGGGAGCCAAGCATGCTCATAAACTGCTATTTTCACTCCTTTCTTCTTAAAAGAAGCATATCGAGGAGAATTTATGTTTTTTGTTTGTTGGTGATCAGGAGAATGGGCAAGACAAGTTAGCCACAAGTCAATACGTTGTTTTTTGTATCTTGTAAAGTCTTTTAGAAGGCGAGGATATACTTTAAAGCTTGGATGTCCTTTTCTTTTGTGAGGATCTACAAAGACTTTATGACCTTTTTCTTTGAGGTATTGGAAGACGGGATAGAGGATAGTAGGACGATAATCAGTGCTATGCATAGCGGCAGGATTATTAACAAAGTTCCATAAAATATTCAATTTGAATCTCCAGAGATTATATCGATTATTTACAAGATGTGAGTGAAAAGTCCATCTTTTAGCCTTGGGAGGATGTTATCGATGGATCTTAATAACATTTGTGGAAAGCATTTAAATCCTCTAAATCCTCAACAAGAACGGTATCTAAGAGGTGTCAGTCAAATCGTTCATAATCGGCGCTTCGAATGGTTTGGGAATGTCATTTACCTATGAAATTAGTTTTGATATCAATTTTTTCCAAAAACTCATCGTTAATTTTTCAATATTTATTTCTTGATCTAACATTTCTTCATATTTATCTTCTAAAAAAGATTTAGATATTTTTGTATAGTCATCTAATACGAATATTGGTAAGTCTGAAAAATAATTCCAATGTTGAGGCGGCTGTCTATCCCTTAGAGTAATCACTGGAATGGCTTTGAGATACAATGCTTCCCAAACTCTATATGTATCAATACCATATCCACTAGGACATAAAACAAATTTATGTTGTAACAAATGCTTGTAATATTCAGTTTGAGAAATACTATACTTGTTGAACGCTCCCATATGTGCAAAAGATATCCAGTTCTTTGCTTTTAATCTTTTATATATTTTATTTCGTAATTTATATCCTCTATGATTCGTTATTGAAAAATTACAATACAACAATTCTCTTTTATTAAAATCAAAGTCATTAGGAATTTTTACTAACTCTAATGAGTCTACCTCATATCTACCATACTTTACACCATGAGGCAATGCTATAACTCTTGGATGTTTATACTGCACATTATATGCAAACAATGTCGTATTTTCTGGTACAGATTTAGCAAGTTTTTCTGTTATAGATTTATCAGTTCTACTAGATATAATAACAAATCTTTTTGCGGGATGAGATTTAAATAAACCAAAACAATGTGGAAGAGATGCAGTTTTATTATAACAATATAATACGGCATTCATTTCTTCTATTTTGTCTATTATTTCTGTTATTTTTGAATTACGACTTACGGCTTCAGCCCACCAATCGCCCTCAGCCCCTATCATCCCATGATAATAAAAATCTGCAAAATCAACAAAATAACTATGATGTATAATCTCTTGAGCAGATATTTGATAAGTTAAATAATCTCGAAATTTCATTCTCATGCTTATGTTACATGCTCAAACTTGCATCTCTTTGTGCATTTTGCTGATTGAGGATTAATATTCTTTTTTAAGAACATATCATAATCTAAATAAGGACAAACAAATAATCGAGATCTGGCAGATTCAGTTGAATTAGATTCAGTATGCTTTTTTCGTTTAGGATGTCTTTTCTTTCGATTAAGAACATTATCAAGATGATAAATAACATATTTGTCAGCCCAATTATAAACATGATATTTTGCATCTCTAAATCTACCTGCAATGGCCCAATCAGCAAACAACGTTCCTACATGGAATGCGCAATCTGGTATCTCTAACAAAGGTAATTGAACAACCCAGCCGTCAGATGAATAAGATGAATAATTTCCAGTTCTTTCTACTTCTCCTGATAAATTATATTCATGACGAGAAAGATTTAAGACCTTTTGAGATGAATTTGCTTCAAAAAAATCTTGTTTTATAAAATTCCATGGATTGTTCTCTTCCATATTTAGAAATATATCATTATTACATAAGATTGCCACATCCCCTACTTTTAAGTTAGTTCTCATATATTCAAAACATGTTGAATATTTAATTCGTTCGTAAATTGATGTGATTATTTTCTTATGTTTATCAAAGCATTCTGGCAGATTAGTCCCTATCTCCATTAAATTATGAATTGCTGATATAGCAGGATTGTCAAGATTAAATTGAAGACAATAATCAATCTCTTTTTGTCGTTTTGCATTAGGATGATTATAATATTGCATTAAAAGATGCATACGTTGTGTATCGACAAAAATAATCCTATCTCCACCAATAGGACAACACTTATATTATAATGATCTCATGATGATAATTTTCATTTATCATATTTGGATATTCAAATTTCAGATTCCACATCAAACGATATAAAGGCCGAACGTGAAATTTACACTTCCTTGTTATGGTTCAATGTTCCAACTTTTTAAAGGCCCTTTATGCGGATCATGGGAATAATACTTGGAAAGTAAAGTTCCTTTATACCTGTCTTTGACTTTCTTAAATGTCTCTCTCTTGTCATACGAAAATCCCCATACTTGTTGCCAGGCATCATCTCCAAAACCAACTAGACTATGATATCTATCATCTCCCTTGTATGCAAATCTTACAGATCTTTCAGGAAGATCTGAATGAGGTTTTAGGTCAGGACGGTGTGTGACATATAGGTCTGCAATTGAGATATTATAAATATTTTTGGCAAGAAATTGAAAACATAGATCATCCCAGCTATGATGGAAGTAGAATTTATGTGATGAATCAATGTGTTCTCTTAACATTTTTATGCTTATACATGCTGCAAACCACGCAACTGATTCAACGGCAAAAGATTTTGTATATTTTTCTGGTGGAATAGGATATTTAATTCGTCTGGTTTTATGAGGACATAGCCACATATCTCCTTTTTCTAAAGGAGAACGGCCAATAATGCCAATAGGTTTTCCTCCATTGTTTAACTCTTTCACAAGTTGATCATAGAGATTTTGTTCGAGTATGTTTTGTGCGATTCCATTGTATCCAATTACTCCGAAATTATCTAATTGTCCTGATTCACACAAAGTAGAGAATGAATCAAAGAAATTATCCTGTAATGGCCATGAGTCTATTTGAAACCAAATGATATATTTCACTCCTTTAGGTTCGAAGAAACGAGCAGCCGTCAAAAGATTCTGATGCATACCTCTTTTTTCTCTATCCATAAAAGTGATATTGTTTTGTTTACATATTTCTATGCCATGTGCTTTTTCTTCAGGATTTGAATCTTCATCGATATTCAGAATAGGATGATTGCCCGAAATTGAACAAATCTTGGGTATCCAAAATTTTTCTAAAAAGCGGAAGTTGTTTCTTGATGTATGTAGTATGCCTAACAATATAGTCCTTTTGTTGGGAAGATTAATCTTATTGATGCAATTTGATCTAATCTATAAGATTTGTTTGGGTAGTATTGATTTATGGTTTCTTCTTCTTTAACTGTCCATTTATTGTATTTAGCCATTTACTTTTGCTCTCTATATATTGATCTATAATTCCTCTAAAAACTTCTGAAAAAGTGACCTCTCGTTCTTGAGCAATCTTCTTCACGGTTTTATATTGCCGTTGAGTTAAATATAAATTCGTTCTTTTCATCTTGTTGTTATACGCCATCATGGCTCATTGCTCTTTTTTTATTTATCGACAAAAAGGACAATCTCCAGAGAATCGCATTGAGATTTAACAGTAAGACAGAATCACTCAGCGACCGTATGAAGCGGCCATGCAAGGAAGACCAGGTGACACGAGCCAAAATCGAGCAAATGGTGGAAAACGAGGTGGCTCCTGCCGAACTTCTGTTCGCAGATGGCTTCGACGAGTGCATCTTAGGGCTTCACTGGCAAACATTTAACCATGAAACCTGCGTGGTGTATGACCGGGATAAGATGCTGAAAAAACTGATGGACGACGACATGACCTACGAGGACGCCCTGGAATATTTCGATTTTAATATCGCTGGGGCGTATGCAGGACCGCACACGCCGATCTATTGCCTTAGTTAGATTGACAATAGAGGAGTGGAGAGAAGCTACGGTAGATCTTTAATCTTCATCGAATAGCATCTACAACAGGTTTACTTAGTTCCTGTAAAATAGTTTGTTATTGTAATCTACATCCTGACTATATAGTCTTTTATGCCCATGAAGTCTAATGACTGTTCGAATAGAGATTTCTCTTCATAATTATGAATTGTAACTATTGTAAGATCAGAAAGATCAAATCCTTCAAATTTTTTGTAATGGGTTCCTGTTTCAATCATCCACTCCAGATGAGCTTTCGCTTTTTTATATCTGTGAATGATCGGTTGCTGGCCGCAACGTCTTTTCTTTATCTTTGAGCGTCTTCCGTTGATTGTTTTCCAAGTATCTGGTTCATGCATGAGTTATGGAAGATCCTTTATATTCATGGAATATCTTCTGATCGAAACAGGCTTATTCCGATTGTGATGATGATAATTGTGATGAATGTAGAAGAATATCTTGTCTCCTGAAATGATATATCCATTTACTGGATGACAAGGATTCTTAGGGTCAGATGGACGGTCAGGATCATACCAAGGACGACTTTCAAAAAAGTCTTTTACTTTATTCCAATTCACACCATCATCAGATACCACCAATCTTAATGCCGCGAAATCCCTCTTCGCATAAGGTAATATCCCTAAATATCTTTTGCCGTCAGGATGCGGGTAAAGACAAGGAAAATAAATGTTTATTTTGCGGGCAACAGACTCTTGATAATCTATGTCAAAATTAATTGACTTTAATGCTGTCCAATTCCACAAATCAGTTGATGTCGCATATTGAACATGACGGACTCCACGGGCCAGGTTAGCTCTGATATAGAGCTTGTAATGGCCCATGTTCTTGTCCCAGAATAAACAACTCTGACTATCAAACTCTCTTTTGAGTTTGCCACGAGACTCAAAACCAGCATGATAGCGATTCATAATGGGATCTTTAAATATCTGTCTCCATTCGCCGCCTTCGTCAGATTCAAACGCTAATAATCCAATGAACCCTTGAGATTTTGGTCTTTTTGTGTATTTTTCTAGCATCTTGTCTTGATGGTGTCTGTTATGTCTTCTGACTCTTTTATTGTATATCCAATGTTTATCTAGTGGCTGGTAATGCGTTCCTCCAACTCCTTTAAATTTAGTAGCGGCATTAGGGTTTGTGTCATAAAAAGCGAAGAAATTGTGGCACGATCCATGTTCTTTTAGTATGATATCTTTTTCTTTTGGTTGTTTTGTAAAGTTGATTCCATCTTCAGATGTCATATAACGAGTTGGCATTGTTAGCAGATTTCTTCTTGGATAAGAAGAACGATAGTAAAGCCATGATATCTTTGTGATTGGGTCTTGAACGATAGAAAAATAGGCACATAGTCCCTTTGTCTTGAAAATGACGTTTTCTTTTTTGAACATACATACTATTCAAGAAAATATAATAAAAACATTCTCTAGAATCTAGCTCATCGGTCGAATGTTTGACTGAAGATTTTCGTTTTGAATTGATGTTGATGCATGCTGAAATGAATGTCGTGCCTCACAAATAAATCGCGGCCACAAAAATACAATTTCTTTTTTATAGTTTTCCCGTTTTTACGTCAAGGGACTTCAAACCTTGGAGGGGCAGAATCAATCGTAACCTAAGGATTATGAACCTTAATGTTAGTCTAAGGTATCCAGTTCTATCCAGCTTTCCCTAAGGTATCCAGTTCTACCTAAGGTATCCAGATTTATCCAATTTTTCTTTATAGGTATCCAGTTTCGACTAAGGTATCCAGTTTTATAGCCTTGGAGTCCCATGGATATTTGATACATCTACGGACATCAATGACTAATGAATCTTAATCAAAATATATTAGGCTCAATTTGAAAAAGACAGTATTTCTCTGTCTGGTTAGAGCGGTTTACTTTGGTTTTCATAATGATTTTTTACTTACTGTCTAAGGTATCCAATTTTAGAGCTTGGAGTCCCGTGAAATTGTTATGGGGGGGGGCTAGCGGGAATCAAAATGATGATCATTTAAATAGAGATTAACAGCCATTTGACGTTAATGCCAACGCTGGTTTCATCACTTAACATGTCTCAATTCCCCTTATCTGTGTGAGAAAAGCGTTAAAGAACCAAGGATAGTACCTTTCCAATTGTAGATACTTGCATAATTGTCTCCTAATCCTTTATTTCTTTTAGTTATATCGTATTCCTTTAATTCTGATGCGATTTTGGAGCCATCAGTAAGGTATCCAATTTTGGAGCCATCCATAAGGTATCCAATTTTAGCCTTTGGAGTCCCGTGGATATTAAGCGAGTGCTGGGCTTATTGAATCTTATAAATTTCTCTCCTTGTTTATGTTCTTTGTAAGTGGTATAAAAGTATGCGAGGATCTTTGAATCCGCATTGTTATTGCATAAGTAATATGTTCTAGCTTTTTCTTTTATTGCTTTCTATTATCCTAACGCAGCTTTTTTCTAAATTCTTTATATGCCATATAACAATAATTATCGGCATATAACTCTATAATCTACAATTATTTAACGAAAATATTAGTTTATGACAAGAAGGGGATTTTAAGGTATCCAACTTCAGACAAAAAGAGTAAAATAAACCAAAGGTAGGGTAGGGGGTGGACCAAAAAAACATTTTTTATTACAGCGTTCATGCTGTTCCGTATGAATGAAGTCGTAGCGGGCTGAGTTTTCTAGGTTTGTTTCATACTTGTTTGATAGCAGGGCGAATCTGGAGTCCTATACCCTTTGGACAGGGCGGGCAATTTGCCCGCCCTGCAAACCGTTGGTCGCGTTACTCGCCGTGCATGCGAATCTCTTGCTGCCGAAGCGCAGCCATCACCGATCTCCAATTCTTAACGATGCGTTCTTTGTCGCGGCATGTCATGCAGATGCCCGTGCGATGTGATGTCCCTTTATGTAGGCACTTGGTGCAAGTCTTAACTGAGGGTCGTTGGCAAGCCATGTCGTTGCTCCTTGAGTTGTGCAGTTTTCTAGGTTTGTTTCATACTTGTTTGATAGCAGGGCGAATCTGGAGTCCTATACCCTACGGACAGGGCGGGCAATTTGCCCGCCCTGCAAACCGTTAGTATGTCTTTCGCGGTCCTTTCTTACTCGTATTTCTGGAGCTGGCGATTAGCTGGACAAACTTCAGTTTGTCTAGCTGCCTTGCGTTACTTCGCTTCGCCATTAGTTATTTCGATTGCAGGATCTGGAACAATCAGTAATAGTAAAAATCGCGGCGGCCAATTAGACCCGCCGCGATGAGCAACCAACCATCAACCATTCTGTTCCCGATCTCTTTGTTCCCACCAATGCTCTTGACGATATTGGGTTTTCTGATGTTCGCATTGGGGTACGCGATGTTCGCATTGGGGTACGCGATCTTTCCATCGTACCGATAGTCCCTCAGAGTTTAGGTTCATAGCACATCCACTACCCAATGCTAAAACAAAAATCAGCAAACAAAAACCGCCGAGAGACAATCCTGCTATTTTTAATTGTTTCATGTTACCCTTCTTAGATGATTACAGAATCTGGACATTGATCTCTTAAACGCCCCGCCGATCTTTCGGTCGGCGGGGCGGAGCAAACAACCATGTCTATTTGTTACGCCGATTCAATCGGCGTAACTTCGAGCTTATTTGTTAGCGAACCTTTGCGGGGGATTCGCGGCAGATTCTCAACGACTTCATTTTGGAATCGTTCGATCATCGACGCGATCTGCCCCCCGTCAATAGCGTCATCGGCAAGGATCGCCCCGCTACCTTTCGGGCTTATCTGTCGTTCCATAACAGCCGACATGGCCTGTTCGATAGCGTTGATCGCAGCGTCGCGGGTAATGCCTGCGTAGTTCAACGCAAGAGCGACAGTTTCGAGCAAGGGGATTGCGACTGTTGGTCGCATCGACGATGCCGCGCCTTGCCGAACATATCCCGCGATGCGAACGGTAAAATCGACATCATGCTGGCCGACCGATAATTCTCCCCCGTCGATTCCGATTTTCGCGGCTTTCAAAGCAGTTGCTTCGGCGGTTGACAATACGGGAATGGTTTCGGTTGCTTGCCTCATGTTGCTTACCTTTTGTTGGGTTGTTGGTTGCTACAACATAATCAAATGATGCAAGAATCTGGAACTTTATCCGAGATGTTCATGGACGCGAGACAACCTCTCATTTTCCTCAATCAAAACCGTTACAGTTTCCGGCGTTGCGCCCCAGACGATAACAAAAACTTTTCCCTGATAGCCAACGCAATCGCAGGCATACGATGGAAAGACTGCAATACTGATATCCTGTAATGCAGCAACATCATCGCGGTTCGCTAACAAATAAGCTCGACGATCTGCCTTGCTCAGGTCATCATCAAAAACTTCGTAATTATTATCTCGTAGGAATTGAGCAATCAGGAAATACTCATCTTTGGTCGGTTGACGGACATTCTGATTTTCTGACATGGTTGGTATCCTTTCGGTAGGTTGCTCATTAGTAACGAAAGGTTTGCGAATCTGGAATTATTGCATTCTGTCCCTTGATTGCTACAACATAATCAAATGATGCAAAAATCTAGACATTCAATCATCGTCCGCATCGGACGGCAGCAAATCGTAAACCGTCTCAAAAGAAACATCGCGGTATGCCCTTGCATGCTTTTGAACAAACGCATTAAGCGCATCGCCTGAATGCGCTGCGTCGATGGTCGCATCCAATTCCTCGATGGAACCGCCATGCTTAATCGCGCTTTGCAGCGCGCCTAGATGGGCTGCGCTATCAATTCCAAAATCGACAATGGCGGCGGATCGCGGCCATATATCCATCATAAGCGCATCGTAAGTATGCTGAGTCAATGACCGAACCATGCTAACCTCGATTCTGGGGTTGGGGTTGATTGCTACATTCTACAGAATGGACGCAAGAATCTGGAATTATCGGGATATGAGAACAAGAGGCTTGTCAAGTTTCAGATAATCATCATCGCCCAATTTGCGTTCCCGATAGGCATTCTGATTATGGCTTGATGCAACAACGGTTTTGCGGTCGTTTCGTCTTGCCCCCATGATTTTACGGCCCATGATCGCGGGCATACTTACCCGATGTTGAGTCTTTGCGTTGCCCTCAGCAATCGCTGATCTGTCAATATCGTCAAGCAACGCATCGCTACCTTGCTGCTGATGCTGCTGATTCTTTTTACCTTGTCTTGCTTGCTTGATCTGTTTATCTATTCTTGCAAGATCGCGGTTTGCTGCTTTGGTATTGAACATGGTTGATGCTCCGTTCGTTAGTTCGTTAGTTCGTTCATCCGTTCAATAAACAAACAAAATCTGGAACTCTGGAACTAAGTCTGGATCTTCTTCAAGCAATTCGTATTCTTCATCTTCGGTAATCTCGTCATCAAGATAATAATCGTTTATCAGGTTTCCAAACTCGTCTCGGTCGTCAGGCATATAGTCTACTTTGTTAGTTGTTTTCTGGAGAAACGGCAAGGTTTGAGTTCGATGCTTTTCGTTGCTTTATTGTTCGATTTTGGATTAAACGCCCCACCGATCTTTCGGTCGGCGGGGGCGGAGCAAACAACCATGTATTTGTTACGCAATCGGCGTAACTTCAATTTTCGTCGTAACGGGTCCATCGGCATGCGTTCGCGGTAGCTTCGCTACGATATTGTCCTTGACGCGATCAATCATCGTCTCGATAACCGAAACATCGACGGCGTTGGCAAGGATTGCGCCGCTTCCCTTTTTTCTGTCGCCTTGTCTGGCCATGACGGCGTTCAGAGCCGTCTCGATGGCCATTATCGCAGCATCGCGGGTAATCCCCGCGTAGGCCAACGTCAAGGCGAGCGTTTCGAGTAGCGGAATACTCGTTGTCGGAGCCTTATCGTAATCTTCCCCGACCCTGATCTGACCTTGAATCCGAACCGTAAAATCTACCTGATGATCCCCGACGCTCAATCTGTTTTCGTTTCCAACCTTCGCAACCTTCGCCTTCCCAATCGCGACCGATTCGGCGGTCGTCAATACTCGGACCAAGGTTGCCGAATCCATTGCCTGCATCATTGCTGTTTTCATGGTTGCCTTTCGTTTGGTTGCGGTTGGCTGCTCAATGATACAAAAGGCGTTAAAATCTGGACATACGATTGTGGTATGTAAATATGTTTATAAATGATTTCATGTATCATGCTCCGAATGAATATCTAAATGATGCGATGGTATAAATGTGTGGATCTTTTCATTTTGATCCTTTTGTTTGGTTGCTGTTGCTCAACAATACAAAAGGCGTTAAAATCTGGACATACGATTAGATATCGTCGATGATCAGACCTCGACAGACATTGATTTCCATGGTTAGTCTCGGTTTTCTGTAATTACGCCGCTACCGATTCGGGGATTTGTTTGCGGTCGATCAGATTCTGTACCGTTTGCGGCGGGAAATGCCTATCTCGTTCAATGCTCAAGCCGAATCGACCTTTAGTCGTCTCCAACTCTCGGAGCGAAAAATAGCCCCATTCGTTTTCTTGGCCCATGACCAGTCCAAAAAACCGATCTTCGCCGTCGAACTCGACAGCATACCAAGTCCAATTAGTCCAGGGCGTAAAGAACTTAACGCGAATCGTCTTATCCTTTAACTCGGTGCTTTCGGTGGAGTAGAGTGCTGGTAGTGACTCTCGGTTTGCTTTGGTTAGTAGCTTCATGGTAATACTCGATGATGCGGTATTCTGGAACTATGTGATCAAGTCGCTCTTAGGTCCGCAATGACCGCAATATCTGCTACAAGCCCATTCTATTCCAGCAGGTCCAAATCAATTGCGCGAACTTCTCCCTTACCGCGTGTCCAGTGTGGTAATTAGCATGTTGTTAATTCTTTTGCGGTTTTCTGGAATCAATACCCCGGAATTTTCGCAGTAGCAAAAAGTCCATTGATATCGTTCAGTTTGAACTCAACGTAATCTGGACCAGCATCGTTTGCAGTTGTTCCCCAAACTTCCATGCTTGCTGCTCTATCGGCCTGTTCCTGAGTAAAAGCAGGACCAAACGGTGGCGTGCGGGTCATCTCTTTTTTTTCAGTTGTTTCGTTTATCATATACATAATAATTACTCGATAATCGGTTTCTGGAATTATCTCAATACTGAACGTGCTTGCTGTGGCGGTGGGTCTTAAGAATCTGGAATAGCTTTGACAGGCAAGCGGTGCGGGCAACCTGCCCGCCCCCGCTAACATGAACCGCTAACGTCGTGGCGATTAGCTGGACAAACTTCAGTTTGTAGCTGCCTTGCGTTACTTCGCTTCGCCATTGGTCAATTCTGTATTTGTATCTGGAATTAACCCCATTCGGCCTCAACGGCCATCTTGGCATCTCGCAAGCCTAACCCTGTCTGTGTTCGGATGACTTTGATGGCCTGTATCTTTTGACCTGCCGCCATGTGCGCTGCCGCCAATTTATAGGATTCCATTCTAAGCGGTATGCCGCCAACGGAGCACGGAGTGGTCACAAATGCCAACAAGTCCTCCAATGCTTCGCGTCGATCATCGACGCTATCCAATTCAACGGCTGCTCTTTTTAGGGTCTCGATCATCATGGTTGATCCTTTTGTTGCTATTTGCTTTTGCCTCAGAATCTGGAGTCAGCTCGCTGACCGTTGTTGAATCAATATGCTTGTCGTAAGCTTACCTTCTTTCGCAGGGACTTGATGCAGCATACCTACGCTGCATGGTCCGCAAGCGCGGCAGAACCGTTTTGCGAGAACCCGCTGCGATCTACGACGAAGCGTGGTCGTTGTCCTCTTTCCGCATTGCTGGCATTCAGTAGCCCATATCGCCGCTGATACATTCGCCGTAGTATTGCAGCGTTCGGGCCTTGCGCCAACCTTGCGCGCCCATGCTTTCCATACGGGGTTATGATGTTCGCTCAATCCCGCCTTAATATGGGCGATCTCATGGAGAATAACGTCCTTAACTTCGTCAAAATCATTCAATTCAACAAGATAGCGAGACAGTTTAAGATACTTCTCGGCAAATCCTCGCCTGATCTGAACTTGACCTAATGTTCGCTTACCATGCGACCATTTAAATTGCCATCCGTCGCATTCCCATTCGTCCATCAGTCGAATCGCAAGGTTGTATGCTTCAACAAGGTTCATGATCTATTCTTTTTTTGCGGATTTCTGGAGTTCTGGAGTAAAAACGGAATAACGAAAAACATGTCTAACTTAAAGCATGTCTAATTTAATTTAAAGCATGTCTAATTTAAAGCATGTTTCGATATCACCGGCGATTCCGACTTCAGTTCCCGCAACTCACGGATCGCGGACGCGAGATAAAAGATGTACTTGGGACACTCGGTATTCTCGCCGTCTTTATCTGCTGCCCCAAAGATCATCATCGTCCCTGAAATGAAGTCGGACCTGGACAGCCCCGTTCCCAACTGGGCGCACAGTTCAGTCGCAATCGGATTGGGGGGCAGCTCCTTCATTTTGCCGTCCTCGTCAATGTAGGCAAAGGCACTGCTGCTCAATTGCAACCCCTCCAGGTAACTGCCACCTAGCTGCGAGTTGATCTGCTTGTACTGGTCGGCAGAATTATCGCTAACCTCCAGGTATTCGACAGTTCCATCAGGTGAAATCTTGACACAGTTCATTGTAGTTTTCGCATCATGGGTTTTGATTCGCATAATTGTTATTTCCTTGCAGTTTTCTGGAATCAGAAAAACGGTATATTATCTCGCAGATAATAGTTGTAATTCCGTTTTGCTTCTTCCATAACCTTGACAACGCGAATCTTTAGGTTGTCTCGCCAATAACGAACAATACGAAAGTCTGGAATTATACCGTTCACCTCATCATTCTTAATCTTCTTTAATTTCTTCTGGAGTAATTGGTTTGCCGCACTTGGGACAATATGGAATAGAGTCTAAAACGACAACAGTTGCTTTAGTCCCACATCTGTCGCATTCAATTTTCGCTTCCCAATCCATATGTTTTCCTTATGTGAGTTGCTTCTCATGATTTATTCTTTTTTTGCGAATTTCTGGAGTAAAAACGGAATAACGAAAAATATGTCTAACTTGTACGATCCGCATAGATGGACTGGGCAACCGCGTGCTCTAAACCGAGTCGTCTTCGTACATAAGAATTTCCTTTACCTTATTCCAGTAGGGAATTGTTGCTTTGATTTTGTGACCGCGCGGTCCTCCATTATGGATACGCGCCCACGTTTCTGCTAGATTGTTTGGGGCATATCGACGCATGTACGCAGACACAACTTTAACTGCATAATCATAATTGACAACATCCCCATAAGACCCGCCAATACTTGAATCGTATTCGACGGCATCGTGCCAGTACGATTGCCAGATTTGAAACGGTCCAAGAGCTTTTCCATTGTCGCCTTTTACATCACAACCGTTTGCACAGTGTGTAGGAGTTTCCACCTGTTGGATAGCACTTAGCATCTCTGCTTGGCTGATAGTCACCTCCACTCCACCTGCACCAGAACAGAATATGCTAATGGCGATAAGGCATCCAACCATGAATGCGTAAACGTCCATTCCCATAATTAAACCTTCCCAACTGTTGCTTGACGGACAACTGCATCAATTCTGGAGCCAGCCCATCCTTTGCCTCTTAGTTGCTCGCAAAACGCCTGAAACTGGCCGAACCGTTGCGACTTAAACAATGCTTTCAATCGCTTTAGGGCGTACCCCTCGACCAGTTCGTTTTCTGCCAGCCGATCATCGAAAACATCGGATGACCTGCGAATTTCATGCTCAGATTGTCCGTATCGTCCTATGCGTTTCATGTTAGTTGAATTGTTGCGCAGAATCTGGAAGTCAGATGTCGGCATGCGCTACAGTCATTGCCCGCAGCACTACAAACCTGCTGCGGTCGAATGGTTCTAAGTCCGATGGGCGGGCTGATATCATTGAGCATTAGCCCAAGACTACAGCATCAATGGCATTTTCCCGGTCGTCATCCTCAAGGTCGTCGATGTTATCGACAAAGTGGCCGAGAGGTACGGTCCTTTGAAGCAGCCCCTTGCCCCCATCGGGATCAAGAATAACCGACAAGGTCTCTACCGATTCGAGCAATCCTGCCTCCTGTATGTTCGCATAATCGCCTCGTGGATACTGAAAGAAAACTTCCTGATCGGGACGAAAATCTGCCAACTTTTTCATTAATTGCGCGACTTTCATCAGTTGCCTTTCGTTTGAGATAGGTTAGTTGACGCTCTTTATTCCTTGTTAAAAAATCTGGAATTAAGAAAGCGACAGGTCAGTCAAGGACATCGCAACTACATTTACATTATAACCTAACCTTCTCACACTGTCTAAAGTATAAACACTTAATGTCTTCTGCTTACTTATATCTGCAAATACCTTTGCGTCTTTACAAGCAGGATAGCATAAGTCGTTACCATAAACTGTTTTATAATATACATCTATTTTCATGTTACATCTCACACAAATAATTCAGCAAAAAGAATCTGGAAATCAGATCTGATTATTGACTTAATTTTACAAGTGCCTTCGTATATCGGACTACTAATGAGTCAGGGATTTGATCCTGCCTCGCCAGATGATGCTCCAGATCTTTAATTTTTACTTCGGTGGCGAAATCTGATGTGTCCTTAACTCGCTGTATGTACTCTGCATAGGTTTCCTTCCCTTCCTGCCGGGTCAAGACTAACACCTGTTCAATGATGCTCTTTCCATTTAGGGAAGTAGTTGCTAGTTCATCATGCAACTGTTGTGGTGTCACATCAGTGTCCTCAAATACATCATGGAGCAACGCAACCGCCACGATATCATCGCTGCGGCCCTCTGCCTCTAATGCAGACGCCATATCGCTTGCATGCCAGAATACATAGTCACCTGCCTTGTCCTTTACCCCTGACAACAGTCTAGAGGCGATACTTCGGACTCTATCTAAGTCGAGATTAAATACCATGACAAAACTTCTTTCTGGCGTTGCTCTCAGAAATACTTCTGGTTAATCGCATAAAGTGTCAACCAATTCTGGAAATAAAGACGCAAGGCTTTTCAGCCTTACGTCTTGCCCTATGCTCGTCCTTTGAACAAGCCAACTTGTTAGCATCAAAACCCCCTGATCGTTCCCCCTTCTCCTCCTGATCGTTCCCCCTTCTCCTCTGCCATTCGAATAGAATCATTTTTCTGGAATTACTTCGGAGAGTCGAACGGGACGCTCGGTCCATTCAAGTAGGCAGGGCCATACGGACCCATCATACCCATGCCATTCTGATCGTCAAAGACGCTGCCTCTCGCATGCTTGGCTGGGGTCTTATACGTCGCAGACCTCATAACGTCGCCTTGCTTGACCTTGCCCAACGCCTTTGATTCTGAATCGGCCAACGCGATAAAAGCATAGCTTGACGTATCGCTATCAACTCGCAGGAACTTTGATCCGCGTCGGTGGAGAGCCAGACTTGACATGCCGCCAACCAACTTTGCAGTTTCGCTTCAAAATTGTCGTTTGATTCGCTCATGCTAATTACTTTCCGATTGATTTCTGGAAAGTTGCTCATCTTCACCCTCCAAATAATCTACAGCAATACTAAAAGCAAAGGCTGATGGTTCAATGTCCTGCTCTCTAAGTAGTTCATCAACCAAGTCAGTTATATAAGCATTAGCATGAGCCGGCAATTCAGAGCGACCGTATCCATCAAACTCTCCAAAAGAAATCTTCTTCCATTCTCCATCATGTACTTTAGTCTTGCTATCCTTCATAATCAGCTCTTTCGCAATATATTGTGCTAGTTCTGCTTGTTTTATTGTTGTGCAAAATCTGGAATTACAAACCGACATCGGTAGGATGACTGATCTGCTTGATTAAGCAAAGTCTGGTGTGATCCTCTTGCACAATTTCATCGCCCACTTTTGCGCGGTCTGCAAGTATCAGATACTTCAGGTCAGATTCGCATACATCGCCATCGCCTTCGACAGCAACAACAGTGCATCCTTGCAGTGCAGTGTAGGTTTCTCCGTCATTCAGAACGATAATAAGATTTGCGTTCATGATGTAGGATTACTATCCGCAAAAACTGGAGTCCTCTCGTTCGGCTATTTTTTTGAGAAAAAATTGAAATACTTCATCGGATGAGATTTCCTCATTCAACACATAATACATCCCAAAATCTTCTATAGGAGTGCCGCCATCGCCCCAACCATCATCCACCCAGCCGTCATCCGAGACATCGGCCCATCTACAATGTGGCTTTTGATAACGGTCGGCAGGCATTGTGCAAACAAATTGTCTGGTCATTGTAATCCTTTGCTTATTCATTGTCTGGTCATTGTTAAATCCTTTGCCTTATTCATTTGCCGATTAAATCTGGAATTAAGTCCTCTACCAGTCATTGCCGATCCGCCAAGAATTACCCAATCATGCGGAAATCGCCATTTTTCTGAACATTAGCAATCCTCTGACTCAATAGTTTCTCCCATGTTGAGTAATTGTTGTCGGCCATCGCCACCATCTGCTGCCCATCCACAGAAACAACGTACAAGGCCGCGATGATCTTCACAGTCACAACAAATATCGCAACCACATATGGCATTCGTATAATAGATTCCTGTATTACATTTTTCGCATGACTCGCATGATTTTTTGTGGGTTGGTGTAGTCGCCTTGGTAATGGCGAGTAGGACAGAGTCAACAGCGGTAGACATCTCAATTCCGTCGCCAAACCACGCTCGTTCGACTTTGTGCAATGCTTCCAGCATATCAGATGCGGCATCAATCAGATGAACATTAGCGTTACATTTTTCGCATGGCTTTTTGTGCATTACTGATCCTCATAAACAGATTGTAAGCCGTCATATATTCTTTAAGAAGGGAAGTCCTCTTGTCGAAATCTCTTTCTGTCCTTACGTCGCAAAACCCGTGTGGCGTATGGTGGTTGTGTGTTCAACTGGTGTCCAACTCCAATCCCCACAAGCTCAAAATCTCCGTGAACAACTGGAGGCTCGATTTCGTAGCCGTCGTACCATTCTCCGCCGTCGTACCATTCTCCGATGTAGACTGGGCCACCGTTTTCGTCAAGGACGATTCCGCCGTTGTATCTGCAAGACACGGAGAACGTAGCCTCGATGCCGCCATTCCATGAACCTCGCAGGTTCAGCTTAGGCGGTCCCATCTTGAAGTATTTTCCTGGTTGCATGACGGCTCCTTGTGTTTTAAGCGAAACTAATTCAGCATTCCTCAAACTCCTTACGCTTTGTTTCAAGGAAGTCGTAGGTGCTATTCCAGCATGATCCATCAGCAGTAATGAATACTGATCCACCACTAAACTCATCCACCCTCATCTTTGAACAAGTGTTTGCCCATTCAAAGCCAATGTAACTATCAGGACGATTTTCTTTCAGAAAGTCTTTCAGAAAGTCAACTAAATAATCCAAATCTGCGTTTTCTTCGGCATACAGCCACAGTGATTTAGGATGCTCTTTGATTTGTTCGGCAACTGGTTCTTTGCCATCTTCGATAGGAGGATCATATACGAAATGACCATCTTCAAGTTCCGTCGAACCAATATAGATGCCCAGTCCCATTGTTCTTTTGTCGATATCATCTAACTTTTTATCGAGCCAATAAGCCTCCATTGGAGTCAAGTTCTCAATCATAAAACTGTATTGTTGGTAATTATTAGCCATTAGTATGCGCCTCCGTTGCGTAACAGTCGGATGACAATATGTCTGTTGTTGACATGATTTTCTGGAATTACCGCATTTCGGGCAGATGAACGTCAGCAAATCTCGACTTCCGCAATCCGTTCGACCGGGACATCACCAAGGATATGATCAAGGACAAGATTCTTCTGCTTTCTCCGTCAACAGGTTATCAACCTCTTGGATGGTCAACTTGCAGATGACATACGAGCAAGCATCGCAATCCTCAATATTTTTGTCATCGTCTTGGACCTCAACATCATCGGGATAGCCAGGATCGCCATTAGAAAATGTATGGACGCCTAGAATAGTAACAACCTTTTGCGATCTTCGCCGTCGAACTCGACAAGGCGACAGAAAAAAGGGAAGCCATGTTGAGGATGTCTGACGATGCCGTGTTGACATTGACTGAAGTATTCTCTCCTTTGGGATCATATTGATCCAACCGTCGATTTCGACATAAACGTCATCGTCATCGTCATTCTCAATTCGCAGTTCAGCAGTAATATTCATCTTGCCAAACAGATAAGTTAGATCGGCAACAAGTTTTTCGCAGCGTTCTTTGTTTGACATGCCTATTTTGATTATTGCGAATTTCTGGAAATTGTAGTCAATTCAAAGTACCGAGGTGAAGCCTCTGTGACTTTACCATCAACATTGATAAGAAACTCAGGTCGCTTGTGTTCGTTCAAGAAAGCACCAACAATCTCTCCCTCCTTGTCGAACAGATGCCAAAGTCCCTTACGCGCACCTGCTTGCGCTGCAAACGCCATCGACCTAGCATAAACCATAGACTCTTTATCATCCATGTCCAAACCCATACTAATACAAACCCTCCTGCCGATCAAATTAGTCTGTATCTCTATCTTAGTCATCATTATTCCTTAAACTAATTTCTGGAGTCAGCTAGCGATCCCCATCGCTGTTGCTGTTCAGAAATCGTTCGCTGCCCAGTCCGAACTTGTTCAATCGTCGGCAAGTCAGACGCAAACTCGTTGACAAACAGACGATTCAGACGCAAGTTGCGGACAGCATTCAGCGTCGGATTCTTTTCTTCTGTCAGCTTGGCAACTTCTGTAAATGCATTATGCAGACGCCATGCTGAATTACCGTCAAAATTATGCGTCGGCTCATGCCATTCGTCCAAGACCTTGACAGCATGATTCGCTGTAATTGCTTCCGTCTTCCGCGATGCCAACAATACGCGACAAATGAAATCATGTACGTCGGCGTCGGTCATTGCAGTTTCGACTAGCCGCTCATACTGCATCGTCTGAATCTCGCGAAAGACTGTGAAATTCTTCAATCCTTCGCGAATACGTTCAGCAATATCAACGACAATATTAGTTGTATTCTTACGCTTGCAATGATGCTCAGCGGCAGTCATACCATTTGAGCAAATCAGAACTTGTGTCATAAATCCCAACGACTGCGAAAGAGTCTTATTGATAGACCCTTGCAGGCTCAGGCAGAATCCCAAAGAACCTGGAATCTCGGCAAAGATGCCATCCATTGTATAGACGGCTCGGAATTGGTTCCCTGCATCGAACAGATGGAATTCCCGCTTGGCAACAGGGATATCCTGTACGACAAGCTCTGCATCGACCATCTCGATGAACCGACGATGACCCAAAGGATGCCAAGTGTCTGTCGGTGTTGGGGTTGGGGTTGCAAATACTGCTTCTTTGGTAGTCAACATGGTATTCTCCAAAAGGTTGCTTAACAAAAATATAATCATGTGACATTTTCTGGAGACTATTCACGCCAAAAATCAGCAAATAAAAACCGCCGACGCGGGCGTCAGCGGTTCTGTTTGCGCAACCAGGTGGGTAGTTACGCAAAGACAAGGAGGATGGATACCATATCAAAAGTGGTTAATTCGCTGGAGTTTGAATTATCCACAAGATTAACAGTCTCAAAAGTTTACCATCCGCCATGCTTTCTCACGCTCTCTGCCGCCTTTGCCGCCTTTTTCTAGCAATGTTCCAAGTAACAATCCAGGCAATAATTACCAATGAAGTAAAACTTAAACTGACTTGAACGCCACCAGAAATAACATTGAATTGCCCAATGTACTGACTGATAAAATCAACTGCTGACGTTGTCTCTGGATTCATCAAACGCATGATTGCGCTCCTTGAAAGACATTTCCCTATGTCCGCTCATTATATGAGACATTAGCTATGGTTCCACCATAACGCGATAGTTTCATAAGATAAAAACTTTCGCAAATACTGGAGTTAAATAGTCCCGATAACTAAACGTCCTAATAATAAAGAAATAATGACATTAAAAAAGAGATGACTACGGCTTGATAAATTATGTTCACCAATTTATTCATCATCATCATCATCCTTCGCTTCCACCGTTCGCTTACCATGCGACCATTTAAATTGCCATTCGCCCCATTTGAATTCAGCTTCTGGTTCTTTCGATCCGTCGATATAGCCAGCGGCCAACTTGTCTCGCCAGTGGCACAATTCGGATGCAATTTCGTCGGGATCGGCCAGTATTGGAGGGTCATAACTGGCCGCGCTGGTTGTCAATCCGCGTGCAATAGCGTCCAGTTCGCCATTAGTGCTTTTACTGGTGAGGCCAAGGCCGTCGGGGGTATCGTTCGTCAAAAACTCACTCGCCGTCAAATGATATCGATTCTTTGGCATGCTAATTGCTTTCAGTTTAAAAATCTGGAGTAAATACGCCGCGCCGTCAGTCAACCAAAGGCGGCGGCGACAGTTCGTCAGCGATGTTGTCTAGCATCGCACCATATTTAAGATCGGTTTCCTTCAATTCAATGAAGCGTTCCCACATCTTATCACCGATTGCATTCATGCTTTCGTCGTTGACCGTGATGCCTATCCGCGATCTTGTAATGGACAACTTCGCCCATGATTTGCCATTGGTCACTTTGACCCACAGGCTGTCGTGATTGTCTTTGCGTGTGATCTTCATACCTGTGGTCTTCATGTTATATGCTCCTTGTTTGAATTTTGCAGCTATTGTCAATAATGGAGCTAGGGGGATTTGAACCCCCGTCCTGTGTTGCCAACTTGGGCAATTCAAGTCTTTGCTTGGGCATTTAACTTGATCGGCCTACCACGGCCAATTGCTTGCTCAGCAGCCAGTCGATACCTATTAGCCCCGTCAAATCCTTCCGCTTGTTAATTGTCTGACAACAGCGTTTATTCTGGAGTCCGACCATACGCTGCAAGCGCCGTCATGTCTTGAGTCATTCGGCCATCATAGCGTCACGGACAGCGTGGCACGTATCGCTACTCTGATAAATTACAAACGGGCAGCGCGTTCGAGCTTCAATGTAGTCGGTACGCCATTCATCGCAGTGGCTTCCCATGTAGTCGGCTGAACGTATTACTAGCGGCTCGCGTCTGGATATATATTTAGCCGGGTTGAACAGTATCGAGTCCAGCCTGCCACCGCTGTCGATGATGATTACGGTATCGTATTGTTTTTTTTCTACTATTCTGGTCATGTTGTGTTTTCTGCGGCGCTATTTCGCAAAAGAAATTACTAACTCTATAAGATGGAACTAAAGAATATTTCTGGAAATGTTAATCGGTATGCGGCAATTCCTTAAGAATTTGTTGCCGATCAGCCTCTAACTGCTCTTCATCAAGCTGTGGACTCGGCTGCGGACTCGGCTGCGGCTGCGGCTGCGGACGCGTGACTCTGTAATTCATAGCATTCACTCTCCAATTTGATCTCGTGTATTCAAAGTACTGAGGTGAAACCTCTGTGACCTTTCTGAAAAATTAATTCCATGTAATTATTACGCCTTCACTCCATATGAAGTTCGGCAAATCTGGAATTAAACTAACAAATAGGTCGATCCCTTGAACGTAACGACTTTGATATTGGGCGAAGAAATGGTCCGATGTTTAACCAACTGTTTTGTTCGATGATAGAAAAATGGCTTGACATCAGAAAAATCAATGCTTTCAGCATTGCTATCGGCATAATAATCATAATCAGATCGGCCAAAACCCGCGTCCCGCTGCGCATGCGTCAACGTCTCGCAACGCAAATACCAAGCCGTGTCTGCCGCAAAGATATAACCCTTTGTATCCTTTGCTAATACGTCTTTTTGATGGATTGTCAATGGCGTAATAATATCGCCATCGCCATAAGGATTAGGGACAACAACTGCTTGCTGCCATGTCGCCCCTCCTGTAGCCCCTTTGCCGCCTCTGACCTTGACCTTACGATCATAGTCATAACCGACATTCAGTGTCTTGCGACAATGATGAATCAGCCCCTTGCTAAACTTAAACTTAGCCGCTGCTCGCAGCTTACTAGGCAGTAGCATATTGATCGAGTATTCAGCGATCAGAGTAGCATCGGAGGGAAGGCCATCTCTAACTCGGAGAATTGCCCAATCTATCAGCATATCCCGCATTTCATCGCGAGAGACAGTAACCGCCGCTGCTGGCAAATCAAGGATTGTAAATGATGTTGTTTGCGTCATGGTTGATACTCCTAATAAATATGACAAATACTAATCCTGGAGATCAATTTTCTGATGACCCATCTTCGACATCTTCGACAATTTCTTCCGTTCGGTTGACATGAGGAAATTCTTATTCATCGTTGCAGCCTTTCATGTCATGCTCCTGTTGGGGGGTGATGGTTTGCCGGTAGCCTTGGCGATAGCGGCTAGGGCATCGCAATAGACACAGTCATCGCCTTGATGGCCGTCAATATGATCGCCCGACAACGAGTAGGCAAACGCCAAGCTACGCAGCGCGGCCAGAAGTGCGGGTGAGTGTTTGTTGGTCATGTCAATGCTCCTTAGAGTAGCTCAAAGAACGCAGGGAACTTGTCAATGCCCGCTACGCCCTGCTCCACCAACGCACACTGTGCAGGGAACAGGCGTTGGGCTTCGCTAGGGAAGTTGTAGCGTTCGTCGGGTACTGGTCGGTCGGTCATCCGTAGTATCTCCGTACGTAGATTTTCATTTCGGGTAGGGCAATGGCTTGTCTCAGGATATCGTTGGTCCCAAGGATGACTATTTCTCATGGCGAGAGCAGGATTACGATGATTTCCCGATGGCATGGCAGTTTGACTATCATCCCGTTCAATAACGATACTCTGGAGTCCATCGTCGTTAACGAATGACCGCGTGGCAAGAATAAAATCACGGTCAAGCAAACCCTTCTGCCCATAATACCGTCTGACTACCGTCTGACCTGGACGGGCAAAGTTGTAATATGAAACGGGTTTCCTATTCTTGCAGCTACCATATCATTTATTTATGGATTTGTTTCTGGAGTTTCTAATTCACTGTAGCCGACCAATTCATATTGATCGTTGTTTCCGACATTCTCTATGTCGGGGTGCGGCGGCTTCGCGTGTGGGAGGTACTTCAAAAATCTGCGACTTGTCGTACACCGCGATTTCCGAATCCGAAATCATGCCATCGTAAGACTCCAGTATTTCCCCTTCGGGTCCGGTCCTTTCTTTCCTCAGCCCGGCACCTTCCGGTGCTGGGTTCTGTATGTTTACTCGCGCCTCAACCACTCGCGGCTCACCACCATCTCTGGCGACGAACTCGGCCCGCTTTTGTGCTACCTCACGGCTGCGCGTAAAGAATATCCCTCCGATTCCTCTCCGATCCTCAAGTTGGAACGCTTCGGCTTTGGATGCTGTACCGTGGAAAACCGTTGCTGGATCACCAGACTCGTCAACCGCCTTGGTGCCAAGAAGTCGAACATCGGTCGCGGGTGCGTTGGTGCTGGGGTCTATAACGACAATGGACTTGATTTTATCAGGGGGGACCGCACTGCCGAGGAGAAACAGGTTCTTGTGGTTGCCCTCCCGTGTAATAGTCTCGCCGCGAATAAAGCCCGCATCAACAACAAAGCGAATAACTACGCCCGTTCCACCGCGTTTTTGGCGTGCGAGAATAGCGAACACTTTCGCATCACTGAGGGTGGTACTCACTCCCACCTTGCGTATATTGTCGCGGCGAAGGCCAGTTTTTGAGAGGGTACTCGCAACGTCGCCTGTTGTGCCGTGGTACAGCACATAATCCCCGTCCACTGTAAGTTCTGGCGGGGCTTCCCCCTCCATAAGAGACTCGTTCGTTCGCGCCCTCATCGGCCATACCGGCCAGTTAGCTGGGGTAGCCACCTCTTCACCACGCCCTTCGACTGGAATCATCTCTTCCGTGCCAGTAGCACGGGCGGGTGCGGCGGGCGCGCCCTCGGCGGTGCGAGTCTCTTCCAACATATGTTGCTCAGATTCTTTTAAGAATCTGCCTGTGGCAATTCTGGAAGATACCTTGCTAATTACTGCACGGAGTTCATCCAATAATAGTTGTCGTTCATTCATTCGCACTTTCTTCCATGCTAACATCGGCCATAGGAACCCAAAATTCCCAACCTTTCTCCACATCGCGAACCCGGTACATCTGGTGTTCGGAGTTCTTTGCTTCAACTATACCTTTCCTTGAAAGCACGTCATTCTTCATAATAGGTAAGTCGGCAAGTGAATAAAACCCGCCAGGACGACCATACTCATCAACGGGAAATTCCTTTTTATAATAACATCTAAGTTCATTCATTTAAATACTCCTTGCGGACAAGATGACAAGTTCGGACGTTTCGCTGTAACCCAATGCCATTCGCAACGACTTACTTAAGCTTTCAGGATCGGTGTCGCATTCCTGTACCCTGTCTGCTTCGGCAAAGACATCGTCGTCAACTTCGAACATAACAGTATGGTTGGGAAATTTCTTAAGTAAAATGGTTCCAAGTTCTGATCCGATCATACGATTTCCTTCCATCATTGAACGACACTTAAAACTCTGGAGTTGATACGAAAGACTCTTCAACTTTTCCAGCATAGTGGGGCTTAATCTCATCCGTGCCGCCCGCGTATTTAATAAAATCTCCTAAAGAGACTTCTTCACAGAAAGCAGGAATATTATTCAGGACTCCCACACCATCGTTATCGGTGCCACTTACTTTTTTAACCCACATAGACTCCCCCCCAAACTCACACTCATTAGGGACTCCGAAGTTAATTACTTTAAGGTATGTCGCATCATCTTTTGTTATCTTCCAGTTTCCCATTACTTACACTCCCAGTTATTTGTCTGAGGACTCAACAATATCGTCAACAGACATTGAGCGATACTTAAAATTCTGGAGTTGTACGCCAAACTTGGAAAAGGAAGCCATAATAAAGGTCCATTGTCTCAACTTCCTTCTTGATTGTTTTTAAAACGTTCATTTCTATCCCACATGAGAGCTAGTGTTTATTTGCCGAACGACTGCTGCACTTCCATGGGGTATGCTTTCTGATCCTTAACATAACGCCGATCCGCGATGCACCGCCTCTCAACGCCACGCTCGCCGCCGCATCCACCGCTGACTTCATCAACCCAGATGTGTACGGGTCGTGCAAACTCCCACGCGAGCCAGCCGCGCTGCGTATTAGTCACGCCCGCGTTGCTCATTGCTTCGGATAAAGACATTCCTTTACCCCAGCTATGGTGTTTGCCGCTTGCCACGTAGTGTGTCCATTTGATAGTCGCTGTCATATCATTGCTCCTTTATCCCGCGACATTCGGGGGACAGGTTTTCCAATCTTTATTCAGTAAGAGAAAATCTGGAACTAAAGAGTTGCCATGTCATGCTCCCTAGCGAGTAATCCATCCGCCCAAACCGCTCGGCGGGCTATAGCCCGCCGAGCGATGATGTTATGCCGCAGCCTGTTGAGGTACTTGCATATTTGTCTCGACGAGCTTACTGCCCATATCCTTGTCGGGCTTATCGTCAACGCCAAACAGCTTACGCTGGTCGGCGGTCAGATTCGGCAGCATCGCATCCCGAACCTTCTTAGACATCTTCAGCCAATTGTCTTTGGCTTCAACGGCAACCTTGTCGGCTTCGACCTTCGTGACGTTCGCCTCATACTCCGCGAAAGTCTCGTAATGAGGAAGATCGGAGAGAGTGACTACGTTGATATCCTCCAAGTGAGAACGCTTCGCATTCTCCGCCTGTTGAATTTCCTTCAACGCCTTCTCGCCGACCGTCATGAGTGCGGTAAGAATGAACTGATAATTCTTTTCTCCATCCTTCCCAGGCTTCCCAGGCTTCCCTTTCCGCAGCTTCTCATACAATACAACCCGTTCGTTACCCATTTTGTTTTCCTTTCTATTAGAAGTTATGGGTTTTTCTGATTCGATACAATAATCAGCAACTTTCAAAATCTGGAGTTAATCGCCATATGTACTCTGCATAGGTTTCATCCGCGCTATTTAGAATAGCCCAACGCTTCGCGTCATTGCCATCATCATTCTGTTGTGGTTTCGGCTTGACAACTTGATCTGTCAAAATCGGAGCGTCAGCATCCAATTGGCCGATACGACGGACAATCTGATCGTCAGCAAGGTTATATCGCTTATCAGACTTGCCGCTCATGCTAACACAAGTATACTTGTTCTTGGGTTTGTCAAGATGCAGAGCAACAATGACTTCAAACCGACCGCCATACAGCTCTGTCATCTGAATGATGTCGCCAACTTGAAATGTTGATGTTGTTGTTTTCATAATACTTCTTCTTGCGTTAAAAATCTGGAATTACGCATGGACCAGAATTCTGGAAACTTTCCAGCACTGGAGACGATAATCTAATAGAAGATATGCACAGATGAAACAGGTAATAGAAGATAGATGAAACAGGAAACCTTCTTTACATCGGATACCCATTTTGGGCAAATCAAGGTTGTTCGACAGCGGTGGCAGGCTGGCAAGCATCCGTTCAAATCGATTGAAGAGCATGATGAATATTTGATTAATCGTTGGAATGCAATCGTGCCATCCAACGGGATCGTTTATCATTTGGGCGACTTTGCATTTGGACATAAAGAATATGTGCATCAAATCAGACAACGCCTCAATGGTCAAGTTTTTCTAGTCAGGGGTAATCATGATACTCGCATTCCCAAAAAGACTTTTGGATGGGTGAAGGACTATTACAAGGTACGCATCCCAGATGAAACCCTGTCAAAAGGTCGTGCTAAGATTATTCTGTCACACTATCCGATATTGTCGTTTCAACATCAGCACAAGGGCGCATGGCATCTCTTTGGTCACAGTCACTCAAACGCAAATCAGTGGATTGATAAGCACCTGCCAGAAGCACGCATATTAGATGCCGGTGTTGAAAATTGGGATTACGCTCCTGTTCCCTACCATGTTGTCAAAGAATACATGATAGATAAAAAGGGACAATTTGTGGATCACCACAACAATGATCCAAAACCAGTCACTGTTGATCTTTTATTCGGTGCGGAAAATCTGGAATTACATAGCTGATCAAACTTAGGAGATAAAGGTAGTCATAGGGACACCTCGCAGGCGGGGCAGTGGCAGCCGCCGTTGTCGGATTCGATTTCCACCAGTTCCTTGCAGTTGTAGCACCAGAGAAGGCTGCTCCCGTCCCGGCGAGCCTCCAACTCGGCCATTAATTCGGCCAGCGACAACCCGTTCCGCTTTCCGTCCACCATACATCCCCCGAAGGGCATAGTCTTAAACTTTTCTGGCAGCCACCGCGCGATGGTTTCTGCCAACTCTTCGAGCGTGTCAACTCCCCACAACGAGTGGAGTATTTCGTCCTCCCGTACTGTCAAATCTTCGGTTGCCATGACCTTTTCATCATTCATAATATTAATCTTCGTCTTGCGATTTTCTGGAACGGAAAGGATTATACTTTTGCGCCGTAAAAGACGACCGACTGCGTGCTTCCTCCGCCCGTGGCTCGCGTGGGCATCTGGGTTGATGAAGTCAGCGAGCCAGCATCTAAAGTGAAAAAGTTTTTGCCTTCCGCATCGACTCCAAACAATACGCCCGAATTGTTGCCTTCTGCGTCTCTACTCGGATAAATGAGAGTCTTTTTGCCAACCCTCTCTTCTATGCTCGTCGGTAGTCATTTTACGAACCTTAACTATTTTTTTTCCTTCTATATTCATGATATCAATCTCCGTGGATTATCCTCCTGGTTCATCAGAGACGTGTATGATTTCAGTATCAACGATTTTACATCCATTGCCGTCATAAGAAACGCTATAATCAGCGTTTGCGCTAATAATATCTTTGATTTGCGTTTCGATATCGTCAACGGACTGCCGCTCAAGCATATCAGGGCAAGTGGCTGCGCAACCTGGGCGGTCAGGGCGGGCGTAAAAACACCGGCGATCAGCTTCGACTTCAACGCGAATTGTTAAATAAATGATGTGCTTCATCATGGCGATCTTATTTAGCGGAGGTTGCATGGCTATCCTTCTATTGCTCTCATTTGTCTGAAATAGCTTGCTGAACAATCCCGGTGAAATTGCCAGAAATAGCGGTTGCCCAGCCCATACGGTCTACGCGGGTTATACTGGGTCGATTCGTCCTTATGATACCAAGCGAGTGCTTCGTATCGATCCCGCTTAGTTGCTTTTGTAGCATTGCTCCCGGTGCCACCGCCGGGAATATGGGATACTATCTGGGCAACAGTTTTTGTCATGGTTAATCAATCCTTCATATGCCATGGATCATTCGTTTCATCTGTTCATGCCATTCTATTTAATTTCTGGAGTTAGTTAACCAATCCCCAATCCCCAAACCGCCTGCTGCTCGGCAATCGTTCGCTTGCCTGTTCTAATCTCTTCAATCGTTGGCAAGTCAGACGCCCATTCATTAGCGAAATGACGATTCAAACGCAAGTTACGAATTGCGTTAAGCGTCGGATTCTTTTCTTCTGTCCGCTTCGCAACTTCAGTAAATGCATTATGCAAACCCCAAGCAGTACTGCCTCCAAAATCATGCTGTGGTAAATGCCATTCCTGCAAAACTCGAACAGCATCATTGCCCGTAATTGCTTCCTTCTGCTTTTCAACAGACGCCAGCAATACTCGACAAATAAAGTCATGAGCCTCTTTGTCATCCAGTTTAACTTCAGCCAAACGCTGATATTGAGCCAACTGAACATCCCGAAATGTTGTGAAATTCCGCAATCCTTCTCGAATCCTTTCCGCCAAATCTTCCATGATATGCGTAGTATTCTTACGCTTGCAATGATGCTCAGCGGCAGTCATACCATTTGAGCAAATCAGAACTCGCGTCATGAATCCCAACGACTGCGAAAGAGTCTTATTGATAGACCCTTGCAGCGATAGAGCAAAGCCTAACGATCCAGGAATGTCCTCGAAGATCCCAGCCATATGATAGACGGCTCGAAATTGATTCCCCTCATCAAATAGATGCCATGTCCGCCGTCGAACAGGGATATCCTGAACTTCAAGCTCTGCATCAACCATTTCGATGAATCGACGATGACCAATCGGTCTCCAAGTCTCTGTCGCGGCAGGAGTTGCGATTGTTTTGACGGCTATTTCAGTTGCCAGCATGACGTTCTCCAAAAAGTTTGTTACTTGACATATTATTTTATCAAGTGGAACTTCTGGAGATTACTTGTGATTATTTTCCATCCAATAAAAAAGACCGTTGCAGCTTGTCTGCAACGGCCTGTATCGAAGGCGGACTGTTGAGGATCACTCGATAGCGTTGATACGGTAGATGTCCTCCACTAAATCGGGGCTATCGACTAAATCGGGGCTATCGACTAAATCGGGACCAGGTTCTGGAATCTTACATCCCCAAAAGTTGCCCATCCAAAACAACAGCGTAACCCAGGCCGCGATCCGCCATGCTTTACTCATATCCGTTGTCTCCTTTTCTTTGCAATACTCCAGGTAACAATCCAAGCAACAATAACTAGCGACGTAAAACTCAGACTAACCTGAACGCCGCCAGAGATTATACTGAATTGTCCAATATGTTGAGTAATAAACTCAAAAACATTCCATCCTGTTGTTTCTGGAGTCATCGCTTACTCTTTTCCAGCGGGACAAAACCCGTCTGACCGCCAGATGAAAATTTCTCGGTATATCCGCTACCTTTATACATAGCCTTACGCGGATCTCCGTGAACCTTCCCATTCTGGTTATTGGCATAGAATGCCTTTGAACTTGCACCAGCCGAAATATCAAACTGGCAACCAACGACACAAACCACGACACAAACCAAAAACGTAACTAGTAACCAACGCATTACAATGCTCCGCTCGACATCTCCCTATGTCGTCTCATTTTTTATGAGACGTTAAATACGGTTCCACCGTATTTCAATGGCTTCTTATTGATTACTGCCATTGCAATCACTGGAGTTTAGTGCGTCCGATAAAATGTCCGAAAGTAGATTCTCTCCTCGCTTATTCCTTGTAACCCCTACCAGGTTCGGGAAGTATCCTTATACTGAAGAAGTTAATATCACCCCTATCTGGAAGTTCTCTGGTCTCAGCCGTCATACAAGGACCATAATATTGAGCAAGGATTGCAGTTTCGCCAGCTTCCAATTTAATTAGCTTAGGCGAACAAACAACCGCATGACCCAATTTGTCTGAAAGCACTGCCGCTAGATTCTCGTGACCAATGCATGACTCTAAACCATTCTCTTTCAATAACAGCAGCACAGCATCAAGTTCTTCTTTCTTGAACTTAACAGTTTTGCCTTCCCAAGCATTTACTAACATACCAGGACTAAAAGCGTGCAATAATTTCATATTCGACTCCAAAAAGTAATTATTCTAATTGAAGCTCGAAAAGTGCTGGAAATTAAACGCTGAACAAAGATCAGCCCATCAGAATTCTTGTGAATAGCAACTTTTTCGGCGGGAAAATCTCTGGAATTGTCCTGCGGGTTCAGCCCTCTAACCGATGTGCTTGATGCAGAAGATCGGTGCCGCAGCCCTCCATCAAGCAGCCGCGCCAGCGCGATCTCGCGCTGTTGCGTCAAAATCATTCAAGAAAATGGGAGCCTTTAATCTTGGCTTCCTCGCCGCTATCAGTGGCTTCCTCGCCGCTATCAGCATCAATATCAGCTTTAATCTTGGCTTCCTCGCCGCTATCAGCATCAATATCAGCAGCTTCCGTCGAACCAATATAGATGCCATCGCCATCGATGTCCCCATTGCTTTTGTCGATATCATCTAACTTTGCATCAAGCGTCACGCGTGCGCCGCACATCGAACTCTGAAGATAATCATCAGCATCGGTGCCAACGGGATGATAAACCCAAGGAGAAACAGCAACGCCAGGAATCTGGACCGTCGCTCGACCATAACTGTTTGACTGCAAATCGTCCCAACGGCCATTATCATCGCCCCAACGGGCATGAACAGCACTCTTGAGTTGATTGTGATACTCATCGGCGCCGCGCTTGCGTGCCTCTTGAGTAACATCCCAAGCCGTAAACATACGGCCTTCAACGACAAATTCGTCAACAATTTCGTGGACGATTATTTCGTTCTGTGCTGTACACATTTTGAGTCTCCTTGCGGTTTGTTGTAGGCTAAGTTTTCTGCAAATCTTCCTCGTCTATCAGTTACAATCGATCCAAAGTTGCTGTGTTCATGTAACGCTCCATAACATTTGTTCCTTGCCGCGTTTGAATTTGCCTCGATTTTTCTGGAGTTACAGACTCACACCGCTTACTTCACAGAATACTACTGAAAAAGCTTAATAACACAATCACTATCAATACAATCACTATCTTTTTCATTTATCTCTTTTTATATAGTTATAAAAAACTGAACCTAAAATCGCACCCAAAATGGGCATTGATATATACATAATTATACTTGAAAAGTTACCACTCAGGGATACCCGCAAAATATTAGCACACCGGGATGCCAATCTATGCCGAACACAAACGCCAGCAGCGCTATCAAAAATGGCCTGGGTGGGACTCGAACCCACACGGGATTTAACTCCCAGCGGATTTTAAGTCCGCAGCGTCTGCCGATTCCGCCACCAAGCCTTTCACCTCGTACACGTCATGCCAGTGCCAACCGCAAGCGGCGCAGCTAATGGCCCAGCAGCCTGCTGACATCATTATATTTCTGGAACTACTTCTAGCGGAGGCCGATGATAGGCGTCTGTTTCGTCAGATCAACAGGTTCCTTTAATTACTTTCCGTGACGCGAAAATTCAACAAGATATACAAGATTAACTTGATTAGTTTTGTATACAATCATTTCTGGATTTTGAACGCCTGATATGCTAGATTTAGCCCAACAACTATCAAATCCCGCAGGAAGGCGAGACATACCTGTATATCCTCTTGGCGTATATGCATTTCCCATTGATACATCTGCGAGAAACATAAAAACTCTATTTGACGTTTTCCCGCCCCACGCTCCTGTCGCATATCTCAATGATTTAGTAGATTGTGAAGAAAAATAGCATCCTTCACCGAAGGCACGCCCGGTAACATGACTACTTGACGACGGTGGAATAATCAATCCTGATTTAAGAATACTCAACAAATTAGCCGCTGAACTACCATGCCAAAGTCGCATGATATTACCGACAAGCCGTCCATGTTTATCAAACGCCGCTTTAACAGTGCTAATTTCGATAGCATATACCTTTTTGACATCGTATGTAGCAACATCATAATGATTCCCTCTGCTCCCACGAAACTGCTTGCGTACTTGATCTATGATCTTCCCGTCCGAAACAATATCCAATTTGACGCCAAAAAGCTTATTCTCTGTCTTTTTCGTCGTTGTTTTTGTATTATCAGCCATAACTGCTTGAATAGATGCATCAAGCGAATCGAGAATATCGTTTTGCTTTTGAACAGCGTCAGATGGGCCAAACAGTGCTTTATGCCAGCCTCTACCTCTGCCAATATCCTGCGGAATAAACTGCATATATTGACCGATAGCCACTTTCATCGGCTCTGCGTCAAAAGATCGCTTTGAAACAAACTTAGCGATGGTATCAAGTAAGGACCGTGCTTCGACGATTGCATCGGCAGTAACAATGCCGAGAGGCGTCGAAAATGTCCCGCTCGATGTATCATACGCGATGTTCGTATGAGACATAATCGTATGAATATTCACATCGGCAAGCCAACGAATCAGCTTATGCAATTCAGGATTACCGCCCATATCAATCTGCTTAACAGCAGTAGTCTTTAACTGGGCACTAGATTGCACTGAACCTCTAGCAGGAGGGTCACCAACGAATTGAATAACTTGCAAATCAACATATGGCTTCTTCTTTGGCGGCTTGTAATTCAACCGTTTTGTGCGAGCCTTTTCAACTTCTTTTTTTGCTCTATCAACATCGCCAAAAGGCTTACGATCTGTTTTGAAAGATTCGCCAACACGACCATATTCGCTGACAAATGTTCCATCGGACAATGCCCATCCTGTCCACCACTTATTATTATTAGCATCTACATCAGTACAAATCATCTTACGAACATGTGTCGCAGAATTTCGTTCTACTTCAGTTATAGGCGGGTCTATCCCTGGCATAATTATGTCTCCATGACTTTAAAAGTTAAACCTTATAAAGCAAGACATATTCTGGAGTTAGTCTAATGCCTTTCTTTGCATTGCTCATATTTTGCTTCCATTCTTGACTTACGGTGGGGACGGGAATTCAGAGCGGCGAGCCGGGGTTTCTCCGACATAACCGTCATCCAAAATTGTCAATTCAACATCTTCGCCATCATCACATGTTACTCCTTCAACACACCCCCCCTTGACAACAACAGCAATGCGTTTCGGGAAAGGCTGTCTCATCTCAAAGGGTAGATATGGTTCTGTTGTTCGATTTTGGACTATCAACGTAAGAGGATCGTCAACTACATTACCATTATCTTCCAGAAATTCGCCATCGGCATTTTGCTTTTCGGTTTCGTATTCGCAAATATCGCCAGCAATAAATTCCTGACTAATCCATTTACCACTTTCGGTATCGAAACATTGGTCAACAAAACCATGAGTAATTTTGTGAACTTTAGCCATTTAACCGCAACTCCCTAAGTATGTGAACTTTAGCCATTTAACCGTAATTCCCTAAACCAATTTCTGGAAACACCATAAGCGACGCTTCCATTGCCAAACTGCATCGAGACACAATTAGCTTGTTCGTCAATGATATCAACGTCATTGATCTCGTCAATTTTGATAAGAACATTACTTGTCTCAAGTATCTCGGCTTCGTCGATATTTTCGACAACTTCTATCTCGACTGGTTTTGTCCATTGAATTTTCATTTGCTATCGTTGGTTGTAAATTGGTTAATGATTCTTCCAACATATGCTGTGACCTCATGCTCATGAAAGTTGTCATGTTATACTCGTGATGGTTGGCCGGTTACGAATTCCTTCAGGTCGCCCAGCGCTTCGACCTCCACATCCCCGTCAGTGCTGCCCACTGTTTCGGTGCAGAATTCACGCAGGGCGTCCAGGTCAATTGACGGATCGCCCCCATCGGTGTGTGCGTAGCACCTTCCACGGTCTGCTGAGTCGCATTCGGCGTAACCGATGACCTCTGACGTTCCTGGCGACCAGTAAATGTCGTTGCGCCCCAGCGCGCGGCACGCAGCGTGGAACAGGCTGAGAACCTCGTCCCCCCTATCGTCCTCTCCCCAGCAATCGCGCAGGCAACTCTCGCACCATTCGCACCCGCATGCGAGACTCGTTGTGGTGAATCCGTTATTCATGTCATTGCTCCCCAATTGTGTATAGGCCAGATGCGGTTTTATTTTCTGTTTACCAGGATGCCTGATAATTAACAGACCTCCAAATATCCTTTTCCTCTGCATTTAGCCATTCGACCGCTTTCCCCAGTTGCCCGATAGTATCCTGATAATCTGCACTATCGCTTTCTCCGAAGAAAAAGCCATCGGTATGCGGCAATACATTCTTTTTTACGGCATCCAATATCTGCTGTAAATTTTCCGCTGATAAATCAATTCTCTGGCATTCATCTACGCCCCCGGCAAATGTTTCTACTATATACCCATGTAAATTCGGGTGCTTGCGCCAGTACCCCAATTCAAATATTTCCCTTTTCAGTTCCACCCCTTCTTCGACTTTCCTTGCCATTTTGCTGGAGTGATACTTTTCACCGTTTAAATACATATCCAGTCCCATTGTTCTTTCCTTTCTCAAAAGCTATTTCTTGTCCTTTACCAAGGAGTGCCTACTAATGTAGTTCCGTCCCAAATGCATTCCTCTGGAGACTTGTCTGTCCGCAATGGATTACGGTCTGAGACCAAACTCGGATGACGTAAATTGCCAGAATTAAAACGGGCAAACCCCTTAACTTCAACAACTCTACCTTTGTACTTGTTAAAATTGGCAGCAATGGCCTTGCTCAATTCATTCGTCATACTGCCAACTTTAGCCATTTTTGACAATAGGCCATTGACATACTGACCAACAATCAATGATTCAACATGCGGAACATCAGACTTCGTTTCAGACGTAGAGCGAACCCAATCCATGATAACCATATCCCAAGTATATTCCTTTTTTGCCTTAACCCAATCTTTCGGTTTTGTCCCAGGTCTATAGCCACCATTTGCCAAAGGCTTAATTACTAAACCTTCAACTTCGGCTTCATATCGACTGACAAAATCTTTTGTCCAAACAGGCAATAACTTATAACTCGGTTTTGCCTTATCCCATAACTTATCATGCCATTCAGCTAATGCTTTAAGCCGATCAAGCAATGGTAAGTCGCCAAGCCATTTGTGATTAAAGAAAAGGATGTCAAAGACATCAACAAAGTCGCATCCATGCTCCGTTTTTCGCTTCAATGCCTCTTGCGTTCCACGAGCCATTTCCCCAATGACTAGACAGCCTTCAGGGAACGGATGGAGTCCGTGATTGTCGATTGATAAACCGCCACGAGAAATGACCTTTAAGTTCTTGCCTCCATGAATTGATCCCCAATTCCCATCGCATTTCGGCTGAACGATAAATCGTCCTGACCTTTCAATCTTTTCAAGATAAGCCTGTTTATCTGCGTCTTGTCCTTCGACTTTCGTTCCGCAGCCCTGATACCAGTTTGTTGACGATTTCTGTTCCATGACAATTAAGCATCATTCTCTTTTCTGGAGTCTGCAAAAACCCTGTCCCTGATATTATCATCAACAAAGAAATTGACCTTATAATGTTCATTAAGCTTCATCCCTATATCATGTAATGATAATCCATCCTCAATATCCAACACGCCCAACTTCTCGGCCAATGCCTTGATAACAAGCCTGCTTGCATCAATATTGCAGTCTTTTTGCAATCGAACAAGCAAGATTTTAAAATTCGGCCAAAATCTACATGATGACAACCCTTTAGTATCCTCGCGCTGTTGACCAAAAATCCAATTATACTTGTCGCAAGCAATCACTAAACGCAATCTGATTGTAGTTCCTGTTCTTGATTGAGACTCTTTCCATTCAGATAGCGGACACAAGACGCTAGCAGCTTGTTTTTTTACAGCAACACCACCAGGCTGTATTCCCTTCTTACCAGCTTTAGTAAGGACGTTGATGTCCCAACTCCTAATACGAGCCATCGCTATAGAAGCGGTTATCTCCATATCAGTAGCATGTTTTGATCCATTATATAAGGTAGCGACTGCCCCATAGAATGCAGATAGGTTTACAAGCGGACCAGATTTCTCGGCCTCTAATACCGCTTGCTCTAATTCATTCCTGTTGACTGGAATTGATCGCTTAGACATGATCTTTAAGCGGTGCTATTTATTCTGGAGTTCCATCAAGGACAGTAAAAGGACATGGATGGTAAACAAATCTAAGATTAAGACACACTCAATATGCCATTTCCACTCATATCTAACACATCAAAACCCTCTGTATCACCAACAAAGGTTCCATACAAAGTACCATGCAGCTTGCTGGATAGAGATAAGCTCACTCCACCTCCACCAATGTCTACGTCCGCGCAGACAAAGTAACACTCTCCAGCAACATTCTTTGGATTCACAAGGAATGTACCTACAACCTGAGAGGTGAAAGCTCCAATATTCATCGGCAAGCCACCACCTTTCCCACTGACGTTAAAACTGACAACGCAAGAATCTGACGCAGCGTCGGCGCATTGCCGCGACATCGCCACCGCTAATGTGCAATCAAGAACCGCACCCAAGCGGCCAACCAAACTGGGTATCCGATATTCAGACGCGAGCTGCTGTTTCCTGCGAAGTTCATTCTCGTCAAGCTCAGCACAACTCAATTCTCCTGCACCTATTCCAAAACCACCCGAATCCAAGATTCCGTCAAATAGATGCTGGTTGGCTTTCGCAATTTGAGAGTCAGCAGGAGCTTCTTTTATCTTTTTAATCTGTGATAATAGCACTCTTTTTGCCCGTTCTCTATGCCGCTTGCCGTTCCGCCATTCCTCCTGAATTAATGCGCTGTGTGCCGATGCCGTGTTGATCTTCATCTTCATTTTATATCTCCTGCAAATTCATTTCGCTGACTGGTTTGTTCATATCGAGATTCCTTCCTCAACCAGATAAGATGCAATTGCTGCAACTGCGAATGCCGCTGCAAGCCAGATGCACCACGCGGCATATCGTATGAATTCTGATCGTATGGATTCTGATCGATTTATATTGCACCACTTTCTTTATTTAATCAGATAGTGCGACAGGGTAATCTTAGCACGACCTTTTACATGGAATAAGGCAACAATCGTAGTTTTTGTGAATCTATTATTTATTAGTTGATCCTGTATTTATTAGTTGATCCTGTATTGTGCAATACTCGATATTGCAGTACAACTAGTACAGCGGGAATTCATAGTGGTGCAGCGATGTGGTGCAGCGATCCACCACCAACCAACTGATGTTCCGACCAGCTTAAGGAATACAATAAATAGTATTCACCGCTTTCCAAATTATTCTTTGACATGATATTATTGAGTAGTTCGCGCCATATCCAAAACCGAAACAGCGGGACCAGCGGCTTAGGTGAATTAACTCCCAGCTTGGCCCCGCTGAATTTCGCTCATTACGCATCAACCGCCGCTTTTAATGCGTCCATCAGATTGACAGTCGCCCCAAACGTGTGATCGGGCTTGGCGGCAAATGTATCGCCAGATTTCTTGGCCTTGATCAATGCGACTAACTGATTCTGATATTCATCTTCAAACTTATCATCGAAGCGGCCCAGGCTTTTCTCAATCAATTGAGAACACATCTTAACAGCTTCGCTCGACGGTGCTTCAGTTTCAATGCCATCAAAGTAAGCATCAGAACCGCGAATCTCATCCTTAAAATGCAACGTCGTAACCATGATGCCATTCTCAAACGGCTCCACCATGACGCGAATCTGTTTGCCCCGCATTGTTACAAGGCCAATGCCAACCTTCTTAGTCTTACGCAGCGCTTCGCGGATAACCGCGAATGCCTCTTGAGCAACCTTACCGTCAGGTGTCATGTAATAAACCGAATTAAAGTGCATCGGATCAATGTCAACCTTCGGGACAAAAGTCGTCAGATCAATCGTCTTGTCGCTTTCCAATTTGATCTTATCAAGATCGGACGGCTCAATAACGATAAAATGATCCTTCTCTTCTTCGTATCCCTTGACAATATCAAGCGTCTTATCCAACTCTTCATCGGGATGATTCGGACAAACCAGCTTTTGCTTCAGCCGAGTAAGACACGGCTTGAGGCCATCAGGATCGCTGTTCGTCGCACGATGCAACTGATTAAACTTAATCCCTTCCGTCGAACTGACCGCATTGAACAGCTTGACAGGAATGACAATCACAGATAGCTTGATCTGACCTTTCCAACTTGACTTAGGCATTTCGAGACTCCGTATTACAGTTTGTTCATTTCAATCCGCTCCCCTAGAGGAAAACTTAGATTTCTGGAGTTTTGGGTATTTTCGGCATCAAGCCTCAACTCATACTGCCAAGCAACAAAACCAATCGTTACCAGCAGAAGCACAACAATACATCTGCTTAGTCGCGGCATCGGACAAAATAATATGTGATTTCTGAGAGAATCCATAATATCACATATCTGCTAAATCTCTCAACCTGGAGACTACCTGGAGAGTTTGATTTCAAGTAACCTTATTTGCAATAGCTTCCATCGCTGTCTCCACACCTTCTAAATAGGCAGGTTCGGTGACATCAATACCAGCCATGACGTGTGCAAGGATTAAAGACTCAACAGCATCAGCCATGGCGTTATAATGGCGACGTTCCTCCATATCCTCTTCAGACTCTAAGCCGTCGCAATCTGCATAGCAAGTTACCCGCGAACAATACGGACATTCAGAATGTAACTGACTTATAATAGAACCGCCCAGATAACATCCAGGACGTTCAGGGTCTTCGTCGCCAACAGAAATAACAATTGAGTAAATGGGTAGTTCTATTTCGTGCATGATGCTCATGATGAAACTAAGATTCTGGAGATCAGCTAATTCTCCAGATTTTTAACAGGAATAAACTTCCCATCATTGCAGTTATACATCATATGCGATTCAACGTCTTGACCAACGTAACCAACAGCAAACTTGATTTTACCTAATGACTTATAAGCCATTACGATACATCCGTTGTCTCCAGCAGAACAAACTCCGTCAGGACTCAAACAAACAGCTAAGCCGTTTTCTCCGTTCGCTATCGCTTGACTAAACCCGTTGACCGCAACACTCTTCGAGTCGTCTCCACAAGAGTAAGCGACAGAATCATAATTCAGTGTCACAGCATGACTGTCGTCTTCATCGGTGCCTGCTTTTCCATTATGACCGATGGATATAGCATGCGAGTCACATTCGCATGTCGTTGCTATACCTGAAGCAATTGAATACAAACCAGGGATACCAGGGATGTCTGACTCAGCAGATCCACCACATTCTTGCGCCCATACATTCTTATTCGGAATATTTGCTTTGTCTGTATATCCCGCAATTTGACTGAGATCAAAACAGTCACCATTGTTTTTTCGATGCTGTGCTATAAACTCAGCAGCTTCGCTGTGATTGGAAGAAGAAAATAAAACAAAACCAGTCTTAAACTTAATTACATCTGTATCGATATGAACTAGATTACGTGTTGAGTCAACTTTGACAATAACCCAAATAGAATCTTCTTCACATTTTAAATAACTGTTGGTGCCAGCCCTTCCCCATAAAATCCCAAATAAACCTTCGAGAATATTCTTAGAATTTGTAAAATTGAGTGCTTGAACTAGCCCCATGGTAGGATAGTTGTTACCTACAGCATCAACTCTGTCAGCATTCAAAGTTACTAATACTAAAACGTACTGATTCATCAATTTCCTATTACGTGCTGATCAATTGCCACGCACAGCCATGAACACCAAAGCAATCAAGAAGACTGCAATTGCAAACACAGTGGCATAGATCAGGATTGCCGCGCCGCAGCCTGTTCGTTCATCAGGCTCTTCTCCATGCTCTTCTTTAGCAATCTGTGCGGATTTTTCGGCGGATTTTTCGGCATATTTCTCGGTTGTTATACGCTTCATGTCGAATTTTCGTTATTCATTTTCTATTGCGCCCTGAATAATAATGGATGGATCGCCCTTAGGTTTAGTCTTCCAAATCCTAATATCACCACCTTGACGGTCAACATCTATTCGCGAAACAGTCATTCCCACTACCAAATGATCAATATCAATATCGTGACGCATTCGACAAGCAATCATTGAGAAGACATTGTTATCCTCATCATGGAAACGACAATAATCAACACATCCTCGGAAATGCTCGAAGGTTGTTGTCTTGGTGGCAGGGATTAACTCAACATTAGCTTCAATATGAGAAACCGCTTGACGAACCTGATCCTCTTCGTCAACATCTGGTTCTGACATGGTTGGAGGATCGCCATTAGCGATCAGCACCCGCGCAGCGGGACGCGGGTTTCCCATTTCGGGAAAGGCTCCCATATCACCCGTTTCGGGAAAGTTAGGTTCGTCAAATGCTTCATTGACATCGCCAAGAATTTCAGCCGGAATCTCTGGTTCAACTTCAGGTTCAACTTCAGGTTCAGAAACGATAGGTTCATCCATAAGTACGCCATCATCAAAAATCTTTTCAAATCCCTTTGGCGCTCGACCTCTTCCTACTTTCTTCCGTTCAACAATATTACCGCCTTCGTCGTGGCGAGCATACATCATTTTCTGCTTTGGATCATCTTCATTACCTTCTGCTTCTCGAACAAAACCAGCAGGAGGGCGACCACGGCCAGCTTTCTTTCGTTCAGTTTCAATTCCATTTTCATACTTTACATACCATGCCATAAGTGCGACTCCTTGAGTAATATTCACACATCCAGAACTTCAGTTTCTGGAACGAATAGAAGACGAAGTTTGTTTAATGCATTAGCTTGTACTTGACGAACGCGTTCTTTTGACACTGATAAACGACTCCCAATCTCTTCAAACGTCTTTTGTTTTGATCCACTTAATGGGAATCGTTCACCAATTACGTAAATTTCGCGATCTGTTAAATCAGCAACATTTGTTGACAAGATGTCGCGAAGCTCAGATAGAGCGACAGCATCAAACGGTGTCACACTATCATCTTCTGGCTCGTTCCAATCTTCGCTAAAAGCTGTTACTATACCACTTTTATTAACTTTTTTTAAATAACGCCACATTAATCTATTGATACTATTCACTGCATAAGTAGAGAACTTGTAACCTCGACTAATGTCAAACTTCTCTATACACCTTAACAGTGCTGGACCACCTTCAGCAACTAATTCAAATGTTCGATCAGGGCTGCACCCACATGCCTTCGCTCTGGATGTTAATAGCCCCATATTGGCTATTGCAATCTTATCGCGTGCTTGCATAGCAATATCGTAAAAACGGATTAAACGCTTCTTACTTAATGCACCTAATCCACTACGACTCGCAGATCTTCTGTATTTTTGGTGCCGTCTTTGTTGTTTTGCCACAATTTTACGAGCATAATTAAATTGCAAAAATAGAAGAACTTCTTCTTCTTTTGTCATAATCCAGCTTCGAGTTGGCTTGGTAGCAGCTATGTCCTCTACACGGTCTGCCATCCTCTCCCCCGCCCGCCGCCGGGAAGTCGTCATCCACGCTGAAGTGCCTAAGAAACCACGCCAACTCAAATCAACATCTTCCATATCAATTGTGGCTTGAAAAAGTGCCTTCTCTAGGATACGGCTATTCCATCGGGCTGGAGAACGGGCAGTATTTTTGCGGCGGCGAAAAATAGGATGATCTACATAATCCCATATCTCACCATTTAATAGCTCAGATATATTTACACAATGTCTAGACTTGCCAACATCAAGGTAAGTGTGGTTCGTTTTAAGTTGTGGAATTGCGTAAAACATTTTTTCTTCACCTATGGCCAGTTCAAATCTGGCGATTATGAGTCGGTCTAATCACTGATCACTATAACCCAATAACCCTTACGAACCCTTACGGACCCTCTGGAGATTCCTCATATAATCCAGCCCAGGCTAAGAATATAAGACATGAGGAGCATTGCAGCAGTACATTTATAGGTAATCTCCGCTCAACTTTCTGAAAACTCCCTATCAAATGCATAATAAATATCCTTATTGGGCCGCATCTAATGACTCAAGCAATAAAATCATATCTTTATTATTATTAAGCAGTGCTAGATCATAGGGAGTGTTGCCGTTGTTGTCTTCAGAAAAAGAATCGTCATCCTCAGAAATAAACAATCTAACCATCTGCTCGTCTTGCATTACAACAGCTTCATGTAACCTGGTGCGTCCGTATGGCAATTTAATAGACTCGTCTTCTGGAGAATCTGGCTCTATTCCTAATTCTATTTGTTTATTTCGTATACGCTCTTCAGTGCTTAAAGCAATGCAGTCTGCTTCTCGCTCTTCAGCTAATTCATCAATTTCATCAATTTTATCAAATAAAAAAGAAAAAGAATAAGGATGTAGTATTTCAGTGCTACTAATGTCTTTAAATATCTTGCAGAGTATATCAACTTTCTGTTCACGAGATAGACTACGAGATTCAACTGACTTTTCGACTGATAAACAGAATAAATTGTGATTGAGCATAATCCATCCTTGAATTTATTACTCATTTTTATATCAGATTAGCGTTCACTTTGCAAACAAAAATCGCGAATAAAAACGCTGGAGAAAGCAGATCGTTCACGCTCCGTCGTCGTCGTCTCCAGGAGTTAAAATGGGCCAGTAGCTCACATAATACGAACGAATTGAAACGGTAAAATGGAGAAATTGTTGACAAAAATGCAAGATGAATTCGATACTTTTATGAACGAAAAGACCGAGTGACAAAACAAGTTCAGGAAATTATTGGAACCAAATGCTGGATATGCGATTATGACAGGGGCCAGTAGATCAGCGGTCAGACCATTCGACTCATATAAACAGATAATCTTTACTTTCATCTACATTTTCTAATCCCCAAAATATACTCTTTTTGTTTTGTTCATTGGGAATTTCTGTAAAATATCTTTTTGGAATATCTGGTTTGTCTTTTTTGCCTTTTTCTGTGAGATGAGGGCGATACTCCTGCATACCTATCAATCTTCCATCTGGTGAAAACAGACGGAGACAGTTCCGCTCTCTTCGTCATATTGGTATCGAAACCGTTCTAAAAGATGCTTTTCGATTTCTTGTCTTGAAACCACGCCCTTCGACTGGAATCATCTCTTCCGTGCCAGTAGCACGGGTGCGGCGGGTGCGGCAACTTGACCATCATTTGATTCCCATGTTGGCTCGTTCGTCAGCGTGGATTCGGTTCGCACGATGCCCGACTTGGACGCCTTCCCAGAAGTTCTAACATCCGCGCGTGCTGCTTTTCGCCCGCCTGCGTGAAATAGAATGTGCCAGACGTTCCTTCTGGGGGCTGACGCAAACTAAGGTCCATCAGTTCAACGAGTTCGTTTTCCTCGCTGTCCGTCAACTTGGATCGGTCAAGCCCACTATTATTGAGAAGCCCCGTCCCGTCAGCGTGTGTATAGCGGACAACCGTGTCTCCAACCTTCGCCTTGTCTTGCTCCGGCGGCAGTGCCGACCGACTGGCTCGCTGCGCGTCATATGCCTCAAGTTCACTACGAACAGCGATGGGGACATCCTTGCCTTGCTCTAGATTCCTGCGTACCACCGATGCCCAGTTATCGGGTGAACCAAATGCTCCTGCAAACTCCTCTCTCGTCATCTGCCACGGTTCACGGCCAGCAGCCTCGACCGGCGCGACCTCGGCCTCGGCGGTGCGAGTCTCTTCCAACATATGTTGCCATTTATACCAATTCATATCTTGAAATTGGTAAATGGATTAGTCTGTCGGAGAAACCCCGGCTTGAGAGCTTCGATGGCGCTTTTAGCTTGCATTTCAATGCTTTCCATCTTAACTTGTGCTTCTATTGGAGTTCCGCTTTTGCCTCGTTCGGCCAATGACAGGATTTCTTGAAGTCGTTGTTGGACAAATATCTTCCATGCACCAGCTTCATCTATATCGCTTATTTTCCATTCATTGTTGGTTTTTTGGATAAGTTTCATTGATATCTTTTTGGGAAACTTAAATGTTGTTCTTGAATACTTGCAAAAAGCTCTTGTATATAATATTCAAGCATATTAAAATGATATTTTGCGCTACCACCTGACTCTGCTATCAACGTATCTTTAAGTTTACTTAGTTCTGTTTCTACTTGTCTAGCAGTTGTTGTGATAGCATCAAACCCTTTTCGTGCTGGGGTATTCTCATCTCCTCCAAATTGAACATAATCGCCTTCTCGACCCACCCAATCCCTTGCCGTTTTCGTCCATCCATTTTCTTCGCCAAATTTTTGCCATTCGGCTTTAGAAATCTTCAGAACTGTTTTTCCATTAGCATTTTTAATTAATTTCATAATTTATTCCTTAATAACCTGTCGCTATATCTTGTGGAGCACCTGGAGTTGTCTGACCCATGGTCTAACATCCTATTTTCCTGATTTATACCAATTCATACCTTAATTTCTACGATATATGCATTTAACCTCTATAAATCTCCAGAGATTTACTCACCAAGATAAAGGAAGATAAGTAATGGCTAACACTTCTACACAGTTCGCCTCTCTTTCGACAGTTCTAACTGTCTGTACTATCTTTACATATTGACCTGACGACTTTACTTTGCCCCTGTGGCCGAATGGCAAAGGCGATGCTCTGCAAAAGCATCTACACTGGTTCAATTCCAGTCGGGGGCTTTAGAAAGGATATTATTATGCCCAAAAAACCTTATTATGCCCAAAAAACCATGCAAATCCGACTGTCGAATAGTAAACTCTAAAAGCGCAGCACGCTGCTGGGGGGGATGATCAAATCCTGGGACAATCGAAATGTCGCCAGTTCGAATCTGGCCTGGCCCATTAGGTGTAAAATGTTTTACGCAATTCCGATCCCGTCGCGTGATCCAGCTTGTAAATAATATAACTTCCAGTTCTGTGGACAATGGGAAGAGGCAGATCAACAAATGTTTGATATGTCCCCTTCTTAGTCCACCCGTTTAAATTCTTCTTATCGTTCCTCACCGTGAGGTAAGCACTTCCATTCCATGTGAGATGCTTTTGGATATGCGAGATAACTTGCTTACGCTCGTTCTCACTAAAAATTACATTCAATACATACGAACAGAGGATAGTTTTAAAAAGCTGCCCCTCAAGATTCCACCAGCACCCATTAATGTCCCAACCTTTCATGCCAAAGTAATGGGCATCATATCCTTTACCACAACCATAATCTAATGCTTCATTAGCATCAAAACCAATGTTATCGTAAATCCATCTAGCAGGAGCGGAGGGTTTACTTCTCGTTATAACTGTTTTGTGATATACAGACGACATTTTTGTCCTCACTAGATGTGGCTAATGACGTTTCTGGAGATAAATATATACCGCGAAACTTAAAGGTTATAGCTCATACATTGTTTAAAGTATATCATGAGGATGAGGAGTATATCATGAAGATCATCAAAAAAGCAAATGGTGACAGCATACCAGTTCTTCAACGCCAGGAAGCCGGGTAAAGTTGGCCCTGACTGGCAGCAGGTAAGAGAAAATCTGGAACTAAAGCCCGTAGGAGTATATCAATGAACTGGTATGGTATAATTAAATGCTCTCAAAAAGAAGCTCAAATTCCAAAAACCATTCTTGGTAAAACTAATCTTGAAGTAGGTCGTTTGGGACTAGGGACATGGGAGCTTGGCGATCAAAAAACAGATCCTGATGATGTTACTGAAATTATACAATATATGCTTGATCATGGTGGGAATCTTATAGATACCGCTGATTGTTATAGTGATGCGGAAAGCATTTTGGGCAAGGCTTTAAAAGATATTAATAGAGATGATTATATCCTTGTGACGAAGGCAGGTCATGTTCCTGAGAATAACAAAGATTTTAAGCATGAAAAGAAAGAGGATATAGAATTTTCTAAAAAAGTAATTAAAAAGAACGTTGAGATATCTCTGAAGAAATTAAAGACAGACCATATCGATGTTTTGTTGATTCATACATCTACTCTTGAAAAATTACATGAGGGAGAAGTTATTGATGCTGTTATTGAAGCTCAAAAAGACGGTAAAGTCAGATTTATTGGTTATTCTGGCGATAATGAAGAGATTATATATGCGTCTCAAATACCAGAATTTTCTGTTGTCGAAATGTCTATGAATATTACAGACATGAAAAACAGAGGATTGCCCTTAAAATCAGTAAAAGAACAGAACCTTGGCGTTCTCGTTAAGAGACCCATTGCCAATGCTTTCTGGAGAGGCTCAGATATCTATAAAAAAGCATATGAGTATGCAGAAGACTATCGTTATAGGGCAAAGAAGATGTCTTTAAATAATAAAGACTATTTAGAAGCTGCCATAGGCTTTACTATGGCTACCCCTGTTGATGTTTTGGCTATAGGGACGACTCGTTTGGATCATATGAAAGAGAATATAGATATTGCGTCGTCTGTGCCACGGTGGGATAGAAAATTTAATTCTATTATATCGTCATTTGAAAATGCAGAAAAAGACGAGAACTATACAGATAAAAGAGACTGGTTAGGTTTGGATTAATATCAGAATATCCAAAAGATATAAATAATTCGGCTACATCCCAAACTTCCAATAACAGCGACACTAAAAAATGATATATTGATAAGCAATATCATTATTATAGCTGTAGCTTTAAATACTTTTGAGAAAATAGCTTCTCAAAAAGGTTGGGATGATCTACGAGTTATCCACTATAACAGATGGAAGGGCGCTTGGAAAATACTCCATTGCGGTCAGGAGAAGTAAAATGATTACTCCATACAAAAACAGACTAGAGCTTTTGGATATTATTTCCTCCAGAAACATTAAAATTGCTTGCGAAGTTGGAGTTGCTCAAGGGAAATACGCTAAAGAGATTTTATCGAGAATACCTAGCTTAGATAAATTATATCTAGTTGACCTTTGGGCGTTTCAAGAGAATTATTTAGATTCGCACAATTTTTCAAACAAAGAGCAGCAAAACCAGTTATTAAAAACCATGGCGAATACAAAACCTTGGAAGGAGAAGGTTGAAATTTTAATTGGCAGTTCTACTGATATGGCAGAAAAGATCCCAAATAACTCTTTAGATTTTGTATATATTGATGCTAGGCATGATTACAAAGGTTGCAAGAGTGACATTCTTGCCTATTGGCAAAAATTAAAGGCTGGAGGAATAATGAGCGGACACGACTACCATACGGCTGATGATATACCTCACAAATCCGACTGGTCTCTTTGCGCTGACGGGTCTCGCCACAAAGGAGCTGTAAAAGGAGCAGTCAATTGGTTTGCAGAGAGTATAGGGAAGCAGGTTTTAGTTTCTTATAAAGAAAGAAACTTTCACACATGGTGCATTTTAAAATGAATATAGTCACAATAATGAATTATAACGAAAAGCATCATAATTACATAAAAATGTGCAAAATCTTTATTAAGCTTGTTAAAAAATATAATCCTGATTGCAACCTAATTATACTATACGAATGCAGCATAGCTAAATCGATAACTGAATACGCTGCTAATTTTACAAGTATATCTTTTGTTAAAAAGAAATCTGCAAAAGATAGCTGGAGTGACCAGCATAATATTAGATTTAAGTTATTTAATTTAACGCAACTTACTGAACCTTTTATATTTTTAGATAGCGATATATTTTGCTTATCTAGTCTAGAGCATTTGTGGAGCAAAAGGAATGATCAACCATTTATTGGCGTAAATCATCAACATATACTCGGACATACAACCAAGTTTAAGTTTAAGTTTTTAAATAGCGGAGTACAGATAGTTGGAGACCCAGATTGGTATCAATTTGATAATTTTAGGAAAACACATAAAAAGCATAGAGGTAAGCTTAATTGTCGTGGGTTTGATCAAGCTCACATATTCAGATACTGTAAAGATATAAATTATGATTACACACATAAGGACATAGGCTATGGTTGGAACTCATGCGCTAGATATGGTCACGTAACGAATATTGAGGGTGAGTGGTCATGTGTGTATAAAGGCCCAAAAGACATAGACGCTCCGAAGGAATATCCAGTTCATTTGAATCATTATTGGTGGGATTTTAAACCGTGGAAAATAAACTGTCCTATTTTTAAGAATGTGGAGATGTGATAACTAGATAATGTAGAATTACAAGAAAGCACCATAGGTGCTTTCTTGTAAAACCTGTCACACTCTTTCTTTTATTTTCTCAAACCAAGAATAATTTGACAGAGGCGTCGCCAGATGTGTCTTAGGACATGTACCACCACACCCAAGAAGCACGATGAGCGACGCCCCTGCCAGCTTGCCTTCGAGTTTTAGTCAAACTTCAGTTTGTTTCGCTGCCTTTGCTGGTCAAACTGTCTCGCCAAACAATTTTATTGCCCAAAACATTCTCTTTGATGCTCCATTTGGCGTTTCTCTGCCTCTTAGAGCCATGTTTCTTGAATTCATTGCCTTGACTCAAGGCTTGGCCAATAACAGATTGCGGCTTGTCTGAAGATGTTCTCCATCCATCAGCAAAACATGCTACAAGAATCTCAGAGTTCAGCATCGAAATGTTGTTATTGTCCACCAGAATCTTGGAAATACGCATTCTCAACGGGATATCACTCTGAATCTTCTTTCGCTTCTTCAAAGCCTGGTGCGGCTTGTCTGAAGATGTTCTCGATGCAGGCACAATATCCATCTGATCACGAGAATGGTCGCGGCGCGGATGCACGCGAGCATTCCGAGATACCTCAATCTTTGAAATGTCAGACGCATTGCGGTTCAATGCGTCTAGAATGTCCCGCCGCTGCTGAATTAAACTCTGAAGACGAGAAATCTTCTGCTCAGCAGAGATCAGGATGCCATCGCGATAGCTGGCTGTCATGGGGTGCCCCTTAAAAAGAAACAAGTAGATCAAAAAACTGTCAGACAGAAGTATCGATTAGATCAAAACTTCTGGAGAATAATGAAATCTCTGAAATCTCAAAATAAATAAAGGTTTTAACTCATACATTATTTAAGTATTATATTAAAGGAGTATATCATGAAAATCATCAAAAAAACAAATGGTAAAACAGTTCTAAAAATCAGTAAATCTGAATGGTCGAAGATAGGCGGTTGGACGAAAAAAGCCGCGACTGTCGGAGACGCGATGGAAACCGGCGAATTCACCCCCACCGGGGATCTGTACCATGGTAAAGAAACAATTCCTGATCCTGAAGGTCTGGGCATCGAATCGCCGATGCCGGATGTCGTCGAAGCGAAGCTGGCGATATACCCCGATGGGAAGGGGGCAATATTTTTCGTTGATAGTTGGCACTCTGCCGAGATTCCTAAAACACTTCTGGACGCCATAGGGCTTGCCAACGACCCTCAGAGGTGGCAAAGATGAGGGCCAATTTCGTACGAGGCCGCCGCGATTCGACATCTAAATACCGTCGCGTGAGACATTCGCGGGGCGCTGGGATGGGGCCGACAAAGTGGTCCCGACGAAATTGCATCCGACCCTTTCTTGCCTTAGCTATGACTAATAAACTTTTTCGCGGCAAAAATAAATCATTCATAGCCTAAAAATGCAGTCTCCGTGGATCGACAGACGCTTGACTGCATAGCGTCAAGGTATAGCCAATGCCAGCTATGTCAACACTCTCACGGCTTATGTTGGCTCCATCTGATGAGCCTACCCAGCCAAACATCAACATACTTAATCCCCAGAATTCATCTTCTGGAGATTGTCCAACTATAATTACTAATTAAAACTATTAATAGTTTCTCCAGAGTTAATACGGTGTTAGCAGTAAGTAATGTTACCCATTATCTGGAGTTAATAATTCAATTATTAGTTTCGGTGCTTGTTAATAGTAATTCCAGATTTGGGCCATTGGTCGTCAACTTAAATTACTAGTAATATCTGGAGTTATTACTCGCAGTAGCGACCCTTAATAGTTGACATCAAAGTGTAGAAGAAATTTGGTGCGACACAAAGCAAAGTTTCACTTAATAATCTGGACCTACTCTCAATACGCTAGAACAAGCGTTATATTACCATATTCGTTCTTATTCTCACACTTTCTCACACTTTTCCCCACAGCTTTCCATTTTATACTCAATATTTCACTATTTCCTCAATACTCCCAATCTCTTTCATCTCATATGGCCTTTAATTGGCCTGTGATACGCCTTAGAGATTGATTAAGTAACACAAGGACTCAGAAGGGGTTTCCATTGATTCAATTAGATACAGAGCTTCTGACGCTCTTACGGACAACAACTATTAAATCTGTCAATTACATTTTTACAATCATTTTCAACAGATCTTCATCATTATTAACATTAAATCTATCAATAACATCTTGGAACAGACTAAACCCCAAGCTATCGCGAGCTTGTCTCAAGAGGTCTAATTTAGCATTAAAGCAATAAACAACAAGTGACTGGTCTTCTGGAGTTAGGTTACAGGATTCAATCCTTTATGTCTCATACCGATTGGATTTTGATCAATATCCACAATATTTTCCTGCGGTTATTCCTGCAAGGATGACTATTTCTCATGGTGATGGTGGGGTTTGATTTGCCTCGCGGTTTTTTTCTTCGTTTTCAACCGCCGACGATCTTCAAGCAAGTCCTCTGCGACCTGCCTTGACGAATGTTCCGCGCGCTTACCGTCGCACACTTCACGCCAATGTGACGCGATAATTCTTTCGGCAATATCCATCGTATTGCCCTGCAACATAATCTCGCGGCGTACATTTATACGGAACTCAAATAATTCTCTTGCTCTATTATTTTCTGTTTCAATCTTCATCTAGTTTAACATCTACTGGAGTTTCGGGTTTCTGTTTTGTGATACGATCTAGTCGTTTTTGAGCTTCTTTAAGGACTACTCTAGTAATTTCGCCTTTAAGTCCCATGGAGACGCTGACTTGTTCTGCGAATCTTTTCATAAGTGCCATATCATTATTTCTAGTGCGAAAAATCTGGAGATACGAAGAATCTTATTACTCACATAGTGTTCAAAACATCTTAATTCAGGTCCATAACATTTGTAAGGATACTATATAGCCAGCAAGATCCGCTTTTTAAGGCTTAAACGGCAATCTCTGGAGAATAGTAGCTTTAATTAAAAAGAAGTGAAAGATTATGAAAAGGTAAATTCAACGAACCATACCTTAATTTATATTCCACAAAAAGTTTTATAGCAATCATCAAATCCTGATGGAATAGTTTGAAATTTATTATCTATCTGGTGATATCCATTGACCTAAAATAACTGCCTGCTGGCATGACCATATGCGCAGATCATTGCCTTATCTTTCCAATAGTTGAAAGATTCGCAAAGTGCTGTTTCAAACTCTTCAGGAGTCATATTTGTATTTGTTCCGCCATCTGAGCCGAAATGATTATGCATAAGAGTAGTGGGATTAATTGGAGCTGGCTCATAAGTAGGAACTGCATTAATTGCAATGATTTCGTATTCTGCATCAGTTTCTACTTCGTTATTTTCTGCAAGGACATCGTGTGAGTAGAGAACGATTTGGCAGGATTTTGCTCGTTCTTTACAATCTCGAACAGGACAAAGATCTCCGCCCCGAATTATTCTTGTCGTTTTACGTGGTGTTTCTCCCTTTTGTCTTGCTTCATACTTACCTACAAGGTTATCGCCTTCATTAAGAACGACAATACCAGTGTGGAATCTAGTGGGATCGACATTTAGAAGTTGGACACCATCTCGATATCCATTTATGACGGACTTAACAAAAGATGACCCAGGTTGACAAAGCCCCTCTAATTCCTCAAATGTTCCCTCAAAATGAGAGAATTCTGAGTTGGCTATTTGTCGTCGAACCAAGCTATTGAGTTTGACTTTCATTTAAGTTTATTTAGTTGCGATTTTCTGGAGACAGTTTTAACCGCCATAGTCTACCAATAGTCTCAAGAGTAGCACCAAAGTTTATTTTTCCGCATTTTCGAGTACTTGCAAAATATAAATTTCAAGTTCTTCAAGCGTATCGAATTCTATTGTCGTTTTATGATTCTCTTCATCTTGACAAGTTGCAACAAAATTTGCTATTGGTGTATCTTTACTTGCATCCACCCATTCAAACAATAGTTGCGAACTGGAGATATGAGGTTTACCATCGGTTACTCGCAAGTCAGCATAAAACTCAAGACAGACGCCAACAAGACGTTTGCCATCAACCAATTGGGCTTTATCATCTGGTCCAGTTCGTTCCAGATAACGCAAAGCTTTTGCGGTTTGCTCTAATGTAACCATTATTTTCTTTTTCTCTCGTAAAGTCGCGACGATATCAATGAATACAAACTATTCAGATACAGGAATATTTCTCAAATCTTCATTTACTTTCTCTCTATACCATTCTTTAGTTGGATTATCTTCATCAGTATTCCATAAAAGATAATTAAAATAAGAACAATATCTAAGGATTTAAGCATCAGCTTCCTCCTATTTTATCTTTAACCCCTCTATTAATACCGTCTTCTATTCCCATATAATAGAATATTTTGAATACGAGACTAAATTGCTTAAATGTTTTTAAGAGTGTTCTATTACGACCCCATTTTCTATTACATTGATTCATACGGATCTTAAACATACGATCCCTTGTCTCTTTATCCAGAGGAAGTGGCTCTTCAACTATCGTTTGTTGACTCATATTACTCTAATCATCTAGTGCTTTTGTGATTTCTTCAATTTCAAGCTGGCGATAGCATTCAGTCGTTCCTCGACTAATTTTATATCATAACGGTAGCTATTTTGTTGCCGTTTTTTCTTATTGGTTGCCAAGAAGATCCCGACCTAATAAAGCCGTTCTACTTTGGGATTAGTTTTGATCTTTTCGTCCGTAATCGAAACGAAGAAACTATGTGTCAAAACAGAATATTGCATGACGCTTTCTCTATCCGCTTTAAGAAATATATTAACACGATAGTGACGCACGCCATTGCAGTCAAAAACAGATTTGATATTAATCTGCTTGAGGTTAGACGGTTTACCCATATTATCAAAGATGAAATTGGTAATAACCCAATTATCATTCGGATCAGATTCGACAATAGTATCTTCTGTAGGAGTGGGTTCGGCAATTATTGCAGGCATGGTAAATTCCTTTCTTTAAGAATAAACTTGCTGCCTGGTTTCTGGAGAATCCATCCAGCAAGTTCCTGCTATTCGTAATACGTTAAGAGATTATTAAAGTTCGTGAATTTCAATGCCCTGCGCTTAAGGATGCTATCGAGATGCTGCCCAATTGTTTCATAATAAAGCAGCATCATTCTTTCTTTTTCTCTATCTCTCTTCTAAGGATTTCATGAGTTGCAGTATGAACTCCAAGCTGAAATACTTTAGATAAAGTCTCTTTATGTGTGCTTGTCATTAGCTTCACTAAGCTTGCGTGATCCATAAAACAGTCCTCTAATTCTTTTCTTAGCGATTCTTCTCTTTCAATTTCATCAGCACATTCATCAACCAGCATTACTAATAGATGAGTAGAGTATTCATACATCGCCTTAACTGTTTTAGGATTCACATTAAACCTGGGAGAACATTATGTAATCATTAGAGAATACGCTGCATTCGCTTCTTTAAATTTCGTTTCTGCTTGCAGATCAGGATTTACTCCAAACGCCGCTTTACACTCTTTAGCAATGTATCTATAAGCTTGCTTAATAGCATCAAGCGATGCGTCTCTGGAGACTCCTAAAATCTGATGAGGTTCTAATTTCGTTTGTGACAAAACTTCATTTGCCTCATCTTCTCCCATGACTTTTTCGTATACTTCGCGCCAATCGCTAGGGGAACCTGGTTCGCCTGTTCCATAACGATTAGCGTTATAGTCATTATCCCAAATTGTTTTCTTTTTAGTTTTCATTGAGTTACCCACATGTCTTCATTCTCACCAAAATGTATATTGATGCTATCATGGCATCCTTTCGAGATCATGTCAAATAACCAGCTACTTGAGGAGCGGCAGTAGGGATTGAATCCTGTCGTCCGAATTTACGGCCCTTTAGTCCGCATGCTATCAGATGTTTACAGGAACCGTATCTACAGCATCCTCTACATGCACAGCACCAGCACATTTGCGCTGTATCAAAGCTAATTCGATAGTTAGTTCCTGACTCTCCAGTAATATCGAAACGATGCAGATAACGATCTTTTTTTACAGGAGTCTGTTTAGGTTGATGGTGGAGCGGCATTATAAATTAATCTCCTCTCGGATTTACCTTTTGGCTTTCCTCTTGGAACAACTTTTGCCACCTCGCCTTGCGGATTCCCAGTTGCTTGGCGCGTCTTATGCAACGCTCATCCACGGGGAACCAACCACTCATCTCAAGGTTTGCGTGCAGCCATTCGATGAACGTCGCTTCAGCCGATATCAGATCATATGTAGATGACACCAGCTTAACGCCGTCGTCGTCAAGATGATAGTTAGAAAGCATGCCATTAGTAGGGCAGTAAAAATCTGGAGATTTCGAGCAACAGACAAGTCAAAGTCGTCTCCTAATTTTAACCAGAAATCTTGACGCAAAAAAAACAAACGTCGCGCTAACGACGTTTGTTCGAAATTCAGTCCTGATCCGTCTGACTGTCATCGTCAGTGGGATCGGTGGTCAACGCATCGGCAATTTGATCGCCTGTGTCGCCACCGCTATCGGTCGCAGGAGCGGGATCAGCAGGAGCGGGATCGGCAGGAGCGGGAGTCGCCACAATCTTCGTGTAAACGCCGCGAGCGACGCGCTCAAGAATGCAGCGTTCGACGCAGGCACTAAGTGCCTGTGCAAACACAACCTTCTGATCCTTCGCCTTGCTGGCGTAGCCGTTCGCCTTCGCCAACACCTGGAAGTCAGTTACCGAATACTGCTTTCCAGCAACGATATTTGTGCTGATCGTTTCGATCAGCGACAGACCAGTGCGAAGTCCGCGTGAACCTTTCGCCTTCTTCTTGCCCGCCTTCTTAGCGGGACGACCAGGCTTCTTGCCCGCCGCCTTTTTGGTCGTCTTAGCTGCCTTTACAGCCTTTGCAGGACGACCACGCTTGGGCGAAGTGCCAGTAAGATTGCTGATCTCTTGGTCAAGAACAGCAACAGTTTCCAGAGCCTTTGCTCTGCGATCCATGAGCGTTCCAACGCGCTTTTCAGCCCGTTCGAGCGCACGACGAAGAGCGACAAAAGTCGGAGCCGAAATCATTCGACTCTTATTTTCGCTACCCTTGGGGCGACCCCGTTTTACCTTTGTCTTCGTAGCCATAGTGCTTCTCCTTGGTTTGAAGACGTTGTTAGCGACCTACGCAGCCGCTTACTTTATACTTCTATTGATTTACCCTTAAAAGTTCTGGAGATTAATAATCATTTGAGACGAAATTAGTCATAAACTCGTAAACCGCAATCACTTAAATGATCTAATACCTGCTCAAAAATATCAGATTCAGGGATCAATAACACAAATGGCAGCAAATCATGATCCCAACCATTATTCCTTTGATTATACCAAAATACATAATAGATGGCATTACGCCATACAGTCGGTCCACTCTACGTAACATCCTAATATATCTTGATTTAGGTTCATCGATAAGGTTTTGATTTTGCTGCTGTAGCATACCCATATGCGTAAGGAGGATGTGTAGTAAAAAATACCTGATCCAATCCCTCGCTCCTGCTCTCTCTGCCTCCAGAGTCTAATTCCTGCGGCGATAATATCGCACCGTTTTTATGTATCTGTTCATAATAAACAGAATCAGTTCCATGATACCCGTGCATGTAATATTTTTTGTTTTTTAGCTCTTCGTATACCCTGGCGTAAATATCAGGATTTGCTTTTTTATACCAGTTCATACCCCTACATCCTGTCAAAATTAAGCATATCCTCTCGTGAAAACAGACTCGCCGCTTGTAACGACGAGTCTGCTGCTGGAACAGAAAGGAAATAAGCCGCTACTGATTCAGCAACAGCTTTTCTTTGGTAGTTACCATGATATCCACCTTTAGTTCTATTTCTTAGTCCAAGGCAACAGAGTCTTGGCCCAGATCCACAGAGGGGGTCCAATCAATGCGCCAGCGACGAAGCATATGATGCTCCACCACGTTGTGCCGAGAGTGTCAGCCAAGAATGCTAATGTGGTCATGTTTTTTCTCCTTATTAATGAATTATTTAACCACGATTCATCTGATGTAACTTCTTCCTTGATATATCCAACTCAGATATACTTTTATTCTATTTGATTTGTGACTTTCTTTGTCGCATATACGTTACAAGGCTCAAAAATTCTGGAGATTAATCGCCAAACTGTTAAAAATAAAAGAAGTTTCTAATAGCTGGATTCTTGCCACATTTCAAGGCCAAAAGGCCGTTTCTCGTTGATGACAGCCGAAAAAGGCTTGCAAGTCGAAAATCTACAACTGACGCAATACCTTACCAAATCTATCAATAAAGCTTCATGCACAAATCCTTTCTATAATATTCATCGTCGTTATTGGACATCCTTTCTTTTGTGCCGCAGAATTCAAGAAAGTTTTCATTAAGGTTCATAACATTAATAGATGCTCTGAAATAATAGATGTTCCACAAATTCCTCCAAGCATATGTATTTCATGTAATTTCAATCTCATTGTCACAAAACTAACCAAAAGGTCATAGTTCAAATTCAGTCGCCGTTATTCTAATTGATCAATCCATGATCAAATTCTTACAAAGTCCTATTATCAATTAGATTATCATCTGCCTTTCGCAGCATAAATTTTCTGGCAAATTCTTTATCATCATTAAGCATTTGGACATCCTGTCTCAACAGTCCTACAATGACATTCATATCTTTCGCTATTTGCGAAAGTGTTTTATATGGCTTTACAAATATCCGTTTTTGCAATTCTATTCTTCGATCTTGAGCGATACCATATTGACCTTTATATATTGCAGCAAATTCAGGATCTGTTTTTCTAAGAAATGTCTTATCAGATCTGACTCTTTTAGATATACTACCAGTTGCTTCTGCAACTTCATTTACAGTTGCATAGGGATGCTTTATTCCATACTGTCTTACTTTACATCTACGAGTTTCTAATTGGGATAGGGTATCGCCGCCTCTTTGTTGAAGCTGTTTTGCTTTCCATGTTTTATTTGCCCACAAAGCATTCATCTGACTACGAGCTTTTTCATAATGTTGTGAACTCCAGCGAGATTCCATAACGCTTTTTCTGTATTTGTTATTTTTCCATAGTTGTTTAAACCTCTTAGAGCAGGCTGCTGCTCTTTTTATTTTTCCCTTAGCCACTCGGCTTTTATTTATTTCAACGAATTCTGGATCTTCTGCCAACAATTCTTTTACTAGACTATAGATAGTTTGTTGGAACCATTTTGTTTTTGCCATGATTTGCTTATCGCTAAGTCCATCTGCAATAAGTTGTTTTAATCGTTGTTTTCTATTTTCTTTTTCTATTGTTGTGACTCTAATGACACCAGGAAGACGCTGGGCTAACGACGGCTCATGCTTTAGCAGAATTTGTCGGATTCGTTCTCTTGTTATTTCAAATTTTTCGCCAATTTTACTATACGTCCATTTTTGCTTTCTTAGGGCGATAATTTCTGCTGCTCTTTCTTCTTTTTTTTCTTTTTGCATTAGTCTATTATTTACATCTCCCGCTCGCAATTTTGATAATTCAGGAGATTTTCTCCGTATTAGAGACCGAAGTTCGTTTCGATCTCTATTAAATTTCTTTTGTAGCTGTTCATATGTCCATCCTGCTTGTCTCAATTCGAAGATTTTTTGAGCTTGAGGATCGTAGTTTTTTCGTTCTTCTGATTTAAACTTAGCCAATTCAACATCAAATTTTCCTACAGCATATCGCAACTTACTTCGCGACATACCAAATCGTTTTTCTAGTCTAGGATATAACCAACCCTTCTTTCTCAATCCATAGATCTTCATGGCATCTTTAAAAGAAATATAGGTTCTTTCCTCTGGCCTGAGTTTAGCCAATTCAGGATCTATTTTTTGCATCATTGTTTTGATACCGCCAAGGGACATTTTGAATGTTTGAATCAATTCAGCATAAGTAGCGCCTGCTTTTCTAGCGGCCACAATTTTTGCATTACGTACTGCAACAGGTCTTTCTTTAAGAAACAGATAGGCATATTTTGGATTGATGCCATAGATAATAGCATGCAAAGATGCTATTTCCAGCTTAAATTGTTCATGCAATTCTACATAAGTAGCACCTTTCTCTCTTTCAGCGAATATCTGTTTATTACGTTGTGCAATTTGTTCCAGTTTATTACGTTGTGCAACGCTATGTCGCTTGCATGCCAAAGCGTAAGGAGTTAGAGGAATTTGTTCCAGCGTAATTCCTTTCTATTGTGCCTTATTTTGCATAATCTGTCCAACAGCCATCAATGTACAGCCAGGAATCATCGCAATACAAACAGTATGTTTCCATGGGACAGATTCAGGATGGAAATACATTGCTAATAGTGCGAATATGCCAAATGCCACAAAGACACTTATGAACTTGAGGATTCTGCCAACCCACCACAACTGTTCAGGCTGCCAATCGGGATCTTTCTTTCTGCGTCTGTTCGTTATAAATTTAACTTTATTATTCTTCATCCATCCAATTGCGAAAAGAGCAGGAACAACTATGGCTAATCCAAACACCAGTTTACCCAAACCTTTTCCAGCGATTCCTCCCGATAAGAAATATAGTCCAATAAATCCAACAACCATCAGGGGAATCCCGATCAACCAATATGTGCCATTAAGCTGATAATCTTCGGGATCAACATTGCCTTGCTTAAAGGCTTGCTGATCCATTTTATCGCGTCTTGCATATTGCATCTGATTAAACAATTCGGGATCGAATTTATCTTCAACCGTCGAAAATTGTATATGATCCGTAGGTTTAGGATGAGCTGCTCTATAATCATCATCAGCCCAACGATTTGTTGAATCGCAGATAACACCATAATCCATATGCTTCCAGCGAGTGACAGTTCCCGTTTTTCCGAATCTATGTTTATTGGGAGCAGATACTCTAACAAAGCCCTTCATCTGGTCTTTGACTTTTTGTCCATCAGTCGTATGTATTGCACCATAAGGCGTAATAGTAAAAACGATATCAACCATATGCGGCAGATATGTTCCGCCCTTAACAGAACCAGTAGCATTCAAATGCGAAATAAATGCGACATGCGAGCCGGTTCTTGAGATAACTGCTCGCACAGCATTTTCAATATCAGTTGCTCCCAATCCATTCCTATATGCAGGTAAGCTGTTAACGGAATCAACAACAACAAAATCAGGCTGATGCTGTTCAATAATTGCAGTCATTGCGTCCAGCGAATTAGCATCTGATATAAATAATCGGGCATCAGCGGGCATGTCTTTGCAATATTTAGTTCTGAACTGGCCTGGAGTAATTTCAAGCGTAAAGTAGACGACTGTGAGACCCTGATTAAGTAACATCTTAGTCATAGCCATACAGAGTCTTGTTTTGCCAACGCCCGCAGAACCTGCCCAGAGCGAACTGGTGCCTCTTGGAATTCCCCATTGCTGTTCGCCATCATTACATCCAAACTGCCAATCAAGATCAGCAATGCCAGTAAAAAAGCGACTTGCTCTTGTGGATTGAATCGTAGAAAAATGTTGTGCTGTTGACATTGTCATTTCCTATAATCATGGCATAAATTTCTGGAGTTTAAAAAAAAAGCGGCTCGAAAGCCGCTCTAATTATTATTCTATTTTTTCTTCTTTGGTCGTCCTCTCCTCTTCCCTTTATAATTGTTTGAAGGCTGGACTTCCTCTGGCTTTAAGAATTGAGTATTTAATCGATAATAATAAGTTCCTTTACAGTCCTTTACAGGACCGTTATAATCACCTGGGATTTCGCCTTGAGGAACAAATTGAATATCGACACATGCTTGGGCTTCTTGAAGTTTATAACCATAAGGATGATTGCCGCTCAATCGCTGCATTACCTCGAAATTCAACATAATTCGTCCGTCAATATCTTTTCCATTTTCATTATCAGGTAGTTGTGAGAATTTAGCCCATTGATTATCCCATTTGCTGCTCTTCATACCTTTCATAATCTCAGGCAATTTTGCTTTAATATTTGCAAAGCTATGCCATCGATCTATTCCCAAAAGCATGAGGACGCCAATTTGGGCTTTATATGGGCCATCGCGTTCAAAGGGGTTCAGGAACGCGCCCAACACTTTCCTTTTTGTCCAATAATCTAATAATTTATCACTGGTTTTATGATATTTGCGTATTTTCTTTTCATTACCCTGACTATCAATAATTACTTTTCTTTGTGTAACAGGTTTTTCGGCCTCTAGCTTCAGTTGCTCATATTGAGACATTAACAATCCTTTCAGAGATAGTTGTATTGCGGAGTTCTATAAATTTAATCTCTGAAAAATTGCGGAGTTCTATAATTATTAAATTTAATCTCTGAAAAAATCTCGAATTCCACTAAATGCCAACATTACCACTCCTACGACCAAAGCTACCACAATAGTAATAACCTCTGGCCATATGATAATTGTAACAAGCAGAACTATAATTATGAGAATTTTAAAAACAAAGACAGATCGGTAAAATACATCGAAAAGCAGTGGGCGGTCTCGATATTCATTTCTATTGTCCATAACATAATGAACCAATATAATTTTCTGGAGGACAGGAAACACCCAACCAATTTCGACATTTTAGTCTCGAACTTCACGAGTTTCTTCAGCGAAGTGATCGTATTCCTGCACGATGCGCCGTTCGAACTTGCCAGGCGACAAGGTTACAACGTCATGCTCTTCGTGAACGACAATTCCGCCATTGGGAGCATCAATGTACATCGTATCATCGGCCTCTAGGACAACCAAACCATCGCCTCTCGCTACATGACGGTGACCAGTCGCCTCGCCTTCGGCAACCACTTGGTCGGCCTTGGGCTTCAAGCCAGACGGAATTTCGTCTACCTTGGTCATGAGAACGTCGCCTTGCTGAGTCAACATGAACTACTTCCTTTCTATGAATACGTTAATACGTTATGTTTCATACTTAACGCTAACAATCAGGTCAAAACTTCTGGAGTTTCTTCCGTCCCATTACGCCATTCCAAAGCTTGCTTGACTGTCTTGCAGTCAGGATGGACGCCTTCAACATGCCAGACGCCATCAAGGCTCGGATCATAATGTTCCTTGAGCATTACCTGCTGTTCAGCCGTTAACGATTCGTCCTTTGCCATTTGCTTTGCGTACAGGTAGCGAGAACAAAACTTCTGAAGATTCTTCACAATGATTCATGCCGCAAAGCATAAATATTCAAAATATCTTTAGGATTGATAACATAGATTTTACCGTCTGCATACTTGATATCAACGGATGTCCATCGACCTTCGTTGATTATATAGACTGCAAAAACGCCTACAGATTTACCACATGTTGAACAGGTTACTGATATAGAGTCATAAGCTGTAGTTACGTTCAGCCTTGATTCCATATGACATTTTGCATAGAAAAACTGCTTACAATCGAGATTACTTTGGTTTTCTAAATTTTCAGCAAAAATCATTATTATTGCTTTACGCTGATAATCATGTGACAATTTCCGAAAATCAGCCAACCAATTCTACATTTTCACAGGATAACCAAAGATTGAAAGCTCTTCCATTGTTTTCCAGTTCTTCGGATTGTTTAACTCTTCTCCACCAATATGTCTGGCGTATTGCATACCTTGTGCGTCTGGCAGCCCAAATGGAAAATGCTCCGCCAAATCATTCATTGTAATCATCTGTCCACGGTTATGGTATATTTGAGCCAATGTATATGCCCAAATAACAGGGAAGTCAGAAAAGCTCTTTGCTATAAATACAGCAACAGCTACGCTGATTTCGGCTCCAGCCCATCCTACCAATCTATCTTGTAAAATCCTAATGACAGGATTATTCCTAAGAGAGATAGGAACATTGTCTATTTTAAAAGTTTTATTAAACCTCAACTCACAACGATGACAATCTCGAAATTCATCTGATTGTTGCTTTGTCATAGGAGAGATAAGGCTTGGCGGAATCTCTAATAAGGTAATCATTCTACTCCTCAAACGAACTAATCATTCTACTTCTCAAACTAACTAGGTTCGATGCGAATACACTGAGCATCGCCATTAGCCGTAAAATTAACAATAGTATTCAAAATGTTTGCTTGACTGATGACCTTTCTTGAGATAAGAACATTGCAATACTTATCAACAGTAAATGAACTTACATCATCTGAGTCTGTTGGCTCAAAATTATAGATTAACAAAGCACCTTCAATTGTTGTTGCGTAAACGCTGTCGCCAGAGTCGGCACCAAGCTGACGAATAAGAATCGAAGGAATTCTTAGCCGTTCATTTGTTCCAATCTTCAACAATTGGATAACAGTCTGTCCATCAGTTTCTGTTGCAACCGCAACCTCATTATCATTATCATTATCATCGATCTCATGAAGATGATCATTATCATCGTCTTCGATGAACTGATATGAGTCATCATCAGTATAAATGATTTCCACTTCTTCCCTTGGTCCATCGCAAACTTTAATAACTTCGCAATCGCAAACTCGCATCTTTTCTGAATGATATTCAAAAGGAACAGCAACAACATCTCTTGGATTGACTTTAACCTCAACCATAGGCCCATTTCGAAAAGCATTCATGGCATAATTAAATGTTGCGACATGCAGTCCTTTGGAGCATGTGTTATTGCGATCTTCATCGCAATCTTTCCGATTCATATGAGGTCTTGACCCTGGACTCCAATCAACTGTATCTGTGAAATGATCTCGGAATTGATCGTTGATTCGCTTGAAAGCAATAAAGCATCCGTCAACTGTAATTGACGAATCGTTTGCTTCATTATAATCAAAAAGGCTCGCCTTCGAATCGGGGTTAGGATTATCCCGTAGATTAAGCCAATAATTAACGAGCGGCGTTGTTTCAATATCTTGTTCGATAAAGGCCAAAAGGCGATCAGACAGAGATGGCGGCAAGTCTTCGTTATCAATCATAACGCATCCATTAACGACTTCAAACACGCCTTTTGTCTTCCTTGCGATCAAAGAAGCGGCATCGACGTAATCGCAAGCATCCTGAAAATTGCCTTGCGTAAGGGCATCGCGGACAGCGTTAAATCGTGCTGAATTCGACGACAAGGGGAGAACGCTACCATCATTAAAGATGAGCGTGATCGAATTAGTCGTCATAATATGATTCTTGTACTGTCGCATTTTTAACCTTTCTTCTGTTGATTTCCACTGTCACACATGTTTATGTAAGCTGCCAAATGTTCTGGAGATACCGTTGAAAGTCGATCCATGGCCTTGAATAGCGGGTATTGCTGGACAAACTCATTGCTAAGTCGTTCAAGCGTAACGATTTCCGTATTCTTTCCAATCTCTGAGACTTGCATGCAAAGTTCATTAACTTTAACTGCAAGTTGATGGGATCGAGCAGATTTAGGTTCCAGCTCTTGCGAAAACTTAAAGTATTTAAGCAAGGTGCTATCAGAGCTAATCAATGATTCTATTTTGCCTTGGCGGATATATTGATCTATTGCAGACCATCTACGAGACATAAGATTCGCAAATCCAGATTCTCCGCAGAAGCGCAAGTCAAGATCGTTCTTTAGTTTATCGATTTCCTGTTTACGCAATTCGTCTATAGAAACAAGGCCACTCTTTTTAAGTGCGTTTGCGAATCTCTGCGGGACTCCCCAGATAGTACCCGTAATACCTAATCCTTGAAGCAAATCGGAAAACAGATCATCGTTTAAAGTTCCTAAGTCTTCTACGACAGGCTTACGATTATTAAGGACAACCCAATAGCCATCATTTTTGTAAGGATCAAAATTATCGAAACCTTGCCATGGATATTTTCCATAAGGCGAATATTTGTAGACTCTCACAATTTGAGACTTTTCTCTGTGGATTTTATACTTTGCAAATTCAGAAATCTTTCTCATTCCCAACATACTAAAATGCTCTTTCTCTTCTAAGAGAACTCTACGCTTTTTAGCTTCATCGCTTACATCTGGTGCAAGACCAGGAACACGAAAGACAACAACTGTTTGGATTTTAGGATTCTCATTAAAGATAGTATGTATTCTTGTTCGACTTGGCCTGACAGTAATATCAGGATTATCATCAAGAATAAGCATTGTCTTATTGCTGCAAGTAATTGATCGTGGCTTACTGGTTGACAGTCTGCCGCTAAATCGCGGACGACCATAAGTATACTGACCGATATTGTATCCCATCAGGTTAAGAGCATCAGCATTAACTTCAATTTCTTTCCATATTGCATACCTGAACATAAAATCAGAACAAATCTCATTAACGAGTATTTTTGCTTCCCAAAGGTTAGGAGCATCAGCTACTTGTTGACTAATCATTTCTTCAATTTTGGTAGCGGCCTCAATCAATCGTTCAACAATTACTTTTTGAGCTGATTCGGAATAATCGATATTCTCCCTATTAAGGGCAGGCATCAATTCGCCTGTTTCAAAAACCAATCTGATAGGATGACTAAGGATATCTTGATATTTCTGAGGTAACGGGAATCTATTAAAATCAATATCTGATATTGATAGCGGATAAGGAACGCCATCAAGTAAGATCAATGGCTGATTTTCTTCACTACGAGAATACGAATCAATTTTCTTAGTAACAAACCAATTTTCGCCTTGCCATTTAACGTCAATTTCAGGCCAACTAAATGAACGATCTCCATGAACAGTTGGCCGTGGACGACCAAGGATTTCCCAAAATCGCGTAAGATGAACAAGCCATTGTTCAAATTGCGATTCATCGCCTTTATTACAAGGAATAGCAATTGTTGTTCCTTGAGGTTCGTCTGTTACTTTCTCTTCAACCATAGCAAGGCGACCGCATCGAGATTCATCAATATAAGCAACATAACTACGCAATACATGACAATTCTCTCGATCTTCGAAATGAGCTTGCTCCGTTACGGTCATGATGCCAAATGAATCCCCATACGCCCAAGGCGTTTTAGCACCAATCCCAAACCCACCATTAAAATCATTGGTTCCCCGCTTTGTTGATTTACAGTACTTAACATAGACGCTGTGCATCCGTTCAGGCGTGATGCTTGGTCCAAAATCTTTAATGTAGCAGGTGGGGTCAAGTTTAGTCGGAAGTTGGATTTCGATAGGATTATGTGCCTTGCCAACTTCTCGCATTGCATCATTGGCATTAGCAATAATTTCTTGGACAATGGTTCTGATAGGATTCTTATAGATATGCTTCCTGATGAATTCAAGAAGCAGCGGGAAATCTTCGACATCGACACTAAAAGCAGCCTCCTTAAGAACGGCGTTGCCCTTATTTACATCAATTGTTGCAAAATCAAATTTCATCGTTTAGGTTCCTTTCTACCCATGCAGCAGGCAAGGCAAAATCTGGAGATTAATCATTTGCTTTTGGCTTGCTTTCACTACTATCACAAACACCGAATCCGCCAAGGATGCCCACAGCCACAGCTTTCAAGAAGGGGAGAAAGGGCAAACCATCAGAGAGATCGTCTGAAGCAGCCATAGTATCTGTATGGACCGATTTGATTTTCTGGAGATTGTGAGAGCGTTATTGATAGTGAAGATTTAAGTGATATTCTTCTTTTCCGATTGAATTACAAATGAATGGTGGAGAATAGAATTATTCATAAATCTCTCATAGAAAAGGCAGCCTAATGGCTGTCTTTTTTTGTAATATAAGGACAATCATCGCCATCTATAGGCGGGCCATGATAAAGACTTGATTCGTATTTAAATCTAGGATGAATATCTGGCATATTCTGTTCAAGCCACATTGTAAATTCCGCCAGCATTTCAGGCTTTAACGTCCATTTCAAGCCAGCGCCACGGCATAGAATTACATTACCACTTTTTTGAACCTTCGCATAATAGGTTCCATGAATATGATCAAATCCGTTCATATAAATAAATCAGCATTTCGATGCTGTAATTCGTTTTTATTTTCCCATAAAAACGAAATCATATCTGTCCAATTAGACGTAGGAGATTTTCTCCAACTATAAAAACATATCGTCGTTTTAATAATTTCAGCTTTAATTTCAAATGTTTTCCATTTGATTAAACAATCATTGCCTTTCTTTTCGATTTTATCAACCTCGCATCCAGTTAAGCGTTGAAAAGCTTCAGCCGCAGTCTTAGCCGTAACATAAAGCTTACCATCATTCGCAGATGTAACAATCATCAGCATTCAATCTCTTCAACAAACAAAGGATATATATGATCTCTGATTATATGCGACATGCCAGAAGCACTCATACCAATTTTTCTAGCATATTCCACATTTGAGTATCCTTCAGAACCATAGCATTCTGGCACAATCACTGAATAAAGCACTTCTAACAAAAATTCATCCATTGGCCTTTGAGTTAGTTTATGAAATTTATTTTCATATTTTAAATGAATTACCCTTGCCACTTCTTCTATTAAATCTCGAAAATCAATATCTGCAATTCCATCTTCCCAGCTATCATCACGCAAGAATTCAGCAACATTTTCAACAGCTTTAAAAGCTGAATCCAAAGGGATATCTGCAAATTGCCTAAAACCATATTGGACATAACGTTTCTTCTGCAAATCAGACAGTTGATCGTCTTTATTCAATTCATCAATAATTTCATCTGCTGTCGCGTGTCCGCAAGATTTGTTTATATCATCTCTAAGAGCTTCTATCTTTGTTATCTGATTCCGCATAATTCGTGGCATAGGATCTTGCGATCTCAATTCATCAATTAACATGAAAATACATTTTTGAGTGATATATTCAAATTTATTTTTGCTCTTTTGGGGATCGTATCGCTTAACAGCATCAGGGATATAGCTGGCCGCCCGATCAATAAGATCAAAATGATTAGCGGCTTTCCCAAATCTGAACAATAACTGAGATCGCAAATTAGCAATAATTCTATCGTGATTCCTATTAATCAGTTGTCTTTCACGAGCATTTAATCTAAATTTAGAAATGGTTTTCATGGTTTTCATGGTTTTCATGACCTCATTAGGTAAGACACTTAGCTATTGAAAATGCCTCTTCTTCTTGGTTTTTCTACGAAAACAACACTTTTTACTGGACAATCTGCTCCTTCGAAGAACGTTTCGAGCAAGTTGTTTTCTCCCCCACTCATTTTCACAGGTTCGCCTTCGAGATGCATCTTATCAAAAATATCTCTATAAACTGGATAAAATGCTACAAGTGATTTTCCATCTGCATCTAAAGAAGAAACTGTAATTACCTCTTTACGATCTGGGTCTTTATATGGTGCTTCGCAATCAATATCATGAGACAGCCATGCCTCATTAATCATTGTGATTACAAGTGGCTTCTTATTATGTTTTTTTATAAACTGTCCAAGTTCATAGAAAACTTGATGCTTTATCTCAGAGAGGTCTTCTTTCGCGCTTACAACTGCAAACATATCACAAGAAAACTCTCCATCTTCCTTTTCGCTCAACACTTCTAATTTAGGGATTATACCATCTTCCAGACCTTCTTCTGGCAGAGCGGTTATAAATTGCATTGCGTTTTCCATAGCGGTTTCTACTGTAGGGCTTTCGTTCATTCCATAGCTCCTTCAGGATTGATAACATCTACAGAAACATCATTTTTTGAATTAGCATAATCAAGACAATTTTTAGTTCCACCAGAACTACCGTCCCATACAGCAATAAATTTCTGACAATGATCTAACATCCGAATATTGCACTTCTGCATTTTAAATGCTGTATACAGCCCAGGAAAAATGACAACTTTAGTAACCAAAGGATTTGCAAGAATATTTTTATATTGCTTTGATCAGGCCAAATTGAATCTTTAATTCAATTCCTAATAATTTTCCCCAACCGATTTGGCCGATGTCTCCTGAAGGAGATGATCATAATTCGAATATTCGGGCGAATAAAAATTCTGGAGATTGGAGAATGTCTCAATAATCACTTCTATAAATTCATCATTCTCGTGTTTCCTGAGAGTAATCTGACCGTTATTCATTGTGTTAACTATATTTTTGGTTTCTTGAGTAACACATGCAGAGCTTACGGGACCATAAACAATCTCCCTTGCCCCAACGTTAATAATCGTTCTAAAACATGCTTCGCAAGGAAATCCCGTAATATAGAATGTGCTATTTTTCAATGCGATTCCATGCCTTGCCGCATTAGCAATCGCCCCTAGCTCTGAATGAGAAAAATAGCTGTATTTTGCAGGGCGAGTCAGTGGAACCAGATCGTCATTCATTCCCCTTGGAGGCCCGTTATAACCTAAAGACAATATTGTTTTATCCTGGGCTGCCACAACGGTTCCGTGCTGCGTATTAGGGTCCATGGATCGCTGAGAAGCCACAAAAGCGATTGCCATAAAATAGTCATCCCATTTTGGTTTAGGGTTCATACTAAGGCTCCTTCACATTGTTTTTCTAAATCACATATATTTTCAGGATAATTCTGTTTAGCATACTCGATCAATGTTCCACTATGATCAGTCAATAAAAATTGTTTATTTGGGAAATGCTCTAAAAACTTCTCAAGCATTCGAGCATGTCTGGTATAATACACATGAAGTGAGAAATTATCAATTAGGAATATATCAAAATTATCCAAATACAATGGATTACAAAGCATAGCTAATAATGTAGCAATCTTTTTCTCACCTGCTGACATGCTTTTAAAATGCACAATTGTATCGTTAAAAGGCTTGTGAATAGTGAAATCTGTATAAAATGTTACATATTCACCAGTAGCACTATCTCGTTCCTCTACTTCAGCAAAATTGCCTTTCGGCAATTCGCAATGATATCCGTAGACACTCTCAGCAATGTCTAAAAAGATGTGTTCATATTTCTGATTAAGCTGAAATCGAGAAGTATTCATTGGATTATCAGCATCGGTGAAGAAAGCGTGCCCAGCATTCCCAGCAAGACGTTTTTCTATTTCACATTTAGATACGCCAATATTGTTTGCTGAGTTCTCTAATATAACTTGTTTATCTTGTCCATCAACGCTAAACGTTGCCTGTGCCTTCATCCCTGATGTCTTTGCGAACCCAACATAATTAGGGTTATAGTCAGGATGAAATGTTAATTTTCTGAATAGCAGATCTGATTCTCGACCTATATATTGCCAAGGAAATGAAAGTATATTAACAGCATGAAGAATCGTCGATTTACCAGTACCATTTGGCGAGAAAAATAATGTAAATGGTCTAACTTTGCCATTTCTGGTAAAATCTAAAAGAAGATGACGAAAACCACAGAAATTGTTTAGTTCTAATTGCTTAAGAAAGATAGGCACTCAAGTATATCATCGGACATATTGAGATGCAACATTAATAAAAGCTATTTTAGTCAAGCATCGTGCCTGAAGCATTTTAATTCTCGCTTCAATAATGCGGCGAGAATGGATCATAGCAATCTTCATACGCACATATTCTTCTTGAGTCTTGCGTTGTTTACGTGGCTTAGGTCTGTATTTAACAAACTTGACTGTATCTTGAGAGATATTTTCTGCTTTTTGCCGCCAGTGTGTCACGACCTTCACGGCGTTCTTAACATCTTCATTAAAAGGTTGTCCCTGTGCTGCGGCATTCTGCTTAGTTGCTCGCAGTGTTTCAATAGCAATTGCAAGTTCTTTTTCTATCTGTTCTTTTGAATTTGCATTAGATTCTAGATGTCCTTCTGCCTGTTCGTATTCAGGTGCTTCAGATCTGATTGCTGCTGCGTCTGTAAGCATATCATATTTATCTTTGGGTATGACTCCATCTTTGCTCGTTAATCTATAATAAATTTCTGTATTACTTAATTCGCCTTCTGCAATATCTGAAAGACTACTTCCTGCTTTATGAAGATGAGGGATATAAATAGGTAAGCCATCTCCAATAGGACTGTCTCCTAAATACGAACGTATATCATCAGTTGTTTTTTCCATAGGCACCCAAAGCGTGCCATGATCGCCTCTAATAAGATCAGGATGTTCGTCTCTAAGCGCATCAGAAATATTAGTAATTCTTGGATCGCGGAAAAACTTATGAGTGCCTACCATCCCAAAGAATCCGCTCATTGCATCTGATGAAAATTGTTCAGGATTTTCTTTTTGCATTTCAAGAAGTGATGGCATAACTGTAATCGATCTATGTGGTAGATATGCTTCTGTCACACCCTTATTCCTTATTTTCGCTATTTCCCCTTTGGGTCCGTACTCGCCCGGCTTCAGCGAGCCGGTTAATGAAGCAATACCTTTTTGTCCTCGGACAAGTGTTGATTCGATCAATTCGCGTTGCCAACTGGGATCTGGATTGATATCTTGGATTCCGCCTAAGATTATTGCGAATTTCTGGAAATTGCGATTAAGATACTCTTCTTTATCAGGAGCGCTATCATATCCGCCCCCTTCTCCTCTGCCATTCGCAGCATCAGCATCGATAATACGTTGTCTTAATTTAGCCCTTTGTTTAAGTCCATCAATAAATTCCGCTGGCGACACAAGCTTCTTAAAAAAATTCTTTGTAATAACCTTATATTGTCCAGGTTGGCCTTTTATTTGTTGAACATCCAAAGATCTTGTCTTATTATTGCCTTTCCTATCAAGCTCTGCAAGTTCAACACTGTATTCTCCCCTACCTTTATCGTTGAAGGTTTGTGGATTAACAATATTTTTTTCTTGCATTAAAGATGTTAAATTGCTATTTGCTAATTCTGTATAAATTTCAAACAGATCTGCAAATGTAGCATATTCTGAACCTTTCCTTGCTCCTTTACGACGAAAGACCCCAGCAACTTTACTACCTATGTTTTTGTAAGCATTAGTTTCTGCGGTATTCTTATTTATTAGTTCAGTATTGATTGATGATAGTTCTTCCTCTGATAATTGAGCATCACCTCGCAATTTTTGACTTTCGCCAGGTTCAAATCCTTTTTCTCCTGGTTTTCCTATTCGATCATACGAAAGACCCTTAATCCCCTGCCATCCGTAATCCAACCCACCTCGGTCCCAAGCCTTTCCTTTCTCAATAACATATTGATGAATAGGATCAAGTAATTGCAAAGATGCATTTAATCCATCTTTGCTATCTGACACGAGTCCGTCACGCCCTTCAAGAATTTCTTTAATTTCTTCTGGAGGATATTTATTTGGACTTCGAATAGCTCCAGAAAGAGCTTCATTAACCCACATAGATAGGGCCTTATGAGTAACACCTTTAGGCTTGTCTCCTTCATAATTAGAGTGACTAAAAAATTTATGTTTCATGGGAAGGTAATCTCTTCCTTTTTTGTCTGATAGTGCATATCCTGCTGCACCAACTAATCCGCTTCGTAATCGCGGCCATTTTTGCTTGAATAACCCAATCACATTTTCATCGTTTTCCAACCATGTCTCAATGTATTCTTGAACATGTCTATTTGTTTGTTGGTCTTCTGTTTGCTGTTGTTGTTGCAACATTAACTTTTCTTGTTCTTCTGTTTGCTGTCGCTCTTCTTCAGTTAATTCTTCTGGCTGTGGGACAACCTGTTCTCCTAAAGCTGCGCGAATCTCATGAAAGCTATCTCCTAAAACAGCCATCAAATATTTCATGATGCTATTGTCATCAACGACTCCTGATCCTGATAATTTATCAAATGTCAATAAAAAGAAAGCTTGTTTTTCGTTCTGTTCTTTCCATGGGAAAGGTTTTGCTTCCCACCCCAGATTAACAACACTATAGAAAGTGTCATGCAAATACTTCTGCATGGCAATAGTGGCGCTACGATCAACCGTTGGGCGATAAGTTACTTGAGCCACGCTATCTCCATGAGACTAAAGAAACCATTTTATTCAAAACGATATTTTAAACAAGCCGCTGGCAAATGTCAAGTCTGCAATGAGAAAAACTATAACTTGCTCGATGTCCATCGGATCAGACCAGGATCAGAAGGCGGTAAATACAATGTACATAACACAGTATGCCTTTGTTCACGTTGCCATCGACTCGAACAATCTGGAGATATACGTATCGTCGGATGGCGTAGCTCTACTATGGGAAAGGTTTTGTGGATTGTTGACGAAGAAGGCAATGAGCAATTCCTGTAAAATTTCGCCAAATAAAACTTCTGGAGAATATGCAGTTAGTCACCTTCTGGAGAATATGCAGTTAGTCACCTTCTGGAGAATATGCAGTTAGTCACCTTCTGGAGAATATGCAGTTAGTCACTCCATTTTTAGCGCTACGACATGGATAACTTTAACCTCATCGATGAAATGCTCAGTGTTGATTGGAACCTCAAATTCCCCCACGTGAGGATTCGTGCCAAAGATGTCTTTAAACTTCTTCCAATGAATTGCTAATATAGCTTGCCTCTTAATTGTACTGATCTTAATAATTCGACAATGCCATAAAATAGCAAAGTCCGCTACAGTCAAAGATGAGTTGTAATAAGGGTTTGCAAGCTTAATATCTAAAATCGCATAAATATCTTCCACGAGGAGTCGCCTTCAATCTTATCTTAATATAATAATAATGCCAAAATTCAAACAATTTGTTGTATGGGGTGCTGCATTATACGTAGTCGTCATGATCGTTGCCCTTACTATGTTTCTGACAAGCTACTTAACTGTCTCGTCAGCCATATTCGGTGCTATCATAGCTATATTACCTGTTCCTGTCTATTTGTTCCTTATATTAATGCTAGATCGAATGGAGATAGAACCTCCATGGATGCTGCTGGTGGCTTTTTCATGGGGCGCCTCAGCTTCGGTAGGATTAAGTCTCTATTTTAATACGTTATTAGATAAAATATTTGCTAATCAATTAAGTGATGATGTATCATCTGCTGTTATTGCGCCCATCGTAGAAGAGAGTTTTAAGGCAATGGTGCTATTCGTATTCTTCTTTACCAGACGCAAAGAGTTTGATAGTATCATAGATGGAATCATTTATGCAACAGTTGTAGGGCTTGGTTTTGCTATGTCTGAGAATATTCTTTATTATGCTAGCGGATTTGCCGCTGACCAAGCATTGTCGATGTTCTTTATTCGAGGAGTTATGTCTCCATATGCTCATCCTTTGTTTACTTCATTAGTTGGAATAACATTAGGATGGTCTTTGATAGTCAAAAATAAGTCTTTTGCTAAAATTCTTCCAATAATCGGTCTGATATTCGCAATTTTATTACATTCAGCATGGAACGGATCAACACTATTAGGTAATCATGGCTTCCACTTCATGTACTATACTATCTTTATTCCTGAACTTATATTTATAGTGCTACTGATATCTTGGGAAACATCAAGAATCAAAAAAGTTATTCTTGACAATTTAGACGATTTCAATACAATAGAAAAGATATATATATCTAACCAAAAAGAAAGATTTAAGAGAGTTCTCTTTGATCTATTTAAGAAAGGGCCAAAGTCAGCAATGCTTCGTATTGGCTATAATCAGGCTTCTACCAATTTAGCAATTTATAGGCATCGAACTGCCCTGAAGGAAATAGAAGACGACAGGGCGTATTCTGTGGCTCTTATGAACAAAATAGACCAATACCGCAAAGACATGGACTAATCTTCATCATTTTCAGTTATTTTCTCAATACCTGCAATTATCTGCCTAACTCGACTCTCAGGAATAGGTTCAGTATTACGTATTGGCTCTATCAAAATCTTATTGCCAATCGAAATAACTCTGAATTTCCGATCAACTCCATATAAAGTCTTTAATACTCCATAATTATAAATTGCATGATATCTTTGCTGGTTTGCAGGATCTACAAGAGTGACATGAGCATTTTCTCCCTCAATATTATCAACCTCTCCAAACATTATATGAAAATTTTGATTCAATATCTCAATAGGTATGTCTTTGTATTGAGTAATAAATTTTATATTATCATTATGAAGAACATGGTGACCATAATGCTCAGTGAAAATATAAGTAAAATCTTTATTTTTAGTAGCAAAAGCAGCACAATGTATAGTTGTTGTACCCTCTATAAACACTACATGCACAGCATACCTGAATCTGGGATCATCAGATTTCAAAGATGCATCTATATTTTTGGCTTTTTCCTTTGCTTCTGAGTACTTCATGAGTCCAATAACAGAACAAGGTTCATCGCTGGAGGACAAAGTTTATCTAATGATTTTTTTTAAAGAACAAAGTCTATAGTTGGTGGATGTCCATATTCACCGTTGTGGTAGGGGCGGAATGCCGCATTCTCCTTTCTGTAGTGGAGTTTCTTTCAATTTGAAGAGTTCTTGAAATACAAAGCCACTAGTAAAGGGATATCTGTTGTCTATGTAGATGCCAGGTATACCAGTCAACGTTGTAGCAAGTGTGGTTATATTTCCCGTTCTAATCGTCGCCACCAATCTGTTTTCAAATGTAAGCAATGTAATTTTCAACTAAATGCTGACCTTAATGGATCTCGCAATATTTGGTTGAAACACCTGGACGCTACAGGCTATCCAGGTCGGGCTGTTGTCAATCAGCCTATTGCTCCCCTTCTGGGTTGAGCAAGCCCCCACCCTTGTGGTGGGGGTTATTGATCCACACATCAGTTGCACGTAAAAAATATGAGATAGTTCTTTTTCAAGGATATTTGCTTGCTTTCTTGCTTACCAGATGTGATCTCACCTGATCTGCCAGGTATGGCTTGTTTTGTACAGATCGCAGAAAGCGGGACACAAAAGGAATACCTCTTCGTGATTCAACGAGTTCAGCAAGTTGAATCGAATCTACCTTCCAACCACACATCAGTTGCACGTAAAAAATATGAGATAGTTCTTTTTCAAGGATATTAATGTCAACGTTCATTTCTACAAGAACTCGAAAAGCAAGTTCAGTAAATTTCTCTTCATTCATAATGCTAATCCATTCATGTAGCTCTTCTGCCGTGAAGTAATCATCAGAATTTTTAGTTGTGTCCATGGTGGAGCCGTTTGAGAATGGCATCAATAAAACGGATTATCGTTTTCTGGAGATGTCGATAATTACAAGACCCAAGCAGACGTATTATTTCTGCTGGCAGAAGAAAACACACAAAGAATGGATTTCTGGCAGAGTTGAAAAAGATGGAATTCGCCTGAAATCGGTGAAGTTGTTTATTCCGATTATCGTAAAGCAAAGTTTCCAAAAGCGACTCCTTATGAAGTCGAAGCTCCTGAACTTTCTCAGGAAGTGATTAATACTTTGCTTGTCGAAGCCGAGAGTTGGCTGCAACAGCGGGCAGTTTAGGTTTATAGTTCTCTGGTAATTTGACTTTTTGCAAAACTCCAGTTAGACGCTGTTGCATATGTTGTTCTGCTTCTTGGCGACTCATGCCTTGTTGCATTAGGTTGTTGATGGCTTGCTGTATTTGTGATTGCAAGTCAATATCGTCTTGTCCTTGTGTGGACTGTGGTTGTTCAATTCGTGGTTTCATTGTTTGTTGCCAGTCAACATTTGCAGGTTCATTTACAGGCATTTGTCCAGGTTGTGGATAGCCAGCACCTGTTGGTCGCCGGAACCGTTGCGGAGTTGATTCGTTCAGCAAGTTTCGTATTTTTGTTTTATGAAACAATGCTTCTTTGCCAGCTTGGGCATCTTTAGGAGTTTCAAATATTTCATCAATAAAATTGCTCATAAATTGTCCGCGTTCGTTGGGAGGTATAGATTCTAGCTTTGCTGCTATACCCGATTTATAAGTACCCCAAAATTCAAATGCTACATAATTTAATATGTTTTTCATAGGATCTTGTTTTTTGCCTTTTGGTGCATAGTCTAAATTTTGATACACGATAGTTCGAGATACTGTCTGCCAGCTAACAGATCTTCCCATTCTCTCGCTCATTTCGTCTTTAATTTGACCTATCGTATAACCTTTGGCTGCCAGTTCTTTAACGCCTTCAATAAAGACTTTGGAGTTGACAAGGCCAGTTGTTCCTGGCTTCCTACCTCTTGTCGCTCCTGGGACACGCTGTCGCTGCGCAGTGGTTATCCCACCTTCTGGAATATCTTCATCTTCTTCATATTTTCCACCAGCTAACCAATTTAACAATTTTTCTAATGCTTCATCAGCATTATCTGCTAATTTGATATATTTTGCGGTTTTAATGATTTTCATCTTATTGTATCCTTTTCACACTAATTTTATTATATCCTTCTCCAGTATATGCGATTATTCCGATAGACTGATACTATGTTTAAAGTACGCACAAGAGGTCTTCCACTCAAAGAGAAAGATCTTAAGAGTAGCATGCTTATATGGCTCGATTATTTTGAGCCATATGTAAGCAAGGAGAATCGTCAGTTATTTACTGTCGAGAACGGTAGTCGCTATGGTGCAAAAGCATTTATTTTACGAGAACCAGAAAAAGATCTCAGACTAAGCGGATATACCGAATATGAATATACCGTTTGTGGCGAACCTGAAAAGGTTTGTATATCTTTTGATCCTATGCAATAATTGTTGCGTTACGGCTTTTTCTTTTCCACTAAGTCTTTTTAATAGACGTTTAGCGGATTGAGTGAGAGCCAACACGAGCAAAGGCAAAGGTTTTGCGGGCGTGATGAAGCGGTAAGCCACATAATGGACAGGTGACATTCCGCCCCGCGTTTATATCCAACATCTCGATTGGCTTGCGAACAGCACGAAGCCGCTTATTTCGCTGATGACTTCGCTTATTTCGCTGATGACTTCGCTCATTCCGCTTGGGGCCATGCCAATCTCTATTATAGCGATGACGCCGATGCTGTTGCTGCTTGCGGTAGCGATGCTGTTGTTGATTGCGGTAGTGATGCTGTTGTTGCTTGCGGTAGTGATGAAAAGAATGATGTCTATGCTTTGGTTCAATACGAATAAAGATTCCAAAGTCATGCGAATCAATTATTACATGAGAACTTACTACAGGAGAACTGCAATAAGTTTTATGTTTACGAATTTTTGGGCGTTCGGCCCTATTGTGTGCTTGAGCCATACCTGTAGTTGCGAGAATAATCGCGGCAATTATAAATAGAGAAAATTTAGACATAATGTCTCCTTTCCATGGTTTAGACACCCTCAAGGTCAAATTAAGATGATCTCGAATGGAGCTGGAGGGATTCGAACCCTCGTTTTCTCTTGCTTCACTATATTACTTCTACGTGTGTAGTCGCTGATTTAATTTCGGTTACTCAACTGCCAGCGACAGCATTTGAGCAACCTATCCTTATTTAAGTTTAACCCTTAGATGCCAAGGCGAGCTTCTTTTGGGCGATCCTACTGTTTTTCGTCTTATATTGTTCGCAGGCTAACAATATTAAGACGCGCCGCTTTTAAGCAGCGAGTGCAAGGGCCTCATTGCTGAAGCCGATGCGACCAACAATATCATTGTCGGCAATTATGTTTTGACCGATTTTTAAGCAGCCTTCGGTCAACTGCTACATGCTATAATACGATTCACAAGGAATCGATAACCAGTTCAGCCCCAAGTTGTCAAAGATCAGTCCCACCACTTAACTACAAAGAAAAACACGGTTTGACCTGCCCCCGCCATTTTGGCGGTACACCATGATAATCTATTAATATGTTGGCTCAATTTACTATAGTCAATCTTCTGGAGTTTCCACCCAGGAACCGCTAAAAACGACAGCAAAACAGCCCCCATCTTTTTTTCTGTATATTGTTAATAAGTCATCACTACTTGCTTTAATATGTTTCTGATTAAATATAATGGGACCATCAAAATATTGTGTAAATACTACCGAATCAATTTCGTAACCTATCTCCCCGCATTTTTCTCTTACTTCTTTAATAAGACTTGATAATGCCTGTTCGTGTAAAATAGATGTTTTTATTAAAGCAGGATATGGAAGTTCAATCAATATCTCTGAAGATCTGATATCATTCTTAGAGCGATCTAAATATCGCCTTACAAGCTTCCAGAAAAGACCTTGCATTAAATATTTGCCATTTCTGGTGCAGCAGCTTCTTCTGATAACATTGGATCTTCTAACGGTTGCATTTCAATTACATTCTTTATTTCTGTCAAAAAAGCGATTTGACGTTCAGTAAGAGCGGGTCTGCTTGACATCTCATTTAGAATATCAAAAAGAGTTTCATAAGGAGTCCCATATATGTCATTCATTAATTGAGGCATATTAACTATACCTGTTTCTATATTTACTAAAGCTTGCTCAAGTAATGGTCGCGGCTCAATTTGTGATTTCTTATACCAGTTCATAAACGATAGTTGCTTGGGATGATTACATCGCCTTGCATGCCCATACATGCTAATAGATCTTCCCACCTAACATGGTATTTTCCCTTCCTGTATTTTTTAAGTTTATATTTATACATATTTTCATGAGAGTCAATAATATATATACCAGTCTTTGTGTATCCCGCACCACAAACACAATGAATCTCATATTCGCCCTTAACTGAGTTGGGGCGATCTTTGGTATCAAACTTCGCGTATTTGAAAAACATTGTCCAATTAAATGACAAAAGCAATGGGAAACCCTCGGATAAGCTCTGTCTGATATGCCTACCATATTGATAATCAACAAGTAAATTATTCTGATATTTTGCAATATTCAAAAATTTCAACATATCTCTAGCGGAATGGCGAGCTGGCAACTCAATCTTTTTCACTACCTCAGATAGTTCTCGAATCAATCCCTTGCGACTTAATCTGCTCCAAGAGAAATCTAAATAGTCAAGATCTGACGAAATGATTGTGACATCTTTAAAACCAAGCATATTAAGCAATCTGCCAATTTGTCCACTCCACAATCCTTGGTCATATTTTTTGGTAATCCTGCGTTTTACTACACTTAGAGCATAATCATAATCAATATCAGGATTATAGTAATTAGCTGTACTTGCTGCCGCAGCAATAGAACACGTACCAGGTATTTGCTCGTATCGAGTAAGGGGAATAAACATACTGATCCAGGATCTATACTATTAAGATCATCATTTAATCTGACTGATGATTTTCAATGCTCTAGAAAATATTTTATCAAACATTTTGCGTGCTTTGTTTTTATTCTTAAAGTGACGCTGGACAATAGAATATATAGATTTTTCGATATCTTTACGCTCTCTCCCCCTTAGTATCTCCCAAGCGACAGAAAGAGCAAATGATTCAACTTCTTCAGGATCGTTAAAATAGAATCTGTCTTCGGAACGTCTTCTAACCCAGTGATAGAACTCGTGGATAAAGAAAAACAGCTTATTCTCAAAAAAATCATTATCAGTAAAGAGATTTTCATTGAAAATAATCTGATGAGCATCCGCCTCTGCGTGCTTACCGTCTAATTTCTGAATCTTAAACTCTAAATTATTATCAATATCTTCTACGGGTACATGATGTTGATCCATGAGCCTCAAAAACAATCTGTTACTCTTAATCAGATTTTTGAGTTTTTCATTTAAATCTTCTTCTGTAATTTTGTTAGCTGATTTGTACCAGTTCATTATTATTATATTATTATATTATACGGCATTCCTCCTCTGGGACAAACCCAAAGAAGGGGATAATGATTGTTTTTAAGCCCAGGGAAGGGATTTAATGTATATTTTTATGACGACGAACTTGTCGTGGCTGTTCCTGTTATAACAATAGAAAACAAATTACTCTGAAACAGCAGCCCATCTACTCTTGCTTGAATCACAAAATAATTGATAGGATCTGAAGTCAAAGTAAAGCTAACGACATAAGTCCCGCTCACATTTAGAGTTGGTGCAATCTCATTTGACAAATCAAATGGATCGGCACTCCATTTTAATATGTGTTCGGTTAAAATAGTGCCTGCATTGAGGAGTCTCCATTCCACATCAATTGTTGCTCCTGCTTTATCCACAGGCGGATAATCAATGACAAATATTTCAAGATTAAAATCAGAATGACAAACTTCTGGAGTACATGTATTCACACCATTTTCAATAACTTTATTTACCATTCACAGACTCCTGACATCAATGCCACCAATTGTCGGTGCTAGATGAACTCTAAATGTGTGCTTAACTCCACTAATCTTCCCCAAGGCATCCACATCAATGTAACCCTCTGTCCTTAAATCAAATAGCTCTCGCTGCAATCTCCCATCAATCTGTAAAACAGCAACTTTGTGAAAATCAGGCACAGGAAAAAGATTCACAGTTTCTTCAATTACATCGTGACTAAAATTACTGACAGAAAATTCGTATACCTCATCGTTAGTCGTTTTTTCTCTCTGATAGCGAACAGCATTCATCGGATAAGAGAAGGTAGAATTAGCACTCGTTTCTTTGAAAGAGGCCAATGGTGACAAAATAGCATACGATCCATGTTTAGAAAGTTTTAAAACAGCAGCCGTCCCTAATGCAGAGGATTTTGGTCTCACATTTTCCTCTCGTCTTACCACATGTAAGAAGCTAAACTGATCAAGTGACCCAGCCACTGTAATACGATAAGTGATCATTGAGCTTGTCTGACTATCTTTAATAACACTATCAATTACTTTAACATGATAATCTGTTTCATTAACAGAACTAATATTGTTTACAGTAATGACATAAGGATTAAAACCGCTACTGGGATCCCAACCAGTATTGACATTATTGGTACTGACTGTTGACGGAGCATCTGCACCTGTTGTCGCATTAGTAATAGACAGCGTAAAACGCCCGCTGGGGTCGCTAGTGCCAGCTTCGAAACCATCTCCTGATCTGATTCTGATCAATATATAAACTTTACGAGCTTCTGCTGGGACTGCAAAAGTCAACGAAGAAAGCAAATCAAAACCTGGCTCACGATAAACATTCGGTGCATCAGTAAAGACCTCTATACCATCTGCATTCTGATATCCTCCAAGCGCAGCTTGCAACAATTTAATTCACTCCTTGGAGCTTATAAGCCAAAAAGACAGGATCGTTGGGATAGCTCATTTCTGTATCATCGTTCCATTTAATTTTAATACGATCAGAAGTAACGCTCTTAACTTTACCAAAAATCTTTGAGAAGCTACCGCCTCGACGACGCATTGTCACCGTCTGTCCTTCATACATCGCAGGGAGAGCTGCCTGGGGCCTTGCAAAATTATCTTGATTAATCTCATCAATATGTTCTCCACCTTCGGGTGCTGGGAACCCCGACTGATCTTGACCAATAGGGTTATAAGCCAATTTGGCTCTGTTGTAAGCCAATACTGGTTTCTTTTCTTCCTCAACGGAATCTACAATGGGAGCTACAGGTGGTTCTTGTTGAGGCATCTGGATTGGTTGAGGAACAGAAGGCTCAGCATCTGTTATTGGTTCAGCATCTATTATTGGTTCATTAGGATTTTGCATAATTTGATCTTTTATTGATCTTACATATTGCAAGGCTTCGTCTCTATTTGTTACCATGCCGAAGTACTTTGACGCCGGGTCGAGTGCTCTATCTTGCAATTCCGTAAGGCGGTTTTTGATATTAGTAATAAACCCTATTCGCCCCTTTGGAGGCTTAGGATCAAGCCCAGGAAATTCTGCCATAATCTCTCCCCCCTTAAGCAAAGGTTCAGGAATACGTTTAGTCAAATAATCTTTAAATTGCTGATAATGTTGATTTTTTAATTCAACATCTTTTGTTGCCTTATCAGGATTAGTAGCCAAACTATCTGCTTTACCTTGCCTAAATAGAATACGAAGATTGGCATCTAAAGAATCTGGACCCACATCTTCAATTCTTCTGGTCTGTCTACCTATTGCTTTATTTGACCATGAATCTACATGCGGTTTCATATGCTCATCGATCAACATGGCAGCAGGCTTGCGTAAAGACGGCTCTACCCCCCATGATTTTAGAATAGCGTCAGACAATCTTGCTGACATCTCCTCATGTCCTAAATACTGCATTTGATCAGGATTTTTAGGATGAGGAGTTTGTATACCTGGATCTCGTTTACCGAAATCATGAAATAAAGCAACAACATTTCCAAGCAACCGTTCTTCTTCAGAAGCCCCGTCTTCAATGGCTAACTGATTTGAGTGCTTAAGTACTTGAATAGAATGTTCTTGTAAATCATGAACATGATGAGGAGTCTGCTGGTCCATCTTCATTGGATTAAGACCCTGCATTTCAGGTATGTTAAAAGCAAGTGTATCTAAGCCAGTATCGAACAGAATTCTTACAGCCTCATCTGGTTTCGCACCGCCTAGCATCTTAACCATTTCTGGTCCAATCCTTTCAGGCGCAATATTCTTTTTATGCCAAGCTTCAGCTATTTTTGGATCAGCCATAGCTTGCAAAGTATTTTCTTCAATCTGAGCATCAGGATAACGACTAAAGAAACGTAAAACCCTCATAACTCTAAGTGGATCATCATAAAACGTTTTAAGAGGATCAATCGGCGTTCGCAAAGTCATAGTAGACAAATCTTCTTTGCCGCCGACGTAATCTTCAACTTGACCTGTATCGAGATTATAATACATAGCATTAATAGTTAAATCTCGTCTTTGGACATCTTCTCTAACATCATTTGTTCTTGCAATTTGTGGTGTACGACTATCTTCAGAATAAGCTTCTGTTCTCATAGGAACAAATTCTATTTTCTGTCCAAGGATTTTAATTCCGCCAACACCAAGTTCGGGACTGGCGTTTTCTTTATCTTCTTTATCTAAGCTGACTTCCCAAGCATTAGCAGCGATATCGGGATGGCCCTGTGCAGCTAATCGTTTGACAAATTCAATACCTGACATGTGACCGATGGCAATATCAATATCATCTGATTCTTTTCCTAACAATTTATCTCTGACAAACCCACCTGCCACTCGGAGTTCTACAGGTCCAATCGCATCTCTACCTTGACGGATAATATTGAATATTTCCTGTTCGTGAGCACTAAGGTTTAATTCTGTTTGAGCATGCTTAATCAACTTTGAATTATCTGCCTTACGAACAAGTGAATTCCAAATAGCATCGTTTGTATTAAGCCAATATTCAACTCTAAACTTAGGAGAGCGATTAATACGATCTTGGTGCAATTGTTGCCATCTTTGTTGCAGGACTTCTTCTACTGCCTGAACTTCACTTCTAGCAAAAGTTCGCCAATTTGAAATACCTAAATTTTTGATATTTACAATATAAGAACTCGTCTCGCCAGCAGCAACTTTTTCATAAGGCATTGATATCCATGGAATACTATTAAATCCATGAATAGGTGCTTTATACACAGACTCATTCATAATGATTTGAGCTTTTTTTCTTATATACGGATTTCTCGTTTGGTTAACAAGCACTCCCAACAGCTTATCTTTCAGATTCAACTTATCCACGATTTTAAAACTGCGGAAGTCCAAGCATTCGCTAATTTTGTTTACCTGTAAGAACAATCCATATGATGTAAAGAATTCCATCGCAAATGCGGTTGGGAAGAGCACAATTGGTGACGAACCTGCGATATATCCATTATCAAGAATAGTTCTTAATTCTAACAAGTCGCATGGATAGCAAAACTTGTTTAGATTTTCATTCTTTGAAAGCTTATTGAAGACAAAAGTAGGATTTGCTACTATATGTTCAGATAAATCTCGATATCCAAGAAAGGCAGCAGAAGCACGGTCGATATCTTCATCTGCAAAACTATTACAGATGCGTTTAAGTTGGCTTGCTAATATAGAACATATGTTCTGCAAAGTACTTATCGCTTGTTCCTTGAACAGCCGCCGCAACGACTCTTTCGTTTTGGTTGTTGTTTCTGAGTGTTTTTAGAACTAGCTTTCTTGATAACACTTTTTTTAAGAATACTCTTTCGCAGCATCAATTCTTCCTCCTTTGGGAACATAGTTAAAGTTGATAACTTAATGAAATCGATTTTTCGAAGTAAATTCTGCCTTTCCAGATCCACATCCATTAATTCGCTTCCTCAATCAAGTATTCTCCTACTTCTTCTTGTAACACATTCAGCACCTCAGCCATGACTCCCTTTGCCTCATCTGTTCTTACCTCTTTAAGCTTATCAAGCATAATAATTTTTAGCTGATTAAACACAACCTGAATAGGCTCAATATGCTGTTGAATCTCAACAAGTTTACTCTCGTAACTCAACAATGTTTCAGCTAATTTTCTGACCTGTTCAGAATTCTTACGTCTTTCTTCTATCTGCATATCGTCCCCTTGTGACGCCAAAACATGCATTTCACGTTCGATAGCAGCCATTCTGATTTTCATAGACGTTTCTTTATCTTGACCAAAATTAACCCATTGAAGGATATCATCAGCATACGTTTTCATCAAGTGATTGGTTCTATCGCGACCATAATGCTCTCTCATATGGTTTCCAACTGCTGGCACAGACAAATTTTCTCCTTTCTCTTTCAGAAAGCGATGAGCCTGGCTGACATTCTTAGTTTTTTCAAAGACTTGTTCTACTTCTTCTTTATACTTTGAATTGCATACTTTACAACTTGGATGACTTTTAAGAGAAGTCTTGACATCAAATGGCAGGATATCTTCAGCTTTATATTGACGCGGCAATTGTTTGCCATTATTTTTAGCCATCAAAGAACCCTTTCATCTTTTTTGGAAGCTTCTTTTCTGTATAGTCATGGACATCTTTCTTGAATCCTTCCAATTTATAATCAATCTCATCAACTGCCAATTTACAAAAAGCAGCGAATCTCCATGGACTATCAAGCGCAATCTTATCACTTGCGATTAACAATTCTTTGATTCTCGGACAAGAAGAAATCTTTTTATGATTAATTAACGTAGTATTAATTGACTTAGCTAATCTACTATTTTGAAATACCAACTTTGCCAATTTATTAAGATATTTTCTTGTTGTTTCGAAGAATCGGATATTATTATTCACAATACTTCGATCATTAAGATCAAGAATATCAAACGTTGCTGCTTTATACCAATTCATGCAAACCTTTCTTTGCCATAATGGGCAATAAGCAATGCCTCTGCTCTTCCATCATCTTTTTTTCGAGTTAAGAAAGACTTAACTTCAGGATACATTGTAGCAGCCAACTCTCTTGCAGCATCTTTTGCAATAGTTTTAATTGCACGTCTCAATTTATCAGATTCTTTTTTAGCCTGCGCCATAAGCTCTTTATCTTTCATAACTTTAATTTGATTACGTAACGCTTTAATCTCTTCTCGCAGTTCGTCAACAATATTAGAAGATACTAATTCAGGATACGCTTTTTTCCATTCAGTAGGTCTAACGTCATGGACATCAAAGCCATTAGCCACGCCACACATCTTCCATGCCATATATCCCGCTCCAAACCTGAAGCTTGATACCGAACCTTCATTTGGCATTGAAGAAACTTCCTCTACTAACATAGTAACATCTTGTTGCATAAACATTTTGAATATCTCATCCATTTTTTTCAAGTCATACTCCGCTCTATCTTTACCTTGAATAAGAGGAGGATCAAAAAGAATAGGAGAAGACCCCAAAAGGAAACAAGCTGCACCAGTAAATCCAGGGTCCACAGAGGCTATAATTTTTAAATTCGGTTTCATTAACTTTCTAATATCTCCATCAGGGTATACAAATAGACTCTCCATATATACCTTTCGGAACACATGGATAAAATCCTTGCATTTTCGGGATATTAGAAACTAATCTTCTATCGGCTTGAAGTCTTTTTCCAACATGTCTTTGCGCAGAGATTCTAATGTTAAAATCTCTTTCTCTCCGCTTCCTGTAACGATTTGACGCATTTGAGTGTTATCTGACTCATAAGATTCAACGACAGTATATATTGTACCGCCCATGACATACTTAAACCCTGGCTTGAAGATATCTGGATCGTCAGAACCTATAATCACGACATCCTTCGAATTAAGCTGCTTTTTCATCACCATTGTTTTCTCCTAACTATGACATCATCCCAAGGCTAAAGCCTTTGGGTTTCCTGCTTCGCAGATCTGGTCTTACTGCCCAGCATCTCCCCAGGCTCTACCCCCACAGTCCGTGGGCGAAATTAAATTCTGTTTTTGCAATGCAAATTCTTTATATTTATCGTCGCATTTACATTTCTATCGTGAATCGTATTATAATTCGAACTACCACTTAGAACACATTTTACTTCAAATCTACCGATCCAATTTCTTTGAGTTTCTTATCGTCTATCATTGTCGGTTACCTTTATTAATGACGCGAAGAATCACCATTAACATAATTACAAGAGGTGCTACGATGAATCCAATTCCATAAGTCAGGGCAATTGCTCCGGCACTAATCTCCAGCATGCGGTACACTTTACTCATGCGACTACACGGTGGAATGTGGTTTCTTTGAGGTATTGGAGTTAATCATCTCCATGCCATTCAACTTTATACTTCAGAAACTCAACAAACTTACTCCAAGAAGCATCGAAATTGTTTATCCTCAAAGGAGTTGAGGGTTGGCGGTCCTTGCTAGCTGCATCTCCTCTTCATTCGCAAACCAACTAATTGTTGAAGCCTGTAATAAAGACCCTTTATGAATCTTTCCATAATCAATTGTTGCTGGCCACGAATTATATATAAACCTTGTCGGCACGATTACAAGGGAATCTGAAGCATTATACTCTTCACAAATATTTTGCCATAATTGCACCGTTTGACTATCTAAAACTTCACGAACAAAACTCTCCTGAAGGTTAAAATCATCTTCTATAAAAATTCTGTTACCTTCAGTAAAGATACTTGAATCACTCACCTTGATAATAAAATCTCCGCTAGCGACATCAGCTAGCAAAGCCGTAGTTTCGAAATCCCCAACCAAGGGATAAATATTCTTTTTTAGACCAAATTGTATAGCATCAGTTATTTTATGTAGAAAACGATGCCCAGCTTCATGCGACCCATCTTCAACATAGACATTAATCTGAAGCTCATATCTTTCGCTTGTGCTATCTAAGGTCAGCCATTCCGACGCTCTACTCTCGCCAAAAACAGAAATAGCAGGATAAAATGGAATAACTTCAGGATCGCCAAAATAGACAGCATGAACAAACATATCATTGATTGTTTTGATCAATGTCGTATTTTCGTCTACTGTCCAATCTTTTGAAGAAACAGGTCTTGATAACCTGATGGTATAGCGATCAATAATCTCTTCGATCAGGAACCCTGTCTCATAGACAAGGGCATTTCGTAACATTACTTGATCATTAACTTTAAGCCGTTTTGATGAAGTGACACTAATAATATCGTCGCCAATATCTGCATCAGCGGTTAACGGCCTGCTAGTATTGACCCATTTAGAGACAATACTCCTTACGCTATCAATTACTTCTTCCATTCCCATATAAATCAGACTCCAAGCGCTCTTTTTACGTAATGCTCTATATACGACTGTATTAAGCGTTCTTGAGCATCATCTAGTTCTGTCGTATCTACAGGTTGACCAGTAATTGTCTGGCGAAACATATAATCTTTTGTAGCTTCTTCGTTATTTGAAGCGGGCTTAGGAGGGGATACTCGATTTAAGCTTTCACTCTCTATAAATCTGGAGCTTTCAACAATCTTATCTCCAGATAATTGACTAAGCTTATTAAGGCCATCTGCAATTTTATCCATTTTTGCGAGAGATTGCTGAGTTCGAGGATTCATCTCAAACCTCCAATCGATCTAAGTCTCTTGGCGAATCTGATAAAGACGGAAGAGCATAACGGTCATCAAGATTCGGATTCCAAAAGCGTCTGCCAATTCGATGCTGCCCATGAAGAATTGTTCTGCCATTAAGGATGTTGCTCATCTCTGTTCTAGACTGCTCTCTCATATATTTGCCATAATCAGAAATATTAGGAGAGACTTGAGCCGCAAAATGCTTGTCATATACATTAGCTGCTGACATTCGGGCAGAAACAATTCTGATTGGCTCAGGGAATTTAACTCGAACAACTCTTGTGCCAGCGGAAAACGCAAACTGAATAGGGTCAACTGTGCTGTATGTATCTTCAGCAATAATCGCTTCGATCTCATGCCTTTCTTCAATCGTGCGATATTTTAAGATAATAATATCACCTGGATTCAATGGACAGGGCTGAGTTAATATGATAAAAGTATTGTATTCATCAAGATCTGCAAGCAATGAACTCTCAAAATCAGCCAATTCGCAGAGCGGAACTTTGTATAATTGGCTCAAATAAGAGTTGATTTCTTCATCTGCACGAGCGATATACCACTCAACAACATCTGTGGGAACCAAATTTTGGTCAAACACACGACCTATTTCAAGAAGACTTCTCGTTGATGTCGTTGTTGGAGTGGTAGCCGAGGACAAAGCCTGAGCCACAACTTTCTCTACATCATCTACTGAACTATATCCCATATATCACCTAAATATTATCTTTTACCCATACGAACCGTGAAAACCTCTAGTTTTCTTCTTTTCCGAGACGTTTTTGAGCAATTAAAGCACTTGTAAGCAGTCCTTTAGCGACCGCATTGTGTGGATCATCGGCATGTTTTACTTCGCTAATTTCAAATGGCAAATCAAGATTACGCACAACTTTTTCAAGGCGATTTACAAACCCGTTAGGAAGACTGCTCCCGCCCCCTATAACGATAGGAAGAGGGTTGTCATATTCTGTCTTTATCTTTGCAAATTGAGCACTAAATTTACTCATAATGAACTTGATTAGTTCGTCATAATAAGAAGACAATGCAAATATAATATCGTTGTCATTATCAAGCTGATCAAAATCTAACTTTCTTTCTTTATGTCTAATAACCTGGCTTAAAGGAGTCCCCGTAGCTTCCGCTACTCTAGCGTCTACCCAGTCTCCCGCTCTATTAACAGAAAAAGCAACAATTGGCAATGAACGATAAGCAAAGCATACATTTGTGCGCCCCCCTCCAATACTAATTGCTATCCCACTATATGGGACTTCACTTTCTTCTTCTTTGATTACAGGTCTTTCTGCAAGTATCAATGCTAAACTTTCAGGAATAACCTTAATATTAAAGCCCAAACGAGAAATCATTCCTCTTAAACGAGCTTCATGAAAAGTAGTAGTTTCTGGATCGCCTGTTGCCAAAGGAGATGATACACACGTGCAAACAACAGATTTGCCCCCAGACTTACCTATGCAAGATTCAATGATTTCTGACATAACTATCAATTTTTTATCCTCTGATGCATTTAAAACCCCCTCTTGCATAGGTCTGCGTAATTCCACTTGAGGAAATATGTTAGACACCTTTAAGGCATCATCACCTATAACATAATACTTGTCTCCGTCTTTCACCCACTGCCATTCATTATTATTAAGTATTTCTTCTACATCTTCTTCGTATGGAAGTTCCACAAAAGCATTTCTTATCTTTTTTACGTTAATAGAACCATCAGAATCCATCTCGGCAGCCTGAATGAATAAGGTTCCTGGGTCAAGGCCAATTGCTCTACACATTATGAATCTCCTTAACAAATATCTTTACTAATTCCTCAATTTTTTCGAATTGCCAATATGGGATTTCTAATAATAGAATATTATTTGATTCACAAAACTGTCGTTTAACATCGTCTCTACGCTTAATCTTGTCAAATTCCGTAAATCTATGTGTTCCAAAACTATATGGCTCATAGTGCTGTTTGCCCTGATATTCAATAAGCCCCATATGTTTATGGCAAAAAACCGCAAAATCAAAAGACAACGGGTAAATATGTTTACATTTATATGATTTCCACTGCCCTATAAAATCGATATTCATATCATTTAATATTTTACGTATTTTCTTTTCGCCATGCCATTCATGATCTCTCAAACATCGCCACCACAATTTCTTTTTACTTCCATAGCTAAAAGAGAGTGGATCAATAGACCCATTCTTAGTTGGGTGCAATTGAGCAATTAATCCAGGATAATCAGTTAATGTCTTTTTCATAATAAACCTTCCAATTCCGACACCCTGTCCATCATGGATTTGTCTTCATTTTTATCTTCTTTATATTTCACTTTACTTTTCGACTCTTTCACCATCTTATCTACGACTTTTGCATGTATAACTTCGGCAATCGCAGGATCAATATCTTCTTTAGGCTCTACAATCTGACCGCCTGATTCCACAATCCGTTCAATTTTATGCTCAACAGTTTTCGTCATGCCTCCATCGGCAATAGCAGATGACAACTTTTGCAATACTGTCAAAATCTGTTCTTGATTCATTCCTTCTTTGATTGCATCAGCAACGCCAGACATTTGATTTTGAATTTCTGACTTAATAGCCTTTCGCACTTGGTCTAAATCTTGATTTTGTTGGATTACTTCAGGCGGTTTCTTCTTTCCTTTATCCTTTTTTACCTGCACCACGCCTATCCTCTGAGCGTGTTTTAAATCTTGAGAATGTTCAAGCTTATGTGAGTCAAACATCTTTTCCAAGTCTATAGCTTGTCTTGGCTGAAGTTCTACATTCAAATCACCAATAACAATAACTCTTGGAGGTTTAGATATATTGACTGCAAAATACATTATCGTACTCTAATCTTAGGGAAAGGTTTAAGATCTTCTCTAAATTTCAATCTATTCTCTTTTCTGCATTTAGGACAGATATTACAAAACAATCCGCTTGCAAAATCAATTTCTATAATCGGAGAACTGTTATGAAATTTACAAAACTCGCAAACAACTGTGATCTTCGGATCACCTAGAATCTCTTCTTCTTTCTCCATTGTTTATAATTCGTATTTTTCAGCAATTTTCCCTACAAGATGATGACGAACGATATCATTCCTATCTAGATTAACTATGGCAATTTGTTCCATTCTTAAATCGTTGTACGGCATCAGACAATCCATTGCTTTTCCAATATCAGATTGTCGAAGATCACCTGTAATTACCATTTTTGAATTAGGTCCAAGCCTGGTAAGTAGCATCTGCATTTGCTTTTGGTTGTATTTTGCGATTCATCGACTAAAATAAACGATCTATTTAGAGATATGCCTTTTCCCTCGCAACGGGCCATTTTTTGTTAATAAAACAACATTCGGATTAACATCACATACTTCATGGTGTATCCCGCCTAATATGAATTCTGTGTCAGAAGATTTGTATTCATCCAAATCGTGTAAAACCTGTTCCCAGCAATCTTTTGGCATATACACGCTCTTGCCTTTCATGATTTTGCATCGTATGTCTAAAAGATTGTAACCAATCTCTTCTTCCATAAAATCGACATAAGCGTTGAGTTCATTACGCACGACAACATCATGCCATCCACCTCGCTCGTATGATCTTTCAAGTTTACTGCGCTGGTCATATGGTAAACTCGCAAAAATAATCTCTCTTTGCGAATCAGACAAGGTTTTTGCAAAATACCAATATTCTAAGAAATTCGCGAAAATCGGTTGTTTAACGTTTGCAGACATTTTTCTCTATTTCGTAATGCACTATAATTAAATAATATCCTCTATCATTTGATAATATTTGATTTAAGAACAAAACCGTCTCTTAAGTCTTTTACCCTAATATCTCCGTTGGCTAACATGAATTTCCATGGTTCCTCTAGTGTCTTTTCAACATATTTCACTACGATATCATTTGTTAAACGGATCGTATTGCCAAAAAGAATTCCTTTTATTACAATGTCAGGAAACTGCTGGACACCAGGATGCTGACCCTGCGTAACAAGTTCGCGTAATATCGCAGAAGGGATAAAGAAGAAAACGACATTAGGATCAGATAATCTGCGCATTACATTCTCCCTTTGATCAGAGGTAAATGAAATTTCAGTATGAACATTTTGTGATTCTTCTGCCATAATTAACTTATCGGCAGGCATTTGTTCTACGTGCAGTGAACTATAACAAGTGAACTGGTATAAAAGATTTGTCTATGCTGATTTAGCCACTGACCTGCAAGAAGTGAGAGATATCAATACGCTCAAAACTAAATTTCATGAATATGCGCCAGAACATGAAATCATACAAGAGCCAGATGGCGCATGGGATATCTTAAACCCAGATCATTCAACTCTTGTTGATCACGAAGATAGACAACAAGAAGAAAGCGAAGTGGAATCTTTGAGAAGAGCTATTATATTGGCAATCTGGCGATTAAGATTTCACAGATAACGGCATAGCCGCCCCCTTGCAGAAGTAAACACTTTTACTTCTCTTGGGCGTGATAAAGGAAACATGGCTACTGTGCTAGCCGATTTACAGTCGAACCTTGGAACGTATGAACCAAGTCGTCGTCGTGTGAGACATAACACCGAGAACTTTTGGCTGAAGGCAGTCTGTAAAGGAGATTTGTATGGAGTTTCAAGACCTTGGATCAATGTCTGGAATTATCGGAGCTACTTTGATAATTTTACAGATTCTCAAGAAACTGATGGCAGAAGTAGATGGTTTGAAAGTTGTTCCGATTTGGGTTTATGGAGTAGCTATTTCGGCAGGGTTGACAGTGCTTGCAAGCAAGGTGTTGAATATTTTACCGGGAGATAATTTACTATCCTTAGTTTGGCAAGCAGCATTGTTGGCAGCTTCGTCATCAGGTTTCTACGAATGGATTAAGGATCCCAAAGCCAGTCCTGAACTGTCTGCCGCCAAGAGAAATGGCGGATAACAACAGGAGTCAACCAGGTCATGGAGTCCTAATGTTTACTTAGCCGCCTTATATATAGGAGCAGGAAAAGGTGGTTGCACGGCAGATGATGAATTTTGTCACGTTATTGGACAAATATGAATCATAAACGGCTTGTCAGGGATGCATTAAAAAAAGGTAAAGATATTCCTCAAGATGTATTAGAAGATATATAAACGAACCATGGGCAAAACTATGAATTGGTATAAACAAGCACAAGACGTTACGGAACAGTACCAAACGGTTCTTGAACAAGCAGCGGCTGTACAGGTTACAGGAACAGGTCAAAACGAAATGATTTCTATTCCTGGTGTCGCTCAAACTATACAAGCAAGAGATCTATTAAATAGAGTAAAAAGTCATATTGCACCCATTTTGATACAACATAATGTGATCGAAATAGATACAAGTCCTATATCTCAAGCAACTGCACAAGGTCTAGCAGTCAGTCATGAGCCTGGCAAAATACATGTTGATGTTGCTAAAATATTTAATCAAGCAAAACAGCAATTACCTTCTATAACCCAGCTTGATGGCACACAACCTGATACTGACGCTTTAAATGCTATGATTCACCAAGTGTCTCAGTGGATTGAAGCAGAGCTAGCAGAGACCGTTGCGCATGAGGGGCAACATGTAGGGGATTATTTTGGTGCTTTTCAAGAAAATAAGCCTTTTACAACCGTACAAGAGCAACCAGCAGTACAGTTTGGTCAACAAGTTCGCCAAAGATATTATCAATAATCACAATTAAATCGTCTGCCCAACTATTGCATCAGAATCAGGAAATGGGACAGGATCAGTCTGTCCATGACGAAAACGACAAGCAACTAAAACCCACTTGCTGCCTATCCTTCTGCAAGTAATAGGCATTCCACCAATCATGACCTCCGCTGTTTCGTCAAAGCCTCTATTTAGAATTCGAGTGATAATCAGATTGTTGTTGGCATTTATTGATAATGGAATACCATACCAAATAAACTCTCCAGTACGAGGAGCATCTGCTACTAAGTCTTCACTTAATGGAAAAAATGTTTCTTCACCAACCCTAACCATCTTCAAAAACTCTCCCTCAACAAAAAATGACTTTCGCTGGTCAGGCGAGCTGATGTCTTGAAAACTGACTGCTAATGATAAGTTTTTGCCAGTATCTTCGTAAAGAGTTAATGGCATACCGTTTATGACAATCTCTGTAGTTGATAACGAATGAAAATTACGTTCTCTATCAATGATGATAGAAATAGCATTATTGTCGCGAGCTAAAGTCTGTCCGTGAATTGAAAGAGTTTCAGACATATTTATATTTTGCTAAAAATAGACTTTTACCTTTGTCGATAATTATTTAAGTTACTATCGATATATCTTAGCGTTATTATGAACATTGTTATTTTATCGGAAATATGTCGAAAAATGTCGAAAGATAGCCATGTACTGGGATTTTGGAATCTTTCCTAATAAAGCCTGGCAAGAAATAAAAGAGAATATGTAAGTGCTGTATTAGCTAGAACCTGAGAACAACATTCGGAACCAACGACTTCTACCCCCCGGCAAGGTGAATTCGGGAGTAACAACTAGTCTTGTCTGTGGATAAGGACCAAATTTCTTCTGCCCCAGCAATGTTTCCCAAGTCTTTGTATAATTCTGCTTTAGAGTTTCAAGATTACCAAAGATTTCTCTCGCTCGTTCTAAACCACCAAAAAACTGTGCTGGCTGTTGGAATTGCAAGCACATCATCAGCGACCTCATAGCGTCCACAGCAGCCCCGTAGAGAACGGCTGGAAGAAATTGAGTTCCACCAGTCAACAATGTCGTAAAGTTAAATGCAGGGCGAAATGGCGGGAAAGAATTCAACATATTAATGCCATTGTCTAAAAATTGATCTAATTGCTCATCTGAAAACCATCTGAATGTATAATCAGCAGCAATAACATCTTGATCCAATAAATCATCTATAAACTTAACACTCCCTCTTTTGTAATCAATTTCTGCCGCTTGAGTAACAATCTCTTGATTTCGATAAAGCGTTACTGAGGGAGTTTGATTCCATTGACCTTTAGTAAACTGGAATGTTTTATTATCTCGTGAAGGCCGAGCTTGTTCATGATAAACAGGAATAGACTGAGCACAATAAATTAAATGCTCAAAAGCTTGTCTTACAGCCACTCTTGGTCCACTATAAAATACTGTCGCAGCAGAATTATCAGCAACAACAAGACGTTGAGCTTCAGCAGCGGTTACTCCATCGACTGTATATGTCCATGTGGCGATATATTTACCAACATCCTGATCTCTATCAATAACCCAATCAAAAACATAAAAACCTGTATCCACTTTCTCAGGAGAGAGATCACTAATCGTCTCACCTCCTTGGTCAACAACGGCTTCATTCGTATCTTCTTTTGTAATCGTAAGTAAGATTAGCTCAGGGTCAACGGCCATACCGTTAAAATCAGTAATACGAACCTGTAGCATCCCCACTGATTGCTGCGTAAAAATACCTCTCGTTTCTGTAACTGCGTTAAAATTACCCGCATATATAGGAGCGACAGTTCGTTCCTTATAAATAGCTTGATCACCTTCACCTGAAACAATCTTCCAAGACGCCATATAAACAATAGAATTAACAGCATCAAAAGTATATTCATAACGACCAGGTGTAGGGTTTTCTACAGCAGTACTGCTTGCGGCAATAACATTACCGCTTTCAAGCTCTTTTAAGCCATATGTGCCATCTGATGAAGCCAATTCCACAGAAAAAGCATTGGCAAATACGCCAGAAACCTTGTAATCAAGAAAGATTGTTTTATTCTGTGCCATATCTATTTATTACCATTGAAATTCGAATTAACCTGTATCGACTTCTAACGATTGATCTGGAACAGTCCCTGAATCTACCTCGCCAGAACCTGTATCGACTTCTAACGATTGATCTGGAACAGTCCCTGAATCTACCTCGCCAGAATCTGACCTTGTTATTTCTGTAGACCCTAAAACAACTTCATCAGCCACTGTCGTGGAGTCTATCTCAATCCTAACCTGTATTACAGTTGAGCCAATATCAACTTCGACACCTTCGGGTAAAGATGCAGCAATCGAACTTGAACTGGAGCTAGCGCTCGAACTACTATCGCTGCTACTTGAACTACTACTTGACTCCGAACTCGATGAAGAACTACTGCTTTCACTGCTTGAACTGCTTTCTGAAGAAGAACTACTAGAACTGGATTCAGAGCTGCTAGAACTACTTTCAGATGAACTACTACTTTCGCTACTTGAACTACTTTCTGAAGACGAACTACTAGAACTACTTTCAGATGAACTGCTACTTTCGCTACTTGAACTACTACTACTACTTTCGCTACTTGAACTACTTTCTGAAGACGAACTGCTAGAGCTGCTTTCCGAAGATGAACTGCTGCTTTCAGATGAGCTACTGCTTGAACTGCTTTCAGATGAACTACTACTAGAGCTGGATTCAGAACTACTAGAACTGGATTCAGAACTGCTAGAACTACTTTCAGAAGACGAACTACTCGAACTGCTTTCAGAAGAGCTACTAGAATCCGAACTACTTGAACTACTTTCTGAAGACGAACTGCTAGAGCTGCTTTCCGAAGATGAACTGCTGCTTTCAGATGAGCTACTGCTTGAACTGCTTTCAGATGAACTACTACTAGAGCTGGATTCAGAA
>Ga0080013_1000018_pt1 | contig 195638 bp, 220 predicted proteins | sample ETNvirenome_6_85_FD_69236 | JGI IMG/M metagenome (GOLD analysis project Ga0080013, IMG submission 69236) | Marine viral communities from the Pacific Ocean - ETNP_6_85 (SPADES assembly) (version 2) | ecosystem: Environmental > Aquatic > Marine > Oceanic | place: Pacific Ocean | collected...
TTTTAGAGACACTTTGGTAATAATTTTTACCTCTTAATCTCTTCGGGATCTTTCTTTTGTTCATCTTCACTTCACGAAGTTAAGGGTAGCACACTTTGAGTGAAATGGAAAGAACTTTATAGTCCTAATTCTTCCTCAGGTTCTTCTTCGCCGCCAAGATCCTCACCAGCGCCAAGTTCTTCCTTCTCCTTTTCATATTCCGGAGTGCTTGGTTCACCTAGCTTTGTTTGAAGTTCTGTTTCAAATTTATCGAAATAGAGTTTAAGATTAGTTATCAGATAATCGTAAAAAACACTTTGGTCTTCATCATTTCCCAGAAGCCCATAGGCATCAACTATTTGGTTCTCTATCTTTTTAAAACTGTTATAGGCAGCATTCCGGCCAGTCTCGTCTTCACCGTCTAGACCAAATTCTTCTTTAGGGTCTTTTGGTTCTTCTTCTGGAGCGGCTTTCTCTCCATCGATATCAATGAATTTTCCTTCTTCGTCCTCATCCTCAATTTCAACCTCTACGGCCTCATCCAACATCGATGTGGCTGGGGGTCTATATTGCAAACTAACGATCTGCTGCTTGTATTGTATAGGAAAATCTTCTATTGCTGCTTTGAGCTTTTCAGTCATTCCTTCTTTATTACCATCAGCCATGTCTTTTTGCAAGTTTACGTGCAGGTTTAGCAATTTTGAATCATCCATTGTTTTAAGACCACCAGTCAGGGCTTCTTTAAAAACGTCGGACGGCAAGAGTTTTTCAACTCCAGCTTCAGCACTGGGGGCTCCGACACTGGCTTGCACCGATGTAGCGGGATTTGCCATCCCTAAAGCGGGTGCTAGAGTTAAAAGGGATCCTATTATGATTTCTCTTATCCCTTCATTGAGTTCCTCTTTTTCTCTGCCGGCATGATCATTTGATCGAACTGGCGCTAAAGTGTTTCTAACTGCATGAACAATATGAGCCCTAAAAGAATTTCTCTGTTCTTCACTGGTCGTCAATACTTTGAAATCGTCTTCAAGTATTGGGATTACTTTTTTTAAGAGATCTTCCAACACATTTATACCAGTTGCTGGGTGAGGGTCTTTTTCTGGTTCGGTCGCTGCAGCTTCTAATATCAAATTTTGAAGTACTTCTCTAAATTGCTGCTCTTCAATAATTTGATCAACTTTTTTATTAATTTTTCTAGAGCGCACGATATTGACTATTCTGGAGACTTGCTCTCTTAATTTCATTTCCGCTGCTAGTTCTTCGTGAGAAATCATGTATTACTCTCCTGCTATCTTAAGTAGTCTTTTCGTTGTCTTCTTCTTCGAAATTTATCCAAGGGCTCTTTGTCGGGCCACCCTCTACTCCGCCACCTGCCATGCTCGACACTTCATCAATCTCTTCGTCTTCTTCTTTTTCTTCTTTTGCTAGAAATGCGTTAGAATTGCCGATTGATATACCGGCATTGAATGGTTGTCCATGTGATGCTACTTTTTTATCACCTTTTTTCATCAATTCTAGACCCTTTCTGGTGCGCTTCTTCGCTATTGGTTGCCAATCACCCTCATTTAACATTTCTTCGACTAAATTGAATATTTCTTGTAACGGTGGTTGCATCGTCGGCATAGCTGTTGGGTCCCCAAGTACTGAACCTGGGCTCTCAGGATCATGCATCGCTGGGTACCCAAGTGCCATTCTGACTTGTGCTTGGGTGACCGTTGGCGGTATATACCTACTGATATCATGGCCGTGATCCAAAGCTTTGCGAAAGTCTGTAGCACTAAACGAGCCAGCAACGTCTCCTTTTGAGGGTATATACCACTCTTCTATATCTGCAGGGATGACTCCCTTTATTTCTGGTTCGAACTCTTTAAATTTAGAAAAGCGCTCCCAATCAGGCCTATTTGATTTTGGATCCGGTTTATCGCTGGCAACTGGTATAATCAAGTCTCCCGGGCGCGGAACAAAGGCGGGCACCCCACCATTTAAAATTTCATACGAGGTTTGAACGGGAGAGTTAAAAGGAGAAGCAATTAGAGTAACATATTGTCCGATGTTCTCTGCTTCCAGGTATAAGGCCCACAACTTCTTCGACTCCATGACACCGATCTCGTGACCAAGAATTTCTGTCTTTTTAACAATAGGTGAGATTAAAACTAAAACTTGATCAGCACCCTTATTGATAATTTCTTTCACAGACTCAAGGTGCCCGATTTGAGGAGGCTTAAATTTACCAGGAAATACCGCTATCTTCCGGCCGATGTCTGGATTATTGTGCCTTAATTGTTCAATATCCTCATCTTCTTGAAGGGGTTCTGGATCAACCTGTTCAGGATTTTTCCTGAACGGACTGTCTTCACCGCGGGTTACGAACTGTCCTGTAACTTTAACTGGCCGAGGGCCGAAAAGCTTTTTGTTTCGAAGTACAATACCTTCGTGCTTTGTTTCTCCACCGGTTAAATCTCCCAGTGGGCTTGTCAAGGCATCTAAAAGAGTAGCGCCTAAAAACTCTGTCGCATAATAAAAAAGGGCCCCATTGATAGCAGCCTCTCCATCTTCTGGGGATGCTAACAACTCTGATAATGGCGCGCCACCAAGAATTGATTGATAAATATATTTGCTGATAGCTGTGGTTTTTCTGCCGTCCGACAAAGTTACCATTTTAGTTCTAGGGTTATTGGTATTTTTGTCTTTTAGCCATTCCCCAAGAGTTCTTGTCAAAGACTTCTCATCGAAATGAATGGTTACCTCGGTATTTAAAGTCGGCCCATAATCTACAGTCTTTACTCCTTCTTTGCCCCTTGTCGGAACAACTGTATAAAGATTAAAACCGAACTTCTGGGCGATCGGGATGACCTTTCCTTTGAGATTTTCCAGGGCCGTTTCATCATAGTCGACCTCTGTTGCTTTGTCCTTTACGGGCTTTCCTTCATCATCTACAGGTTTGATCAAGCCCGGCCGGTGAGCACCTGTTCTGGAGTGCGTTTTTTCATAAAATTGGTTAACTCCGTGAATGGCGATAAAATCTTCAGGATATTTTACAACATTAGTTTTAGTCCAAACAAATTCACTATTAAAAAATTTTGTTGAGTCATCCCACAGGCCAAGAATTTTAAGTTCTGGTTCAATTTTTGGCAAAGCTTGATTAAAAATATCAAGTATTATCTTACCAGCCGGGATCATGCCATGACCCTTTTCCCAGCGGTCCGTCAACTTTTCAGCAGTAATCCCAGCAATATCTAAATCGATCAAGGTACCGCGATCAAGAGCAAATTCTTTCCCGCCCGGACCATCAACTAACTTTAAACTAGTATTAACGCCATCAAACTTCATACTAGTTGAATCGCTTGCAATTAACTTCTCGCGGTTCTTTAAAGCAAATTCCCCGGCAGTTTCGAAAAAGTCGATTAAGTCCTTTCCAGTATTTATTTGAGGTAAACTGAACGGGTGAGCCATGGACCCACCGGCACCGCCTTCTTTTAGGAGAGTTTTATCTTTTTGGTCGCTCACTATAAAGCTCCTTAAATTATTTTTTAACCCAGCTTGTCATAAGTCTCTCAAATAGGTCATTCCTTCTCTTTCCAAAGCGATTCTCGTTAAGAAGACCCTCTCTTTCGGTCGTCCAGACCTTAGACTCGTTGATCTCTTCTTCTTCTATCTTTTCAGACTCTTCGAGGTCTTCATCTTCTTCTTCGTCAAGACGCCTTCCTCCGGTGTCTCGACCAGCAACTCTATCTGGTCGATCGGTTTTGCTTTGCTCTTCTATTTCTTCCCCTTCTTCTTCTTTTTCTTCTTCTTCCCGATGTCCTTGGGCCCCGCCCTCGTCGATAGCTTCGGTTTCTTCAAGTTCTTCCTCTTCTTCATCGTCTCTTTTCATTGGATGGCCATGGCCTTCAGCAAGGGATGCATTTGTAATCTGGATCTCTTCAGACGGAACGTCCTTTAGGATAGTCCCGTCTTCCAATTTCATATCATAGTGAGTTACTCGACCAAGTTCTTTGTCATAGTTGTGACCAACGGCTTCTGCTAATTCAATGTTACCATTGTGATTAACCCCGCCATGATGAACACAATAGTGGTTTGGAGCAAATATCTCTGCTTCCTCTGCTATTGTTTCTTCTTTTGCAGAAGCTTTTTTTTCGCTAACTACCTCGCTTAAAATACCTACAACTTTTTCTCTCACCATTTCTCGAAGTTTGTCCTTATTCATGACTTTATTTTCTCCTAATCTTATTATGAATTTTTTTTCTTGTTCTTTTTGTTTTATGCCGTCTTCCCAATCTCTGAAAAGAAGGTTGCCAAGCAAATAAGCTTCGGCTTCCATTTTTCTTAAAAAGGGATTTTTCTGAGCATAACCAGGAGAAAGATCCCCGCTTTTGATTTTCTCAAAGTCACCGCGCAAAGCTTGCATATGGTGTACTACTTCATGTGCGATGGACCTTAAAACATCTTTATTATGCCTTTTGGTAACAAATACGACGATTTCCTTCTTCCCCGGATCATAGTACGCAGTTTTTCCAAAATCTAATTCAGCATTTTCTTTACTGTCAGCGAAAAACAAACCGGGTGGTCTTTGAAATCCCAACTTCTTTTGACAATGGTTGACTAGTTCGTCAGCCATCGGTTGAAGTTTACCATACCTTTCATCATCTATCATATCACATTACCAGACAAAAATTATAACGATACAAGATAATTAGTTTATTTATGTGGTTTGTTCCTCTTTTTCCCACGGTGCACGTTTCTCGGGATTTAAAAGGTCTTCGGTGGAAATATCATCAAAATTCTCGTCTTCTTCTAAAATTTCTTTCGATATTAGATATTGGTCAATTTCTTCTGGTAAGGATTTTGATCTGTTTGCAAGTTCTGTGAGATATTTGTTGACCTCTTCCATGAAAGTCACATTATCCCACGGTGCTGATTTTGGTTCTGGGGCAGGTTTCATTTGTATTGTTTCCTTGCTTTTTATGTCTTTTGTATAATCCATTTCGAAAGCACGTTTATCGATCTTTAATAGGGTTTCATTGCTTGCTTTTCCGCTCATTAATTCTTCTGCGACTTGTTTCAAAACCTTATGAACTCTCTTCAACAATTCATAAGCCTTAAAAGGCCCTTCAGCATCTTCTAACAATGAAACATCTACCATTTTTAAGCGAATCTCGTTGCGAATCTTTGGGTGTGAATTAAAATAGCCAATTTTCCACATTAAAGATGGGACAAGTTCAAGCAATTCAGATACGTCATGGCCGTCCTTCTTAGCTCTGGTAAGTGGGTCTATTAACCTGTACCATTCTTGGGTTTCAGACATTTGACTTACCACGTCGCGCAAATCTTTAGGCACGTCTCCCTCTTTTTTAAGGATCTCTTTCCACAACTTGTTCATAGCGGTGTTTGCTTTATCGTAGAGGGGTTCCAGATCCTTTTTGATTTCTTGGGCCCAGTCGTCTAGTTTTTCGTTAATTTCGTACATCTCTATCCATTCAACAGAAAATAAAGGCAGATGTCCAAGTTCGTAGACCCTTTCAAGTTCTTGAGCGTTTATATTAGCTATAGAAGTTCCTCCGATATCTCTATCTTCTGGAGTCGGCTTACCTCTCATAAAATTTTCATCTTCTAATCTCATCTTTAGATGTTGATCTGATACTGGAAAATGATTTTGATTTCTGTTTATCATGGCCTGGGCCCGCTTAAGACCCATATTTCCACTTCTCAACGGCGAGTTGGCCAGATTATGAAGGTTTTGATGATATTCTTTTGGCAGTCTCTTTTTGAATAATTTTCTGGCTAACGCAAAGGAGGACTCTCTAAACTTTCCAACCGCCCTTTTTTGTTCTCCGCGGTGTTGTAGGTCATCTGGTTTTGATTTGTTTTCAAAAGATTTAACGTGCTCTACAGAATCAATGGCAAAAAAGACAGCTTGCGTAGGCTCGCTAGAGTGAATAACGCCCCCTCCGAGGTCATTAATTCCATCAATTCCTAGAGTTCTCCATATTCGGGACCACTTGAAAGCATTTTGATCCGATAGTTCCCTTGTCACTGCCCACAATTTACCAAACCAAGTATCGATTAAGGCTGATTCTTCCATACTTCTAAAAAAAGGCTCTTCGCGAGGGTTCCCTGGCTCGCCGGCATCAAAATTAATATATTTTCTTATTCCTCCAGATTTCCTCTTTCCATCTATTTCATCATCTATCCTATCTGTCTGAATTATAATTTGCATAAAGAGGCGATCCATTAGTTCTTCGTCTTCTTTTTCATCAAATATCCACCCCTCTGGATCTTCGCCTTTCCAGTTGTAGAAAGTGTCAAAAACGTCTCTTATCATCATCACGTCCACCTTTACCAGCGTGTGATAACTTCTCATTCTGGCCTTATCATCTTCTTCTATAATCTCTTCTATATTTTCCATCCACTCTTCAAGATCTGGAGTCCGATGCGCATGTCCCTTATGCATACCCCATTCCCCGGGATCTTTCATCATTTCACCAAACAACCATTGAGCAGCACCTTTTCTTTGTTTCCAGTTTGGGCCCCCTCTATATTGTAAGTTCCAATCATGTACAAGGGCTGCTACATCCTGTACTACTATTTCCAAATTACTTAAAAGTGCATAATCTTGGGGATTTTGGCCGCCCACGAAGGGATAATTCTTAATGGCTAAATATAATTTAGAATTCTCGTCGCCTTGAGTTTGAGGGATTTCGCTCAGTCGTGGCATGGGACCGCTCACGTCTTGTAAGTGAGGTATCAGATATTTTCTTACATAATGTCCACCAAAGCCGTCTTTAATTCCAGTATAATCTTTGGCATGTGTTCTATCAATAACAAATGCGTAGTTTTTCCACCAGTCCTTTGCATCGTCATCATCCTGTTGTCCTGGGAGTTTTTTAGAAGATAATTTGCTAAAAAAGCCTTCTGAGAACAATTTTTGTATAATTTCATTGTATCTCTCTTCATCTGGGACCAGAGAACTTGTTCCATTCTCATCGATAGTTACAATGTTTGCCCCTTCTTTAACCTTGAAGACTGAAAAATATGGCTTATCTTGTGCATAAGGTAAATTTCCTCTTCTAAATTGACTAAATATACGAGAATTTAAAGGGTAACTGTATATTCCATTGGGGGTATTATATCCTGAACCGGGGTTTATACCAAATTTTGGTATTGCAGGGGACTTTTGGCCTACTTTGAGGCCCGGGTTTCCCCCCGGAGGAACGCCTTTTTCCCACCATGGGAGGCCTTTTTCGGCCTCATATCCGGGTTTTTTTCGCTTTCTACGGCCTCGGACCTCGTTAAAATCGGCTTTTTCTTGCGTTTGGGGCTGATTTTTGGCTAAATCTCGGAGCTTTGGGCGCAAATCAGAGGTAAAAGTGATAAAAAACCGCGCAGGATCGTCTATAAACGTCTCAATTTCGTCAATTTGGCTCGGAAGTTGCACTTTTTCCTTCTTATAGCGCGTAATTTCGCCAATTTGAGCCTCAACTAGCTTATAAAACTCATTTTTCAGCTTATAAAACTCATTTTTCATACTTTTTAGCCAATCCTTCGTCAATTAATTGCTGATTTAAGCTAATTTTTTCGTTTTTTACGAATAACTCGCCCAAACAACGACCAAACTTGCCAACTCCGTGAGAAATTAGCTTAAATTCGCCTTTTGAGGCCCCTAGGAGCGCTTCTAAGCGATCTTTACACTTAAGGCCGGCCAACTTCTCCTCTTTGAGTACTCCACGCGTCTCTGGGGCGTTAATCCCGTATAATCTGATTGTTTTTCTTGTCCCAATCTCGAATCCGAGGTCAATAACAGCTTCTATCGTGTCTCCATCAATGATTCTTATCAATTTTGCTTTATATTCATACATTTTTTCGGAATTTTGACCATTTTTCCATTATTTTAATCTTAATGTTGTTTTTTCCGCTTACAGACATCATTAAATCGTATGCCATGACCTTTAAAGAGGATAACTTCTCTAAATACCTTTCATTTCTTAGTATTTTGAAGGCCAGATTCTCTGCAGAGTAGATTCCTTCCCTTTCTAGACCGGAAGATCGGAGTTTTCTTAATTTTGCCTTGATTTTATCAGAATATTCATAAGCTTCTTTGTATTTTGCGCTGTGAAACAGTTCAGAAACATGGTCTATTTCCCTAGAAATGGCATCAGCCTTCTTTTCAGCGTTGGCAAGGTCCATTTCCACCTCTTCTCTAACCGGCTCTTTGATCCAATCATCACCTAAAATGGAATATGCACCACTAGAATGATGTTCTTCATTAATATCTTGGAAATATAGCTCAACTTCGTGTCCAAAAATCATAATTTTGTGAGTTTTGTTCCAATTTATTCTCTTTGAGTCGAGATAATCTTTAATTAAGTCAAAATTCTCATCTATTTCTCTAAAATCAAGCAGTATATGCAAGTCTATGTCCGAAAGAGCGTGCCAATTGTATGCAGCTATGGATCCAGTTATCGTAACATCTCTGATTTTGACTGGAATTTCTAGCATTTCAACCACATCATCAACGATTTGTCTTAATTTTTCCATCGCTTCCTGGTTTAATCGGCCTTTTTGCCAAAAATCAGGATGCAAATTATCTTTCACTTGTAAACTGGAGGGGTTATAGTCTATTTCTTTGATATGGGTTTTCCATCTTTGGTTAAAATCAATCATTTTCTAACTTCTCTATGACCTTTTTGGCAACTTTTTCATATTTATCCGGATTTTTTATCTTTTTCACATCTCTAAATAGAAATTCGCTATGCTCTTTGCTTAGTTTTATCTCCCCGTCAACGTATTTCGACTTAAAAAACGTAGTATTTCCCAATTGATCTACCTTTTTTAATTTCCCTAGAGATAAATTAGACTCTTCTCGTGTTTCACGGCGAGCTGTATCCTTAATACTCTCTCCTTCGTGTCCATGACCACCGGGTAAGTCCCATTCTCCAGCATGCTTCTTGTGATAATCGGTTCTTTTTAGGAATAAAACCTCGTTTTTGTCGTTATAAATAACAACTTTGGCGACTTTTTTGGTATCTCTCCTCTTTTCTTCCAAAAGAAGCTTCCTCCAGCTTTCCATTATTGGTTTCATGCTACTGTGTAGGGCTCTGTTTTTTTTCTGTTTTTTATTTTCTTGCCCGACATTGACGGAGGAGGGGAAACAACGGTATCAAGTGTCCCCATTTCGTCTGGATCCAGCGCTGGGAATTCTTTTTTCGTGCCCTTTCTTCGATGAAACGGTATATAGCCCTTTTTTGTGTCATATTTTGAAACAATGCCCTCGGTATCTCGGGTTTCAGGTTCGTCCGAAGTGCCTTTTGTCCATTTTGTTTTATATTTCTCACCATAAGCGCGGGTATGTCGAATATCTCCTTCCCCTGATTCGATATCCATCTCTTTTGCTGCTCCAAGAACAGCATTTACATCCTCTGTTGCGTTTTCTGTGGGAAATCCAATAGGTACTCTACTAGTAAACTCTTCAGATGCACCTGGAGAGTCGAAAGAGAGTATAAGGTTGCCATCCCAGTCCTTCCAATCCTCAAACCCCGGTATCTCGCGAGCAATAGAAATTAAATTCTCCTTATCAAGGTCCTTCGAAACAGACACTCGAATATGTTGAGTATTTTCAGTTAAAAATTTCTTCCAATTTTCCATTATGAGTTTCATTTTTTGTTCACCCCACTTAGTCTTCTATTTATTTTCTTGACCTGCTTTTCCATTGTCATAATTTTACTCTCAAGATCGTCTAAACGATGTTCAGTGGTGTAATAAAATCCGCCCAAAAGGGCAGCGGTGGTAAGAAGTGTTAGTAAAGTTGATATTTCTAGTTTCATGGCGTTTTTATCCTTCCTCGATCGAGAAAACCTTTCCATTGTTCCATGATAACTTTCATGTTATTGTTTCTTAATGGCAGGGGGTGCCACTTATATTTGTTGGGTTCTTGCTCAGGCCGAGGATTGCCCCAAATGAAATCTTTTGCTGCCATAACATAATAAATAGTTGTTAAATATCTATTATGACAACTCTTATTGGCAAGTCCTTATTGCGGTCTTCGGGAGATTTGTCTTCATCTCGAATGTAGTAATCCTCAAGGTAAAGAGCTTCCGGTTCCCATTCTTCTTTCTTCTCTCGGGCTAGCAAAGTTAATATACAATCTTCGTACTTCATTTTTCTTCACCTCCTAAAGTAACTAGAGTCTTGTATGTCATTCAAAGGTACTTTTATTTTTTAATAACACTATGATGATCACAGAGGACACACCTATCAACAGCATTCCAGGATCCATAACACACCTCCCAGTTAGTAAATTTTAACTAACAAAGGCTATATATGCGTACAAATTTTCAAAAAACAAATTATTTTTCCATATTGTCGCAGATGTATTTCCCCTTCGCCCAAAACTGAACGTAAGGTCCTGTAGTCGTTTTCATAGATTCACATACCCACAGTGCACTATCAAAATCTTCTATCTGCAGAACTAAAATTTTACCTTGATATATCTCAGTATCATCAATATAAAATCCGGTTTTTCTTAAATATTCCATATGATTTATGGGGTCGTGGATTACAAGGATATAATCCTCAGGATGGTAGAGGTCGACCCACATATTAATAAGTTCATCGTTAGTCACAGAAAAGCAAATATGAGCTATTTCTCGACTATTTATATCATTCATTACTTTGAGTGCTTGTCTGCGACGGTCTGTGAGGCCCATGCGTTAGGTTTAACGCGACATTCGAAGCCAGCCCCAGCCACATATCCTCTTAACATATCCGAGAACTTAGAAGTGCCGTTATTGGCGTTGAATGGAGAGACATCAACATGCAATTCAATAAGGTCTGGATCGATATCATGTTCATTCATCAAAAATTCCGCAATCTCTACAGATCGAGTCACTTCTTCTGTTATTCTTGAGACCAAAACTTTGTATGGCTTATCGGGCGTGAATTCTTTTGTGAAAAAATACCTTCCCCGTTGATTTCCGCCATGTAAACAAATCGCTGTTGCAAATTTAACTTGCTTGCGGGTCATGAAAGAGTCGGAACCAATGAATATCTTTGAACCTTTATCTATAGATTGTTTAATAATTTTAATTATTTCTTCAAAGGCAACTGCGCTTCCAATCCCTGCAAACCAGTTTAAATTTTTTAATCTACACATAGATTTTAAATATCAGACCATGTATCAAACATCTTTTCCCATGGTACTTCGCCGTCATAGTTGTCATCCATTAACATGTCCCACAACTTATCGACAACGACTTGGGAGTGGTCGTCTCCTAATTTTTCATACATTTCATTCAAATTTGTAAAAGCCTCAGGAACGGTTAGCATTCCTTTGCTTAAATGATCGCATATTAAGCACATTATTTTTACCTCCTTTTTCAACAACGCCAATTTTCACTCTTTTTCTTTGAGCTTTGTTAGTTAATTCTTTTGCCGTAACAATTCCTCGTATAAATTCACGTTTAGTTTCCAATTCAATTTCAAAAGTTCTTTTTAGTTTTGGATTCACGATAATTGCAAAAGTAACCCAAAAAGTAAAAAGGGAAATGGCAGCTCCTAGCACCATTCCCCACATCAATAAACTAGTCATAATTCACCTCTCAGTAAATTATATTTTACTATTGTAGATCCTAAAAGTCAATCTTCTTTTTTTAAAAATTCTTTTAGGATCTCATCAAGCATTGAATAAATTATCGATTTTTTCAAAAGCCTCTTCTCCTGAAGGCGCTTTTTCTCTAATTCTAATTCTTTTTTGACAATATTTCTCAAATTTTCCATTTGCAAACCTTCCCCGCCTTCTGGAGCGACCTCTGAGGCTTGATATCCACCCTCTCTTGTAAGACCGTATGTTTGAAAGACTTTTACCAGCCCCTTTATCGCTTCTGGGTTCAATTCAAAGTCGCTTCTTTTGAATGCGTTCTTTATTCGCACAACTGTCTGCTTTACCGTTTGTTTTCTATCGCCTTTAGTGAATTGGCCCAACAATCCCTTAGTCGCCTTGTCTATCACTGCCTTTAAGCTTTTGGTAACCCTGGCAGCTTTGATAACGCCGGCAGCCTTTAGGGCTTTTGCCGAATCATTGTAAACACTAGCATCTACCGTAAAATACGGTTCAGGTTCTTTTTTACTCTTGCCTCGAATCGCTTTTTCAATATCTTTGTAGCTAGCAGTTTCGGGATCCAATGCTCGACGTGTCTTTTTGAATTCTTTGTCCAAATCATCAGTCGAAGGGCTCGATCTCCTACCAGAAATTGCATTATCTTGAGATTTTTTCATTAATTCTCTTTCTTTATCTCTCAAATCTTGTTTTCTTCTGGTTGCGATATAAATTTTTGTACCATCGTCATCCATCCGAGCCAAACCAAGACGCGTTGCATCTTCTGGTGGTGTATCAGGTGGGGGAGGAAGATCTTCAATTCCGGCATCACCTTGCACAACGTTAATATATTGATCCCAAACTAGTCCCTGTATTTCTTCCGGACTGGGTGGCGACTGAGGTTCTTCGCCTCCTGTTTCGGGCTCTATAACAGCTCCTTCGACCGGTTTCATCTCAGCAAACAAGTCTTGTAGCTTTTGAGCGCGGGATGACTTTCTCCCTTTCAATCTGGCCAAATACACACCGCCCGCTGCAGCTGCGAAGGCAACACCGATCATTCCAAGCGCTCCAGAACCAACAAGAGCAGTGCCGGCACCTACTTTCGCAGCTCCAGCACCAGCTAGCTGTTTAACAACCGTTTTGCCGGTTATTTTAAGCACTGATTTACCAGCCATTGTGACTGGGCCGGCTTTTAGGCCTAGGAGATTAGTCAAGCCGCCCTTAAATGTTCCCGCTCCACTAGCTCCTTGGGCCAACATTTCTCCGAAACTTGGATCTGACTGAGAAACAAACTGTACAAATTCTTGTGAAGGGGCAGTATCGTTAATAACATTGAATATATTTTCTGATGGGTTTTGCTTTCCAAACTCGTAAAGAAAATTCATCATCTTCGATCCGCCGGCAGAGTCGGGCATTGCTTGTGATATGCCGCCCATGACATCTCCGGCACCTGATTTTGTAACATCTCCAAGCTTATCGATCTGAGATGCAAAATCACCAAAAGTCTTGGCTGTACCTCCGCCACTGGCTTGGCCAAGTGTAGATAACAGCCCATTTTTGCTAGCGGCTAATTTAACTGTTTCACCTAACTGCGCTTCTGCAGTACTGGTAATTTTAGTGACATCTTTGGTCTTCATAACTGCTTCTGGCATATCTCCAAGCCCAGAAGCCATGGCTACATAGTGTGCTATGGTAAATCCAGCACCGAGACCTAAAAGGATCCCAGGGAGTAAATTGCTTTCTAATTCTTTAAAAGTTTGAGTTTTAAAATCTTCTTTTGCACCGAATTTGGCTTTTGCTCTTAAATCTTCTTCGCCTTCTTCTTGACCCTCATTGAAATGTTTATAAACATCAGCCAGTTTTCTGTCAGAATAAAACTCAACAAGATCTTTAAGGTCAGAAATCATCTCATTAGCAGCGTCAGGGATTATATAGCCTTCTTCATCAGGTTGTTTTTTGGTGGCATTTACAAGAGCATCGTAGGCATTATATATACTTGCAACGCCAACTGCAAAATCTACTTCAGATTTGGTATTGGGGAAACCTTCATATTCAGATTCAAGTTCATCTTTTAACTTCTTAAGGAATTCGTTGGATGTTTTATCAACTAGGGATTGAACATATTCTTCAGCAGCTGCTTTGTCTTTTTTACTACGAAACCAATTATTTAGACTGCCGGCCTTTGAAACAACATGCTTTAAACTTTCCCAAGCGCCTTCATCGATTTGTTCAGGATGCTTATAGTTTCTTATTCCTTCTTTCACTAAAAGACGAAGTTCTTCAATGCGCATATTTTTTTATCCTTTAATTTTGGCCAGTTTCTTAAGTCTTGAAACTTGAGATTCGTGGAGAGCATAAGGGTTTTCCAGGCCTGTCCCGGCTGCAGCTTTAACATCACCAGCTGCGTCTTGCGCCGCTTCAACGCCCTTGCCGGCAAAACCCATAAATGTTTGCTTTGATTGTTTCTTAATTTCTTCATATACACCAGCATTCGTAGCTGTTTCAATCATATCTAGTTGACTTTCAATATCATACGATGTCTTGAAAGTATCAACTACCTTGCTATATGCCTTATCTGATATATCATCTTGTTCAAGAGGAATCATCCCTCTTGCTTTATCTATATAGCTCATCACTTTACTGCTAGCAGCTTTGCTACCGGCAGCACTCTTAAGATCTGTGAGCGCTGACGTCCCTACTGTTTGCATTTCACCTAAAACGCTCTCGGCGGCCCGGGCCAATTCACTAACACTGTTTTGTCCCTGTTTGATGGCTTCTTGTGAAAAGTCTTCGACTCCTGCTCCGCCGCCCTCAACGGTCTTGATTACAAGTTGACCAACATCTTTGATGTTTTCATTAACATCATTCATCATCAACTGCATTGCCTTTACCATGACGTCATTACGAATTTCTTTCCCTGCATTATCAACAATACCGCATCCTTCTAAGAAAAGCTTCTTTCTTTCTGTTATTATTTGAGCAGAACTCATACCAAGAGTAAAACCGACAGCCGACTCGGCACACATTCCAGCTACCATTTCACCGGTATCATCGATCGACATCATGTCTGAAATACCCTTGGTGGTCTCTGTTAGTGCTTCATTGGCTGCGAAAAGCCCACTAAGCGCATAAGTAGCTCCAATCATAAGAATGGTGATAGATATACTCGCCAAAATAGGTGCCATGATCGCTGCTTTACGTGCAGCCTCTTCTCCCTTGGCTCCACTCATTTTAGCCAACATCATCGCGACTTGAACAAATGGGGTCATAATGGTTTTCATGATCGGTGGAATTTTTTCACTAAAAGCTGATTTGATTCTAACCATAATAGAAGTAGCGTTAGCCTCTTCAGGCGGCTTTTCTCTTTTTGCCCGGGCAGATGCTATAGCTTTGGCGGTCATTTTAACCAAAGGCATAACAATAGCCTGAATGAGTTGTCTTATAATTAAGCTCTGAATACCTTTAGATACCTTTAAGCCTATTTTAAGGCCCTTGTCGATTAGCTTGAGAACAGCGATGAGCAACCCTTCAGAAAAAGCACCCTTGATTGCATCTATTGCACCTTTAACCTTTTCTTTTCCTCTTTGTGCTAAACCCTTCTTTCTACCTTCGGCATCATATTTATCAGTTTCACCGCCTGCTTCAAGTTCAGCAGCTCTTTTTGCCCAATCAACCTCAGTTAAAGGTTGGTCTTGGAAAAGGGAGGCTTCATACACGAGAGAGGAGTTCAATATTTCATAAAATTCATCGTTAACACGCCCAGTGGTGGAATCATAATGCTCTTCCAGCAATTCATCAAAATTGCGAGCTTCAAATTTTTCTTCCCCGGTCGACTCATCAAGAATTGGCACGAATAAATCATCTTTGTGGTTATCGTAGTGTTCACGAATGTCACCAGACATACCTTGCAAGGCGTCTGTTTGAGCTTTTTTTACGCTTTCGATGTTTTCTTTGAGTATCTTTTCTTGCTTTTTGAGGGTTTTCTTAAGTTCGGTGCGAAGTTGGCTTTCAACAAGCCCGCGGATATAAGTTTCAGATCGGTGCATAGACATGGAGTGCCTCCTAGAATTTGTCTTCGTAAATAAATAGCTTTCGTCAGGCTAAAACGCGACGATTTTTTTTCGCGATTTTTTCGCCGAATATTTTTTTTACCTAAAGCTAGGATCGTTACGACTTTCCTTAACTTTCGGCATAAGATCACGTTTAAGTCTTAGTAGCCGATCAAACTTGACTTTTTGCCGAGCGTCGGTATAAAGAACTTGAGGTTTCTTAACTTTACCATTGATAAGGAGATCATTAAAGTTATAAAACCTAACTTTGTCTTTTGGTTCAGAAAAAGCAGTGCCGACAAGGAATACAAGTACCACGAACATGGTAAAAACAAGGGTAACAATTTTTTTCATTCATCTAAGCCTCCTACGGGGGGGAGGTTTTGTACTCTTTTGGCGCATAACAGTCTTACACTCTATTTTTTTCGAGATGTCTAAAGTTCTTCTGTAGTTGACAATAAGAAGACAAAGAGTGACAAAACTGATAACGCCACTAAGCAAACATGAATTACAAGAAAGGAACTCAAATATAAGATCCACAATGAACCTCCCAGTATGTGTGTGTATCTAAAGTAATTACATGTTCTGAAATATTATTTTTAGGTTTTTTTTGGTACCCGGTCATCGGCGTAACTTTTTGACTTTTCGAAAAACCTGAGGGTTTCATTTAGGTTGATCCCTTGTGGTATGTGGATTGCTGGAAATATACCATGGATCAGGAAGAACGTTCCCGTGTAGAGCATTCGCATGCCTATTCCGCAGGCAAACCTCATATGGCTCCAATAGGTTTCATTATTATCTGCTAGGTGGCCCATATATCAAGCTTCATCAAATGCTCGAAGAATTGGATCCACTTCTTCTTCTTTGGCCGGTGGGCGGCGATAGAGCGGCTGGACCGCTCCCATTTCTATCAAGACGTCCAAGCTGTCTTCATCTAGTCTACCGGTGAGTGTCTCTGATGGGCCCAGTCGGTTTACTTGTACATCGACATTGAACGTTCCGTCCTGCAGGATCACTAGGCCCGAACTCGCGAACAACTCTGCGGATCCGACTGGCCGGGCATTGGTACCAAGCCGGCGAGGGTGCGACTCGTTCATTAGTTTTTTCTGCCTCTTTTTCGACTTTGTAAATCTCAACTTGATTTTATGTGATTTGCTCATGGGGGATCTCCTTTTCATTTTTTTGATTTTCCCGTTGTTTTAATTAGTCTACACTCTGTTCTTAAATCTCAAAATTTCTCATCCGTATCGAGCATGTACCTGCGCGCCGTCAGAGCATTGACGCTTTCCCCCGGACATAGAATCGGGTCATAGGGGGGAGGGGGGGTACCCGTATGTCATTGATATTATTATTGTTTTATCTTTTTCTTTTTAATACTCTCGACAATCAATTGACGATTGGGCTGGCAAAGTAGAGCAGCGCGGACAGCGTCAACAACATGACGGTGAGACAGAAGGCGCTTAACGCTATGAAATTATTCATCTTAATCCTCGACCGCCAAACTCCTGACGCCGTCAAGATCATGACAGCGCCAAAGAGATGACGATTAATTAGGGCGTCAATCCCTTGACATCGTTAGAAAGATTACGTTGACAAGCTAGAGTGTATATGTATTAAATCCTCGGACTCGTTACGCTTTCCATGCTGACTGTTAAGAAATTAACATTCAATTAAAACATATGCGTCAAGAGTGTGACGCCCTAACGCTCTCATCCGGGTACAACCAGCCAGGGCAACGCGGCGAAAAATATACAAAGCCCAACGCCTAAAGACGTCAAAGCAAAATCACATAGTAGGTTCATCATCGTTGGGCTGTTCTCCTTCAGTGTTAAAGCCTATAGGGTTATTAGACCCTGAAAGCTCAGAGGGTAATTCAACGCCGGAGTTCTGTAACTCTATGACATAGGCGGTCATGCATACGGCGGCTGCGGTGTCTGGGTCTAAGGTCATCAGTTTCTTTTCAACATTCTCTTCTGATACATTGTTTATATACCATGCGAGTCTCAAGATTGTGTGACCATCGGCGTTTTCAGACATTTATCTTTTAACCTCTCAGCCTTTCTTTTTGGTAGTGCTCCAGGCTTTTCTGATCTTCTTCTTCGCTGTCGATGTTCTGCGTTTCTTACTCATCGTCGTTGGGGCCTTTCAAACTGTCGGACCTTACCCAACGCATGCGCCCATTCTGGAACCTTACAAGAGTTTCGCGCCCGTTGCGGCGCTGTTCAATAACGACGGCGCGGGATTCGCTTGGAGTCGTCGCATCCATGTTTTCAATAAATTGTCCCTTGTTCATGTTTACCATTCCCCCGCGTCACAGTAATGTGTGACTTCACAATGAGATAGGAACATAACACGGGGCGGAACATCGAGGCAATCGGGCCGGTAAATCTCACCCCACGGGTCGCATAGGGTAAAGAAGTAAATACCATCATAGCACTCAACTTGCGTGTGCCTATATTCAACTGACTCTTCAGTGCAATACTCAACCGGTCCATACTCATCATCGTAATACACAGAATCGGATGGCCCGAATTCAACAACGCAACCAGACGCCAGCAATAGCGCGGCAATCAATAGAAAAAAGCGGTTCATTGGTTTGCGTCCCTTCTCGCCTTCTTATGGGCGATTAAATCAGATACGGACATCACCAGCGTTTTAGCTGGCAAGCGGTCAAGGCGTTCATGCTTACGAATCAAAGCGCGGGCCTGGGTTTTGGTCACTGGTTGGTTGGTAGTGATACGACCGGTCCAGATGAACCCGGTTTGTGTATCCTCATTGCCTAACCTATAGAAAAACTCTCTATTCATGGTCTCAACACCTTAAGAAAAAAACTCTCGAAAAAAATCCGCGAAACCCCACCGAATCGCGAAATGACCAACCCCGTGTTGGTCGCCCGACTAGCAAGGCGGGTTTATTAGCTAGTCACACCGTGCGCCTTACTTGGACCGCGTGTTATTTACGGGCAAGTTCGGCGTTGTTCGCATCGATGAAAGCGGACATTTGACCGGAAGAGATAACTTCTTCAATCAATCGCTCCCACTGATTAGCGTACAGGGTAAGGGGAAACCGGCTGTTCAGGCCGTAGACACTCACAGCACCCTTGGCGGATACCTTCAAGCGCAGCATCTTGCGGGCTTCAGCTTTGAGGGCCTTTAACTCGGAAGCGGCTGCTTCCAATTCCGCTATGCGGGCCTCCATGTTCTGCTGAATCTCAAGAGCGGCGAAACCGTTGTTATTGGTGTTTGGCTTAGTCATGGCAGTGACTCCTTCTTAATTAATGGGGCTTTGCCCCGTTTGCGTTCTGTATATTAGACGAATCGGAACCCGTCTTATTCAAAAAAAAATTAAAAAAAGTGAAAAAAAATGAAAAAAGTTTAAAGTTACTTCGTCGGCCTGTTCTCATTGTTTGGCTGCTTCACTGGGCGCGTGACGCCGTGAGCATGCGGACGCTTTGCACGTCTAGGCGTTAAAGAATAGCGAGCGGAAAATGACGGAAAGCGAATCATGCTTTAAAGTCCTTTGAGGCTTTGCCCCGTTTGCGTTCTATACATTAGACGAACGGGCGCGGTTTCTATTCAAAAAAAAAGTGAAAAAAGTGAAAAAAAATGAAAAACCCAATAAAATCAGGCTCTTACACCAATCAGTCTACGATGTCGGCCCAGATGCGAGCCTTTCCAACGTGTTGACTGGTAGTCATGGACTGGTAGCCGTGCCGACCCTTGGCGGAGTAGTCACGGAGCACCTTAACACCCTCGGAAGTGTCGCCTATCTGCAATTGATAAGAAAACAACTTGATACCATCAGTCCAGAAAGTGCCGCCATGGTTACATGCTGCTTCACCCAGTGACCATGCACGGGGGATTTGATTGTTCGTTCGCTTCTTCATTGTCTCCAGTCCTCCACACCGTCTAAGCAGTGTTTAACGTCGATTCCTATCATGTGATGCTCGGTACCGTCTTTCATCGTCACCCATGTTTGGCGGTTATCAGTACCGCGACCGCGCACACGCATCGAGCGGATATCATGGGCTACAATGCCGAAATCCTGCTCGAAGTCCAATTGACGGCGCAACTGTGCCATCAGATCGGCTTGTTGTTGTCTTCTGTTTTCGATTGCTTCAAACATATTAGTAATTCAGAGGCTCACTTCTAAAATCTTCAATTGCACACTCGCGGAGCAATTCTGTGCTTTCATCGTCATAGCAGGCAATTCCGCGCGATTCAAGATATTGAACCAAATCGCCGCGACTCATGCCTTCAATGGTTTGTTCATCCATGGCGAGAAACTCGCCGCTGCACGTCTCCATATAATTGGTCGCTGTGCTTCCAGGGTGTAAATATCGAGACATTTTTTCTTTTCTCCCGTTTTGCGTTCATCCATTAGACGAAATGGCCGGGGTTTTATTCAAAAAAAAGTGGAAAAAAATCAAAAAAAATGAAAAACTCAATGATTTCAAGGACTTAGGAGCAATTTGGAATTTTCCCTGGCGGGCAATCGCCCTTTAGATGGTAGAGGCATTCCATGACTAGAATTCTCGTGTCTGTGTCGAAGGCTGTCATGACCATTGACCTTTCTTGCACTGGTAGCTTGATAAGCGCCCTTGCAATCTTGTTTGCGTCTTTCTTGTCCATCACATCATCCCTTCAAAGAATAGTTTAATCTTCATAAGTAGTCTAACAGTCTCTTGCCAGCCAACGGCGCAACCTATCAAGAAACCAGAACAAAACAATAAAAACTCTTTCATATCAATCCTTCCCATGAATGTACAGCACATTAGTCCGATACCATCGAGGGGCACTCATGCCGGGAAACTTGCACTTTACCAAGTTATCAATCAGGCGATCTTCATCGGGATGCTTAACCGACAACACCAGAGCGGTACCGATGGGGCCGCTGTCCAGCGTATGAGAAACCAAGTCACCTACTTTAACGCGCATAATAGTGGAACCTTCCAGTCTCTATAGCTTGGATAAAAGACTTTTCTGGAGCATAATCAAACTTCATTCTCATTGCTGTCAGGTTTCTGGATGGTGGGGAGCGCAAAGCATAAATCCATCCGTTGTCTCTTTTTTCTACCAGAACACCTAAAGCTAGGTGTTCTTTGAAGTAAACCATATCTCCAGGCCTTAACTCAATCTTTTCTCTCACTGATTAGCTCCATCCAATCGTCTTTATCACAGACACTGAGATCTTCATAGGTGGCAAGATAGTTATCAAACCACATAACTAACATTCTTTTTCCGAGGTGGGGAATGCCGGGGTCAATCTCTTTTTTGAGACAAAGGCCAAGGGCCGAATCTTTTCCGCACGGGTCCAGGCCACGATACCTAATCAAATCACCGGGCTTCATTTAACAACACCAGCATATCTTCGCGAATCACGCGGGGGCCAAGGCCAGAAAACGTAACTTCATACCAATCTCCTAGCGCCAGAGTGTATACGTGACCCACCCTTAAAGAAGTGATGACACCTAGCATACCGTACCACTCTGGTCTGAGTGTTCCACCTTCAACCTTTACCAAATCACCGACTTTCACTGATAACTCCCGTAAGGTAAGCGGCGTTGTACCACCAGTCGTCTGAACTTGTTTTTGTTAACTGTGAAAAGAAAATTCTGTGTGTATACACCTTAGATTCTTCATCAATATCCAGAAGAATACCCACTCCGTAGAGGCTATGATTCACTAAATCACCGACTTTCACTGACCACCTCAAATTCATTTGGCCTGTACCTATAAGCTGGATGGCCAGATCCAGCATAATAAACCACAAGCCAATAGCCGTGAAACGCTGGGTTTGGTCCACGAGCTTCGACGTGTCTCCCAACAATAAGACCGACTGTACCCTGCTGGTATGGTTCGATTCGACCGAAACGCTTTTGGACTAGATCTCCAACCTTCATAGCTTGACTAACTCATCTTTTCTGTACCACTCTCTCTCAGAGTCGCTGTGGTCTGTCCATCGAACCTTTATGCTGGCAAGAATGAAATTATCGGAGCACCTATCGTCCGAAACGGCAGTAACAATGCCTGCTTTACCAATTCCTTTACTGGTATTAGCACTGGTAAGCCAGAATCGGACCAAATCACCTACTTTCACTGACCAACTCCGCGCTATTCTCTATCTGCCTGCCAAGTTCAATGTACCTGCCATCGACAAGAACGCGCCAATCATACTCAAGGCAATGGCAATCGGGCCGAGGAAGTCTCTCTAACAGAAGGGCAACACCAGTAGGTAAACCCCAATGGTTTCGCGTCCCTTGCGGAAGCTCCACTAAATCACCGACTTTCACTGATTAACTCCACATGATTGACTCCGAACCTTGCATGTTTGTTGCCGTCGATGAGAATATGTAAGGTAGACCTATCTCGGTCGTCACCTTCCTGGTCACCATAGCCGTAACCTATTACCAATCCGACGCGCTCACTCCACCAGTAGCGGTCCTCTTTCGGGCATTTTACCAAGTCACCGACTTTCACTGATTACCTCACACTCTTCTTCAATATACATTGGCCCGAATTTAATTATCATACCATTGGGGCACAATACTTTGTACTTAACACGGTGGCTGCGATCAACCTCAAGAATTAAGCCTGCGCCATCGCCGGGATACGCTCTTTCTGTAATAAGGTCACCGACCTTTGGTATGACTGACAATTTCCAAGTTCTCCGATGACTCTGCGAATCGTTCTCCGTTATCCCAGTGAACGAAATAATATTTTGGATTCTCGTCATATATGACACCGCGTTGTCTGAGATGGGCTATATCAGGCAAGTAATTGCTGCGAGCATTCCAGGCAATCATAAAATCAGACCACCTGACTACATCTCCGACACTCTTCATTGTGGTGCTCATCTTTTCTTTTTCAGACTGCTCAACTGTAATACCCACCGGTGGCCAGCCTCTGATACAACAAACGCCGCACCCTTATCATAGAAGCCCGTGACAACGCCGAAGATGCCAGAGGGATTTTCTTTTTCTCTGGAAGAGAAGTACTCTACCCTATCGCCTATCTTAATCTTCACTGTCTTTCTCCACTAGGCAAATGTTCATGTGAGTGTCTGACATATCAACGAAGGATTCGGCCTGACCATCGTAGAATACGTGTGTGGTCTGCTTAGTCGGGTCGCTCTGCCACCTGACAGAGACTACATCACCGGTGCGGATTCGGTATGCATCCTGATGGGGCATAAGCTCTTGGCCACCTTCGTCTGGAATCTCCAACCTAGTCACCTTTGTGACTGTACCCAACCCTTCATCTTTGGACTTGACAAGAGTACCTAATGCCATTGCTACCATGCTATTGCCCTTTGCACATACATATCGCTCCCATAGAATCCGCCGCGTTCTTCAATGTCATGGCTTTCTTCGCCAAGCCTGATAAAGTGATAGTCCTCATCAGGAATTTGTTGCAATAGACTCTCCATCCTGTCAATTTCGGGGTATCCCTCATACCATTTGATATCACACCAGTGGAGCTTGCCACCCTTGTCTTCTTCGTTTATGTTGATAGTATTTTCACATTCACCAACAAGTGTACGCATTGCAGGCTCATGTTCCATGATTGCGTTAAGCAATCTCACTGCATGATCCGTGAAGGCGATAGCTACTTCTGATCTGTATCCCACTACCCGCACCTCAATGAAGCAAAATCAACTTCATGCTTATTCTGTTTCGGTGGCAAATGAATGTCTCTGTTTCTCATCGCTTTTACTGCACCGGAGACTTTTTGCGTCATGGCTGGTGTCCACCGTGTTCCCCAGAGGGGGCGCTGGCCGAAGTCGGTATCATAGATATCCTTCGGCTTTATCTGAGGAAGGCCATAGGAAGGGTGATATTTCGGGAATGGCTTAAACGAGTATTTACTTTGATAGTGAGACTTGAGGTTTCCCCAGCTATACTTATCGTTTAATAGTGCATTCACAACATCGGAGTGTGTCTCATTCTTGGCATCGTTCCAAGCAGCGAGAACATCACTATAAAATTCTTGTTTTGTAAAAGGTCCGTATCCCATGATTTCCTCGTCAATTAAAACAAATAACAAAAGTTGTGGAGCATCCGAGACTCGAACTCGGAACCAGCGGATTAAAAGTCCGATGCGCTACCAATTGCGCCAATGCTCCAAACGAGGGGTTTTTTTTGTTTCAGTGAGAACCCCCATAGAAAACTCACCAGTGCTTCCAAAACTACGTAGCCTTTTGATTCACCCTTGCAATGGTAGGCATCGCACATGCCATTGAGAAACGGGGGCTGTAGCTGCTGCCACAGCCACAGCTTTTTCCCCGTTCTCGCCAATTTAGACGAATCGCGACGGTTTCTATTCAAAAAAAAGTGGAAAAAAGTGGAAAAATCGTAAATCCTCAATGGTTTCAAGGGCTTACAAGTCGAGGCCGAGAATCGGCTTCTAAGGGCTTTTTACGGACCCTTCGACCCGTGGATTGAATGAACCTCCAAACTCTCCACAGGGGCGAATTTAGCGCCTTTCAGAGCGATTTTCGTCGGATCTGGGGAATGCCTCGCAAAGCAGGAAACACACCCCTGGCATGATCACCAGTGGCATCAAAATCGCAACTGTCACTACAAATAACTGAATCATATTTTACCTTCTAACAAGAGTACTCCAGAGTCTTTGTCCTCTTCAGGAAAGACTTGGTTTTTCTTTTCACATATCCGGGTCGAACCCTCTCAAACATCTCTCTGGTAGGTTCGCACCACTCTTCTATCTCCTCAATGTAGACAAGAGGTTTACCATTGGTTGTCTCTACCACTGCAATGATACCCTTCATTCCTTTTACATTGTGTTCCCACACATGATAATCAGACGTAAACTTGATAGTCTCGCCCTTGATTATCTCAAGTTCTTCTTCAACGTCATAAACGACTGCTAAGTTTGGCACTTCTTCTCCCATATAATAAGTAGTGGTCAACGTGCGTATTTAATCTCTCTTCTGTTATAACGCACCCAACTGCTGACTGGCGTCTTTGACCAGCGGACCCTGTATATCACCTCTCCGTGACACAAAGGAGTTACCTTTGTTATTATTCCAACCTGATCCCCGTCCTTGATAACAGAAAAGTTGTACTTTGCCTGTAGTCCGTAGGCAGAAAGCCTTACCAAATCACCGACCTTCACTGATTAACTCCAACTTAAAAATCACTTCTAGCATCGGCTGACCTAGAAAATGCCCTGACCCTAGATACTCTTTTGACCAAAGCACATAACAATGTGCAGCACCCATCGTGGAGGTGACAATGCCAGTACCGAGGGCCTCAATAGATTGATGCCTCACCAAGTCACCGACTTTCACTGACAACCCCCACAATATAATCAACATTGTACCAAGCATGCTCCAATGGTGAGCCACCTTTAGACTGAAAGAAAACTTTGTAAGGATACAAGTGATCGTCGCTGTTAACCTCTATAAGAAGACCAACTTCTCCATCTCTGTGCTGTACCAAGTCACCGACCTTCACTGACAACCTCCAAGTGTGTTACGCCACAGTTACGCTCACCAACCAGCTTTTGCCACTGGATATATACTCTTGCTGGTAACTTGGTGATATCATCGTAGTGCGATATCTTCGTCACCAGCCCATAGCCACGCAATCTGAACGAAGGCTGGTGCTTCATCTTAACTAATTTTCCGACCATCACTGATAACCTCGAACTCTTCAGCCCAGCAATTCAGCCATTCATTGTAGAATGGATAGTAAATGCGGAAGCTTTTTTTGCTCTCTATGTTTGTAGAAACGCGCACCGCGGCCACAATTGCGGGCAACTCTAAGTGCTGCCGTTTAGGATTGGGGTTGCGATACACTATCAAATCACCGACTTTCACTGACTAACTCCAGTTCCTCTTTCCTTACTGTAACTATTTCATCTCTGAATAATACAGAGTAAGACCAGTAACCCATTTGTTCTGTTATCAGTCCAGAGCCATAAAAGCTAAAGAACTCTTGGTTCTTGAACCTTACCAAGTCACCGACTTTCACTCAGCACCCTCTTGACTGCAAAAGCAGAAACCCTTTTAAACTTCCCACCATGTGAGTAAGAATAAGAAGGCTCCTCATTAAGCCACAAGACCTCATAACTACGAGCGGGAGAGTCTGGGTGCCTTGGATATAACTTTTCCACACCCATGATGACCGCTCGGTGGCCACCGTTACACTCTATCAGATCACCGACTTTCATTGATTACTTCACAATAACTTGTAATTACCCAACCGGTTTGACCAGTTGTATCTAGTATCTTCAATGTGCCGCCTGCGTCATTGACGACCAGTATAACTCCAGTTGTATCCCTGTTGTTGTTGGTGTCCCAACCAACATACCTGTATCTCACCAAATCACCGACCTTCACTGATAACCTCGTACTCCGACTTCCTTTCCCAATATACACTACCCTCTTCATCGAGAATTTTAATGTGATGATATCGAGATGCGTCAATGGCCAGGATAAGCCCGTACCAGTTTTTTTCTTTGTTTTTCACAAGATCACCGATTTTCACTGATCAACTCCAAGTGCTTGTGACCTATCGTAACCAAGCCGCTGCCAACACCATCTTGCCAGACGACAGAGATTCTGCCGTCAAGCCAGTCGCCAGTATCTTTGTATACTTTGACAACCACTCCAAGGCCTGTTGCTCCGGGGTTCGTCCACCTTACCAAGTTGCCAATCTTAATTTCCCCAGGATTCATCGTTCCATACCAAGTCATGGTGCCTTGCATTCACCAGTTCGTGTTGCCAGTGTCTAGTGGTGCTACCGTGAACTCCACTCCATTTTACTTCGTATGGCATACTGAAACCAATTTCATCGTGCCTGACAACAATCCCAACTTGAGTTGGCTTGCGCTGCGGTACCCAGCACTGGTCTGAATGATATACAAGTTCTGCTACTTTAAAGGTCATTAATTTCTCTCGTACATTATGAGTATAGAGCCAAGAACCAGCCCAGCAATCAGCATAATTTTTAATAACGGGTTTGAACCAATCAAGTCCGTTAACATCGCCATTATATCTAAGTGTTTCATCCGACCTCCAGACTAGCCACCAACAGGGCAGCTACTTCTTGTCTCCTGTCCCCACGAGCCACTAGCCTACGTCTAATTTTGTCTGCCTGTCGGTCAATAGAGTCTATTGACCGACAAATATCCAACGCGGTTGTAGGCAATCGCGAGTATTTAATAAATGGTCTAGCTGGTGGCTAGTCTTTCAGTCAATCGCTATGATCTTCTCGTTTGTAGAGAAATAGGGGCGCTTTGCATACTGTGGCGTTGTCATCCACATACGCTGACACTTGCTCGCCTTTGGTTTAGGGGCACAAAGGTCTGTCAAGATGATATGACCATCAAAGTCCCCGCGCTGATTAACATAGTCAGTAGGAGCGTCAAAGCAAGTGCCGCCATGCATAACTCTCTCCCACTTCCTTTTCTCGCCCTTTTTCCATACATAGACATTGTCTTCTCCAACTTTGGTGTCAAATGGAATCACAGTGAACTCTGCCAACTCAGACAACTTATTAAGTTCTGCGAAGAACTGAGCAAGCATAACATTGTCAACAGAGCCAGACTGGTCAATACTTACCGCTACCTTTGCTACCCGATTGGTCTTGCGACCGGGGTGACAGTAGGGATATCTGCGGTTAATCCTCTTCATCGAGCTAGACTTATTAGCCCTCTGGCTCGTCTTAATGAAGTAACGAAGTACCTTCTTCCAATCAATCTTACTGATAAGGCCCTTCATGATTCTCTCACGGCAATCGGAAGAGACGGTTCCCCAACCATTGCTTTGAGAGCATTCTTCAGACGCCTTCTTAATGATATCCTTCAGTCGCTCTTTTGCGATTTCTTTGATTTCGTCTGGTGCTTCGGCCCAGCCACTATGGTCATCAAGAGGCTCGAAACCACCCTGACCAGAGCCGCCCTTGCCTTCGGAGTCAGATTCACCTTCACCGTTACCTTGGCTTCCACCTTGTCCGTTTTGATTTTCTTCTTTATCTTCACCGGAGCTTCCCCCTTCATTGTTGCCTGCGTCACCTTGACCTTCCTGTTCCTCCATCAAGTCAGGCAACTTCCTGAGATACCATTCAGCCGACTTGCCACGGGGAAGGTCTCGGAAAGGAGTGCCTTCTTTACCGGGAATCAGTGCACCTTCTGGAAGGTGATGGAGGTGGCTGTTAATAGCCAAGTCCGTCGCAATGTTCCACATCTTTGTCATGGCACCGTCAGGCATTCGGTCTGTCACATGGAGAAAAACCACATGATAGAACTCGTGCTTGAGAACATCTGCACGCTGTTTATCATCAAGGCCTGCAAAGAAGTCAGGATTGTAGAGCATCTCAAACTGAGCAGTATCAGGGTTAAGTCGCACACCCGCCGTAGGAATGCCAAAGTGAGCCTTCTTATCTATCCTGCGAGAGATAGAAGCAAAGAATGGCTCGTCCATCAACAGCCTAGCGGTATGTGTATTCAGGTTGAACATTACTTGTCCTCCTGTTCTCCAGCAAGAATCTCTACAAGATAATCGACAACAGATCGATTACCCTCATCGGTTGCAACGTCGGCTTGGTGCAAGTTAATCGTATTGTTAAGATGGCCATTACCCATCACTGTCCAGAGCTTCATAGCAACTTCACTAGGCAACATCAGGAAGTACTTCGCAAGGTTATCAACCTTGCTTTGCTCCAACTCACCTTCAAAAGTATTGGAAGCCTCAAACTTCTCAATCATCGCAGTGTGATCGTTGATTCCAAAGTCACTGACCTTACTGAAGTCACCCTTAGTCAGAATGTCTTCGACAGTGACCTGACGATCATAGTTTGCAATGAAGTCGTTGAATGAAACTGCCGCCTCAAAACCAACGAAAGCTGCTGTTAAGTTGAACAGGGTTGGACTGTGTTCCTGCAACAGACCTGCCTCAGACAGACAGTTGTCCAGACGTTCCCACGAGCGACGAGAAGGATAAACCTTGTTAGGCTCAAAATCACCAGAATGCTCCAAGTGATTGCGGTGATTGTTAATATAGTCCCACGTCTCAGTGCTGATTCCAGCGTCCTTCGCCCATGATAGCCAATCCTCAACAGAAGGCTCAACGTCAAAGACAGTCCATCGGTCAAGTTCAGCGGGATCCATCTCGCCAACCTGATACTGGTCTCCATGCTCACCACCATTGATTGCAGCAAACACCAGAGTATCAGGATGAAGCGAATACCCATTCAACTTGCGACTATCGGTCAACTCGAAGATACCCTGTCGAACTTCCAGGGTTGCACGGTCAACTTCGTCCAGAAACAGAACCACAGGAAAGTCACACGCCTGCTTGAACCAATCGGGCGGATTGAAGCGGGTCGCTTCTGCTTCGATGGAAGGAAGCCCAACCAAGTCGCCCTCGGTCATCTGGGAGGCACGTCGCTCAACAACCGGAAGACCAGCATGCTCGGCATACTGATACACCACCGTTGACTTGCCAACGCCGTGACGTCCACGAATCATGACTGGTTTACGAACGTCGGCAACGTGCCCGACAACAGAGAGAAAAGTCTTAAAATCAATAGCCACTTAAAAAATACTCCATTAAGTGAATGTGTTATATACTAAGTAAGGTCTTCGACCCGGAACCGCTCATGCAAAATTAGACGAACGAAAAGAAATTTCATTCAAAAAAAAGTGGAAAAAAATCAAAAAAAATGAAAAACCCAATAATTTCAAGCACTTGCGGCTTTGAGTTCCTCTCTGCGTAGCCTGACGATTGCATCGAACGCCGCTTTTCTCGTCGGTTCGACCGTAGACAGTGACATCTTCACTGCTAATTCGCTGTCAACATTTGGGTGACTGGCTAGGTGACGACCCCAGTGCGATGCGGACCATTGGGAATGGGCGTCCTTAGCCTCAGTTTGGATAATCCTCTTATATATGTCTTTCAACACGGACACTGGTGTGTTCGGTGTACCACCGTACCAGCCGCCGCGAAGAAAAGTCATTCCAACTCTCCATGATTCTTTAAATCGGGAGCCACTGTCGAAGTAAATCTTCTCAATAAGGTCTGGTCGATCATTAAGACGATTGGACCCAACGAGGTTATGCTTAACACTGTTCGCCCTACCAGACAACAAGATGTCAACAGTACTGTCAGTTATGCTTGGATTCTCTGCAAGATGCTTCCTGCAAATCAGATAGGGGTGCTTTGCAATTTCTAGCTGTGTCTCTTCATCAATGTATCGGTTCCTGGCCAAACCATTAAGTTCGCTGTTGCACATTCGGTGCACATTTTGTGCTAAACTCATTTTGTAATCCTATTTTTAATGTTCATAATACAATCGCGGACAGTTAAGTAAACCTCTCCACTTCGATGGCCGTCGAAGTGGAGTGCCTCATTAACGGATTGCAGCTCTCGTAAGATTTCAATCACGCTCGAAATAGCAATCTGTTTATCTTGTGGGTCGCCCTTTGCATCTGTTCCGGCTGGCAAATCGAATGGGTTAAGTTCTTTACTCATCTTGCTCCTCTTCTTCATCCTCGTCTTCGACCTCGTAATATCCATATGGCAGATTATCATCTTCGATGTCATCAGTATTGGGAATCATTTCTCCCCTGCCTGGAATCCTGTTATAATCTTCCTCACTTAAAATATCAAATAAATCTTTCAACAGTTAATCTCCTCTTTTAGTTTTGAAATGTTTTCTTGAATTTGCTCATCTCCATAATTTAGCCACCCGGCGTCCGCCTCAATGTTTGTGTCAAATCTGAACGACATTGACAAAGTCTTCGGCAAGCTCTCGTAATTAGTGAAGTCTTTACCTTTGGCCAGAACCCTTGAACGATATCTTTCCATCTCCCTCACGGGAACCACCCTATAATTTTGGGCGCTCCACACATGGGGCTCTTCTAGATATTTTTCTGCCTGGGAATCTGAAGCGCCTTTGGCTTGCTCTTCAGGATCAAAAAGCGACGGAGTCATTTCTTCGTTAAGAAAACTCGTGATACTAATGTTTGACCTCTTCATAGGCTTTAGGGTTTCACTCAGCCAATAATCGCGGTCCTTCAATTCTTCTGTTGGACAGTTAAATTCCCAACTGAGGAGTCTTGTCTGAATAATATTATTATCCATGCCGGTATTGTCTAAGCGCCAATTGCGAGGGTATACACCACCCAAAGCGGGGCCAGCCAATCGATGTGATGTGTTTTCCCAATTAATTCTCTCGATAATATGAACAAATTTGCCAACGATATCTTCTTGGTCGCTGTAGCCCTCCTTATAGTAAGGAACTTCAATCAAAGAACCAAGCTGGATTCCTTCTTTTTGGAAGACTTTAGCCAGCTTTTTTCTGTAAAGGAACGATAACTCTTCACTTTGGCGGATATCATTTTTCTTTTGCTGACAGCCGCGACGATTATGGCCGCTCTCACCACAGTACGAACAAGATCTCCTCTTGGCTCGTAATTTAAACTCTGCTTGCTCCCGCTCTACCTGTCTAGCAACGTAGGTATCAGGGTTTTCTTTGGCATATTCCTTGCGCTCTGGGCATCCAAGTTTGTTATGCCCTCTCTTATAACAGTATCCACAATGGACCGACATTATTTCCCTCCCGAGAAATCGTTTTTTCTTGTGTCCATTTAGACGAATGAACACGATTTTTATTCAAAAAAAAGTTATTTTTTGCTGTTTTTTCGCCAAACGTCTATCATGACGGTTCCTATACAAATGCCCACCGCAATTGTAAAAATGTCATATATCATCTTTCTTCTCCGATGCTAATTCAAGCCACTTGCTTCTTATCGTGGCAAATTCATCACCTATCTTAATCTTGTAACTAACTGCTTCATCTGTCACCATGGCTGACATGGCATAGTCCCAGTCAACCGGATGAACTACCAATCCGAGCTTCTTGCAAAAACGAGACCCGATCATAGTAACCCTAACAAGGTCGCCCGTTTTGAATTTTAGCTCTTTTTTGATTTTACCTTTCTCGCTTTCTTGAGATCAGATTCATATGCATAGACAGGGGTTCTCCCGACTGGTAGCACCTTGTATATTTTTGATCCCTTTGCTGTGCGAGTGATAGGCTTCGCATGAACTTCCAGTATTACTACTGGCTTGTTCTCAAGTTCTGTACTTTCTTTGAAGGATAGGCCAATACCTTCTTCCATGTTGAGACGACGCACCTTGTTAGATTTTCTGATGATGGCCATCTCGCCCACTAAGAACTGTGGCTCGCTTTCATATTCCGCTATGACTTTTTTAGCAAACTTATTATTTATGAGCTTGCTGTAAGCATCCGCACTTATAGTAAACCCTTCGGGGTCGGCTAGAATGCGAGCGGCCATATCCCCATAATAGGGCGGGTTGGCTTCATAGTATTTCATGAGCCTGATAACATTGATTCGACACTCTTCGTCGAACTGTTTCATCCATTTCTGTGCGTCCAGTAGCGAGGCTTCACTGTATTTTTCCTGCAAGCTCTCCAGCCATTTAACTTGAGCGGCGGATAGTTTTCCTTTAACTATTACCTGCCCCCTAATAGATTCAAGGAAATCTCTGTGTTTGTCTGGCACATTCTGCCATTTCGACATCAGGCCGGTTGTCTTGTCAATTTTCTCTAGAAAATTTTCCACGGTAACAGGTTCCCATGCTTATCCATTAGTTTCAATCTTGAGTCGATAGTGCTTAACACCTCGCCCCCAGTGTAGACGTGACATATAAAGTCGCCATCGTTAAATAGTGGCTTTCCAACATTCCTCAAAAAAATTCCCTGCCTAAATCCCACTTCGTCGCGACGAGGCGGAACATAGACAAGATCACCCGCTTTGAGTTGTCTTTTTTTCATCCCTGAGTACCTTAATAATGGAAGATTGTGTAATTATGGTTGTCGAGTGGTCTTCGCCCTCGACGAGAACATCTTGAGTTTTCGGGTAAAATCCTACAATCCTTCCCTTTCCACCTCTATACTCAACTACATCGCCTCTTTTATACATACTTAATATCCAACACCGTCGTAACCACAGAGACTATCAATCTGGTCGGCGTACCAGTCGGTCAGCCTCCATTTATGAATTCCATCTTCGCCCACATTCCCTTCTACCTTGTCTTCACAAATAAGGGCGAGAATGTTAATAAAAGTTGAAGCATGATGAGGGTCTTCGAGCTGGCCTGTTTCGTATGCCGCTGCAATAGCAGTAACAATCGCTGCCTGATTCTTTTCCAAGTTGCCTATGCAAGAATACATTTATCTATTCCTCCTCATGTGTGCAATTCCGACGCCTGCGACAAAAGCTACCGCAGACAAGATACACAGAGCTACAAACACGTCTCCCACTGCGGAGAGGTCTCTTACAATTTTTTCCAACAACATTTGATTTTTGCCTTTTGTCTCACTTGAAAATTAGACGGAATAGAGAAGATTAAATTCAAAAAAAAATAAAAAAATGAAAAGCTCAATAATTTCGGACACTTACGATAAGAGAAGTATAGTTCGCTCCGACCTCCAAGGCCTATTCTCCGCTTTCGCTGGTGGGCGCGAGTGCCTTCCCAGGAACCATCTTCTCTACACATAAAATTTATAAGGTTCTTATGTAGTGTTTGCTGACTATCAGTATTTAGTCATATGCCAGCCATCGGTATTCGGACATCTATAAATGCGATAGTGGCCCTTACTTACTTGTTCGGCGGCCTCTTCAGATCTATAAGCGTCTTTGAGATCACCGTTAGATTTCGTACACCCACATTTAAATGTGTCTGGTCCAAGGTGCCACCAGTGGCACTCACTACATTGATAAGGTGCGAGGATCGTGCCCCATCGACGCCTTTGAAATTCAGCGTCTTCTAGTGCGTATCCTTCACTCCAGTATTCTTTTTTGGGTTTCCCCTTCTTGTTATAACACTTGCTAATCGTATATCAAAATATGCAATCTGCCAGGATGCTCTTCGTACATCTATCCTCCGTTTCTAGTTTGAGCTAATCAATACTGCAACCTCGCGTTTGCACAGTATCGACGTATTAAAAAATTACCATGCGTCTTTGTGGCAATACTCGTCTGCTGGATTCTTTTCTTTTCTGGAAAGAGGAGTCTTACTTATTTTGCTCAACCCAGTCAGCAATCTTGTCACACAAAATAAGCCGGTCGTTTTCATCGTCCATACTAAGTGATTCATTTTGTGATAAGACCTCCCAAATTTCTGCAAAAAGCTTATCACGAGATTCTTCTTGCTTCGCTCTTTCCTCTTCGATTCTAGAATCTGGAGTGAAGCCGGATATTTCTCTACCGAGACAGACTTCGACCTTCGGATTGCAGTAGCTGTGTGCCACAGAGTGTAAGCTCCATCGCACACCGCCCGGTACCTTCTCTTCTTTCCAGTTTGACACTAATCTTCTCCGATGTGGGAGGAGACATCATTCGCAACCATAGTGAGTGCATCGACGACATCGAAAGCATCATCGGGACTGATAGCTATTTTGAACTTATCTCCTACCTCTATTGTCACGAACCCCATGTGTTCTGAGATTTCCACCAACAGGTGATCACCTGTCGAATCTGCAACATATACACTCTTTACGTTACTAAACAACTTCTTCTCCTTTACCAGATGTATACCAGTGACGCGCCAGGGATAGGAAGAATGCCTCTCAACCCTAACTTCACCTTATTAACATTATTTTCTGTGACAGATTCCGCTCCAAAGATTGCAGCAATGGGCAACTCTAAAGACAGCCCCACATTCGGTGCTACCTGAAACTCAAACCCAATTCCAGGGCCGATACCTATTAGTGTGCCTGTTTCTTCTTCTCCGAATTCCCGGTTTTCCCAACTGTGGATAACCCCTGCCCCAAGTGTAACGAAGGCTTTCCCTGTACGGTTCATACTCAGCAAATACATGCCTTGAATGCCGCCAGACAAGAACCCGGAATCTTCAGCAACCACAGGGATTCCGGTTACCTTGATGCCTAACCTAGTATCCTCGTTGATATTCCTGTATGTTATACCGATGCCGTTGGTGATGCCTACACTCATGCCGACTGCATGTTCAGCACTTGCGAAGGTTGGAACCACCATGATCGCGGCAAGTAAAATAATTTTGAGTGACCTCATTTTTTCTCCTAAAAAGTTTCTTTTTTGTCTCACGTATTTTGACGCCGGAAGCGCATATTCATTCAAAAAAAAGTGAAAAATCGTATTTCTTCAATAATTTCAAGTATTTATGTCTGGTAGGGATAGAGGGGATCGAACCCACACAACCAAAGTCGGGAGATTTTAAGTCTCCTGCGTCTACCTATTTCGCCATATCCCCATAACTCATTCATCTGGAAAGTTTAGCCTTGCAAACTCTCCGTGTAGTTCTTTTGCTTTCTTGTCATATGCCCTGGCTGCATCTTCTTTTGTGGCGTAATACCCTAACTTTATGTGCCTCTTCCTTTTCGCAGGAGTGTTTGGGTCTGCGATGTATGCCTGAAATGGCTTTTTTGGCAGCCAATAGTGGTAAGTGACTTCTCCCGTTTTCTTACTAACGTATTTTTGTTTCCATGGTTTCTTCACTTCATACACACCTTTATAGCCCGACTGACTATCAGAGCGCAACTTCTTATTCATACAATTTTGAGATCTCGTACACAGCCTCAAATTCTGCTTTCTGTTGTCTAGGGTATCGCCGTTAATATGATCAACGTCCATGCCTTTTGGGGCATCCATAATAACTCTGTGCATGAGCGTCGTCACATGGCTCCACGCCATGGCGTAATGGGTTGCGCCGGGGGGACAGTGGGCATACCACTTAGATCTTGGGCCGAGAGCACTCATCACCTTTTCGTAGTCTTCATCGTCAATAAGGGCAACCTGATCAGAAAGTGTATCTTTATTTTCCCATAGTTTAATTTTTTTCATTCTGTTCCGCCATATCCCCGTCGCGAATCACTAAATCAACATCTATCTCGTCCGTGTCAAATTCAATCCAGACCCTTGCACCACAGCCCAGTGGCTTGTGGGGGCTATACACAACTTTACCTATAACAGCGCCATCTTTTTTGAGGATCGCCTCATGAGCATACTTGTTCTCCTTGTATGTCTTCACTGTCAAGACCGGATCATCTGTACCATTTTTGGTGTTGGCGCGTATTTTGTGCTGATTCACATGAATAATTTTTTTCATTTATTCTGCTTTGCTCGTTCTTTTTTCTCCAGGGCTTCGCGGACTTTCTCCAAGTCTCTTTGCAACATCCTCATCTCCGCTGTCAGCAAGCCAACTTCCTGTATCACCTTTGATTTGTTCTTTGCCTGGATCAATGCAATGTCGGCTGTCACAGCGTTTGACTCTACCGTCTTCTGCATGATCATAAACCCAACACCAACCAAAGCTAACAGCAATCCGATTGCTATTCTATCTAGAAATTTCATCATCTTGTTCTACTCCAAAACATCCAATCTCGCACCAACAATAAGAGCGAGGGTCTCCAGGTTCCATGCATTCATCAACGCAAGGACCATTATGTAAATCACTTTCAGGCTTCCAGCAGTACCAGCCTTGAGGCGTAACGTCTTCGGCACAGCCCAATAGCAGTGCCGCCACCAACATTGCAATTCTCATTTGTACCTACATTCATCAACCGAATTGACTCCACGATAGGCTGAATAACCGAATATCAAATAAGATATCGCCAGTGTGAGCGCGACTCTTTTTTCTGCCCCAGTCTCTGCTCGATGGGCCATGACGCCCGTACCAATTGCACTGGCCACTGCGCCACCGGCATCTGTGATGGGTGCTGCATAGCTTCTGGTGCATGGAATCGAGTCTCTTGCGGCTACTGTTGTGAGGGAGCAGCCACTGAAAACTATGGCAAATGCTAAAATTACAACTTTCAATGATATCTCCTTTGACATTCACCGATATGATATGTTCCATAAATACCTGAACCTCCTGCTATGACAACAGCACTATAAAAAGCGCCGTTCATCATCACATGGCGAGTGGCTGCGAATGGGTCAAAACGCGATCCTTCTTCGATCTTGTTCTCGTGATTATAATGCAACCTCAAACCTAAAGCTGCGACCATCAGGGCGAAGTCAATCACCGGGGCTACTTCGCTTTCGGTACATTTTCTCTTGTGCGTCTTGTGTGTATTGACTGTTGCCAGCGAACAACCACACCCAAGTATAATTGCTAGTGTTAAAATTAATGTTTTCATTTTCCTTTTCTCTCCCGGCATTCAGCAACTTCCCTGTATCCGTGAGTAGCTGAAAATCCGGAGACGATTGCCATGGCAGCTGCGCCGAGCGCGATGGGCATAATATCGCCGGATGTTGCTGACGGTGAACCATTCCCCCCGCCGCAACATCCGGCCATGGCCATTGGTAAAACTCCCAAAACAAAAAGAGGGGGTACTACCAACAATGTGTCGACAGCAGGCGCGACATAATGCGTCGTACACTTTCTCTTGTGTGTCTTGTATGTATTGACTGTTGCTAGGGAACAGCCACCCAGCATAATTGCTAGTGTTAAGATTAGTGTTTTCATTTCTTCTTTTCGACCTTTTTTAGTGCGTTGAATAAAACCTGCATGACGACCGAACTTCTCTTGAAGCCCGAAGTCTTTGTGCCGGTCTGATATTTGTGAATGCCTACTGATTCATATGCATCATCCACTAGCTTTTTTACCTCCTCTAAAGAAGAAAATTGTTGTGCAATTTTGCTCCAATCTTCCTCTTTTATACCCAGTGATTCCTGGCCGCGGCGGATCTCTTCTATCCACTGCCTGCCACAGGATGGGGCCTTCTCAAACCATCTCCAAAAAATTTCTGGATTTAGACAGTCCGGGCTGGCGTCATGGCATCGACGACACATTAGCACTAGATTATTAACTTCATCAGATCCGCCGAGAGAGCGAGGCACAATATGACATCTTTGCAGAAATTTTGCCTTATTCCAGCGGCTGTACGGACTGCCGAGGCCGGAGCAGGCAGGGATATGTTCATGGTAATCACACGCCCAACATGATGGCTCGCAAGATTCTTGTAATAAGATCTTGTGATGAGCGTCGACGTTATCAAGCCAATATTTTGCAATCTTAGATTTTATAGGCATTTTTCGTTTTGCCATTAAGATATCTCTTTCTTTGGTCCGCTACCAAGGAATTGAACCTTGCTCAAAGACGCTTATAAGACGCCTCCTGACTACCAGCCAGCCGTAGCGGTTATTATTTTTTGCTTAGTATTTCACATTCGCTGGCTAGGACATAGAGTAGGTTCTTTTCTACTGGACTGTATGCCAAATACTTATGTTCGATAATCGCGGGACTTCCAGATGCATGAACCGATATTACTATCATTGGATCGTGCCTGTGTGCCCACGGTTTAACTGATCTTATTAAGTCTCCACAGTCCGCTATCATCGACACTTTTTGACGCGGCTGATGCGACAAATCTTGTGGCCGTAACGATTATAACGACATTTTTTTTGTCGGACAGTGCGACAATCTCTTCTGCGGCGGACCTCGACATCGACGCCCGAATCGATAACAACCGATGGGCCAACGAGTCGATGCGGACGGGCGTGTATGGTGCAACCCATAAAACTCAACGACAGCAGTAACATTAAAAATTTCATTTTAATTCTCCATTTTTTATAATCATAAAACAAATAATCTCAAAAGTCAAATACTTTTTTACGGATCATATGGGTCTTCATTTTCATCTAGGTCATCAAAAAAAAACGGATTGGGTGAGGCCATTGGAGCCGTGGTTTGCTCTTCTCTTCTCTTCTTTTTCTCTGTCTTTCTTATAACGAAAGAGTTGCCCTTTAACACAGGTGCCGGTGGGATTGATTCTTCATCATGCAACTCAAGATTCGACTGAGACTGTACGACAAAACTCGTAGGATCCCCCCCTGTATATACTCTGAGTTTATCGCCCGTCTTCAAGGTAATGACGGGGTCTTTGTCCTTGATTCTTGGATGCTGTACGAATTGCATCGCCGTGAGAGACTTTGATCTCGTAGCAAATCCTGTGGCCCTCTGGACAGAGACCAATATATTAAACTTTCCCAAAGCATCTGGTTTTATTCTCTTTCTCCTGTCATCGACCACATACGAAATTGATTCAATCCTCATCATTCTCACCTATAAAAAAATTCTCGAAAAAAAATTGCGAATTTGCCGAACAATAGTTCGACGAACCAAATTCAAAAAAATTCAAAAAATAAAACCCAATGATTTCAAGCACTTAGCTTTTATTTTCAAAAAACTCATCTGGACCTGGGTCGCCCTCTTCATCATCTGGTGGAAGCAGATTATCGCGAACTGCCTGAATGTCCTCTGGGTAGGGCTCCCAGCCCTCGCCTGTGGGGTCAAAATGCTGACTATATAAGTCTACCATAAGATCCCTTAGCTGATCATCTGACATATCTCGAACTTCTTCTGGCGGAAGAACGCTCCTTACTTTGAACGCCAACTTCGTTAGCAAATCACCTTCAGACATGGCTTGACCATGGTCGCGGCGATCTTCGACGGAGTACTCGTTAACAAACCGCCTCCAACTTTCCATTATTAGCTTATACATATTGTTTCTCCTTTATATAAATAGAGGGAAACTAAGAAGAAATCTCCCTAAATAATAGCCAGCGGGAAAGGATCCTTTCCCGCTGGCCTCACTTCTTTTATTCCGCGTCGGAGGTGTCGCCGTCACGGATTTCAACCAACTCAATTTCAAAGTTAAGTTCCCTGCCAGCCATAGGATGATTAAAATCAACAACGACCGTCTCTTCCTGGATCTCATTGATCTTACCAATCATGGGCTGACCTGCTGGAGAATTTCCCTGAACCATTTCGCCTTCCTTAAGGTCGAAATCGTCGGGAAAAACTGTCTTGGGAAACTCCATAAGGGCATTTGGATTTACTTCTCCATAACCTTCCTCTGGGGCTACTGTGACAGTCTTTGTTTCTCCCACCTTCATATCGACTACCGCATCGTTGAAGCCTGGGATCATCTGACCAGCGCCCACTTCGAAATCGATCGTCTCTCCTCTATCATGAGAACTATCAAACACTGTTCCGTCTTGAAAAGTCCCTTTGTAATGTACACTAACGGTATCTCCGTTTTTTGCTTTCATTTTTTTCCTTTTTGCAAAAAGTTTATCGGGATGAGAGGATTTGAACCTCCGACCCTCTGCTCCCAAAGCAGATGCGCTACCAGACTGCGCTACACCCCGTCATAATCTCTTTAAAATCTTTTCTCTTTGTTGTTTTTTAAACTTGTGACTAAGTTTGGTGTCGGAATAGGTGATATGAATATACAAGCCATCATTGTCACCTATCATGAGGGCCTCGATCTTAAATCTTTCTTTTTTCCAGACAGTATCTACTTCATGTAAACCTAGTTTCGTAGAGTTGCAATACTCTTTTACAACCAAGTCGTCAGAAAGGGGATCCCTTGTTTCTTTCTGGTAGGTGAAGTGGCCGTACTTCTCGTTTAACATTTTTATAACATTTTTGTACTTTATCAAACAATTGTCTTCATTTAACCCTATCGGACCTAAAATTAAAAGCGCAGAAGCCAAACGATTTGAGGAGTATGTCAACTGTAGTTCCGTCTCCATTTCACCCAAATCTTCGCCAGTATATACAACGAGGCCCCACTTTGTATCTCCCAGGTGGTATTTGAAGCTTTCAATTTTTATCGGAGTACTGTGTATGGTGTCCCAGTTTATACTCAGGGGGCTCAAAAGCACAACAAGTGACAACATTATATAACTAAACATTCAACCTCCCACAAACTATGTTAGTCTAACAATACGGCAAGATCTTCGGACCTGACAGAGACGCAGTAGATTGTCAAAAGCGCCAGCACGGTGGCTACGGGAATGCCCCCTGGGTCAAGGAATAGATGGAAAGCATATATATTCATTGTAATTGGAACCAGTGCCACAACTGCTAAGTTTGTAAACCTATTAGATAAAAGCAGCAGACCGCAGCTAATCTCCACCAACTTCAGGAGCGGGAAAAAATACGCCGCAGTGGCTAGTCCCGTCAAGAAATGGATTGCTTGTGGCGCGGGGGCTGGCTGTGGAACAAATCCAAAAATGTCATTCAACCCAAACACAACAAGAAGAGCACCCAACAATATCCTCGATATCGATGCTAGTTGAACTTTTGAATCACTCATAATATATCCTTTTTAGTTTTTTAGTTTCTACAAGTTTGTAGCAATTATACGTTCGCCAAAATACTGTGACCCTGCCCATTGTTTCCCAGTTGCACTTGGTCACCAATCCAACCAAGACTCCAGGGTAGTCCAGGTGAGTCACAAGATCACCTACCGATATTGGACTACCTTCTCTCACTTCTGCGATGAGAACGGACTTGGCGACGTTGCTGGCGTCTATCTTTTCTGACTGTACTCTTCTGTCGTGGACGTTGGTGATTAAAGACTCGCTTATTCCTTCTTCGAGCTTCTTTACGAAGACGCTTGTGCATTCTTCTATTCTTCTTGCGGAGCCTCTTGTGCGTGCGCCGATTACTCCTGATCCTTTGTCTAGATTCTCTCCAACTGCGGAGGTGACGGTGGCCGCGGCGAGTGAGGTGTCGTTCGTATCTGTCGTAATGACCGAGCCTAATCCTTATAGTGGGATTTCGCCATGGCTCATGTATGAAGACTAAACCTGCAGGGTCAATTTTCATATATACGTCTGGATCCCAATTTTGATCAATGCCGTTGTAACTCCAGTAGTCATGATAAGTTTGTGGGGCTCGCTTCAAGTCTGGGCTCAGATAGTCATACTCAGTAACGTATACGATACTTGATGGTTCTATCATCGTGACCTCGTCAACATAACAGGCAGGTGTCACCCACGCTAACTGACTAGCAAAGATAAATAATATACAAGCACTCATTGTTTTTCCTTTCAAGCGCCCTCGGCAGGATTCGAACCTGCGACCTTCGGATTAGAAGTCCGCTGCTCTATCCAGCTGAGCTACGGGGGCAAATAATTCTCTATTTTTAAATTTTCCCATAAATTGAACTTTTTTGCAAGGAAAAAATTAAAAATTTTGTTTTTTTTCGGTTTGAGCCCTGTCAATATCTTCCTGGGCTAAATGAGAGACAACAGCCAATGCAAGTATTGCAGCTATCCATAATCCCACCATCACATTCATTATTTTATCATTCACATTGACTTACCTCAGTCGCTTTTTTGAGCCTCTTATCATCGTATATCTCTTTCATACTGAAGACCACTAGCGTCAGTAAGACAGCTAGTACCTTAATCTTCCAGTCTTTCATCTTTCGTAATCTTGTCATATGATGTCACTGAAACAACTTCTGATAATTTATACACATACATAGCAGTGAGGTCCCCTCTGTTTCTCTTTGTGGAATTCTTTATCAAGTTTCTTAATTTTCTGAATGTGAGTTCAGAATTTATATAAAACTCAGCCGCAGAGAAGGCTGCAGTTACCGATGATGCTAATATAGACCTACTACCACTCCTAAAAGTCACTTCTTTCTTATCTGGGTTTGTTAATCTCAAACCCACTGAAACTTCCGCATCTGAGCCCGAGCCTTTTGACTTCCTAATTCCCGATTGAGTATCGATATCAAGCCCCTTAAAGGACAGAGTTTCTAACGATTTGTATTTCTTTGAATAGTGCTCTACCAACATTTGCCAAATAGCGTCGATAGCACCATGGCCGCGACGTTCCATTTTTAAAGATCTTTCTTTTCCTTCTGCTCTCTCTAAAAACTCACAGTAAACTACCGTCTGGTCTTCAGCGAATATTTCTGCAGCCGTTACCTGTTTGGGTGACAATTCTATGTAATCTTTTTTCAACACTTCTTTGATGATTTGCCTAATCTTGTCTCTTGTGTTTTCTTCTGGCGTTCTTATTGGCATTTAATCTACTCCACTCTTTCAAGTGAAGAAGAAATTTTAAATATCCTTTGTATGTTTTTGACTTTCTTAACGCCTCTTACTATGGTCGACTTTACGCTTTCCGGATTGGCAAATTGGCCGGGGATGCTTGGAATAAACTTGACACTCAGGCCAGCTATATACGATTCTTCTGTTATTCTCCTGTTGCCTATTACGACTGTAACAATGGTCACATTAGGTAACGCCCGGATATCTGCCAGAATGTCGTCGAGGCCGCGCTGGAAATCCCCTGTGGTGATGTTATAACCGACCATACAGTAGAACTTATATATTCCCCTCTGGCGGCTTCTGCCCTTTTCCTCGGAGACTCCTCCAAAGTACTCTAATAGTTCCTGTGCCAGTGCACCCTCTTGTGCAGGCTGTGGATCACCAAGGGTGGCCGGGATTGTACCATCGGGGAGATTATCGAGTTCCTTTTTCGCTGCGTCAGCTTTTGCGCGATTAGCTTCCCACTCTCTCCACATCTCTGTTAACACGTTACTGATGGCTTTTTCAATCCCTTTATAGCTTTGGTCCATAAATTTTATCGCTGCCATCGATGCATCAATGACCTCTCGCGTCACTTCTGGATCCAAAGAGAACGCAACTCTCGCGGTAATGGTACGATTCATGCCGGTGTGGTCGCCGTGAAAAGTAACCACCAGATTGTCTGGTATTGATAATTCCTCGATGACTCTCGGGGGCAGATCGTCAATCGGAAGCTGTAATTGTTTTTGCATCAATATCATCAACTGTCTGTTCAAGCCCTGCAGATCTTTCATGAGCCTCTTAAGAAACTCATTGTTGCCGGGATATGCAGGCCGACGAGTGGGGTTTCCGCTTATTTTGATATCCAGCTTGTTGAACATTCCGCCATGGCCGAGGGTACCCATACTATCTCTGCCTTCTGGCAAATCAAGAGGAATAACACTGCTATTGGTAAAGACCATCCGATCTTCACTGGACAGGTCGCTGGCCAGTTCGTAGTTCTTTAGGGTCGATGCAAATTCAGTCAACTCTTCACTAGCAGCATCAAATGCTGAGGGCATCATATACCCCTCTTTGACAAGATACTTTTCGACTATTCTTTTCAGGTCAACATAGTTATCATCCATTGTTGAGAGTTCAGACAAGAATGAATCATAGCCATCGGGATTGGGTTCGTAGTCCTGTGCATTGAGGTGTACTCTTATATCTACTGTGCCGCCGGTCTCGGTGATATCCACTTCATCAATGCCGTAGAGGTTTCCTTCCTCCCTCAGTGCATCTTCCAATTCACGGTCACTAAAGTAGTTTGGCAATTGGTACTCTGCGTCTTCGAAGCGATCTAAATCAAATTCAAATTCGAAACCGCCATTAAAATACATGTACTCATCGATATCATAACTGTACCAAGCATGTTTTATAGAGTCTCTATATTCTTCTTCCACCTTTTCCGCTTGAGCCTCGAAGCCAGCAGACGGATCTGGTGGGTTGTTTGCAACATTGGCTGCTCCCGAGTCTACAAGTTCTTCGTATATGTCATCCGAATCGCTTGTGCCGCGATTGTTTTTTTCGACAGCCGTTCGAAGCACGTCGAGGCCAACTTCGAGGTCGGTGGCGTCGTACACCTCTTCAAGGTCGCCGTGGTCGTCATACACTAAAGCAAAGCGGCGCTCTGGGGCATCTTCTGGAATGTTGTTAAGCCTAGCCATAACGAAAGCCTTGCGATCAGAAGTATATTGATCGAAATAATTCTTAGTGTCTGTAGCAGAGATGCACCATCTGGTATTTTTACCATAATAACAGGAAGCGCCCTCAGTATATGGTCTCACTGCGAATATATCGTCTTGATCATATACAATCTCAGATCCCTCGACAGCTGTTTCTTTTTCTTGCTTTTTAAGCTCTGATGCTGATGGGCCCACTGTTCTTACATCTGCCACCAGACTGGCCAAGGTCTTATATTTATTGATGTCTTTCTCTGGCATTCTATCTTGATTGTTTTCGAAGAATCCGAGCGCGTCAGCAATGACAAGTGCTTGACTTTGCAAAAAACTATGAGCAGCATTTTCCTGCGTCCTTTGAATATCTAGTTGTTTTGCGGCCCACATGATATATTTTGGGATTGCGCGTGGTCCAAGACGGTCAGTGATTAGGCGTTTGAGGTCTTCAACGTAACCCCATTCGTCCAGTTCTTTGAATTTTTTCCTAGCGTCCTTAAATTTGCTCTCTATGAGTAATTGAAGTTCTAAATCAATGTCCTCTTTGAGAAAAGATTTCCAAGCCCTGTGAAAGTCCATAAGAAGATGTTATCCTTTTATAATAAATAGTCTTTTGTAAAGTAAAGGGTCAAGCAAAAACTTGAATTAAAATTATAGCTATTGAAAGAAAAAAGCAACTCATTGTTTTAAAAGTGAGCATGCTTTCATTTAAAAAATACCAAGTCAGAATAGGAAATAACAAAAGCCCAATGCATGAACCAATGAAGCGAGCAGACCAAACAGAACCCATTGAATCAGATAGGAACTTCCAACCGAACCAGAAGCAGACGCTAGTTGGGATCCCAAAAATCAGGGCCGATGTGAAAGGCCTATCAGACCACCAATCCCACATCAATTGGGAATTCAACTGGAACCACCCTAGAATCTGTCCTGAAACGAACATCGCAACACCCAATACCATCTTGTGGTTTTCTGTCACTGATTTTCCAAAAATACATTTTGACCTGCTAGTTCCGCTTTTGCGGTCGAGACCGTTAAAATAATTTTTGCCATTGACTGTACTTCTCGAGGGTAAGCTTCGAAAGCTTCGTTTTCCTCTAGTAGCTGTGGGTCAAAGTTCTTTTCTATGAAAGCCCTCAATGATTGACAGTAATACTGTACCATCCCCACCTTCATTAGAGAAAATTCACCGATAGGATTAATGTCTGTATAGTGGTCCCGTAAAATATCGTTTGTTTTGGCAAGATATTCCTCTGCTATCAAGAGCATGGATTCAATTTCGGCTTTTTTCAGTGGAAAAAACTTCGGCTTGTCCTTAGTTGACATGGCGGCCCTTGCCCCAAAAGAGCTTGTTTTTTCTTTCCTCTGTGATTACGGTCATTGAAATGTACTTGTCGTCACCCCTATCAATCAGTTTTGCCTTATGTAGTCTTAAAACACCGTACTTTGGCTTGGGGGCTTTCTTGGCATACTTCTTGCGCGGGGGTGGAATATTCAAAGACTCAATACACAAAGATGCGATTTCTTCCGCAGAAAGATCCATACCATCAAATTTAGAAAAATCCACGTCGAGGTTCATTCCCACGACCCACCTCTTTTTTCCGTATTGCGGGACATCCCAATAATTAGAAGAATGATACCGGCCATCTTTTTCCTTGGGGTTTTTTGACATTGAGTTCTCTCGCAAAGGACGAGGTTTACAAAATTCTCCCAATTCATCAAAGTTCATGTCGAAATCTCCTTCTAAGATCGTCACAACCTCCGAGAAACCTAGTCTCTCCTGTTTCTGTGTTGTTCTCCAGGATCATCGGAACTGTGTTCCAGTTATAGAAATTCTTAGCATCTTCAATCGCACCTTGGTCATCAGTAAAATCAAAGAACACCTTCTGCATACCAAGATGATCCAATGTGTCCAGCGCCATTCTGCAAAAAGGACAACTAGTTCTCCCGTAAACTATAAATCGACTAGCCATGTAAAACCTCTCTTTTATTTGTATTTATTTTCTTGTTTATTTCCTCTAAGGAGCCGTAAACAGTCACATCAACCCCGCCACTACCTCTCGCGAGAGAAATAGTGCAAAATTCTGCATCGGACGCGGTGGGAACGCCGTCAATTAAGCCTTCTGATAGAATTTGGGACATGTTCTCGTTGGGCCTAATGAAAACGATGAGTTCCGCATTTACAAAAATATCCCTCATTGAGTATCTCATTCTCTGAGTTGGAGAGTTGGACATTCTCTTGTCCCTGTACACTTCTTTTAATTTAAGAATCATTTTCTACCTCGTAAGATTTATCTTTCGACACAAACCATTTTTGACCATCGTGTAAGATTCTGTAACTGCTCTCAGATTGTTCTAGTACAAGAAACACTTTTGGCTCATCAAGTCGAAGAATAGTTGTCGTCACCAATGGGTCTTCACTTTCAATGAGGTATGTTTCCGATGGAACGTATACCAAGCACCCAGTCTGTGGATCTGGCTCTCTAGTTTTCTGTCTTATCATTTTGTTCCTCCTGTGGCTGTGACTGAGGCGGGGATATCATTTCTGTCAGATAACCTCTCAAAATAGACTCCGAATCGCTTAAGAGAATGTCTGCCGAGAAGAGATCTTCTCGCAATGCCTCAATATCTGAAATGGCTTGTTGTACCTCCCCCTCCAAAATAGACGATTCTACATCTGTTAACTTAGTTATTGCTCTTCTTACTTTTCCCACTTTAGACTCAGCCTTGCTCAAAATTAGTCTCACCTCTTCCGGGACCTCTTTCATGTCTACCGTGTAGCTTACCTTTACCTTCATACCCACTCCACATAACTCTTCAGCGCGTCGTTGCGATGCTTAGACCACCACGGGCCTTCTATTTGTATTCCTAGTGCCTCTGCCAATTCCCTGCCAGATTCCCAGGCCAGAACCTCTTCTCTCAATATATCTATTCTGTGATTCTTGTTGGCGCGGGCTCTGAACCCAGGAGCTTTCATAAAGGGAAATCTATTCTCAAAGGAATTCAGGCCACATTCTTCTGATCTGATACAGACATGCCCAGCTTCGTGAAGCAGTGTATGTAACCTAGAGCGATAATTCTGGTGAGAGTTCATCTCTATTCTTCTTAAGTCTTGACAGTATATGTTTTCGTATTCTTGATCGTAATACACTTCTACGCCGTGTTTATCGAGTAGAAAACCCTCTACCCTTTCGATAGATTCTTTATATTTCTTCCGATCAGAAATCTTTTCACTCCCATTTCTTAATACATTCTATCAAATTAAAGATGAAAAATCAAGGAAAAATTTTCATTATCGTAGAAACAATCGTGGCCACCATCGCAGTGAAGAGTATCCACATCATTTTGGTCGATGTAGCCTTCCATGATTCGAGGGCCCTGATTCGTGCGTAAAGGCCCTCGTCAGGATTATAAACGGCTTCTTTTATCTTGGTAATGTCGTCAGCAACCAAATCGTGCTTGCTGTGAAGAACCTCGACAGAGTTAACAACCTTTTCAATATCAATTGTTAACTTAAGTAACGGATTGGGACAACCATTATCTTCAGACATCAAAAAAACCCCCCAATGGTAAACTATCAGTGTACTATTAAGTAGTGAACTTATTTTGGATCGACCTGAATTATGGCGCTATCTGTCGTTATTAGTGTCCCTGCTACTGATGCCGCGTTCTGGAGCGCACATCTAGTTACCTTTGCTGGGTCGATAATTCCTGCTTCGAAAAGATTTGTAACTTCTCCCGTCGCAAAATTCAACCCCTCCTCTCTGGAGCCTGAATCGGATAGGGAAGATAAAACCTGCTCTTTTGAAATGCCTGAATTTTGAGCCATTGTGAATAACGGAGCTGACAAGGCCCGCTTGACTATTGCTACTCCTTTCTCTTGATCCTCGTTTTCCACTTGCACCTCTAAAGAACTTGATATTCGATGGAGCATCATGCCGCCACCTGGAACGACTCCTTCCTGTTGTGCAGACCTAACTGCCTCCAGGGCGTCTTCAATTCTATGCTTCTTTTCTATCATCTCCACCTGAGTGGCGGCACCAACCTTAATAACAGCAATGCCGGAAGCAAGGCGTGTAATTCTTTCCTGTATGGTTTCTGCCTCATGCAATGATTCTGTTTGCTCAATCTCTGCCTTCAGAGCTTCGATCCTACTTTGCACCTCTTTATGGTCGCATGCGCCGCCAACGATGGTCGTAAGGTTCTTCAGAATTTCGACACTCTTAGAAGACCCCATATCTGTAAGTTTAACGTCTTTAATATCAACTCCAGTTTCCCGCCTAAAATAGGTGGCACCTGTAGCTATGGCTAAATCGTTCATTAAACTTCTTCGGGCCTCTCCATAGAGAGGGGCCTTCACCGCAACCACCTTCATAGTTCCCCTTATGGTATTCATGATCAACGCGGCGAGAGCTTGGCCTTCGATTTCGTCTGCAACGATGACAAATGGACGACTCTCTCTCGCAGCAAGCTCAAGGGCTGGCAGGATTTGTTCAACCCTCTCAAGCCTAGAGTCCGTGATCAGAAATATCGGATTCTCATACCTAACTGAACCTCTTCTTTCGTCTGTGACGAAGGCCGTCGCAGCGTAGCCAGATCCGAGCTTAAAACCCTCCACAAGATCAAGTGTAGTTTCGATCGATCGAGCTTCCTCGACAGTGATGGATCCATCCTTCCCCACTTTGTCGACAGCCATTGCGATAAGGTTTCCAATCGTACTATCGTTATTGGCAGAAATCGATGCTATGTGAGCTATATCCTCGACGCTTTGTATGGGCCGGGCCGACTGCTCTACTTGCCTTACAACCTCCCTTACGGCCCTCTCAATACCCCTCCTGAGTTCAACTGGGTTATTCTTGTCATCATCCAAGAACTCTCCAGCCTCATCAAAAATGGCTTTTGTCAAAACAGTTGAAGTTGTTGTGCCATCGCCTGCATCGAGATTGGTCTTTGCCGAAGCTTGCTTTACAAGCTGTGCTCCCGCATTCTCAATCGGGTCGTCCAAGTCAACAAACTTGGCAACCGTTACACCGTCCTTCGTTATGATTGGCATCTTGCCTTTTTCTTGCAAAATGACGTTGCGGCCGCGTGGACCTAACGTAGACGCAACATGGGTGGCCAAAGTATCGACCCCTTGAATTAGTTTTTGGCGTAGTTCTGCACGAGAACTGAACTGTTTAGACATTAAAATCTCACTTTCAATTATACATTATATATTATAAACACCCCGGCGGGGGTTGTCAAGTAATTTATTCGGCTGGTGGCGCGTTTGGATCTTCTTTATCGTCAGCAACCTTATCTCTTATTTCTTCTTCGATAACGGTGGTATTTGCTATGGCCTTCTCGCCGGCTTTGATCGCAGCATTTCTTTTCTCGTAAGTGATGTATTTGTTTATGTTCTCGTTCAGATCCTTGAACGCCGCAAAGAGCGCCATGAACGCATCTCTTATATTATCCATGTGCATAGCCGCAACATCAATTATTGCATCTCTGGTAGAAGGTAACTCTCCAAGCCTCTGCAGTTTAAAATATCCCTTGGCGGATAGACTCTCTATCTGGGGAACACTCAGGCTCCACTGTGTGTTTGCAGACTCATTTAAAAGACCTTCGCTGACATCGGGTGAATCTTCAGCTGGTGGTGTGAACTTTTGCCCACGGATCCTGTATCCGGCAGTCATACGCAATAACTTGTACCTTTCGGGCGCGCTCTTCGTCGACTTTATCAAGCCAATAGAATTCCCTTCGGCTTCGGGATATTTCTCTAGGACGGATGGCGGCAACTGAAAGAGTTCAGATCCTGTCTGCTTAACTCCCTCTCTGGCTGTTAGGGTAAGCATATCAATAAAGTTTTCTTGATTTATTTCAAAGGCCTCGATTGTGATAGACTCTCCAAGCTTTCTAGCTACAACGTAAAGCATCCTCCCCCCGAAATCTGGCTCGTCAAAGAGGGCATCGACAAGGTTTGTAAAGCTACCTTCAACTAAAGTCTTCGGACTTAACAACTTCAAACTTACAGGCACCTCGCCTCCGCCTGATCGAAGTTCAGTAAACGCTACCAAATCCTGTATCGGAAGGTTGCCCTTTTCAGTTCTTTCGGCTTCCTGTCGACCATGAAGTAAAGCTGAAAGCCAGCCCTCGAATACAAATCCCGCGGAGGCCTCGTTGAAGTTCTTTATTAAGGCTGCGAGTGCCTCTAATATAATTAAGGTAGATATAATTCTGCGAGGCGAAGTAATCCTGTTACTCGGGTGCGAAAGCCTCTGGAGATATGCCAGTTTGCCCGCAACATCTGCGCCGCCACCTACAACAGAGAATATCCTGTTCATGGTCTTTCTGTCTACGCTGTTGGGGTCACCCCACGCCTCTGTTGGTATGAACGCCGGAAGCGAAACCAAGAACTCCTCGGCTTCTTTTCTGCGGGCCCTGGCTGACATTTCTGAAATGACTTCTTTTGGTGCTAACTTACTCAAAGATTCTGCAAATTGATCCAGATACTTCAAGTCCTCCTCGTTTATTACTCCGACACCCTCGAAGCTCTTGTCTTTCATAACTGTTTCCACCATTTCAAACAACATTTTGTGAAATGGGTTTTCGTAAAGACTGGTAAGTTTATCAAAATCAGACATATCTATACACCTCTACTATAATTAGTATCAAATTATCTCATCTGCTATGCCAAATTCAACTGCTTGTTCGGCAGAAAGATAAACATCCATGTTTCTTTTCAGCATCTTTTTTAATCTGGTTTGGGTTAGCTTTGTCTCGGCGGCGAGACACTTTATATAATTGGCTTGAGACCATTTTATTTCTTCTATATCGTTTTCGAGATTTGACAGCATTCCGTGAGATCCACCCATCACATTATGAATCATCACTCTGCAATTAGCTCCTATCTTTCGCTTGCCTTTTGTACCGCCTGCTAAGAGAAGAACACCAGCTGACATAACCTTGCCTAGGCCGATAGTCTCGACGTCGCAAGTCTCTTTAACCGACCTCATTGTGTCGTAAACAGAAAACATCTCAGCAGAAGATCCGCCGTAAGTAGAGACGATCATTTTTATCGGCTTACTGTCAAAAACGATTTCAGACTCTAGATTTTCGGGATCTGTAAGCTTAGGAACCAACGCCGTGTCCCTCAAGTACATCAAGACGCTTACGACCTCAGAGCACTTAGTTTCCTCTATGTCTCCATAGATCGAAATCGTTCTAAGTTCATCCTCCTTCTGAGAAGGAGGCTCCATATTGTTGATGATGACAATTTGATTATCATCCGAAAGAACTTCACTTTTTTGCATTAAATACCTTTTCTTTCTTTCCTGTAATGTCAGATAACTCAAAAGAAAGGGTGTTCGCAAAACTAACCCAATCTTCCCTTTCTTCGAAAGTTCTTTGTAAGAGAACAATCATCCTGTCTTGGGCGGAATCATAACCATCTCCCACGACGCGGAAATCTTTCATTTCCTTTATGATCTTGTTGATATCCCTCTTGCCCGAGCCCGAGGCTTGTATCATATAAGAATACTCTTCTTTATTATCGGATACCTTATTCTTTTGTGACCATGCAACTGCGACAATGCTCATTATTGATCCTCCCTTCTTCTAATTCTCAGTTGTTTTACACGAGGCTGTGCCTCTTCCCACGTAGTGTACTTAACGTATCTATAAAATGCTTGCGGCGTGTGCGCAAGCATCTTATTAATTATAACGCTTCTCCAGTCATTGAGAAAGTTTTTATCACTTTCTTCAATGTTTTTGATTATTTTCTCAGGAATTTCAGTTCCCCTGATGTATTTGTGCTTCATTTCTGCTGCACGTTGAACATCTTCTGAAACTGCATCCATTATGGATAAGATTGAATCTGTAGTGTTTTCAAAAATTATGAGATTGTGCCCCAAGCTTAGGGCAAAGGATAGGAGCTTGTGAACGAAGGCCCCGAGAAAAAACCATAATGCGTAAGTCAACATATGTATATATTAAGCTAGATTCAGGGAAAAGTCAACAGAAAACTACTTCTTTTGGCGATTTAATGCCTCTTTTATAATTTTCTTAGAAACTCTTTCGGTGATTCGGTCAATGATCGAATTTACGGCCGACTCATTCATCATGAGTTCTTCCTCTTCTTCCTCGACACCAAGGTCTTCTTCGCCGCCAAGGTCTTCTTCGCCACCAAGATCCTCTTCGCCGCCAAGGTCTTCTTCACCACCAAGGTCTTCTTCGCCACCATCTGAAGCGCCGAGAATTTGGTCGATGACATCTCTAGCTGTTCGAAGGGCCTCTACATCGGACTCCGGAATTGAAACCTCCGCTTCAACATCTTCGCCGCCGAGGTCTTCTTCGCCGCCAAGCTCCTCATCACCGAGGGGCTCTTCGGCGGGGACTTCACCGGGCTCTTCTTCGACTGCTAAAGGATCTTCTTCTTCAAGTTCTTCTTCGATAGTCTCCTCTTCAAGAGCGTCTTCTTCAATGGAAGAATCGTCGTTCCTACCAGGAAAGCCCATTTCTCTGAGGACTGGGATTCCCGCAAGCGTTGCAAAGCGCCGAATTGTCGCTTCTTTTAAAAGGTTTTTCTTAGACATCTGTTTACTCCTAGCTAGCCGAAAGAATAAGAATTGGTATTACTCACAAGTAAATAGTGTTCTTAAAGCTAAAAAGTTAAAAATATTTTAGACATTTTCTGAATAGCTTTTTGTTCTATTTGGCGAATCCTTACAAAACTGAAACCCAACCTTTCACCTACTTCATGTAGAGTGAGTCGGCCCGTTCTACTTTCCTCAATAGAAATCAAACAACAGTTCAACTCTTTTTTGTAATCTATCCACAACCGGCAGTCTTTTTGCTCGCAAGGCTTGTTCACCTTAACACACTCTTTTGCACACTGTCTCATAGATCTGGTAATTCCTTTGCTATTAAATCAAATAAGTCTTCTGCTTCTTTTTCACTAAGATTAAAAAGCTTTTCTGTCTCTTTTCCTAGGGCGACAAGCTCCCTGCTCTTTTCTAATTTCTTCTTACCTTGTTTCGCCACAACGTCTTTTAAATCATTTACATAATCAAGTATTCGAGGATCCCTAGATAAATACCCTGTGACCATAGCTCTAAAAAACTGCAACTGAGTCAAGCCATCATATCTTAGTCTTATCCTTAAATCCGCGTGTCTCTTGTCGGAATCCTGAAAGACAATCTTTTTGCCTTCTTTCCCGTATTTATATTTATTTTCTGACATTAAAGATGTGTGTTCCGCTTTCGATCTGAGAAGCCCCGCTTTGTATAATAAATTCAGATTTTCCTTGCAACTCTCTAATGTTCCTTGCTCCACTATAGGATAATCCGCTTCTAATATTCTGAGCCAAGTCTTTCAAGATATTATTAACTGGGCCGCGGCCCGGGACGGTAGTTGATACGCCTTCTAGAGACCTTGCTTCTCCGCGCCAATCATACTGGGCCTCTTTACTAGCCATTCCCCTGTATATCTTATATGTCGTCCCATCATGCTTTTGCAATATAGCGCCTGGGGTCTCGTCTGTCCCTGCCAGCATTGACCCTAGCATCACAAAATCTGCGCCGGCAGCGAGGGCCTTCACTATATCCCCAGAAGTCTTGATCCCGCCATCTGCAATTAGCTTGGCGTTTCTATCTGATTTTGCACAATCCAAAACAGACTGAAATGTTGGCACTCCGTGGCCGGTCATGATTCTTGTTGAACAAATAGAGCCGCCACCTATGCCAACTCTTATACTATCTGCGCCCCAGTCAGACAAATCATTAAACGCTTCAAGAGTTGCAACGTTACCAGTCATGATGTGAATCGACTCTCCAAAAACGCCCCTTAAAGTTTCTAGCGCGTGCTTAACGAGAGTATGATGTCCGTGGGCAACATCGACACAGATTACGCGAGCGCCGGCATCAAACAGGGCACATGCTCTTTCTTCAAAATCTCCAGACACCCCGACTGCTGCAGCAACCCAAGGGCCGGGTTCTTTCGATCCGAATTCAACTCGACTTATGATCTCCACCTGTTCTTCGATCGAATTGTAGCGATGGACAACTCCCATGCCTCCCTGATTTCTCAAGGCTAGTGACATATGGTGATCAGTCACCGTGTCCATCGGTGCCGAGATGATTGGCAAAACGAATTTGTGACCTCCCAGTGTGGAGCCGATATCTATCTCCGTCCTCGACTTGATATCGCTTGCTTGAGGTACCAATAACACATCATCAAAACTATACGTCTTCTTGAACATTTGTTTCATCCTTTATCACTTTTTCTATGAGATCTTTAGCCATGGACCAGCATTCGGGACAGTACAGTCTAACAATCTCTTCTTTTTCTCTCACCACGACATTCCATGTCATGACCATTTCTTTATCTTTCTTATCATATGCCTTTTCACATGCTGAACAATTGTCTGGAATCTTTTCGAAAAGGCCTAGCTTTTCCTGCATATCTTTTTTCGCTTGCTTTTTCTTATTGCGGCGGAGTTTTCGACTCGCAGATGACATTAAAAATCACCAGTTGAGCCGAAGCCACCTGAAGCTCTCTTTGTTTGTTTACCATAAACATTGTCCTGCTTTATCTCTTCTATTCCGCAGGTTTCAACAGGCACCAAGACAGCCTGAGCTATCTTTTGCCCGGGGGCGATGGCTTTGACCGTGGTACCAATGTTGTTCAAATTAACAAATATCTCACCGTCATAGCCACTGTCGACGACACAAGCACCGACAACTAGCCTCTGCTTTGTAGCTACACCAGACTTGTTCTTAATCTCCAGCATGTAGCCCTCTGGCACACCTATCTTTAAGCCTGTCGGAATAAGGGATCCAGATCCCGGGCCAATTCTAATTTCATTCTTTTTGTTGAAATTGTTATTATTCTCACTGTCTGGACAGTAAAACAAATCCATGCCAGCATCACTCGGGTAGGCCCTAACTGGAAGCTTTGCCGTTGTTCTCAATTTAAAAACTTTTAGTTTCATCTTTTGCTCCTATGCCAATAACTTAAATTCTGAAGAAAGCTTTCTAGAACTGAATCCCCATTGAGGGTGGTAACTCAGCTTTGCCATGTAAGGCCTATTGATATGAATGAAGTCCTTATCTGGCCTAACGCCCCAACACTTTATAGACCTGATTTCGCTATTGCTGTCTATAACTCTTACGATATAATAATCTTTATTATTCTTCGTTTTCTTTTTAATAATTTCTCTTGGTATGAACCATACGACTCGTAAATCCCTATCATATTCGCTAATAGGAGGCACGTAAAGCTCGCTTAGGCGACGGCGCAGGTTCTCGTCCATGACTAGATTCATCGGGAACACACCCGTCAAATCCACCAAATATTCAATCTTCTCTTCTTCCGTAAAGTCTCCTTCTTCGACATATCTCTCAATATTGTCAGTCAGGTTCTTTTCTTTCCTCGGTCGATCGACTGCGACGGCAGACCAAAAGTGCTTAAGGCCCTGGAACCTCTCATCCATCAAGGGGTTTAGTGCCTGAGACCTCACCAGGACGTCCAAGGCCTTCTTGTTTAATTTACTGTAAATTATCTCCTCATTGAAGAGAAATTCCTCGATTTTATTAAACGGCCTATTATTTATAATCTGCTCAATCGCCTTTTCACCAAGACCCTTTATTGATGTCAAGGGTTGGATCAAAGTCTCGCCGGCGGGTGAGATCTCCCAAACCGCACCAGAAGTATTTATGTTCAGCGGCTCTATGTCGAACCCAAAACTCTTGGCAACATTTATTGCCTTTTCTTTGCGAGAGTCTGGCTCCTTATCTAAGAATGCTGCGACCCACTCAGAAGGGAAATAGTTTAATAACCAAGCACACTGATAAGAAAGCATGCAGTATGATACAGCATGAGACTTGTTAAAGCCGTACCCAGAAAAATACTCGAACTTCTCCCATAATTCCTTGGCTTCATATTTTTTAATTCCTTTTTCTAAACAACCTTCAAGAAACTTAGAATAGATCTTATCCTTTTCTTCCTGAACAGCTCCGGTGCCTTTCTTAGTTAGTAGCTTCCTTAATTTATTACCCTCATCTAGAGAAAGATCCTTTCCTAGTTTGTGGGCTAGTAATGCAATTTGCTCTTGAAAAATCAAGAAACCAAAGGTTTCACCGGTTACATCCTTCACTACATCATTTAAGTATTCTACTTCCAGGGGGCTCCTCTTGGCGTCTATAAACTGTCTATCTACTCCCGCGGACAGTGGTCCGGGTCGATAAATAGAAGTAATGGCAGCCAACTCAATTATATTATTAGGCTTTGCCCTTTTGCAAAAGGATTGCGCTCCAGTTTCTGTAAACTGAAATACGCCTGCCCACTTGCCATCATGAAATATGTTCTTCCAGACATCCTTGTCACTCAAGTCCAAAACTTCAGGATGCAAGTTTTCGTCATAATATTTCTTGACATCTGCAAAAGAAGGACTGTCGTTTCCATGATGTCTCTTTAGAATATGCCTGATAGCACCCTCGATCATTCGAAGAGAAGCTAAGCCCAAGATATCAAACTTGATAAATCCCATGGGCTCTAGGTGCCTAACATTTTGGCCTTCACTCCAAGGGGTTTGTCGAATGCCACCGCTGTTAATCAAAGGCATCCACTCGTCAAGGTTCTCTCCAACAACAACACCACCGGCGTGCCTACTGGCAGATCTTACTTGACCGTATAAAGCCTCTATGTGTGTTTTAATGTGCGGGTACTTTTTCAAGAACGCCTTTAAGCTTTCCGAGTAAAGCATTAATTCCTCAAAAGTTGGAACGTACACTCCTGCTGTAATACCGTGGGCTTTCTTTGCAAGGGGCGTAGCTTCGTACATCATTTTGCCAGTTACGCTGTTAACCTCAACAAAAGGTACGCCATAGAATTTGGAGATATCCTTAATAAGAGACCTAAGTTGCAGTGTGTTCCAGTTGGTAATTGGAACCACAGTGTTATCACCCCACTCCTCTATGAGTTCTTCTTTGAGGGACATCGGATCTGCTACGTCATAATCAATATCTGGATAGCCCGAGCCGCCGACCGTCAAAAATCTCTCGAACTGAAGGCCATACTTAATCGGGTCGACTTGTGTAATTCCGAGTACATAAGCAACTAGTGAACCTGCTGCAGAGCCGCGGCCTGGACCAACCAATTGCTTCTCTGTGGCCCGGTCTGCAATGGCCTTCATTGTCAAGAAATATTTACTAAACCCTCGGCCGTCGATGACTTCGATCTCCCTCTTTAGCCTAGAAGCATATTCTAAATTGTTTCCCAACCCGAGAGTCCTAACACCTTCCATACATAACTTAGCAAGGGCTGCTCCCGGGGTTGTATCGGCAGGTACAACAAAGTCAGGTAAACGCACAGTATTATCTGGCATAAAGCTTTCTATCATCTCATGTGCTATGAAATGCGTCTTCTTTATGGAATCAAGGACCAGTTCGTCGTCGTATTCTTCTTCGCAGTCTTTAGAATACTTTTTGTAAGATTCCCACATTTGATCCCCGTTCTTGGGGTAAAGCTCATAACCGATCTCTTCAACATCGATTGGAAGCTCATTACCCATCCATTCCGGGCGCTTGCCAAGCCAGCCGAGGCGCTTATACAGTTCCCTATCTTTCCACGCTTCTGGACTATAATAGTGGCTGTCTGCAGTTGAGATAAGCGGAACGCCAAACTCGCGATGCATTTGAATAATATACCTGTTTAGATCATGCTGTTCCGGGATATTGTTCCATTGCAACTCTCCGAACCATCTATCGCCAAAAATTGATTGCATCTTTTGAGTGGTTTGTCTCATCGCGTTCAGAACTGCGTCTTCGCCGTCTTCTCTATTTTCCCGCATGGCGACAGCATAGACGCCGCCCAAGCATGCGCTAGCGGCAATTACACCCTCACTATGCCTTTTAAGGGCTGCATAGTCAACCCGGGGAAACCTATAATAGTTCTCCGCTTGGTAGCTGCTGGAAATAAGCTTAAATATGTTCTTTAATCCCGTTGGATTTTGAGCTAGCAAGATTAAGTGGCTTTTGCGATTTAGAAGACTCTTAACCGCCTTTTTAGATCCTTCGTCTTCGACAGTAGCGCCTGACTGTGTGTCTTCCAGGGATGACTTGTTTTTTGCCTTTTCTCTTGCCTGTTCATAGTCCTTTCTCCAGTTAGAGATAGAGGGAATAAAATAGGCCTCGACACCGAAAATAGGCTTGAACTCCTTACCATCCTTCTTCATCTTCTTTGCGTGAAGAACTTGATATGCAAGTCCGTTTGCGTTGCCATGATCTGTTAGTGCTAATGCATCCATTCCGTTGCCATATGCGAAATCCATATGCTCTGCAGGATATCCCAGGGCGTCAAAAATACTCCCAGCGACTGAATGTGCATGCAAACCCACGAAGGGAATTTTTGAATTTTTACGTTCCACCTTGTTATTCAATTGGTGCTCCAATTTTGCTATATTTTGATTTTTTAAACATCGATGCTGAAGGCCTTTTTAGTTTGTCGCTTTCTGAACTTTTCCAGAAGTCCTTCAAACCCTCCCATGTATCTGTCCTGTGATACCAAGGCAATTCAAGCTTTTTAGACTCTACAATATTACCACATCCAAATATTTTGTCAAGTGTAAAATGCCTAGAAGACCATCTTTCTTCTGGCGGGAGACTTTTATCCCCCAATGTACAACTTTCCTTTATCGACCTCACGTATTCTTTGTATTCCTCTCCACTCATCGTAAAGCCTAAATATTCCCCATCTCTTACAGTCTTGCCCTGAAAAGACAAAAAGAAAGGATCCTTATGGGAAATCTGCTTTCTGTAGCTAGAGACCGTTTCCGGTGGATAGACCCCGTATGGGAAAGTTATGTAATATCGGCTTGGCACTAACCACTTGCTTATTTTATTACTAATTACAAATGCGTTAAGAGCGCCATGGAGCGCAGCCCACCCAAGGCTGTCTCGGCGGTCACGGTCCTTGGGGTGAATCGGGCAATAAAATATGGGAATTTGCCTTCTGTGTTCGCTGGGAAATTTTACAAAATTCGACTTTGATAGGTAATATGGATCTTCTATGTAGTCACCCATCCTATGTCTAATGAGCGGCTGCATGTCGTCGTTGCAAACAACCCATATCGTCTCGCAGCCCGCATAGGCACACTCTATAATGGCGCGTTCAACCAAGAGGTAATTTTCATTAATCGGCTGCATGCAGTCGTGCCAGGGAAAATCAAAATCTAGCTTTTGGCCAGCAACTGGAACAATTCCTGCCAAATGGAAAGCCTTTATGTTTTCAGATCCGGGCTCCAGCATATTTTTCAATTATTTCTTTTTCTGTTAAGTCCAAAAACTTAACATTTTCTAAATCTCTATATTTTGTTTTTGAAATCTTGAGAACTTCCCTGTAAGAGGGCTCAACCTTCACGCTATATCTTTTCGGTTTATCACCCGGATTGACACCACTCTTCGCTCCTTTGATTCCGTTCCTTCTCATTAGATCTTCTACTTTAAATTTCACCATCGTATCAGAGTAGTTAAAATCCGAAATCTGCTGTTTTGTTAAATAAGAAACCGCGACGAGATCCTTTTTGTTGTGCTTACCGTCAATGCGCTCTGACTTGTAAAAGTGAACCTTATTTACGAAGTCGTCACTAGTGTCTATAATCTCAATATCGTGCACCGACCCAGATCTAACATTTACCCAATCTAAAACCCTGTATCTATCTGGTTGATCTGGCAGGGGATCTACAATTTCTGCCTGTATTTGTACACTGTCCGAGTCAAAAATAAAACAATTATCAAATTTATTTTTTATCACAGAAGATTCTCTAATTGTAATACTTATATTATTCCCTGAGATGCGAATGGAACTGACGTCCTTGCCATAAGGAGAGAGACCGTTCATACCCATCTCGAATAAAAGAGTCGACCATATTGTGCGCTTTCGGCGTGTTGGTACACTAATCTTCCCTATATCTACGTCTTTTGAGAGCTTGTCGAATCGAAACGGGCCGCGGTGAGATGGTAAGAGAATCGTGTAATCATTTAAATAAGCAAACAAAATAGCGGGAAGGCCATTCCCTATTACTATGTTTCTGTGGTTCATATGCAAAGATTATCTTTTGTCATCATACACATCACCCGCTTATATAGTGATGGCTTTTTATCAACTGGGCCAAGGCATGCCATTTCAGGCTCTTCCCCCTCCTCTTCATCATCTTCTTGAAGGCATGCCGCCTCATCTATTGCGGTTTGTACAGCCTCGGAAATGGTCCTCTCATTTCGAGCGCCGGCGCGTCTGGTGATTGCCGAATAGTACTCCGCACCTGCAGCAATGAGGTTCTGGTAGCTATCTCGTACCCATTGATCTGGTGTGCCAATTATAAATGCCATCCCTTGCGATCTCCTCATAGCGTCGACAACTTCAGCTTCATCCCAAAAATCTCCTTGGGCGGGCTCATCACCCATGACCACAACTATTCTGTGGTTCATGGCAGATAGATCAATAGAGTGCACTGGATTGTTGGGATCATTGGTGTTCCACACTATATCATCTGGTGTGCCGTCTTGGTCCCAGTCAATTAAATCATCTGTAAAAAAGTCGCCCATTGCATCGAAAGTGTTCTCGGAACTTCCTCCCTGGTTTATCGTTCCGTTTCGAAGGTTGGTCATTAAGATTGACACTGCGTTTGACATGTCATCATTTGAAAACGCATCAAAGCCGGGGACGCAAGTATGGGCCGGGACAGACAAATATGGGTCAAATTGGTGGTCATTGCCCACGACCGCTAGCAAGTAACATATGTCCATTGCACCTTCGTCAAACAAGTTTTGTATGGTATTGGTGATCGATGTAAAGGCCTCATTAAGTTCATCTGCTTGCATTGATCCTGATATGTCCATAACTACCATGACTGCGACGGTACCTTGATTAAAGCCTTCGTCTGGAATACCATCACAATCATCATCGATATCGTTACATCTCTCGTTGGCTGGTAGTATTTCTTGTAAGCATTCGAAATACCCCCACTCAGCTTCACCTTCATCATCCTGCCTCTCGTCACAGAAGGCCAGACCGACCCTACAATGATTTCCAACGTACTGTGGGCCATCCTCTCTCCTGTCGAATGTGTTTATTTCGCCAGTAAGTACATCTGTAGCGCATAGTGTAGTTAAGGGCCCGCCATTTGGACCTTCGTCGATTTGGCCGTCGCAGTCTTCATCAATACCGTTACAAACCTCTGGTTGAGGGACGTAAGTTGGGTTTCCGCACTCGCAGTTCCCGAGACCCTCATCTACTTGACCATCACAGTCGTTGTCGATATAGTCGCACAACTCGGACGGGAGATCTCCACACAAACCACACGCATTCAGAAAACCCTCATCTACTTGACCATCACAGTCGTTGTCGATGTCGTCACAAGTCTCATCTGGAAGTTCTCCACAACGGAAACACGCATTAAGTAGGCCCTCATCGGTCAGGCCGTCGCAGTCATTGTCAAGACTATCACAAACTTCTTCTGGCAGGGGAGCGCATTGACCACAGGCGTTGGTCACACCCTCATCGGTGCTACCATCACAGTCGTTGTCTAAGAGATCACAAGCCTCGTCTCTCGGCATTTGCTGGCCAACACAGCGGTGATAGCCCCACCCAAAGTCTTGGTCCAATTCACAGGTCCTAGTGCCGCCTACACATAAACCAACTTTAAGAGTTTCGAGGGGCGCGTCATAACAAGGTTGAGAAAGCGTATTATTCTGACTAGTGCCAGGAGCCTCATTTATGCTACCGTCGCAGTCATCGTCCATACGATTGCATACTTCCATCCTAGGATTTACTACTTGCCGGCAAGAAGACCATTCTGTAATTAAACAACTTCTTTCCCCATAGGAACATGGGCCCTGAAGGTTCACGATCTGGCACGGATCCGTAGCTCCCGCGGGAGTACAGACTACTGGAGGCCCAGCATCTACTTCTGCGTCTACTTCTGCGTCTACTGCAGCATCCCATTCTGGTATCCCTGCATCAACAATGGCGTCCGGATCGCTGGATGCATCTCTTACTGGTGAAGGCAAAAAAAGATCAGGGCCCGAAGACCATGGTGATGCGGACCTATCCTCACAAGATAGCGTAAAAATAGACAATGCTACTGTAATAATGCTGATTAATTTTTTGTTCATGATACTGCTTCCAAATCTGGAAAAATTACCTACGAAAAAATTCTAGGATTGCAAAAATAGGCTTTTTATCAACTTCTGAGAATTCCCATAACATAATTTTCCAAAATTACATAAAACTTCTTTCTTTTGTGTGTTATTTCTTCTATCATGGATCTGTCCACAAGAATGTCTGTAGCCTCGCTAAAGCCTGGACGTAATTGACGAATGTCTTCCGTACAGTCAGGTGCTACGTCTACTACAGTAGCAGAAACCCACCTCTCCTGTTCCGGCTTATAATCTTCTGGTAGCAAAACTCCATGGTCTGTTTTGTTTTCTTTTTTGAAGTGCGGCACCACAACCAGATGCCGGTTTAGCGGCTTGAGTGATAATACTCTATTAGGCACCTCTAAATCCTTTTTTCACATGGTTGAAGATATCTGTCAGTTCTTCGAAGTCCGTATCAGTTTTCATAAGACGCCATGCCTTCACAGCCATGCGCATCTCATCTCGTGTCAGCCAATTGTTTTCATTATAACTGCTGCGTAAGTCTCTCTTCTGTTCTTTGTAAGGCTCCATAGCCTCCTCTAAAGCAACAAAAGATTTCACATAATTAACGATATGCTCTTCCTTACCTGTGTTTTCAGAACTCATTATACTTCCTTTCATTTATATATATAGTATAAAAAATTAACGCTCAATTGTCAAGAAAATTATATTTTTTCTACACCGAAGCGGCTTCGGTACCACGCTCTTTCATGAAAATAATATAAAAGAGTCTTGGTTAATAATTCGAGGCCTCCGATGGAGGCCCCAACGGCAATGTCGCCGGATACAAGCCACCCAACTAAGACCGTGTCTAAGGTGCCTATAATTCTCCAAGTTATGGCCTTGGCGATATGACGTTTTCGCTTTATCATTTACAAATATTTAACCTCACATGCACCGCCAGCACAGGCTAACTCGCCTTTGAGATCAGTGTTGTCGTCTGATTCCTCTATTTTATCAAGCTTAACCTCTCGCAAAGAGTCCATCATTGCTTCGTAAGTCTCCTTAGAGCACTCCTCGAACGGAGCTTGAACATAAGTACCACCGTCATAAGGCAACACCGAAAGTCCGTTATAGTGACTTCTATTGTCCCACATCCATTCCCCCACGTCAACCCATTCTGCATCTTTTATTGAAATTGTCGCAGAAACATTGTGTGTGTTCTGGCCCTTGCTAAACCCCGGTTTAATCCAACCATCAGTGACTTGTTTAACTCTCTTTAAGAGTTGCAGGGCCGATTCGGTCCTCAAGATAGAACCTTCTGGTGCTTTCTGCGGGATACCAATGACAGCTGTGTCGTGTGGCCTGAAATAATCGTCCTCTACCAATTCTGGATGGAACTTGAATAGGTGATTATAAATTGGTTCATTCTTTCCTACTCTTATTCTCCTAACGTAGTATTCAGAATGCCACGCGTGGATGCCGGAGGATGTACCCAGCACCAGTGAAGTAGTGCCTGCAGGTTTGACACAAGTTGTCCTAGCCGCTGGACGGACGCCTATCAGCTCTGCTGCGCGGGCATTTTCTTGCTTTACAACCTTCGCGGCTGCGACCATATCTAATTCTAAAACTTTTCCAGACCCGATTCCTGTCATGGATACGCCGATAAGGGCGTCCTTTTCTGTGACTCTTCTCCATACGTCTCGCAAGTAATGAAAGTCTGTATAGCTTGCTTGTAGCGTGCCAATAAAAGTAGCAGCCCTAACCCTCTCTTCGAGGTCTTCCTGACTTTCAACATTAGATACGTTAACCTCTGTCAAGTTACAGAACTGGTTAGGCCTTAAACCAATCTCACAGCAAGGATTGGTACCCCAGTCCTTATCATTAGAAAAGTAAAACCCTGGCTCGCCTGCGCCGGAAGCCTTTACCCTCTCCCATAGGTCCATAAAATACTCTTTGTCGATCTTGTGTCTCAATAGGACCACCGAATTGTTCGCCCTGCCTCTCTGAGGGTTCGTCTCCCACCAGTTTCCCGTTTTTGCGGAGAGCATTGCATGATCGTCTGCAGAAAACAAAGATATGAGCGCTGCGCGCCTTATTCCGCCAGCCAAAACTGCATCAGCAATGTGACAGATAATATCGTGGACCTCGATCGGCTCAAGCTTATCGCCGTTCTCTTTCTCCGAAAGCATTCCCTCGATCTTAACAAGACACTCTCTCAGGGGCTGTGACCCGGGTGCCTTGCCGCCAGAAGTTATTAATCTGGCCCCTTTTGGCCTAATATCCGAATAATCAAATCGTAACCTGGAACCACCGTTGAAGTAAGACCTCATGAGGGCCTTAACTGCATCGGCCCAGCCCTCAATTGAATCGTTGACAAGAAACCTTCTAGTTCTATTGAAATTGGGTCGAGTAATTTCTGGGAGCTTTTCAACATGATGTTTTTGAACACTGTAGCCGACGCCTGTACCGCCGAGAAGGAGAAACATTGTCTCGCCAAAAGAACGCCAGTCATCTGCGGGCATATAGGCACAATTAAAAATACGGTTAGGAGCGACCTCGATTGGCTTTCCGCCAAACTGCATAGACCTCATCGATGGTAAAACCCTCTTATCATAGACTGATTTATATGCTTTTCGTATCTGCAATTCCAGCTTGGGATACTTTTTAATATGCATATTCATATTCCGCGTCACCAATTCTTCCCAAGTTTCCCTTCTTTCTTTTTCTGGAAAGAATCTGGCATACTTCATGTAAACAGTTATGTCTGATAAAATTTTACTCGATAGCTCCATCATTGTTTCTCCTTCTTAAAACTTTTGTATTTTTCTTTCAAATTCTTAAACTGTTCCTTCGACGCTTTCTCGACAATGTCATCTACAGTATCTCCAGTCGGCGGCAACACCTTTATTTTTACACAACTGGTATCCATGAAAATTGGATACACTAGTCCATCCGGACCATTGCGATTCTTGGCCACAAACACACGACCACCATTGGTGTTCTTGTCTTTTACGGTTCTCGAAACAGAAAAGATGAAATCCGCAACGAAGCATTTATTGAAAGCTTCGGATATAGATTCCATTGTAATTACTTCGGCATTTAACCCAGACCGGTTTGTTTGAGAGGCTGTCCAGACTGGACATTCATGGGTCTGTGCTATCCCTCGTAACTCCTCATAAATAGTCTCCAGCTGGTGTCTTTTCTCATCTTTTCTCGAAGAAACTGGTTTAATTAAGTCGCCATAATCGACTATGATCAGGTCTGGAATAAACCCCCTTGTTTTCATCTTCTCTAAGTGACTTTTGATAGTTTGAATGGACGCTGAACGAGTTGGATACTCCTTAACTATCAGCTTTCCTTGCACCGATTGAATTTCCTCAAAGATTTTCTCTTTAAACACAGAAAGGTTCTTTAATTCTATCCCCGTTAGGCAGCTATCATACCTACCAGCGACGATTGTGTCTGCTAATTCCAAAGTATAATGTACAACATTCTTACCAGCCTTCAAAGCATGAGACCCCAAGTGAACTAGGGCCATAGACTTACCTGCGCCTGTGGGAGCTACACAAACACCGAGTTCGCCGCGGCCTAGGCCACCCTTGATCAAGTCATCAATCTGAGGCCAGCCTGTAGTGACGGGATTTCTGGCCTTTAATTGAAACCTTAACTCAAAGTCTGCAAGATAATCATATCCGAAATTATTATCGCTGCCCAATTTGATTGCTTCGTTGATCAACATACTGACTTCATCAAACGATGATCTTTTAATAAGATCGACAGACTTAATCAAGGCCTCTTTGAGTTTTTGCTTTCTGCAAAAATCAAGAGCAACATCTTTTATATATTCAGAACCTTCAAGGCTCTCCGTGGAAGCTAAGACTCTCGCGTAATAATCTCTAATACTGATCTGTGTTGATTCGTTTTCACTCTTAAGTTCAGTCCTGATTATGGACTTCATTATCTTTTCGGTGGGGTGGATACCATATTTATCTCTGTATCCAATTATTCTCTTCACAAACACCCTAAGGTGCTTTAGTTCCAAGAAATTTATATCCAAAACTTCAAAAATCTGATCCGCAAAGGGCCTATCTGTCAGGATAAGCTTACAAAGATCCTCTTGAAATGATTTTCCGAATTTGGAAAAATCTTCTTTTTCTTGTTTCATTAAGTTCCCACCTATTTTATAATCTTACCACACATTCCTTAGAAAAGGAACTAAAAAGGCGAGACCATCCGATTAAAATTTTCGAACAAGGAATCCAATGACACCTCCCCGATGCCATCTTGAAGCATCAAGGCTCTAAGCCCTGTCTTATTGAGTTCTGCTTCATAGTTTTCAAAAGTTTGCCTGATTCTAGTCCTACCCTGAGTGGAGATAGAAGGAGAGTAGAGTTGCATTATTTTATAATTAGACTCAACAAGTTCCTTGCTCTCGTAAATTCTTTCGAAAACTTTTAATTTGTTATCTTCCTCTTCCATTACAGCCCGGCAGGCATTGAACAAATCTTCTACGAGAAAGTCCCTATCTTCCCCGAAGTCTTCGAAGCGCTTTGCCACGGTAGCCAGACCCACACCCTGAACACCAGGAAGGTTGTCGCTTTTATCGCCTGCCATAGCACGGGCAAGAGCAAAGTTCCTTGGATGAATGCCAAACTTTTCAACCACCTTGTTCTTGTTCAAAATCTCATCTTGTGTTGGCCGAAATAATAACGTCTTGTCATCCAATAACTGGATAAAATCTTTATCACTGGACACGATAACCTTCTGATAATCTGAGAATTCATTCATTTGCACCACGTAGGATATCACATCATCAGCTTCGACGTGAGGTTCCATGAACTGTACGACTGGTGTCTGATTAAGATAATCAACTACTCTCATCTGTTGCCAGATCCTGTTATCTTTTTCTTGTTCTTCTGTTAGGTGTCTCGATGATCTATTCAGGCGAATTGGCTTCCTGCCTGCCTTATAATTCTTGTTAACGGTTCTGCGTTTCTTCGAGCCGCCTTCACCGTCCCATACAACCACGATCATGTCCGGTCGTATTTGTCTTGAAAGTTTATTTAGAATCTTTAGAAAACCCTTGGAGCCCCCAATGGGAGCACCATCACTAGACAAACTAGGGTCCACTATATAAGATCTTAAAAATTGGTTGTGCGCATCGACAACCATTAATCTCTTGTTACTCATTATTTATCTCCATCGCCCAAAACTTTGCACTGTTTTATTCTCCAGAGCCCCCACCAAAGAGATCCAAAAAACAAGATGTCGGCTAGAACGCCGTACATCAATCGCTCATCCAGCATATATTGTGTTAAAGTAAACATAATTGCATTTCTTTCTTTAAAAAAACACCCCAGGTATAATCATACCTGGGGTGTTAAGGTTTGTCAAGGCCTAATTAGGGAGGATTATTATTCCTTGACAGGTGGGATCTCGTCCTCTTTCTCGTAATAGTCAGAGGCGTTTCCTGTTCTATTGTCGAATTTCATTATAACATCTTGATCAATGATTTGCAAGACTCTTTCACGAAATTTCTCATTTTCCAATTTATCTAGCCACTTCTTACGCTGAAACTTTTCTTCTGTACCATCCTCATGAATGATAGAGAACCATGCTCCAGACTGTTTAAAGTTTTCAGAGATCTGAACTGCATCAAACCAACTCTCTTCATCTTGAACTCCGATCTTATCTGAATTCCCCCACAAGATCTTAAAGTTACAATGTCTTCCTGCAGTACCAAACCGAGACTTTTCTAATTTAACTTTTACCTCGGACCCAACCCTGAAACCGTTCTCATCTGTTACGAACGATGCCTTTGCCTTTCGGCCAGTGAGCCAAATCCTCAAAGAATATGCGTAGTGCATAGCCTTGCCACCCGGAGTTACCCACGGAGTTGTCATGGCCTCAGATGGAGATCGAGTAATATTGGTTTTAAGTTGATTCAGAACCAGAAGGGTTGCTTTGCTGTTGGCAATTGGCACGGTCAACTTTGACATGCCTTTCGACAAAATTCTAGCCTTCACTGCCATTGAAGACTGTGGGTTAAAGTCGCCCTCAACATCTGAAATAGCGGGAGTCAAAGCAAGGGAGTCCCATATAAACAACCACTTGTTTCCCGTGTCCAAAAGCTCTTCGATTGTCTCTAAGACAAACTCTACACTTTCAGCCTGAACATACATCAGGCTTTCAAGATCGCAGCCAGCTAGTTCTAGAAAGCTCGGATCAATTGCAGACTCAGAATCGAAGTATACCACATCAATCCCCATCTTCTGTGCGTTGGCAGCGATCTGGGTAGCCATGTAAGACTTCCCAGTCGCCTCAAGCCCTGCTATTTCAACTATCTTTCCAACCGGAATGCCTGCTAGCTTTCCTTTGCAGATAATGGAGTCCAACCAGCGCGAGCCGGTTGGAATCCACTCCTTCACTTCTGTCGGATTCTCTCCGGAGAGACTATGTGCGACATCTCTACCTGCTTTCTTGTTGATAATACGTCGCATCTCATCCATTGAGATTTTTCCAGTTTTAATTTTAGCAATCTTTGCCATCTATGTACCTCAAGTATTCAAAAGATCGTTGAAAGCTGCTTCCACGGCATCTGTTCCCGTTGGGGGTGCCGGCTTGGTGTCTCCGTACCGCTCGACTTGTCCGTCAGTGCTGTCTCCGTCAAGAAACGTATCCAGGAGTGCCTGGACATCCTCCGTTGCCTTGCGTTCGAAGAGCCTTTCAAAGTCTGGTACTGACTCCAACAACTCTGCACACCTATCATCACCGCCAACTGCATCGTCGCACAAGCGAGACTTGCGTGGGCGGGGTCGGATATCCGTGCGAGGGAAGGAAGCGCCCGGGGGCTTACCATACATTACCTTGAGATCATTACCATCCTCGTGGTCAGTAACATCGCCGTAATCAGGATCGAGAACAATGGTAAGAAGCTTTTCATAAGCCATCTTCCCGTAACCCCAAACCTTAACACCTTGCTCTTCTTCTCCCCGAACGAGTACGGGCGAAAAGAATCGCTGCTTTGCGAAGAGGCCCTTGGCCATCTTCTTACTATCCTCCGTTCCTTCGTTCCAAAGCTTGGTAGCGAAATCACAGACTGGACATTCATCTCCGAAGTTCTTCTTGGGGCATAGAAAGCCACCATGTGTCACGTTATAGTGAAAGAACTTTTCCTTAAAAGGGTCCCCATCGGAAGTGGGAACGATTCGAATGTTGTTTTCCCCATCTTGGGGCTTCCAGAAATCAGTTCTGTTTCCGTCACCTTTTCCGGTAACGTTATTAAGTTTTGCACGCATGCGGTCTAAATCAAGAGCCATTGGTTTCTCCTTAGTTTTTTTGCTCAATTAGCTAAAGTCAAGTCGGCAAATCTCCCGACTTGCTATAGACAGTATCCCATAAAATTTATAAAATGTCAACTATTTTTTTCAGTATCGCCCTGAATTGCGGAAGAATAATATAATGCGTACCCACAAATATAATCATAGCTCGTGGAGAAGATTCCGTAACTTATCTTTTTGTTTTCGTCTTGATGTGCACGAGATCTCATTTGTTCTACAATCTTTCGATGAAGGTTCGCTTCTTTTTCTAATTTTTCTTCAGGAATACCGTAATAATATCTGGTTTCCCGGACAATGTCAAGAGGAAAAAATGATTTTTCTGAATCATCTTCCGGATTGAAAAGACCTATCGTGCAAATCTTAGAAACCTCCATAAGGTCTGAAAATGTATCCGTTACAGATTCAGAATGGTTAAAAACATTTATCATATGAAAAGAAGAAGCTATCACTTCATTTAAGGAATCGTAATAGTTCATTATTGAGGCATCTTGCACTAGGGGATCCAACTCTTCGTTAGATATTAAATACATCTTCTCAAAAACTCCAGAACGAGAGTATTGTTGTAACACATTAAATACAGTTCGCTCCTGAAGCCTCTTTGTGTCGCTTGACAGAGAAACGTCCGGTTGAATGTAAAGGATGTTGATCCTGCACTTGCTATGAAGGTAGTGCAAGATCAAAAGTGAAGCTCCGGAGCAAATGCTTGCTCCGGAAACTATAAATAAAACTTCCCCTTTTACATTCTTCAAGAAGTTCTTGAATTTGGGGGGGTCTTTCTCATACCCTTCTGGAGAAGGGTGAGACTCGATTTGTAGATAGTTCTTTTCATCCGATTCTTCTGTATCTATTTTAAAGACAGAATACTCAGGATATTTTTCGAACCTTCTGGCAACCCTTGTTGCAACGCCGCCAAGAGAAATTATCTTATCCACTTTATTTCCTTCATATCGCCAAAATTCTTTCCCAACTTAACATTGACCATATACTTGCCGAACCTAGTATTCTCGAATAGGCTTACTATTTCTGGGATTTTGTTTTTCTCTTCTTTTGTAACATCCAAAACTATGGAGTCATGCATAATGAATGCTATTTTGCTCTTCATGTTTTTCAAAAACTTATGAACCTTTGATGCCTGCTCTAAACACACATCACTAGTTGTTGACTGTAGAATATAATTCACACTGTGATACTCATCTGATTCTATTTCGCGGAGAAAGGGTGTGGTGACGTTCTGGCCATCCCAGTATTTCTCTTTGATGAGAACCCTGTCATAAGCGCGGTTTAACAGAAAATCCTTAGAGTCTGGATTATACAGCCAAGAAAAAACCCTCTTCTTTGCTTCCTCCCTTGTCGTGGAGGGCCCGAAAATGTTCTTGATGTTCCAGTTGTGAACGTCTTCTTCGGGCTGGGCGGTACCAACCAGAGCCAACAAAGTTCTCAATTCCGCGGCATTAAAGTCAATCTCTAAGAACGCATCGTGATTCGGCTTTATGAATTCTCTCAAGTCTTTATCCAAAGTTAGGATCGGGAAGGATCCGCGCTCAGTTGTCAAACGGCCGGTCTTGGTTCCAAACAGGTTATAACGTATTGATAACGACTTTTTATTTAAATCCTTCATAAAGTGTCGGACTTTCTTTTTAAAAAATCTTGCCTTCATGGCTGAGCGGTCAACACTAACGGCTTGAAATCTTATCTCCTCTATCATCCTGTGAGCACCTAGGAGGTGATCATAATTTTGAGGTCTGGAATGATTTTCAAACACGCTTTTTGTTATTTCGTTTTTCAAATACAGGTAGTTCAGTAAAAACTTCTTTGGAATTATATCAAAAATACAATTTTCTGTTAGGCTTACCTTTGCAGTACTTAAGGATTTTTTGTATGCCTCCAGCTTCTTAGTCGCAGATTCCCACGAATTTCTTAGAGAATCCGGACAAACTGAATCCAAAGATCTCCCCGCAACGTAAAGCCAAGCAAACTCTAAATGTTCGTGTTCTCGCAACGACTCTGAATATTTCCAAGTCCTTGTGAATCCTTCTAGGTTGATTTTTTCGAAAACGAGTTCCCTACCCCAAGGGCTGTCAAAAAATGCGCCGGCGCACTCTCTCTTATCGTCGATGTTTTGAAAATACACACTCTTTCCTATAAGCCATTACTGGAATTGACCGATGACGATATCTTTCTGTCGTTGCATCGGTGTATAAGTCCCACCAGCGGCTGTGACTGCTTGCTGCCTGAGTTCAACATATTCTTGAGCACGACGCAACCTTTTTTCTTCTTCTGCTGCGATACTTGTGAATCCAGCTTCGGCGGCCTCTTCAGTAAAATCTGCAGTCTGACCTATCGTCAGGGAACTGTCAACAGATGCAGGTGGTATCGGACCAGTATGGCCCGCGGGAGGTGACCCTGGTACTTTTTGAAACTTTGAAGTTCTTGGATCTGCCTTTTTAATATGATCGTTCATGAACCTTAGACCATGGGATGTGCCCAGCCTGTTAAAAACCACCATGGTCTTGTCAAGAACCGATCGCCACTCAGGTGAGTTGGTCTTCTCCCTTCCGTAGCCACACTCAATTAATCTAGCTTTCATATAAACATCAAGGCGCTGCCTGTTTGAGAATTCTCTAATAATTTCTTCTGGCATTAGAACCTCTCTTTTCACCCTTGTCTTTATAAGTTTGCCATCGCATATTCCCCTCTTCACAATGTAGGGATGATTCGTCATAAAAGTATAATAGCAGTCTAACATGAATTCATCTAGGATGTCAAGGTCTTTCAAGTAAGACGGATAATAAAATGCGCTAAAAATATTTTTGGCATCTCCATCTATGCAGTATTTCGACATGAAATGATGCATTGAAGGTGACGACAAGTCCGCGACGAGGGCCCACGGGGCGTTCTTGTCTACTTTAAAGCCAAACCTAGCTGCCATGGCGAGGTACTTTTTAAAATCTCTTGAGTTTAAAATATCATTTTTTTCTTTATCTTTGTCATGTTCTGCTTCTGCCAATTCTATAATCAAGCCAGAGCACCTCATAGGGCATTCGTTGGATAATATAAACCCGGTCAAAGTTAATGGAAAATCAGCCACATGATTTCTGATAAACAGTCTGTAGAATCTCATAAAATCAGAAAAGTTCACAATCTGATCAGTATACCTATATAAATAAGATTCCAAGAAGTTGGTCTTCATTTCATCTAGATGTCTCTGATGTAACCCCCTTGGATCTACGTGGGCTTTGCGTGGAAAACTACCATCCACAACTCCAAGTAGTCCCCTCATTCTCCTTTTCGAAATGGCGTGCTCATAGTAATTCACAAAAGCAGTATAGGCATCCACGACAAAATCCATTGCAAAATGTGGCTTATTTTCATTTAAAGCTGACATACCAGTACTCAAAGGAAAAATTGCGTTGCCATGGCCATCGACTTTTCCGAAGATACTATTCAAATACCAAAAATCCTGAAATCTTCTTCTGTGTTTTGGTTCTATTTCTTCTAGAGCGCGAACTTTATACTCTCTTCTAGCATAAAACAGGTGCTTTGGGCTAGACTTATTGAGTGCCGGGGTATGAATCACTTCTTTTGCCATCTTTTAATCCTCTGTTTCGCCTTATTTGCTTTCTTTTTCTGCCTTTATTGATTCATCTGCGAGAGATTGATACTCTTTCTCTTCTTCCGCCTGTCTTGCTGCGGTGGCCCTCTTTTGAGACTTAGTGGATTCATTGTTCCATATCCCCTTCACATTCATTAAAAACGAACCAGGAGAGATTGTGGCGTCAACCCCTTGTGTTACATAGTATCCACCCAGACCCAAGCGATCAGCTATTTGTAAACTGCCGCGGCCAGGAACTGTGGGCGTTATATAAAAGATTGTCCCTGGGCGCATAAACGTGTTTCCTGCCAACTCTAGGTCCACGTTGTATGGCTGTCGCATACGATCAATGGGCGCTCCGACTTCACGAGTCATACGATGTTCAGACAAGCCAGCAACATTGTTTCTAGCAAAATTTGCCCTCTTTAATAAACCCTTATCCCTTCCCAAATGATAATGCATAATTCCCCTCTCGGAGTCCTTATATTGGTCTCCACTAGTTGGAGGGTTCGGGTCCATCATAGAAGTAAACAAAAAGTTATTATAAAGAGGTTCCGAAGTTTCGCCACCCGGGGAATGAAACAAGCCCCCCTTTTCAGAAACCAATTGATCAATGGTGACCCTGCCCTTTTTTATATTTTTGCGGGTTGTAACCACAATTCCTCCAATTCTGTTCAGATCCCTGCCTATCATATCGGCACCAAGGAAACACTCAGATGTCAATCCTGGACGAATCAACTCGACCATCACTGATTGGAGAAAATCCTTAAGAGGAATTGTGTTTACTGGCCTTTCATTGTATTTTTTGTGAAACCAAGCAGAAAAGCGCCTCAAAGAAATGGGTATATCAACTAAATTTATTATTGATGATTTTTGTGTAATGGGATTGTTGTAAATCATTGTACCCAATATAAAATTAACCCTGGAAGATCTTAATTGAAACTTGCAAATTCCCAAAACAGCCTCTAACAAGTCTCCTAGGAAAATAAACGGTATGACAATCGTTCCTTGGCCGGGATGTGCTCGATCTATCATTTTCTCCAACTTAAACGATCGATTGTATTTTCCTGTGCTCTTGTTGGGCGGTGTCTTCTTCGGCTTCTTTGGAGGCGGTTTCTTCTCGGGGCCTGGAACCTTCTTTATAGCATCCTCTTCTGACATTCCTTCTTTTACTAACTTTTTGCGTTTCTCTCTGGCTCTTTCTAGTTCTGCTGCACGAGCTTCTTTGTCCTTCTTATTCTTTTCCGCCCCTTCTCTGTCGACAGTTGATAGTCCACCATACTTATCAAAGTACGCGTCCAGGTCTTCAGCACTGACCCTGACGTTATACACACGAGACTTGTGGGTCGGGTCGCGATCATCTGTACCTATGTTCTCGATCGCTCGTACAATACGACTCATCCTCTCGTGGCCGCGGCCAGTTAGTATTTTTGTTTTTATGAAGTCATAGGTTATTTCACTCGGATCAAGATTCTCGTTGTCAAGAGCTTCGTGAATTAACTTCTGCGCGTCGGTATCGCCTTCGGCCAAGTGAGCTGCCATTTCTCTTCTCTTGTCCGATTCAGTAGAGCGCCAGGAGGAACCGAACAGGCCTATCGTTCTTTCCTTAAAGTCTTGTGCCACTTTTGTTGTCTGGACTCTAGATTTCACCCCAGCCAAGGCTAAATCGGTTCGGCGCTCATCGGGGCCTGAAGCGCCCAACAAATCCACCTTACTTAATGCAACGTCAAGTCTAGCCCTGTACTTCAAAGTAAGATTAAATGAACCGTCCTGTTGAAAATCAAAGTCATGCTCTGTCAAGGTAAGCAAGAAATTCATCGATTGATCCTTGATGGCTTTGATTTCGGCTGGACTCAATAAACCAGCAACCTTTGTGGGAACGTTCCAGCCAACGACAACTTTTATTTCTATCAATCTTCCAGGCTGAGGGAGGAGAAGGAGAGACTCGTACTGTGGATCTTCAAAAACTTTTAAAGAATCTCCCCACAGGCTCATGTTCGCTTGAAACAAGTTAGTTGCAGTCCAGGGATCTGTGCCATTCATTTGCCATGTGAAGCTCTTTAAACCTAAATTTTGGCCGCGAGATGCCGGGTCCGCTAGTAGTTTTTCCAGATCGTATGAAGTCCCTTGAAGCCTTACTTCTTTTTCTGTTGTATTTGATTGTTTGGGGACATCACCTTTGTAAGTAACCACGAACACTCTTATCTTTGGTACTAAGAGTGCCATTTGAGCAGGAGAGAGAGACATTAACAGCTGCTGATCTTTGTACCAAAGAAGTTGATTTATATTTGCGTTTGGGCTCGCATCGTTTCCCGCGATAACTGTAAAATTCTTATATTTTGTACCAGTATAAGAGTTGTCACGGGCCAAATGCTCCATCTTAGAAGTCAAATAGCACTGCTCTCTAAATTCTTCCGCTCTTCTTTGTCTTGCTTTTTTGTTGGCTTCTTCCCGGGCCTTTTGAGCTTCGGGTGAGGTGTCGACACCTTCTGTTTCTTTGTTCGTTTCTTTTGGAGCCGTCTGGCTAGATGGGACTCTCGATCCGGGTGCGCCGTACATGACTATACTCCATAATAAGACGTGATTTGATCCAAGGGCGAGGGAATATAAATCAGATCTCCTTGAACGATGTGTGCCTCTGTTGGCATCTGATTAAACCAAGCAATGACCCACCACAAACTAGAGTCACCATAATATTCGTGAGCCAGTTTAAAAAATCTGTCCCCCAAAGTCCAACGATGGGGATAAAGTGTCAACTTTTCTATCTCTTCTTCAGTGGGATGTCGAAAATCCGCACTTCTGAACATGTGAATATTTTTTATGCCTCTCGCTTTAAAAAAATCCTTATACCTTTCTAGATCATTTAAGATCACATCTCTTTTTCTATATCTATCCATTCGATATTACCCTATGACCTTATTCTCTTGCGCTTTCTTGATTTTTGAATTCTTTGGCTTACCCTTGGAGTAGGCCAGATTACCACCAGCACCCTTAACTCCGCACATCGACTTCATGCCAGTAATTTGATGCATCCCATAAGGATATCCCTTTGCGTGCTTTTTGTCCTGACCAAGCCAATGTCCGTTTGGCGAGCCATCCCGGAATCCCAGATCGTGTGTATGGAGAACAGTGAAATTACAATTTATTTCAAAAGCCTTCGGAAGTAACACGCCGGCTTCGGGGTTGAAAAAGCCCAGGTCTAAATCTGGGCTCATATCTATTCCGTCGATGAAGCCAAGCAGTCCGTTCTCGAAGGCGCTAGGCGACGATGGTGCCGGTACCGCGTCACTAATCAGGTTTGTAAACTTAATTTTTAATAGTGGAGGACCTTGTAACGTATTTATATTATCCGCCACCTTGTAAGTGGGATAGAGCATGGTAGATAGATGTTCAAACTTGTGCAAATTCTTTCGAGCGTCGACTTCAGACTCTGCGGGAACCGAAAAGCCAAAAGTAATTTTTCTAGTCGTACCTTGAAACATCGCTATCGGATCCATTCTACCATAAACCTGCTCTTCTGTCCAGTTCGAACTATAAGAATCGCTGAAGGTGGTTATGAAAGATTTAAAATTTACACACTTGCCCGTTGCCACATGATAGAAGTCTATTACCCACCCCTGATAATTAGCCCAGCCATCTTGGGCCGCGGCCACCCAAGAGCCGGCGTCGTGCGAACCGTGCTTTTTGGCGTTGTGGCCGTGCTTATCTGCTTTCGGGCCGTGCTTGTCTGCCATCTGTGATCTCCTTATGTTATACTGTACAAATCATTATTTATAGTTCTAACAACTGATTGTCCAACCTTTCTTCCGTCTAACTCTATGACCGTGCTGCCAGTCTTCTTTTCCAGTGCGACCAAAAGGTCTGCAATCTTATCTAGCTTCTTCGCGAGAATTCCACCCTCTTTTAATCCGACCATTTCGTCAGACGAACTCGGCCTGTAAACCACAAAGTCATTAACCGGGGTCGGCGCTGGCGAAGACCCAGGACCGGCTGCGCTGTAAATCGCCTTTCCGACCATTTTCGTGGGTAGGACGGGCTCCAAAGCTCGCGATAACATTCGACCAAGAATATCCCCTCCCATATAAGCAGCCGTACTAGCTAGTATCCCGGCACCACCTGTCAACGCAGTCACTAGCGCTGCTGCTGCAGCACCGCCGCCGACACCGCCAATGGCTTCAAAAAAGCGCTCACCAATCGGACCATACATGTCCTCTGGGGTGTTGCTCGGATCCGACATAATGCTTTTAATGTCACCAAAAGCGAATATACCCTCCAGCAAAGATGCGACAATAGGTATTTTCCCCATGTTTCCGAACATTCTTTTGATCAACTCACCACCGGGAATTTTGCCTAACATGTTTCCCAGATGCTTTCCCACGAAATCCTTCCCGCCAGAAAGCATTCCCCCTATCTTCGAGAAAAGGCCGGTGCCAGCTTTCGTTGTTGACATTTTCGTAATATCGCCTCCGGCCGCGGCCAAAGCTTCCTTAGCCCCCTTGCCGGCAAAGCCGGCTTGGATCTGCTTGGCGCTGAAATTCTTTCCGCCGATGTTGATTTTTCCGGCTGCGGCTTTGCCAGCTTCCGCGGCCTTTGATGCAACGCTGCTGGAGGAGGTTTGAGTTCCTTGGGTGGTGAGCTTCTCCGTAGCTTTGGTAGCTATGCCGGCAGCTTGAGCCATAAACTTAAAGCCGGCTACGATTTTGTCTACGATAAACTTTACGCTCTTAAGTGCGACCGTGAGAATGCCCAGCGTTTTCACCATAATAACCATTTGAGGAGGGCCGTCGAAACCTAAAAGCTTAAAAAAGTCGCGCATGTAACCGTCTAAAGTGGCCATAATCTTAACCACCATCGCGATGGGTTTCAAGAGGGCTATAAGTGATTCTTTCATAAACACCAGAGATTCACCTTCGCCAAAAATGTCCTTAAACACCTCCTTAAAAATCGCTCTAACTTCCATCATAAACGTTGCAAACACACCCATCATGTTTTCAACATTCTTCGCCATCTCTTCCCGGGACTTTGCCTCTTTGTCTGCTTTGGCCATGGCCGATTCAAGCTCTTCTGGGCCTTTTGCCATCAGTTTGCCGAGTTCATCAATGTCCATGCCCAAAGTCTTTGCAATGCCTGCTTTCTGAAATTTCGACATCTGTTTAAACGTTAAGCCTTGAGCTTTCAATGTCCTGGACAAGGTCACCAGCCTTTCTGATTCTGTTTGACCTAGAAGTTCTATTGAGTTCAAGTATGGGCCACCCAGCATTGCGTTTAGATCACCGGCCATATTGGCTGCGCCTTCGAATGTGTCCATGCCGGCCATAGTTTCGATCAAATTGCCGACGTCCATGTTTAAGGTCTTCGATGCCGCCTGCATCCTCTTGAACTCGATAGTCATACCATCGCCGTACTTGCTCAAAGATTTACTAGCAGCATTAAAGCTCTCCATTACCTGTGCGGGCGGGAGAGAGAGGGAATGCGCCAAAGTGACCATCTCTCGATTTGTCCTGTCTGCCTCTTCTGCGGTCATTCCAAGCGATGTTATAAGGAAGCCAGTAGACTGAGCAGTGGCTTGTGCGTCGATACCCATCTTGACCATTATGGCGGAAGTCTGCGCAAGGCTCACCTGGGTCTCTTCTGATAAGTCATAAAAGCCCTGAAACTCTGTTTGCATAGATTTCAGAGTTGCTGTCATTTCTTCTGACGCATTATCCAAAAGCTTTATATCTTGAGAAAATGTAGATACCTTATGACCTAGGTTTTCTATTCCCGTATCTGTGTAGAGTTCTTCGTTTAATTGATCGACTGCATGAAAAGTTTCCACAACCTTTGCAAGAAGAGCACCAACAATGACATAAGGGTTGAAGGCCGCGGCCAACTGAGCACCGACGCCTTGGCCGATACTTCCCAACATCTTCATGGAACCACCGGCTTCGCCGGCTTTGGCCATCAGCCCGCCGAGGCCGTCAGTCGAAAGACCGAAGAGGCCGGCGAAGGTTTTACCCATGCCTTCGCCCATGCTCTCGGCTTCACCTAAAAGTTCATTTTGTCTTTCAAGTGCGGCGTTCTTTTTCTTCTGGGCGTCTAGTTCTTTTTTGAGAGTCTTGAGAAGCTTCTGGTGTTTCTTTTCTTCCTCTTCACTCAGGCCCGTTACATTTTCAAGTATTTCGATCTTCTTTTTTAGATGATCTTCTTCTTCGCGTGCGGCTTTTTCTGCAGCTTGTCGTTCGATACTAGCTCTGGATCGGTTCGTATCGCGAATAGCGACAAGCTCCATCTCCATCTCAAGGTTAACTTGGCGGATCCTCTTCTCAACTTCGAGATCTTTTATATACTGATCTGATTGTGCTCTGGAAATATCCCCAGTAGGTGTCTGAACGCCGTCTGAGCCGCTGGATGCAAAAGCTTTCTTTAAGGCTCTGAGTTCAGCGTCAGTTAAGTTTGCTGCGCTCTTGATTTTTTCGAGGATCGCTTGTAGTTCTCTTGAGATTGCCACTTATAAAACCCTCGTTACTTGAAAGGCCAGATCAGCCCTGTGTCTCTTTCAAACTTACTTACAGCAGAGTTAAGCCGATATCTACTCTTGTAAGTAGCCGGATTGTTTAAACCGTATTGATTGAAGGCTGTTACATAATTCTTTTCAGCCGCAAGGGCCCGCGAAAAGCGGTCTAACTGAAGAGGGGAACCCTTCACTCTGACACGGGGGAAGTAAGAGCCCGTCATGAGAGCCCTTAGTATGAATCTTATCTTTGTCGAAAATTGAGTCATAAACGACTCATTCATTAACGACAAATCAATTATTATTTCTTCATCCATTTACATGCCCCATATACCTAATAATAATTATACTTAATTTAATTAGTCTTTTTAAAATAAAACAGGGCCGTGAAAACGACCCTATTTGTTTTTGTTTTTACGACGAGACTTTTCTATTTCGTCTCGCTCGTCCTCGAATTGTTTAGATAGTCTCTGAAGAAACCATCTCCTTATCTTAATCGGGAGATTATATGCTTCTGTGAATCCCCATCCACCATGGTACTTCAACAGAAAGAATTCTTCATACACTGATTCTATGTATTTACTGCTTAGGCCAAAAAAACTCGGCCGTGACGGGCACCTCCGTTTCCGCAACGTTTCCACAATTGGTGCACTCCGCGGCCTGGGAGAAATTCACGCTTGGCATAGCTTTAGTGTATGCTACTCTTAAGTATCTAGAATCCATGGCTGGCATGTTATCTATAAATTCTGCTATTTGAGACTTATTCTCGATACCGTTTGCCTTTATGATCATTGATCTAAAAAGGTCTGTTAGGTTCGTCTCTGGAAGATTGTTTTTCGATTTCATATCTCTTGCTTTTTGCAAGAAATTCTCTTCGCGACCGGTCATGGCTTTTATTTCTACTAGAACTTTCGATGTTGGAAGTTCAATTTCAAAAGTTTTTTCTCTCGTAAAATTAAAAAGACTTTCTTCTGGATCTTCGAAGTCATACCCTTCCGCATATTTGGAAAGATCAAATTCGTTTTCAAAAGAATTTTCACAAGCTGGACAAACTACTGTGACAGGATAATTTGCCCCGTATCCTGTAACTCTAGCCGCCATTAAAACGGCGTTTCTGTCCGCTATTAGCAAATCAGCTGGATTAACATTGTCTATCATTATACTCTGCATCAACCTTTCCAGAGCTTGCCCCTTTTTCAAAAGGGCCGGGGAAGTCAATATGTCCTCTTCTTTTGCTGTCATAAACTTTATTTCTACAGTATCTTTACCGTGCAAAGGGTGGCCTGGGCCATAAAAAATACCCCTCGATGGCAACTCAACAATTTCTGTTGGTGTAGCGAAACTTAATAAAGAATTCTTGGTTGGCGCGGACTGATCATCCACCATGGTAGGAGTGTCGTCGGCGCTTGCAACCATTTTGCGCCGAGAACTATTTCTATCAGACAATTTTTACCTCACTTTCTCTTTGTGCATTGTCTTATTCTATTTAATGCTATTCCACTGCTCTGCCGCCGGAGATATTCCCGACGCCACCGCCTGCGCCACGCATTCGGCCGGCCGACAAGTCGGGTTCGCCCTTGGCTGTGTGATGTACACCCCCAGCACCAACGCTGGAGTTTATTCTTGCCCAGTCATAGCGCAGGGTAAGCTCTACATTTAGGAGATCGTCACTTTCATAGTCCAATTCATCAAAACTGATGGATTTTATCCAAGGATTATAAAGCTGCCATTCTTCCAGGGGAACGCCCTCTGCGTCAAGTTGCTGCAGGTAGATCTTCCCGCCCACAGCGGAGACGGCTCTTTGTTTTGATATCGTTCTTGGAGCGCCGGCGAAATAATCGCCTGGGTCGTCATACCCAGAATCAAACAAAAGTTCCATCATCGTCTTTGATGCGTCCGGATAGACCGGATCGACCAGTGTGAGGGATATTTCCGCCCATTCGACTCGACCCGGATAGTAAAATTTATAATTCAAAAAATTATGTTCAGCTTCGGAAACAGTCACATTAGGTTTTGTAACCTTTTTGACAATCCACTGAGGAACGCCTCGAAAGCTCATGAGCCACCTGAATTTTCTTTTTGGCTCTACAGTAAAATCTGACCAAAAACTCTCTGACATCGGAACAATCCTCCTAAAAAACTTCTTTCACCACTAACTAGTCAGCGATATGCGTTTATGCCACCTTAATCTTCAAAAGCGGCACCGGTTCTTGTAATAACAAAATCAATTGCAATAAACTCAATTGCTCTAGCTGGCTTTAAGAAAATCTTAGCATACATTATGTTTCTATCAACCAAGTCAGGGGTTGTGGTCGACTCATCGAGAATAACCTTGTAATCTGTTAAGCCAAATCTAGCCTTGACACCGTCAAGGAATGGCTCAACCTGACCCCTAAACCTATTCCAAGTGGACTGTACATTCTGGTCAAACAAAAGCCTAGCTGCCATTATGGAAATTTCCTTCTTGAGGTAAATCATGAGCCTTCTGACGTTGATTCTGTCAAGAGCAGACTTTGTTGTCTGTAGAGTCTTTTGTCCAAAAATGACTATACCTTCTGCGGGGAACGTTGCGATAGGGTTGATGTTGTTTTCATACAAATCATCTCTGTCCTTCGACGTAAGCCTTTGCGAGACGCCAAGGACTGGGAGACCAGCAGAGCCCTCTGAGAGCCCGCCTCTCGTAAAGCCAGCAGGGGCGAACCACAACTCTGAATTGCGCTCTATCGAACCAAACGTGCCGATTGCGACGACAGATGGCGGTACCCAGACACGGCGATCATTTATTTCATCATAGATTTTAACCCAAGGAAAATAAGCACAACCATAACTGTTATTGAGGCCCCTCTTTTTGATCTTTGAGACTGCATCTCTTACACTGTTGTTTGTGATCCTTGTCTTAAAGTCATTCGTGTTTTCAGTACTAGGAGCGTATCCACCATTTTCGGGGTCAATGACTGCCAAACAATCCGCTCGGTCTTCTGCCGTGTTGAGAACATGATTTGTGATCAACGGGGCTCTCACACCAGGGACCGACAACATGTTAATTTCTACAACTTCAGGATCTGACACCGAGTCAATTGCCCTCTTAATAGAATGAGCATGAGCGTTTGATTTGAAGGCCAAGCCTGTTGTACCTAACCCAGAAGTGCCGCCGTGGAAAGGTTCCCTCTCTTTGACGTTTAGCCCATCAATACCGCCGAAAATCGGAGATGTAAATCTGTCGAAACCTGTTTCCAGAAGATCTTTCCAGCTATTTCTTCTAGCTGTGTAAGAAGCGCCCAGGGCCCTAGAGCCTGAAACGTAAACTGCAGTCGATGCTTCGAACGGTCTCGAACCGGTTGCGAACGCTGCGGTACCGCCGTTGACACACAAATCATCCAAAGTAAAAACGAAGGAATCTTCTGTGAGTGACCCCGCATCGTACTGTGCAGAGTTAGTCAAACCCTTACCGCCGCGGACAATGTCTATAACAGACTCATCAAACCGGTCACTCGCCTGTGCACGGTAAGTGCTCATTCCCCAGTAAGCATTCTTTTGATCGGACAAGCCCTCGTCCGAAGAGGAGATCCTCAAAGGAAGTGATGGGAAAACAATCTTTCCCTCTGTGAGTCGGTCCATACCGAATATCCAATGGTCCGGACTCGACTGGGATACTACTACACCCGTATTTGTAAAATAGTTATTGGTAGACGGAGCGGCCATCAATGAACCGGTTCGAGCGATGCTAGAACCAGGATTTCTATTCGCCGTACTTCCGCTGCCCGGGTATGGCTGCCAATCCTTGGTTTCAAAGGTTGCCGTCTTAAATCTCGGAGGACCGTAAAAGCCAAACGGGACGAACTGTGGATCGGTCGCGCCTTCGTCGACATTGGCATCTACCACAACTCTAATAAACCTGGACTGATTTGGATATTGACCATAGGCCCTATATCTATTAGCAGCGGTGTCCCATTCCTGGTACATGTCCCCTACCTTTATCCCTATGTAATTACTAGAATTAGGATTAAGATTGCAGTTGCCATAAGATTCCACGACTTGTGGGGCCGAGTCCTTATCTCTAAGTCTTCTAACCTCTACTGTGAATGTTCCATATGGGTCGTTATCATTGCCCGCCTTTACGTCCTTGATAGAAATTTTCAGATTTGTACAACCCCAAGTACCATCATCCAAAGTTACAAACCGGAATAGCTTCTGGGGCTGCTTCTTCGGGCCGAAAGCCGAACCTGAAACAGTAGTTATGTCTTGCGAAATAAACCAGCCTGTCTTTCCGGGTTGTGTGTCTAGTTGATTAACTGACCAGTCGACTGTGCCCTTTTTAAGTGGCATAATGACACCATAAAGAGAGCTTGCGCCCGCAGTGCCGCCCACAAACTGATCAGTCTTGTTGTGGAGGTCATACACCGACCTTTCGAAGGTCTCTCCAAGGAAGTATCTCTTGCGAGCTGTAGTCGATATCGTATTCGTACTCATTAGGCCGGGATTAGTATTGAACACCTTTCGAATATAGTTATCACTATTTCTATTGAAATTGAAGACAACCTTTTCTTTATTTCCAATGGCTGTATTATCCCAAAGCCACCCAGTGAACTCAAATTTTTCAGTGTCCGTGGACTTAACAGCTGTTACCGAACCCGAAGCTACGGTAGGATGGTTGGCCGAGGCCAAAACAATGTTGCTGCCATTTCCCTTATCTGTGGCAGAGCCGGAACCAACCAACGAACCAGACAGTGCAATGCCGCCTGCATCAAAATACCAGACCGCGGCCAGAGAACCTGTCGTTTGGCGGCTGCCTGTAATAACTTGATTTCCGAAAGCGCAAGCGCCTCGTCGGTCGTATCGTTTTGCCGATGTTGATCCCGAAGAAAAGAGAAATAAGCCGAGTGCACCACCGGAGGTAGTCGGGGTTCCCCCAACAGATGAATAGGTCGTCTTCCAGCCAGCTTCGCCGTTTGTTACTTTAGCCGGATCTGCCACGCCCAACAAACGAACAAAAGTAACCGGAGAAGAATTTCTTAAATAAGCCTGTGCGGCATACGCAGCATAAGTGGGCGCGCCACGGTCGCCGTCTCTCCAAACGTCGCTAGTGCCGCCTCCGCCTGGAACGGGTTCACCAAAGATCTCAACAAACTCGGACATAGAGCCAACGGTAACGGGTCTAAGCGAGGGGCCGCGAAGGGAGCGGCCGATGACACAAGGCCCGATGGGATCCGGAACGGCTGGCAGCTGAGAGTTGTCAATCTCGTTGATGAAAACTCCCGGTGAGACAAATTTAAATCTTCTAACGGACATGTTGAATTCTCCTTAAACGATCACTGTCGAATGGACACTAATACTTCTTCATAAATAAATAGTATTTAACTAGCCAAAACGCATCGAATAAAAAGGGCCTGCTGGAAAAACCAGCAGGCCCATGACAGTTAAAATTTATAATCTCAGCTGTTAGTACCGGAACCTGACAAATAAGTCACCGTTAGGACATCATCAGAATCCAATGCAAGGTCATCATGGAGATATACCTTATATGCATTAGCAGAACCAGTTGACAAATGATAATCTGCACCCGGGGATTGGTTGTCTGGCATATGGGTAATGTGGTCTCCGTGCAAAAGAACACCATTCAGGTACACCATCAAACTACCAGACATGGGCTGCGCACCCAGGGAAGCAGTGAGATATGGAGTAGGAACGGCTTTCGATGCAAACATACCACTAGTAGGCACTGAGCCACTAATGTTTGAACCATCAGCTCGGACGAAAATATCCTTTCTCCAGCCAACACTAAGTCGACCAGAAGTAAAGGTTATACCACCGTTTGCATCAGTCTTATTGATAACAATATCTTGATGAAGCTTCGCCTTAGTTACCGCCAAAGAGCCAATTTGTGGCGCGGTAACTGAGCCAGTCTGTATGTTGTCCACAGTGACAATAGCAGTACCGTGAAGTGCATCAATGTAGCCAGCGTCGACGTGGAGTTCTGCCCACTGCAAGGCACTAGTACCCAGGTCTCTTGCACTATCAGTAGACGGGACCAAGTCAGAGTCGAAGCGACCCGTAGCAGTGATAGTGTCCGAAGTAGCATTACCGAGGTCAACATCACCAGTTGCAGACAGTGTAGTAACAGTTGCTGCAGCAGCAGTGTTAGCACCAAGGATGCCATCAACATTAGTTGCAGTAACAGTGTCAATGTGACCAGTGTCTATATGAGCTTCAGCAAATTGCTTTGCAGAAGTACCAAGGTCAACTTTGCTATCGTTCTGAGGCACAAGGTCTGTGATGAGACCACCAACAATGGCGATGTCATCCGCTAGTGCATTACCAATCATCATACCACCGGAGGCGGTCAATGAAGTTATAGTTACCTGCCCGGCAACAACCTTGTCAGCAGTAGCAGTGTGGAAAGTACCAGACGCACCAGAAACTGATGTCGAGCCAACAAGTTTCACACCACTAACTTTACCTGTCGAAATGTGGCCAAGTTCTGCTCTCTTAGCTTGCAAGAGAGAACCAGAAACAGAACCAGTAACGCCAAAGCGCATGCCGGCTGTACCAACCGCTGCCATAGTGTCGGAACCAGAAACAAAGCTCGCGCCTGACTGGCCGCCAACGTTGACAAGCAATGCGTCACCAGGAGTGGCTGCAACTCTCGTACCCAACGTCAAAGACATGAGAGGAGAAGAACCAGTTCCCTGTACACCGACCTTGCCACCAAGTTGAAAACCTGCTCCGACATAGTCGCCTCCCTTAGAACCGGAAACACCCGCAATAATCAAGTTATCCTTGATTTCTAGCGAATCTTTAGTAACGGTTCTGGAAACAATCGTATCAACGTCCAAAGACGTGATCTTTGCAAAAGAGGCCGTCAGTGCAGTTGCAACAATCGTGTCAATGTTGCCAGTGTCAATGTGAGCTTCAGCCCATTGCTTGGCACTAGTACCCAGGTCTCTCGCACTATCAGTAGACGGAATCAAATCCGAATCAAACTGACCTGTGCAAGTAATGGTATCTGAAGTAGCATTACCGAGGTCAACATCGCCAGTTGCACTCAGGGAGGTGACTGTTGCGGCTGCAGCAGTGTTCGCACCAAGAATACCATCAACATTAGTTGCTGTTACTGTATCGATATGGCCAGTGTCGATGTGGGCTTCAGCAAATTGCTTTGTAGAAGTACCAAGGTCGACCTTGCTATCGTTCTGGGGAACAAGATCTGTGATCAAGCCACCCAAGATTGAAAGGTCGTCAGTGACCGCAGTACCAAGCATTACACCGTTTGAGGCTGTCAAACTATTGACTGTAGCTCCACCGAAGACAGCGTCGTCACCAGTAAGATCATGGAAGTTACCAGTTGCACCGGAAACACTGTTTGATCCAACTACGTCATAAACGCTAGCAACAGCATTTGCTGCACCACCAACATAATAAGTTGTGCCGCCACCAAGCAAAATCTTGGAAGTAGCATTTCTTACCTGCATGTCTGCATTACGACCACCAAAGATAGCAGTCGAACCAGAGTAGATGGTAACAGTGTCAGCACTATTATTCGAATCAAAGCGAATGCTGCCGCGGCCATCGCCGTCGATGAAAGCACCAGTGGTGCCAATTGCAACGCCTGATTTACCGTGACCAATAACACCAACACCACTCTTCACACCCATGGTAAAATAATTTGTACCCGCGATCTTGAAGTTAAGTGCCTGAGCGTCAAGAGCCACAGTACCTCTGGTGTTACTAGTACCTTTTGATTTAACAGTGAGGATTGGCTTGTCAGGCGTACCTGAGTTGTAAATTACTGATGAGGTAGCACTACCAATAGCCAAACAAGCGCCGGATAAGTTCGTGCCCGAGTTGTCACCAATGACAAAAGCATATGCGTTATTGGTATTGGTGTCGAAGCCCGACTCACCTTGGCCGTGCGACGATGTAATGTTAACGACAGTTGCATAATAATTACCACCGTTATCAACGGTCTTCAATCTAATGCCCAGTTCACCAACTTCACTCTGAATCTGTGCAGCATCATCGCTAGCAACGTCATGCCAGAGAGTCATAAAGTGGGTTCCCTTTGCCAGGAACTGGTGACCTGTGGTTTGTGTCGTACTACCTACGTTATATTCTATTTCCCTATTGGAGCCTGAGCCAATGTTAATCCAACATGGCAGATTGCCGCCGCCGAGACCGCGGGCAATAAGGTTGATGGATGAATTGACTCCACTGCCCGGGCCATGAGATACAACTCTCAATTCGCCTTGGGCCGGTGACCAAACCTGAACGTTTGATCCCGATACATTTTCTGCTTGAAAAATAAGCTGGCGGCCGTTGCTGCCCGTCAAATTGTGTCCATCAGTTTTCCAATCAAGCAGGCCACCCAGGGAGCCATTATGATTAAACTGAATTGAGCCTGACGTACCTGCAACAGCGGAACCACTGTTTATGTATGCTTTGAGGTCGCCGGCTTCGATGCCTCTAACCGTATCTGCGCTAGTGTCGTGAAGAGCTACGATATCGCCATCAGCGATAACACCACCCCACGCAGGGCCGCCGCCCTCGGTCTTTATAAAGTTTAAGTGACCTATCTCAATCGAACCGGAAGCAATGGCATCTCTTTTAACGCCTCCGGTGGCGATAAGCCTTGAATCTATCTTTGTTCTTGCCATTTTGTATATAATCTCCTGTTGTTGTTGGGGTCATTTTGACCCATTAAGAACAACCTTAAGAAAACAAAAACTATCAGGAAAACAAAACTTTCTTTAAATTTCTAATATTATTATCAAACTTGCAAAAATCAGAATTAAGGAATTCAACTGAAAGGGAACTGCAAACAGAATTGGAATCATCGAATTCGAAATGGAAACGGCCGGTGGAAAGACGATGACACTTCAATATTGATACCCCTTTAAGCTGCAAATAAGCGGCTATACCTATATCTGACGTAATGTATCTTTTGTCTTCTGACACCTTCTAAAATCCCCATCTCATCTATTTGTTATACTCTTACTTAACTAGGGTCATTTTTTATGAAGGCACCTTTTGTTTGATTATCGTTAGGAAAAACCAGAGTATAGCCAGACTCAGGATCTAGAGGAAAAGCGCTTTGAAGTTCTTCCATTTTTTTGTTCAAAGCGCTTTGAGCTAGCTCTATTTCATCCAAAAGCCTCTCTTTGTCCACCTCATAAGCCTGTAACAGCAAACCCAACGAAGATATTAGTTCTTTTAATCTTGTCCTTACGGAAATTATAAAATCAATATCCCCTTCTTCTATTTCAAAATATGAATCATCTATCTCGGGCTCGGGTTCGGGCTCGGGTTCTGGTTCGAGATCTAAATCTCCAGAAATCAGCTTTCCACCTCTTATTACATATTTGGGATTTGAGACCTCTTCGGAAACCTCTTCTTCAACTTCTTCTACTAGAGCCTCTTCGTCCAAAAGAACGTCCAGGGCCTTGTTGGCCTTGTCGTGCATATCTGGACTTGTCTCCTTGAGGTGTTCTAACAAATTTATTAATTTATCTAACGCTGACATATTATGCTCCTTGAATAAAACAGATTCAAATATAAATAGTCAGCTGCCGGCGGTTATAACATAACTAATCAAAAGATTCTCATCACCGCCGGGGGCTTCTGTGAATGTTATGGTCGTACCGTTATCATCAACAGTATAGTCAAAGTTGACACCAAGGGTCATCAAAAGCCCACCCCTGAAAACCATTTCCGTTCCCACAACGAAAGTATGAAGTGTAGTGAAGGACGTCCTAGTGCCATTTGGAGATTGGTTAAATTTTATTCTTGCAACATAATTATCTGTCGTCATCACATTCCCGCCCGCTTTCGCGCCAGAAGAAGTCGAAGTCGACGGGCCCGCTTTTGCGTTTCCTGCAAACTGAAATCTGGATGGCAACTCTTTTCTTGTCTCCTCTTTTACGACTCCTGCAAGACCATAGAACCTTCCCCTTTCGTGCTCGGGGTGATCACCAAAAACAAGCCGTTCTCTGGGAATTTTTATCTCTACAGCATTCTCTCTTATGGCGAACTTCGGTTGCTTTTGATTTTTACCATCCCCTATAAGATAAGCTAAAACTTTTATTTGTATTGTAGTTTCCAGCTTTCTTTCCTCGGACGTAAACGAAGAAAAGTTATGATTCTGTGTGAAGCCCTCCTGTATAAACCCTTCGTATCTGTGCCCTTCGTTACTTATGAGGATGTAGTTTATAGCGCCGGGGGATGTAATAAAAGGAGTTATCAAGTCATTCATCTGCTCTTGAAACTCTGTCCTTACAGTGATCTTATAAGTTAATTCGATATACACCGGCAGGGGTACTGATATTGACTCATAGACAATTTTATTATTTTGCATGCCCGGAAAGTTCAATTGTCCGCGCTTTCGCATTGCTGTTCTGTTTGCAAAGTTTGATGTTTTATCTTGTTTGATTCTTCTGGATATCTGGATTGTTCCGCCTCTTTCGTCTTTGTTTGGCAGAATGTTTGCCCAAAGAGAACCCTTTTTGTTCGGATCCTTAACCATCTCCGTTCTTTCCAGGGAAACAATCGGCAATATTAGTGTACCGTCCTTGTCTCTAAACGATCTTTCCCTCTTCGAAGAGAGAGATCTTTCGGGAGAAACCCAAATTACCGGCGATTCTTTGAATCCATCCTTTGTGTCTGTATGTAATTTTAAATCTTTTAAATAATTCAACATTGCCTTATCGACATTCTCTATTGTCGAGGGCCCGAAGGGGATCGGTTTGTCTTTAAGTGCGCCTGGAGCGGTATCTATAGCAAATGCCATTATTCAATGTCCTCCAGGCCAGGAAGTCCATAGTAAATGCCCCTTTCGTGTTCTGCTTTGTCGCCAAATATAATTCTCTCTCTTGGGATCTTTACTTCTACCGCATTTTCCCTCACCACTATATTGGGTTGGTCTTGGTTTTTACCTTCGCCAATCAAATAACCTAAAACTTCAATAGTAATTTTTGTTTTATATTTCCTTTCTTCTGAGGTGAAGTTCGCGATATTGTTGTCGTAATCAAAATTCTCTTGTATGAATCCCTCATATCTATGATTATCCTTACTGTTCAGAAGTACGTAATTTATTCCACCAGGAGTTGTAACGAAGGGCGACACCAGTTCATTCATCTGTTGTTGGTATTCCGTCGATAGTATTATTTCATATGTGACTGTCACGTAAACAGGAAGAGGTATGGTTACCGTTTCGTACACTATTCTTTCATTAGCAGTTGGGAAATTTATCTGTCCCCTCTTTTTCTTAGCATGCCTGTTAGCAAAGGCCCCTGTCTTGTCCTGTTTGATTCTCCTAGCCACGGGTATAGCTCCACCCTTTGCGTCCCTTACAGGTAGGATATTGGCCCATACAGAACCCTTCTTGGTGGGGGACTTAATCATGCCAGTTCTCTCTACTGTTACAATCGGTAAAATGAGAGAACCATCGGGATCTCTTATTGCTTTATCCTCTTTGCTTTGAAATGCCCTTTCTGCGCCAACCCAAACCACGGGCACCTTTTTCCATCCCTTACCAGTAGTTGTTCTGAGATCCATTTGATTGTTTAAGTAGTCCAACATAGATTCATCTATGTGTTCTATAGTTGAACTTGGGAAAGACAGCTCTTTTAGTTTTGCCAATTTCTCTCTAACTGGCATCGAATAGGCCCTCTCTGGCCTTTACACACTCAGCCGTTATTTCCATCTTGTGTTGAGCTTGACCAAAAAGTTGACGTGGTTCGTTTAGTGTTACTATTTCATAATAAACGTCGCCATAAAAAACAAAATCGCCTTCTCTGACAAAGACGTTTTGATCTTCTGTCAGTCTTCTCTTGTGAAAATGTATGTTTATTTTAGGCTTCCTATCGACGCCCAAGTTCGTTGTCTCTGTTTCATACCCCATCCACTCAACAAGAGCGTAAACTCTTATTGGGCTCAAAAAAGTCTTATGAATCGCTTCTCCATAGACTGGGTGGTAGTTGGTATGTTCAAGGCTTATCGGGTAATATACGACCTGTTGACCTATAACTCTTTCTATAAGTTCATCATTAACTTGTTTGACCAAGTCCCTCTCTTTCTTCCCAAGAAATAGAGGAGGTGGTGGTGCCGCGGGTTGTTTCCATTTGTTATCAGCCATGTTTTATTTACCCCACAAAAACATTTAACGGCACTTTTTCTTGAATTGTGTTAGAAGAATCCAAAGTGGCTGCTTGTTGTTCCATCAGCTTTGGATAAGTCATTTCAGCAAGTGTTGTCTTCAATTCCTCTCTTAGTTTGTCCTGTTCTTCTCTCCCTTGTGAGATCAAATCAGAGCCATTCAAAGTGACAGATTCCCCAGGAATAGGAATGCTTTGAAATTTGCTTCTCACCTGACCTAAAATTTCCTTGCACAGAGCCAGTGCAAATCTTCTTATCCATTGTTTGCCGATACTATTTATACTACTGTACGGCAAATTTGCAAATGGTAGATTGTTCATATTATTAATACCGTCAACACCAGTTTTACCTGCGCCTTCGTCTTCTTCCCATGGTTCAGACTGAACAGAAAACTTAAACCATATTTTGCTCGGATAAGTCGTACCTGGAGGTATTGGGAAAAGTCTCAATTTGTTATTTTTCAATTCGTAAGACCAGTGAGACATTCTTGTATAAATTGCATCTTCGAATTGCATTGCTTGCAGTTTATTCTGCCAAGAAGGTATTAACTCAAATGTCGAAGTATCAGAAAATTGACCATAACTGTGGAGATTCCCCACAACGTTCAACCCTCCGTAATATCCGTAGAATCTCCACATGGCCTGGGGTGTTTTATAGTAAACATTCCTAACTAGTATCTTTTTATTTTTAACCTTGTTGTGCCAACCCTCTGAAGATTCAGAAAACTTAGATCCACTAAAGATTACTTGCTGAAGATCATAATCTTGAACACCGGTTTTAAGCTGCACTGATGCAGAATACTCTACATTGCCCGGGCCGACGCCAGCCTCTGCCCCAACTCCCTCTGCCACTCTTCTGGCGTACCCGAAGTTAAACTTTGGAAACTTTAAAGCAGTGTGGGTGCCGGCCAAAGAGGAAGATAACGTCGAGCCTTCGCCTGTGGGCTTAAGATGCCCAAGGTGGTCAAAGGTGCCGGTTGTTGCCCCTAGATAGGACGGCAGTGCATTGTTTGCCTGATGAATATTCAAAATATATGAGTACTCCAATACCGCCTCTTCATATGCTGAATAGACGTTTGCTGGATTTAACTCAATATCAAGAACATCACCTCCAAGCTTCCTATACACATAGGTTACTTGATCCACAGCGCCTGAAAGAAAATTAGGATCAAATAGTGCTGAGTTAGTTGCAGAATAAACGCCATATGGAACGCTTTTATTCACATTTCCCACACTACCCGAAGATGATAAAATACTTTTACTCGTTTTGCTAGCCGGAGTTAAAACTGGTGTAGCCATTCATGAATCCTCCATTACTAAATAATTAGTATTAAACTAGGCAAAACACTAGTACTTAAAAATTACTTTATTCTTTCGTAGTTTTTTCGGTGGCCGCGGGGTTCGTCGTTGGAGTAGATTTCTTTCTCGTTGTCGACCGCTTTCTCGTTGTTTTTTTACGAGTAGGTGCCTTACTGGTGGAGGTTTTTTTTAATGCGTTAGGGAGAGGCCTCTTGGGAGACTCGGATTCTACTATCACCTCTGGTTCAGGTTCAGGCTCTACTATCACCTCTGGTTCAGGTTCAGGCTCTACTATCACCTCTGGTTCAGGTTCAGGTTGTGAGACGATTTCTTCTTTTTCTATATCTTTTTTAGTACCAAACAACGCTTCTCGTTTAGAAGAAAATTTCTTGGCAAATTTAGCCATTGTTAATCTTTTATTGCGTTTTCCCATCGAAAACTCCTTTCTGGTTATATAGTAAATAGCAACCAAAAGAAAGAAAAACCCCAAGCAATAAAGCTTGGGGTTAATTCTTTGATAAGGCGAGTTAACTATTAGGTCGGATCTGTGAATACCGCGGATCCGTTCCCGTTGGCGTCAGCGGTGATTATGATACCATCTAACAACCAAGCGTCGTTTGAAATCTTGACGCATTCAATCCAGGTGCCTATGTTGCCCCCACTGTGATCTAAGTTGGCGTCTAGTGTGATCCTGCAATCGTTTGTAGCCGGGACGAGTATATTCACAGTATCGCCGCCCGCGCCGTCACCGGTTGCGAGTGTTTCGCCGTAAATAACAGATCCAACGAAGTCGTCTCCGCCTGAGTCGGCAGTATCACCTGTAGTGATCGTATAAGCGTTGTTGTTTGCTGCAATTACCACGAACCTATAGAACGTTCCGGTTTGAACCGTGCTAAGTTCCGGTAGTGTTACTGCAAGTGCTGAAGTTGAGTTTAACAACAGTGTCTTTCCAGAGTCTCCCTGTGTTAACGTTGCGTCTGCATCCAGCGTTTTGATATTCTTTCGGGCCCCTTCGTGGGCCGCTCTTCCTATCTTACTCATTTTAAATCTCCTTAAAGTATATTTCAAGGCCCTGAACGCCTTATCATAGGTTTCACTTATAAATAGTTATCCACAAACGAAAAAGCCCCCTCAAATGAATGAGGGGGCCAAATCTTTTTAGTTAGTTATCAGACTCTATCAAGAGCCAGCCTCACCAAGGAGACCACGGACAATAACAAGACCATACATATCTGGTCGGACCATCTTCTTGGCGTAACGGGTCATAACTCCCTTACGCGGCACGAAGTCTTCCGTACCAAAAATGGTCGGTGTCACCTGCAGTGGCACATACGGAGCGTAAACATAGCCACTCTCAAGGAATGAGCCACCCTTACGGCCGACGAGGACCACATTGCGAGGGAAGTAGGGGTCAACGTAAACGTCCCACTTCTTGCTAAGGGATCCACTCTTAACTGCACCAACGGTTCCGCGGTCTGCATCCGCAGTTACACTGGCTCGGAAGCCACTAGTAAACTCAAGGATGTTAGCAACCTCTGGAGAACAAACAACGAAGTTTGCGCCTCCGCGGAGCGTCTTTCTGTGGATCTGAGCCGACACGTCATTGATCGTCTCAATAAGGGTCTCGTACCACTCGCTGACGGTGCCGGTGAAGTCTGGAGCTGCCGAAGTAGCGCCGAGTTCACTTCCGTTACTATCAACGAAAAGGCCTGGAGCGCGGCTCCAGTAACGAGTACCAGCCTTTGCACCAACGATAAGATCACCAAGAATTTCCTGATCAATTTCAAGAGCAATCTGCTCCGAAAGAATACCAGTCAATTCGACTTCAGCATCAAGATTGTGGTATGCGTTGAGATCCTGTCCCAACTCAGGGGTCCACTTGGCCTTGAGCTTCTTAGTTACGGCCGTCACGGCAATACTGTCGACCTTGATGTCGATCTCTGGAATACGCTGCTTGCCCGAGGAAGAACCAACTTCTCCTGTGGAAGGTGATGGCTCTTCAAGGCCCCAGACATCAGCACCTACAACTGCGCCAATCGTATCTGCTCCGCCATTTCCAGCATTAGCATTATTGAAATTGTCTGCTACTGGAAATGACAAGTTGAGTCTCTGTCCATCGCCGCCGGCGACATCAGGAGCTGCACCGGGTCGACCGACGAAAAAGAGCTGCAAGTTGCCGTCAGAGTCGAACTTGGTAAGTCTTCTGACCAAGGTTGCACCGGTGGATGAACCAGTAACCTGGGAAATAGCAGTGAGTGCATTCCTATTCAGGGATGCAAGGTCGCCGCCGTTTGCAAAAGAAGAGGCACTAATTTGCAATGCCGTAACCATATTGGAATTGTCGGACAAAACATCAGGATCGAACCGGATATGCTTCTTCTGAGCCTGTGTAAAGGCAGAAGCAGAAACGTCGATAATTGGATTTGACCCCAAGGTCTGAGCCAAACCAACGTGGCTTCCTGTTGGTGAACTGTAACCAGTTCCCAAATCGTAGAAGCCGCCGCCGCCATCCTGCTGCCGGTCAGACTGAGTGGGATCCAGGCCTAACTGAACACCACCGGTGATCTGACGACCAACGACGTGGCCACCGTATACCGATTCACCGGGCAATACCCCGGCTCTACCATGTGTGTGCGTAAAATCAAGGAAAAAGATAAGGCCACTCGGCAAGCTCATTGGCTGAACCGATACCAAATCGTTAGCGATCAACCCGCCGAAAACACGACGAACGATCGGAAAAGCAACTGCGGCGAAGCCTTCGACATCACCTGCAGCCATCGATGAAGCTTCTCGGAGAAGCTCCTTAGCCTGATTCTCAAGGAGAACGGCCATTGTATTCTTGTTGCGATCGTCACCAAGACCCTCTAGAAGTCCAGTCTTTTCCCACTTATTAAGCAGGGCTGCTCCTTCCTTCTGGACGTCACGGTGAACGATGCCTTCTGTAAGTTTCTGTAAAACAGACATAGTTTTTCAAACCTCCTAATTATTGTTTGTTCTTTTTGATGCCAGCCAAACGCTGCATCCTTTCCGCGAAGATATCACTAGTGTTGTTATCCACATCGTTTCTTCGGGAATTAATAATTAATGAAGGGTTTCTACTAACGGCTTCGCTCAGTGATTTCGGCAATGACTTCTTGTCAGTGCTTCCCACCGTGCTTTGAAGGGTCTCGTAAATAACCTTCGCTTCTTGTACAGTTTCAGCCTTGGAGATTGCTTCGACAATTTTTCTTTTTTGTCGCTCATTCAGGGAGGAATCTTCAAGGGACCTGTTAATATATAAAAGTTTCGCATTGGAAACATTCACATTATCAATCTTTTCTTTTAAGAATAAGACAGCATCCCGGAATTCGTCATTTCGCTTGGAAAGCTTATTCTCGGATGCTTTAGAAATTTTTATTGATTCTTCGAGTTCTGCGACTCGATTGCGCAGAGCTTCATTTTCTTCTTTGACCTCATCGTCGTTTTCTCTTGCGACGGCCTGGAGTTCAGCTTCATCTAGTGCTGGCTCTGGAGTTGCCAGATGACCAGTCTTTACCGGCTCAATGTCAACTTTAAGTCTTTCCATTATTTCGTCTACTAGGAAATCTTCAAGGTCAAAGTCTTCTGTCATCGTGCTGGCCGCTTCGGGAGAGGTCTCTGCAGCTGTGGCTAAAGTATCATCGGCAGCAAGTTCTTGATGAGTTTCTTCCGGGGCGGGGGGTGCGCCTTCTTCAGCTTCTATATCCTGTATCTTTTGAACCAGATCTGGCAGTTCGAATGTTACTGTTTCTGAATCGCTAGCGGGTTGTTCGGGAATATCGTCGGCGGGTGCGGAGGGAATTTGTTCCAAGGATGGATCTTCTTCCACTTCTTCTTCTCCTCCAAGTTCCGCGCCAAGGTCACCGCCCAGATCGTCTAGGCCGCCGGCGAGGTCATCACCTGCGGGCTCTTCCAATCCAGCGAGAGGATCCTCTTCATCCTCCTGCTCTAAAAGAGCGCTTACAGCTTCTTTTATCTGATCAGAATATTTTTCGATGACCATGGTTTCGGCATTTTTGATCGCAGCCTCTTTCAAGGCCTTTGCATCAACGATGGCTTGTTCTAAAAGTGAAGACATAAACTTACCCCTTAAAAAAGAAAATTTCTCACAAGTAATTAGTAATTCAAAAAGCTAAATGACAGTAAATATTACTTACAAGGTAGGACTAGGGATTCTCAGTCACAGAGCCGTCGTCTCGAACGTACCAGCAAGCTTGATCATTAGCGCCCATGCAATGTGCAAAAGTGCTTCCGCCATAATTTAAAGTTGTAAGGCCTCCGGACTCGTTAGGGTTGCAATTACCTTCTTGACCCACGAGGATACAAGGAACATAACCAACAAAAGTCCAGTCATCGGGGCTGGTGTTTTGATATTGATTGTCGAAAATGGCCAGCTTATAAAAGTTGTATGCTGCGGAAGACTCTTCATCATTCCCCGGATGCTGATTTCGAGTATATGTCGCATGATTTTGAAAGCCCTTGTAGGCGACAGCAGGGCCAGCAACACAGGGAACCCACACGTTATTGCTGGATTCGTATCTCATATGAAAAATATTATAAAGAGTTCCACCTACATTGGCCCAGCTGGTAAATTTAGAGCAGGCTATAAAAAACCCTGATGCGTTATTGCCATGGGATTCTATTTGACCCGCGAACATACCAACATCATAATATTTATTATCTCCTGAAACCAAGTGCTTTCTCAAAAACACATAATTCGGAGTTTCTATTATTTTTGCATATGCATATCCACTATAGTTTGCATATAGTCCCCCATAGTCTCCGCCGCCGGCTCGGGTCCATCCGGAAAAACGAGTAGCTGACGCAATTTGAGTAGCCCTATTTGTTATCGAAGATACTCCGCCGGCGGGGGCGATGGCGAGATGTACATCGTTTTGAGTATAGGTGCCGGATGATCCGTATGTGCCCACAGTGTCGCCCATAACGTTTGGGCACTTGTTTGTTTTCATTGCACTACCGACATCATACCCATTTGCAAGGCATATCTCCACACCGGTTGTTGCGTTCTCTATAATAAACCCACCATCGCCGGCCGCTGAAGTGGTTGACGCGGTGCCCGATTTGATAGACCAATATTTAGAAACACCGTTAAAATGAGTATATAATGCTGCCAGAAAGTTTCTTACTCCCGAGGTTGCAGAAGCGCCCGTCCACGATATCGCAGAAAACTGAATATCAGTTGCGGTCGATGACCCGGGTGTTAGTTTTTTTGGTTGCTGCAATGACATATTATTCAGCCACCTGCCCGTCGTCGTAAACCCAGAAGCTACCTGACATGTTTGCAGCATAAGTTGTATTGTTGGAATCCTTCATTAGGGCAGAGTTTGCAATATTTCTACAGTGCTTCGATGGTTCCGCGGGACCAATCAAAACACAAGGAAAGGTTCCGATCATTATTGAGTTGTTGGTAGTTGCCAGTTGACCATAGTTGTCAACAAGGGCACACTTGTGCAAATTAAAGTTTGTGCCATCGTGAGAAGATGTAGGAAGATTCGGGTAAGAACCGCCGGCGTCCAAAAAGCCGCCTTGATCGTCCTCTGGTCGAGCCTTACCTATGCCAAACCGGCCGGCAGAGGCTTCATACACACACTGAACTCCCAATCTAGTTCCCCAGCCACCGTTAGAATCACGGCCGTCGCTGTAAGTAGTTGACCAGCTCCCACCACAAACAACATTCCTAGTAGTGTTAACACCGGGAGATTCTATCTTTCCACAAAAGACCCCAGTGCGATAAGCAGCACCATGATTCGTGACGACTGTTTGGTAGGCCTTGTCATCCGATGACCCGGTATAGTCCATTTTGGCCCGCACAAAGAACCAATCTTTAGTTTCTAATATCTTGAGCTTCACTATGCTGCCAGCCATACGACCACCACCAAACACGTCGTAACAAAGGCCAGAAAATCTACTATTTCCCGCTGAGGCTGTAAGAACTCCAGTTATCTCACAAGCAGTATCCATACCAACAAACACGTCCCTATAGGTAGAACAGGTGACATAAGTGCCCGGGTCGTGGCCCTTATCTTTTACGTCCCTGAACTTCTTTTGGAACTCGTTTCTCCAGGATGCGGGAGCAGCGTTAATAAATAAGAATCGGGCGTCGTTATTGGCAGTACTTTCTGTTTTAGACTTTACAATAAATCCCCGCTCACCGGTACCCTGAGAGTTATTTGCAAAAGTCATATTTGCATTACTTGAGCCAGAATCACCTGTATGTACAGTCCAATATTGGGATTCCCCGTTAAAGTACGCATATAGTTCTGCCATTATTTTTCGTATGTTTGCGCCACCGCTATATTGCACAATCCCACTCCCGGGACTGGTAGAACCATATTCAGCGCCGGAATCATTAAGGGTGACAGATCCATGATCCCAAGACCTAACGCCGATATAAGCATCTGCTAGGGATGGGACAGCTGTCGCGAAAGCTGTTCGAACTTTTACTGCTGTTGTCATTTTCTACGCCTTAAGCTCTATTGACTCCAGAGGGGATTTTCTCACAAAGCATTTTATTGTCTGTAGTTTGTCTTTTACTGCTCATATTAAAAAAACTCCTTATGAAACTATCGTTCCGCCTGATGGTAGGTTTATATCATCACATGGTATCGTACAAAACCCCTTTCTAGGGTTCATCTGGGTTCGAATCATTGCACGAGAAAACAAAATAAAAGGAACCTGATCAATGTCTCCGCAAACAACATGCTGACCAGAAGCGTCAATGTTTGTCTCTAAAACTCCACTTTGATTAAAAGTTGTGAATCTTCTGTTTCCGTTGCCGTAGGCCATCTTCTTAAATCTCCTTAGAATGTTGAGCAGGCGGCCCAACACTTAGTATCGGCAGTGACTCCAACAAAAGCAAGCCTGTCTACACCAAAGATTTCAAAGGTCTGGGCCTTCCGACCAGCGAGTGCTTCCGTACCATCATTATCCGGGGCGGTCAAGGTCACGGCGGTGGGTGGCTCGCCAGCATCCGAAGGGGCTAATAGCGGAAACCATTTTCCAAATGCATGGTTATACCCGTATACAGTAATTGTTCTGGCCCCGGCGGTGTCGTCGTCCGCGGAGCCGTTACCCACCAAAAGATGAAGGTACCTTTGATTTTCTGTTGCATAGCCATCGGTCACCGCGGTGAGAGCACCAACCAGTACGACGCTGACCTCAGCCGCGCGCGTGCTGGCAAGATTTTTCGGTCCCCTTGTTCTGCCCCAGCTAGTGTTCTTGTATACTTTGTTATCATGCGCCATTTATGCAACTCCTTGCTCTCTAATATATAGAACTATTTATTGTTCTTTTTCGTTGTTTCCCTGGAAATTCTCTTTTTTCTTTCTCTTTTTCTTCGGCGTTTTTCAGATGCACTTTGAAAATGTCTTCTTTCCCTCACTAATTCCAAAAGTCCATCCTTTTTAACTTTCTTGACAAACTTCTTTATTAACCTCTCATTCTCGTCGAGATATTTTGAATTCGCTTCCACCTCGATATATATAGCCTTGGCCATTAGGGTCCTCGCTTTCCTTAAATAAGTTTTTTCCAAGCATCGCCGGCAACAGAAAGAATACCATCTATATTAATGCCCGGGTCGCCCGGGGAATAGTCAGACAACGGGGAGCTTGGGGTGGTGGTCTCCGATACAGACCCGCCACGAGAGATGGGCTCCGTGCCTTCGAATACGTTTATTCCATTGAAAGCCTCTCCTCCAATGGCGTCGAGCATTTTCTTTCTAGTTTCTGTCAACTGCTTTCTTTTAGTTTTTTGTCTTTCTTTCAGAAGGTCTCCAGGCGGCGGGCTCATGTTGGCGGTAGCCTGTGGTCTCGACTCCACTATCGGAGTGCCAACATTTACACCTTTCACAACTTCTGAAATTATGCCCGAAAGTACACCTTCATCAAATATTACTTCTTTTATACACTGTTTGATAAGGGGCTTTAAGGCTTTTTTTAATTCTTCGTTTTTCATTCCTGTTAGCTTAACCTTTCATAATCTTCAACGCCAGCTGCAGCTAATCTCCTGCGACGGCGGTCATCATCGGAAACACCAGAGGGTTCATCTCCTGCGGGTTCATCACCTTCGGGGGCCTCGGCATCGTCGGCCGGCTCGGGGGTTGGGAGTCGTGCTTCTATTTCTGAATCTTCGAGCGCCTCCAGTGCGACCCAGGCTCCCTGAAGGCCTTCTGAGACTTCTTCTCCCGTTTTCTCTTTTGCCAACCCTCTTATGACTTCAGATATTTGATCTAAAAGCTGTAAAAATTCTGCTTGACTTTCCCCAGTAAATTTGCGGCCACCGGAAGCCTTGCTAATAAATACGGCAAGGCGCTTTTCCGGGTCCTCCTTTTGTGCGGGTTCTGCTGCAGGTTCACCTTCTACTTCTTCCAAAATTGCTTCTTTAATAATTTCGCTGAGTTGTTCTTTATTCAATGGATCAATCCTCTTCAATAATGCTGTTCAAAATTCGATTTATTTTATCGGCCTTCGTAAGGCCCGCAGATCGGTCCCTGGCTTCCGACATCATAAAAGCACCAGGAGTAGAGGGGTCCGAAACCATGTCAAAACATATGAGTTGAAAATCATCTTCTACCATGGTGTTCCCGTTATCTTCCCTGACAGAACCCATGCCCCTAGAAGAGATTCCCAGCTTAACTCCGCACGATATCAACTCTTTTAGCACCTTTCCCGAAGGTGTGTTGAGCACTTCTATCTTGCCCATAACTTTATCGCCGTCTGCCCATATTTCAGTGACCAAATGAGACGCATTTGACAGGTTGACAACCGAAGTCTCTGGATGGTCTAATTCGCCCAAAGCTCTTCTTTCCTTTACGATTTTTTGATAATTTTTAACTTCCCTCATCAGGGTTTTTGACGGATATACGCGGCCATTTCCATTTCTGACATTTGCCTGTTGCATAATGCCTGTCAAGTAAACTGCGCCATTCTCTCTTACCTTTCGTTTTTCGTCTTCAGTAAGAAGGTCTTGGCATATTCCGCCTTCGCAAAGTTCGTAAAATTCTCTAAGAAGTTTCATCTTTAATCCTCAACGCGGGGGCCACCCGCCTCATCTAAGATCCCTTACAACAATTAGCAACAGGTCTTATATACCATCTTATGGTTGTGAATGGTCTCATTTCCATCTCCTATAATTTGTTTTCTTTTTAAAACTAACACCATTGTGTTCTATCTTTAATCCGTTATCTCCGAACAACATATTAAGAACATAACTTGTTGCTGAACTAAGACACCCTAATAAAAAACCCGTAACTAAAGATTCATCAAAACTAAATAGTTCTGTTGTGTCATTAAGGGCCCACAAAAATACACCTACCCAAAAACCCATACACATTGGGCAGCTAAATAACTTCCCTAGGGATCCTTTCGCTGGTCGTATTTTTTTTAAGATTGTTGCATAAACAAGTATTTGTGTTAATCCGTATGCACAAAGGACAAAATATATTAAGCTCACTTCTCCTCGCTTTCTCTAAGAACCGAATACATATACTGATAGCCGTATGGGCGCACCGTGTGATCAAGGGAGCCTTTTTTGTCAGAGTGGGGAATTTCTCCAAGCTCAGTACTATCCTCATCATCAGGATCTACGAAGTGTTGCAACATGTCCTGTTTGAGGTCTCTTCTTGCAAAAATGTCTGGCTTTTCTTGCTCCAAAAATATACTTGTCATAAAAATAGCAGTCTGTACAGAATCAATGCCTTCTATTTTTGATTCATGTATTTCCGCTTCCAAAGAAGAATATACATTCCCGCCTTGAATACTAGACCTTTCTATGACTCCTTTTTTTGCCATAAACTCATAGAACCTGTCTTGTGTAGGATAAACTTCTCTTTGTTTTAAATTCTTCGGAAACGTTATCAATTTGCTTTTTCCCGGAGAGACAACTATATCTATTAGATCATGATCGAATATCATGATGTCTCCATTCAGAGCCCGGCGAGCGACCATTTCGACTGTGACTGGTTTAGGTTCGTCGGGGGGATCCGCCACTATCTTTATCTTTATGGACCCTTCTTCTTGCGGGCCCTCTGTGACACCAGTCGGAATTATCTTTACTTTAATTGCCATCTTTCTCTATCTCTTGCACAAGGCTTTGTATTTTTATAACCTCTTCTAGCATTATCATGTCTATACCGCTGTTCTTGTAACCCTCAAGTTTCGAAAGAACCGCCTCGGTTTTTAGTTTCATTTCTTGGTCTTGCTCCATTATCGGATCACCAATAGCTCTTTTAACTTTTTCTTTTAGTGCGCCTATTTCGTCATTGAGATAAATTTTGAGAGCCAAGCCATTGTCAGAAAACGATGCAACATACTTTGTCAAAAGCTCTTTTTGCCCCTCGTTCAGGGAGTCACAATACTTTTCATTAAACCTTTTTACAAACGATTTAAAAACCAGATTATCTATCGGGTCTTTAGTGTTCGCTTTTCGCGAGGAGTTTTTGTTTGTTAAATTATTTAAAAACTTCTGTTCCAGCAAGACCCTTTCTTTTACATTTGCCGAATCGTTGAATATCGCATAAAGGCTAGCTAAATTTTTATAGTTTGGAACAAAGTTTGCGAACACGCCACTCAGAGACTTGTTTATCTTCTTTATAAGGGCGCTCTGTTCCACAAACAACCCCTTCTTGTCAAGCTTGGAATAAGCTATCTTTGCTTCCATCATTAGCTTTTCAGCGGTCGAAAGATCCAGTTCATTAGTTTCGTACAAGGACTTGTAAATTTCCAACTCCTTCAACAAATTAGAATCTTTTGGAAAATGCTCTTTAATAATTTCAACAATCTTGTTTTTCTTAAAAGTGTTGTTTTTTATTATACTTTTGGTTAATTCTCGAACCAAAGCCTCGTAAACGAAAGCCGTATTTCTTTTTTTATTATGTTTCAGTCTCATCTTTGTCCCTCATTTCAAGGTCTTTGATTAGCTTTTTTACATCAAAACTAATTTCTGTTATTAGACGCTCTTCTCTAGAGTAACTAGTTTGCTTGTCTTCATAAATGCCCTTCGATAAAGACCTCAAACCCATTAAATCATCAAAACCAGAGCCACGAGTGCCTTTCGTCATTCCCGGGTTGATGGTCCTGTCGGTATTTCGGGCTTTTTCATCGGCGTACTTTGACTTCCGTGAGCGAACCCGTGCGCCGCGGTCGTTGCGTTTTACCTTTACCGGTTTGTAAGAGCCCTTTTCATAATGACGTATATCGTCATCCCTCTTGGCTGGTGCTGCCAAGAGGGATGATTCTTCGCCAGCAGCTTCTTCACCACCAAGGTCATCGCCGAGGTCACCGCCGAGGTCGCCACCAAGGTCACCACCAAGGTCGCCACCAAGTTCACCGCCGAGTTCACCGCCTGCGCCGGCGGCGGCTTCGGTGGCAGCTGCAACCTCTGCAGATGCTTGTTCGGCAGTGGCTTCAAGAATCGCATCAAATTTGCGATCATAAAACATTTCTCTCTGATTTCTCAGGAATTCGTCTTCGGTCAAATTAAACAGGCGAGTTGCGACCCAACGCTTGCTGAAATAACCCTCTGTTGCCGACGACGCAGTCTCAAACTTTGTCTTCCAGTGCTCCAGTTCTTGTAGTTCCGCAATTTTGGATGGATTGGCGAGGGCCAACTTGAAAGAAGTCAGGTCTTCTCCTCGAAAGCCTAAAACATATAAATGGATAATCCCGATTTTTTCAAGCTCCGTTATGATAGATCTTTGTAAGCGTGTGATCGTCCTTGCGAACCTTATGTCCTTTTGAGCAAGAGTCGTTTTGTCGTCCTCTGCTCCGCCGTCTGTGGACGCCATCAAATACGATGCAGGGACCTTCAAGGCCGAAAACAGTTTATCTCTAAGATATTTTACATCGTCGATATCCCCAGTATACTGACCACCCGCAAGAGTCTCAACCTTGGAAGAAACTCCTCCCCGAACGGGTATGAAATAATCTTCGTCTACCGACATGGGATTGTACCTAAGGTCCACTCGACCAGTAGAAGGGTCGACAACTTGGTTTCTCTTCATCTGTGTCATGACCTTTTGCATGTATTGCTCCACGTCAAGAGGGGGTATATTGCCAACATCAATATAGAACACTCTTCTCTCTGGAGACCTTACAATTCGATAGGCCATTACTGCGTCTTCTAACAACGTAAGTTGTCTCCAAATTCTACGGGCCGGTTCGAGAACCGATGAACCATATGGTGCATACTTATCATTTCCAAGAACTCGAAAGTGGGCCATTTGCCAGTTTTCGAAAGTCATCCCGGAAGAGTTCCACTGATATTGAATGTAATTCGGGTTTGTCTTGTCCTCGCCCTCCACTCTTTCAATCTCTTGAGTTGGTAAGCCTATTACTGACTGGACTCCAATTGATTCATCTATGTCCAAGTACAGAAAGAAGTCCCCATACTTACACATGGTACGGCACCAGCCAAAAAGATTAAACTCAATATTCATAATATTGCGATACAACGATTCTAAGGTATTCTTTATTTCATCATTATTACAATCAATGGCTAAAAGCGGCTGCAAAGGGCTCGAAGTTGTCATTTCGTCAGCGTATATGTCGAGTGCCGAAGCGATCTCCGGCGTATATTCCATTTGATCAAAGTCTACATACCTTTCCATCCGGTTTTGATTGGCCATAACATTGGCCATCAAGTTATCAAATGGATTGTATTCCGTCTTCTTGAATTGTTGTCCACTAGCCGATCGAAATCTTCTGGCATATTTATCTAGCTGTCGTCTTCTTAATCTTCTTGCTGTTTGTGTTCTGTAAGTAACCAGCGGACCAGAAAGAAGCTTTGTTAGCTTTTTGAACAAACCACTGTCGGGATTCCTTGTGTTGTTTTTATTGTTATTGTTAGCTGCCATATTTTATTTTCAACCTTTGAAAAGCCAAGGAAATTGCTGTTCTTGTCTTTTTGTTTCTTTTATTTTATCAAAAACGCTATCTCTTTTATAGTTTGTTTGTCCAGCAATTGTTGTTGATATCGTTGTATTCGACACAAACATCGAATCTAGAAAGGCCCTTTTATATTCCATGCTTCTGCTGTTCTCCACCAGCGCTGTATCTCTAACCCAACAACCTATGGAGCAAGCCAAAATAAGGTCATCATTGTAGCTTCTCATCGCCTCCGGCTTTCCATTGTTCCAAACAAAGGTCTTCATCTCGTTATAAAGACGAGAGGAGTATATTTTAATTAGTTTGTTTCTTATGAATTCTTCCATCTTAGCGATAATAAGGGGCCTAGTTTTAGAAGAAGTTGTAAAGCCTGCAATAGCATTAGACCTGTGCTCCGCTTGAATTTGATCTATGTATTCGTGAGACGACTTTATAGAATAATAAATATTTGGGTAATTTCTTTCTACCAGCTTGTCCAAAACAGAATACCCAACAGAATTATTCTCAACGATGATCATGCAATCACCATATTCTTTGCCGGCATCATGGAGAATTCCAGCAAATATATCTGGAGTTACCTTTCCTTGATATTCTGCTATTATTTCCATGTCTGTTATGTTTAAAACGTGGAAAACCGAATAGTCTCTTCCGTCGCCCCGGGCAACGTCTGCACTTATAATATATTCTTTTGTGGGGTCAAACTCTTTCCAAATCCACAAGTTTCTATCAAAGCCGGTTCTATATTTTGGATCGGACAACATCGTCGAGATCCAGTCCAGATCATCTGAGTGGAATACAGTCTCCCCAGACATGTTGAAGTTACATTCAAGCTCTTGAGCAATTTCTCGCCTAGACATGTTTTTTGTTTCTTTTTCAAACCATTCTTGATCTCTATCAGGGTGCCTGTTCCACGTAAGTACTGTCGCGTTAAAATCGTTTGTCCTTTGTTCTGCTTCAGTATAAATCTTGTGAAACCAGTTACCAACACCATTGGGAGTAGAAAGAGCGATACAACGACCACCAGTAGAAAGAGTAGGATACAGACCCATCCACAACTCTGCAAGACCCTCAACGTGAGCGGCCTCGTCTATAACCAAGAGAGACAGAGCTTCTGATCGGCCGGCATCGCCGCTAGTTGAAGATGCTTTTATTTGAGATCCGTTAGATAATTCGAAAGAGGTTCTGTTGTCTATCGATACCTCTGAAATCCTGATCCAATCTGGCAGATTCTTTAGTATGCTTTTTACTTTTTTTACTAAATTTGATGCTGTGCTGAACTTAGTTGCTATAACTAAAACATTCTTTTCTCGATGAAAGAGCATCAGCCAGCTAACATAAGCCGCGGAAATGGTAGATATGCCCAACTGCCTTGCTTTGAGAATTACATTAAACCTGTGATCCAAAAAGGACTCCACCAAATCTTCCTGAAAATCGTAAAGACGAAATGGTATTAGACCCTTTTGTGGGTGTGTGATTTTTGCATAAGTATTAATAAAGTATACTGGGTCTTTGCCGCACTTTACTATCTCTTTCATCACCTCTTTTTTGGTGAGTTGGTACATACTTATTTGAGGTCAGTGTTTCTCTGGCCAGATTGAAGATTCCATGGCTCAAATTGTTTAAAATTGTCGGACTTTGACTTGTCGTTTTTGGGCCTCTTCTTTCCCGGCGCTTGGTCCAAAAACTTTTTAATATTGTCCCTCAGACCTTCAGGGTCGGTTTTGTCGAGGCCGTCAACACCGTTGATCGTATAAACCTTGTTTGCTGTAACCGTGGTCCTAACTCTAGAAACATATTGCACTAGGACATCCACTTCCCCTTCTTCTTTCAGAGAGAGTGTACTCTTTGTCAATTTGCGATATTCTTTCTTGATAAATTTAACGACATCATTGATGCTCGACTCAATTTCCGATTCAAACCCCTTGTCGTGTACGTGCTTGAGTTTACAGTCATATTGATATGAAACAATCATCTTGTCCCTATTAAATCTTACTGAAAAGCCGTCTATAAGTCTAGAGTCTATCAGGGGATTCCCCTCTTCTCTGCGCAGGCCCATCTCCACGGGTGAACCTTCCGAATCAATAGCGCCATCGTGAGTGTTTGATAACACTTGCGATATTCCATTTACGATATCTAATATAGTTGCCATATAAAAACCCTCTTGTCCACTAGTAAATAGTAGTTTTATTTGATAATAGCCCTAGTATTATCCGGACGCCAACCCGTTAACCAGCGCTTTTCGCGACCTTCGACATATTGAATGTAACACTCGCGGCAGCAATTAAATTTATTCATATAAAGATCGTCCTTTAGCGAGAAAGAATATTTGTCGCAAACCGGGCAATCTCTTTTTGTTTCTCTTTCTAGAAACTTCCTTGATACTAGAAATCCCTTTTGCTTTTCTTTCTGCCCTTCTGAGCTGTTATGTTTTTTATAGAACTCTTTTAACTCTTCAAGATAGCGTTTTTCTTTCTCGTCTGTCCAACTAGACCTCGGATTCTGAACTGCTTCTTCTCCATATTTTTCTTTTATTGCCTTTTCTACTTTTACGGTATAGTTGGGGTCTTCGCTCATTTCACAATGAAGCCCCCATTGCGACGATCGTTAACACGGTGGTTAAAGCACCAACAGTAAATCCGCCGAGGGCCCATAAGTGAACATAGTCGTTCGGACGCTTAAGGGCGGCGGCCTCCAAGTCTTCTATTTCTTTGTTTTTTATCTTCATTACGGCGGTGGTCTCTTGCAGGATCGTGTCTATTCTCAATTCAAGGTTACTTATTTGCATGTCAAATGCTGCTTGCGCTCCTTGTAGATATTTTTTCACTCTAAGGTCGCACTTTTGTTCCGCAAATTCAAGATTAGCTTGGAGTTTTGCTGTAGCCCTATCGTCAAAACACCAGCCGTCAAAAGGAACCAAGTGACCCTTCTTTACTTGTGCGAATTTTCCATGGTCGGTTTCGGTTGTTTCTTGGGCAAAGGCTGCCGTTGAAACAAAACTAATCAACGTAAGTAAGACCAAGTACCTCTTCAATCTTAGATCTAATAACATTAGGGTTTCCTTTCGAAAGAGCTACTATTTCTTTCACCCTCTCCTTTTCTTGTTCATCTAGTTTGCGATTTTGCTGTTCTAGTTCTTTCTCTATTTTAGCAATAGTTTGGTTATATTTTTCTATAATTTTGTCTCTTTTGGAAATTTCTTCAATGTGGCTCTTTTTGAGAACCCCCATCTGACTCTCGTAAGAGGTCTTCTTCGCTTTGAGAACCTCAACCAGCGCGTCTGAATTTCTTCTCGTTAGCACCCAGACAACGAAAGTCCACACCAAAAGAAACGGTACCTGCCAATGGGCTTTAAGCCATACCCAGGTTTTCTTTATAGAAGATGTGAAACTAATCCAAAACATTTGTGCTACTCCCTATCAAGACGGGCCGTGCTTCCATTTGACGGCCATGTCAACTAAGGCCTGTGTCCCTATATATGCTAGTGTGATTGCTGTCCAGTTATCGCTAGTCACCACACCGTAGGCGCAGAGGCCAGTGGCGGTAACCCAGGCCAAAAATTTACGAGATATAAATCTCTCTACATGTTTGTCTGCGAATGCTTTAAGTTGCGTCACCATGCGCCCCTCCTTTTAAATAAATAGTCAGATCTCGACTTGTGCGTATCCATTGTTTTTCTCAATTATAATTTGTGAATCTACACAGTCCTTTAACGAATCTAGGTGTGATATAAGTATAACAGTTTTAAAATAAGATTTAACCATATCTAAGATTCTGATAAACCCTTCCATGTTCTCCTCGTCGAGGGCAGTTCCTGGCTCATCCAAAATAAAGATATCTGGTTTTGGTAGGCTTGAAACTGATAACAAGGCCAAGCGGATAGCCATCGAGGCAATTGTCTTTTCTGCACCTGATCCCAATTCCAAAGGCCGATGATCATGTTTGGGGTGTTTTATTGATATATCTAATTTGTTTCCGTCGTTTTCGATGAAAATGTCAAAATCAACAATGTTTGTTAGAGTTTTAGCAATTTCAGAATTGATCAATGGCAAACGCTTCTTAATAATATCGTAAGAAATACCATTTGAATGACAACAGGTCATCAGAAGATCATAGGCGGAATATTCCAAACTTAATTCAGCGATCGTCTCCTTTTGTTCCTTTAAGGTTTCAAGCTGATGCTCCAGAGATCCATGCTGCCTATAAAGAGAATGAACCTCTTCTCTGCATTTCTCGTGTTCGTGCTTCTTTTCAAATCTTTCGTCGAGAACTTGTTCTCGGGTCGAAAGAAGCTGTTCTAAGCTCTCGATTACTTCTCTGTTGCTTTCATATTCTTCAATTTTTTCCTGCAGTTTTTCTATTTCTATTCTTGTCTTGATTATTTGTGTTTTATTTTTCTCTAAATTTACTTGATTTCTTGCAAGAGAGGTAGCCAAAACAGCTTTCTTTTCAGCGAGCTTGTCATATTTTGCAAGATAGTCATCTACCTTTGTTGGTTCGAGGTTATTTATTTTCTCGCCGAGAGAGCTAGTTCTAACACAATCGGCAGACATCTTCTTCTCTGTAATTTGAATTAGGTCATATGCTGCATGAGCATCTTTTATAAACTTACAAGACGGATATTGAGTACCGCATGGAACTTCAGATAGTAAATCCTGCTTTCTCCTGCTAGTGGTAACAATCTCACTGTTTTTTTCTGTCTCATGTATTAACTTAATAAGTTCTTCCTTGTGCTCCTCAATGAGCACTTTCTTTTCTTGATAGGAAGAGACATCGAAATTAACTAAAAAGTCGTCTATCTTTTTAAAGCTTTCTTGTTCTGATCTTATATTCTTCTTTAATGAAATTCCGTTTTCTTCTAAAACGGAGAACATATTCTCTGCAGAAGTCATGTCGTTCTTCGTAGTAATAATATCAATTATCTCTGCTGGAACAGAATCTATTTCCTCTTGTAAGGATCTCTCTTGAAAATCTAGTGATTCGATTTCTTTCCTTAGGGTTTCACACCTTTCCTTGTTTCTGTCCATCATTATTAAGCTCTTCTCTAGCTCAACCTCGACTTCTTTGATTTCTTCTATGTAATCCCGGCCTTCAAGCTTTTTAAGGGCACCGCGGGTGTCTTGTGAATCTTCTTTTGCTAATCTAAATTTTCTTTCAAAAACTTCAAGATCTAAGAACTTTGCAAGAATCTCTTTTCGTTTGGTGGAACCTTCGTTAATAAAAGATAGTGAACCGAGTTGACTAGCCATAGAAGTCATCAGAAAATCGTCGATAGTGCCAAACAATCTTCGAATATTCTTGTCAGTATCCATCCGAGACAAGCCGTTAAAGCTAATCTTGTTTTCTACAAAATCTTCACTGTAGAAATCCAAATCAGTTTTTGCCTCCAGGGTCTCTTCTCCATGGAGCCTTTTGGTGTATTTCTCTGAATTCCTCTCTATGATATAATTTTTTTCTCCAACACCGATGGTCACCTTTCCTATACCATAATCGCTTTGTTGATTAATGATATTAAGATTCTTTCTTATTGACTTGGACGTAGAGTTGTAAATTGTGTATAAAATGCTATCAATAATCGAAGACTTGCCAGAAAAGTTCTTTCCAAAAATACCAACAATCCCGTTTAAATTTTCAAAGTTTATCTTATTGCCTTCGCCATAATTAAAAAGATAATCCCACTCAATACTTTTGAGGTTCCAATTAATATTTCTGGACACCTCTTCGCTCTGTTCTATTATTGTATTGTATTTATTATTGAGCTGTAGGACTTTTTTCATCACATCCTCTTCTACTTGAAAATCCTTCAAATATTCTTGAATGAGACTTTCCTGCACCTTTACATCTCTCAAGTCTTCTTGTACGAGACCCCTTGCTGCGTCTTCAACTGAGATGTTTCTTCCGGAGGCTCTGTTCAAATACACTAGAGATTCTGGCTTGAATCGGTGCTTTGCAATTTCTACCGCACGTCTGATCTTATCAAGAGAGATATTGGTCTTAGATGCCAGTCGTAACCTTGCTCCAAGCGGAATGTCGAGCTTTTTCGGCATACGACCTTTCGGCGTGAGGTTAATAGTAATGAACGGCTTTGGGTTTGTGAAGGTGATATGATCAACACAATACCTGTCTTTGTCCTCAATATCCCAGAGTAGATAACCCTTATCTAAAGTTTCGCCAAAATTCTGCTGAACTGTACTGCCGGCATATCGAATACGACCTTCTGGATCTAGGGCTTGGGTCTTATGAATATCGCCGAGAAACGCATAATCAAACGAATCGAAAATATCGATCTTATGATCTGCAGATTCCATCACCCACCCAATGTCAGTAGAGCAGCTTAAAATTGATCCGTGATAAAGGGCGATATTGATGCGGTCACTATCAGTTGGATCCATCCAACCATCCTCATCGAAAACGGAAAGAACATTTAAAGAAAAGTCATCACCTAGAAGAACCTCTCCCGAATTCTTGATCAAATGAAGATCCGGATGATTCATCGCATCCACGATTGGAGTCAATGCATCCTGCCTACTGCTATTTTTTAAATTGCCATCATGGTTGCCCAAAATAATATATGTCGGTGCAATGTTTGCTAGATTCCTAAAGAAGTCAGTACATAACTCCACAAACTCTGGAGATATTTGCGTTTTTGTATGCGCAATGTCACCGCAGTGAACGATATAATCTATTTCTTCTTCTAGTAAGGAATTATATAATTGTTTGAATACTTCCCGGTATTCGTGGTGATATTTTAAGTTGCGGATATGCGTATCCGCAATATGCGCAAATCGCATATAGCCTCCGTATCTAAATAGTTTTATTTATTATAGGATAGTTTTGTTCTTAAGTCAAGAGTTTTCTTCGTTTAGAAAACCGACAAAACGATTTAGAAAGACCTGCTGGTCCTGAGGTGTAAGGTTGCGAAATTCCTTAATAATATTTTCGGCCATTTCGCTTCCCGCACTAGATTCTTCAGTCTCCACCATTCTGCTTATCTCTTCTCGAATGATCTGCTTAAGCCTACCTCTAGTGATTTCCATGTTCGCGCCTCCTTAAAAATTTAAGTACTGATATAAGTAGTCAGTATTGTCAACAACAGTCGCCTCTTTCTGCAGTTTTAAGAAAGTCTCTTTTGGCATGTCTCCGACGTCCAAGTAAGAACCCAAACTTATCTTTCTTACTTCTACATCGTAATCCATCAAATTCTTAACTATCTTTCTTTCTTTGTGTTCTGCATCAGAATCTAAAGCTATATAAACCTCTTTGCGACACTTTACAATCTTTCTGAATAATTTTGAGTTTACTCCCAGGCTTGAACCCAAGATAGGAATTGCGTTTTCCGCCCTCATTGCGTCAAAGACCCCCTCGACCAAAACAACCGGCTCGTCCCAATCAATGTATAAATCGTTGAAAACCACATCGCGACTTACAGGTGGATTTTTATATTTCGGAAAATGACCTGCATAAGATCTAGCTATAAAATAATTTAAATCTCCATTCTCATCAAAAGAAGGTATACAAATCCTTTTTGCATAATCTCCAGCATCGCAATATCCTATTTTCCATTTCAAGATGTCCTCCCTATCTATACCCCTGCCCTTTAAATAAGACAAGGCATGTCGAGCGCCGAAGGATCCTGTCTTGCCGGTCAGCGTTTTAAAGGATTCCGGTAAATGAACTATTGACTTTTCCTCTTTTTGAACCTCTGTTGAGAAGATATCTTCGAATCGAGCAAGGTCGACCACTTCTTCGAAAGAAGCCCACTTAGAATATTCAGAATATGGGGCGTATCGTTTTACCAGTGCAGAAATGTCTATACCTGAGTATCCACAAATCCAGCACTTAAAAACATTTTTATCAACATTTACAGATAATTTACGTTTAGAGTGTTCGCACTTCGGGCATTTGAATAAATACTCTTCACCCGTCTTAAAAAATCTTCCAAAAGACCTTTCTAAGATTTCAACTTTTTCTCTTTCCATTTTAAGAAGCCAGCTTTCGCTATGACCCAGCTGTCGGCTCTATCAAAAGCTCCGGGGCGTGGGTTTCCATGTTTTGTATATTCTACAACGAAACCGGGTAAAATGTCAAGTACATGTTTCAAAACTTCTTCTTTTGCTTTCGAACCCCTTGGAACCTTTATTTCACAAGCCTTTCTGGCGGAGGGGGCTGATATGTATTCTGGCTTTATTCCCAAGGATTTAAAACAAATCCAAGATACAATTCCATTAAATCTAGATAAAGTGGATAAAGTCTGCGCAGACGAAAAGCCGGATCGAAAAGACTGAAGTGATTGTTCTATATAAACCTCTTTTATTTGAAACTTGTGCGACAAGGCAAATATTTGCAATCTTATAAAATCCGCCTTTTCAAAAAGGTCTTTAAACTTGTTTGCGTTCCTGGTATCCCAACTTTTACAAAAAACTACTTCGCCTTTTTCGTTTAGTATTGTGGCACCGGTTATGCTCGTCGAAACATCTAATCCCAATATCATTTGCACGTCTCATAAATAAATTGAATATATCTCACCATTAGTATTTCTTTCACCTTATCATCTGCATTATACCATTCCCAAGAGGCTGTAGACTTCATTCCTTTTAATTCTTTTTTTAGTGTTTCTATTTCTTCGTTTAAGATTTCAATTTGGCTATCATCAGGCGGTGGCAGTTCAACTTTTAGTTTTTCCGAAATCTCGTACAGATCGCTCAAGTTCTTTTTATCCGCGGCTTCTTGAGCTACTTTAAATAATTCCTCTTTCTCTTTTCTCTCGTTGTCAGTCATTTCGACAAGCTTATCTGGATGGATTTCTTTTGCTATATTTCTGAATATCTTTCTTACTGTACTAGAAGGTGGTTGAATTTCTTTTATTTCTTCTTTTTGAACTTCCTCTGCTCTCTTTTTCGAATTGTCTATCATCCCCTTCTTTGTAATATCCTCAAAAACCTTCCTATCTTCTTTTGAAAGGTTGTTTTTAATAAAATTATTAAAAGCCGAAGCAAAATGGGCTGAAGCAGCTGATGCTAGATCTCTATTTATTTCTAATTTTGCTTTTAAGAACTTTAATTCTAAAAGCCGAAGATCGAACTCTTGCTTTGTCACGGAGGGCATTAAAAATCCAGTTTGAGCTTGAAAGTGTATTCTCTTTCTTCTGTCTTCCTCACTGGCTTAGCAAGCTTGGCTATACCGATAAGGTTTCTATCTTTATCATACACCCCTATCTTCGAAATGTAAACCTCTTTTTTATATGATCCTGTGGGATCCACATATTGAGAATTGTTAAGATTAACAAACTCCAAATCGTCAAATTCTTTAAAATGTTGACTAGAAGTTTGTGGAGTTTTTGATTGATCGAACCTCGTTACTGTTGGATTTGTTGAATTATTTAATTTGCCGCGGCCCGCATGAGCCATCATCGTTACAGTTGGGATGTAGTTAACTCCCTGATATTCTAGCACGAATGCCGAACCTGTCACTACGCCGGCGGCTGTACCGTCAAAAGCACCTGCGCCAAAGTCCGTCCACTTTGGAGTCGAAAAAGCCCCGCCAGTGTACTTATCTTGAAAATCTGCGTTTATGTTCCAGCTACCAGTAAGTGCAATAAAACCTTCATTGTACAAGACAACGCCAGCAACTTTGTCATTATAAGCAGTAGAAGACCCGGCAGTGCCGGATACCTGAATTAATTCGCCGTTCTTCTTCTTGTCCGTAATTTCTGCAGCTAAAGCGCCAGTGATATAAAATTTTAAAGATACTGATCCTTTTCTTATGGAGGATCCGTAAAATATCGAAGGTATCTCTATGAGATTTAGTAACTGGCGGCCCTTGTCCCAGTTTACATCAGGTGGTGCAGCTTCGACCGATGAGGAAGAAAACAAATAGTGTTTACTGATATTAGAGTAGCTATTGAAAACGTTCTTTAAAGCTAGAATATTTTTCTTACTATTAGCAACCTGGGTGACTTCACCTTGCACAAATCTGTCTGTTATCGATGCCGTTGGTGGGCCGACCGCAAAACGAGTCCTGGTTATACTTGCCGTAAGGGGGTAATTACTTTTTATAATATCCCCGTAATTGAACTGATTGGCAGAGTCAAATTCACTGGTACTTATTGTCTTAAATGCTGTACGAGCGCCGTTCTTTGTTACGAATGGAAAGATTGAACCTGAACCAGGAGGTTCTGATGTGCTTTGGTCAATTACCCTGTCTATATTGAGTTCATATAAACTCAAATATCCCTGTGTAGTTGCAAGCTCGTTACTAAGGAGTGATTTGCTAGTCTTTATTCCGTCAATATAAACTTTAGAATCGTATATAAAAAAAGATTTTCTGGGATATGCTTTTACTCTGTTGTAGAACAGGTCTTCTGAATTGAATTTGTAAAGTGGCATAGCATTTCTTAAATCTTAATAGTCTAGTCTAACTCTCAGAGTCAGTTCGTTTGTTGGATCTTTTCTAAGCGGTTCTGACAACTTCGCGGTTGCCATCAATTCATTGTCCGGAGAATATAAGCCAACTGAAGTTATATAAGATACCGGCATATCGCTTGGGCTGTTCTTTACCCTTATCTTACTTTCTGTCAAGTAAGTTGGGTTGGAACTATAATTAAACTCATTGTGATTCGCACGACAGAAATAAACTGTTGAATTAAGTTCTGTCGTGTTGTTGAAAGAGATCTGCTTAATTCTGCGCCTAAGTGCGCTACAACCAGTTTGAATTGTAGAACCCGTCAACATAGAGTATACATCTGCTTGAGCTAATGCTGTGATATCAATACCAGCTGCATCTACAATTTGCTTGTGCATCATGCAGCTTGCTGAATTGAGAATACCTCCAGTAAGAGCATATACAGTTGGGTTTCCGGCCGCTTTGGCATGGTGGCCTCCGCCGGCGGTAGTAGACGCGGTAACAAAGCGATTTACTGCACCGCCGAAGCCGGGCCCAGTGGTCTGGTCCGTTGGGGCGGCAGCTTTTGCAAAAACTCTAGCATCCAAAACAACAATGCCAGCCTGATAGAATACCAACCCTATATTTCCTGGTTTGGTCGGATGAAGAGAGCCCGTTGTCGCGCCATGCGCTATAGCGCCGGATGCTTGCGTAGAAGAAGCTGACAATATTCCATATTCACCGGCGGGAGAGTTGATCCTGTAATCGTTTTGTGCATTTGTATCTTTTACAGTGATTGTTCGACCAGTATATTTTCGTAAATCACCGCTAGTCTCTGAAGGAGAGTCTGGTGAACCATAGTTCGGCGCAACACCGAGTTCCATGCTGAAGCTGCCTTTCTTTATTTCATCTTTGACCAAAAGCCTTGCAAAACTGATGAAAAATGCTTCATTGATCTTCCCTCTCTGACTATCCACAACATCACCGTCTTGATCAAACGCTCTAACGTTTCCGTGCTGATCGTGACCCATAAGAATCTGAGCCATTTGATTGTATATTGCTATCTTTTCTTCTTGCTCTGTTCTTGCAACTTCCGCAAGAACACCAGATAGTGCCGACCCTGTACTGAACCCAAGAGTTATATCAAAAATGTGATTTGCGGAAGAACTAAGATAAGGGTAGTCATATACGCTTTGAAACATTTTGTGAGAATAATTCTTAATGTTCAACTCTGTCGAAAGACTACCGTCTTTGTTGTAAGTCCCGGAAACAAGAGACCCGGTAATCGGTATTGCCTCGTGCAACAAAGTCTTTGTTGTTACGATGTCACTGTTTAGGAAGGGTTTGAAAGTTGTCGCCATTTATACAGTCCTTTTTTATGAAGTTCCAGACTTCTTAAGATATCTAATTGGAACATCAATCGATGCCCCCGTTGTTGCTGCCGTTATTCTAATGTACGTGTCTATGTAGAGATATGTCTTCGATCCCCGAAAACCCGGGCACGCGCCAGATGTATCTTCGACCGAGGTAGCGCCGGTTGTAGTTTTTGAACTTCCAAGTTTCTCAAATAAGTAAGTGGAAGTTTGAAGATTGGTGCTTGGTTGTATCTTGAAATTAAGCATTTTTCCTCGGGGTCCACGCATGCGATGCCTAGTATGAGCACCACTGGTGTCGGTGCCGGTGCCGCGAATGCCGTCGAAGGGGTCGCCAATCAATCCATTATTGGCGGCATTTGCACTCAAATAATAAGAAGCAATTTGATCATCGTCAATAAAAGAAACAGGTACCTGACTGCCGGCAGGGTCGAGAAGATGACCTAGTCTGTCGTCCATCTCAACAATGAATTGGTTTTCCTGCAAGTCAATCGGGAGATTAATCGCCGGAGATATTTGTGTCGTATCTAATCCTGATTCTATCATTATGGAATTGGTAGTTGGGCCCTGGGCCTGAGCCCCTAGCAGAATACCCTTACTTCTGACGTTTGCATTGATCAGGGATTTTTGGACATCCTCCGTATTCGGATCAACTGTTACAATGTAATATCCGCCGCCTTGCTCATTCGCGCCGGCTGCGGTGGTTTGACCGGAAGTACCAACGTTCTCCTTCCTGTACCCTCCATTATGAATTTTAAGAACGGGGAGGTGCAGAGCATTAGTTCTTGTGATTGTCATGAGCTTTGACTTCATCGCAGATGTGTTGTTCGTGAAAGCTTCCAAGATCGGAGTTTTTAAGACCTCCAAATCGTAGTAGGCAGAACCACTTGGATGACTTCTGTTGAAGAGAGAATAGTCTATCTCATCATCACCAAGGGCAAATTTTGTAATTTTAAAATCGCCGCGGGCCATTCGAAATCGGCCTGTGTCCGTAAGAACTGCATCGAGGAGGATATCTCCTGAATTATCAAGAAACGCCATATTGTATGCTCCTAGTTTTTTTTACTAGAATAATTAGGATTCTAATCAAATAAAATTCTAATTATTTGTCCATTTATTATCTATCAACTATATTACTATAGTCTTTTGTAAAATTAAAATTTAAATCAATCTGTTTTCCTGTTGATTTAGATGTAATTCTAATTTTAAATTGCTTTCCCCACACAGGGTGATCTGAAATTCCAACTGGGCCCGACTTGCCTGGAGCTGATTCCCAACTATTAAAAGACCCGTCTGCTGGTAAGTCTAGCATCTTCTGAGAAAATGCTGGTTCTATGAGAATGTCCTTCTTGAAGGACAATGTTCTTTTTCTTTCTTCTTTTGGAAAATAGAAAAGATCCGACTTCAAATATACCGCATCGAGATCGCTAACTAGCTCAATTTGATATATGTTCGATGGATTAGAAACATGCCCATGGATATCCTCGGTTCTAAATGTGTACCAGTATTTTTTATTCGGAACTATTTTATCTATAAATGATCCCGCGGTTGCGTCAGATTCCACTCTGCCTATTTTTGATTGAAAAAACGAACCCCAAGAGGTTGGCTCTCGGTCTACCCTGAAAACTTCGAATACTTGAGTTGGGTCATCGTTTTTGAATTCTACTGCGGAATTCAATATTTCTTCTCCAAGTTCGGGATCTGCTCCTTGACTTATGGCTATCAAGCTAAACTGAGACACGTCATCTGGCTCCAACACTACTGGCTTTGCTGCAAAATTCCCAGTCATGCTGTCCATATTGAACATCAGCCTCTTCTTGTCTCCCTTGAAAGGTATCACATCAACATTCGGAGATATCGGGGGATTATCCATTGTTATAATTTCTTTAGAATATACCGGGTACTCCAATATTTTAACTGACGGAGTGTGAATAACTCCCATATAAAAATCCTGGAATCCTCGCTGGGATGCGCCGGTGGGATCCCAAAAATCAACAAGACCCGGAGAAGACATACAGTCAGAATAGGCGTATACCGTCCCGACAACAACCACCACTTGATAAATTGTGTACCTATACCTCTTTGAGTATTTCACCTGACTATCTACCATTTTAATGACTTCTGTTTTATCATTTGTTGCAAGATAGGTTACTTGTATTGTTTCTCCGGTTTCTGCATCTTTCTTTTCGATCTTAAAACCAACGACTTCTGAATGTGCTGGCTTTCCTCTCAAAATATCCATGAAAGATCTTTCATTTCTCTTGACGATATTCTTAATTCTTGTCTTCATTAAATTCTTCGTAAAAAGTAGTCTGAATTTCTCTACCGGGTGGAGATCTCTGCCCTCAACGTTGAACCAATCACGGAACAAGCTTGCAAACCACACTTCTCTGATCTTTGGGCTGCTAATTCTTGACAGAACTAACTCCTGAACATCTTCTGCGCTTTCGACAACTTGCTCTACTGCATTCCAGTTGTGATTGCGATTGAGACCTTGACGAGCCAAAATTCCGAAGATATTCTCGATAGCTGATGTATCTTCTCCTTCTCTCAGAGACTGGGCTATTAAAGATTTCTCTACTGAAGTTATTTGAATATCGGTGTACATCGGAAGAAACGGCCGATCGTTCTCGTAAACGGATCTGAATTCTTCTGAGGAAGGATCGCCATATGAAGATGTGAAAGGAGACCGGCCGGGCAATATACCGAAGACTTCTACGAGATTTTCTTCTGAAATTCTTTCCTCTGCGGTGAGGTGGCCATCTTCGTCTACTCTTATGTGTGCCCCGGGGCGTCGTATATAATAATTTGGCAGTTGCCTTTCTTCATAATTCTGTAAAACTACACTTTCGTAAAGATTACTGTAAAAATTATACTTCCCTTTTACAGAAATCGTAGGAGCGCCTCGAAGCTGATTATCTTCTGTCTCTTTTTCGCTAAAAAGAATAGGAAAATTTGTGGCATAATCGTGAAAATAGTGTCTGCCGGTAAATGGAGGATTATACACCGGCGAGTTGACGCCATTGTGTTGTCTTGATACGGGTGATTCGAGCTGCCATGGAACCGGGGTACCATAAAACGGTATAACTGGAAATAAATTTTCTGAAAAGTTGGACCTTTGAGTACTCCAGTTTTGATGATCGCTCGTGTATGTCTGTAAGCGGCCGTATCGGGCTCTTCGATGTTCGTCTCTCAATTCTCTCCAATTTTGTTCTATCATTTCACGAGGTGTGCCGTCAGAAAAATCACCATTCTCTTGCAAAGTTGGTCGACCATACAAATAACATGGCCATTGCCATCGCTGTTCTGGAGTGAAGACATACGGAAAGCGTAACTTTAAAGGCTCATACCTGATCGGGCCTAGGCGTCTTTCGCTGCGAAACGGTGGTCGATCGAGCAAATCTTCCTTCTCCCAGAACCTTGTCGGGTTGATTGGACCATCATTGACAGCAAGCTGGCGAAAGCTTTGTTCGGAAACGGATTCGATGTAAGGAGCGCCGGCGTAGAGTTGGTCGTCCACCTGGGGGCCACGAAAAAGTATAGCTGAGGGATTATGAAAAGAGATGCTGTCCCTTCGATTTGCTTCAACTTGAGCCATGAGATTCGGAACAAATGTTTGTATTCCATTTTTCCAAAACTTTCCTGTCACATATCTAAAACTATCTATCATTGTTCGGCCATCGGGGCCCGGGACGTTCGCAGGAATTCCGGCCGGGTTCAATGGATCAAACTTTGCATTAGAGTAAAGATAGGTCGTTTCATCTGTTGGCTCTCCAGCCAAATTATGTGAATGAAATAGCCAAACGCTTTTGCCGGCTGCATACTCTTCGTGATGAAGTCCAAACTCTTCCCGGTCTGGAGACACAGAAGAGAGCAAGATCTCTTCTGGTGCGCTCCCAGTTATGCCTGTCTCTGAATCCCCACCAGGGCCATTATTATCATCAAGATCGGTATTCTGATCGCCGCCATCACCTTCGAATGGGTCATCATCGCGAGAAACCGGAGGAGCGAGGCATGGATCTAATATATTGTCATTTTCTTCTGCCATTTATAACTCCTCAAAAACCACCGTAGCCGCCGGGTCCAGATGTTGTAGTGCCACCAGTCGGTGCACCGCCGCCGCCGGGGGATGGTGGAGTGCCGCCGCCGCCAGGGCCAGGAAAACATTCATCATACAGTGTCGCCATGTCTTCGGGCGGGGGAGATTCCTCTCCATGATACTGACTCTCGTTTGGCATGTAGAATACTATTCCTGGATATTCTAAAAAGGTGTGAGCGTGGGTTTCTAAGCCCTCTATCGGCTCACACACACTTGTCAAGTATAGTGGATAGAAATATCCAGTCACGCCACTAGTGTCTCCCGAATCGCTGGTGCCGAACAAATAGTAAGGCCCGCAACCACATACTTCCTGAGGTGCTGCCTGCCTTGATGCTTGGGTTCTCCTCCTATTCCTGCGGCGAGTGCGTTTAGTCCTGCGACTTGGAGGGCTAGCGGGGACTTCAAAATATGACTGACCCTGCGCTGGTCTAGTAGCGGAAGTGTTTCCTCCATCCGCCTCTCCAGTGTATGGCCGCCAATTTGCAGCGGTTTGGTTTCCCGCCTCAGTTGAAGAGTCCTGAGCATAACGAAGTCTGTATTGGCCGGATAATACCCTACCAGCAGCAACCATGTCTTGATTTAGAGTGCTAAAAATTGGACGTCCTAAGTTTATATTCCCATCTGCATCCCTGGCAAAACCATCCATCCTCTCCACTACCACTGCGGCGTCAGTAACTGCACGACTAACCGCTGGGTAGGGTACCGGGTCGGGACGGCTTTCGCCCCGGGGGCCGGCGAGGCCACCAATACCTGGACCTAGACCCTGAAGGCCATCCGACGTTCCTTGCACCAAGTTGCTTGTTAATACGTCCGGATTTATTACGTTTCCCATGTCACTTACTAAAACTCTCGATAAATCCAAAAAGCCAGTGTTGGCCCCTGCCAAAGAGCGCCAATGTTCATCCCAATCAAAAGGAAACCCTTCGGGTTCATCTGGTTCATTCCCCACGCCACATAACTCGCCCTCATTAGGAATAGCCTGTGTGTCATCAGATAGAAGTATTTCAGATGGCACCGTAACAGAAAAGTTAGTTACTGACGAAAGCTGTGCTGCCATTCTTGCCGTAATTGTATTTAGGGCGGTCGAGGGTTGATCAAAAGGATTAGCTGTGCCGGCTTGGCCATCATTTGGACTAGCAGCCTCATTTACATCTCCCCAGTCAAACGACTGTATTGCAGGATCTTGTGTAGCTTGTCTAGACATATTGATGACATCCATAGCTCTATTGACCTCTGCTGCACCTGCTTGCCAATTGATCACAAAAGACCCCGGGGTCGTCATATTGTCCCCCCAGGTAAAATGTGAGTTCGTTTGCGTTGCATTGCCGCGGTAAGAGCTAAAAGTCAATACGGCAGAATTACCCAAATAACTTCTCATTGAGGAACCCCAACGTGTAGTTTCCGTATTCATTCTTCCTGCAAGATTTGCCGCTGTTATAACGGGAAAGGTAGAAGCTACTGATCTGGCCGTTGTCACCGGTGAGGGCAGGGGTAAGAGCGGAGGCCTGGGAACCGGATCTGTGGTGGGTGGCCTATCAAGAAATGTATCTTCAGAAAGCTCGAAACCTGGGGTAGCAAAATCTTGAAGAGTCTCTGTCCTTTGTGGGTTGTCCGGACTGTCTTGGATGGTCGGCATTGTTGCCATGCTCCGGAGCCTAGCGCCGGCGGCGCGACGGTCAGCTTGACGTTGATTTTCGGCTAGCCACCGGTTTTCTTGTTCAACAAAACTAACAGAGTCGAGCTTTCTTTTGCTACAGTCGACATAATATGAACTGGGTTCGCTATCTCTGTGGCCGGTGAACCACCTCTTGACTCTCAATGTTCTATTTTTTCCGGCCGTGAGATTTCTTCTGCCGCCGATCTCGGAAGACAAGCTGGACTGATCTGCTGATGAGCCCCCGCCCAAAAGTTTATCTACTTCAGCTGACAGGTCTTTAAAGGATTTCAATATTTGTAAAATTTGCTCTGGTCTGGAATTGTTTGGATTGAGAAGGGTAGCGACAAGGCCGACCATTGCGTCATCCCTAAGTGAGATTGCAGAGTCGACGGTGAAGAGGCCCTCCGAAACCGCGGCTTCGACAAAGTCGCCTTCGCCTTGTGCTGTCAAGTGTTCTGCAAATTTAGACGCCGAAATAATAAATTTCTTATTTGCGTATACCAAGCCCAAAAGTTCAAAAAAAACTGCCTGCATAGCTTCAAAATCAAACCTCTCCATGGCTTCACTTACGAAAGAGGGTGAAAACTTTTTTGTTGCTGTGTTGTAATTTCCCACCGGAGTGAATCGAACTCTATCAACATTGAGAATTTCGTCTCGGGAGGGCCCATTGCCGCGAGTCTCCCTGAAGGACTTTCCCGTTATTACTGGAATGTTTGCTAGGTTATAATATTCTTCCAATTGGAGAATTTGCTCTTTGAGTCGATTGAGTGCATGCTCGAAATATTCATAAATACTATCTTCGTATTCTAACTCTATTCCGTATTGATAAGTCCCATCAACTGTTTTCATTAGTGAATAATCGCGGCCATGGAAAATTCTATAAAACGGAAACAAGGGAGTACCTGCTAGTCTGGACTCTGACGAGTTGTCAATTGGCATAGGATCTTCGGGGTTGCCTGTTAACCAACTACTCAAGTTATCGAAATTGGCTCTCAATTGAGTCATAAGGTCTCTCACGAGCAAATCTGATATTGTTCCGGTCTCTCGACTATTATCGTTGGCACCCAAAAGAAACCGCGGGGCCGCAAATGCCGCGGGTAAAATTGCGTCGACGAGGTTGTCTTCATGTTCATATAAATCTGAAGGTAAACCAGCGCGCTTCATTGACCTTTCGTTCCGATTTAAGAACCATTCTTGAGATGCCTCTGCTACAACAAAATCTGGGGTGTTTTTGTCGAAAAGATCTTTTGCCGGAAAGCCAAGCGAATCAATTCCAATACTTCTGTCTGTAACCCTCCTTCTTAACACCCTTGTATTTAAGAGTTTGAAATTTACTTTCGGCCGGAGAATTTCATATTTTGTGAGATTTGGCAGATACTTAAACAGGTGACCCAGGCTCGATTCTTTTTCTAAAATTTGCTTTTGATCTATTATAAATTTATAATCAACAACTCCGGAATCAGGGTTTTGATGTACAAACAGTTGTGCATTGAAGTTTTTTTCTCTTTTGCTTTTTAAAAATTTTCTAACTTGACCCTGTTGCATTATACTGGGTAACATTAGCGGAGTATACAAGTCGTTCGTTCTCTGCATTTTTCTAAAGTCTTGAATTTTCGTATTAGGTACATTTATCGCTGTTAGATAGTCGTCAGGACCAGAAGCGTCAGAATGCCTCAACCCCTTCATAAACACGGTTGTTCGATCGTCTTCGGGAGGCATCATATGGTATGGACCGCCATAAGGAACTCCCTTGCTGTCCCTCAATACCATAGTATAAGAGTCGACTCGACCTCTTCTCAGTATTGTGTCCTTACTTTTTCTACCGTGAAGTAAGTTTAAATATTTAATATCTGAGTGGTCGAGATCAAGACCCAGCAAAGAAAAATCTAAATATGTAAAAGCATGAACAGACAATTCAGTAGTATCTCCAGAGATCAATTCATTTGGAATTTCTGGATCATTACCTATCGTAATTGTATATGGAATTCTGTAAAACGCAGGTTGAGTTCCAACGTTAGTTACCCTGAAATGTTCTGAAAAATCATCAAAATATTGATTAGGAAGAGCCTGTCTTGCCGGTTCAGTCTTTATTAAAAAAGGGTGAAATCTTACATTCTCTCCGGTAGGTGAGTTGTCATGAGCAGAGCCCTTCTTGGTGGTAGTTTTAAGCTTGTCTAAGAAAGCCCCCATCGAGGCGGCGCGGCCACGCATGCCCGCTGGGAGGTGCCGCGAGACGTCTCGCTCGGAGGCTCCTTCGTCGATAGCGACCCTGTATTTCGCAAGCTTGTTGAATTGCCTGTTTATCCACGTATCGCGGCCGTGATGTGAGATGATTATCCCAATCTTAAGAGCTTTCATGAACTCCTCTTCTTTTGGCATTCCAGCATCAGCATCAAAAGAATTTGGAAGAGACATAATAAAACCAGCGCCTTCAGATGTGAGATGGTCATCAATATAATAATCAAGTGTCAAAATTATATTATTATTTGCACCCGACTCCAAAGTTGCCCTCCTCATCTTGACGGCAGGAAGGATCTGATACATTAAGTCACCTTCTCTTGACATTAATATTCTCCTCCTTCGGGATCATCATCCCCTGGACCGCCGGCAAGAGTAGAACTAGTATCACCTTCTGATATTCCCTGGCCAGGGGTTGCTCTTTCAAAACCTTCGTACAGGCTATCTTCACATATGTCATCATCGTGTGGACCGAAGTCATAAAGGCCCGGCTGTTCCTGCTCTTCAAACATTTCTTCAGGTATGTTTTCATCAAACTTTATGTCAAGATACGTATTTATATTATCTGATCTATCCCACTCATTCGGTTTCGCAATATACAACTTAGTTACAGTCTCCATTCTTCTCGATGGTCCGGTTGTGGCCTCGACGAGTTCATCTTCGATGACAAAAACCTCGATATCAAAATTCTCGTTTTCAAAATCCACGTTATCTTCCGCCACTGATAGCAATATCGAATTTTCTTTCATGGTCAGTTTTATTCCACCCCTGAACGTTATTTCCTGTTCTGTTCCGTTCTGATATGAGTATTCATATTCTGGGAGGTCGTCTTCATCTTCTTCTGATGCTAAGATCAAGTGACCAACCGACATTGATAATTGCGGCCTAGAAAGCCCATACCCTGCAGAAGAACTTAGCGTAATTGGAAGTATAAACTTTTGATTGTTTCGACTTCTTATGTTCCAAGACGGCACCTCTTGAGAACCCAGTTGTGAGGTGCCTATCAGGTTTCTGATAATCTTTCTGTCATCGGGTGCCATAGACACATGGTCCGCGTAATCACTACCGTAGACATCATCAACCGGAGTTCGATTGAGGTTCGCTCTCTTCCTGTTGTTGTTACCGGGCAGTTTCTCTAAGATATGCGCGTTTAATTGGGCCACGCGAGTTTCAATTCCATCTGTTTCATACAAAGCCTTGAATCTCACAGTGTCGTTTTGAATTCTTTCGTGAGCTTTTGCAGCCAACTCTTTTGATCCACTGACATATGCTACATCGTATAGTACTTCATCGTCCGAAAAAGCATAAAAGGCCGGCTTAAACCTGCCCTTTGATACCAAGTATTTGCCATACTGGGTAAGCTGCAAATCCAAAACATCTTCTTTTCTATTAAAGAAAGTCAACTATTATTCCTCACTGTCGGGATCACTCTCACCTGTAGGAAATCCATAGTTGATTGCATCGAAGGGGTCCTGGAAGTCACCTCCCGGTAGACCACTATATTTTCTATTTACTCCCTGTAACAAATCTGTTGTTCCTTGTGCTGAAAGTTCTGGCGTATTATACACCACTTCTGTGTCTAATCTAACTAGTTCTATCATTGAGAAATAATCATACGGCCAGTTATAACCATACTCAAAAATATCGTCTTCCACGTTTAAGGCCCGATGGGGATGATTTGCTGGTAATCTATCTCTTTTCATCTTCTTAAAATAATTGTTTTCTGCTCTTTGCTTAACCTTGAAAACAAGCCATTTAACATTTTCGCCGAAAGTGCCACCGTACATATCATCCCCAGTCATCGATAGGTCGTGAGTCACTGATGCCTGTGTCACCAAGGTATCTCTGTCATTATTGTAGAACATGTTCAATGCCAAGTCTGGAGCGGTATTTTGCCAAATGTAAGCAACATCCTTCTTGCTCAACGTGTGTTCGAATTCAAAGACATACATCAAAAAGGGCCTGACATAATTCTTGTTTGTATTGTTGTATTTGAGAAAGTTAAATTTCGGAGGAAGAACATAATTCATCATGCTCTTGACCATCTTTTGTATATTGCTTCTGACTGGCATGCCCTGCTCATTCGCAACTCTTATGAGTCTGTCGACAGTTGCATCCCAGGCTCCGCGGTTGCCATCGGTGAATCCATTGCTGTCTCTGAACTCTCTCACGATCCTATTCATATCTTCATTGTCGCTAGATCCATTTTGCATAATGGTATTAACATAAGCTTGCTTTGACTCTTCCAGGAACTGTCTCTTATATTGGGCATGCCCCAGGTTGACAACTGACTGATAAACTTCCGGCCTGGGCAGATTGAAAAATGATCTGGCTTTCCCTTCCCCTTCTGTAAAAGGTATCGCGACGACTGCTTCTTTAATCTTTCTTTGTTCTGGCAACTGGCCGATGGGCCTCGTTATTAGACGGCCAGTACCCGAATCTTCGCCGACTTTCAATCCCTTTTTCTGGAAGTGCATGCCCAAAAGGCTTGCTAAGTTTCCATATTGAGGATCTTCTGGGGGCCTTATTTCTATTCTTGCCACCGGAGTATCATATGTTCCTGTCTGGTGCCACATCCCCTTAGCTGTTCCGATATGGTGCGGTCTGGGTGCAGTAGGGGTAACCTTGCTAAAATCTAGATTTGGTACTTCCCATTTACTCTGGACTGCCCAAGACTTTCTAATGATGTCTCTCCTGACTGGGTTTCGAGGGTCGTTGTTCTCCTCTTCTCTGTCCTCATATATAGGTATTGCACTATCTTCGCTGAAATCTAGTCCGTAAAAACTGGCAGATAATTGCATTGCATGAGTTTTATGAAGTGATCCGGTCGCCGTAGAGATGACGCCGTCCACGCCGGCGGTGGCAGTTTGCGCAAGAGTGGAGTCTGTCATGCCCGATCCCCAGGATTTATTGTATGATCCCGTGGCTCTAATGAATCTGCCATATTTTATAGAAGGTCCCCGCTCTTGGTACCTGTTATCTGCTGTTATGGATGCCAACACTGATTCAATCGTATCGAAGCTGGTCCTATCTGTGGCAGTCGACCCTGTTGATTGTCCTGGGTTGAAAGTATATTCCACCTCTGCATAAGAATCATAATGGGGAGGAGTATATGGAGCAAACCCGTGACCCATGAAAAGACCACTCGTCGAGACATTGTCCGGAGGTGAGGCGTCGACGGGAGGCCCGAAAGATGAGGGTCTATTATAAATTGGAAAGTCTAGCTTCGATGGTCGGGTCAGCCGGAGTCTCATCTTATAAACTTTTCCATGGTCGACAATTTCCCGTAAGTGATCGCTCGATGCGATAACCGTTGTTTCTCTTCCATCTAAAAAGAAGTTCACACATTCAGAATAGAAATTATTTGCTGCTTTTGAATATGTCGTGTACGGCAAAGATCGGGCAACCGATAAGTCTAGACTACAGCTAAGGACTGAAGACGTGCATGGTGTGCCCCAGAAAATATCGTAGTCAGAACCGCCAACATCATATTTGCCATCTTTATCAGCGTCCGGGCGGATCTTTGATCTCAAAAACCCTGCTGGACTAAAACTAGAACTTGGATGAACTTCGTTATCATAGAACGCAAATCGTTCTCTAATTCTCGCTTGATTCGGGGTCATCCCCACTGTGTCTATCTTGTTCGGTTTTAAAGCCTTTATGGGATCTATCAAAGCTTCAAAGGGAACTCGGTGCACTTTTTGTACTCCGCCTATGCCGTTATCCTTGTGCCACTTTGTCCAATAGTTCTGAGCGCCATGCCCCTTATGGAAGCCACCCGAACCCCCGGGGATCCGCCGCGGGCCCGAGATGCCCCAACTTGCAGAGCCTATTCTTGGTATACCACCATCAGCTGTTTCATTGTAGGCGGATCCAGTTATCCAAGAAGGATAATTATAACTTCCTGTCAGGCGACCCGCTACGCCGTTCAGGAGGCCATCGCCCAAGAGAGTAATTCCGTAACCACTAGCAGCCTTATCACTTGCCGCGGACCAGAGATCGGAGAAGTTTCCAAAATCTCCTTTTGTTACAGAGGTGAACTTGGCTTCGGGATGTCCACCGGCTGAGGCATATGCGTGGCCCACATCTTCGTACATTGGCATCGCATGATTAATCAAAGGAGAATTATTGGTCATGTGGACAGACCCGGTGCCGGTGTATATATAGCCCGCGTCGTTACCCATCCTGTACCACCCGATTAGGTTACCAGCATCAGAATCTTCTACGCAAAGATCTGGTCGGAAGGGGCCGCGATGGAGGACACCTCCTCCTGCGAGGCCTGCGACAGACTCGACACTAAGATCTGTGTTCCAAATCGACACCTCTCCGATTCCACACTTCATCGAATTCAGTGAATGATTAGTTTGAGTGTGGGCATAGCGATGATTGCCGATCGTACAATTACCGCGGTAGCCTACGCCACCTTCGGAACCTGTTGAGTCCATCGCGAGGTCTAATTCTACAAGATTGCTAGCAGAGCCAATAATACCTGCAGCAGTGGTGCCACCCTGAGTTGTTACGGCTGTACCGTCAATGTAAAAGCTTGGGGCACTGCCATCAAACTTTTTCGTAACACAAAGATGATACCACTTCATTGTTGTCGTGATTGATTTGTACGGCTTTGTCCACCATTTTTTATAATTAGAGCTATCGTTGAACATCGAAAGCATAATGCGGCCGCCATGTTTCGTGAATTGTATACCCTCCGTCTGACTATTTGAACCATCATCTTTAAACACAAGAAGGCTACCAGAAGTCTTATTATCGGCATCAGCATCTGGATCACCTGTGAGATCGCAGTACCACATAGAAATTGACAGGCCGCCAGCAGAGCCAGTTTGTTTTGCAAAAGAGCCCGTCATAAGATTTGCCCATTCACTAGACATGCCAATATTCACATAATTGTCGTCTGCGTCGGCGAAGGCTGTGACGAACTTATTAAACGGCCGATCGCGGGCAGGCTCAAAAATAGGATAATCTACCGCTAGGCCCGACTTAATAGAGTTATAACAAATGCCAGGGGCATAAAATGCTGACAACATAGGTCGGATACCTGTTACATCTACCGCTTCTTGAGTTTCTGGCATTATACTCTTTCTGGCATAGGACTCGCTCATCAGAGTTGCAAGCTGCAGCGTTCTTTGAACGGGGTAGAACCCCTCGTATGGCAGAAACTTCTTCATCGCTTTACATCTCAGGGTGAGCATTCCCGGATGCTTGTTTACAGTAGCCTGATCTGCAGTGACTTCATCAAAATGTCTTAAAAAGTCGCTATGGCCGTAAACCTTAAAGAAGTCCGTCTTGCTGCTGTCTGTGAAATCATCCGCAGCCCCAGTAAGCTCAAAAATCCCATCTGGATGGCAAGTAAAGAACGGATCTTCAACTTTTGAACTATCAACATAGAAGGGCATGTGTTCGCTTATTCTATATTCAGGAAGAATTGAGAAATCTTTTGCTTTTCTCCTTATCACTTGTTGCCAATCTTCATAATCCTCGTATGGAAAAGGATTCCTGCCTGACATCTCGCCAACTTGCCACTTTGCTCCGCCCGCTAGGTGACGGCTCACTTTTGAAGTTGGTCTTAATAATTTTGTCAAGCGCGCATCTGCGTCATCAAACTGATTGCCTAGATAATCTCCTGCCCAGTCCTCGCCAAGATAGTGGCCGGACAAATATGAATTTTCCCAAACGCCTTTAAACTTTATCAACACTTTATTGTTACTACTATCACGGTGAACCGTAACAAGGTCTTTCCACCCAGAAGGGGCCTCAGCAAAGTTATCAACAATAGCTTTCGACAATTGACTGGCATTTGTAACAGTGCCAGACAGTGGAACTACCCAAACCAAGTGTTTTGGGTCAGACACATTTGCTTTTAGCGTATTTCCAGTTGTCGCATTCGAGGAAAAGAACAAAAACAACGGCAATGCATCGCCGGCTGGTGGATACATTAGTAAATAATCGCCAGTATTATAACCAGGAGAGTCACTGCTTCCATAGAGCAGATTCTTGTTTGAAACGTGAGAAGCACAATTAAGTATAACCTGATAAGTAGTCTCTGGAAATTTTCTTGAATATACGGCTGAGGCGCTTGGGATTCTCGTGATTGGGTACCCGCCTCCTCTCGATCCGGATCTAAAGATTGAAATGTTTGAAACTAACTGACCTTCTCCGAAGGTATTCGGATCATCGGTACCTAGGCTTATCTCATTTGCAGTGCCGAAATTTACCTGCGCATCGAGGGGCCAAACACTACCTGTTATACCTTCGCCGCGAGAAGTTGAACCAGAAGGTTGACTCACTAGCCTGTCTGCCCTATTCTGCTTCCACCAATCAACCCTAAATTGACTTCGTGATCTTGCCTTTTTAAGATAAGAATTCTCATCTCGTGGATAAACTGTCTCAAAATAAGTGTTAAGTACAGAATTCCTAGTTATGGGAATGTTAAGCCTTTCTCTCATCCTCCCTTCATTTATACCAAACAAGAGCCTCATTTGCTTATTGGAAAAACTAGCTAGCGCGTTGCCATAAGTAAAGCGAAGTTCTTTTATGTCTCTTCTGCCCAAGCCTCTGGAGGCTGCCCCGTTTGTATCTAAAAGGTCTTCTATTCTAGCCTCAGAAGTAACAGAAGGATTGCTAGCAAAGAACTCCTCTCGGGGAGTACCCCTTTCCTCAATCGGGGGAAGAACCTGAGTTTCAAGAACTGAAAGTTGTGTTATCGGTCCAAACTTAGAACTAACTACAGATTCTGTGAGTCTATATCTCGAAGCAGATGATCCCCTGGTTGTCGTTGCAGACCGATGATCAATTGAGTCGGGCCAAGAATAATTACCGCCCCTATTCGATTCGTAAGATAAAGCCTTCGCTGGAGAGTTGGGATCTATCTGCTCAACCGATGGAGCATAAATATTGTTTTCTCTTAGCTTTCTTGCAATAGGATGTTGGGCCACCCTCAACTGTTTCCAGCTAGGCCAACCATATGGGCCCTGGCGGTTATGTATCAGTGAATTGAGAAACAGCACATCAGTTTGATATAAGTGATCGTGATATCCCAAATAACCATAAAATATTCGAGCATCTCCTTCTTCCCCAGTTAGATGACCGTTTGGTTCCGCAAGGAGTCGGCGCTGGCGAATAGTATTCCCGTCAGAATCGGTATCCGACCCAACCACATACCCATTAGAATTCCATTCAATATTGTCTGACCCTATTTTGTTCGAATCTAAATGCACAGGCTCCACTATAACCTGATTCATACCAACGAAATCAACTGGAAGGAAAGACGCGTTTGCCTTAGTTTCTGCGTAAGCCCGATACCCATGAACAGAACTATAGTCTCCCGCATCCAAAAACCCACCATCACTGGCACTAACAAACTCAGGAGAGCTTGCAGTTACGCTTGTAAGGGAGTAAGATGTTGGATCATCCTGCCCAGAAGGATGCGTAAAAGCACTCTCTAAACGGTTGTAGGAGGCCGTAGTTTCCGTCGTAGCGGCCTTTATCCAAGCATACTGTAGGTCACTCTGGGGTATTTGATGTTGAACAAAATAGTTGTCATGTTTTGGCCTCACGCCCGGTTCGGTTGTCGTGTCCGTTCCCACATACTTCGTATTTCTATGAATTTTGTGAGGGTTGGCAAATTTCTCAAAAAATGCATGCGAAAATACTGGAGAGCTTCCTGTTGTATGCGACCCGCTGATGGTGAAACTTGTTGGGTCTTGAAGCGGCGTTATATATACAAACTGCTCTTTGACTGAGCAAGATATTGGCAAGAAGTCTTCTTCTGCTGCCTTTCTCAGAGAGGTATACAGCGAATAAGCCAGTGCCTTAGCTGTAGAGATACCATTTACGCCGATGACAGTAGGAGAGGAAGCGGTCGCTGGAGTTGCTGTTTTAACTTTCGCATTATACTTTTTACCATTTTCAAATTCAAACGAAACAGACGGAATATGCAAACTGTCCTTTAGTCCCGTAACGCTACAAGTTATTGCTGCAGGGCCGTAAGTATATCCGTGCCTTCTTGTGGTATTCATATAATGGCCATCAAGAGGGTATCTTACCGCTAGATTTCTATAGTTCAAGCAATTATAAACCGAATATTGGTTCGTTGGGCGATCAAGAAATGCACCGCCAAAGGCATCGCCGGCAGTCTCTGGGCCGCCGGGGGCTGAAAATCTATTAACAAAATAAGTTTTTCTTATCGGCCTTGATACAATTTTTGTCGAGTCTTTAACTGTGGCGATACTATCGCCGGAGCCAGAACCGAAGAGGTCTGTTTTGTTTCCACCTCTCCAGGCCGTTTCTCTAACTAAGAAAACCTTGTTTACTTCCGGGGAGGTACCTTGAACAATTTGATAATCATGCTGATAATTACCCGCCTTGATACTTCCGCTCTTTGCATACTGTCTTATATTGCGAATATTAACTGGTCGTTTGGCCAAAGGCTCCCTCAAAACATGAGCGCGGCCGGCGTAACTACTGGTGGAAGAAATCTTGAAAAGAGACGGTGATTGTCCATGGAAGTTCGGGCCGTACATATCTGGATTTATAACATAAAGGTTCCCTTGAGACATGGTAATGAAGAACCCTTCTATTCTCGTTGTCCTATCATCAAGACCTCTTAACGTCACTCCCTCTGCACCATCACTATCAGATGAATGGCTTGCAGTGTGATTTAAATCAACATGCCTGTGAAAATGGCCACCAACATGTCTTTCTGTGAACGGGCCCTGCATAGGGATTTCCCGATCATCACCATATGCGTCCGAATGAAGATTCGTGATTTCCACACCTTGTTTGAAATTTCTATAAACCTGCGCTTTGTAATCTTTTGGATCGTCGATAGAACTACTAAAAAGACTAAAAGGCACCACTGTATCCAAATCATAATCATTCTTTGTATAGCTGACGTCGACCTTTCCTTTAAACCTCTTCTTTTCGTAAACTATCGCTCCGCCGGCAGATGGACCTGAGTGCCACCGGCCATTGTCAAAATATTCGGTGACGCGATGGCGGCCGCCGTATCTAGGCTTATTTATATCTGAACAGTCTCTTCCTACGTCAATATCAGAGCCGCTGATTCTTATATACTGCCTACTTTCTGGATGTGTTGTGCCGAGAAAGAAATCCTTTTTCTTATTATAATGAAAATTATCGCCGCCGTGGATTGCTGGCATCACAGAAACTGAAAGTCTATATGGTCTCGAAAGTTTGTTGATAACATACGTCGAACCTGAAACTTGCTTATTGGCAACTTTTCTTATGTTTTCTCTGTCTGAATTAAATCTACGAAGAGGAGGATCCGCAGACGCCGGGTCCACAGACGCCGAAAGTGGGAATTCCTTTGTTCTTGACGCCCTATCTCTCCACCAAAGGCAGTTTTCGTCTTCGGCCCGGGCGTTCTTTCCACCAGTGAACGCAGATGGTACATCCGGGTTGGAATTAGCTAGCCAATTTGCCTGATCGCTGAGCGCAATAGATGTATTGCCGCGCTCACCACCAATATCTTGAGTTAAAAGTACTACTCCACTACTCGGATTAGTTGCTGTAATTTTTAAAGCTGACGCATTAACCGAGGAGACCATTATACTAGCCATACCCGCTGCATTATTAGTAGGCGGGTCCATAGCTATAGCTCCAGCAACTGAAGCACCATCACCAGTACCAGAAGCATTATCAACTTCAAAAGTAGCTGATGTTCCTACAGCGTCAGTAAGTGTTATCGTAGTTTCTTCATTTGCTTTATCGGTAAAAGTCCATGTTGCAGTGGCTGCAACTGGGACCGACAATTCAGGCAACGGGGCATGCCCATGTTCCCAGTCATACAACAGTTCATTTATGCCCAAAATGTGACCAACAGGTTCTTTACTCTTCATATCAAGAGTTGGGAACTTTGTCCAATATTTGCTCCTCTCAAGTAGGTGGCTCTCGACCATGGTCCGGATATCTTCCGAGAATCTAGCTGTGGCTGGCTTGAACTGATCTAGCATGACTGAAAGAGATGCATCTATCCACTTATAAAACTCCACATATTTCTCTAAGTCCATATCGTTGGCGATCTTTCTAAAGAAAATCTGTCTGAGTTTCTCCATCGCCTTGTATTGCGGGCGATACCTGTTAACTGGGTCTCCTATTATATCTCCGAAGTCAGATATCGAAGCAAAGAAGTCCAACATCTCTTGCGAGATAGTGTGGTACATACTCTTTTCCATAGAAAAGAAGTGAGATACCGGGGTGGATTCTCTGGTGAATGTTTGATCATCTCTTGTTAGCGGCTTCACCATGTTTGAAGAATTAATCTGTTCTGGGTGTCTCTTTCTTGCAGAATATAAATACTCCACATCAACACTGGCTGTGGTGCTAGCTTCAAAGAATCTTCCTTGTCCAGGATGATAATTTCCTACTATCTTTCCAGCCCAACCATAGTTGTTCTTGAGGTACACCGAACCAGAAGAAAAATCGGAAACTACAAATATGCCGTACTTATCGGATCCCGTAACTTGTGCAAAATCCCAATTCAAAGCCAATGTATCAATTTTTGGAACCCTAGAGTTGTCACCTTTTATGAAAGTAAAGCTGTCTTTATGTGGACCAGGAACACCATAAGACATTGGGTCAATTGCGTGTGCCTCAATTGTGTCATTATCCAAGTAAGATATCCAGTGCCTTAGGGACGAAAATTTGACATCAGTAGATGTTTGCACAGATCCTGTAAAGTTTTGCCTGTGCGCGCCGATATAAAACCTCTTTGAAAATTCGTGAAACCTTTTACCTTGGGCCTGAGTCAAAGAAGATGATATGAAGAATTTTTCTTTTATTTCACCTGCGTCAGTTTGGACTCCGAAGAATTCCACATTATATCCCCTGGCCATAGAACCAGATACCATGTCTCCAAACAAGTGGGCCTTGGGAGCAACTCTTACTGCGAAGTTCCATTTACTGTTATCGTAAACATCGTAATAATAATCTGTCTCTATGCCTGGGATAATCCCAGAAGTCGACCTCAGGATAAATTTTGCGTCCTTTGAATTTTTCTTGAACTTTTTAGCATAAACCTCGAAGTTTGCGAAATCTTTAGCAGAAGTTCTCCAAGTGAAAACGTCAGCTGTTGTGCTTGTGAAAGTCTGCGGCACTGTATGGCAACCAAAAAGTGAACTTGACAAGGGCGTAGAGAAATGGAAAGCAGAATTTATGTCAAAATGTTTTGGAAAAATTACTTCTGCTTCTGTCGTAAAAGCCATGCCAGATGCGGGAAACGTAGATGCAGTTATATAGCCAGAAAGAGCCCATGGGGCCGCCTTATGGCCGCCATATCCAAGATATGCATGCGGTGAAGACCCCGGATCAAAACTAGAACTAGCCTGATAAACAGTTGCTTTTTGATTTGATTCTTTATTGAAATTTATAGTTGGCTTCTTTATAGCACCTATTCTATAGTTTTCTTTGATAGGATAAGTTACCCCATCTGCGTAAACGTTGATGTTTATTAATTCTTCGTCTATACCATAACAACGAAGAACATTTCTAAAAGCCCTTTCCGTGCCTTTCGATTTACATATTTCAACTAAATTATTATAAATATTTCTGTATATTAAATTCTTAACATCATGAAGATTTTGTTCAAAAGTCCTGTCCTCTGTTCTCTTTCCTATCGTTTCAAGAACTTCGGCATCAACAAAGATCTCTGGTGCGTCGACGCCCAAAGAGCCAAGCATACGATCCATAAAGGGCAAAGGCTTGTGTTTGTAATCTGAATATTTTCTGTGTTTAAGTTCATTAAGGGCCTCTATCTTTAAAAATAAACTATCAAAATAGCTGGCAATAATATGAACCATCTTCTTAAGATCACCATTGTCATCTTCTAATATCCACAAGGGAAACGAATGATACAAGCATGCTGAGTTGACCAAGTCATGGGACTTTCCTTGGGACTCTTTTTCGTCTTTTAGGGAAATAATATCCGGATGTTCAGAATGAACTATGGGGTCCTCGAATTCACTCAAAGATGCAGATGACTCAATTATTGCAGATCTAGTGGAGCGACCTGCTGAAGAATACCCTGTCCAGGCACCATTAGAAACCCTTCCCGAATAATCTAAAACTATTTTATCAATTGTACTATCTTGAACTATACCTTCGTTGAACTTATAATATATTCCGAGATCAGTATTCCCCTCTTCGTTGTTTGCACCTCCTCCAACTTGAGTAAACCAGTGTCTCCCGATGTCTTTAGACGACCTCTTGGTTTTCCAAAACCGAAATTCATCCAAAGAGCCAGATAACTTTCCGAGACCTAAAGCGGGTGTTCTTACCGCGGTCGAATCTTCGATATCTGATCCGGTACCGTCTTTGACGGCCACCAGAGACCCAATGGTCCCAATAAGGGCAGTGTTTATACTACCTATTGAGGACCCGGCCAGAACAGATCTGTGTAAATTGCCATCAATGTAAAGTCTGGCGTTTATTTTACTACCCGTATTTTGCATGGCGATTGCGTAATGATGCCATGTATTATCTGAACCACTGGCATTGACGGGAGATGCTCCGCCACCTGGAGTGCCTTCGATTCCCAGAATTAAATTTTTAAATCCGGATGAGCCCGATCGATATGTTATTTGGAATGGAGACTTCGTATTATCTGTTCTTCCGTCCAGTTCCACAGTCAAGCGCCCGTAGCCGTGATCACCTGGGAAGGAGCCGGTGGTCCAAACGTCAAAAATTACTTCTTTTGTTGTCAGACCGTTGTAACCACCCTTCTTGAGCCAGAACTCAACGGTATTTCCGCGGTTGCCGTCTATTTCCAGGTTAGAAGTTCTGTTGCTAGCCGTGTGCCACACATTATCTAAGTGCGGGCCGCCTTTTATGTAAATGTACTCTTTTGTGGCTGGGTTACCGTAACTTCCAGACTGGGATACCTTTGAACCCCAACCAGAAGGAGAAAACCTTACATAACCCGTTGTTCTGGGATATTCGTTTCTGAAAATATGTAAATCTAGGCCGTTTGATTCGTTTAGCCACTTCTCTTTTTCGTAAAGAGATCCATCATATGGATATGTTTGGTGAGTTCTCTTAATGGCTACATCATAATACTCTTCTGCCATGCCGAACTTCGCAAAGTTTGAGGCAGTGTAGTAATCAATCGGAGGCTCCATCCGATTCCTATTTTCAATGTAGGCGTCTACAAATCTATCCGACTCTACATCTTCTAAGGCCTGATTTGCGCTGGCTTTAGGGAGAACAGTGTTGGATTTTACACCTTTAAAAAGCTTCTTAAGACTCATTTACTTTTCTACTCTAAATTTAAATACCTGCTCTTGTACAATATTTTGACCGCCATGGTCATAAGCCAGTTGTATGGCATAAGAATAATCCGACTCGAACATGGACATGTCTAAATCAAAATAGTTGCCCTTCTCGTCATAAGACATTCTCGTATATTTGCCCTGCTGGCCTGAACCCGTACCAAATGGTATTACATCAAACTCGTCAATAATTCTATACACTCTATAATATGCATTTTCTATATATTCTGCTTCTGCAGTGTTCTTGGCAACATTGTAAATATTTGGCTGCCAATCTTTTTGCCTAACATGTACTCTAAATCTTGGCTTATCTCCTTGGGAATATGCGCTTTTCAAGTTTGTTATCTTGGTAACGTAGCGATTACCCGGATTATAATGCAAAGAGCCAAACTTCTTGACATCGAATACAGAACCAGTTACTAGCTGAATTCCTTGTATTACTTTGGTAGGCTTGCTCCAAATATCAAAAATCTCTTTTTCAGAGCCAGTAAATGCAAAAGATGCGGAATATATTCCGGTCGAAACCCAACCCCCACTTATCACAGTAGCTCCGTGGACGGTGACGCCGCCGCCGATGGGCAAACTTTTCGCCTTTATAATTTTATTCTTTATATTGCCAGAAGGAAAAACCTGCACATGTATGCTTGTATGTGCATCGTTACTTCCGGAATTGCCGCCCAAGACTGGTATATTCTTTAGTTTGCCTCTTACATAATTGTACAGATACAGAGTGTTTAAATTGTCTTCTCCAGATGCCAAAGAACTGCTCATAAAGAAATTTCCGCGGTCGTCTCTTTTTGAGCTGTCCCAACGAGCTTCGATCAGAGGCCTCTTATAAAAGAATTCACTAGTACGAGAAAAGAACTTTTTAGTATAATAAGATCTGCCTCTGGTCCCGTCTTCGTAGGAGGATTCCGCCGTAGATGAACCCGATAACCTTATCATCACGCCGTGATTTTCTCTATCGGGGTCTGTAGCACTTTCTGCTTTTATCCATTCTTCCACTAGTGAAGTTATGTTGACCTCCAAATTCTCGGGACCTTTTGTAAAAGACTGCACATAATGTGGAAGGTTTCGACCAGCAGTATAACCTATTTCATGAAAATCTCCGCCAGGATTCGTCCACACGGTCATGCCACCAGTTTGTTTCGTTTCTATAGAAAGATGAGCGGTACTCACCGACCCCTGATATGACCCGGAAATACCACCCTCAGATGTAACTGTTATTCTTACTGTTGCTTGGGTTGCTTCTGCTGTGTCGCCGGCGGTCCAAGAGGCAGAGAGGCCCGTTACAGTTGTACCATCTTGAGAGCCCGTGTTTACCGCTCTGGCGAGTTGTTTTGCAAACTCTTTGGCAGTGTCAATCGCCGCACCAGTAAGAGGTACTGTAACCTCGGTTCCCTCTGGGTTGGGCCCACCATCGCTGGATTCTACCATGAACCAGAAATTGTATTTTGTACCTTCTTGATTATGTATCGAAAAATATTTATTTTGATAATTGGTCTTTGTGTTTGTGAGGAATTTAACATCGGTTATGTGCTTCTGTTTTGTAGTGTTAGCAACGTCCCAGTTCGCAACGCCCTCGTCGCTATATTGTTCCATATCCAGGCCAGTGCCCTCCGTGAAAGATCTAGAGAGGGGCAAGATTTGTAATTTATAATCTTTAGGGAGAGTTTGTCCATGAGGACAATTAAAAAGCCTCAAATAAAAATTCACACTTCCAGAGTGCGGAATAGTTCCTGCGTTCCTGTCCGATAAGATTGTAGATACCGGAAACTTCAAAAGGGCGCGAGACTTCTCCACAGAAGAGGTATTTGCTTGACCATATATTGAAAACACCTCTAATACATCAGATGCGCCCATATTGGAGCCAGTTGCAGAAGAAGAAAGATTCGTCTTGTAAGCATTGCTTATGGTTGTATCCGACGTTGCTGTATATCTCTTTATTGTCATTACTTAATAGTACCTACAATGTCTAAGTTTGGATATTTAAGCTCAAATATATGGGTCTGAGGAGGGGTTATTACTCTTCCGTCTGCTGAAGTATTTTTAGCAATATCGAAAACTACTTGAGAATATGCTCCTGCAACCTTATTGATTATTCTAACTTCCACGACATCTACCACTTCGCGGACATCTTTCAGGGCTTTGAATATGTCTGTTATTATTATTGGTTCTCCGATCTCTTTTGTCATTTTAAGTAAACTTCGTATGGCTAAGTTTGAGGCCCTAAGGGCGGCATGCCTATTTACGCCAGATTCAATAACAATGTCATATTCTATTCCAAAATTTATAATATGCGCATCAAGTATATCAACTGTATCGTTTATCATTCTATAATGATTTAGCCAAGTCTTTAAATTATTTTTAATTGTTATGTTTGTTCTAACAAGATGATTGTCTTGATTTTCAGATATCACATACAAATTCAAATTCCTGTTAAAGGCATCATCGTCTCTTTTCACACAACATCTCTTAACTGCGCCAAACTGCGCAGGCATAGTATATGTTGCGGCAACATAATCCTCTCTAGTAACTGCTCTATTTTGTGCTGCGAAGGCGTCTATTGCTCTTATTTTTAATTCTTCTACGGTTGGCAGACTTATATCTCCCAATATTGGCTCGCCGTTTGTAACCTCTAATGAATTAGCTACAAAATCCCTTGTGGCCTCGGTTAAAGACGTAATATTATTAAATTCCACGTTTGCCTGAACAACACTATTTATAGAGTTTGCTGCTACATTTGTATTTTCTTCTGTATTTGTCCTATAAATTATTTTCAAAACAGTGTTTGACGGGCCGACTCCAAACTTATCAGTGGAAGTCAACTTTACAGGGTCGAAAGAAGTATCTGAAATGAAATCTCTGCCCAATCTTCTCAAAACCACATTAGATGGATCAGCTATCGATCCGCTCATTATTTCGTTTTCTGAGCCGTAGCCAAATTGTAAAATTGTTTCATCGTCCAGGTGCTCAACAGTATACCTTCTCGGTACCGCAAAGGGCTTCATTACGCTGGGTACTCCATCTTTTTCGGCCTTTCTGTTTACGACTGACTTAAAAATAATGTTTTGAGAAAGATGATCTACCTCGTAATACTCGTGCCCTTCTGCGTCGACAACAGATAAAATTTCCGAAATTGATTCTCCCGGTAAGGAGATCGATCTAAACTTTTTAAAATCTCCCACTGTGACTCTTTCGACTTCGTTTCTTCCTGAGACAACTCGGCCTTCTGCTTTTATTGCAAAATATGTTGGTGCACCTGTAGATTCATTAACTCTTGCTATTACAAGCTCATTTGTTGTGTCTGCAAAATTAACATTTTCTATTAGTGTAAATGGCGCATCGTTAATTGTTGAAAGTCGCGTGCCACTCCTCAGAACAGGGGCGTATCTCATGTCTGGTGCTCCTGTGTTTGAAACCGCGGGCACCAACATAAAAAATTGACACAACCCATGAGAAGAGGGGTTCTTATTAAACTTTAGGCCCTGGGCCCTTGAAAGTTTTAAAACATTTTTATACTCTGCAGCTGTTTCCAAGAATGACTCGTTTGCTTGATAATCCAGATAAAAAGATAAAACGTCGCCGACGTAGGCTACCGTATCTATCATCAAGGATCCAAACGAAGCCTCATTAAAGTCTTTGTACGTATTTGGGTAGTATCTTTTCGCATGTCGTACCAGAGAGTCCCGGATTGACGAAAAGTCTCTATTGGTATATTTTATTGGGATTATCTTTTTAGCCATTTCAGAATTCCTTAACAACTATCTTATTATTAATTAGTGCTTTGATCAGTACTTAATGTAAGAATATTTACATCATCCATGCTTTCTATGGAATAAACTATTTTTATAGATAAAAAATTTGATGTTGATTGGAATCTGTCATCGTCTGGGTCACTCATTATAATCTCATGGATGTCCACAAAGGGAAGATATTTTGCAGTTTGCGAGCGTATTCTCATCCTTACAGAATCATAAGTCGGCGGAGTTGCATTTTGAAACAAATACTTATATAGCCCCACTCCGAATTCTGGATCCATCATTCTTTCTCCGGGGACCGTCAAAATAAGATTCTTCAAGTTTTGCTGAACTGCTTCTGGTATGCTTTTTGTAGAACCATACCCGCCCTCTTCAGACATTGCCAGTGGCAATTTTGGTGATATTTTAGGCATCTATCATTCCTCCTCTTCAGTCACAATATCATCGACACAGAAAGGCGGTGGCTGCATTGGCCGGCCGGGTGTGTCGCACGAGATGCATTGAAACTCCTTTTGCTTCTTCCAATGTTCTTCCCCTGGAAGCTCTCTTATAGACAAGCCCCAAAGTCCTGGAAGAAAAAGGAGTTTTCCATATTTTCCTGTTTCTTCTCCGGCTCCAAGATTTTCTAAAAATTCAGTACCGAGAGCTGTATTAACTAGGTGCTGAACTGTTCCTTTTATCGGTTTTGCTGCACGCGACCACGAAGGCCCGAAAGGAAGAGCCGCCATAATAAGAGCCACCACAGATTTGCCAATATCCCCGGCGACCCGGTTAACTGGAACATAAAGTGGCAGTGCACCGCCTGCGCCGCAACGGGTGAGGCCCTCTTTTGTCAATTTTCTGGGTCGCCCTGCATATGGGAAAGAGTTAACCACAACCCCTTTATTTGATAACGATCCCATGGTTAGGCCCCTTCTTAGCTTGCAGGGGTCTTTTTTATAGACCTTGTTCATTTCTTTGTAGGCCGGATCCAAATGATTTGCGGTATTTCTTATAGCAATTATCGGAGCCATCTTTATTGCTTTCTTTATCATGGGCCAGAAATCTTTTAGTTTCCTCTTGAGTTCTTCCATTGGGCCCTCAGAGCCTTGAGACGCCATGGCAGCACTAAACATATCACCATCGAGGGAAAGGTGACTGTCGTCGAGAGTCGGAGGGGTAATCATCGCCCTTAAGATCATGTTTGCTGCAGCTCGGGTACCATCAAACAATTCTGCTAAATCTTCATTTCTGTCTAGGATTGTTATGTGATTTATTAAAAATAATGAAACATACCTATCTAGAGGAAAAACGAAGTCAAAAAGATACCTTATGTCTTCCGATGGCTCTGAAGTTAGCCTCCACCGTACCTCATTGATCGACTCATCGCGGATAAGGGACCGTGGGTCGGTGTCTTTTTCCATCCCAAAATGCTCCTTCAGGAGGGCTTCTTTATAATTCTGCATCAATCCTTGGATTTCACCTAAGAAAATCGTATTGAAGACGCGCGTCTCGACCTCACCTTCTGTATCGAACGCGTTCTTATAGTTGAGCAGGAACTTGCCCAAACAATCTATCGATTTCTCGAAGTTGTAAATAGGAGTCGGTGTCATGTCGCCGCGGCCTTCTGGCGGCCAAACGCCGGCTTGACTTATACCCCTTTTGTCTTCATGGGAGAATTGATCCATCTCTGGCTGCAGATTAATATGGACATTGGAAGGGATTGTACCCCCGTCTTTCACGCGCATAGGGAAAACAGTATAAGTTCCCCAAGGGTCTCCTCTGTGAGCGCTTGGATCTCCTTCTTGGCCCGCACCGCCCGCACCGCCAGCAGCTTCGGCACCACCGGCACCGGTACGTTGACCCATGGTGGATGTGTCGATATCTTTAACGTGCATCGCCCCAAAAACGCCCGAAGACATGTCAACACCTTGAACGATGCTGCCTTCATCTGCCAGTCCGGACGGGGTACCAACACCCCTGCGTGGAAGTAGAGGAAATATATTTGGGTGGTTTGGCTCACGATTATAAAGATTTTCTTGCTTTTCAATGGGATATTCACCGCGAAGAAGTTCATTAAATCGGTCGAGCCTTTGCTGTGGTGTCATCTCTTCATGGATTATTCCCACCGCCTCAGGGTGAGTGCCGGCATGGATGATGGTATTCTCAACGTCGGCGGCGTGGCCATGTTCTTGCCAATGTTTTTCTTGTGCCGCAACCAGAGCTTCCATTTCCCCTTGACGCCTATAGAACCAGTTATGAGTTTCAAATCCAGCCGTTGGACTACCAAGAAAGGCGCGAGTAGTTGTGATAAACTCATTTGCACCCTTGTTCCATTGTTTATGCACCGTGAAGTCGCGACTTCGTTCATTCGAGGTATCGCCCTGGGTGAACATCTGGTGATTATTGCTTGCAAGCGAAGGTTGCGAAAACCGGATTTGGTTTTGTCGCCCCTGTTGGAGTCCCTGGTCTATTTTAAGGCCGTCGTCGTATTGTCCAACAATTTGGTTAAACGACATATCCCTTCCAATAAGAGCCCGAGGTTGGATCGGTCGAGAATCTGATTTCCATCCCGCGGGTCTGACTGCCTGTCGCGATTCGTCGTATTCGTCTTCGTTCTGGTACCAAACACGACGATTATGCCTAATTGAACGCCGAATCGATTCATTTGCCGGCGGTATATACATTAATCTAACTCCGGCAGTCAGGGCCCCGGGCTCACTTATAAGATATTTTGCCAAAGTCTCGTATTCATCAGCCTTGGCTTCGGGGAAAATTTCCCCATCTAGTTCAGATCCTCCGACAAGAGTGGGGGAACCATGTTCCGCAAAATAATTTAACAAGCCATTTAATTCATGCTCATTGAATGGTCCGAAATATGCATTCAGCGGTATCAGATTTCTTTCGCTCGCGCCTCGCCGATGTCGATGGTCACCCACGGGTACTTCTCGGCGACCATGGCCGCCTTCATGTACATCTTCATAGTTACGAAGCCAATCACTATCCGCCATCAAGCCTACCAAGAAAGTCTTACTGAATCTGAAATATTCCTCTAAATAGAAACAGCCATGAGTAAGTTTCATTTGACTTACCGAACCGGCCGTGATTTGCTGGTTGCCTGCAGCATCATATGAAAACTTATGATTATTGAAAAACTTTCTTCCTATGTTTATATATCCTCGACGGATAGGGTTTTGTATTTGTTTGTAACCCTCTATTTTATCACTGCCAAGAGCTAGCTCTTCAAAGAACTTCTCTTTGTAAGATTTATATTTGGGCATAAAAAGCTTGTTTGAAACGCTTGTAATTGTCTTCTTCGCATTTTTCATAACTCTCGCTATCAACTTATCCAAAGCAATATTGAAGTCATCCTCGTTTGTTATTTTTTTAATTCTATCTACGATCCTTTGGCTATCTTCTTGCTCTTCCTCTCCAAAGACCTCTTCTAATATTTTTGACTCTAGATAGTCTTTCATATAAGAAGATATTATTCTTGTTTGCATAATATCTTCTCCGTCAAATTCAGAAAAGAGGAATATCCCCTTCATTACAAATTCCAAGGCAAAAGACATTATATATATGAATATCATCTGATCTGCAATGGCGTTCTCAAGAGGGCCGGGTTCTCTGAAGTCTCTCGTTACAGGGTCATTTTCTGGTTCGCACAATGATTCATTATAGGCCTTCATTATATCTTTCTTAAGTTGTTCGAAATCTAAAGCAATATCATTCTTTTTGATGCAGGGCTTTTCCGCTGTGGCTGGAACGATTGCTGAGGGGCTCTGCTCTTCCTCTGGGACATCAGGATCCCCTTCATTTCCCATTGGGCCTTGGCATGGTTCCTCGTCACACTCAACAAAGGCTGCAACCAGTTTTGTATTTAATGCCTCTAGTTGTGCCGGATCGAAAAACTTAGACTCGGATATACTCTCGCCGATGGCCTCAAGAAATGCCGTTGCTTGTGCTCGATAAAACCCTTGATAATTGTTATCTGGCCATCCGGCCAAGTTATTGAGGCTTTGGTGGGTATTCAGAAACTCAAGGCTCTGGTTTATCCACTTATCCTGAAGGTTTCTGGTCTCAGCGGTGCGCGGGTCGGTGATTTGTTCAACGTCTGAGTTAAAAAATGGAAAACGACTGTTAATCTGATGTCGCATAGGGTCATGACCAAAAGCATACTCCGACGATGTAAAGGCTGCCTCTCGGGCAGCGCGAATGAAAGGTAAATTATCTCGGTGGGCTTCGAGTTCACGTATCCAAGCATTCACAAACAAATCAGCAAACATTGGTGGACGAAGCGATCGTGGCGAGTCGGGGCCGGGGCTGCCCATGGCCTTCTCATTGGCCAAGTTAAGTCTTCTCGCCTTAAATTCTGGCGGAATTATAAAATTTGCTGTCCTTACCCTGTAAACCATTTGTTCCTCTCTATCTTCCGGTCTCAGGGTCCTGTCGATGGTGTGACTTATTATATTAAAACAATCTTTAATATCGTGGTCGTGACCTCCAATCGGCAACTCTTGATAGGCTATATCATCATGTGTGATATCATTCAACTGTGCAATCGATGTATTTTTATTGGTACCAAGAACAACCAACTCATGGCTATCATCCATAAACCCTTCTCTTTTGGGTAAATTATTTATAAAATTTTCCATTTGCCCAGCAACAGGCAATGGGTAGGTGCCGTTCCAGAGGCCAGGAACATTTTTATAAGAATATCCAAAAGCATAGTTGCTCTTCATCAAACTCTTCAATAGTGGTATAACTTTTGTTTTTCTGACCGCATTGGCAGGTAAAAATCTCGAAGCGAGGCGTTCTTGAAATAATTTTCCATCCTCTATTGTGGATCGATATGCTGTCACATGTTTTTTAATGTTGTCTATACTTTTCCATCGCTTTTTCTCGTCTGATGCTGTGCTCGGATGAAAAACCAAAATTGGATACCCCGCCCTTCTATGTTCTTCTGGGGTTGCAAGAATCTGTATTTTCTCATTTTCGTCTATCCAAAGATACGGTTTATAGATGTTCCCCTTCTCACCTTCGGATGCGATCCACTGGCTCTCTGTTGATGCTCGCCTTGGGTCTCTAAATGTAGGGTCTTCGCCCCTAGTCTGAAGATCTTGCATCTGTTTCATCAGATTCATATGAATGTGAAAATCTATCACATCCATATCGTCCTCTCCCGGGAGATCCGCAGTCTGTTCGAAGAACGCTGGCACGTACGATGTCAAGTCCATCTTATAAGACATCTCCAGTGCGTTCAAGGCCCCCTTCACCGCTACGGTATTGGCCTTCTGTGAATGCTCGTTGTCATAAGGTCCCGGCAGACCGCCCTGGTCCGGACACCCGACAGGCGGGAGAGAATCTTGTAGCGGATCTTTTGCGAAGAGATCCTTAATTGCATCCCTCTTTTTTGCAGCATCAGCCATGGCTGCTTTAATCTCCTCTGGAGATGCTCCAAGATCCTTTAATCTTTGTCTTAGAGATGGAATTTCTTTTTCTGGACAGACCTCATCCGAAATTACAACGTTCGAAAGTCTGGCTATCTTTCCGCACACCGAGGGATCAATCAAGTCTCCCATACAAGAGAAAAACATTTCTATCTGACTTTCTGTTCCGATGTAATCCTTAAGCGTGGGCTTTGTTTTGTTAATTATCTCTTTAATAATTCCGATAACTTCTGGAGGTGCGTTGCCACCTAATAGAGCACAAAGTTCCGCAGGTGTGAGAACCAGAGATACTTCATCAAACAAGTTTGCTAATTCCGAATAGTGCTCAACGGGGATACCCATCTTTTCCAAGCAATCAACCCCTTTGTCAATACACTCAGCTCTTGAGCTTGCTTCTGGCCCGAGGAGTTCACACAACTCTTTATCACCAACATCCAAAAGATCTTTACAGCCAGGAAATCCCGGGATGGACAAAAGATCTTTTAGAAGATCTAGAATCGCCCTCGCAATACCGCACAAAATGCCCAATATTATACTAATAATCATTAAAAGTAGCATTTCCAGTAGAAACCCCAAGGGATCCCATGATGGAAGTTTCGGCAACATAGGAAGTTGAAAATCGAAATCCCAATCAAACTCCAATGGCCACGGAATATCAGGAATACAGCCGGCGAAATTACAAAAAAGAGAAGTAAAATCAAAAATGTCCAAGAACTCTGCAAAAAGACCCTCTAAGGTGCATGCCGCTCCAGCTGGCAATTTATCCGTAATAGACGCAGGATTCATTGCTTGTTCTGCTGTTATTGATGCTTTCCATGCCCCTCCTGAAGCAATAGCTAAATCTTCTTCTAGTTTTTTAGCAGCTGTTTTTAGTTCGTTAGAAAACGGAGGAAACGTACTCTTGAATTCATTCAACAAGAAAACAGTCTTAAGTGCCGGTATCCTGTGTGTGAATTTTTTAAAAAACTTCGTTCCTGGCATTGGCTTTGTTGTAGAACAAAGATTACTGTTTCTTGATATCTTATACATTTCTTCAATATTATAAAGATATCCCATCGTCCGTGGATTGTTCCATGGCCTCTCATTAGTCATCAACCAATCAATTCCAGAGGTAAATTCTATTTCTTCTTTGTTCTTCTTTACAATATGTACGGACAACACCTTAAGACCAGCCGTCACGAGCTGCATCGGAGGCTTCTGGGCCCAGGGCTGGAGATTTGCTTTATGATCTCCTATTTCAAATTTTGTAGCCAAGCCCTTTATCGAGCCGAAAAGCGGCCTAACTCTTTCGAGCCTCTTTACTTCATCGAAACAGAAGCGAATCTTGTCGCCGGGCTGGGGAGTATAATCGTTTGTTCTTATCAGTTCCTTTGTGGCCTCTATGACTCTCTTTAATTCTCTCGACTCGCTAGGAACTCTCAGACCGGGCTGGAACCGGCCGCCGACCAGACGCCATGGTTGCATTTGGATTTCATAGTTGTTCATTCTTGTTACGACTGTCTGAATTAACCCTTCACCGCGGAAGCTACCATGCTCATCTCTGATTTCGCCGGCCAGGAGCGCATCTATGTTATACTCTCGACACGCTGGAAAGCTTTCGTCTGAAACGTCTTTTGCGTGCTTTTCTGCTCTGGCTAATAATTCGTCTCTCAGGGCTGCTCGAATTCCATCTTTGTCTAAGCCATCAGATTCAGAATTTCTCGCCATTCGAGCTATACATTTTTCAACTATTTCAGAAGTCGCCTTGTCTATCTCATCTCTTGAGCTTTCCAACCAATTTGACGCAGCATCTGCAGCCAGTTGCTGAACTTCGGCTTTAGCTTCCTGAAGAGCATCAAGATCCTCTGGACTAGGAAGTTCATGAAGCGTCCCTTTTGCTGGAATCGGATCAAACAAGTGTCTATTTATTGCAACTGAAAATTTAAAAGTAGAGCCGGGACGTTCCCCGGGGCTGTGTATTTTTTTGATGGCAGCGAAAATAGGCTTGGCCCTTTCTCTCAAATCCTGACCGTATAGTATATCCACAGTAGGTGCGCTGCCAGCCAGAGCAGCGGTCGGAACAGGTGCAATAGTAAGCTGTAAATCTTCATTTCTTAAAGAAGTTGGAAAATTTTGATAATCCATTATCTCGTTCCAGGTACCCTTGTTGGGATCTGGCTTCCACACTGGAGATTTGCCATAAAATTTAAAGGCTTTAACAACTGCTGATCTAAGAGCCAACTCACTTGTAGATTCTACAAAATTCCTATAACTGGGATCATCCCCTATGTCTGCTCGGGTTTTTCCAGAAAGCCACGTAACATATATAAATTTGCCGTCTCTGGTTGGCGGGCGATCAGTATCTTCCGGGACTCCAAACTCATTCCAATAATCTTTAGAATCCAAGTCTGAACCCTTTATAAGCTCAGATTTTGTATCTAAATATTCCAGAACCCTTTGGGCGGATTCTTGTATTTTTTTGAGACCGGTGTTATCGAACGTTGCGCCGGGGACCTGCATCATTGACATAAAGGTTGCGGGACGAACTACACCAAATTCCGAGAACCAACCGCGGTCGGCGGAAGATGAGTTGTCTTCATCAATGATAAGGCCTGCGAATTCGCTTATTTCTGTTTTGTGCTCTAACTGCCATTTTCTAAGTGCGTCTTTGGTAGCATCATCAAAGACATCACTCTCAAACATGCCAACTCCCAGAAAATCACGTATTACTAGAACTTGAACTCCCTTGTCGCCCTTTTTCAGCGGGAGTTCAAAAGTTATAGCCCTTTCATCGGTCCCCGGCAGCCCGGTGACAACAAATTTAGATGCCTTTAAAATTTCACTGTTACTCATATTTTGATTTTCCGCTAATTAACATTATTATACCTACTTCTTATACTCATTTTACCGCCGCGTTCCAAATATCCCAGTTTAGACCTTGCGAGGTTCCACTTTTGCGCAACTCCAGAAAAAACATCTTTGCTAGCATTTTTTGTAGCAAGGGTAATATCCAATGGAATCAAATTCGGAGAAGGCCCCGAGAAAGCAGCTGGGCCGGTGTTGATATGTATGTGGGACGCCAACGCGGTATGGAGCATGATTTGATCAAGTAAGAGCGACTCAACAGTTCCCACGACCATGTCTATAACCTCTGTGAGATCTGTAAGGCATCTTGTTAAGTTGTTTCCTAATACCATTGGCTGCAAAGCTCTTTGATTGTTGTTCGCAATAATATCCACGCCTCTTATCTTTGTTATCGGACCACCTTGAGAATTAAATTTATCTGATCTTGTTACTAATTTAATTCCTTCATTTCCTATTACCCTTACTGCATCAGCTTTTATACCTATTCCGGAACGTGCAACACTTGACCCAACGCGGCCATCGGTCAGCTTAAAATTTGAATCTATGTCAGTTTTTTGGCTTATGTGAATTCTCGCAGCATCGCATACGTATCCATCCTTTAATGGCTTATTCGGCTTTGGCCACGAACGAACATTAAACTCGGGATCGGCATATATCTTTTGTCCGTCAGAGACTGTAACAGAACGTGGACCTGGGTTACCTGCATGGCGACCGACAACGATATCGATGGCTCCGCACTGGGTATGGCCCTTGCCTCCATAACCGGATATTCTATTGCCAGGGCGATCGACACCCAGAACAATAAATGAGTTGTATCTACTTTTCGGTTCAAGAAGCACTTCCGCGTCAGCTTTTGCAAACTCAGGGACAGGATCAACGCGGTGAGTGCACCCCACTCCAGAGTTCAAATTTTTGTCTCCCTCTGATAAGTTCTTTAATGCTTCTTTTGTTGTTGAATCTGCTCCATCAGTATTAACTGCAGCACGAGCTTGCATTGCCGGCTCGCCAGCGCCGGATGCATCTTCTTCCTCTGCAATTAGTTCTTTTTCTTCATCAGGCTCATCCCCAACTTCATGTTCAGACTCTTCAGATAGCCTCATTCCTTCGACTTCTAGCTCCTCTGGGCATCCATTGTTTTCTAGGAGTTTTTTGAGCATTTGGGCGCGCGCGCATGAAAACGTTTTCCCAGCCTCTCGTTCGGCTGGATCTTCATGGGAATCTTCACACAGACGCTCCCATTTCTGGATTTCTTCCCTGGTTGGGATACATTTACGAGGAGAGCCATCTGGGCAGGGGCCACTCCAAACACTTGGGGTAAATCCTTCTCTACAGGGGCCGCCGGCGTTGCCTGCCTGGGGTGGTGATGCCGGATCAGCGTCTTCAGTGAGATTTGCTTGTCCTCCAGAATACGTCGCTCCGTAAGGGGGGCCATCGTCGGTGACAGACGGGGTAGAGCTTCTGGAATCTCCTCTTCCGAAGCCGGACAAATCAAACCGAGATCCTCGAACTGTTAATAGATTGTTTGTTAAGTCGTCCAAATTTCGATCTAGGTCTGGATTTGTACTTGGACTATCAGGACTACGACTAGGGACAGAACTATCTCCGAATATCGCTTCAAAATTTTGTATTTGGCCCGCAGCGAGAAAACTAGCCCTTAATAACTCCTGGTACTGTTGCCATTGAACTGAGTTTTGTTCTATATCTTCTATATTGACTGGTCTGGACAAATTTCCAGTAAGAGTGACCGGATCAGACAGCGGCTTCTCTTCTAGTGCATATGGTACGTAATTAGGATCCCCGGGCAGTGGCTGACTCTCTGACCACCGAGAATTTGGAGACTCCCCTGTATTAAGGGGAGAGTCCGGAATCATGGTTGAAGGGTCCCTATCTTGTGCGTATACTGTACCTTCTTTTGCTATTTTGCCTGTTTTGTCAGTTATATAATTGGTGCTGGATATGACTGTACCGTCTGAGTCTATGCCTTCCAAGGTATACTCTTCATGGTCAGGGTCCGTTAAATCGAAACCGTACTCTTTCCAGAGAAATTCAAATGCCTTATCTAAAACAGATTTACTTGGAGTTTCGTCAAAAATCTTTTCTCTTTCTAGATTGCCGAAATCTGCATTTATTACCAAAACTTTTAGCTTTTGGTTTTTGAAATTTTTTATATGAAAAGTTTTTCTACTCATATCAATATCACTTAAGCCAGCTCCGGGATATATCTCTGGGGGTCTATTCGCGAGGATTTTGCAATAGCATGCGTAGAATGCAACTGCATATGCAAATGAGGCTTAGAATCAAATATAGCAGTATCCCCTGTTCTGCCAATAATTTCGCCTTGCTTAACTTCTTGACCTTTTTTTACATATATCACGCTCATGTGCCCATAATAAGATCCCCATTTTTTACCATTATCGTCCATGTGTGCGATTCGTACCGATGCTCCGCCGATGCCGCCAGCAGATTTATATCCCGCTACGCCGGCCTTTTTAGCATCTCGCCAACGTGAAGAGACAATATCACGTCGAAATATCTTTTTTACAAGCTTTTTAAATTGCAACCAGTCCGCAGCTGCGAGGAGTTGTTTCTTTTCGTCTGCAGTAAGGCCCTTTCCGTGGGCGCGGTCATTTCTAAAAAACTTATTCGAATTTTTGCCCTTTATTGTAAGATTTGCCCAGTCGTCATTGGCAACGGCGTTACGTAAACTCTGGAATTTTGAACCCGTCATTCTTGCCGTTGCGGACCTAATTATCCCTACTTTTCCTGGTGCGATTGCTCGGAGCGGGGTACCAACCGGAACATTTTGATCTATGGATTTGTGACTTGTCTTTCCTCCGCCATGAGCCCGCCTACCTTGGCCGTATGTTGCATGAACCGCAAAGAACCCCTTAATCGGCGCAATCATGGGACATCCATCAAAAGTTGGGATATGTGCCTCAAGTTGAACCGATTCAGTGCATACGGGGTCTGGTTCGGGCTGTTGTTGCCATTCATCTGGAATCTCTAGCGTCTCCGCTCTTGATGAGGCCTCTTCAAAGGGTTTCTGAGCACCAGTCGGCTTCGACGTGCTTCTGGAACTGACCTGGGTAGATGTTTCGTTAACTGGTCCAAGTAGCCAGCCCCATGATTGTAACTGCTTGTCGACAAATTCGACATACACTTGATTTCCGGCGGTGGGGGTGGCCATGCCCGGAGTAGCGTAAAACCTAGGGTATCTTATAATTCTAGTATAGTCAGTTGCAACTGATTTTGCTGGATCAGAATCCGGCAGCTCTGTGGGGTCGATTGGAACAGTCAACATTGAGGATGTACCTCCTGCAACAGGACCGTAAACAACTAATACTTCTGTCAATGTTCCTCCTGCCGCCTCTGCTTGGCTTTCCAGCACTGCTACAACGGAAGGATCTCTGATATCTTCTTTCGGTACTGTTTCATAGTGCACCACTAGACAAATCCTCTTTCCCCCTATGCCGTCATCAGCTCGGGGTTCGGAATAGTGATCCATGGTCATATTACTCATGGCTTCCAAAAGGTCTATGTTGTTGCTAGCGCCGGGACGCATTGATGAAGGCATACCACGAGCAAATGCCGGCGAGACTTGGCCGAATGTCCCATAGTCTGGCCTTTGAAACTCCCTGAACCTGTCAAACTTGTCATCTTTAGGCATTTTATGCCACCCCGCTGATAGCAGGCTTGCTAAACCTGATATGATAATGATGATGGTGGCCAGCGACGTGAAACAGCCTTTGGTCACGTATACCCATCAGGGCTATCAGATTGCGATCAAGAAAAATAGAATGAACTGTTCCAGATCTCAAAAGTTCTTCAGTGAATCTCTTATTTGCCTCTACATGAAAATGTTGTTGATTTGTCTCAACAGCATCAATCATAAAATGGTCTCCGAACCTCTTCGTCCAAATAAAACCAGTATCTATGTCTAGCCCGTTTTGGTGCGATTTATGGATTACGCCACCACCGCCCTGAGCTTTACAACAAACTCCGCCGTCCTTAAGAGAAATATCGCCCATATATATGCGGCTTGTTTGATCTGGAAACTCTTTGAAGACGGTGTCCATAGCTTTTATTAGTCCGTTTATTAACACGGGGTTGGCCCATTGTCTGGCTTTTCTGGCCCTATGCCATTTGAATAAATCTGGCCTTTGGCCGTGCATATTGACACCGTTTATTAATTGACCATCTCTGTTCCAGCGACCGGTCGATATGGTTTTATTATTGGGATCGTGTGTGAGATCCCCCACAGTTGTAGGCCTAGTGGTTGGCAGAGGGCTAGAAGGCACATCTTCATGCGCATCTCTTGCGCTTGGGGGAGTTGGAGAACCGGCCGATCTGGAACTGATTGCACCTGAACCTGCATCCATCATGCTATGAAACCAACCCCATGATTGTAGCTGCTTGTCAACGAACTCGACCCGACAAAGATGACCGAAGAGCGGAGCTGCCTTGGAAGGAATGGCGTAAAATCTAGGATATCTTATAATTCTAGCATAGTCGTCTGCTATGGTTTTCGCAGGATCGGTATCCGGCAATTTTTTAGGATCCACGGGCACAGTCAACATTGAAGATGTTCCGCCGGCAACAGGGCCGTAGACGACCAACACCTCTGTCAATACCTCTCCTGTCGCTTCTGCTTGGCTCTCCAGCACTGCAACAACGGAAGGATCCCTAATATCCTCTTTTGGTATTGTTTCGAAATGAGCAACTAGACAGATCCTTTGACCCTTGATCCCATCATCTCCACGTTGTGAGGAGAAATGATCCAGCGCCATGTTTTTTGCTGCTTGCCAAAGATCTATATTATTACTAAGGCCCGGGCGAGTAGAGTTAGGTACGCCGCGGTTAAAGGCAGACCTTATTTGTCCAAACGTTCCATAATCTGGTCTTTGAAATTCTTTAATCTTTTCATCTATGGACACTTCTATTAATCCTCGTCTTTTTTAGACTGGATGATATCAAACAATTCGTCTTTTTCGATATCTGTTATTCCTTTCTCTCCGGAGGATTGTTTCTGTATCAAGGCAGCAAGCTTTACCAACTGTTCGTTCGACCTTTGTAAAGTCTCTACATATTTTGCTGCAACCATCCCCACTTCTTTATGACGATCATCTTGAACTGTCATATACTTTATCAAAGTAACAAGGAGAGCTTTTGTAGCTGCCCTATCTTCTTTGATGTTTTGAGTTGCTTTGTTTATATAATCTGTCAGATCTTTCATGTAATAAATAGGGTTTATGTTTAAATTCTATTGATACTTTCGTAGTCGCCGCGGTCCCACTTTATCTTAAAAATTCTATATTTTTGCCGCAACTTATTCAAATTATTGACTATTTGCTTGGTGTTGAGGCCCGTTATTTCTCTCAAATATAGGTAGACCGCTTTTTTGTTAAAAATTTCTATCTCTTCTGCGTTCGTAAGAAGAATCTTTATTGCTTCAATCACTTTTCTTTCGTTGACTTTTAAGTCTGCGCCTTCCCAACGATCGATCTCTGACATTAATGACATCCAGAATTCCTTATACTCTCTCTTTTCTACATAACTCTCTTCGTTTGTCACCAGATCTTCATGAATTGCCTCTTTTACCAGATCATCATAACTAACTTCTCTTTTTGTTTGAGTCGAGTTCTTTTTTAATTTATGTATAAACCAATGTTTTGTCACAACGCTAAAATATGAGAAAGCTTTAGATCCCTTATTAGGATCGTATTTGTCCAAAATTGTTGTCAGCCAAATTTTACATTCGTCTTTTAGTGGGTCTATGTTCGGCAGAGATGTGAATTTATAAGTGTAAGTTATTTTTTCAACCATTTCGTGAAAAGCCGGTTGTATGTAATCTACATATAATTCTGTTCTCTTTATATTACATTCAGTATTTGTATAATCTATGATTGCGTTTTCATGAACCTTTGTAAAATAATGATTCTTATTCCGCTTCCGTCTCTTCTTCAATGAGTGCCTCCTCTTGTTCTGGTGAGTCGTATTCATCGAAATCAACGACCAGTTCGTAAATGTTTTCATATTTTTCCAGTTCATTAGAAAGATCTCTGGAGTGATCCAACAAGCTTTTTAATGTTTCATCTCCATAAAACGTTTCTAATTCATAAATTGAATCCAGATGTTCTCGGAAAGACTTTATCTCTTCTTGAATTGAACTTAAGTTACTTGATATTACATATATCCTTTTGGCTGCAGCCACAGAATAAAACCCTAGAGCAACATTTACAATTATTGAAATAAGTAATATAGTACTAAGAATAAATGTCATTTGTACTCCTGATTTTTTAAGATCCTCTTTTCTTCTTTTAAATCTTTTTTAGAATTCTTTATAAATTCTTTAACCACCTTTCCAGGTGCTTGCGAATCAATAAATTTAAAATTACCTATCATGCTTGGTACTTTCTCTACAGAACCAGAAGCCTCGCAGAGATCGCACACCTCACACACCTCACTCATTAAATGAAAAGTATCGAAAGTCTTCTCGCACTTCTTACAATGGTACGAATATATTGGCATAAATGTCAATCGCTGCCAACTGTAGAGTTTGTATCGAAATCATCGTCAGTTTCTGGCTCTCCTTCAAAGGCACCCGCATGCACGATCGGAGGGTTTGATACTACAAGCTCTTCCTCTTTATTCGCTTCAAAGTCGAAGCCTTTTAAAACCGGGACTATGTCGGTCTGTTCCATTAAGCTTTTTTGAAGCGCCAACATCACCGCTCCTAATGCTTGGTTTGAAAGTTTCATAATTATTCTCCTTCTGTTTCTTCCACTACTGCGCGGCCTTTAAGATTTTCCCAATCTTTTTCTGGCCGAACCTGCAAATTTGTTTGCCACGCGCCTTTTATCACGTTTGCTTGAATATCCAAAGATTCTGAAAAGTTAATAAACGCGTTTATATCTTTTGGAAAACAACTTCCTCCAAAGCCCCATTTACCATCAGGGCCTGGAACATTTAAATGTGAATCTCCGACTCGGCCGTCTGCAGCAAAGCCAGCAAGAGCAGCGTCCCAATTAACTCCTGCTTTTTCTGAAATTAGTTTCATTTCGTTCGCGAAAGCGACCTTTACTGAGAAAAAGACATTATTAAAATATTTTACGAACTCTGCTGTAGTACTATCCATCTCCATAATATTACAATGCTTGAATCTGAGTCTATAAAGTTCTGCTACTTTTTGGGTATGTTCTTTTAATCCGCCCAAAACAATTCTCGATTGATTCAAGAAGTCATATTTTGCATGCCTCTCTGTTAAAAATTCCGGATTGAAAACAATATTTAGATCTGGGAATTCTTGAGCAAAAGACTCGGTGGTACCCGGAATAACCGTAGATTTAATAATCACAATGTTATCTTTTCTTGAGTTTACTCTGCTTATATCTTGTAAAACAGACCTAACAATTCCTAAACTTATTGAACCGTCCCTGTTCATTGGCGTTGGTACCGAAACGAATACTACGTCTGATCTGTTAACAGTCTCTTCTAGAGAGTTCATGCTTCGGAGTGGGTCTTTGTCATGCACGAATATTGGCAAGACTGGTACGAAACCAAATCCTATTGCTTGGCCCACAAATCCGTTTCCAACAACTCCTACGGCCTTAATTTCACTCATTTGCAAACTCCAAAAAACACTCTTTTATTCCAGTTGTTATATTTATTTTCGGACTCCACCCGAGGGCCTTGAGGGGTTGTATATTGGCCCTCGTCAGCAAAACATCACCCGGGCGGGGGTCGACATATTCAAAATCCAAATCCGGGGCAGCCTCTAAAACAAGATCTTTCATCTCATTAAGAGATATATTCTTTCCTGTCCCGACGTCAAAAACTTGGCCATGCAATTTATCGTTCTTTATATTGTCTAAGCAAAAGATGTTAGCGGATACAACATCTTTAACATGAGCCATGTCTCTCCTTTGTTCTCCATCACCAGTTATGAAAGGAGTTTCTCCGCGTTTGATAAAACTTCTCCAATTAGCAACACAAGTTGCATATGGGCCATCGGCCTTTTGATCTTTAGAATATACATTGAAATATCGCAAAGAAACTGTCCTAACTCCATAAAGCTCCCAATACAAAACAGTTTCAAGCTCGGCAGCAAACTTCGACAAAGCATATGGATTCGTCGGGCCATTGCCATTTCCGATCACAGAAGATGAACTAGAATACACGACCATTGCGTCAACATTCTTAGCAAACTCTAGAATAATAGAAGTAGTATGTACATTATTGTACATCACTGCTTTCGGATATTTCACACTATAGGCAACTCTGGGAATTGCTGCTAAATGAAAAATTACCTCAGGATCAAATTCATAATGTTTCAGCCCTATATCTGTTAGTATGTCTTCTTCTTCTTTGAGATCTATACCCATAACTTCGTGACCTAAGTCCTGAAGCTCCTGAAACAAGTGCGATCCAATGTACCCTTTATGGCCTGTTACCAAAACTCTCATTCAATATAACCCGCTTCTTTTAGTTCTCGTTCAAATTCTTCGATCTCACTTTCGTGGCAGAGATTTTTATATTTTTCTAGGTTTTTGCCAATCGAATCCTCTGACAGTTTTCTTTTTCCATAATCTGCACTAGCATCCGCAATACCTAATCGGCCCTGTACAGACACATTCCAATCATAAACCCAGTCTTCCACATACTTTGGATAATCCGAAAAATTATGATTTTTCTTAATCTTGAAAGCCTTCATGATTCTTTTTTGAACTTCGTCTGGACTTTTTACCAATTCTTCATAGGATATTTCCACATCAATAATTTCTGAATATTCTTTCCTCTGAGACATAGAAGATATCCAACGGCGAGGAGAAACATAATTGCCGTCCGAAAGTACCACGTCGCGGCCGTCCCTTATTACGTTGATAATCCCTATGTTGCTGCTCTTTACCCACTCTGCCTGTTCCGTGAATTGCGTTTCAGTCGAGCGGGTATTGCTTAATAACGCCGGAGGGAGCCTTTTGCCTATCAAGAACTTTTTGTCACTCTCCTTTTCTACAAGCTCGTCTATCGTCAACTCGTGTCCGTTGAAGCCCTCTTTATATAGAACTTCAGTGTCTTTGAAGGCGTAACACATCCTTAATAATAAAGTTGTTCCAGTCTTGGCACACCCTGTAATGAAAATCTTTTTTGTCATATTTTCCACGTCTCGTATTCCGGCTGTTTGGTTTTGTTGTTATTATGCATTCTATATCTGTAAAAGGGGATCTTTAAGTGGTGGATCCTGTATTTATCGCCCAGGCGTTTTCTTAGCTCTTCTTCTTCTTTATGTCTCATTTTCGGGTTGTAGCCGCCAAGCTTCTCAAAAAGATCCCTTCTGTACATTATAGCACAAGATATATTGTTTTTATCCGCATACCTTCTTTCTAGCGTGTTTTCGTATTCATCGACCATCAAATAGTCAGAAGAAACACAAAATGCATCATGATTTGCTTCGAGATAAGTTTTCATAATAAAAGCCATATCCTTGTTGATATAATCATCAGCATCGACGCGGAAAAAGAATTGCCCCCTACAGTTCTGTATTCCCAGATTCGATGCCACTGCAACACCAGAGTTCTTCTTTGTTTTTAAAATTCTTACTTTGTCAGCGAAGGGCTTTATTTTTTCTAGAGAATCGTCTGTGCTACAATCATCAACAAGAATGATTTCTACATTCACGTTTGCCTGAGACAAACAACTTCTCAAACATCTAGGGAGATAATCTCCATAATTATAATTCGTAACAATTATCGATACTTCTGGCAACATATTACTTTCTCAAAATGTCCAATTCTTTTGTCAAGTCTCTAAATTGTTTTAGAGACTTGTTGTCAAAAGAACAAAGATGTGCGCCTTCGAATTTGCTTTGCGCAAAAATATCATTACTAAAGTGCTTTTCCAGAATCTTTGCGCCGCGGTGATGGGCTTGCACTGCTGCTGCGATACCTATCGTGTGATCACTATATCCCGTAAAACTACTCTTTTCAAAATCTTTTGGCATCTTTTTCAACTGCTCATCATGGAGAAACGTCGGATATTTAGAGACACAAAATAAATATTGAATGTTTTCAAACCCATACGGAAACTCACCCTCTGGCAGCATGCCTGTTGATATAATCGTTGGAAGGCCTTTTTCCAATATCTTCTTACATAGCCGCGGGTTTGTGGCAGCTGTCCTACTGGCTATCTTGTGGCGCTTAACATAAGTGCCCTCAAGCCATTCAAGTCGTTCTTCATCGAATACTGACGCCATAAACTCTACACCAATAAAATCGCAAAAGGAACTAATCTCGTGAAGATCATCATAACTAATATCTCTATATTTCCTATCTGTATTTCCAAAGAACTTTTCAGAATCCATCAATTGCACCTTCACAACGTCTGCGCCGGCAGTAAATGCGGAAAGAGCCATCCGCTTTAATTCTTTTATGTCTCCGTGGTGCTGATTGCACAAATCAACTATTATTTCCATGTAAAAACTCCGTCAGCACCCTTTTGGTTTTTGCTTTTATTTCTGTCATTATTTCACCATTCATGTCTTTAGCTTGGTATAATTTACCACGAGAAGTAAGAGGCTTTGGTTCAATTTTGTTATTTAATATATTATACACGTTTTCTGCTAAAAGGTCAAACCCTGTTTTACAAGTTTTCATAAAAACATCATCAGGAGAATCGCGCGATGATAATCCCTGTGTCTGTCTCTGTAATATTATGTCGCCGCCGTCAATCGAATTATCGATATAATGCACTGTCGCGCCTATGGTCTCTGGGCGCTCCTCTTGCAACGCCCAATATGAACTATCAACGCCGCGGTGGTACTCAACAAGTCCAGTATGTATGTTAATACAGCCCAGACGGGGTATCGAGAATATTTCCCTTTCTAATAAAGGTGCACCGAAGACAAAACATATATCTGGATTTAATCTTTTAATTTCTTCTATTATTTGTTTTGAATGCAACTCTTTTGGAGCGCAGAATACCGGGCGCATTCTTTCGATCCACCGGGGCCAGCCTTCTCCGAAATGATTTAATTCTGATTTTCTAAAATCATCTATACCATTCAATTTAGAAACAATTATTGAATTGTTAATCTCTATTTCTTCTCGTAATCTGTTAATGAAGGCGAGGTGTCTTAAGCAATTTGATGTTATTATGAGCGACTTCATAGTTTTATTGGATTCCTGCCCATTCTTGTAAAGGCTTCTCCCCTATTTGCGTCAATAGAATAGCCCCTGATTTTAGTTATACCGTCTATATAACTGCATATATCGTTGAGGATCCCATGTTGCGAGAGGTAAATATCTAGTGCGGCCTTTTTGTGCATATAGGTTTCTGTTATATCAACTACAATATCTGGATTTGGGTGGGGATCCAATATTTCAAACGACCATAGATCTTTCACTCTGTGGGGCTGACCTAGTTCTTCTAAAATGTTTTCGTGTGCCTTCCAACATGCTTCTTCTGCCAGGAGAGATGTCCTTTTGTGATCTCTGTGTTTACAAATTTGGTTATGAGTTATTACTAAATCCGGCCTTACTTCCCGTATTTTTTGTATAAATTTATGAAAATTTGCTTTCTTATTCGATACCTTTTGGCATTCTAAACCAAAGTTGTGCAGTTTATATACGCCCAGTGTGGCCGCGGCGTTGTGCGCTTCTTCCATTCTTGTTTCTACGATGTCGCGCGGGATGGTACCTTGTTCCACTCCTGTCGAGCCATCTGTCACAAAACAGACATGAATTTCAGATCCTTGATTTGACCATTTCTTAATAGTGCCTCCACAACCTATCACCTCATCGTCCTGGTGGGCTGCAAAAACTAAAACTCTTTTTGGGATATTAATCATGTTTCGTTCTCGATTCAACGAACTTTATATCTTCAATAGTATGCACGTCATGGACGTTACAAACATATGCGCCCGTCTTTATGCTCAGATCCCTTTGGAACACGTAACCCGACTTCATAATCCTAAAAGCTGCATTTTGCATTAAATTTATATCAACGCTTATCAGTTCATTCCTATCGTGCTTAATAAATTCGCTAATTGCATCATCTAGAATATTCGAAGTAATCTCTGGAGAGTTTGCCTGAAGAGATACGTATATCTGCGATTCCTGAAAATTATCTTCTATATATTCCACTGTCGATCGAATGGCTTCCATTTTAAATATATGATCTTCTGACAGCCTTGGGTCTCTGCGATGTATTTTTGCGCCGTATTCCGATGCTACTTTTATTATCTCTTCGTCTTCTGTAGATACCCAGACGTCCGAGATCAACTTACTTTCTTTTGCGGCTTTGATCGACCAAGATAACATTGGCTTGCCCCATATGGGATGAATATTTTTTCTAAGGAGCCTTTTAGAGCCTCCGCGGGCGGGTATAATTGCCGTTATTTTAGGAGCCTTATTGTGTGCAGCTATAACATCTGCAAGGCCAGTCATCAAGCCCTCCATCATGGATTAGCTTGCAAAAAGCTAAAAAAGGCATATTTGGGACTTACACACGCAACGCTGGAGAACGATATGTTTCTTCTTTCTTTGAAAATTGCCCTAGAGCCTGAATGCAATGCACAAGAATCAAAAAAGATAACATCTCCTGCCTTTCCAGTGCAGACAAGCAAATCATACTTTGAATCTCCGACTGTTACTGTCTTTTTTCTGTCGACTGGTAGCAACTCGTTGGGTGCACTATCCGGAGAGACGTATCCACAATGTGATTTCGGCTTCTTTAGAGAATGTTTAGGCCAAGTGCGAGCTTCACCGTTCTTTGTTGGCCAGTTTGATTCATCGCCATACTTACTAAAACCAGTAAAAGAAAACCTATCATGCAAGTGTTGTTTGTCATACTTCTTCTTCGCCCTGTGTGAACCTAGAGCGAAAAGCAGAGGAGCTGTAAACTCATCAACATCCTCCAAGAGAACCATCGCCTTAAGTCTGGTCACAGAAACATCGCGGTGCCAGCCATTGTGATTTATCGGAGATGGATATATCCATTCCGTGTTGCTCCTCCAATCATTACGGGCAGGAACATTTTCATAGCCCGCGAATATGGCTTCAAAGATCGGATTTTTTGTGAGCTTCTCAACACCAGGGGGATGATTGTTGTTAAATATCTTCGACTGCATTCTTAGCTGACCATCGTTTGGAAGAGAGGGGGTGTTCCAAAAAGCATCGGGCTTGACGGGGCCCAATATCTCTCTCCAATTGTCAACAAAAATTTCCCACCGCTTGGGCCCAATTGCGAATTCTTGTATAACTCTCGAATTAACATATCCCGATATATACTCCCTGGGGTGGAGCTTATCTTTTATCATGTCTTGAAAGTCTTTTATTTCTTCTAATTCTTCTTCTGAAAAAAGCTTTTCTACTTTTACTATTCCGTTTTTAAACAATTCTCTCACATGCGGCCTAGCTTCTTCCGGGCAGGAAGAGGACTTTAAGTATTTTTCTTGCTCTTTGTCAAAGAAATTATACATATCAACGAAAAAATCCTTATCTTCTCGCATATTATCACCGACAAGGGTCAACTCAGAGAAATCGAATTCTCCTGTATAACGAGATTGCATTTGCTTTTTTATAGAAACATCAGAATTCCAGTCAAGATCTTTTACTGCAGAATACGCTCTTTCGGCGATAGACCTTGCCAAATCTTTTCCCTGTGCTGTTTTTTGCACATTTGTCTTAAAAAACCAAAAATCTAAACAATTAGTTTGAAGAGTTGCTCGGGTTCCTGGTAACTTTATGTTGTGACCTCTTGGCGAACATATGACTTTAAATCCATTTTGCTCGAACCTCTCTACGATTTTATTGGTTTTCGCGACGGCGGCTTCAGAGGACATATTCAAAACTTCACGAAGATATTGTAGATGAAATTCTCCGGTTAATTTTTTACAATTATTTAAAATAAACTCAAAACTTTCCTCGTTGTCAAAAATGGAATATTCCGACCCCTCTACATCTATCTTCATAAAATCAATATTAGTGATGTTATTCTCTCTCACTAAATCCATAAAGGAGATTGTTTCCACATAATCCCGATTGCTCCTTAGGAGCGAATCGTCTGACGATTCGCGCTCGTCCACAGCGATACAATTTACGGTCCCCCATCTTTTGCCACCTGTTATGTTTGTATCTATCTTAATGAACTCACCAGTATTATCGCCGGTAATAGCACGGCAAATTGGGAAAAAATTCTCTCTTCCTAATACTCGATTCCAGTCCTTTAAGGCTGATTCTAGAATTTCAGAATTTGAATTTGAAGCCTCTATTGCATAGCATTTTACATTTTCGACGTCGAGGCACATTGAAGTAAAATCTCCCTTAGACGCGCCGAGGTCGACAACTACGTCACCTTCTTTAATTTTGAAATATTTGAAATATCCATTTTGCCACCCACTTTTTAATAACTTGGGGATCTGAAAGTCTTTTAGAGATTTTGTTTCTTTGTTTTGTTTTTCTTTGCTTGTCATCGATGTTCCTCTTTTATAGCCTTATATTAGCATATCCAAGATCCTTTTGCAAGATTCTTTATGATCAAAAAGGTGATTCTGTCTCGCCCTCTTGAATTCTTCTGTAAGATCCGCGGACGTCAAATAAGTAGCGGCTGCTTGAAGTTGCCCCGGAGTGAAGTCTGTTTTCAGTTGGATGCAATAATCATAATCATATAGATAATCATGCGTCACTCTAAATCTTTTTTTATTCCCGTTTCTCACGCTCGGCTTGATATCAAAATTTATAAGCGGAACATTATGCATTACGCACTCTTCTACAGTGGTTGATCCAAAGTTAATGACAAGCTTAGAGACCTCTAAAAGTTCCTGTGTGGTGTGAGGAAACCAAGATCGATCTTCTAAATGACGGCCCCCGCTCTTCTTCAACATCTCTTTATACTTTCTTGGAATCGGATCTTTGCCTCTGGTTTTTGCTAATACCCGGAATCCTGACTTTAACAAAAGTTTTAACAACCTTTCCATATTAACTCTACCCAAATCTCTGTTTTTTGGCCAAATTAAAAGAACGTTGTTTGTATCTTGTAGTTTATTGTTTTTGAGAGCTTCAGCCTCAGTGAAAGAAACATCGTATTTCGGAATACCGAGATAGAGGTTATTCCCTTCGGTGCAGCTGTAGTATTTTGCACAAAACTCACTGGGCATAAGGATGTAATCTGCCACTTCTTTATAAAAGTTGTTATAACTTTCTACAAAATCTGTCTGATAAGTGCACACAACTTTTTTTGTACTAGGAATCTTTTTTAAGATCTCAATTCCCCATCTGTTTTCGCTGGAAAATAAAACGCCAGTACATTTTTTAACCTCTCCGATCGACCTAATTTCAATATTGTGCTTTTTCGCTAAATCTTTTATTTTGTCCCTGTAGAGAAATGGACAATTATATTTTTGCGAAGGTGCAATATAGAAAACAGACTTTAACCCCCTGCTGTTACCCTCTAGCACGAGAGGCATCCAGTATCTAAGGTGGGTCATTTCCCTGAGAACAAATCCAACCTCACTCACTCTTTAACCTTTCTAGGAACTCTTGAATCAACCTGTCGAAGGCCTTTCGGTCGACGTCTTTCAAGTATCCCTCTTCTAAATAATATTTTATCAGATCATCGCCAAACAATGAGGAAAACCTCTTACACATCTCGACGTGATCGGGCTTTGCCTTCCATTTATTTAAAAAAGAGGCGTCTTCTTTTCTAATATAATTATATTCGCCGGGACCCAAGCATGGACCATGACGGTGGCAATATAAGACCTCCTCGAATCTTTCGCCGCGAACATGTACTTTTTTTCTTATCACCTTTTCAGTCCCACAAGTACTGCACTTATTTAGAATTTTCAAATCCTTATTTTTCACAACAGGAATATCTAAACACCTAAATATCCTACCTAATTCAGAATCAATATCATTAAAAAAGTGTTCAAAACTTATTATATGATCTGTTTCTGGCCTGAACGTTTGAGCTAGTTCGAAAAGTGAGGACATAAACGTAGTTTTAAACCACTCGAAGACGATATCGTCGGAAACTGTTTTACCATACCTTCTTTCTCCGTATTCTTTCCATTTCTTTATCCAAGTATAATAAAAAGAAACAGGATTTCTAAAGATATACAATATAGAAATATCTGGGTGGAAAGTCCTATGATAATTTATCATCTTAAGCGGCGGCTTATTTAAAACAAGCCACTCGCAATTGTTTATATCTTTTGCTGGTAAGAGTTGCTCTTTTACAATCTTTTTCGGGACCAAGCCTCGCGACAACATTTTCTTTAGGTCGCCCTTTGTTGTTCCACCTTGAGACCTAAATGATAATTCCTTCAAAGCAGCTATAGATGGGTGGCCATGTATCTTGTGTAAAACAAAGTGTGACCCGATGCCGCCGCTGGCTGTTATTAGTGCAGAAAACTTAAATTTACTCATTTAGTTAAATCCTTTTCAAATAAATTAAAATATTGATTAAGGCAAGACTCCCAGTCTGTTGGTTGCATCTTATTTTGTTTGTATTTTTTCGAAGTAATTATTGATAATAATTCTTCTGTATCTTTAAAAACCATATCTTCCCCTGCAAACTCGATACAACCTCCTCCTTCGGTGTACACGTAGGTTGGTATTTTACAAGCCAAGCTTTCTAATATGTGGTTCGGGCCAGGATCGAATCGTGACGCGCTAATATATAAATCATATTTTCCTAATTCTCTCCCCAGTTCTTCTCCGAAAAGTGGCGGTATAACTTTGGTGTTTTTGAAGGTTCCCATTTCCCGGCCAATATAAGTAAAAGTAAAGTCTTCGTTTTCACCTACAAAATTGTCTATCTCGTTGTAAAAATCAAAACCTTTCATAAAATTATCCGACCAGTGATGGGTTACAATATTGACTTTGCCATTATTAATTTTTTCTCGTTTTTGAAATATCTCCAAATCTGCACCGTTATAAATGGTTGAATAGTTTTTGCATTTCCATCCCTTTATTGAATGGTAGTTTTGCATCCAGTTAGACACAAACACAGTATGATCTAACCACTCGCTACAAGACAACAGAAAAACATCCATAAAGTCTGTATTTTTCCTAGCATCACATTCATTTATCCTTTGTACAAGTTTTGTATTCTTATGAAACTTACGATAATGAATCGCCTCATTAATCCCTATTCCAACTTTTGCACTTGGTCGAGGATCTTGTAAAAATATTAAATCTATATTATCCTCAAAAACATTTGTTATCTTATGGCCCCTTTTTGTACCGATTTCATAAAAAGCTTTAACAAACTTATTCCCTCCTCCCCAGGGGCCATTCACTATTTGCCTATTGATTAATATCTTCATGGACGTGCCTGTTAATAAACTGGGGTGCCATTAGTGTTTGGTGGATTTTTTGGCTTTATCCAACTGCCTTGAGAATCGACTGGCAAATTCCAACCCAAAGCCTCCGAGACATCTTCTATAGACACTGGAATTTTATTGTTTTTGTGCTTTTCCAATAATTCTTGATAATCGTGAATCTTGTAATATTTTACTTTCTTATCATCACCGGGTGGGGCCCAATAATCACCGTATCTGGTCATTCCTCTGATTCTTGCGTTCTCTCCCTTTTCATTGAAGATACCAACCGAAACGGGAATTACCGGGGCGCTATAAAAGACAGTCATTGAATTTTCTCTCAATAATCTTTCTGCTTTTTTCAACATCTTTGTCTCGGAGTCTTCACCGCCTTCGTGGGACAGGTTGTCTATATCCCAAGGATAAATTAAGTCTAACATTTTCTTTGTAACCATACAGTTCATTGCGCCCATTACGGGATTTCGATTATAGTGATACAGGAATTTAAAATCACTACTACCCAGGGCATTTGAGTATGTGCCGGCACGATTTCTCACTCTTCTTTGTGCATCGAAAGAGATACACCCAGTAGTGTCTTCGTAGTTTTCAAAAAAATCAACATATTCTTTTAACCAGCCACCTTTGATGATAAATTGAAAATCTGCGGGGATGGGCGCTACATACTTCCCTGTTGCATTTTCTACTACGATGTTTAATGCCTTTGCATACTCATTCGAAGGGTTTCTCTCTTTTTGTCTAAAAACCTTAAATCCCCTTTTATCAAGATTCTCTAGATATTCCTCTGTACCCTCTTCTGTCGAGGCGTTATCAACAACTATTATTTCCTTTTCTGGATAATCTTCTGTACAAATTAAAAAAGATTCTAAACAACTTCTCAAATAGTGAAGTCGATTACAGTTTATGAAACCAAAAGTAACTTTGGGTAATTTATTTTTCATGATCTTCTATAACCTTTTCTGTTTTTTCTATGTTATGAGTTAGGTCTAGGCCCTTTTCAAGTGCGTCCGAACCAGAAAACGCAAAGACCACCTTATTATTTACTTGTTCTTTTCTCACTTGAGAGAGCAAGTCCGCAAACATGGTTTCAGTTTCTTCTGCGGTCTGGTTGGGCGGAACTTCAAGCAACATTACATGATCTTCCCGGTATAAGAGGGCCGGAGTGTGATGTGGAAACACCCTTTTGTCTAACTTCCATCCAGGGTTATTTTCAACGAACTCATCTACTGCAGTCTTTACCCCCCGCTTTTTCCCCTGAGTGTCTTTTGGTTTAGCCAAAAGATGCAAGTGTTCCTCGTATCCATCTACTTCTGAAAAGTATTCATCATCTTCTGCCCAGCGGCCGTCGTAATCATCTATGACCATCAGACCTGTTTTCGCCAACTGGTTTGAAAGAATTTCCAATTCTTTGGATACTGTATAATAATTGTGATCACCATCCAAAAAGACAACATCCCAATATCCCCATTCCTTGTAGGACTCGTCAGCATCTAATATTACTTGAAATTTCTCTAAAAAATCTAAACTATTGTTTCTTAGCATCATCACTGTTTGTTTCTCTGAGTCGAGGTCACCGGTCAGGTTGGCTAGTATGATTCCAAGGGTTTCATCCTGCATGACGTCGACCCCCGTGAGTTGGAAATTTTCTCTATTCTTCATAAGGTGGGCGACGAGAGGTATAAAAGTTTGACCTTTATGTACGCCAATTTCTAAAATTTTTGGAGTTATCTCTTGACCAAACCCAGAGAGGTAACCTCTTATAAATCCTAAATATCCCCAATAAGCCATCTTAAATTATCTCCTTTATTATTCTTGAAATTCTCTTTCCGGATTTGCCGTCCCACAGTTCTGGCTTCTCGAACGGTGGCAGATTCTTTGCTTTTATCATGTTCAAAGAGGATACAACCTCACTTTTCGAATCTACCAACCGGTTGCTTCCTGCATGAATTGTTGAGGGTCTTTCCGTATTTTTTCTAAGTGTCAAGCATGGAATACCCAAAGCTGTAGTTTCTTCCTGAATGCCCCCTGAATCAGTGAGTACTGCAGCACTGTTTTTCATCAATGCAGAAAACTCAAAATAACCAACAGGATCTATCACTTCTAGTTTTTCTATAGAGTTAAGATCATTAAGTAAACCAAAATTTGCAAAACTATTTCTCGTTCTAGGATGTATGGGGAAAATCATTTTAGTACTTACCGATTTACAAATATCCAGTATTTTATTTAATCCCTCAAGATTGTCAACATTGGAGGGTCGATGTAAAGTAACCAAAATATAATCCTCATCCGCGGGTGAGTCTTCTATCAACGGAAGAACATTATAAAGAGAATCTATCATAGTATTACCCACAAAAAAGATAGAATCTTGACTAGCGCCCTCATTCAAAAGATTTTTAACAGCTGAGTTTTCTGTCACAAAGTGAAAATCAGATATTCTATCTACAATTATGCGATTTGTTTCTTCTGGCATTGACCTGTCAAAACTTCTGAGGCCAGCTTCTATGTGAGCAATTGGAATTCCCATCTTTGTTGCTGCAATAGCAGCGCCGAGAGTTGAGTTGACATCACCATAAACTACCACAAGATCGACCCTCTTGCCTGTGAGATATCTTTCTATACCAGTAATGACATCTGCTACTTGCTTTCCTTGCATTCTTGAAGATGCAATCTTTAAGTTTATATCTGGCTTTGGAATCTTCAAAGCTTTGAAAAAAATATCAGATAAATTTGCATCATAGTGTTGCCCAGTGTGTATAACAATCTGCTTTAAATCTTTTATTTCTTCCTTTAGAGCGTTAATGACTGGTGCGGCCTTAACAAAGTTGGGCCTTGCACCAACTACATGTACAATATTTTTAGTCATTTATAAGATTATCTCCTGTCTTTATTCCGGCCAATTGGGCCCAATGGTCGGCCCACAACTCGTTCCCATTTTCATCTGAAAGTCTTGTTATTTCTATACAATCGCCATCACTCACTATTACCGAAAGGCCTGCACAATTGTTCTGACGATTGTTGATACAGACGACATTTCCAACTTTATAAGGAAAATAACCATACTTTCTTCTCAGGTTCCATATGGTTATTTTTCCATATTTTGTTTCTAAAAATGCGCCTGGATAAGGATGAGTCAGAGCCCGGGTGAAATCACAAATCTTCTTAACTGGCCAATTTAAATCTATCTTACCATCCTCTGGAGTTCTTTTATAATATCTTGTTGCTTTTGAGTTATCTTGTGGGGCTATTGTTTCCTTGCTTTCTGCTATCTTTGGTATAGTTCTCTCCAGCATGGTCAGGGCTGTCTTGTCTACCTTGAGATAGGCAGTTCGAATATCATCCCTCTCTTCTATAATAAAGGGTTCAAAGTCTAACACGCCGCCAGTATCCGTCTTTTCTTCCATAATAAAAAGACTATTTCCCCACTCAACGGACTCTTGGTTGCTTTCTATTATCTTCCAGTTTATTACTGCTGCGCCGCGGCCGATAGGAAGAGGAGATGGGTGAATTCCTATGCAATATTTTTCAGGAACATTCAAAAGGTCTTTTTTAAAAATCTGTGACCAACCACATTGTACAATAACTTCCGGGTTTCTTCTGGAAATCCAATCAACAGTCTTTTTATTATTAATGTTATCAGTCCAGAAAACGTTATAGGGGTTTTCTTTGTAAAATTCTGCCATGCAATCGTAGTTTGATTTAGTAGTGCCCAGGGATGGTTTTAAATTAACGACGCCAACAAGATCAGATATTTCATCCAAAAGAGACACTACTTTTCTGGCCAGGGGAGTACAGCCGACAACAAGAGTTCTTAAGTTTGAGACTCTAACATTTTCATTGCCCATCTTCTTGCTATCTCCTTGTGACCTTCGTTCGTGAAGTGAACCCCATCAACGTAATATTGTTCAATTCCAAACATGTCGCAAACATCAAAATCCATTTTAACAGACAACTTCATTATAACATCATTATAGGAATCAATCAAGAAAGTATTCTTAAAATATAGAGGGGTGAAAGCTAGAGAAGGAAGAGTCGCGACAATGACGTGCATTCCATGTATTCTGCACATTGTAATTATTTGTCTTAAATTATCCTCATATATCTCTGTGGGCATAGCCTTTTGAGTATCGTTTGTACCTATCATAATTAAAGCAATTTTAGAATCCTTATGGGCCCTGGTGGCGTTCCAAGTTCTACGTAATAAATCAGAACTGGTTTCTCCGCTTATACCGTGGTTATGACAAATATAAACCTCTCCAGACTGTTCTGTCATTATTTTTGATAATTCTACTGTAGGCGAGCGTCCGTATTCATCTCGTGCACCGTAAGTGATAGAGTCACCCAAACAAAGTATTTCATTCCAAATCATTTTGGCTTCCTTTCAATAGTTGACTGTATAATCGGCTTCCTTCCAAGGGCTTGTTGTATAATCTTATTAATATCTATGACCGAAAAGGAAGAACTATACGTCTGGCCCGGCTCTACTTTTAAAAAAATCATGAAATCATCAACAATCCTGATACAATAATTGCCGCTGTCACTCAAAAACACACGATCATAGTAAGCCTGAACTGGATGGAGAGGTGTTTGACTGGAGTTTTTTCTTATTTCTCTTGTTTCCCCGGCAGACGGAGGAAACTCCAAAAGATATGCTTTTTCGATCTTTTCTTTTGTCATATAATAATTTGGCGGTCTTTTTTTTGTCAGGTATACGCGATCTTGCTTTTGGCAACTTACCAAGCAAGTCAAATTAGATAAATCAAACAAATCTAAAACATTTGTAGTGATTTCTCCTAGTTTTGATATATGATCGTCACTAACAAAAATTAAATTTGACCCCGTACAAGCAACAAGAGAATAGCCCTTCTCTTTTGCCAACATTACAAAAGACTTAATGGAAGCACCGGTGCCCAAATATTTCTGTATAGGATCGACATATTCTAAGTTTGGAGGTATTGTTTGGTTATACTCTATAACAACACATTTTGGTTTATATTGTTCAAAATTCGACCATATATGATAGTCATTGCCATCGACATCGATTGATACCAAATCAAAATCTTTCTCAAATTTGATCCCGTGGGGTTCGTGCTGAACATTGAAATCATTCAAGATTGCATCCAAGTGATAATGGCCTTCATAATGCTCTGGGGAGTCTTTAGGGTATGCATCAACGAAACAATTAAGAGTAAAGACGTTTTTGAACTTTTCAACGTTTTTATTTAATTTATCATATTCGTCGATGCCGGGTTCAATCAGAATGGTTTGCCAACCTTTTTTATAAAAAGGAGCCGTGTTGGAATTCCACAAGCCATCATTTGCCCCAAATTCCACACAAGTTCCCTTTTCTATGCCCAGTCTTTTAAAAATTTCGATAAGAATTCCGTTAGTTCCATCTCCCGAGGTTATGTCTGATGCATATTCGTTTAAATTTTCCATGTTATAGCCTATAATACTCTTTCATCCATTGAACTGTCTCCCACACTCCCTCTTCAAGAGATACTGTGTTCTTGTGGTCCAAGTCCCTTACAGACTTTGCTGCGTCGACGTGTTTATGTTTTGTTGTTAAAATTTCATTGTGATCTCGATAATCAACCAAAGATGCGTCAGCCTTTGTGTACTTTACCAAAATTTTTGCTAAATCTTCAATACTATGTTCTTGGTCTGAGGCAATATTATAAATTTCACCGTCAATGAAATTATCCGCAATATTTGCCAAGGTCCGAACACTGTCATATATGTATGTACTTGTCCTGGAGTGACCCTTGAATACTGTTATTGGCTTTCCGTGGAGCAGATTATATGTGAAGAGACAGTTCACACTCCGAAAAGGGTGATACCACTCTCCGGGCCCGTATGTATTGAAAAACCGAACCATCACCGTCTGGGTATTATGTTGAGATCTGGAATTGTAAACCTGCATCTCATTGACCCTCTTACTCATTGCATAATCGTTCATCTGGATAATCGGGGTTTGTTTTAAAACATCCTCATACATCATACCTTCGTAGTCTCCGTACACCTCGGAAGAAGAACAGTGCACCAATTTAAAACCATGTTTTTCTTGGAGTCTGATAATATGTTTCATTCCTATAACATTTGATTTCCAGACTTTTTCATAAAAATGTTCACCGTTCCAGCGGCCAAATTCTGCTGCGCAGTTATATACCAGATCAGGCTTAACATGCTCAATGATGTTTTCTATCTGCCTGAATTCACCGATATCACATCGAAAATAGTCATCTTTTTCTATCTTGCCCAGGCCATGGCCATAGTTTCGATCTGTATGATACAAATCAACACCAAAAACTTCGTGTCCTCTAATCTTGAGAATTTCTTCTAGCTTGCTGCCAATAACTCCTAAAACACCTGTAACTAATATTTTCACTATTCTTCTCTCCTGCTGACTAACAAACCTTGTTCATAAAAATATAAATAATCTATCTCAGTTCCAAGAAAACAATTTATGGCATGCTCTGGATTTTCGCAGATAGGCTCCCTATCGTTGAAGCTTGTATTAAGTAGAATTGGAACTCCGCTTTTTTCACGCCACTTTGTTATGAGGTTATAGTACCACTCGTTGTCATTTTTTGTAACAGTTTGCAACCTAGCAGAACCATCAAAATGCACGACAGCTGGTACCTTATCTCTTACCTCTTCTTTGAACTTAACGACATAACTCATATAGGGGCTATCAACATCCTTTTCGAACCAGTTTTTAACTTCCTCTCTCAATACCGATGGGGCAAATGGCCGAAACCACTGACGATGTTTAACTTTTTCGTTTATTATATCCTTCATGCCTGGAGATCTTGGATCAGCAAGGATACTTCTGTTTCCGAGCGCTCTTCTACCCGACTCCGAACCTTCTCCGAAAACGGCCACGATCTTCTGATCATCCAATAGATCTACCACTTCATCGACAGAAGATTCTCTAACTTTAATTTTTTCTTTAAATTTCTCAAGAATTGGACTCAATATATGAGAATAATTTCTCCCTAAGTAGGGAGTGAAATTATCCTCCCAGATAATCCTAGGATTATCTAAAGTCTGATGCCAAACATACTGCGCTGCGCCGATCGTTAATCCGCCGTCATGTGGTGTTGGAGTTACATAAAAATTCTTGTCTGGAAACCAGTCTAACATTTTACCCATCACTACCGAGTTTAAAGTCACGCCGCCGGCGAAACAAAGATTTTTGTGGTGGCCATGAGATTCCATGAACTTTTCCAAGATTGATCTCAAATATATTTCAGTGGCCTTTTGTAGGCCGGCGGCCAAGTCAAACTGAGCCTGTTCTCCTTCTCTCGCTATCAGTGTCCATTTGTGCAGATAAGGATGCTTTGGATCAGTGCCTATGTTTTCATCTGGCTGGCCTGCAGGCTTATGATAAGCTTGTCTTAAATCTCTTGTAAACATATTATAAAAATCATTGAAATATTTATCAGGATCGCCCATACAGGCCATGGCCATAACTGTACCCGCTTGATGGCCTCGTGGATATCCAGACTGTAATCCAAAAATATATCTTGTTGAGCGTGTCCAAACGCCACCAATATTGAGATTATCTATCGGAAAAACATGAATAGGTCTTATTTTATTATCTTTACCCTCCCAGACGGTAAAAGAGGTTATGAAGCCTTCCTCTGTCTCAATCCCTCCACCATCAATAGTAATAATGAGTGCCTCGTCGAAATTGCTAGAAAAGAAAGCATTCGCCGCATGGGCTTGGTGATGACCCACCACATAAAGATTGCCACCATTGCTCTTTAGTGTGCTTTCCAGTTTAGTTAGAGAATCATTATAGGCTTGTAATTTTTTGAAAGAATAATTCGTAGCAAAATATTTCAAATCTTTAAGAGGACCGAAGTCATCGAACATAAACCCAACACCATCTCCAGGTGGTTCTTTTTTCCTTACGTATCTTTCGTACTCTGCATGAACGATTGGTCGACCATTTTCCAAAATACAATACGAACAGTCGTGACCCGACCAAGCGCTAGCTACTTTCATATTTATCAATCTCCTTTTATAATCCTATGAGAGTCTTCATCGAAATGTTGCGTAGAAAATTCAAATAACTCTGAGTCCTCGATGGCTTCCATTTGGTGTCTTAATCCGCGATACACATGAAATGCTTCGCCGGGCTTCAGCTTGATCGTCTTGCAAGTCCCGATATCATCTTCATCAGAATATCTTACAATAAGGCTGCCAGAATGTAAATAAAAAACCTCGTCTTTCTTAACATGATAATGCCAAGAACACTTTTTTCCTTTATTGAAAAAGAGAAGCTTACCACAATATTCAGGCTTATTTACAGCCCATCTTTCATAGCCCCAACCCTTTGGAACATACATCACGCTTTGAAAAGTTTTAGATATATAATCTTTGTGCTCATTTCTGGTAATGTATGTTGGCTCAGTGATTATGCGGTCAGTTGCTGATTTGGGATCACCGAGAGACCCCGAATTAGGTAAAGAACTTGTCATCATTAACCCCTTTATCATCAACATATATATCGCCAGCTGGCTTACCTAAAAACAGATCGTGATATTTTACGCCCCAAGCGTCCAATTGCCTTCTAGTAAAATCATAAAATAATTTATGCGACGACATTACGTTATTGTTGGTTCTTCCCATTCCCCTGGCTGTCTGGTATATGATAGTGTGACCAGCATAATACAGTTCGTTTATTTCTGCAATTCTATCCATATATGGTTTACATTTGTCATAGTCGTTGCCCGGTGTTTTACAGATAGTATTATCAATGTCAAAAACGTAAATCATCTAAATCCTCTAAAGAGATGGTATAGTTACCAAACTTCTTAACCGATATTCCTGCGCATTTGTTGGCAAACTTTATTGAGTCTTCGAAAGAATCTGTTGACATAAGAGCTGTCACAAATGAGGCCATGAAAGTGTCTCCAGCACCGCATACATCAAAGACATTGGTCGATTCTACTGGAAATTCTTTTTCTCTCCACCGTGCGCCCTCTGCTCCCAATGTGACTATTATTTCCGAATTAAGTGGGAGAACTTCCATCTCTTCGAATTCCTCTTTGTTGACTTTGATGATGCACCCACTATAGCATGAAAGGTCTTTCTTTTTAGAGTCTACAAAGATTTTTACCTTTCTTTTTGATAATTCCTTCATGAGTTCTTCGCACTTTTCATGAGTTAAAAATCCCTTGTTATAATCTGATATTACAACACAGTCATAATCGAAATTCATGTTTCCAATTGTCTTAAGGAGTCCTATAAACATGGGTTCTAGTTCTTTTTCTTCTCCCCTGTCGACTCTCAATAAATGCTGCATTGTTGTCTGATCTACAAATCTTTCTTTCACTATGTTTTCTCGATTTGTAAGGATTAAAGTTTCATGACCAAAAGCTTTAAGATTCTTTTCAACGTTCAGTGCCATTCCTGGCTTTTCTTCCGAATAAGATAACTTAACCACTGGCACAGGGGCTTCTGGGCTCAACCTTGCACATGTGCCATAATTATAGACATCTGTACAGGAGTCACCTATCACCAATATTTTGAATTGCTTTAGTTGTTGAATATCCATCTATATACTTAAAAATTATCACCTTTTCACACAAGTCTTTTCCGACTACGTTTTCAGGCTTATAATCACCGCCCTTTACGATGATATCTGGTTTTATTTTTTTGATCAAATCATAAGGAGTATCTTCATCAAAGATAATAACATCATCTACATACTTACAAGACATTAACATATATTTTCTGTCCTTCTGTTTATAGACTGGCCTCTTTGGCCCCTTGAGTGCTTTGACACTACGATCTGAGTTTAACCCGACAATGACCTTTCCATATGTTTTGCAAAATTGCAATAATTCCACATGACCCCTGTGGAGAATATCAAAACAGCCATTTGTAAATACGATCTTCTTTTTTGCCATAACACTATTATGACAGAAAGTCAACTGCTTTGTCAAGTATTTCTTTATAATTGTGCGAAATTGCGTCCTGAGTACACTCTGGGCATTCTATTTTCAATCCACAAGGTCCGTGGGAGCCTATGTTAATGTTGATATTTTGCGGGTAAGCTACCATTTTTGGATCCTGATATCCTGTTATTATCACTATTGAGGTTGTATTTACACATGTTGCTGCATGGACCAGACCACCCTCCGTGCTCATAAATAATTTGGCTTTCTCAATAAGTAAAGTTGCACTTCTGAATGAGGTTTTTCCTCGAAAGTCGACTACGTTTTCTAGCAGAGGATAATTCGGCAAGCCAACTTGCACTATTTGTATTTTCTTGCTCAATTCATTTACTATTTTCTGCCACTTTCCCAGCGGATATGATCGGTTTGGCGTATAATTTTCCTTCGAATAGGGCTCAATAACTATGTACTCGTCATCCAGTTCACCAATCAGTTCAGCCATATTTTGCCTCTCTGTTTCGGTAAAGTATAATTCACACCTCAATTCTGGATTTTCTATATTGTAGAATTCGCACATTTGCTCTATTATGTGCTTATCATAACGATGGTATGCTTTATAGGGAGTGTCTGTTTTGCAGTAATTTGCTTGAGGGTTGTTCAAAAACATGGGAAAGGCTTTTGCGTTCTTATCAACGCGAGTTAAAATATGTGGATTATTTTCGAAAACTTCACTTCTAACAATCCTAGAAACTGTCTTGCCGTCGCCCTCACAAGGTAAAATCTTTACATCTTCCGGAAGTCTTTTTGAAATCTCTCTTGCGACGGCCGTCCAGGCCAGATATCCGCCTAAACCCACACTAAATCCTTCTTCTTTTTAAGAACTATAAAACTATTGCCTTCCCTACAGCTTTCAACCTCATCATACCATTCGAACACTCTTCCATAATCTCGCTCTTTTTGTCGTTGTTCTCGGTAGAAATCAGAAAAAACAACAACAGAATCATCATGCAAATTGGGTAAAATGGACCTTGCACAGTTTGCTCGGCACATGCCATCGATTGATACGACATCAAATTTTTTATCCCTGAATTGGTCGAGATTCTGTATTGCGGAGTGGTATGCAAAATTTCTCTCCTCTGAAGCCTCAAGACCGCGGTCATCTCCCTCTCCTAAATCGTATTGAAAGCTATGCAACAAGGTCAGATTTGAAATTCTAAACATCATCGCCAAAGCAGCAACTCTACCATACCAATGGCTGTTGTGCTCCACAGAAACTACGTGCTTGCATTTCTCAACCAACTGAAGCGTACTAAATCCAGCGCCGAACTCTAAAACTTCCGAATCAGGTGTACAATATTTATACACAGCCTCAGCTTCAGCGCCTGACATGTTAGGGGTCTCAAGATATAAATAAGATAATATCTTTCTAATTTCTTTCTTTTTGGTTTCTGGAATTTTCCATTCTTCAAAAGAGAAAATCGGGAACATGAGATTTTGTATCAGACCTATGCGATCTTCGAGAGGAAACTCGTCGGGGTCTGAATAAATATCAGAACTTGCCAGGGCGGTTTCAAAGAAATTTCGAAATCCTCTGGAAACTCCTCTTTCGTTGCAGCGTTTTAACTCATTTGATTCATAATAATCCATCTATTATTCTCCGCAATATTTTACCATCAAATCGTATGCATCATTAGCATACCTTTCATATCCAGCATGTCTAAGAATATACTCTCTTGGTGAGATCGAAGGCTTGAGTTCTCCACTCAAAAACTGTTTTACTTTTTCTATGTAAGGTGCGGCGGAACCATCCTTCCTTTTGAGGTATTTTTCTGTCATGCGATCTGTATCGTGCACCCAAAAATTTTGATCAAATATACTTGGAGTATTGTTTGGAGAACCAATCACTGGAACGTCTAGAAACATTGCCTCGTATGTTGCGATTCCCGGACATTCGTCTAAACTAAGGTTGATACAACATTTTGATTTCAAAAGAGCATCAAAATACTCCTCTCTCTTATAACTGCCATATGTTAACTCGATGTAAGAAATATCATTCTCGTCTAAAAGATCAATTATTCCATCATGAAAATTAAAATAATTATCGTCATATCTTCTTCTCTTGGAATATACTAAGCAATCATATTCAATGTTTTTGTTTTCTATGAGTTTGGGGTCGATGTCGAAAGTAACACACTTATCAAGATAATCTGCTTTATGCACCTGATCTTTTCTTAAGAACTTTTTAACATGATTATTGTAAAATTCAACTTGATCTATATATAGATCAAACTCCACCTCAGACACAAACCACTTGTCCCAATCATCAGCGGCACCAATGTCTGGATAATCTAAGAGAACATTAGGGCCGAAAACGAATTTCTTTTTGGGATATTGTTGTTTTAACACATAATAAAGCTTTGGTGCGAAACCTTTTGCATAGAACCAAAAAATATCATAACTGTGAAGGTCTTCGACTTGCAAGTTTGGAATTTTCCATAACTCGTGGACTTCAAACCTCTTTAAACTGTCTTGATTCAAAGCATCTACATGATGATCAAATGTCAAACCGGGGCCCCGGTCGCCGCCGGGGCGAGAACACATCAGAATTTTAAATTTCTTATTAATCAATTTTTCTAAGTTCTCTCAGCCTTGGATATGGAGTTTTTGCCTTTAAATCAGCCTCGATTCTTAACTGGTCTTGACGATGGACTCTGTCGACAGATATTGGATTAGTTCTATTGTAAACATATTGAATCTTCTGAATATCGGCGAAATGGTTTGGGCCGGCCATTTCGATCATCGGATACATAATAACCCTATCCCAAGTAAATTTATAAAAATCTCCATCAACATCGATCATGTCAGACCTACGAATCTCCTGAAACAGTTCTTTTCTAAATGTCCTTAAATGAGAAAATGTCCAAGCTTTGTGTCTTATATTGTCGTCCCAATAATCCTCTGTGACCACTGGTCGTACAACTCGGCCTCCGAGATTCTCAATATAAGAACCCGCCGTAATCCACACTTTATCGTCTTGGTATATTTCATTCAAAGTCTGAAGGACATATCTGTTTGCCAGCCAATCATCACCATCAAGAGCCACTATTATTGTACCCTCTTCTGCCATGGCAATGCCATCATATAAGTTTGCCAATGCTCTTCTGTTTACTTTGTTGTGTATTATTTTTAATATGCAATTTCTGGATTCTACGCTTTTTTCTATATCTCTTAAAACTTCTGCCGTGCTATCAGTGGAAGCATCATTAATATAAATTACTTCATAATTGTCATAATCTTGTTGTAATGCAGATTTTAAATTTCTCGCTATCCACTTTTCGCAATTATATGCAGGAATCAGGATTGTAAAATGGTTGTTTTTCAAAATGCTGTCTCCCAGAAGAATCCGGGCCTGGATTTAAGGTATTCTATTGTCTGTTCACGAGGCCCCGTGAACCACTCTTCATTACTATGTTGTACATTCTCGTTCAATTCTAGTTCGCAATCGAGTAATTTAGCCTCTATCACAAATCGTGGACAAGTATCTAGACCGCCCGGCTTAAAACAAATGCCTTTAGAAGATGCCAATTTATCCAAAAATTCCCCAGGCGATATGTTCCATATAACATCACATGGCAGATCATTTTCTTTACACCATTCTTCCGATTCTTTGGCTCCTTTGACCCAGCTTTGAGAACCTAAGACAACCCAGCGATTATCCTTCTTTTTGCCCCTAACTGATTCAATTTTTTCAAAAAAGCTTTTCCCGAACAAGGAAGAGAGAACATATAAATTATCTCCCTTCAATCCATTGAGATTGGCCTTATGTATTTTCATTTGTTCGTCAGACATAAAGAACACAGAGCTTGCACCATTCATGAAGTCTTGCATCATTTGACCTAGTCGTGTAGAGGGATAATCACATTCTTCCCCTTCCACTAGATTATAAAGTAACGGGTTTCTGTGCTTGCAAAATTTATAATCAAACTCCACAAAACTATAATCCACCCCAAGGTCTGCCATTGATCCAACTACTTCTTGAGAAAGTTGTGAAATATTTCCGAATATAAATTTAGAATCTTTGTTATTCTCTAAGAAAGCTTTACTCAAAGAAGAGGAATTAACCATCCCTACAGATGAAGGGCAAGTATCTATTAAAGCTTGGAGTGACATTTCTGCTCCGCCGGCATACTGACTTTCGAACATATCACTAACAAATACATATTCTGATTTTTGGCCAATACTCGGAATCAAAGACTTTAACATCTTCTCCAATATCACTTCTTCCTTGTAGTTTTCAACTATATGATCTTGTAGTTTCTTTGCCCACGATTTATACATTCTTGGATTCTTGTGTAAAGAGTTTAATTTTCTCTTAAAGTCAACCTTGTTCGGGTAACACCACATAGAGTCTGCTACTATTATGTCTTTCCAGACAGCCTCCTTCTGTACAGGAGCTAAAATATAATCAACCTTGGAAAATAGTGCCTTAGTTTTCGTCTTTTGCGTCTTCTTGTTTTTAACTGGCGCGTGTAAAAAATCCATGTGGCCGCTCCAGCCGGGGGCCAAAACAGGTAGTGCATTATAAGAAGCCTCGAACAATGGTAGTCCAAACCCTTCCCCGTGTGTAGTAGAAATGAGAGCTTGAATTTTAGGATGTGTATACAAAGAATTCATTTCCTCTTGGGAAAGGCTTCCATGTAGTAAATAAACTTTACATTTTCTGTTCTTTTCTCTTAGTGCGTTAGTAAGTTTTGATTTAATTGCAATTCGATCCATAATGCAATTCTTTGCCAAATTTGACTTTATTACCAAGCCGACTTCCTTGTCGCCCATCTCTTCTAAGAACCACATTATTGTCTTTTCTAGATTCTTCCTTATAGCCCATTGTGCAACTATCAAGTAATTCACATCATACTCAAGGTCTAATTCAAAGTTCTCGTCTCTTTCAAGAGTTTTCACTGGATATGAGACTACATCTATTGGGCAATTACACTTTGCTTCAAATTGTCTTCCTTCTTTGTCTTGTACTGTGTAACTCGTGTTTTCAAATACCCATTTCGAAAATTCAGATGGCACGATGAGTTTGTCAATTTCATACGTTTTTTTGATCCAATTTTCAGACACTTTTGTTGTTTCGACGCCGGCGGTGACAACAACTCCATACGGCGCTCGTTTCTCGAATTCGTTAGGGATCCCAATATGGATATGTATATCAAAATTTATAGGCTGTTTTGATTCTTGCAATTTTGCCGTCTTGTGTAAAAGGCCATCGATCCACATTCTTTCTTCAGAATTTCCAGATACCCAAGATGTTGTGCCCCAGTTGAGAGCGACAACATATATATCAAAAAGCTCCTCTCTTTGGCGAAGAGCCCTCAAGATAAGCCTCGAATGCTCTCCGTATCCGGACATAGTTAGGGCCGGCCCAGTTACTAAAACTTTATAATTCATGCTATCTCCATTAATTCCCAAGACTTGTAATTTTTTCTATTTTGCCAAGAGCCGTGTGATTCGTGCAGTCTCGTAAGTGTTTCATCCCACAATTCAGTATATTGAGTAAATCCATAATTCTTCAAGACATGTTCTCTGCCCTTTCGGCCAAGTTCTTGGCGTTCTTCTTTTGACATGTTATAAAGCTTTTCTAAAGCCGCGACGACATCGTTACCGTCAACCCTGTCCTCATAAATGTATGGAACATCTTGTGATCCAATTATCGATTTTGCACTAGGCTCTATACCCACGCCAAACCAATCTTTCCCATCTGTAACTTGTTCTTGAAGGCCACCTGTCATATTGACAATTATAGGAGTTTCGCAGGACAAAGATTCCAAAGTACCTAACCCAAAACCTTCTGCATCGGCTACGTTAATTGTACAGTCCGCTGCGTTATAGAGCATCGCCAAATCCTCCGAAGGAACCTTGTTGACAGATAACATAAATTCCCCGTTTACCATGCCCGTCTCCACCATAATTGCCTCAAGGTCTTGGCCGTTCGGGTCTTTTGGTTCCGTATGCATTATCAAACACACGTTTTCTCTTCCCACTTTATCGGCGAACTCCTTGAACCACCACATAACAGAACCGGATTGCTTTCGGCGGGCATTTCTATTATTCCAAAAGACCAAAAATCTCTCTTTCCCGTTTTTAGATACACCAAGATTGTTTGTTTTTCTAAACTTTTTAACTTCATTTTCAGAGACTTTTTTAAAAATATTCGTATCTACTGTATGTGGTATCCGCACACATTCAACCTCGGGGGCAACATGTCTTACGATTTGGTCTGTTACATCACTGATTGTTGCCACAAGATCATTTGATAAATAAAACCGCTTATTAAAATTTGGAAATGGAAAATTATCCCAAACATGATAATATACCAAAGGCATTTGAGATCTTATTTCGTTTTCAATCTCCCAGAGCCATGGCCAAAATCGAGGATCTGTCATTATCCACATCATATCTGGCTTTTCGGCCTGGATGCACGACCTAACCATCTCTTGGTTTCCGTAACCATCAACTGGATATATTATCCAATCATCGCCGTATTCTTCTGTCCTGATCGGCTGATAATCTCTATGCCTAATTGCCCCTCCGAAACAAACAAATTGATATCTACCTGTTCTTAAGAGTCCTTCTATCATATATCTAGTTTGGCCGGCCACTCCGGACGGAGCAAGAGGGCTATCTGATAATACGAAAACTTTTATCTTTTTCATTTATTTTAATTTACCTTTATGGGCAATGTGTTGTGTTGTAAAATTCGCATCTACGACAAGAAAGTTTGTTTTTGATATGTATATTTTTCTCTATATTAACAACTGCCTTGTTTAAAAGATTCAAAGCATTGTCAACTCTTATCTTGCCGTTTGAAACTTTGAATATTTCTGCTTTGTTCTTTTTGGCTGTTCGCTTCAAAAGAGCAAAGTAAGTTTCTATCAAGTCTTCTTCTATATTATACTTTTTTCCATAGAAATTTTTATAAAAACTTAATTGATAGACTGTCATTTTTTCTGCTTTTCTTCTGGCGTCCCAGCCCCAAGAACAAGTTTTCCAGTCAATAATGTGAATCTTACCATCTGGAGTCTTTAAAACTAAGTCAATAAACCCCTTAAACTTCAAGTCTGTTTCAAACTCTGTAATGTTCTCATAGATTGGCTCTTCTACTGCTAATACTTCAAATTCTGGAAACATCCTATCGAGTTCTGGTAAAATATAGTCTACCAGATCGTCAGCTTGACCTTTCATTGCCTCGATCAAATCCGGATTCATTTCATATGAGCTGGAAATAGTATTTATCTCTTCTTCAAACTTGTTTAAGAAGAGCTTCTTTTTTTCTAGATTTCTATCTAGAACTATGTTTTCACATACGTGATGAATTGCCGTACCAAACGCGGTATACTCGTTTCCTACAAAATTCTTTATTTTATCTTTATAAATAAGCTTGTGTTTAAATGGGCACTCATTCCAAATTTTTAGTTCCGAAAAACTAATCCTTCTTTGTTGGTCTTCTTGTTGACTTAGGGGCATTTCGTCTCCTTCTCTTGGGAGTAGAAGGCTTAGTTTCAGTGGGGGTCTCTTCTGTGCTCGGCGCGGCGGGAATGGTCAATAACTCTTCCGAGATTGGACTTTTCTTTGGAGCCACTTTTATCGATTCAATTGGAAAGGCGGAATTTCTAAATTCCCACTCTCCAGAAGATGGAACACCATCGGTGTAATTATCTATTATTGCACTCTTTCTAATATTCGACACCTTGATACCCCTATCTTTTAAAATGGCTAAGACATCATTAATATCAACCGACTGAATGCCGGTGCCACGTCGTTTCGGCAGGGATATTCTCACTGTTACAAATGGTTTATTTTCTTCTACTTCTATTTTCATGTTTTCACTCCTTATTATAATGTATTTTTTCTAGTTTGTCAAATAAAATAGGACTTATTGCTGCAATTTTATCTGGCTCTCTATGGTGATAGAAGGCTTCGAAGCCGTTTGCGAAGTATTCCCTCAAAGAAGTCGCCCCATATGGGGAATAAAACAAATTCGATGCGATTGAGTCAAGAATTTGATATCCCACTTCAAAGTATAACAAATTATCAAAATTATTTGAATATTCTGTTTGCATAAAATCTTGATATTCAAACTGATATCCGTGAGCTTCCAGTAAGTGAAACAACCTTTCTCTCTTTGAGAGGAATTCTGCTTCGAGACGGCCATCCGAATATATAATCAAAAATTTCTCTTCTTCGAGGGCGTGGGCCATCTCGTGTATTATATCATCAAGGATATCATCTTCGTCATCTTGATTGTTTGTAACGTATATACCGCCGTCCATATACGCAGCATTTGTATGCTTTTTCTTCAGGAAATCAAACTCGCCAACTATTATATGATCAATAAAATTAAAAAACCTGTCAGGCATTTTCTCATCTAAAGATTTTAAAACATGTTCGAAATCTACATTATCTGGAAGAGGGTCTTTAATATAAACTGTTATGTTTCTAAACTGTAATTCTCTTACTGCTTTTTTAGATCTTTTTTTCGATTCTTTGATATATGATTCATTCAGCACTTTTTTCATTTACAGGTTCATTTTCCTGAATTTCGCGAGCTATTTTCTCACCCTCTTGAACATCAGTAAGAGCCTGATGATATCCCCTTATCCAGTTCTCCTCCGCGATGGCCATCAAAAACTCTGGAAATTCCTCTGCCATAGTATTCACTATCATTTCCACCGTAACGTTGTCGTCCTCTGGTTTTTCTTTATTCCCGACATGGTTTATCATCCATTCCTTCATTTCTGAATCTGGAGTTACAGTTTCTTTTAAAATTTCTGTTTCTCCTATATCGGACGGGCCGAAGTCTATTTTATTTTTCATTTGTTTTTCCTTTCTTATAGTAGTTTTGCTGCCACAGATGCAACGTTTGAGCGCTCACCCTTTACGAGGGTAACATGGCCAGTTATGCTTTGTTCTTTGAGCTTTTCTACTACGTATGTCAAGCCGTTGCTGGTTGCATCTATATAAACATTGTCAATTTGTTCGACGTCCCCAGTAAGAACGATTTTAGTTCCCTCGCCGACACGAGTGAGGACTGTCTTTATTTCATGCCTATTCATATTTTGAACTTCGTCAATAATAATAAAAGAATTTGATATGGATCGGCCGCGTATATAAGTCATAGCCTCAACTTCTATTCTACCTTCATCGATATACATATCAAGTGTCATCTTATCATTACCAAACAAGAATTGCAAGTTATCTTGTATGGGAGCCAACCAAGGAAGCATTTTCTCTTGCATCGTACCAGGAAGAAACCCAATATCCTTCCCGACCGGCTCGACAGGTTTAGTGACCACTATCCTACTGTAGACACCGCCTTCGAAAGTTTGCTCTAAAGCTGCAGCAAGAGCTAAAAGAGTCTTACCTGAGCCGGCTTTGCCTATGAGAGACACCACTGGAACGTCTGGATCCATGAGTAAATCTACAGCGAATGACTGTTCCTTATTTCTTGGCTTTAAACCCCAGATACCACTCTTACATTTTGGTATCTTTTTTAAGGGCAAATTGGTGTCTATAAACCTCCCAAGTGCTGTCTTTTTTTCGTTTGAATTTGATACAAGCATCACGAACTGATTCGGATTAACTTTTATCTCTTCTGGATCCAGAAAAACCGGTTCGCCTGCATACATATTATCTACAACTTGATCATCAACCAAGTGACTTATAAAACCCGTATATAAGCCTGAGACGTCTTCTACAACTTGCTCAAACGCATAGTCTAAAGAATCTAAGCCTAGCGAATCGCACTTCACTCTCATATTAATATCTCTAGAGACCACAATCACTTTTCTTTTTGGATTACTGTTTCTTTCTGATAGGGCTGTTGCTATTATTTGATTATCTGCCTGTTCCGAATCTAAATCATCCGGAAGGACGAAGGGGTCATAGCTTTTTACAAAAACCAAACCTTTGCGTAGACCAATCCTTACACCTTTCGCAAGATTGCCCTTCTCTCTGAGCTTATCAAGCTTCCTTATGAGATTTCTTGCGTGGGATCCTGCGGGGTCTTGTCTTTTTTTGTTATTATCTATTTCATCTAAAACTTTCAAAGGTATAACAATGTCGTTATTCCCGAAAGATCCTAATGCATTTGCATCGGTAAGATAAACGCTAGTGTCTAATACATATGTTTTTTTTGCCAAGTTTCACTCTCTTTGTTTCTAATAGTAATTAGTATTTTAGTTTGTTTTTTCCCATGGCCCGGGGAGCAAAGTGAACTGGTTTTTTTTATTTTCTAAAATTTCACCTCTCACGAACGGCATCTCAGTGTTATGATAACATCTACAACAATTTGTTTTAATTTCTTTTTCCGAAGTGACAGTAGTATTATCAGAAATTCCACTCAAAGCCGCGCCGGCGGCGATGAACAATATATATTCTTTCATTAAAATGGCCCTTTATTTCGATTATTTTGAAATGTTTTGAAAAAAACATCTAGTTTTGTTATATTTAGTATATAGGAGCAAATAATGTTAAAAAGATTCCGTTTATTGCTAATAGTGTCGATATTATTAGCAAACATCAGCTGCCACAAAACAAGCATAACAAATTTCAATGCTATAACAAAAGAAAAAGTATTTCCAACCCATTCCTTCGTGCAAGTACTAAAACAACTTCACATATATGAATGTTTAAATGAAGCACAATGTAAAGCTGGCAAATTCACATCTGCCGGGTCTGGTATTTCTATAGGTAACACAGGTATTGGCACATTGGTTGTGACCGCCTCTCATGTCTGTAACACAGAATTAAACCCTAAAACCAAGGAGCTTCTTGGAAAACACGAAGTATATCTAGAGGTTAAATCAATACACGGGGCGATATTGAAGGCCGATACTGTTCATTCTTCTGATTTAACTCTCTCCAATGTCGACCTTTGTCTTTTGCACATTAGAGACTTGTTTTTACCTGGAGTGAAAATATCCAAAGTACCTCCTCAAGTTGGAGATCAACTATATTCTATTTCTGCTCCTCTTGGGATCTTCGAACCACCGACCGTGCCGCTCTTGAGTGGAATATATAGCGGACCAGTATCAGATGGTGTCAATGCGATGGTAACCATCCCAGCTGCGGGCGGAAGTTCCGGAGGGGCAGTATTAAATAGGAAGATGGAATTGGTGGGGGTAATTTTCGCTACAAAAATAGGCTTCAGGCAAGTTACCTTGGCGTCAAAATTTGATAGCATGGTAAGATTTTTGAACAAGAGTGTAAATAAATTCTTGTTAAAATCTAAGAATTAGCTACCCAACTTTTCAACTTTTTTGTTTTCTTTTTTAGAATCAAAGCCAATCTTTTAGCAAAGGCCTTCTTACCTACAGATTCTGCATTCTTTATATCTTTCTCTAAAATCTGAATTTCTAATAAAAGGGCAGATATTCTATTTTCTTTCTTTTTCATCATTTTTTTGGGGCCCTGCGGACTCTCTTTTTGACCTTATTATAAAAAACATAAATTTTATACCTAAGAGATATACCATATCCCTGGGGCGGGTGTACTGGGTGGAAATAGACATCTTTTACTTTTGTATGCCTTGTTAACGAATCCACAAAGGACTTTGATATACGATCCATAGTAAACTGATAAGTATCGTCAGTGTTTCTAGATTTTTTATGATTCGCTAGCCTGGGTCCAAGATAATCATATTTTTCGAGAAATTTCTCTAAAAAAATCCTCGATTCTCTGGAAGTTATTGATCTTTCACTTTTTTCTTGAGTAGCCATCTTTATACCAACCTTTTCCTTTAAGAGAAAATGAAAAAGAACCTAAAATCATCATATAAGTCTCTTTGAGACATTTTGGACAGTGAAGCACATCTTTAAGGTGCGCCTTCAGTTTCATTGACATTAACTCTTCTTTTTCAAAATTACAATTCTGACACTTGTATTTATACAAAGGCATTATACTATTTCGTCTATTAGGCCATATTCTAAGCATTGTTCTGCATCCCACCAGATATCATGCTTCAAAATTTCATCCATTTTGTCTTCTGGAATTCTTGTGTGTTCTCTATAAATGCTTTTTATCTTTTTCATTAACATTTCTGAATTTTGCATGTCATCTTGCATTTCTTGAAATTTTCCCCACATGTGGCCAGATAATTGATGTACCAGCATACACGCATTCCTGTTCATAGAACGATGAGCACCAACAACACTCATAAGAGTTGCTGCACTAGCCGCACAACCGTCAATAATAGTTTCTATCGGCACTGGGGATTTTTTGATATAATCGACTGCTGCCAATCCTGCGAAAACGCTTCCGCCGTAACTATTAATGTGCAATTTTATTGGAGAAGGTTCATGTACTCCATAGGTTATTGCCCTTGATCTTAAATTGTTATTTAAGTTTATAACTGCCTTATTAAGTTTTAACACTTTAGGGCGACTAACTCCAGAATAGAAGAAAATTCTATTTCCAGAAAACTCAACAATATCAAAATCGTTGTTACTTGCATTTTCTTTCGGCGAGGCAACTTTCTTGATAATTTCACCTTTCTCTTCTTCTAAACCCCAATAATAATCTTTCATTCTTTTTCCTTTAAAAGTGGTGGGCCCCCTCGGATTTGAACCGAGAACCTGCCGGTTATGAGCCGGATGCTCTGACCTGATTGAGCTAGAAGCCCATTTATAAATTATATTATATATCGCCTAGAGTTTCAACCAATTTCTTCTTAATCGTCTTTCTTATTCCCGGGTTGATTTTCAGGACGTGTGGCATTATATTATGCCTCGTGTAATTTCTCATGAATTTGGTACTAGAATTTGAAGGATCTTCTATAAATTTTACGTTGTGCCTATCTGCATAATTTATTATCTCTTTCTTATATGTTGCCAAAAACGGTCTAAAAATTTTGTTATTTCTGCTATATGGAATGAGGCTTGGATTTCCATGAAAAGAAGTCATAAGCCATGTCTCCACAACATCGTCTAAATGATGAGCTGTAATTATAAATTCAGATCCTAAAGACTCTAAAAAGGCGTACCTTTCATCTCTCCAAAACTCTTCTAGCGACCTCTTGCCTTTGTATCCTTTAACGCGGCCGACTGTCAAGACAAGATTGTTTTGTGCAGCATATCCTTTTACAAATTTTTCTGCCTTTTTTGAATGTATTGTGTCATGGTTAAAATACGCCAGATGGACCGTTCTCTTGCCTTTCAACAAGAAATCCACTACGCACATTGAGTCTATGCCGCCCGAACAGGCCACAGTGACTCTTGGGGGTATTTTTCCAACCAATCGAAACACTGTTATTTATTTCCATGCTAAAAATCATCATCCTCTTTAACTAGAGCGACAGTCCAGTTGTGACCACGTTTTGATTTTTCCGTATAAGCTTCGCGTACAGCCTCGGGGAAACTACGCTGTAACGTCTTTATAATTCTTACTTCTTTTTCTTCGCTTTTTAGTTTTATTAGAAAGCTTTTCATTTTCTCTCTCTTCGATTCTTTTTTCAAGTCGGGTTCTTTCTCTTTTTGCGCCGATGTCTTTCCCAAGGCGAGAATCAAGTAAAACCAATTGATCTTCATCGGTCCTCCCTTCTCTTGATTTGAGACTCTCTTCAACAATTTGTCGACGAATATCTTTTTTGTCTTCCCGTAACCTCATCGGAATACCTCGCTTTTATTTTATATATCATACCACTTAATAGAAAATATATCAACTATTTTTTACATAAACCATATGCTGCAAATTAGAGATCTCGTCTTGAGAGGGTATGGAATCTACTTCCTTGGCCTCATAAACTTCCATGTGTCCTGCCACAACATGTTCATCACGACTCATGCCAGGAAATGGCATTTCTGGTGGGTCAATCGATATGACTAAAACCCAGCCATCACCCCTGTCTGATAAATATATAGCCAGAGAGCCGGTTTGTGGGGCCAGGGGGCCATATATTTTTCCGGTTATCATGTCGGACTCCATTTCGCGGCCATGGCAAAATTACTGTTAGAGGATCCAATGTAAACATCAGACCCGCCGGGCTGGACTGTTAAGGCCCACCAGTCTCCTGCCGCATAAGCGTTGTTAGAGCTGATAGTGGTCGAGCCTTTGTAAAAGTAATCATCTGTACCAGTGCCGGCCCACGTCACACTCCCTATCCGAGTCCATGTGACATTTCCAGCATAATCTGTCGCATTTGAAGGCGGAGTACACTGCCACACTGACCATTTAGCATTACCATCTGAAAGATTTTCTGTCCAATAGCCGTCGACTGTAAACCCGTCCAATGTGCAGGCAACTGGAATTATACCACTTCTTATATAAAGAAGAGAATTTACAATAGAAGCAGTCATTTGAGAGGAGTCTTTATCATCATAAGTTGCCTTTCCGGATAAACTTACATTGATATAATTATATCTGCTATTATAACCATAAGCTGCATGGCCCATTATATTGTTGTTTGTCCACTTAAAATGTCCAAAATGGTCTATTACAAAGGTGTCGCTACCGCCGGCAGAAACATAATCAGAAGCGGCCACTTGTACGACCCTATTTGTAGTATCAACCCCTAAGAAACTGGCTGGGCCTGCGAGAGATCCTGTTGGAATTCCTGCTAACTTTATTCCGTTCGAGCCAGTTAAAGTCCCATTGATGAAAACATTATCTGCAATGGAGTCTCCCAACTCAACACTTCCAGAAAATTTAGCTGCGCCGGCTGAGGTGATTTGAAAATAGTAATTGCCGTTTGCTTTAAATGCTAGAGAATTGTCACTGTGGTGGTATCTGATGCCTCCTGCGAAATCACTTTGAGGATCTCCACACATGATATATGTTGCCTTATCATTTGGAGACAAAAATTGTAAACCAACGTGATCGTTTTTTTCTAAAGTTAACACAGAGACAGCATTTGATGTTGCAGATGCGTCACTAGCCATTATATGAGCTGTTGTGTCTGGTGAACTAGTTCCAATACCTACATTCCCAGCAACTGTTAAGGTAGAACCATCAAAGGTAAGATTAGATTCAACCGTAGCCTCGTCTGAGTCTTTATATGTAAGAACGCCATCAGCAGTGCTACCGTCGTGCGAAATGCCACTTCCGTCGCCGGCGGCTGATGCGACGGTTGAAAGTACCGGAATGCCCGAAGGGTTTAAAACAATATAACTGCCTTGGCCGGCTATTGAGCCCGAGGTGATTTCTGACCAATCAATCTGACTTACATCTATTTTACTTCGGCTCATTGATCAAGTCCCCAATTCACACAATGCTTCGTTAACTAGTTTAATTAGTTCCGTGTGTTGTTCTGTCCAACCACTATATTCACTTCCCTCGTGGTCTGGATCGCCGTGAGTGCCTTGAGTTCTCCATATTAATATGTGTGCCAACTCATGTGCCAATGAAGACTCGCAAATGTACCTTGTCCTAGTTTCTACCCATATCCAATTTTTATTCAAAGCTAATCCAGACACTGGGTGCTCTTCATAAAACTTTCCATGGACATCATAAACATTTTTTGCTTCTCTGGGTATTGCACTAAATTGTATTCTCAATCCAGATAACATGGTCCATACAAACTTTTCTTCTACTTCGAATTCATAAGCAAACTCTTCAACAAAATATTGTATGGCCTCGTAAACTTTTTCAGACTTATATGTATAGTCGTCGCATCTGTCTGATACAATTGAAATTTGTGGTGTATTTTCTATGATTTTTATTGGAGAAAATCTGGGGCACTGTACTTTTTCAATCGAGCCGAGATAATTTATCTTAAGACAACTTGGAAAAAACAATATTGCCGCGGCTGCGAATATAAGAGTTGTTAACCTCATATATTAAATAGTGTAATAATCGAAAGTCTTTTCTCTATTTCTGGAGATTTTCATCTTAAAACCAATCAATTCCAAACGTACAATTTTTGGATTCATCCCAGTAAGCAAATTTTTCACAATCTTCTCGATCGTATACCTTTAATAATTCTGTTCCAAATTTGGATTTACCTTTCTCAAGTGCCTTGTTAAACTGAAAATGCCACCATTCTGCGCCTGTGTACTTTCCTCCTCGCATGAACCAGCTTCTGGCACGTATTGGATACCACCCGTGCTTTTCCGCTAATTCTGTGAATGAAAAATAACGACCAGTGACATTTTTTCTAATGTGATGATATGTATATGCTTCGATTGTTCTTTCCGGTACGTCTGGGTTTTCTGTCTTGCACCATACATTCCATTTTCTGTCTCCCATTTCCTCTATGACGAAAGGTTGTCTTCCCGGGCGGCTGCCCATGCCAGAGTCTAGAGCAAGATCAATAGCTAGACCAACATAGTGTAGGGATTTTGTGCTTTTAGATTTTGACTTCTTTGAGTTTGATAAAACTCTTCGGCCGCCGGCGCTAGTAATGTGGCCGCCTAAGCTCAACACTTCTTCCCGCAGAGCCAAATAAGCTGCTGCAGCATCCTCTCTTATTGTAAACTTGCTGTAGCCTTTACTGCCATCGACTTGATCCGCTGGAACTTTAATCCATTTGTATTTCTTGTCTGGGTCTGGGCATTCTTCCACGTCCCCTATTTCAAACTTTAAATCTGCCTGACCGGCATTCTCAAGGTGTTCATTTAAAATTTTGAGAGTGTGTCGGCCTACGATCCTATCAGAATGTATCTTTGCAGATTCTTGAAACAATTCTACCTGCAACTCAGTTCCAGGACCAAATATGCCGTCTGCAGGGCCACAATTAAATTTCAATGCGTTAAGGGCTTTTTGTAGCTCCTTAACGTCATCGCCTTTTATACCTTTTTTTAATATCACAATTATCTCCCCAAAACAAGAAAAGCTGGTGGAGGTGGCGGGAGTCGAACCCGCGTCCAGAACATCTCAAACAATACGTCATTCACAAGGTTAGTTGGTTTTGGGCTCCAACAAGCATATATAAGACACTATTTTTTTTGCAACTTTGGTTATTAAGGTTGTTGCCACCCCAAGACAATTAAGCAGCGAGTGCGAAGTTATCTAGTTCAACGTCATCGTTGGCATTTATAATTTTGAGTGTTTTTACTGTGACCTCACTCACACAGCCTTGCACATATTATTATCCTTACCCTGTCGATACCTGTTCACCCCCGTTAATCATCTTCAATCTTAAAAAACCTTTTTAAGCCGGCGTCTCCGTCCTTGAAGGCATCCTCAATCGCTTTCGCATATTGCTC